>VFQT010000028.1_pt1 | contig 247320 bp, 183 predicted proteins | sample 3512381 | NCBI WGS metagenome assembly VFQT01 (sample SAMN10412376, study PRJNA504923) | tailings metagenome | isolation source: Relicate 2 Philex TSF3 active mining site | place: Philippines: Tuba, Benguet | collected 2017-08-29
TGCGGGCGATGCGTGACCAAACCGGGGAGATGCTTGAACCGATGGCCCGAGTCGCGCGGATGATCGAAGGTCATTTGGAAGGCATCTTGGCCCACTGGACCCAAGGACTGACCACCGCCTTCATGGAGGGACTCAACAGCCTGTTCTCGGCTGTGAAGCGTAAGGCTCGCGGGTATCGGACAGTGGAATACATGACCACCATGCTCTACTTCGTCGCCGGGAAACTCACCCTGCCGTGCTACTGACCCACTGGAAGTAGCGAGGAACCCAATAATATGCCAAAATCACGCTCGGAAACCACTCGGAAAAATATTGGTGAACGAAATCTTAATCAATATGCCTTGACTCTAGTTGTTTTTGTGTCTGCTTTAGGTTTGTATGGTAAAGATGTGGTCACTGGGGGAGTGGTTGCAGTTGCTGGCTATGTGGTGAAAGATTTAATAACTGACAATGTAAAATTGACCAGCAAACTGTCCGATTACTACAGGCTATACCAGCGGGTCTACGCAAATGAGGTGTATAACCTTAATTATACAATAAAGGGTTCTGGAACAGCTGAAGGGGAAATAACTTATAAATGGACTACCAGCGTAATCAGAGTAGTAGACAAAAAGGTTACCTTCCGCGGCGACTCAACTAACGCGTTTGTGCCTACCGCGAACGCATATCCCTCCTATGAATCTCAATTTACAAATAGAATTCCTGATGCAGTTCCTTTGGAGATCCGCAAATCTAACTGCCAAATTGATCCAAGTTGGAAAGAGTCGCTCACAACAAGCTTTGCATATAGAATAAATTGGGAATTCAACGGGACACCTTTATGGTATTGGAGACGAGCGCGTAATTTTAGAATCAAATGTCTAAATTGGGAGCCCCGACAAATTAACTGTGAAGAATATTACAAAGGTACTGGCGCTGAATATTTAACTGAGCAAGAAATTCCAGTAAATGTCAAACCAGGTGGACAAATCTGGTGCAAATCGTACGTGGCAGGTCCACCAGGATGGGAATTTGGGGTTGTAAATATAGATCCAGGCGACAAGGGGCACTTGGTGTTTGAAGTGGTTCAGTAATTAACGACAATAAAAATTCGCGATCAGATCTTGAGTGGCATATCAATACCAGGTTTGATTTGGCAAGATGTGTTTAAACGTTAAAACTCATTTTTAAAACAGTTAAATTGAATTGCGGTTCTCAACTTGAGAGTCCAGCAAACCAGTTACGGTGTAGATTTTCAAAACAAGATGTTTAAAATCTAAATGAAGTTTAAAATCTGGATTATATTCGGCCTGCTTTCTGTTTTATTAATATATTTTAAAAACCAGATGTTTGTGGACACTTTATTTCGATCACCGAGCGCGGAGACGAAATCAGAGGGGTCGATTAAGCAACTTTCAGTTTCAAAGGATTTGGGTATTCACAGATGGAGTGCATCCATGGGGGATATAAGCGGAGATGGGGTTGTATTGAACTGCGCAGAGTATCCGGAAGGTGCGATTACCAATGTTTACATTCTTCCCGGCGGTATCCTTACTACACAATCCATCACATGGCCTATCACGAAAGAACTTCTTGGGACGCAAGAATATGAATCGAAAGCTCAAGTGGGTTATGAACAGATTTCTGCGATTGATCCAGCGCTTTCCGAAATCCGTGAAACAGTTGAAAACTGTCTGGTCAAAAACGCGCAGTCATACTTGTATAGTTGCGTATGGGAGATCTATGTAATAAGGTCCCAAATCAAAAAACTAAAGAGACGTCAACAAGAGGATTTATTGTTTACACACGGTCTGATACAAAAACAGAAACTATCAAACAGAGATTTTAATTTCGACGCTGTTTATAATAGATTTCGACTTGAGCAGTCGGTTTATTATGAGGTGGGCAAATCTCGTTTGGATAAAATGCTTGGGAGGATCTCCGATGATTGTTTTCAGCGGTTGATGTCAATTCATGTTTTTAGTGATCCTTTGGACTTGAGTAATCTTTGATTAAGTTAAATTGATCATGTTAAATGTGGGTGCTGGTAAAACCTCTCGTTGCGTCATGAAAAATTTTATTATATTAATTTCCGTTGTTCTTTTGATGGCAATTTTTTTGGTTAAAACAAGCAGCCGTAAACTTGAGTTGGGGGAAATTTTTAACAAAACGTCGCCTGACGAAGATCGTTCTTTACCAGTAGTTCTTTCAAAGGTTGGTAAATCCGACTTAGTTCGTAAAGATCTAGGGTTCGATCCAACGTCACAGGCATCCATGAGTAAATATTGGAACGAGAGGCTGGAAACCAACGAGACCCATGTCACCAACACGCACATTCTAAGTACCAACGGCACTGTGGTACGAGTCACCTCTTGGCAACGAAACAAACATTGGGGTACAGATGGTTGGGAGGTGTATTCTAAAATAATGTACCAAGAAGGATGCGAGATGGATCCCGGTCAGAGTCAAATAATTGATCTCCTTAATAAATATCCTGGCGCTAGGGACTCGACAAGGTTGTTTACCGGAGCCTATGCGACGACATTTATTTTAAAGCTAATTCAAGAGCATATACAGCTTTCTAATAGTGCTGAGATTAATTTTGAAGTGAAAATGAAAAGTTCATGGATTGTTGACGAAAAGGATCCAGCGATGCGTGAAACTTTGGTTCAATTGGAGATGGAAATGCGACAAGAGAGCATCGCGAACCAACGGGATGCGATCAATGATCTGAAGGCTCGCCATTGGAATTGCCTTAAAGAGTTGTATGGCGATTTTCCTAAAGATTTGTTTCAGCAAATGATGGCCCTGGAGTATAAGTTTATGTTCTAGAGGTGTGTTGATAATGTGTTTTGATTGACAGTTGTGGTTTTGCAAACAAGTAGCCGATGTAAAGATTTTATATTCAGTGGTCAATCGGTATAATTACAGCTGTAAAACGCGACTAAAATTTCTAGGTGGCTTTAGTGTTGATTTGAAGGTTTTATTGGTTGCTTTCTGGTGGCGGTCAAACTGGTTTTCGGCTTAAAGTGTCTGCTCAACGATATTCATTGGCAAAGCAAACCGCTGCCTGATTGTTTTAACAAGACGCTGGTGATTTTTAGTATCATTTAAAACCGTGGCAACTCGAGTTCTAAAATGGGTTTGGATTTTGGTGATAGCTGTTGTTCTGGTTGAGGGGTTCAGGGTCAAATATTATTATCGGATCTGGAATCACCCGGATTCGTTGATTTTGGCTGCGGCTCTTGCGGAAGCACACCCCGAACGATTCAAAGGTATCGCGGATGCAAAGGGTTCGGATCCTGAGTGGTTGAGTGGAGAGTTGTGGTCTTCCAGTCGTGCTGACGACTGTCTCGTAAGGATGACCAATGTTCTTCGGGGGCCGTCCAATGAGGTCTTCACCGAAGTGGTGTATTCGTATTCTGGTTCAAGCAACCGGTTCTGGAATACGGATGCGTGGGAGGTGCCTTCTCGGTATCAATTCAACATCCAACTAGAGAGTAATCCTGAGTTCGCTAAGATTTTGTCCATTCTGCAGGATGAGCCGGCTGTCCAACGGTCCAACAGACTTTATACCGGAGCGTTGTCCGTCATCTTCACTCAGCATGGAGTGATTCAGAGCGTTCGAAGCATCCATCACGTGGTGGATAGACTGAGCTGGCTTCAGGCAGGGAGTTCCTCTGCCGACGCTTTCGTTAGGGAGTTGAATCGCATAACTACCAAGAACCAGATTGATTGGCACAGGAGCAGCATAACGAACAGTTTTGGATCTTTGCGGCAGGTGTTTTATGAATTGTACGGCTCGGGCGGGATCCCCGAGGCCACGGTTCAACGACTGATGGCGATAGGAAATCGGGCTGCGGATTGAAGGGAATTCCCGGCTTCGAAGCAGGCAGTGGGTGTTGGGTGACCACCGGCTTGGATGGGAATTGCCGACGGCATCGGGATGGCCGCCGGAGAAATCGGGGCGGATTCGTTGTCCGGCAGTGCTCGGCCATTCAGGGGCTCCGGTGGTTTGGTTGTGGGATGGGCGCCCTTGTGTTCGTGGTTTCGAGTTTCTTGGCTGCGGGTCGGCTTGATCAGCCCTTCCGGTAGGGCGTGACTCGGGTCAGGGTTTAGGGGAGTTTTTCAGGATTATCCACTTCCCGATGCCATCGCCCTCAACGGTGCGTTCGCGCGCCTTGTTTTCCACAATTCCCTCATGAAACCGATCTCGATCCTCGATTCGTTCACCGTTGCCGGTCGTGCCTTGGCCTTGGGCCTGACCTTGTCTGCCTTTGCAGGGACGGTACCCGCCGCCTGGGCCCAGACGGCGTCGATTCATCATTCACCGGCCTTGCGCGAGGTGGCGCCGCAGATGTTGGGCGTGTCGCCGGAGCGGTTGGCGCGGATCGATGCCATTTGCGAGCAGGCCATTCGCGAGGGGCGCATTCCGGGGGCCGTGGCCCTGGTGGCCCGCAATGGCAAGGTGGTGTACCACAAGGCCTTCGGCATGGCCGACAACGAGGCCAGCCGGGCGCTCAAGCGCGACGACATCTTCCGCATCGCCTCGCAAACCAAGGCCATCACCTCGACCGCGGTGATGATGCTGTGGGAGGAGGGCCGGTTCCGCCTCGATGATCCGGTGTCGAACTGGATCCCGGAGTTCAAGAAGCCGCAGGTGCTCAAGACCTACAACGAGGCTGACGGCACCTGGACCGGTGAACCGGCCAAGCGTGAGATCAGCATTCGCGATTTGCTCACGCACACCTCGGGTCTCGGGTATGGCGTCATCGACGGCGACGCCCGCTTCAAGAAGCTCTACGCCAAGGCCGGTGTGGTGGACCTCTTCACCACCGAGCCGGTGACCATTCGCGAGAGCGTCCTGCGGCTGGCCAAGATGCCGTTGCACCACCATCCGGGAGAGAAGTTCACCTACAGCGAGGGGCTCGATGTGCTGGGCTACTTCATCGAGGTGGTCTCGGGCATGCCCTTCGATGTCTTCCTGCAGAAGCGCCTGTTCGGGCCGTTGGGCATGAAGGACACGGGCTTCTACTTGCCGCCTGAGAAGGCCGGGCGACTCGTGGCCGTCCAGAAACCCGAGGGCGGGAAGTGGGTGCGCTATCCGGTGACCTTCTACGATCCGAACTATCCGATCACGGGAGCCAAGTCGTTCTTCTCGGGCGGCGCGGGCCTGTGCAGCACGGCCCTGGATTACGCCACCTTCCTGCAGATGTACCTCAATGGCGGTGAGCTGGGCGGCAAGCGCATCCTCAGCCGCACGACCATCGACCTGATGATGCGCGAGCAGGTGGCCAAGAACCTCTTCGGCGGCGGCGACAAGCACTACGGGTTGGCCTTCGGGGTGGTCACCGAACAGGGACAGGCTCGTGGGGGCGAGGGCAGCGCCGGCACCTTCGACTGGGGCGGGTATTTCAACACCCAATACTTCGCCGATCCCAAGGAGCAGATCCTCGGCGTGATCATGAAGCAGACGGTGGGCGGCGACGACAACACCGGTTGGAAGTTCCGCCAACTCGTCGGGCAGACCATCGATGACTGAGGTGCATGGGCCCCGGTCGGGGAGGTGGTCGCTGTGCCGGTTTACAATCCTGGCCGTGGGCCGGGTGATGGGGTTCGTGCGATGGCAGGCGATCGTCGTGGGTGTCCTATTCTGCGGAATCGCACCGCTACGGGCCGGATCCACGGAGGCCGTGTTGGAGGACTTCGGTTGGGCTACCGACGCGGCAGGGCCACCACGGATACTGGTCTCGATGACCACGACGGGTGAGGCCTCGACGAATGCGCCCCTGCGGCCAGCGTTTCGGGCGGTCCCGGGGCGGTCGGGGCAGGCCGGCCGAACACCGCCGCTGGGGCTGGTTCCGCTGTTCACCGTCGAGACCCAGGGTCGTACCGAGCTGCGCCGACTGCCCGCCCGGGGTCAGGAGAGTTTCAGCGATCCGGTGTTCTTCGCCTGGCCGCCGCGTTCGGAGTCCGAGGCCGGTCAGGTTGCCGGACGCTGGGAAGCACTGGCGATTCGCGAGGACCGTTCGCGCCATCGGTTCGCCCTCGAATTGGCCGTCGCGGCGGACCGCGTGTCAGCCCGCTTCGATCCGGATACCGATTACCGGTTCGCCTATCTGACGGAAGGGCGTTGGCACAACCGACGCCTCGATCTCCGGGTGGAGTACCTCAACGACCGATACCGTTTGTCGGTCGAACGTCGGAAGGATCGGTGGATCGGCACCTGGCGGCTCGACGACGACTCCGCCTCCGGCCCGCTGGAACTGTGGCGGGAGGCCCCGGCGACCACGGCACCACGCCGCCGCAACATGGTCGCCCTCCACGAATGCCGCATGGCGGACAGCCCGGAGCGGATCTACCGCTTGGCCGACGATCCTTTGCCTCCGGGCTGGAGTCGGGTGTCTCCGCCGCTGTGCGAGGTGTGGAGGCCGGCGGCCCGGCCCGGCCCACGCCCCGAGGGTTCCGGGAGTTCCGGCAAGCGTTGAGCGGGCGAGGCTCGTCCGGGCCTCGGGTCACTCCACGATCAGTTCTCCGCGCATCAGTCGCCAGTGGCCGGGGAAGGTGCAGAGGAACGGATAGCGTCCCGGAGTCTTCGGCGCCGTGAAGGTCAACTCGGCACGGCCCTTGGGGTTCACCAAGGGCGTGGCCTGGAGCACCTTGGGCGACACCGGCAGGTAGCCCTTGGCCATGCCCTGCGGGTCGGCGGCCATGCGGTCGGCGAGGGCTCCCACCTCATCGGCGGCACCGGAGTCCACGAGTACCAGGTTGTGAGGCATCAAGTCGGGGTTCTCAAACACCAGCCGCACCGGTGCACCAGCGGCCACCCGCAATTCCTTGGGCACGAACCGGAGGCCGGCCGCCGCCTGAATCCGCAGGGTGTTTCCCGGGCCGTTGTCCGACGACTCCCAGGCCGTGGCCAAGCGCCCCAGGGCCGCGGTGTCCTCCGCCAGGCGGGTTCGGGGCAGGGGAGCCCCCAGCGGATCGTAGAGGAAGACGCCCGGAGTCCGGCCGCCCAGGTTGCGGAAGAACACCTCGATGCGATTGACGCCCGGCTGCAGCTCCAACTGGACCTGCTGTTCGCTGCTCCACTGCGAATCGTGCGAGAGCAGTTGCACGCCGTTGACCGTGATGTCGAGGAAGCCGTGCTTCACCGACAGGGTCGCCGGTTGGACGATCTCGCTTTGGACGAATGTCCGATAAAGTCCTGCCCCGGTCCGGGCGGTGTCGCCCGAGTCCGCGTTCCAAGCGCGGGGTGCGGAGTTGCCCTGGGCTCCCAACCACTGCCAGTGGCGCAGTCGGGTGCCCGGGGCGATCTCCAGCACGGGCACGCTGCGACCCCGGGCGGGTTGGGTGCCATGCCGGAGGTCGGCCACCATGCGCTTCACGTCGGCATGGGTGTCGGGGACGGCGTAGAGGGCGCGCTCGACCTCGGGCCTCTTCGGGCGCAGGTGGGCCACCGCGTCCACCGCCTCCATCTGGACCCGCGGGTGCGGATCTGCGCCTGCGGCGTGCAACACGTCGGTCACGCCCGTGAGGCGGTCGGCCTGGTAGCGGGTCAGTCGCACGGCGGCCGCGCGATGCAGGGGCGATCGGGACATGCGCAGCTGATCCAGCCATGCGGGCCGCACTTCGCCGAAGCTCTCGGCCACGAACAGCGCCTCGAGCAAGGCCTGATCGTCGTCCCGGTGGTGTTCGACCCAGCGGTCCAATGCCTTCAGGCCCGCGGTCCCGCGGCGACGTAGTTCCAGGCGGGCATGCTTGCGGACCAGGTCTTGTTGGTGCGTCAGCAGGTCCAACAGGGCGGGCATTTTGGCTCCTTCGATCCGCGGCCACTCGGAGACCACGGGGCGAGAAGTGTTGATGATGCGCCAGATGCGGCCCTTCTGGTGGTTCCAACGCACATCCCGCATGGGGTGTTGGGCGTGACCGATGATGGCGCTGGCGAAGTCCGAGACGTAGAGGGCGCCGTCCATGCCGAACTCCACATCGACCGGTCGGAAGGCGGCGTTCTTCGACGACACCAGGTCCAACCGACCGCTGCCGCGCACCATCCCCTGACTGAAATCATATCGGGTGAGGGACACCACATAGGGTCCGACGCAGGCGGCCGAAGCCATGCCCTGCTGGTAGTCGTCCGGGAAATTCGGGCTCGAGATGCTCGCCGCGGCGCTGCCCTTGCCGTAGCCCACGGTCACGGCATGGGCGAAGGGGTGGTAGATGCCCAGCGGGGTCCAGGTCAGCGGCAGCCCGTCGAGGACCAATCCGTCGCCGTACATCTGGAAGACGTTGCCCGTGCGGTCGAAGGTCACCTTCCACGGGTTCGGAGTGATGCTTTGCCACTCGGTCTCGATGCGACCATTGCGGGGATTCATCCGGTAGGTCGTGGAATCGACCCCGCGCACCGGTCCGAACGGCGTCTCGAATTGCGAGCGATGGAACACGCCGTCGCAGAACCAGACGGCCCCGGTGGGATCGGTGGCCATCATGCCGCCATGGTGCGAGTCGGTGAGATCAAGTCCGCGGAGGCGTTCGATCTTGCGGTCGGCGCGGCCGTCGCCGTCGGTGTCTTGCAGCAGCCAGTGGCGGGATTGTTCGGAGACGAGCACGCCGTCGGCCGTGAAGGCGACGCCGTCCAGCGCATCGAACCCGGAGGCGAAGACGGTGAGTGTGTCGGCCTTGCCGTCCCGGTTGGTGTCCTCGAGCACCACGAGTTGGTCTTCCTGGGGCTGACCCGGAATCGTGTGCGGGAAGCTGGGCATGGTGACCACCCAGAGCCGTCCACGGGCGTCGAAGGCGATCTGCACCGGGGCGCGTAGTGCGGGGAATTGCTCCTCGGAGGCGAAGAGGTTCACGGCATAGCCGGGGGCCACCTGGAACCCGGCCTGCATCTCCGCAGGCGATTTCACGATGCCCACGCTGTGGGTGGAACCGCCCGACTCGGGCACGGGCGGCGGGGCCAGTGCGATGAACGGGGCATCTGCGAACCGGGCGCTCGGGCTCGTGACCAGTTGCTGCACCAGGGCATCGGCTTTCTCGATGCGCTTCAGGTAGAGGGGGATCTCGGCCTCGCGCTCCTCGGCCCGTTTGCGCTGACCGTAGTAGAGGATGCCGTTTTTGGGTCGCACCACCTCGGCGACGAAGTGCGCCAGTTGCGACGAGGCGGCCGCGACCTCCTTCAGGCGGGCGGGCTGGACCCGATCCAACGCGGGTTTTCCGACGAGGGCTTCGGCTACGAGCCGGGCGATGAGGCGGTTGCCGGAGTCGTTGAGATGGAGCCCGTCGGTGGTCAGAGGTTTCTTGGCGGACAGATAGGCCGCCTGGCTCGGGCCGAACAAATCCACGAAGACGGCTCGATGGGCGGTCGCGGCCTCGCGCAGGGCTTGGGTGTATCGGGCGATGTCCGCGTTGCGCGCCTGGGCGTCGGGCCCGGGGTGCCCGGGTTCGACCGCGGTGGGTGACAACACCACGATCCGGGCCTGGGCATGCAGGCGCTCGAGTTGGCCCAGCAGCACCTCCACCTGGGCCCGGAACTCCGGCAAGCCTGCGTCGCCCGCGAAGGCCTCGTTCATCCCGTAGCCGACCACCACCCCCCGGGCCGGCCACAGGGTCACCAGTGATTTCAGGTGGTCGGCGTAGCCCTCGGCCCGAAGGCGATGCCCGACCTCGTCTCCGGTCCAGGCGAAGCTGCGGAAATGCACCGGCCGGTTCGTGTCGGCCAGATGGATCCAGCCCTGCAACTCACCGTGCTCGAGCAGGCGCTCGACCAGCGAATTGCCGTGGAAGACCACGGTGTCTTCGGGTTTGAGCGGGATTTGCGCCGACAGCGGTCCTCGGGTGGTCCAGACCCACAGGAGGCTCAGGAACAAAAGATTTTGAAACCGGTGCATGGAATCTTGGGAGGGTCCGGTAACGCACCGCGGCCGCAAGCTCAGAGCGGAGCTGATGCGACTGATCACGCCTTTCTCGGATGGCCTTTCAAACGATCAGAAGGTCTCCAAGGAATCACCCACGCGCAGGACGGCCCCGGCCCCGCGGATGAGGATCAGGTTGTGGCCGAAGAGCGGTGAATCGAACCGGGGGTCCATACGGTAGCGAGCCAGGGTTCGCAGGGGTTCCGGGCCGCGCCGTGTCGTCTGCTGATCGGTGGTGGTCATCACGCAACGGATGCACGGTTTGACCCGGGCGAATTCGCAGGACTCGGTCCTCAAGGTCGTGCCCTGATCCTCCGAGCCCACGCCGCCTCCGGCGATGACGAGGTTCGGTCGGAACCGGTCCATCGGCAGATCGGACCCGCCACCGATGCGTTGGTTGAGGTCGGCCAGGGATTCCTCGGAGGCCACGAGGAACGGGTAGCCGTCGCTGAAGTAGTTTTCGGCCTCCCGCGATCCGGTCCATTCCTTGGAACTCAGTCGTCGCCGCGTGGGATCCCAGCGGACCAACCGTGCGCGCAGTTCAAGGAACTCGCTGAACCAGGCTGCCGCGCGTTCTCCTTCGTCGAGGGCCTCGGTGGTGTGCCGCCACACGGAGACGGGGAGAGTGGGTTCGAACGGACTGCCTGCCGGCCGGAACCGGGGGATCGTGAGGGGTTCCATGCCCGGCGCCCGCAGTTCCAGCGCGTCGGCCGTTAGAACCGTCTCGACCAAGGCCATGCGGGGCGTCTGCCGCTGGGTGATGAACCGGCCCTCCTCATCGACCACCATCCACTCCCGGTCATGGGCCAACCCGTGGGGTGTGACCAAGGCTTCCTGGAGCGGGATTCCCCGGCAGGATTTCACCGGATACACCACCAACCCCGTCAAACGAACCGTCTGCGACATGCCCCGATCGTCCGGCTTCCCTGCCGTGTTGGCAACCGATCCGGCCTTGGAACGAGCCTGTCCCTTCGAATGAGCCTGTCCCTTGGATTGAGCCTGTCCCTTGGATTGAGCCTGTCCCTTGGATTGAGCCTGTCCCTGGGGCGGGGTAGGAATTTCACGGGTGGGTGGGTCCATGGAGTTTGGCATTCCTCGCGCCGGGGAACCGGGGTTAACTCAAGGCCATGTTGTTGACGCCGGCGGAACTGGACAGCCTGACACGCCTGATCCATCGATCGCCGCATACGCTGCTCGGGTTGCACCCTCTGGGGGACGGAAGCGGTCTGGTCGGGCGGGCCATGATCCCCGGGGCCGTGGCGGTGCAGTTGGTGCCCGTGCATGACCGCTCTCAACCGGTTCTCGATCTGTTGCGCCTGGGCTCGAGTGATCTTTTCGAGGGGGTCCAACGGGCTTCCTCGCAGGTCTATGCCTATGACCTCCGGGTCCAATGGCCGGACGGGTCGGTGACCCAGGGCCGGGATCCCTACTCCTTCTGGCCGACCGTTTCCGACAATGACCTGCATCTCTTCGGCGAAGGCAATCACCTGCGCTTGTACGAGGCTCTGGGAGCGCGATGCCTTAATCTGGACGGAGTGAGCGGGGTGTCCTTCTCGGTCTGGGGCCCGAGTGCCCGGCGGATGTCCGTGGTGGGCGACTTCAACGGCTGGGACGGGCGGCGTCATCCCATGCGACAACTCGGCTCGAGCGGGGTATGGGAGATTTTCGTGCCGGGAGTCCGAGAAGGAGCGCTCTACCAGTTCGAGATGGTGGATGCCCAGGGACACCTGAAGATCAACACCGACCCCATGGGATCGGCCTTTGAATTGCCCCCGCAACGCGCGGCGGTGGTTTGCGACACCAGTCGGTTCGCCTGGACGGATCAGGCTTGGATGGAGCGTCGCCGTCAGTGCGATCCGCTCCGCTCGCCGATGAGCATCTACGAGTTGCATGTCGGCTCGTGGAAGAAGAAATCGGCCAGCGAATCCTTAGGCTATCGCGAGCTGGCCGAGCCCCTGATCGACTACCTGCGCACCACGGGATTCACGCATGTGGAACTGATGCCGGTGGCCGAGCACGCGTTTTATCCCAGTTGGGGATATCAGGTCACCGGCTTCTACGCGCCGACGCGGCGCTATGGCACGCCGGACGATCTCCAATACCTCATCAACGCCCTGCACAACGCCGGCTTCGGTGTGCTCATCGACTGGGTACCGGCGCACTTTCCCAAAGATGCCTGGGCGTTGGCCCGGTTCGATGGAACGGCCCTCTACGAACATGAAGATCCGCGTCAGGGCGAGCATCAGGACTGGGGCACCTTGATCTTCAACTTCGGTCGCCATGAGGTGTCCAACTTCCTCATCGCCAACGCGCTGAGCTGGTGCGCCCGCTACCACGTGGATGGTCTGCGCGTCGATGCGGTGGCCTCCATGCTCTACCTCGATTATTCCCGGCAGGAGGGGCAATGGATTCCCAACAAACACGGGGGTCGCGAGAATCTGGACGCGGTGGAATTCCTCAAGCGGTTCAATCACCGCGTGGGCACCGAGTTCCCCGGTGTCATCACGGTGGCCGAGGAGAGCACGTCTTGGCCGATGGTGTCGCGTCCGCCCTGGATCGGAGGCCTCGGGTTCACCCTCAAGTGGAACATGGGCTGGATGCACGATACGCTGGGTTATTTCCGGCGGGAACCCATCCATCGGCGCTACCATCAGAACGATCTGACCTTCGCCATGCTCTACCATGGGCATGAGAATTTCGTGTTGCCGCTCTCCCACGATGAGGTGGTCCACGGCAAGGGCTCGCTGCGTCGCCGCATGCCGGGAGACGACTGGCAGGCGTTTGCCAATCTGCGCACGCTGCTCGGATATCAGTGGTTCTTCCCGGGCAAGAAACTGCTCTTCATGGGCTGCGAGCTGGGCCAGTCGTCGGAATGGAATGTCAACGGCGAGGTCGACTGGGGGTTGCTCAAGCAGGGGCCCTACCATGCCGGAGTCCAGCGCTGGGTGGGCGACCTCAACGGCGTCTACCGGTCGGAGCCGGCCTTGTGGCGTGGAGACTACGAGCCCGAGGGATTCCAGTGGATCGACAATGGGGATCACGCCCACAGCGTCCTGAGTTTCGTCCGCTCCGATCGCGAAAGCGGGGGATGCGTGCTGGTGGTACTCAACCTGACTCCGACCCTTCACCGCACCTATCGGATCGGCTTGCCGCGGCCCGGCCGGTGGGTGGAGTTGCTCAATTCGGATGCGGCCCTCTACGGCGGCAGCAATCAGGGAAACGCCGGGGGTGTGGTCGCCGAACCGGTCTCATGCCACGGACAGCCCCAATCCGCCGAGTTCGTGCTGCCGCCCTTGAGCGTCTGCGCGTTCCGTTCGGTGGCCCGCTGACCCGGGGCGTATCAGGATCGGGCTCGGGGACGGCTCTCGAGCGCCCCGATTCGCAGTCCCACGATTGACGGTGTTGCACGGTTGATCGTCGGGCCGATCACGGGGATGCTGACGTCGGTCGTTTGCCCCATGGCCCTCGTTTCCCAAAGCACCCTGGATCAGATCCGCGCCGCCAACGACATCGTCGATGTCATTGGCGCGCACGTGCCGTTGAAGCGCAACGGGGCCAACTTCGTGTGCCTGTGTCCGTTCCATAAGGAGAAGTCGCCCAGCTTCAATGTGAACCCGTCGCGGCAGATCTTCCGCTGCTTCGGATGCGGGAAGGGCGGCGACGTGTTCACCTTCGTCAAGGAGTACGAGAATCTCGACTTCATGGACGCGGTGCGCCGCCTGGCCGAGCGGGCGCGGATCCCGCTGGAGATGGACAACGATCCCGCCGCCCGGGACCAGCGCTCGATCAAGGATCAGCTGCTCAAGTTGCACGAAGCCATCACCCAGCGGTGGCAGCAATGCCTGGCGGGCGAGGCGGCCGGTCAGGTGGCCCGCGACTACCTGGAGCGCCGGGGAGTCTCCGCGGACGCCGTCCGGGAATTCCGCATCGGTGCCGCTCCCGAGTCCTGGGACGACACGGTGAACTGGGCCAAGGCCAAGGGCTTTCCGCCCGAATTGTGCGAGGCGGCCGGGCTCATTCTTCGCCGCGAATCCGGGGGGTGGTACGACCGCTTCCGGGGCCGGTTGATCTTCCCCATCTGCGACGAACAGGGGCGCGTGATCGCCTTCAGTGGGCGCGTGCTGCAGGGCGACGAAAAGCAGGCCAAGTACGTCAACTCACCGGAGACGGCGATCTTCAGCAAGGGACGGGTGCTCTTCGGTCTGGACAAGGCCAAGCGATCCATCTTGGACGCCGGAAAGGCTATCCTCGCCGAGGGACAGTTGGACACCATCGCCTGTCATTCGGCGGGTATCCGCAACGTGGTGGCGCCGCAGGGCACCGCCTTCACGGCCGATCAGGCTCGAGTGCTCAAGCGCTATGTTGACGAGGTCGTGTTGTGCTTCGATGGCGACAAGGCCGGTCGCAACGCCGTGATCCGCGCCTTGGATCCGCTGTTGGCGGCCGGTTTGGCCATTCGCGTGGCCAGCATCCCGCCCCCGGACGATCCGGATTCGTGGATCCGGGCCCACGGTGCGGAATCGTTCAGGGCGCTGCTCGATCGGGCCCAGGGCATCTTCGACTTTTATCTGCAGGGCCTGTGTTCCGAGAACGACACCGCCTCGGATCGCGGTCGCCTGGCCGTGCTGCGCTCGATGGGCGAGGCCGTGCACAAAACAGCCAACGCCGTGCTGATCGACACCTACGCCCAGCGGACCGCCCAGCGCCTGGGGGTCGATGTGCAGGCCGTGCGTGCCGAATTCCGCAAACAGGCCGCCGGAGCCAAGCCTCGTTATGAGCGCGCCGACGAGCCTCAGGAGCCGCCGCTGGAGGAGTTCGATGCCCAGGCGGCGCCCGAGCGTCCGGGCGTCAATGAACTGTGGCTCCTCAAATACGTGTTCCTGTCGGCGGAGTTGCAGGCCTTTGCGGCTGTCCATCTCGATCCCGATTGGGTCCCGAATCCGGTCGTTCAGCGAATCCTGGGGGTTCAGTTCCAGACAGGGGGCGATGTGGTGGGTCTGCTGGGGCGATTCGAGGGAGAAGCCTTCGCCCAATCGCTCATCACCGAGGCGGCCACCGAGCAGCGGGAGATTCCCGAGCCGGAGCGACAATTGGCCGATGTCATCCGGCGCCTTCGGGATGCCTGGTTGGATCGGCAGATCGCCTTGCGCAATGGGCGCCTGGCCGATCCCACCGTGGATGATGACGAACGGTTGTCGCTGCTCGCGGAGCTTCAGGCGCTGCGGTTGCGCAAGCGCAGTCCGTTGGAGCCGATGGCGTAATTCCGGCGCGGGCTTTGAATCTCGGTTTGACAGGGTAGGGGGAGAGCGGGTTTGATCTCCCCTCCGATGGCGCGCTCGTCTATCGGCTAGGACACGGCCCTCTCAAGGCTGAAAGACGGGTTCGATTCCCGTGCGCGCTACCACTTCGACGTGGTTCTTCCTTCGGATCTTACTCCGGTTCTTCCTCGTCCGAGTTGATTCCTCGAGGCTCCGATCTGCCAGCGTTTCCCGTCGTTCGATTTCCTACCGCTTGAATCACCGCTCAGCCCGTCTCTCCAACCCCGGAGGATGATCAGGGACAGGCTCTTCACAAGGGACAGGCTCTGGTTTGCGGTGTGAGTCGTTTTGGCTCTGTCTCGAGGCGTTTTGTCTGAAATGTCTCAAAGATGATCGTTTCTGGGGTGAAAAACGAGAAATACAACGATAACTATGTGGTCTGGATTCTTGGGTCCGAATTGGCATCGGTTAAGCAGTGTTGAGACTCATGAGCCCGATCGGGGCTCGATCACTGAGAAACTCAACATTCGAAATTCAACCATGAAACTGATGACGACTCCCCGTTCCACCCTCAGCTACGTTTCGCCGTTTGCTCCGCTGTTGAACCGAGATTGGGAACGCCTGGTCTCGGGTGGATCCGATCTGAACAGCGGTTTCCGTCCCGATCTTGACGTCCGCGAAGAGGCCGAGGCGTTGACCGTCTTGGTCGACCTGCCCGGAGTGCGGCGTGAGGATGTTCAGGTGACCTTCCACGATGGCGAGTTGACCATCACCGGTGAGCGCAAAGCCGATGCCCCGGAAAAACAGGAGGTCCGCAGCTATCAGGAACGCTCGTTCGGACGCTTCGAGCGCCGATTGACCATCCACAGTCCGATCAATGCCGATCAGGTGAAGGCCACTCATCGCGACGGCATCCTGACCGTCACGTTGCCCAAGGTGGAAGAGGTGCGTCCTCGACAAATCGAGATCGCCACGGCTTGAGGCCATCGTAGATCTCCCCTTGGACTCGGGTTCAAGGGTGCCGCGCTCCGGTGCGGCACCCTCTTTTTGTGGGTGTGGACTCGGAAACCGCTTCGGCCCCGGGCGATTTCGAATCAAGGTCCGTGTTCGATCGGGCTCGGAGGAGGTCCGGAATCTATTGCACCGTCAGGCTGTTGAATGAGACGGTTTCATCGTTTTCGTAACGACTCATGAAAAAGGTAGAAGCCATTATCAAGCCCTTCCGACTCGAGGATGTGAAATCCGCCCTCCAAGCCGCCGGTCTGGTGGGAATGACCGTTTCTGAAGTGAAGGGCTTCGGACGGCAGCGCGGACATACCGAAATCTACCGCGGATCCGAGTATACGGTGGATTTCCTTCCCAAGCTGAAGGTGGAGCTCGTCGTGTCCGACGCGTTGGTGCAGATGGCGGTGGACGCCATCATCAAGGCGGCCCGCACCGGCAAGATCGGTGACGGCAAGATCTTCGTCTCCTCGGTCGAGGAGGTCATCCGGATCCGCACCGAAGAGCGGGGCGAACAGGCCGTCTGATCAGGATCGACCCATGAATCCGTCCCGTGCGGTCGCAGTGATCCTCTCTGCGGCTCTTCTGATGATGTCGGCGACCTCCGCCGCCGAACCCGGTGTCGAACAGCGTCTGGCCGATCTCGAGGCCTATGTCCGCAACTCCGCGCCCAGCGGGCCCTTGCAAGGGCTCCCGGGACCCGGTCACAACGGCTGGATGATGGTGAGTGCCGGTCTGGTGCTCTTCATGAGCCTACCTGGCTTGGCTCTGTTTTACGGCGGGTTGGTCCGCCGCAAGAACGTGCTTTCGGTCCTGGCCCAGTGTCTGGGATTGGCCGGCCTGGTGGGGGTGATGTGGTGGGCTTTCGGGTACTCGGTGAGCTTTGCCCCGGGTTCCCCCTGGCTCGGGGGATTCCAATGGTCCGGCCTCGCCGGGGTGAATGCCGCCCCGAATGCCGACTACGGTCCGTGGGTCTCCCACAACGTCTTTGCGATGTATCAGATGATGTTCGCCATCATCACGCCCGCGCTGATCGTCGGAGCCATCGCCGAGCGCATGCGATTCAGCGCGCTCATGGTGTTTTGCATGGCCTGGATGGCCATCGTCTACTTCCCGGTGACCCACATGATGTGGGGCGTGGGCGGATGGATGAACGGACTGTGGAATGCCAAGGCGGCGATCCGGGCCATCGACTTCGCCGGAGGGATCGTTGTGCACATGACTTCGGGTTGGAGCGCCCTGGCGTTGTGTCTGTTGCTCGGGCCGCGCCGGGGTTTCGGGCGTGAGCCGATCCCGCCGCACAGCATGGTGCTGTGCATGGTCGGCACCGGCATGCTGTGGTTCGGCTGGTACGGTTTCAACGCAGGCAGTTCGGTCGCGGCCGACAAGATCGCGGCCAATGCCTTCACCGCCACCACGCTCAGTGCGCTGGCTGGTCTGCTGACCTGGGGGGCGTTGGAGCGCGGACTCCGCGGCCGCCCGTCGGTGCTGGGTCTCTGCTCGGGAGCGGTCGCCGGATTGGCCACCATCACGCCGGCCAGCGGTTTCGTGACGCCCACCGGGGCCATGGTGATCGGGTTGCTGGCGGGGTTGTCCACCTTCTGGGCCTGCAGTTGGCTCAAGGCCCGCTTCCGCTACGATGATTCCCTCGACACCTTCGGCGTGCATGCCGTTGGCGGCACGGTGGGCACGGTGATGGCCGGGGTTCTGGCCTCGAGCGACATCAATCCGAATCTGTCGGCCGAATGGATCAAGCCCCTGGTCGGACAATCCCTCTGGTGGGAACAGGTCAAGGCCGGCGGGTTGGTCCTGGTGTTCTCGGTGCTGGTCACGGTGGTGCTCTACCGCGTGATCGACCGGGTGATGGGCTGTCGGGTCTCCGAAGACATCGAAGACCAGGGCCTCGACCTCGCCGAGCACGGCGAGGAGGGGTACACCCACTGACGCGGTCCGCAGGTCCGGGTGTTTCCGGTGCGGTCCCCTCGTCGAGGCCGGCTGCCCGGAATCACACCGGCAGCGGCCATCGGAAGTTGGACCGCAGCGGGATCGTCCGCCCGGTGGCCGACGAAGTCCGGGCCGCGGTGATGATCTCCAGCACGTGGAGCGCCTGTTCCGGGGTGGCGAGGAGTTCCTTGCCGGTGGCCAGGCATTCGGCCGCGAGGGCCGCCCCCTGCTGCCACAAGTAGCCGCCGGGATCCGTCGACTCCTTCACCAATTGCGGGTGTTCCACGGTGGCCCATTCGACCGCCTGGGGCGCCCAGTCATAGCCCACCAGCCCCACGTATCCCCGGCTGCCGGTCACCTGGATCGTGTGGCGTTTTTCGCCACTGCCGTCGTGGCCGTGCGGGTTGAAGTAGTTGAAGCCCGACTGGACGTGCGAGACCACTCCATGGCCATGGTCGAGCAACACCATGGCGTTGTCCTCTTCGGTGACCCGGATGGTTCCCTTGTCATGGATGCTCCGCTCCGGGGTGACGATGCTCAACAACGCGGTGACGCGCCGCACCGGTCCGAGCAGCCCGGTGAGGCTGGTCAGGTTGTACACGGCGAGGTCCGGCAGGCTGCCTCCTCCTTTCTCGTAGAAGAATGACGACCAGTCCGGTCCCTCGTGACCGTAGAAGGCGTGGGCCGCGGCAAGTCGCCCGAGGTCACCGGAGGCGATCTTCCGGGCCATGAAGGCGAACTGGGGGCTTTGCACCGTGATCGGGGCTCCCCACAGACGCAGGCCGCGCTGGCGTGCCATCCGCAGCAGTTCCTGGCCGGCCTTCAGGCTGTTGGCGATGGGCTTCTCGCTCCAGACGTGCTTGCCGGCCTGGAGGGCGCGCCGGTTGACGGCCTCATGGGCCTGCATGTCGGTGAGATCGATCAGGAACTCGAAGGGGGCTCCGGCCAGCAGCGCCTCGATGTGGGGATAGTGGTGCGGCACCCGGTAGACCTCGGACTGCCGTCGGGCCCGTTCCGGGCGGATGTCGCAGACGCTCACCAGCTCGACGAACGGGCATCGCTGGAGCACCGGCAGGTATTGGTTGGAGACGCTGCCACAGCCGATCACGGCCGTTCGGATGCGTCGGCCACCGGTTTCGGCGGCCTTCAGGGCGGAGTCCAGGGAGTCCAGGGCGAGGCCTCCTGCGGTCATCAGGGTGGCCTTGGCAAAGTCGCGACGGGAGACTCCGGAGGGGGACGTGTGCAAGGTTTTCACGGCGTATTCACCTCACGGGTATCCCCGGGCCGGCTTTCTCGCAAGCGACGATGAGGCCTCAGGCCACCGGGGGGTCAGCGCCCCTTGATGGGCTTGTGTCCGGCGGCCTCCCAGGCGGTGATGCCACCGGAGAGATTCAGGACCTTCTCGAACTTCAGTCCGTCCATCTGCCCACAGGCCTTGGCGCTACGGCCGCCGACCGCGCAATGCACGAGATAGGTCTTGGACTTGTCCAGACCTGCGAGCGTCTCGGCGAACTTGCCGCCGCGGATGTCGAGGTTGATGGCGCCAGGCATGTGCCCGTCGGCGAACTCCTCGGCGGTGCGCACGTCGAGGACCACCACCTTCGGATCCTTGCGCAGGTCCTCCCATTCCTTCACGTCCACGTTCCGGAATCGCTTGCTGGCCGGGGCCTCTGCGGTCGGCTGGCCAGCGGGTTTGTCGGCCGCGGTCGTGGAAAGGGACAGGCTCGCCAAGCCGGCGGCGATGAGCTGGAGGAGTCGTTTCATGGATGGGATCGATTGGGAGTAGGAGTGGTGTCGGGTGTCGCCGATGGGCAGGGCCGCGGCCGCGTCGGCTAGGGGCTTCAAGAAAGCTTCCAACCGCGGCGGTAGTCGTGGTGGATCCACCGGTCGGCTTCCGGAACGCCCCGTGCGCGCAGGCGCGGGCCATCCCACTCGATGACCTTGCCGGTGCGGAAGGCGAGGTTGCCGAGTTGTCCGATCTCGGTGAGATGGCAGCCGTAGGTCAGCGGGGAATCGGTCTTGCCGACGCCTTTGCAGGCCGCGATCCACTCCTCATGGTGGCCGATGGAATCGGGGATGGAACGGGGCGGGGGAGTGCTGCCGCGGAACTGGTCTTCGGGCAGGAGCACATGCCGGCCGTAGTCGGCCAGGAGCATGCCCTTGTCGCCGACGAACAGGGTGCCGCCGCCCCACTTCGAGAGGTCGGGACCACCGGGAACCTGGGGGCGCTTGGATCCGCTGTACCAGTGCATGCGGACGGCCGGTGCGGTGCCGCGGGCCGGGAAATCATAGTGCACGACCATCCACGGCGGGGCGCAGTGGGCATCGGGAGCCGGGCCCTCGGCCTCGATGCGGGAGGGCAGCGGCAAGTTCAGGGCCCAGACACCCAGATCCATGTGGTGGCAGCAGAAGTCCGACAAGGTGCCGCCTCCGAAATGCCACCAGCGACGCCAGTTGAAATGCACCCACTCCGAGCTGTAGGGCATGGGCTTCACGGGCCCCAGCCAGAGATCGTAGTCGATGTTGGCCGGCACGGGCTGTGGTCCGGGCAGGGGCTTGGTCTCCCAGACCGATCCGGTCCAGTGATGCACTTCGCGCACGGGGCCGATGGTGCCCGCACGGATCAATTCGACCACGCGCCGGTAGTTGGAACTCGAGTGGATCTGGTTGCCCGTCTGGGTCACCAGCCCGGAGCGCGTCACCTTGGCCGCCAAGGCCCGGGCCTCGGAGATGGTGTGAGTGACGGGTTTCTCACAGTACAGAGGCCGACCCGACGCCAGCACCGCCGTGGCGATCACCGCATGGCTGTGGTCCGGGGTGCTGACCACGATGCCATCGAGATCGGAGCGGTCCAGCAGTCGCCGGTAGTCGGCATACTTGGCCGCGCCGGGGTGTTTGGCCGCCGCGGCTCCCAGACGTTCCGAATCGATATCGCACAGGGCCACGATGTTCTGGCTCGAGACCCCGGCCAAATTCTCTCCGCCACGGCCGGCCACACCGATGACCCCGAGGTTGAGCTTCTCGTTCGGTGACACCCTGCGGGCGGCCTTGGGGGCATGGCAACCGGCCGCCGAGGCGGCTCCGGCAATGGCGGCCGACCAGAGGAACTGACGTCGATTCAGGGACATGGTGGTGTGCGAGTGCTGGGGTTCAGGGGTGCCTGGGGGGGATGGTTCAGGGTTTGGGCGGTGGGAAGCTCGTCCAGCACCGTTCCATCTCTTCCTTGGAGGGCACCTTGAGCGGGCGGACGATGCGGAAGCCCAGGAACTGGGCATCGGTCAGGTACCACTTGGATTTGGGCAGCTGGGGATCGCGCATCTTCCAGCTCGGGTCGCTCGCGCGCCGGGCGGCGCTGCGCAGGGCCTCCGGATCATCATCCCAGGAGCCGCCACGGGCCACGTGCGGATATTCGGTGGCACCCGGGGTGTAGGGGACATCGCCCACCTTGGAATAGTCGGCCACGTAGGCGTCGAGCACCCATTCGGCGACGTTCCCGTGCATGTCGTACAGCCCCCAGGCGTTGGGCTTCTTCTTGCCGACCTGCTGGTATTTCTCACCGGCGTTGGCGAAGTGCCAGGCGTAGTCGCCGATCTTGGATTCGTCGTCACCGAAGGAATACCGGGTGGTCGTGCCCGCGCGGCAGGCGTACTCCCACTCGGCCTCGGTGGCCAGCCGGTAGAAATGCCCGGTCTTGGCGGTGAGCCACTTGCAATACTTCACGGCCGCATAGTGGGTCATGGAGATGGCCGGGAAGTTCTCCTTGCCCATGCCGAAGCTCATCTCGACATACGGGGTGGTCGGACGTGAGACCGCATCGGATTCCTTGCCGATGTAGGGATTCACGCCGGGCTTGGCGTTGGCCGGCAGCAATTCGGGCATCGCCAGCCACAGCTCCCGCTCCATGCGCTCGGTCGGCACATTGGTCCCCTTCTCCAGCGAGGGGAATTGGAAGAGTTCGTACTCGTTCCAGGTGATCTCGGTCTTGCCCATCCAGAAGGGCTCGATCTTGACCTTGCGCTGCGGACCCTCGTCTTCCTTGCGCTTGGCCTCGCCGGCCGGGCTGCCCATCAGGAATTCGCCGGCGGGGATCGGAAGCATGTCGAATTTGACGTCGGACCCCGAGATGGAATCGCTGTACGCCTTCATCTCGGCGGCGCTGCTTTCCTTGGTCACTGACATCACCCGAGCATGGATGGCGCTGAGCATGGCGTCGTTGTCGCGAGTCAGCAGCGAGGCGGCTTCCTTCTGGCTGAGGGTCACGCCGTCCGGCCACTCGGCGCCCTGGTCGATCCAGTCGCGGATGAGATCGGTCTTGGCCTTCGGCAGCGGACCGCCCTTCTTGGCGGGCGGCATGAGGTCGTCGTGGTCGGCCGGAAGAATCGTGGTGGTGTACACCTTCGAGGCTTCGGCATCTCCTTTCACTAGGGCTTTGGAGGCGAAGAACTCGGCCTTGGAATCCATCCGGAGGTCGCCCTTGGCGTGACCGTCCTTGTGGCAGGCGACGCAGTGCACCTCGAAGAGGGGCTTCACTTCCTTGACGAAGTCGACCTTCTGCTTCTGCGAGAGATTGATGGCCTCGGGCCAAGCGGCGCCCTCCTGGATCCACGTTTTCAGGGTCTCCTGCTGTCCGGGAGTCAGCCGATCGCCCTTGGGAGGCATCAGGTCATCGTGACCGTCGGGCAGGGTGGTCGTGGTGTAGAGCTTGCTCTTGGCCGGGTCGCCGGGAACCAGGGACGTTCCGTGTTCGCCGCCCTTGATGGCGTCGGCGCGGGTGACCAGCACGAGATCCCCCTTGGGCTTCTCGGGCCCGTGGCATTTGAGGCAGTTGACCTCGAGGATGGGGCGGACCTGTTTCTTGAAGTCCACCGGATCGGCCGCGTTGAGGAGCAGTCCCGCGGTCAGGGTGGTGGTGATGGCGACGAATCGGTTCATGCTGTGTTGTCTCCGGAGAAGATACCGCCGGGGGTGTTGCCGGTGTCAAATGCGGTGACGCTCCGGCGGTACGAAAGCTTCAATCGGGATGGAGGCGTTCGGCAGGGCGGGTCAGGACCGATGGGGCGGCCTTCACTGGCCGCCGCCGATCTTCGGGTCGAGCCAGGGGCTTCCGCCCCAGTACCACCGGGAACTCTTGAGCAATTCCACGTGGCCTTCACCGAAGGCCACCACGCTCTTGCCCGAGTGACGCAGTTGGGGGCCGCCCCAGTTCGGGTCGTCGGAGGTCACGCAACCGCTGCAGGGCGCGTCGTTGCTGGGGTCGTGCAGCACCCAGGCCCCGGCCTTCTCCGGCGATTTCTCGGTCACGCACTTCAGAGGGTCTTTGGCGTCGGCGCTGCGGGGCTTGCCGCCGCCGTCGGTGATCACCACCGTGGCCGAGGGTGACACCATTCCCGAATCCTTGACCGGGGGATAGTCTTTCACGTCCCACACGTTGGGCCAGTCGCAGCCACCGGCTTTGAAGTTCATGGAGTAGTTGGAGATCATCTTGTCGGGCTGGTCCGAGGCGTAGATGGCCCAACTCTTCTTGAACCCCGGGGTCTTGGTCGGACAGATGACGATATTGGTGGTCTGCAGATAGGGCTTGAGGAAGTTGAACCACAACCGCCGGTTCACGTTGTCGCCGCGGACCCAGAACGTGGGGGTGAAGTACCCCTGATTGTCCGAAGCGTAGAGCGCTTCGGAAATCATCACCTGCCTCAGGTTGCTCGTGCAGTTGGACGACTTGGCCTTTTCTTTGGCACGGGCCAGGGCCGGCAGCAGCATGCCGGCCAGGATGGCGATGATCGCGATGACCACGAGCAACTCGATCAGGGTGAAGCCGGCCTGAGATCTGCGGGGTTTCATGGACCGAGGGTTTAATCCCAAAGTGCGGGTTTGTCTTCACCGAAGAGGACCGGCCGAGAGATTTTCAGCGCCCAAGCTTGATTCCCGGGCCGCGAAACCGCATTCCGACGAACAGTGATCACGTTTTTGAGAGGCAAGTTGGTGGAGGCCCTCCCGACCCAGGTGGTGGTGGAGGTCCAGGGAGTCGGGTACGAGGTCCTGGTGCCGCTGTCCTCCTACGATCGCCTGCCCGCTCCCGGGGTCGAGGTGCTGCTGTTGACGCATCTGGCCATCCGTGAAGATGCGCACCTCCTGTACGGATTCCTGACATCGGCCGAGCGCGATCTGTTCCGGTTGCTCATCAATACGGTGAGTGGCATCGGCCCGAAGATCGCCCTGAGCGTCCTCAGCGGCATGAGCATCTCCGCCTTCCGCAGCGCCGTGGCGGCCGGGGATTTCAAGGCCCTCTCGTCGGTCCAAGGGGTCGGACGCAAGACCGCCGAGCGCATCGTGGTCGAGCTCAGGGACAAGCTGGGTGGCTTCGGATCGGTCGGATCGGCGCCGTCACCGGTTTCCGGAGGGGCCGCGGCCGTGGCCCGTGGCGAAGATTCGCGGGGGCCCGATGCGGTGGCAGCCCTCATGGCCTTGGGCCTCAAGCCGGCCGAGGCGCACGACTCGGTGCGGGCGGCGCTGGCCATGCTCGGGGCCGAAGCCACGGTCGAGCAGCTGATCCGGGCCTGCCTGCGGCGCAACGCCTGAAGCGGATGAGCTCCACGCCCCGTCCCCCTCGTCCCGCCTCCGGAGTGGTCGTCCCCGAGGCCGCACGCTGGCACGGCCGTCTGGCCGCGCGGATCATCGCCGCACTGGCCCGCCTGCTGGCCTTCAGCCTGCGCTGGCATTGGACCGATCACTCGTTCTTCAACGATACGGGCACCGAACAACGGGCGATCTTCGCCATCTGGCACAATCGACTCGCCCTGTCGTTGATCCTCTACCATCGCCATGTGGCCCGGTGCGGCGGTCGCAGGCGCCTGGCCGCACTGGTCAGCGCCAGTCGGGATGGAGGATTGCTGGCCCGCGTGCTCGAGCTTTTCGATGTGGTGGGCATCCGGGGATCCTCCAGTCGACGCGGCGCGCCGGCGGTGCGTGAACTCGTGTCGGCGGCCTCGGAGGGGTGCGATCTGGCGGTCACGCCGGACGGTCCGCGGGGCCCCCGCTACGAGCCGCATCCGGGTGTGATCTCGCTGGCGCAGATCACCCAGCTTCCGATCGTGCCGGTCTCGTTCCGGCTCGGCTGGAAATGGACGCTGCGCAGTTGGGACCGCTTCCAGATCCCCATCCCGTTCAGCCGCTGCGAGGTGGTCTTCGGAGAGCCCATCCGGGTGCCCCGCCAAACCGATGAGGCGGGGCGTGAACAACTCCGGGTGTTCCTTAAGGAACGACTCATGGCCATCACGCGGGACTGAAACCGCAAGGGAGTCTCCGGGGCCGTGCCAGATACCCGCCCGTGCGGGCGATCCGATCTACTTCCGCTTCAGGTGTTTCTTGGTGTCCGCTTGGAGAGTGTCCACCTCGTCGCGCACCTCGGATCGGTTCTTCGAGTCCATCCGGTCGATGAACAACACCCCGTTGAGGTGGTCGACCTCATGCTGGATGGCCCGGGCCAAGAGCCCGCCCGCCTTGAACTCGAACGGTTCATTGCGGTCGTTGACGGCCTGCACCTCGACTTCTGACGGGCGGCAGACGTCGCCGTAGATCTCCGGGAAGCTCAGGCATCCCTCGGGTCCGGCGGCCACCTCTCCCACCGGGCGGATCTTCGGGTTGATCAGGACCAAGGGCATGAATGCATCGACATCGGCCGGTTGGCCGGCGATCCACAGTTGGCTGGGGCGATCCTTGACACCCCGGACATCGACGACCGCCAATTGCAATGCCAGTCCGACCTGCTGGGCCGCGAGGCCGATCCCGTTGGCCTGGTACATGGTGTCGAACATCCCGGCGATGGTCGCACGCACGGTGTCGTCGACCGCTTCGATGCGTGCTCCGCGCTGGCGTAGGACTGGGTCTCCATAGTGCACCACGTTGAACTTCATGGGCCGAGGCTGGCTCAAAAGCCCCGTTCTGCCTAGTCTGCGCAGGGCTTTGGCGCAATCGCCGGGCCAGATCGAGTCAGTCGGTCCGAGCGATGAGCGTTGCGGGTGCTTGACTCGGATCGTCCGGTGGCTAAGGTGCGCGGCTCCGCGGGCCAGAATGTCGGCGGACCAACAGCGATGAAACGTCAGTACCAACCGTCGAAAATCCGCCGTCAGCGTCAACACGGTTTCCGTGCCCGCGCGGCAACCAAGAGCGGCCGCGCCATCCTCAACAACCGTCGTCGCGTGGGTCGTCGGCGCCTGACTCCGGTGTGAGTCGTTCGGGGTGGCCCCGCCACTCCCTGCCGCAATGAATCCGCCGCTGCGGCTTGAATTCTCACGTCGGCGCCGGATCAGCCGGTCTTCCGACTTCGCCAGACTCAAGGAAGAGGGACGCCGCGAAATCTGCGGCTCCCTCATCATGAACTGGCTCCCGGCCAAGGAGCTGCGGCTGGGCGTGGTCACCAGTCGCAAGGTGGGCTCTGCTGTCGTCCGATCCCGTGCCCGGCGACTGCTCCGGGAAGTGTTTCGGCAGCATCAACACGAGGTCACCGAACCGGTGTCCATGGTGTTGGTGGCACGCCAGTCCATCACGCGATCCGGTTTGGAGTCCGTGAGGCGCGACTACCTTCGGGCACTCGGCCGCGCGCGTCTCCGGAAGAGTCCGCCGACCGAACCACCGCCCCAATCATGAGCCCGATCCAGCACACGCTGTTGATGCTCATCCGCGTCTACCGTTGGGTGGGCTCGCCCCTGAAGCGGTTCGTTTTGGGCCCCGGTTCCGGCTGCCGTTTTGTTCCCACCTGTTCGGCCTATGCCATGGAGGCCATCGACCGCCATGGATCCGCGCGGGGTTCGGTCCTGACCCTCGGTCGCCTGTGCCGATGCCACCCTTGGGGAGGCTCCGGCCACGATCCGGTGCCCGCCGTGCCGTCGTCCACGCCGCCTCCGCACTCATTGAACTTTTCCCAATTTGACCATGGATCGTAAAGGTATCGCGTTTCTCGCTGTCTGCCTCGCCGGAATGGTGGGCCTGAAGTATGTGGCCGATTTCATCTGGCCCACTCCGACCGGTGCCCGGCCGCAGGCCACCGCGGCGGTCTCCAGCAACACGCCGTCGGTGAAGGTCAACGCCCCGCCGGCCGGTTCGACCCAGGCGGCGCCGGCCCTGCCCGCCGGGCCGCTGACGGTGCCGACCTTCCAGTCGGCCGAAGAATCGCTGGTCCTCGAGAACGACCTGCTGCGTCTGACCTTCACCTCGCACGGCGGGGGAGCCCGATTGATCGAGCTCAAGAAATACCCGGCCTCGGTCGACTGCAGCGACACCGCGGCCAAGGGAGTGCCGTCGGCCCTGAACCGCTTCGCACCACTGCCCGCGCTCACGCTGGGGGTGGGTCCGCTGACCGGCGACGGCCAGTTCAGCCTCCGCAAAGCCGGCAATGCGGTCCATGCCGAGAAGGTTCTCGCCAACGGTCTGGTGGTCTCCCAGGACTGGGCGCTGTCCAACGGTTACTTCTTCGAGACCGTCGTGACCGTCGAGAATCGCGGTGGTTCCGCGGTTTCGATCCCGCCCCATGACTACGTGGTCGGTGCGGCCACCCCCATGGATCGCCACGACATGGCCGAGGTCCAGGGCGCCTACTGGTTCAACGGTGAGAAGGCCGAGCAGATCAACAAGCCCTGGTTCGCCAACGCCACGCTGGGGTGCTCGACCATCAGCACGCCCCGGACCGAGTTCTCCGGCGGCAACAGCAATGTGGTCTGGGCTGCGGTCCACAATCAGTTCTTCGCTCTCATCGTCCAACCCGAACGCTCACCGGCCGGGGTCCGCGTGGTCGATGTGCCGTTGCCGAAGCCCTCTCCATCCGAGGTGGCCGCCGACGGTCGGTTGAATCCGCAACCCCACGCCTACCACACGAGTCTGACCTATCCGGCCCAGACCCTTCAGCCGGGTGAAAAGGTCGTCCGCCACCACACCATCTACGCGGGCCCCAAGGAATATCGTCAGCTCAAGACCAGCGAGAAGCAGATCGACCTGGTGATGGATTTCACGGGCATCACGGGCATCTGCGCCAAGGCGCTGCTGCTGCTGCTCAATGGGGTCCATTCCCTGATCCCCTCCTACGGCGCCTCCATCGTCGTGCTGACCATCCTGATCAAGCTGGCCTTCTGGCCGCTGACCAATGCCAGCACCCGCTCCATGAAGCGGATGTCGACCCTTCAACCGCAGATGAACGCCATCCGGGAGAAGTACAAGAGCGATCCGGCCAAGATGAACCAGAAGACCATGGAGTTCATGAAGGAGCACCGGATCAACCCGATGGCCGGCTGCCTTCCGCTCCTGCTCACCTTCCCGGTGTTCATCGGCTTCTTCTTCATGCTGCGCACGGCCATCGAGTTGCGCGGCGAGAGTTTCCTCTGGTGCTGCGATTTGTCGCGTCCCGACAGCGTGTATGTCATTCCGGGGATGGGTTTCCTGCCGTTGCTCGGCATTCCGGGCATCGGATTGCCTCTGAACATCATGCCGCTGCTCTATCTGGGCACGGCCTGGTGGCAGTCGACCTTGACCCCGGTTTCGCCGCAGATGGATCCGGCCCAGCAGAAGATGCTCAAGTACATGCCGGTCTTCTTCGGGGTGCTGTTCTACAACTATTCGGCCGGCCTGACGCTGTACTGGACGACCCAGAATTTGATGACCATCCTGCAGACCAAGATCACCAAGTCGAATGAAGGGCCGGGAACGGGAACCGGTGGAACGGTCGTCGTGCCTGCCCAGCCCGTGCGTCGCAAGTGATCCATCACCATTTTCATGAGTGCCAAAGACACCCTCAGCCAGATGCTCAAGACCCTCGGCTTCGAGGCCACGGTCACCGAGCAGAACTACGAGGACATGCTCCTGCTGGACATCCAGACCGATGAACCCAACCGGCTGATCGGTCGGCAGGGGCAGACCCTGGGAGAGATCCAGTACCTGCTCAACCGCATCCTCCACAAGGGTGACGACTCGGTCCCCCGGGTCATGCTCGACGTGGGCGGCTACCGGCGCGAGGCGCGCGAGCAGTTGGCCAAACGGGCCGTGGAATTGGCCGACAAGGTGCGCCGCTACGGCGACATCATGGAGATGGAGCCGATGAACGCCTACGATCGCCGCATCGTCCATCAGGCGTTGAAGTCGGATCCCGACATCGAGACCCACAGCGTGGAGGTCGACGGCAGTGACAAGAAGGTGATCCTGTTGCGCCCCCGGCGTCAGGCGGCCCAGTCCACGGCTGCCTGATCGGTTCAGGGCGAGGCCCAAGATCGCCCCGCCCAATCTGCTTCGGAAGGCCCCGGTTCGCCGGGGATACTCCTTCCGGACCGTCCCTCTCGGAAGGTCTCCGGTGAACGGGTTGTGCCCCTCACCTTGACTCCGTGGCTTCCTGCATCGATATCTGCCCAGCAAACTATGGTGTGTCAGTTCTGCAAGCTGAAGGAGGCGACGGTCCATGTGACCGAGATCGCCGACAACAAGGTCAAGAAGGTCGACGCCTGCGCCGCTTGTGCGAAGGAGAAGAACTACAACGACCCGGCCGCCTTCGCCATCGCCGACCATCTTCTCGGTCTGGGCGCCGCCCAGAAGATGGAAGAGGCTTCCGAGGCGGTGGGCGCTCTTTCCTGTGACCAGTGCGGTTACACGCAGGCGGACTTCAAGAAGAGCGGTCGCTTGGGTTGCGCCCACTGCTACGATATCTTCTCCGAAGGCTTGGATTCCGTGCTCAAGACCATGCACAAGGATATCCGCCATCGTGGCAAGGTGCCGGCGGCGATGCAGAAGGCCGTGGCGAGTGGCCAGCGGCTCCAGAGGCTGAATCAGGATCTTCAAGTGGCCATCGCCCAGGAAGATTTCGAATCGGCGGCCCGGTTGCGCGACGAAATCAAGGCGTTCAAGGCCGCTGAATGATCCCCCCCATGAGCATCCTCGATTTTCTGGTTCCCGCCTCCGAGGCCTGCCTGCGCAGCGGCCCGCATGACAAGATCGTGCTCTCCAGTCGGGTTCGCCTGGCCCGCAACCTCCGCACCGTCCCCTTTCCTAGCCATTCCAAGAAGGCCGAACGCATCAAGGCCTTCGAGACGCTGATGCCGGCCGTCCAGTCGCTCTCCCAACTGGGCGACGAGACCTTCTCCGAATCGATGGACAAGCTGCCGGCCCTCGACAAGCAGGTCCTGGTGGAGCGCCATCTCATCAGCCGTGAGCACGCCGCCAAGAATGCCGGCAGCGGCATCGTGTTGAACCGGCAGGAGAACGTCTGCGTCATGGTCAACGAAGAGGACCATCTTCGGATGCAGGCCCTGCGTCCGGGCCTCCAGTTGCGGCAGGCCTGGATGGCCATCGACGCGGTCGATACGGCCCTGCAGGAGAAGGTCGAGTTCGCCTTCACCGAGCGGTACGGCTTCCTCACGGCCTGCCCCACCAATCTGGGCACCGGCATCCGGGTCAGTGCGATGCTTCACCTTCCGGGGTTGGTGCTGGCCGAGCAGATCAACCAGATCATCCAAGCCGTCAACAAGCTCGGCCTGGCGGTCCGGGGGCTTTATGGCGAGGGGACCGAGGCGTTGGGCAATGTGTTCCAGGTCTCCAATCAGATGACTCTGGGCGAGCCCGAGAACGACATCGTGGAGCGCATCAACAAGGTCCTGCTCCAGATCATCGAGCACGAAGAGAATGCGCGCCTCTCCCAGATGGAGAAGAAACCGGCCGTGCTCCTCAATCACATCGGCCGAGCCTATGGCGTGCTAGGGAACAGCTGGAGCATCTCCTCGAAAGAGGCCATGAACCTCATCAGCTTTTTGCGGCTCGGCGTCGACCTGGGCGTCTTCGGCAAGACTCCGAAATCGCTCACCGACGAACTGTTCCTCCGCAGTCAGCCGGCCCATCTGCAATTGGCCCATCCGCTTCGCGAGAAGCTGGGGTCCGACGAACGCGACCTGTTCCGGGCGCAAATGCTGCGTGAGCGCACCTCGCTCATCCCCAAGCCCGATCCTCAGGTGTTGCTGGGAGGGCGCCGCGACGAGGGGACTCCCGAATAACCTTCGGGCAGAGGCGAGGTCTGCGCCCGTGGCAGGTCTGATCTTGCTGACTGTCTGATCGATCCTGCCTGTCTGGCCAATTGCGCCAATCTCGCCGGCTTCACAGGCCCTGTGGCACGCCCCAGAAAGCCGAGAGAAGACCTACTCCGGCATCCGGATCTCGAGCTTCTGGGCCGCCTGCATGACGTCTTTGTCGCCGCGACCGGAGAGGTTGACGATGATCACCGAATCCTTGGGCAGGGTGGGGGCTCGACGGATCGCTCCGGCAACGGCGTGTGCGCTTTCCAGCGCCGGGATGATCCCCTCCAGCTGGGCCAGACGCTGGAACGCATCCAACGCTTCGGTGTCGGTGGCGTAGCCGTATTCCACCCGATTCCGGTCCTTCAGCCAGGCGTGCTCGGGCCCCACGGCGGCGTAGTCGAGGCCGGCGCTCACACTGTGGGTCAGTTGGATCTGGCCGAATTCGTCCTGGAGAATGTAGCTCCGGGTCCCCTGCAGCACTCCAAGCGAGCCTCCCTGGAAGCGGGCCGCGTGCTTTTCAGGCAGTATTCCCTCACCGCCCGCCTCGACTCCCAGCATCCGGACGGAGGCGTCGTTGAGGAATGGGTAAAACAGACCGATGGCGTTGGATCCACCGCCGACACAGGCGATCAGCAGGTCCGGAAGGCGCTTCTCGCGTTCAAGGATCTGCGCGCGCGCCTCGTCTCCGATGACCCGGTGGAAATTGCGGACCATCACGGGGTAGGGGTGGGCCCCGTAGGCCGTGCCGAGGATGTAGTGCGTGCTCCGGATGTGGGTCACCCAGTCGCGCATGGCTTCGTTGACGGCCTCCTTCAGCGTCTGTTGCCCGGCCTTCACCGGCACCACCTCGGCCCCGAGCATCTTCATGCGGTAGACATTCAGTTCCTGCCGCTTGCAATCGACAGCACCCATGTAGATGACGCACTTCATGCCGAACATGGCCGATACCGTGGCCGTGGCGACGCCGTGCTGGCCCGCTCCCGTCTCGGCGATGATGCGGGTTTTGCCCATCCGCTTGGCCAGGAGGACCTGCCCCATGGCGTTGTTGATCTTGTGGGCACCGGTGTGCAGCAGGTCTTCCCGCTTCAGGTAGATCTTGGCCCCTCCCAATGATCGGGTCAGACGCTCCGCGAAGTACAAGGGCGTCGGACGGCCGACGAATTCCCGCAGGTAATAGTCGAGTTCCCGCTGGAACTCCGGATCCTGCTGGGCTCTCCAGTACTCGTCTTCGAGCTGTTGAAGCGGGTGGACGAGGGTTTCGGGAACATAGCGTCCGCCAAACGGCCCGAAATGGCCGGTCGAGTCGGGCATGGCCGGTGAGGCGAAATCAGTCGCGGAGGTCATATCAGGCGATTCGAAAAGGGCGATGGAGGGTTACCGGGTGTGCGAACGAGGGGGCGCGAGCGAGGTCAGTGCGAGATTGGGATGGTTCTGCGCGAAGTACCCCAACGACCACTCGCTGGGGAACAGGACCACCGGGTTGGAGTCCATGTCGAAGGCGAAGCGGGCTCCGGTGGGGAGGGAAATCGAATCCAGCGTCTCGGTGGGAGTGCCCTGCGGCAGCCAGCGGACCGCGGTGAATGGAGCACTCTCGCGCCGCGTCTCCGCGTTGTATTCGGTTTCCAGACGGTATTGCAGCACCTCGAACTGGAGCGGACCCACCGCCGCGAGCAGGGGCACTCGACTTGCCGTGTCCTTCAGGTTGAAGGCCTGGGCGACTCCCTCCAGCAGCAATTGGTCGAGACCCTGTCGGAACTGCTTGAACTTCGCCGTGTTGGGGTTGTGGAAATACTCGAACACCTCCGGCGTGAACCGGGGAATCTCGTCGAACCGGACCTTGGGGTCGGTGCTCAGGGTGTCGCCGATGCCGAACCCGTCGTGGCCCACCAGGCCGATGATGTCTCCCGGGAAGGCTTCGTCTACGGTTTCCCGCTCGTTGCCGAAGAGCTTGTGGGACGAACTCAGCCGGACCTTCCGGCCCGACTGGACATGGATCACGGTCATGTCCCGCTCGAACTTCCCGCTCACGATGCGGACGAACGCGATGCGGTCGCGGTGCTTCGGATCCATGTTGGCCTGGATCTTGAAGATGAAGCCCGAGAAATGCGGGTGCTCTGGGGCGATGAGGCGTCCGTCGTTCACTTGTCCCCACAGAGTGGCTCCGACAGGCCGTTAAGACAATTGCGGGCTTTTCCCGGGCTCGGGCTCCAGACGGCGGGCCAGCTTCCGATGGGCCGCCGTCATGGGCAGTGCGCGCAGTTCAGCCGGGGTGGCCCAAAGCCAAGTGCCGGCTGTCAGGTCCGAGGAGGGCAGGCGATCGGCGAGCCGGATCCGTTGAGTGATCCGGTAGCGCGTGATGTGATGGCGAAGATCGGGCAGGGCGGTCCAGGCGTTCGGGGCGATGCCCAAGCGGCTTCCCAGCACCGTCTCAGGGGCGTCGCCGGCCTCGATCTCCCAATTGGGGAACTCCCAGAACCCGCGATTGACCTCCGTGCCTTCGCGCAGCCTCACCAGATATCGCTCCTGATGCTTAAGGATCGCCGTCGCATGGTATCGGGGGGTGATCGCCACCCTGGATGGCAATTCCGGGAAGCGCTCAGGAGTGCCGGATCGCCGGGCCTTGCAGAGTTCGGACACAGGACAGCGGGCGCAATCGGGCCGCGCGCCCGGAGTGCAGACCGTGGCTCCCAGCTCCATCAGGGCCTGATTGAGCCGCGAACATCGGCGCCGCCCCAGCCTCTCGGTGGTGTGGGCCGTCTGGACGAGCCGGGCCGCCCACGCCCAGAGATGGCCATTGAGCACCTTGGCCCTGGGATCTCCTTCGAGGGCGAGCACTCGGGTGAGCACCCGCATGACATTGCCATCCAGAATGGGCTCGGGTTGATCCAGCGCGATGGAAGCGATCGCGCCGGCCGTGTAGGGGCCGATCCCGGGCAGCGAGAGCAGGGTGGCCGCGTCGCCAGGAAAGACTCCGCCGTGCCGTTCGAGGATTTCGCGGGCAGCCCGCTGGAGGTTGCGGGCACGGGAGTAGTAGCCCAGGCCCTCCCACAGCTTCAGAACCGATTCAGGAGGAGCCTCGGCCAGATCGCGGATCGTGGGCAGACGGTCCATCCAGCGCGTCCAGTAGGGGATCACCGTCTGGACCTGCGTCTGCTGCAGCATCACCTCCGAAATCCACACCGCGTAGGGGTCCTGCGTCTTCCGCCAGGGAAGATCGCGTGCTGTCCGGTCGAACCACGTCATCAACCGCTCTACGGCGAGAGCCGTTTGGTCTTCCAGTGTCTGAACCCGCCCTTCGAACTCGTCGCCCCCTTGCTGCCCCATGGCCAGAGGCTGAACGTGTGGCCCTTCTGGGGCCAGTTCTGACTCGACTTCCGGCCCGATCCCGGGCCCACCGTGACCTGTGACCAGTCATACCGCCACGCTGACACCGGAACAGGCCGCTCGCTTGGAAAGCCTCCTGAACTCGGGTGGGTACCAATTGAGAGAAGTGCCCTACGCCCGGATCAGCGGGGCCAAGAAGGACGTCAATGTGACCCTCTACCTCAGCGGGAAGCTGGTCGTGCAAGGGAAGGGGACCCGCGAGTTCATCGAATTCGTACTGGAGCCCGAAATCATCGGCCAGGCTTCTCTGGGCTACGAAGCGGTCCTCGATCCGACGCTGCTCGATCCCCGGATCGGTGTCGACGAATCGGGCAAGGGCGACTTCTTCGGGCCGTTGTGCGTCGCCGCGGTCTACGTGAACGCGACCGTGTTGGAGGCTTGGAAAACCCAGGGAATCCGGGATTCCAAATCGGTCGGCAGCGACGCCCAGATCGAGCGGCTCAATCGCGTCATCCGTGAGACACCGGGTTGCCAGGTCAGCGTCATCGCCATCGGCAATGAGGCCTACAATCGGCTTCATGCGCGCCACGGATCGGTCAACACCGTCCTCGCCTGGGGCCACGCCAGGGCCATTGAAAACCTCCTGGAACGGGGGGCGCTGTTGAACCCGCCGCCGGTGCGGGCCATCAGCGATCAATTCGCCTCCAGCAAATCCACCGTCGAAAGGGCCCTCATGGATCTGGGCAAAGGCCTCCCGTTGGTTCAGCGCCACCGTGCCGAAGAAGACCTGGCCGTGGCGGCCGCATCGATCGTGGCTCGTCATGAGTATCTGGCCCGCATGAAACAACTCGAAAAAACCTACTCCATGCCCCTGCCGCGTGGGGCTTCTCCGGCCGTCGAATCCGCGGCCAAAGCGCTCGTGGAACGGCATGGCGCGGAGGTGTTGCCGAAAGTTTCCAAACTTCATTTCCGGACTCGATACCGGGTGTTGGGGGAGGTCGAACCACCGTCGAAACCGTGGAAAAAGCCAACGAATACGGGGTCGGAAGCCCCGTGAACCGCTGATGTATCCGGAGGCCCATCGAGCCGGTTGGTGAAAAAACTTTCAGAAAAGTATTGAAGGTCACCCCGGAAAGAATACGCTCTGCGCTCCCGTTTAACACTTCCCAGTGGAAAACGAAACTGCTCCGCCGAAAACCGAGTTGCCCGACGCAACAGGGAGTGATGGCGAGGCACACGAGGGTTTGCGCCCCGTGCAACGATTGATTTGCAGTGAAAACGTTTAGACCGCTTACGCCGTCCACACGGTATTTGACCGTGCAGGACTATTCGGACATCACGAAAGTGGGTCCGGAAAAGTCCTTGGTTTACACCAGGAAAAAGACAGGAGGCCGCAACAACTACGGCCGGGTGACCGTTCGTGCTCGTGGCGGTGGCCACAAGCAGAAGGTCCGCACCGTGGACTTCCGCCGGAACAAGATCGGCATCGAGGCGAAGGTCATCGCCGTCGAATACGATCCGATCCGCAGCGCGCGTCTGGCCCTCCTCGAGTACGCCGACAAGGAACGCCGATACATCGTGTGCCCCGACGGTCTGACCGTGGGCGCCACGGTGATGAGCGGCCCGACGGCTCCTCCGAGCGTTGGCAATGCATTGCCCCTTTCCAAGATTCCGGTGGGCATCGCGATCCACAACATCGAGATGATCCCGGGCAAGGGAGGTCAGTTGGTCCGCTCCGCGGGCTCTTCGGCGACCCTGATGTCCCGCGACGCCGGCTACGCCCAATTGCGTCTGCCGTCCGGTGAAATCCGCAAGTTCCACGAAGATTGCATGGTCACCGTCGGATCGGTCGGCAACGCTCAGTTCGAGAACATCGTTCTTGGCAAGGCGGGTCGCTCGATTCATCGCGGCGTCCGTCCGCTCACTCGCGGTATGGCCCGCAACCCGGTCGATCACCCCAACGGTGGTGGTCAGGGCAAATCCAAGGGTGGTGGCGGTCGCCAGCACCTGGCTTCTCCGTGGGGTGTGCTCTCCAAGGGCTTCCGCACCCGCAAGAAGTTCAAACTCTCCAACCGGTTCATCGTTGTTCGCCGCGATGGCCGTCCAATGAAGCAAAAGTAAGCTGATATGGCTCGTTCCCTCAAAAAAGGTCCGTTCATTGACGGTCATCTGCTCTCGAAGGTCGAAAAGGCCCAGGCAGCGAAGTCCAAGGCTCCGATCAAGACTTGGTCGCGCCGCTCCACCATCACCCCCGAGTTCGTGGGATTGACGGTGAGCGTTCACAATGGCCGCGCTTTCAGCCCGGTCTTCGTCACGGAGAACATGGTCGGGCACAAACTCGGTGAGTTTGCCTTTACCCGCACGTTCAAGAAACACGGCGCTCACACCGCCAAGGCCGAAGCCAAATAGTCCTAGGTCTACCAGTAAGGAACCGACGTCATGGAAGTTCAGGCCATACTCAAGAATTTCAGAATGTCCCCGCAGAAGGTCCGGGAAGTCGTACGACAGGTCCAGGGTCTTCGCGCGGTGGATGCGCTCGCGGTGCTCAAGGTGGTGCCCCGCAAGTCCGCTCGCGCGGTCGCCAAGACCCTCGCGTCGGCCATTGCCAACGCTGAAAACAACCACGGATTGAAAGCCGACTCGCTGATCGTGCACCGGGCCTACGCCCAGACCGCCGGCAGCATCAAGCGCTTCATTCCCAAGGCCCGCGGTTCGGCTGGTCCGATCCTCAAGCGGAGCAGCCACATCAAGATCATTCTCACGGACAACCAATAACATGGGCCAGAAAACCAATCCTATCGGTCTGCGGGTTCCCGTAAACCGCGAGTGGCGCTCCAAGTGGTACGCCAACAAGAAAGACTTTGGTGGCTTGCTGGTGGAAGACATCGCCATCCGCACCGCTCTGAAGAAGAAGCTCGGCTCGGCGGCCATCCCGAAGATCCACATTGAGCGCGCCGCCAACCGCTGCCGCGTCACCATCTTCACCGCCCGTCCTGGAGTGGTCATCGGCCGCAAGGGTTCCGAGATCGACAAGCTCAAGGAAGAACTCTCCAAGCTGACCGGCAAGGATGTCTATGTCGACATCCAAGAGGTCAAGAACGAGAAGGCCGATGCCCAGTTGGTCGCCGAAAACATCGCCGTCCAGTTGGAGCGCCGGATCGGATTCCGTCGCGCGATGAAGAAGGCCGTCCAAGAGGCCCGCCAGATGGAGGGTGTCGAAGGCATCAAGATCCGCTGCGCCGGCCGTCTCGGTGGTGCTGAAATCGCCCGTGTGGAAATGTACCACGAAGGCCGCGTTCCTCTGCACACGCTCCGCGCCAACATTGACTATGGTTTCGCCGAGGCGAACACCATGTACGGCAAGTTGGGTGTGAAGTGCTGGATTTGCAAAGGTGAGATGAAAAAGGCGGACACCCGCAAGCCAGAGAATCGAAAAGCCGACGACGCTCGTCCCGAGGCTGTTCTGGTCAAATAACTAACCATTTTCTAGGAGACCGTTTATGGCATTGATGCCGGCAAGGGTAAAATATCGCAAGATGCAGCGTGGAAGCCGCACAGGCTTGGCTTCCCGTGGCAACACCGTCGCTTTTGGTGAGTATGGGCTCCAATCCCTGGAGCGCTGCTGGATGGACACCAAGCAGATCGAAGCGGCTCGCGTGGCGATCACCCGCTACATGAAGCGTCGTGGCAAGGTTTGGATCCGGATCTTCCCCGACAAGTCCTTCACCAAGAAGCCCCTCGAAGTTCGAATGGGTACCGGTAAGGGTGGTGTCGAATCCTGGGTGGCGGTCATCCGGCCGGCCAGCGTTTTGTTCGAAGTCGACGGCGTGCCCGAGGCGATCGCCCGGGAAGCCATGCGCTTGGCCTCCACCAAGCTGCCGATTTCGACCAAGTTCATTTCACGTCACAAGATGGGTTGAGGGGACGATCATGGCGAAAAGCAATTTTAAAGATCTGACGGCTGCGGAACTCGCTGCCAAGTGCCGCGAGCTTCGGCAGGAGTTGTTCAATCTCCGCCTCCAACAGGCGACAGCCCGTTTGGAGAAGCCGCACCGTATCCGCGATATCCGCCGCGAAGTCGCGCGTGGGGAGACGCAGTTGACCCAAATTTCGAAGAAATCTTGACCCGTATGTCACAGACATCCACAGAACGCGGACACCGGAAGGAGCGCATCGGCGAGGTTGTCTCCAACAAAATGGAGAAGACCATCGTTGTGAAGGTGGAGCGCCGCTATCGCCACCCGCAATACCGCAAGGTGGTCACGAGCTTCAAGAAGCTGTACGCCCACGATGAGACCAAGCGCGCCCAGGTCGGTGATCTGGTCCGCATCCAAGAAACCCGCCCTCTGTCCAAGCTCAAGGCTTGGCGTTTGGTGGACATCCTGAACCCGGATGGCTCGGTCAAAGACCAGCCGGCTGGTTCGGTCAAAAACTGAGCATAGGCAATTTCAATGATCCAAATTCGTTCCAGTCTGGATGTCGCAGACAACACCGGTGCCAAGGTGGCTTGGGCCATCGGTGTCCTGGGCAGCAACCAGCCTTACGCCCACGTGGGTGACGTGATCAAGGTCCACATCAAGGAGGCTGCTCCGGATGGCACCGTGAAGAAGGGCGAGGTCCAAAACGCCGTCATCGTGCGCACCCGGCATCCGGTCCGCCGGAGCGATGGTTCCTACGTTCGTTTCGACCGCAACGCCGTTGTGATCATCGACAAGGAAAACAACCCCCGCGGAACCCGTATCTTCGGTCCCGTGGCCCGCGAGCTTCGTGAGAAAAAGTTCATGAAGATCATTTCCCTCGCCCCTGAAGTGATCTGATTGAAGGAGGAATAGACATGGCATCCAAATTTCATGTGAAAAAAGGTGACGAAGTGGTCGTCATCACCGGTTCGGCCAAGGGCCGCCGCGGCAAGGTCGCCGAGGTGATCACCTCGCGTCAGGCCGTCGTTCTGGAAGGCACCGACGAACGCTCCAAGGAGCAGGACGATCGCCGCCGTCTGGTCAAGCCGATGTTGCACTACGTCAAGAAGAACCAGCAGAACCCGAGCGGTGCGCTGCTCTGGTTGGAGTCGCCGATCCACGTTTCCAACGTGATGAAGGCCGATAAGTACGACGCCCGCAAGGCGAGCAAGCGCTGAGACCCATGAAACCCCGTCTTTACACGAAGTATATCGAAGAAGTCCGCCCTGCGTTGACGCAGAAGCGTGGCTACAAGAACGTCCACCAGGTGCCGAAGATCGAGAAGATCGTCATCAACATGGGTGTGAGCGCCTCCCTCGAAAAGGGAGCTCTCGAGGACGCCGTCAAGGAGATGCAGATGATCACGGGCCGCAAGGCGGTGGTGAACATCTCGCGCAAGAGTATCGCCAACTTCAAGCTCCGCAAGGGTCAGTCCGTCGGATGCAAGGTGACTCTCCGCCGAGAGGTGATGTACGAATTCTTCGACCGCCTGGTCACGGCTGCTTTGCCGCGCATCCGCGATTTCCGCGGCGTGGGCTCCCGGCAGTTCGATGGTCGTGGAACCTACTCGCTGGGTATCCCCGATCAGACGATCTTCCCGGAGATCGAACTCGACAAGATCAAGAGACAGCAGGGCATGGACATCACCATCGTGACCTCTGCTCCCACCAATGAAGAGGCCTACGACCTCCTCAAGATGATGGGAATGCCGTTTTCAAAATAAACAATCTATTGTATGGCCAAGAAATCCTGGCTTGCCCGGAACAAGAAGAAGTTGGAGACCGTCAAGAAGTTTGCGGCTCTCCGTGCTGAACTGAAGGCTAAGGGCGATTACGCCGGCCTCTCCCAGTTGCCCAAGAACGCGAGCCCGGTTCGCGTGGTGAACCGCTGCCGCGTGAGCGGTCGGCGTCACGGGTTCATCCGGAAGTACGGCGTCTCCCGTCTCTCGTTCCGAGAGGCGGCCTTGCAGGGACTCATCCCGGGCGTCACGAAGTCCAGCTGGTAATCCGAGCCCCCATCTACATCCATGAACGCTGATCCAGTTTCTGACCTGCTGACGCGCATTCGCAATGCGGGTATGGCGCTTCACCCTTCGGTTTCCATTCCTCACTCCCGTTTCAAGGAGGCGATCGCCCGGGTCCTCAAGAGCGAAGGTTACATCTCCGACGTCGCCGTCGAGGGTGACAAGCTCAAGACGCTCAAGTTGGGCTTGAAGTATCAGGGTCGCAAGGCCGTGATCCAGGGCCTCAAGCAGGTGAGCACTCCCGGACTGCGCCGTTATGTGGCCGGATCCGAAGCTCCCCGGGTTCTGGGTGGGCTCGGTGTTGCGATTCTCTCGACTCCTCAGGGAGTGATGACCGGTTCCCAGGCTCGCCGCCAGAATGTGGGTGGTGAGGTGGTCTGTTACGTCTGGTAAAGGATTTTGTTATGTCACGTATTGGAAAAAGCCCGGTAGCCATTCCGGCCAAGGTTAAGGTTTCCGTCGCAGGGGACCGTGTGACGGTGGAAGGTCCCAAGGGGAGCCTTGGCCTGTCGCTGCCGCGTTTCACCCACGCCAAGGTCGATGGAACCAACGTGTCTCTGGGCCGTTCGGCCGAGACCTCCGAAGCCAAGGCCATGCACGGTCTTGCTCGGGCCCTGGTCAACAACATGGTCAAGGGTGTGTCCGAAGGTTTCCAGAAGAAGCTTGAGATTCAGGGCGTCGGTTTCAAGGCCGCCCTCCAGGGTTCCGTGATCAATCTGGCCCTCGGTTACAGCCATCCGATCAATTATCCGGTTCCTGCCGGGATCAAGGTGGTTGTCGAAGAAGGCACCAAGTTGACCATCGATGGCGCTGACAAGGAACTCGTGGGCCGGGTCGCCTCCGAGATCCGCAGCTTCTACCCGCCGGAACCGTACAAGGGCAAGGGTGTCCGCTACGCCGGTGAGAAGGTCGTCCGCAAGGAAGGCAAGACTGTCCAGTAATTCGGTTTGTCGTTAATTTTGCTAGAATGAGAACAGAGCACAAACATCGGTTGGCTCAACTGCGCCACTGGCGGGTGAGAAAGACCGTGACGGGCACTGCCGCCCGCCCCCGCATGAGCGTCAAGTTCACCGGGCAGCATATTTACGTGCAATTCATCGATGATGTGGTGGGCAAGACGCTGGCTGCCGTTGGCACCCGCGACAAGTCCGCTCCGACCGAGGTGAAGGGTGCCAACGCGGCGAATGCGATCCTGACCGGCAAGCGCGCTGCGGCCGCTGCCAAGGACAAAGGGATCGAATCCGTGGTCTTCGACCGCGGTGCTGCGCGGTATCACGGCAAGGTCAAGGCTTTGGCGGATGCCGCTCGCGAGTCGGGGCTCAAATTTTGAACTGAAGGAATCTTGTGGCAGACCAAAAAGACATTTCAGCAGCCCCGGCTGCACCCGCCGGATCGCCGTCCGGTGGTACCCAGTCGTTCGGTGGTGATCGCCCTTCTCGGGGCTATTCCGACGGCGGCCGCGGCCGCGGACCCCGCCGGGGTTCCCGCGACCAGCGCGACAATGATGAGCCGAAAGACGGCTTGATCGAGAAGGTGGTTCACATCAACCGCTCTTCCAAGGTCGTCAAAGGCGGCCGTCGCTTCTCCTTCAGTGCACTGATTGTCGTTGGCGACAAGCAGGGCAAGGTGGGCATGGGCATGGGCAAGGGTGCCGAAGTCAGCGAAGCCATCAAGAAGGGCGGCGAAAACGCCAAGTCCCGCATCTCGGTGGTGTCGCTCTCGGCCAGCACGATTCCCCACGAGGTCTACTCCGAGTTCGGTGGCGCCAAGGTTCTCCTCCGTCCGGCCAGTCCCGGTACCGGATTGATCTGTGGCAAGACCGTTCGCGCGGTGGTCGAATCGGCCGGCGTCAAAGACGTCCTGTCCAAGTCCCTCGGATCCAAGAACGCGTCCAACGTGGCCAAAGCCACCTTGAACGCCCTGCTCAGCCTGCGTACCCGAGAGCAGATTCTCAAGGCCCGTGGCCTCGAGAACCGCATCAACGCGACCAAGACTGCCTGATTTTATGAGACTTCACGATCTTAAACCCCGTCCGGGAGCCAAGCACCGCAAGAAGCGTTTGGGCCAGGGTGAGTCCAGCGGCCGAGGCAAGACCTCCGGTCGTGGTGGCAAGGGTCAGAGCGCCCGGTCCGGCAGCTCGATCCGCATCGGGTTCGAGGGTGGTCAGATGCCCTTGATCCGCCGTATCCCTAAGCGTGGCTTCAATAATAAGCGATTCAAGATCGCCTATCTGCCGGTCAATCTGGCTGAGCTCAACGCCTTCGAAGCGGGCTCCGTGGTCGATGTGGCTGCCTTGCAGAAGGCCGGTCTGGCCAACGGCACCTACGACGGCATCAAGATTCTGGCTCGGGGCGAACTCAAGCAGAAGTTGACTGTCCGCGCTCATGCGTTCAGCGCCTCAGCGAAGACCGCCATTGAAGCCCTCGGCGGAACCGCTGAAGTGGTCGCCTGAGACCCTGGCATCCGATCGGGGTAAATCCTCAAAACACGCTGTCAATGATTGGCCAACTGTTCAACACGTTCGCGAACTGCCTGAAGATTCCGGAACTCCGGTCCCGGATCATCTTCACGGCCTTGGTTCTGGCTGTGGCTCGCGTCATCGCCTTGACCCCGGTTCCGGGCTTGGACGGTTCCAAATTGGCGGCGTATTTTGCCGAGTCGGCCAAGAACTCGGGTGGGGGAGGGGTGTTCGGCCTCTACTCCATGTTCACCGGTGGTGCATTGGAACAGTGCGCTGTGGGTGCCTTGGGGATCATGCCGTACATCAGCGCCACGATCTTCATCCAGTTGCTGACGGCGGTGGTGGCCCCTCTGGGCAAGTTGGCCCGTGAAGAGGGCGGCCGCGCCAAACTCGTGGCTTATGGCCGTTACCTGACGGTGGTGCTGTGCTTGGGCCACGGATTGATCGTGGCCCTCGGTTGGGAGAATCCTGAAAAGGCATTCTCCGGATTTTCCGGCTCTCTGGTGACGGCCGAGTACCTCTGGTTGTACCGCATCCAGACGGTGATGATCCTGACTTCAGGAACGCTGTTCTTGATGTGGTTGGGTGAGCAGATCACCGAGCGGGGTATCGGCAACGGTGTTTCGCTGTTGATCACCGTGGGCATTCTCGCCCGCCTCCCGAACGCCGGGAAGTCGCTGGTGTCGATGTTCCAGCAGGAGAATTCCAAGCTGCTCCATCTGATCTTGTTGCTGCTGGTCCTGGCGATCGTGGTTGCCGGTGTGGTGCTCATCACTCAGGGACAGCGCAAGATTCCCGTGCAATACGCCCAGCGGGCGGTGGGTCGCAAGATCATGTCTGGCGGCACCTCGTTCATGCCGCTGCGCGTCAACTACGCTGGCGTGATGCCGGTGATCTTCGCCCAAGCGATCCTCATGTTCCCCGGCATGATCTTCGAGAAGCTGGCTGCGATTCTGCCGGCCGGGTTCGCCAAACAGGTTTCGATCTACGTTGCCAGTCACCTCGGCCGCCAAGGATTCACCTACCTCTTTCTGTATGGTCTGATGATTCTGTTCTTCTCGTACTTCTGGGTTGCCACCCAGTTCAACGAGCTCCAGGTGGCCGATGATCTCAAGAAGCACGGTGGTTACATCCCGGGTGTGCGGCCGGGTACGGCGACGAGCGATTTCCTGCACAACACGATGAGCCGGATCACGTTGGCTGGTGCGGTGTTCCTGGTGATCATTGCCATCATCCCGACCGTGATGAGCGGGTATCTGAAGATCGACCCCTTGGTCGCCCAGTTTTTCGGTGGCACATCCCTCCTGATCACCGTGGGTGTCTTGTTGGACACCATGCGGCAGATGGAATCCTACCTGCTGATGAGGCACTACGATGGCTTCCTCAAAAAGGGCAAGGTTCGCGGGCGTGCCTGATTCTTTCGTTCTTTGTCAGTCTCGGTTACAGAATAGACCTCAATCGGCCGTGAGCTGGGTGACGGGTCGGCTCCAACAAAAGCGCAGGCGCTGAAATCATGGGGAGACCAATCATCAAGACAGCCGATGAGATTCGCGCGATGAGGGCCGCTGGCCGCATCGCCAGCAAAGTCTTACGGAGTGCGGCCTTGGCTGCGGCTCCGGGCATGACGACCCGTGAATTGGATACCAAGGTGGGCCAATTCATTGCATCGCATGGGGCGGTCAGCGCATTCCTGGGCTATCGAGGATTCCCCTCCCAATGCTGCCTTTCGGTCAATGAGGCCGTGATCCACGGGATCGGCGACGGACGCCGGCTCCAGTTTGGAGATGTCCTCAAGGTCGACGTTGGAGTCCGTTTTCAGGGCTTCATCGGTGATGTCGCAATGACGCTGATGGTCGGGGGTGGGACGCCTCGGTATCAGAAGTTGCTGGATACGACGGTCCAAGCACTGTATGAAGGGATTTCCGCGGCTCAAGCCGGTGCCAAAGTGTTGGATATCGGTCGGGCTGTGGAACGCAGTGTGGCAGGGTCGGGTTACGGAATCGTTCGCGAATTTTGCGGTCATGGTGTGGGTCGGAGCGTCCATGAGGAACCTCAGGTTCCGAATTACGTCGATCCCAAAGCCGTCACTCGCCTGAAGAGCGGAATGACGATCGCCATCGAGCCCATGGTGACCTTGGGCAGTCCTGCCGTCGAAATATTGGACGACGGTTGGACGGTGGTCACTCGGGACAGGCAGGTGTCTGCCCATTTCGAGCACACGGTGTTGATCACGGATTCTGGACCAGAGATTTTGACACGGGACGAAGAAAGTCAGTTGTATTGACGGGTTTACGATTTCGAAAATGAAAGTCAGAGCTTCAGTTAAGAAACTTTGCGAGAACTGCAAAATGGTCAAACGCAAGGGCGTGATCCGCGTGATCTGCTCCAATGCGCGCCACAAGCAGCGGCAAGGCTGATCATAGGAAACGTTTTATGCCACGAATCTTGGGAGTTGATATTCCTGCGGACAAGCGAATCGATATCGCGCTCCGCTACATCTACGGAATCGGTCCGGTCAATGCGCTCGAAATCTTGGAGCGCGCCAACATCGATCCATCGCTTCGCGCCAAATCGCTCAACGAGAGCCAGCTCTCGCTGATCGTGAATGCGATTCAGGAAGGCAAGTATGTGACCGAAGGCGATCTGCGTCGCGAACTCGGCATGAACTTGAAGCGCCTTCAGGCCATCAAGTCCTACCGGGGCCAGCGTCACAGCCGAAGCCTGCCGGTTCGCGGTCAGCGCACGCAGACCAACTCCCGTACCCGCAAGGGTCCCCGCAAGACGGTGGGTGTTCAAAGAAACCCGACCGCCAAGGCTTAATTTCATCGTTTAACTGATTATGGCAGAAGAGACAAAGGCCAAGAAGGCCCCCAAGGCCGAGGCCGGTGAGGCAACCGCCGAACAGGCCGCCCCCAAGGCGGCTCCCAAGACCAAGAAGGCTGCGGCCGACGCTCAGGCGGGTGCTCCCGCTCCGGCTCAGGCCGCCCCGGCCGCCCCGGCTCCGTTGGCGGCTGCTGCCGCTCCGACGGCTGCCGACCTGCTCGGTGATGATCCCAATGCGAAGAAGATCATCCGCGCCAAGGGTGCCAAGAACATCGCTGTGGGCGTGGCCCACGTGATGGCGACCTTCAACAATACCCAGGTGACCATCACCGACATGCAGGGCAACCTGATCGGTTGGAGCACCGCGGGTCGGGTCGGGTTCAAGGGCTCCCGCAAGAGCACCGCATTCGCCGCCCAGCAGGCCGCTCAGGATGCCGCCCGTCAGGCGATGTCCCACGGCATGCGCGAGGTCGAAGTCCGCGTCAATGGTCCGGGTTCCGGTCGTGAATCGGCCATCCGCGCCCTGCAGGCCATCGGCCTGGAGATCACCGTGATCAAGGATGTGACCCCGGTTCCGCACAACGGCTGCCGCCCCCGCAAGAAGCGCCGCGTGTAATTCAATCTTCAACTATTTCCGACAATGGCACGTTACACTGGTCCTCGTGTTCGCATCAGCCGCCGGCTGGGCACCCCGATTTTTGGCTCCTCCAAGTATTTGGAGCGCCGTCCTTACCCTCCCGGTGCCCATGGCCCGAAGTCCCGTCGCAAACACAGCGACTACGCCATCGGCCTGATGGAGAAGCAGAAGCTGCGTTTCTTCTACGGTCTCCAAGAGAAGCAGTTCCGCAACGTCTACGAGCGTGCCTTGCGCATGCGTGGCGTGACGGGCGAGAAGATGCTTCAGATCCTCGAGACCCGTCTTGACAATCTGGTGTACCACGCCGGATTCGCTCTCACCCGTCCGGCGGCCCGCCAATTGGTCGGCCACGGTCACGTTCGGGTCAACGGCCGCAAGGTCAGCATCCCGAGCTATGCGGTGAAGGTCAACGACCTGATCCAGGTGAAGGATCACGCGAGCTCCAAGACCATCGTCCAGAAGAACATCGAAGGATCCACCAGCCGCGTGGTTCCCGACTGGATCCGTCTGGATCGCGAGGCCTTGTCGGCCGCTCTCCTGCGGGTTCCTACCCGTGACGAGATCAACCCGATCGCCAACGAGCAGGCGGTTGTCGAATTTTATTCCCGCTAACCGGACTGACCGCCGTATCGGTCAAACCAGCAATTATACGGAACACCATCCTCTGGCGGGATACCTCTTGGATGGGGTTCAGATTAAAATTGCACCCATAAATTATGCCTGTTCGTCTAGGTCGCTTCGAGATGCCGAAGCGGTTGTCCAAAGAAGAGACAACCGCGACGGATACCTATGCCAAGTTCATCGCCGAGCCGTTTGAAACCGGCTACGGACACACGATCGGAAATTCGATCCGCCGTGTCCTGCTTTCCTCGTTGGAGGGTGCGGCTATCACCTCCGTCAAGATCGATGGGGCGATGCATGAGTTCACCACGGTGGACGGTGCCGTCGAGGACGTCACCGACATCGTCTTGAACCTCAAGCAGGTCAAGTTCAAGGCCCACTCCCGTGAGCCCCAGACGTTGCTCTTGTCGGTCAATCGCGAAGGCGCGGTGACCGCCGCCGATATCGAGCTCAACCAGAACATCGAGATCGTCAACCCCGACCAACTCATCTGCACGCTCGATCGCAAGAAGAAGCTGGAGATGGAGCTCGAGGTTCGCGTCGGTCGTGGTTTCTGCCCCGGAGACGAGAACAAGAAGGTGGATCAGCCGATCGGCATGATAGCCATCGATTCCTTGTTCTCTCCCGTGACGCGCGTCCGTTATGCGGTCGAAGCGGCCCGGGTGGGACAGCGCACCGACTACGACAAGCTCATCATCGAGATCTGGACCGACGGTCGCATTTCGCCCGACGACGCGCTGACCCAGGCTTCGGCCATCCTTCAGCATCACCTCGACGTCTTTGTCGGATACGACAAGAACGCCGTGGAGTTCGAGGTCGAGATCAAGCCCCAGGACGACGAGAAGGCCAAGCTCAAGAAGCTGCTCAACATGAGCGTCAATGAGATCGAGCTGAGCGTCCGTGCGGCCAACTGCCTCAACAACGCCAACATCACCACCGTGGGTCAATTGGCGATGAAGTCGGAGCAGGAAATGCTCAAGTACCGGAACTTCGGCAAGAAGTCCCTCAACGAGATCAAGGAGAAGCTGACCGGCTTGAACCTGACGCTCGGAATGAATATCGATCCGGCTCTGTTGGAGACGCCGGTGGAGAACAAGAATCCTTAACCTGACTGAATTATGCGCCACCTTAAGCGCAACAAGAAACTGGGTCGCAAAGGCGACCACCGCAATGCCATGCTGGCCAACTTGGTGAGTTCGCTCATCAAGCACAAGCGCGTCACCACCACCTTGGCCAAGGCGAAAGCGGCCCGACCGGTCGCTGAGAAGCTTCTGACCTTGGGCAAGCTGGCCAACGAGGCTCTCGCCACCGCGAGTTCGGCTTCGGATGCCGCCAGCAAGGCCAAGGCCACCGCCGCCAACGTCCACAACCGCCGCTTGGTGGCCGCTCGCCTGCGCCAGCAGTCGCGCAGCCATTTCAAGGGCACTCCGACCGCCAAGGGCAAGGAGCTGCGCGAGGCTTGGAAGGCGGAGCACGACGTGGTGCACATCCTGTGCGACACCATTGCGCCGGCCTTCAAGGCTCGCAACGGCGGGTACACCCGCATTCTGCGCCTCGGACAGCGCCAGGGCGATTCCGGTCAGCTGGCCATCCTCGAGTGGGTGGACTTCGCTCCGACCGCCTGATTCGGGGTTTCGACCCTGGTTTTGGTAGTCTTTCATTTTGGAATTTTCTCTCCGGAGTCGATTCCGAAGATCTTCATCAACGCCGCCCGTAACGGGGCGGCGTTTTTGTTATGGGTGCCCGGTACGGGGCACGTTCCTGCGGGTTGAAGACCCTCATAGGCCGGGCGGGGTGTAGGTTACGCCCGTCAGGGCACACTCCTGCGGGCGTCGGTTCCGATGTTTCGCCGGTGTTGATGCCGTGAGCGGGTGCCGTCGCGGGTGCCGTCGCGGGCATTCGGACGAACCGCGAACCAGGTCCTCAGATTGGAGGGCAGGGGATGGGGATGGGGCGGGTCTGAAGTCAGGCTGCGATCATCGGTGGCCGTGGTCGTCGGCCAAACTGAGCCCAAACTGAGCCCAAACTGAGCCCAAACTGAGCCCAAACTGAGCCGGACACCCCGCGAGTGGGTGGAGCCCAGTTTGGCCGCAGTGGAAGGGCGCCGAAAGGGATTTGATCGGGCTCGGAGCAGGTCCTGAAATGGAGCCCATCGAAAGAAACCCAGTTAAAACAGTCTCTGGCGGGGACTGCCTGAGAAGTGGTCGGGACGACAGGATTTGAACCTGCGACGTCTTGGTCCCAAACCAAGTGCTCTACCGGGCTGAGCTACGTCCCGAACCGAGCGGCCACGATCGCTTCGGACCCGGATTCAGGCAATGCTTTTCGATTCAGTCGGGCTGATCCATGCTGAGTGCGGTTCCGATCTCCGGATGAAGCTCCTCGTTTTCGCCCACGTTCCGCCGCCCCACCATGGTCAAAGCCAGATGGTGAAGTGGATGGTGGACGGTTTCCGCTCGGATCCCTCCCTGGGACTCGAGGTGATCCATGTCGATGCGAGGTTGTCGACCGGCATGGACGATGTCGGTTCCATTCGAGGGGGCAAGCTGCGGGCACTCTGGGGTTATTGTCGCGAGGCCCTGCGCGCCGCCCGTGGCCAAGATTGTCCAACGCTCTACTACATTCCCTCGCCCCCCAAGCGGGCCTCCTTGTATCGGGACTGGATCGTGATGGCCCTGATCCGGTGGCGATTCCATCGGGTGATCCTCCACTGGCATGCCGTCGGACTCGGGGCCTGGCTCGAGTCGGAGGCCTGGATGGTGGAGCGGTGGCTCACCCGGCTCTTTCTGGGACGGGCCGATCGCGCGCTGGTTCTCGCAGAAAGCAACCGCGCCGATGCCGAGGTGCTTCGCCCGAGGTCGGTGGCGGTGGTGAGCAATGGCATTCCCGATCCCTGCCCCGATTTCCACGCAACATTGGCTCGACGGCGTGCCGGGCTCGCCGGGCAACGGGTGATTCGCGTCCTGTTCATGGCGCATTGCACCCGCGACAAGGGTGTTTTCGGTGCGGTCGAGGCGGTTGTGGCGGCCAATCGTTCCGGCGGCGATTCCGGGCGACGGTTCCGGCTCACCGTCGCGGGCAGCTTCCTCTCATCGGACGAGGAGACCGAATTCAGGGAACGGGTGGCCCGGGGCGATGCTGCGGACTGCGTGGAGATCGCGGGGTTCGTCTCGGGGCCTCAGAAGGATCGGTTGTTCCGGGAGGCCGATGTGTTCCTGTTTCCGACCTACTTCGCCAACGAGGGGCAACCCTTGAACCTGATCGAAGCGCTGGCCTATGGGCTGCCGTGCGTCACGACGCGCTGGCGTTCGATACCGGAGTATTTCCCGGCCGATTATCCGGGGCTCTGCATTCCGAGAGAGGTGCCACCCCTGGCCCAGGCGCTGCATGCGGTCGTGGGTGCCGTGGACGGCCGGCGGTTGCGATGCAGTTTCGAAGAGCGCTTCGCGCTGGAATCCCATCTCAGCACATTGGCTGCGGCGATCCGGGTCGGTTAAGTCTGATTGGGCCACGGGCGATGCCCACAAAAACGGCGCCGTCCCGAGGGAGCGGCGCCGGTGAATCGGGCTGAGGGGCGGCTTATCGGGCGGCGTTGTACAACGCACCCACCTTGTTCCAGTCGATCACGTTCCATACGGCCTTGAGGTAGGCGGCGCGCAGGTTCTGGTACTTCAGGTAGTAGGCATGCTCCCAGACATCGACTCCGAGGATGGCCTTGCCTTCGCAGCCGGCGATCGCCTTGCCCATCAACGGGTTGTCCTGGTTGGCCGTCGAGACGATCTCGAGCTTGCCGCCGTTGACCACGAGCCAGGCCCATCCGGAACCGAAGCGGCCGATGCCGGCGGCCTCGAACTTGGCCTGGAACTCTGCGAAGGAGCCAAAGGCGGCGGTGATGGCCGCAGCCAGATCACCGGTGGGCGATCCGCCCTGGCCGGGACCCATCAGGTTCCAGAAGAAGGTGTGGTTCCAGTGGCCACCCCCGTTGTTGCGGACCGGGCCGCGGATGGCGTCGGGCACACCGGCCAGATTGCCGATCAGGGCTTCGAGCGAGAGGGATTCGACCGGGGTGCCGGCGATCGCCTTGTTGAGGTTGTCCACGTAGGCCTTGTGGTGGCGGCCGTGGTGGATCTCCATGGTCAGCGCGTCGATGTGGGGTTCGAGGGCTTCTTTGGCGTAGGGGAGGGGGGCAAGTTCGTGGGCCATAATTGATGTTCCATCCGACCTCGGCGTGGTTGCGCGTGCCGGCGGGCTTCGAACGGTAGCAATCTTCGACGGCGGCGCAAGCGGCAGGGCCTCCCTGAAATTCCCTCTCGCCTGCCGTTCGAGACGACCGATACGGTGTTCCCGCAACGAGACTCGACGCATGAGCAACCCCACTGGAGACATCGCACTCATCGGCCTGGCGGTCATGGGCCAGAACCTGATCCTCAACATGAACGACCACGGCTTCACCGTCGTGGCCTACAACCGCACGACCTCCAAGGTGGATGAATTCCTCGCCGGCGAGGCCAAGGGAACCCGGATCCAGGGCGCCCACTCGATTCCCGAACTGGTGGCCAAGCTCAAGACGCCGCGGCGGATCATGATGCTGGTGAAGGCCGGTCAGGCCGTCGACGACTTCATCGAGCAGCTGGTGCCCCACCTCTCGCCCGGGGACATCCTCATCGACGGTGGCAATTCCCTCTATGGCGACACCGAGCGCCGCGTGAAGTATTGCGAGTCCAAGGGCCTGTTGTTCATCGGGACCGGCGTCTCCGGGGGCGAAGAGGGGGCCCGCCGTGGACCGAGCATCATGCCCGGCGGATCGGCCAAGGCCTGGCCTGCCGTGAAGGACATCTTCCAGGGGGTCTCGGCCAAGGTGGAGGGTGGCGCCCCCTGCTGCGACTGGGTGGGCGACGGTGGCTCGGGCCACTACGTGAAAATGGTCCACAACGGCATCGAGTACGGGGACATGCAGTTGATCTGCGAGGCCTACAACATCCTCAAGAACGGCCTGGGCCTGACCGCCGACGAGATGCATCAGGTCTTCGCCGACTGGAACCAGGGGGAGCTCGACAGCTTCCTCATCGAGATCACCCGCGACATCCTCGCGTTCAAGGACTCCGATGGAGGCCCGTTGGTCGACAAGATCCTCGACACGGCCGGCCAGAAGGGCACCGGCAAGTGGACCGTGATCGATTCGGCCAATCTCGCCCAGCCGGTCACGCTCATCGCGGAGGCCGTGTTCAGCCGCTGTGTCAGCGCCATGAAGGAAGAGCGCGTGAAGGCCGCCCGCAAGCTCAAGGGACCCAAGCCGCTGCTCAGCGCCTCGAAGAACGCCAAGGCCCGTCAGGCCTTCATCGAAGACATCAAGAGCGCCCTCTACGCCTCCAAGATCGTCAGCTACGCTCAGGGCTACATGCTGATGCGCGCGGCCGCCGCGGAATATGGTTGGAAGCTCAACTACGGCGGCATCGCCCTGATGTGGCGTGGGGGGTGCATCATCCGGTCCCGCTTCCTGGGCAAGATCAAGGAGGCCTACGACAAGAATCCCAAGCTGGCCAATCTGCTGCTCGACGACTACTTCCGCGCCGAGATCAAGAAGTGCCAGAAGGGCTGGCGCAACGTGGTGGCCTCGGCGGCCAAGAAGGGCATTCCGGTGCCGGCCTTCAGCACGGCTCTGGCGTTCTACGACCAGTACCGTTCAGCCACGCTGCCGGCCAACCTCCTGCAGGCCCAGCGCGACTACTTCGGCGCCCACACCTACGAGCGGGTGGACAAGCCGCGAGGACAGTTCTTCCACACCAACTGGACCGGCCGCGGAGGCACTGTGAGCTCCAGCACCTACAACGCCTGAGTGGCGGTGTCCCGATCCCCCAAGAGCACCCCGTGAACAACGATCTCTCACCCGAGGCCGAGCGGACGCTGAAGAAGTTCTTCGGCATCTTCATCGCCACCTTGTTTCTGTATGTGACGATCTACGGGGGGTGCGAGGCCTATCGGGTGCGCAACGGGGCGTGGCACCTGACCTTCGACAAGCAGCCCGATGGAACCCCGGTCCTGCGGATCGAGCATCCGCGGTTGCTGACCGGAGGTCCGGTGTCGATCCGCTTTCCCGGCGAGAACGCTCCGCGGGTGACCAACGGTCCGATCACCTACGTGTACAGTCGTCCCGACACGAATTCCACGCCGTTCGGCCCCATGTTCTTCGTCGACACGACGCAGTTGCCCGGCACCGTGGCGCTCGGGGCCTTCGGTCACGTGGTGGAGATGGTGCCGCGGACGTTGTTCGTGGACTTCAAAGAGGTGCCGTGGGTGGCAGGAACCAACCTGACCCTGCTGCCCGAGAGCAAACCCGCGCCGGAGCGCCTCAAGGCCCGCAATCAGCAGTGGAACGGACGCTGAGGGGGCGCCTCCTGGTTCCGGTCCTATTCCGGCCCCTTCAGTCCCCTTCAGGCCGCTTCAGGCCGCTTCAGGCCGCTTCAGGCCTTTCCATCCTGCTTCGGCGGAGAGAGCCTCGGGCCATGTTCCCTGAATTGCGCCTCATACGCCTCGCATCGGTTTCCCTGTTGTGTTCGCCAATCCTGATGGCGTTGACCCTGACGGCGTTGCCGGTGATGGCCGCCGATCCGGCGTTCCGGCCGCTCTTCAACGGCCGTGACCTGCGCGGGTGGGTCAACGTGAATTGCGCGCCCGAGACCTTCACCGTCCGCGACGGGATGATCCACTGCGATGGGATTCCGACCGGAGCCCTGCGCACCGAGCGCCAGTACGAGAACTTCATCCTCGAGCTCGAATGGCGGCACCTGAAGGCCGGGGGCAATGCCGGAGTGTTCATCTGGTCCGGCCCCATGCCCGCCCTGGGGCAGCCATTCCTGAGGGCCATCGAGGTCCAGGTGTTGGACCACGGCTACGGCAAGTCCGACTGGTTCACCACGCATGGCGACATCTTCCCGATCCACGGGTCGACCATGAAGCCCTTCTCGCCCAGTCGCGGCGACCGCAGCTTTCCCAAGGAATCCCGAAGCCTCGGGGCTCCGGACTGGAACCACTACCGCATCGTCGCCACCAACGGGGTGATCCGGCTTTCAGTCAATGGAGTCGAGGTTTCCGGCGGCTCGGCCTGCCAGTGGCGTCGCGGTTACATCGCCCTGGAATCGGAAGGCGGCATCGTGGATTGGCGCCACTTGCGGATCCAGGAGCTGCCCTCCACGAAGGCGACTGCCGCGGAGTCGGCGCCCGAAGCCCGCCCGTGGAAGAGTCTGTACGATGGCCGCAGCCTCCGCGGTTGGCGGGTGCCGGCCGATGACGGGGCGTGGAAGGCCAGCGACTGGACTCTCAGGAGCCGGCCGGCCCGCGAGGGCGAGGAAGCCGTGCTCTGGTCGGAGTCCGGGATCCGCCGCCACGAGCTCCTCTTCGACTGGCGCTGGGACGGCAAGCCTGCGCAGTCGGTCCCGCCGGTGGTGTTCCGCTCAGGGGGGACCGCCGGACTGATCCGACTGCCGGTTCTCGAAGGATTGCGTCCGGAGGGGTGGAATCGGCTCCGGATCCGCCATGAGGGGAGGACGCTGAGGGTCTCGGCCAATGATCGGCCCGAGGTCTCTGTGGAGATTCCCCGGGGCGGGCTGGAGTTCGGATTCGTTCCGGCATCGGTGCCGGTCCAGATCTCCAGCGTGTTCCGCCAATGACCCGCGGGGCCGGCCGGGCTACCGGAAACAAATGCGGCTCACGGCATCGTCGAAGCCCTGGGCGCCGGCGATGATCTTGATCTCCACCCGCATGAAGTAGACGGGAAGGTCGCGTCGATCGAGCTTGGGGAAGCGGACCGCGTCTTTCTGCGTGGTGACGAGCATGTCCGCCCGGCGTTTTTTCCCGCGGTTCACCGCGTCGAGCACCTCCTGCTGCGTGAAGCGGTGATGGTCGGCGTAGCGACGGGCCAGGACGATCTCGGCGCCGAGTTCCGTGAGCTTGGATTCGAAGCTCTCGGGCTGGGCGATGCCACTGAGGCTGGCCACCCGGCGGCCTTGAAGCAGCTCGAGTCCTCGCCGTTCACCGGTGAAGACATCCTCGAAGTACAGCGGGTGATGGACGCACTCGATGATCCCCGCACGCGGGTTCAGTTGGGCGATCCGCTCGCGCAGCGCGGCGGTCTTGCCGTCGCTCTTGGTGAGGAAGATCACGCTGGCCCGAGCCAAGTGGGAGGGGGGCTCGCGCAGGGTGCCACGAGGCAGCAGGTGCTCGTTGCCGAAGGGTTGCTGACAATCGATGAGCACCACGTCGGTGCGGCGTCCGGCGAGTTTCCAATACTGGAAGCCGTCATCGAGCAGCAGGGTGTCGCAGCCGAAGTGCTCCACCGCATAGCGCCCCGCCTTGACCCGGTCTTTGTCGACCAGCACCACCACGTCCCGCAGGTTCGAGGCGAGCATGTAGGGTTCGTCGCCGGCCGTCTCGGAATCGAGCAGGAGGGAATGCCCGTCGGAAACGATCCTCGGCGGCGTGGTGTCTTCGCGGAGCAGGATCTTGTCGAGCAGTCGCTCCGAGACGGGCTTGGGGCGTGAGCGGTAGCCGCGCGACAGGATGGCCACCTTGCGTCCGGCATCCTGCAGGGCCCGGGCGAACTTCTCCACCACCGGGGTCTTGCCGGTGCCGCCCACCGTGAGGTTGCCCACCGCGATCACCTGGACCCCGAGGGTGGAGTCGCGCAGGATGCGCAGCGTGTAGAGCAGTCGTCGCAGTTTGACGATGACCGCGAAGACCTGCGAGAGCATCGAGAGCGTGCCGCGGATCAGCGACGCCTTGCGCCCGGGAAGGTTCTCCAGGATCACCGCCAGGAGGTAGGTCTCCGCGGCTTCCGTCATTTTTTGCCAACGCTCTCGCACTGGCCGTGGACGATGTCACCCGCGGGCGATTTCGGAAAGATTTCGTGCGAACAGATGAAATCCGGTTGTCAAGAGGAGGCCCGGGGCATTATTTCAATCAAGGTTCCCCGATCAAAACCGCGATGAAGACCCTCTCGAGGTGGATGCAGATGATGGATGGAAGTCATCGTCATCGCTCGATTGTCGATGGTTCTACCGAAGGTTCCGATCCCCGGTTCGGCCGGTTCGACGGGATGGGCTCCCTTGTCCTGCCGCGTTGCGCGGATCACCGTGGTCACCTCCCTTTTCCAGTCCGTCGGCTTCAGCCGAGTCCCGATTTGGGACCGCGGTTCGAGGTCGATGGATTGGCCCAAAAACACAACAACAACTAACTCAGAGTGAAACCAACCGAATCCAACAGCGAACTCCGTTTCGCCCGTACCTGCGCCCTGGCTGCCGCGAAGGCTCCCGCCAAGACCGCCGCTCCGGCCAAGAAGGCCGCCCCTGCGAAGAAGGCCGCTCCGGCCAAGAAAGCCGCGCCCGCCAAGAAAGCGGCTCCGGCCAAGAAGGCCGCCCCGGTGAAGAAGGCTGCTCCGGCCAAGAAAGCCGCGCCCGCCAAGAAGGCCGCCCCTACAAAGAAGGCGGCTCCTGCCAAGAAGTAATCTTCGGTCGCCCGATCCGGCGGTTTTGCTTGTCAAATCCGCCGGATTTAGGGCCGTTTTCGGGGTTGTGAACAACTTGGGAACAACGCCCGAAAACTTGTTCTCGCGGTACTCGGAAGTTTGCCATAGAAGCCTCGCCCGCCGTGGAATGAATCACGGTGGACACGAGAAGAAACCGCTCCACAATATGCTCAACCCGATGCCTCAGAATGCGCTGAAATCCCTTTGTTTTCATGCATTCCGGGCCGTTTCCGCGGGTTCCGGTGCCTGTTGTCTCCCCCAGGGTCCTTCATCTGAAGTCACCAGACTGTCACAGAATCAGGTCGGCCCGTTGGTTCTGTGATGGGCGATAGTGAATAAATCCCAAAACCGCCCGATTTAGGCCCCTTCTGATATTTCCCATGTCCGATCAACCCCAAGCACTGTGGCTGGCCGCCCAGCAGACCCTCCGTGGAATGCTCAAGACGGAGTTGTACAATCTGTGGTTCGCCCCGGTGACCGCCCGCTGTCTGGACGGAGACACTCTGACCCTCGAGGTCGCAGACGAGTTCTGTGAGTTCTGGTTGAAGGACAACTATCTGGATGTCCTCCGCTCGGTGGTGAGTCGCGCGGCCATCCGGCCGATCCAGATCACTTTTGCCATCCGTTCCGCCGACGCCGTCCCGGCCTCCGAATCGGCCCCGGAACGCTCGGTGGCCGCCGAACCCGCACCGGAGCGGGTGGTTCAGCCCGAGGTGCGGGCGGCCGATCCGGCGGTCAGAGAGCTTCCCCGCAAGTCGGAGCCGTTGTTCAACCCGAACAACACCTTCGAGACGTTCGTGGTGGGCTCCAACAACCACCATGCCCATGCGGCCTGCATGGGAGTGGCCCAGAAGCCGGGGCACACCTACAACCCGCTGTTCCTCTTCGGCGGTGTGGGTCTGGGCAAGACCCATTTGCTTCAGGCGATCGGCCATCACGTGCTGGCCAACAAGAAGAACGCCCGGATCGGGTACCTTTCCTGCGAACGGTTCACCAACGAGTTCATCGAGGCGCTCCAGAACAGCCAATTGCCCAAATTCCGCAAGAAGCATCGCGAACTGGACGTGCTGCTCATCGATGACATCCAGTTCCTGCAGGGCAAGGAGCGGATCCAGGAGGAGTTTTTCCACACCTTCAACGCCCTGCACGACGCCCACAAACAGATCGTGCTGACCTGTGATCGGCCGGCCAACGAGATCCAGGGGTTGGAGCAACGGCTCATTTCCCGCTTCGAATGGGGCATGACGGCCGACCTGAAGGCTCCCGATGTGGAGACCCGGCTGGCCATCCTCAACAAGAAGGCGGCCGCCCTCAGCGTGACTCTGCCCGATCAGGTCATCACCTTCCTGGCCAATCGGATCCGGACCAATATCCGGCGCCTGGAGGGGGCTCTGGTTCGCGTGGCCGCCTATGCCCAGCTTTCCGGCAAGGCCCTGGATCTCGAAACGGTCGAGACCTTGCTGCGTGAAATCCTTCAGGAAGAGGGCAAGGTGGCCATCTCGGTCAGTGAGATCCAGAAGCGGGTGGCCGATTACTTCGACATCCGATTGGCCGACATGACCAGCAAGCGGCGGCCCGAGAACATCGCCTTTCCGCGACAGATCGCCATGTACCTGACCCGCCAACTGACCGAGCATTCGCTCAGCGCGATCGGTGAATCGTTCGGCGGCCGCGATCACGGCACCGTCTTGCATGCCTGCCGTCAGGTGCGAGACCGGATGGAAGTCGAGGCCAAGGTCCGTCAGGACGTGGGCTACCTCGAGAAGCAACTCACGCGCTGAGGTCGGTTTCAGTCGCCGCCCCCAGGCTCCGGCCCCGGGGGGCTGAGCCTCGGGCCGGTCCTCGGTTTTTTGGAGCCCAACGCATTGCGGGAGCTTCGCTGCGGCCCGGGCAACGGACTTCTTGGCTGGAATCCCGGATGGGAACCCACCAACATCGGCGCGTGTCCCTCCGGTGCCGCCATTGGATCCTGCTGCTCTTGAGCGGGCTGCTGGCCCAGGGACGAGTCTTGGGAGAGTCTGCGCCCGGATTCGAATTGCTGGGGCCCGCCCTCACCGGATTGGCGTTCACCAATGCGGTGCCGTCTTCGCGTTACCTGACGAATCAAATCCCCCTGAATGGCTCCGGTGTCGCCCTGGGCGATGTGGATGGCGACGGGCGTCCCGATCTCTTCCTGGCTGCTTATTCGGGGGGCAGCGTATTGTTCCGCAATCTCGGCCAACTCCGGTTTGAGCCGGTCACCCAAACGGCTTTCGGAGCGGGCGGATTGTCGTCGTTCGAGGTCACCGGTGTGGTTTTGGCGGACCTCGACGGGGATGGGGATCTGGATCTGGTGTTCAACACCCTGGGACAGGGCACACGGAGTTATCACAACGACGGGAAAGGGCGTTTCACACCGGGGGCCGTCCTCAATGTCAAACGGGCCGGATCGAGTCTCTCACTGGCCGACGCCGATGGGGATGGTGACTTGGATTTGTATGTGGCCAATTACCGGACAGTGACAGTCCGGGACGATCCCGGAGCCAAGTATTCCATCCGGGAGGAGAACGGGCGGCAGCGGATCGTGGCCTACAACGGACGTTCCACCGACGAACCCGATCTGGTCGGGCGGTTCACGATGACCCCGGCCGGTCCCCGCGAAAATGGAGAGGCCGATGCGCTGTATCTCAACGATGGCCGTGGCGGTTTTACCGAGGTTTCGTGGACCGGGGGAGCCTTCACGACCTCCACGGGTCGCCCGCTCGATTCGGCTCCCCAGGATTGGGGACTGAGCGTGTTGTTCCGGGACCTGACGGGCGATGGACGGCCGGACCTCTACGTCTGCAACGATTTCCAGTCGGAAGACCGTTTCTGGATCAACGAGACTTCCCCGGGTGGCCCGGTTCGCTTCAGCGCGGCGCCCGCGCTGGCGCTGCGTCATACCAGCGCCTTCTCCATGGGCGTCGATGCGGCCGATATCGATCGGGACGGTGTGGACGACTTCCTGGTGCTGGACATGCTCAGCCGGGAGCATCGCCGTCGGAGCCTCCAGATGGATGGGGTGCCACCGGGGTACTACCAACCGGGGGTCTGGGACGATCGCCCCCAGTTCTCCCACAACACCCTCTTTCTGGGGCGGGGCGACGGCACCTTCGCCGAGATCGGCCGATTGGCCGGGCTCAGCGCCAGCGAGTGGTCCTGGACCCCGGTGTTCATGGATGTCGATCTGGACGGTTACGAAGACCTGCTGGTCTCCAATGGTCACGAGATGGACATGCTCGATGTGGATGTCGCCGCCCGGGCCGAGGCCCAACGGGCGGGGCGACGCCCTGGCTCGCGTGAACTGCTGGAGATGAGGCGTCTGTTCGCGCGGCTCGACACCCCCAACGCGGCCTTCCGCAATCGGGGAGACCTCACCTTCGAGGATGTCACCCAGGCTTGGGGATTCGATGCCCCGGGAGTCGAGCAGGGCATGGCTTCGGCCGACCTCGACGGCGATGGCGACCTCGATCTGGTGCTCAACACGCTGAATGGACCGGCCAAGCTCTACCGCAACAAGGCCACCGCGCCCCGTCTGGCCGTACGACTCCGCGGGGCGGGGGGCAATTCGCGGGGCATCGGAGCCAGGATCCGGGTGACGGCTCGGGGGCTTCCGGTCCAGTCCCAGGAGATGATCGCCGGAGGGCGCTACTTGTCCGGGGATGACGCGGTCCGCACCTTCGCCTTGGGAACCGCGAGCACCGCCGACGTCGAGGTCACCTGGCGCGACGGAAGGGTGACGCGACGCGCCGGGGTGGTGCCGGGCACGGTGGAGATCCGGGAGGTCGAGACGATACCCGCCATGGCGACCCCGAACCCGCCCCCGTGGTTCGAGCCGGTGACCGGAGGCTGGACGCACACCCACAGCGAAACCCCCTTCGACGAATTCGCCCGCCAACCGACCAAGCCGTTCGATCTGAGCCAGGCCGGACCGGGGATCGCCTGGGCCGACCTCAACGGCGATGGCTGGGATGACCTCCTCATTTCGGCGGGGCAGGGAGGTACTCTCGGGGTCTTCACCAACGACGCCCGGGGCGGGTTCTCCGCCGTCATCAACGCGGCGCTCCTCAAGCCGGCTTCCCGGGATCTGACCACGCTCCTCGTGCAGCGGGGGGTGATCCTGGCCGGCATCAGCAATCTGGAAGACGGGCTCACCAACGGGGGAGCGATCCGGATCGTGGATCCGGCGTCCGGGGCCAGCGGAGAGGTCCTCACGGGCCGCGCTTGTCCGGTGGGTTCCATGGCTTCGGCCGATGTCGATGGCGACGGCGAATTGGAGATCTTCGTCGGCGTCCGCGAAGTGCCGGGACGGTATCCCGAGCCGGCGACGTCCTGGTTGGTCCGCAACCGTGGCGGGCGCCTGGTGGTCCGTGATTCCTTCGAGCGATTGGGGCTGGCCCAGGGTGCGGTCTTCACCGATCTGGATGACGACGGGCATCCGGATCTGGCGGTCGGCACCGCCTGGGGGACGCTCCGGTTGTTCCGCAATCGGGCAGGCTCGCTGGAAGCCTGGGATCCTCCGCTTCGGGGAGCGGGGCTGCCGGTCGGGGTGGATCGCCTCTCCCAGTGGACGGGGCTTTGGCTGGGGGTCAACGCCGGAGACTTCGATGGCGATGGGCGCATGGATCTCGTGGCCGGAAACTGGGGGCGGAATCACTTCCTCGGTGCCGATGCCCGTCATCGGCCCCTGCGGATCCGCTACGGAGATCTCCAGACTGACGGAATCTGGGATGTGCTCGAAAGCTATGTCGGATCGGACGGTCGGGATTGGCCGGTGCGCAAACGCCCCGCCTTGGCCGGATTGATTCCGGATGCGGCGCGTCGCTTCCCCGATGCCGAGTCGTTCGGTGGGGCCGCGATGGACGACCTGTTCGGAAGCCTCTGGAAGACCCTGCCCGGCGTGTCGGCGCTGAACCTCGATTCGGGCGTGTTCCTCAACCGCGGGGATCATCTGGAATGGCGTCCGCTGCCGCCCCGGGCGCAGGCGGCCCCCGCGTATGGTGTGGCTGTCGCCGATCTGGACGGCAATGGCACCGAGGATGTGTTCCTCTCGCAGAATCACTTCGGCATCCACGCCGACGAGGCCCGGTATGACGCCGGTCGAGGCTTGCTCCTGAAGGGGCTCGGGCAGGGCGGGTTTCAGGCGGACGAACGTTCGGGCATCGTGGCCTGGGGCGAGCAACGCGGGGTGGCCGTGGCCGATCTGGATGCCGATGGGCGGGTGGATCTGGCGCTGGGGCAGAACAGCGGGCCCACCCTGGTGTTCCGCAATCGCGCCGCGCGTCCGGGCTTGCGCGTCCGGCTTAAGGGCCCCCCAGGGAATCCGACCGGGATCGGGGCCTCGCTCCGCTGGTGGGCGGCCGGCAAGGCCGGACCGCGGCGCGAAGTCCGCATGGGGGGCGGCTATTGCAGCGTGGACAGCCCGGTGACGGTGCTCGCATCGGATCGCGTCGCCGGAGAGGTCGAGGTCCGCTGGCCCGGCGGAGGTGTCCGTCGGGTGTCGGTGGCCGCAGGGACGGCCGAGATCACCCTGACTCCATGAAGGCCTTGCGATTCCGACCGACGGGTCTTGAACGTGTCTTGCCCGTGATGCTGGCTTGGTGGGCCTCGCTGACCCTGATCCGGGCGGCCGAGCCGGGACTCCGTCGGACGGCCCTGACACCGGTGTCTCCGTCGGCCCCGGGACTGACCCGGTTGTCGGCGTCCGTGCTGGGCGTCGAGTTCACCAACCGGCTCTCCGAGGATCGGGCCGTCACCAATCGCAATCTGGTCTCCGGTTCGGGGGTGGCGTTGGCCGACGTGGATGGAGACGGGCGGTTGGATGTCTTTTTCTGTGGGCTCGATTCGCCCAACGCCTTGTACCGCAATCTCGGCGACTGGCGGTTCACCAACATCACGGCCCGGGCCTTGCCTGGGGTGAGTTGGCTCAATCCGTTGTCGGGATCCAACGATTCGACCGGTGTGGCCTTTGCCGATGTGGATGGCGATGGCGATGCCGACCTGCTGGTCAACCAGTTGGGGGGCGGTACCCGCCTTTGGCTCAACGACGGGGCTGGGCTTTTCCAGGAAGCCACCGACGCGGCCGGGTTGCGCTCGCGCACCGGTGCGACCTCGATGGCCTTGGCCGATGTGGATGGCGATGGGGATCTGGACCTGTACGTCGCGTGCTTCCGGCCGACGACCGTCTTGGACCAGCCGAACACCCGGTACCAACTCCGACAGACCGACACCGGCACCGTGGTGGTCGCCGTCAATGGAAGGCCGGCCACGGCGCCGGACCTGACGAACCGCTTCGAGATCCGATCCACCGGCGAAGTGGTGGAGATGGGGGAAGTCGACACCCTCTTCCTCAACGACGGTCGAGGTCGTTTCACCCAGGTTTCCTGGACGGCTGGCGCCTTCGTGGACTCCTCGGGCCAGGCGCTGTCGGCTCCTCCCCGCGATTGGGGGCTGGCCGCCCGGTTCCATGATTTCAGCGGTGACGGGAAGCCCGACCTGTATGTCTGCAACGACCTGCACACCCCGGACCGCATCTGGATCAATGAGACCGGACCCGACCATGTCGTCCGGTTCCGAGAACTGGCGGTGTCGGCCCTGAGGACCAATCCCACCTTCTCGATGGGGGTCGATTTCGGCGACCTCGATCGCAATGGCGCGGTCGACTTATTCGCCGTCGACATGTTCAGCCGCAATCGGGCCTGGCGCCACACTCAGACGGCCGGGATGGCTCCGGTGATGCGTCTGCCCGGCCGGATCGCCGACCGGGCTCAGGTGCAGCGCAATGTCCTCCAACTCCAACGCGGAGACGGCACCTGGGCCGATGTCGCCTGGCAGGCCGGGGTCGAAGCGAGCGAATGGTCCTGGGGCCCCTTGATCCTGGACGTGGACCTCGACGGGTTCGAAGACCTGCTGGTGCCCAATGGCCAATGGCGTGATTTCCAGGACGGAGATGGCGCCCGACGCATCGCCGAGGCCCAGCGCCGCGGGGCCTTGAAGCTGGCCTCGGAGATCGCCGCGATGGTGCGATCCTTTCCGAGGTTGGCCACCCCGAACGTGGCCTTCCGCAACCGGGGCGACGCCACATTCGAAGAGGTTTCCAGCGCCTGGGGCTTCACCGCCGATTCCATCTCTCAAGGAGCGGCCCTGGGGGATCTCGACGGCGACGGGGATCTGGACGTGGTGATGAACGACCTCATGGACTCGCCGGCGTTCTACCGGAACAACGCGAGCGCCCCGCGGATCCTCATCCGACTCCGAGGCAGGGCCCCCAACACCCGAGGCATCGGGGCGGCGGTCACCGTCCGTGCGCCGGGGTTGCCCGACCAGACCCAGGAAATCATCGCCGGAGGGCGGTACCTGAGCGGGGACGAACCGGTGCGCAGTTTCGCCGCCGGACGCGGCCCGACGGTGGTGTTGCGGGTGCGGTGGCCTTCGGGTCGGGTGTCCGAGTGGCGTGACGTGCCCGTCGGATCGGCGGTCGAGGTGTCGGAGGACGCATCCCCCGGGGCCGAAGCGCCTGCGGCACCCGATCGGCCATTGCGTTGGTTCGAAAACCAGTCTTCGCGGTTGGCCCACCGGCACGAGGACGAGCCGTTCGATGATTTTGGGCGTCAGCCGGCCATGCCTCACCGCCTGTCGCAATTGGGCCCCAGCCTCACCTGGACCGATCTCGACGGCGACGGTAGCCCGGACCTGGTGATCGGTGCCGGTCGCGGTGGCAAACCCGGTGTCCGGATCCAGGACGGCCGGGGCGGATTCGAGGCCCGGGAGACTGCGCCGTTCCACAAGACGACCAGTCGGGACCTGACCTCGATCCTTCCGATCAACGGAGTTCTGCTGGCGGGGATCTCGAACTACGAGGATGGACTGACCAATGGCGGGGCCCTGCGGGTGTACGACCTGGCCGGGGGGCGCAGCGGGGAGATCCTGGTCGGAACCCCCTTCGCGGTGGGGCCGTTGGCCGCGGCCGATGTCGACGGTGACGGATCGCTGGAGGTGTTCGTCGGTGGACGCTCCGTGGCGGGTCGATACCCCGAGTCGACGCCGTCGCTCCTGCTGCGCAATCAGGGCGGTCGCCTCGTGCCGGCGATCCGTTGGGAGGGGCTCGGCCTGGTGACGGCGGCCTGTTTCACCGACCTCGATGGCGACGGACATTCCGATCTGGTGATCGCGCGGGAATGGGATCCGCCCCGCTTCTTCCGGAATGACTCCGGGCGCCTGGTCGATTGGAATCCGGTGTTGGAGGGGGTCGCGGGTCGGGGTGCCGGGCTGTGGAATGCCGTGGTGGCGGGTGATTTCGATGAGGATGGGCGCCTGGATCTGGTGTTGGGGAACTGGGGGCGCAACACGCGGTGGAGCGTTTCGCCGGCGGCTCAGCGACGGCTTTGGTATGGCGACTTCGGCTCCGGTCAGGGGTTCGACCTGGCCGAGAGCTGGTTCGATCCGTCGATGCGCGCCGATCGTCCCGAGCGCGAGATGGGCCTTTGGGCCGCGCTCTTTCCGGCGGTCCGTGAGCGGGTGGATTCGCTGGCGGCGTTTTCCAAGGCCACCCTGCCGATGCTCCTGGGGGAGGCGCTGACCACGGCCCGGTCGGTGTCGATGGACACGATGGATTCGGTGCTGCTGCTCAATCGGGGCGATCGCTTCGTGATGAAGGCCCTGCCGGCGGCCGCCCAGCGCGCTCCGGTGTCGTCGTTGTGCGTGGCCGATTTCGACGGCGATGGGCACGACGATGTGTTCCTTTCCCAGAATCTGTCGACCGCCCATCCCTTCGCCGAGCGGTATGACGCCGGACGTGGGCTCTGGCTGCGGGGCGATGGCCGGGGCGGTTTCGTCGCGGAAGAAAACTCCGGGGTGAGCGTCCCCGGAGATGGGCGCGGGGCCGCGGTCTGTGATTACGACGGCGATGGCCGGGTGGATTTGGCGGTGGGCCAGAACGGGTCTGAAACCACGCTCTGGCACAATGTCGGGGCCCGGCCCGGGTTGCGGGTCCGTCTGAGCGGAACGGGTGGCAACCCGGCGGCTGTCGGGGCCCGGGTGCGATGGAAATCGGCCGACGGATACGGCCCCGTCCGGGAAATCCACCTCGGATCGGGCGATGGGTCCTGTGACGATCCGACGCCGGTGCTGGGCACGGGCGGTCGGAACGTGGAATCGGTGGAGATCCGCTGGCCCGGTGGCGCGGTAAGCACCGTGCCCGTGGCGATCGGCCAGCTCGAGGTGAGAGCCGCCCCGCCGGCACGGTGAGTCCGCGGACCTCGAGTCGGCGACATGAGTGCGCGACCCGATTTGGGATCGGGGCCGCGCCGGTTCTTTTGGTGGCATCACGGGTTGCCTTTGCCGCGATAGCGGGTTCAATTCGAGGGACACCTACCTCTCGTGAGCCGAAACATCGTCAACCGGTGCCGTTCATGGCTGGGGGCCCTCGGGGTCTCGGCCCTGATGCTGTCGGCCGCCCCGGATGAGGCGCTGGGTCGGAAGGCGGTGACCCTCCTGCGCGACGAGTGTTTCTCCTGCCATGGCGAGACCAAGCAGAAGGCCGGGTTGTCCCTGCTGAGCCGCGAGCAGGTGCTCAAGGGCAGCGAAGAAGGGCCCGTGGTCCAGGAAGGACGCCCGCAGGAAAGCCGCCTGCTCGCGACGGTCCTTCCCGGGGCCGAGCCCCACATGCCCCCTCGCAAGCAACTCGCGCCGGGGCAGATCAAGACCCTCCGCCAGTGGATCGCCCGGGGGCTGCCTTGGGACGCCCGGGTGCTGAGCGATGAACCGGAGCCCCGGCCCGTGGTGCTGGAGCCGGTGGCCCCAGCGTTCCATCCCGTGGCCGCCCTGGCCCTCGACCCGGAGGGGGATCGATTGGCCGTGGCCCGAGCCGGGGCGATCACCGTCCACGACCTCCGACGGCCGGGGTTGCCCGTGTTGGCTTCGGCGCCCGCGACCTCGGACCCGGTGGAGTCGTTGGCCTGGAGCCGGGATGGCCGCCGTCTGGCCTCGGGATCGTTCCGGAAGGTGCGATTCTGGAATCCGGAGACCCTCATGGTCGAGCGGGAGGTGGTCGCGGGGCTCTCGGGCCGTGTGGTGAGTCTGGAGTTCTCGGTCGACGGTTCCCAGGTGGCCGTGGGCGACGGTGGCTCCGGACTCCCCGGCTATGTGCGGTGGGTGGGCGTGTCCGACGGTCGGATCGTGCGATCCTGGAAGGCCCATGCCGACACCGTCTTCGACCTCGAACTCAGCCGGGATGGCACCCGCCTGCTCTCGGCCGGGGGTGACGCGTTGGTCAAGGTCTGGGATCCGGCCCGATCCGAACCCCTGGCCATTCTCGAGGGGCACACCTCGCAGGTGATCGCCGCGGCCTTCAACACCAACGCCACGCAGGTGGTCAGCGGCGGTGCCGACCGCCAGCTCAAGGTCTGGGACATCGCCACCCGCGAAAAGATCGTGACGCTGGGCGATTCCATGGCGGCGATCACGGCCGTGGCCTGGCCCGGCAATGGATCCGCAGTGTGGTCGGCGACCGATCGGGGCTCCATCGACCGCTACAGCCAGCTCAAATCCCACACCGGCGAGCAGAGTTCGGCGACGGCGGACCATCGACGGGTGGGCCGGATGGAGCCGATGGTGTCCGCCTTGGCCGTCACACCCGATGGCAAGACGGTGGTCGGAGGCGACTTCGAGGGGCGGGTCCGGGTCTGGGATGCCGAGGGCAAGTTGCTCGGAGAATCCGGCCCGCCGCCCGAGGTGGCCGCAGGGGCGGCTCCCGGTCACCGGTCTGGCGATGCGGCGTCCCCCCCGAGTTTCGTGCGCGATGTCCTTCCGGCCCTCAACCAGGCCGGCTGCGCCTCGGGCGGCTGCCATTCCAAGCCGGAGGGGCAGAGCGGATTCAAGCTGTCGGTCTTTTCGTATGATCCCCAGGGCGACTATGCCGAGATCGTCCGTGATGCCCGGGGGCGACGTGTGTTTCCGGCGGCCCCGGACGAGAGCCTGATCCTGCTCAAGGCCTTGACGCGGGTGCCGCATGAGGGTGGGCAGCGCTTCCAACCCGGCTCCCCGACCCACCGCCTGTTGACGCGTTGGATCCGTGCGGGCATGCCGTATGCGCTGACCAACGAGCCGGTGCTCCAAGCGGTGACGGTGTTCCCGGCCGAGGGGCGCTACCGCAAGGGGGCGCAAGGACGGTTGAAGGTCGAGGCGCGCTATTCCGACGGCAGCGTCCGGGATGTGACCCGGTTGGCCTCCTACGATTCGAGCGACAAGGAATTGGCCAGGGTCGACGAGCACGGCAAGCTGTCCATCGGCCGGCTCACGGGGCAGGGGGTGGTGGTGGCCCGCTACATGGGATTGGTCGCGGCCTCCGCGCTCATGGTTCCGGCCGACAAGGTGCTCAAGCCCTCGGCCTACGCCGCCATCCCGACGAACAATTTCATCGATGGCCTGGCCCTGGCCCAGTTCCAGCGCTTGGGCCTGATGCCGTCGGACGTGTGCACCGATGCCGAATTCCTCCGTCGGGCCAAGTTGGACGCCGTGGGGCTCCTGCCCACCCCCGACGAGGTCCGTGCCTTTCTGGCCGACCCGTCGCCCGACAAGCGCCGCCGGTTCATCGACTCGATCCTCGATCATCCCGCCTACGCCGACTACTGGGCCAACCAATGGGCTGACTTGTTGCGCCCGAATCCGGATCGCGTGGGCGTGAAGAGCGTCTTCCTGCTCGACCAGTGGTTGCGCGAGCAATTCCGGGCCAATCGCCCCTACGACCAGTTTGTGCGCGACATCCTGTTGGCCGAAGGATCGAACCACCGGGCGGGTCCGGCCGTCGTGTACCGGGATCGGAGGGATCCGCCCGAGTTGACCACCCAGTTCAGTCAGTTGTTCCTGGGCACCCGTCTGGAGTGCGCCAAGTGCCACCATCATCCGAACGAGAAGTGGGGCCAGGAGGACTTCTACCAATTGGCGGCCTACTTCGGACCGGTGAAGCAGAAGGGGGCGGGATTGTCGCCGCCCATTTCCGCGGGCACCGAGACCTTCTTCTTCGCCCCCGGGGGCGAGGTGAAGCATCCGGTCACCGGCCTGGCCATGAGGCCGCGCCCTCCGGAGGGACCCGAACTGCCGAAATCCGAAGCGCGCGATCCGCGCCGTCATCTCGCCGACTGGTTGACCGCGCCGGACAATCCCTTTTTCGCCAAGGCGGCGGTGAACCGGGTCTGGGGGCATTTCTTCGGCCGCGGGCTCGTCCATCCGGTGGATGATTTCCGAAGTTCCAACCCGTGCGTGAACCCGGCCCTGCTCGAGGCGCTGGCCGCCGATTTCGCGGCCCACGGCTACGACCTGAAGCACCTCCTCCGGACGGTGATGGCATCGCGCACCTATCAACTGAGTTCGGTGCCCAACGCCACCAACCTCGGTGACACGCGGCATTTCTCGCGGTCCTACCGTCGTCGCCTGCCGGCCGAGGTGATGGTGGATGCGGTGACCGATGCCACCGGAGTACCCGAGACCTTCTCGGCCGTTCCGCCGGGCGGCAGAGCCATGCAGACCTGGAGCTACAAGATCGGATCGCACTTCCTCGACGCGTTCGGGCGCCCCAATTCCAGCAGCGATTGCCCGTGTGAGCGCGACGCCCAGTTGAGCGTGGTCCAGAGTCTGCACCTGATGAACTCCAAGGTGCTGCAGGCCAAGCTGAGCGATCCGAAAGGGCGGGTCCGCCAACTGGCCGCCAGCGCCCGCAGCGAAGACGATCTGGTGGGCGAATTGTACCTGCTGCTCTTGAACCGCCCACCCGCGGCCGTCGAACGACAGACGGCCCTGAAGGCGTTCTCCAGTCCGGGGGCCACCCGCCAGACCGCGCTGGAGGATCTCTTCTGGGCGCTGCTCAACTCCCCGGAATTCGTGCTGAACCATTGATATGAGACCGACCTTGGGAAACTGCGCCGGAATGCCTCGACGGGATTTCATCCAATTGGGCATGGGGGGGCTGCTCGGGGCGGGCTTCGCCGACCTGATGCGTCTCCAAGCCGCGTCGGGGCCGGCCCCCGGGGGCTCTTCGAGGCCGTCGCCCACGCCCTCCGGTGCGGCAGCCCAGAAGCCGGTCAATTGCATCCTCATCTGGCTCGATGGCGGCCCGTCGCACTACGAGAGTTTCGATCCCAAGCCCGGGGCCCCGTCGGACATCCGCGGGAGCTTCCAGGACATCGCCACGGCCGTGCCGGGCATCCGCTTCAGCGAGGCCGTGCCCGAGTTGGCCAAGGTGGCCGACAAGGTCACGGTCATCCGATCGGTGTGTCACAAAGACCCCAACCATGGCGGTGGCAACCACTACCTGATGACCGGTTCGCCCACTCCGGTGCCGGTCGCGTGCGGGGCCTTCGTCACCTTCCATCCGTCGTTCGGATCGGTGGTCTCGTGGCACCGCGGGCAGCGCGAGGGGCTTCCGCCCTACGTGTCCATGCCCTCGGTCACCCGCAGCGGCGGCCCGAATTTCCTGGGCGGCAAACACGCCGCCTTCGTGATTGACGGGCAGCCCAATTCGTCGGACTTCAAGGTGCGCGACGTGGTGCTGCCGGCGGAGATCAGCGAGGGGCGAGCGGCCCACCGGCGTGAATTGCGCGGGGCGCTCGATGCCATGGCCCGCTACACCGACCGACTGGCCGAGGATCCCGCGGTGACCTTCGACCAGTACCTCCAGCAGGGCGTCAATCTGGTGCTCTCGAGCCGGGCCCAGGCCGCGTTCGATCTGTCGCGCGAAGACAAGAAGGTGCGCGACGAGTATGGCCGGAACGACTTCGGTCAGAGGCTCCTGATGGCCCGACGGCTCGTGGAAGTCGGGGTGTCGTGGATCACCGTCAACTCCGGCGGTTGGGATCACCACACCAAGCTTTTCGAAGCCTACAAGGGCGATTCGGTCCGCAACATGGACCGCGGTGTCGCCGCCTTGATCCGCGATCTCGATCAGCGGGGACTGCTCGATTCCACGCTGGTGGTGCTGTTGGGCGAGTTCGGCCGCACCCCCAAGGTCAACAAGGATGCGGGTCGCGACCATTGGCCTCATGCGATGTCCATCCTCATGGCCGGTGGTGGCTGCCCGCGGGGTGCCGTGGTGGGGGCGACCGATGCCAAGGGCTATGCCGCTTCGGAGGCCGTGTACCGGCCCGAGGATTTCGCCGCCTCCCTGTATTGGAAGATGGGCATCGATCCCAACCAGGTGCTCCACACCAACACCGGTCGACCGGTGCAGTTGGTGAACAACGGTCGCCGCATCCGCGAACTCTTCACCGCGTGAAGGGCTCTTTCATGGGCCGGATCGGGCGGTGGGTCCGACTTGCGGTGCGCTGCGCCGGGTTCCAACTGGGGGCTGTGCTGAGTCTCGGAGCCGCGGTGCCGGTGTTGGATGCCGTGTTTCCCGCCGCGATCCAGATCGGGAGCACCCAGTCGGTGACGCTGGTGGGCAAGTTCGACCCGTGGCCGACGCGGCTCGACCTCGACATTCCCGGCGTGACTTGGGAGGCCACCACGAACACGGGTGTGATCACGGTGCGGATTTCACCGAACGCCCCGGTCGGCCCCCAGGTGGTCCGGGCATTCTCGCCGGAAGGAGTGAGCGCGCCTCGCTTCCTGATCCTCTCGTCGAACCCGCAACGGGCCGAGGTGGAACCCAACGACGAGAGGTCGATGGCCCAGGGGTTGGGCGATCTTCCGGCCGAGGTGAACGGGCGTCTCGAAAAGAACGGGGATGTGGACAGCTACTCGGTGGCGCTTCAGGCCGGTCAGACCGTGGTGGCCCGACTGGAAGCCTACACCCTCCAGTCGCCACTGGATCCGGTGCTGCGGTTGTTGGATGCCCAGGGGGGGCAAGTGGCTTGGAACCACGATGAGGTGCGTTCGCTCGATCCCCTCTTGGCATGGCGTGCGCCGAAAGCCGGGACCTATGTGCTCCAGGTGTTTGGTTTCGCCTATCCGGCCGACTCCGACCTGCGCTTCAGCGGGAGCGCCAAGGCGGTGTACCGGTTGCAAGTCGGCACCGATCCCGTGGCACGGCATGGGTGGCCTCTGGGAGTGAGTCGGTCGGTCGAAACCCGCGTGCGATGGGGCGACTGGGGCGCCTCGGAGATGTCGATGGAATCGACGCTGGTGCCGTCATCGGCGATCGCGGCCGGAACCCGGTGGCAGTCCGTTCGGCTTCCGGGTCATCGGTCGCCCCTGGAAATGCCGGTGGGTGAGGGCAAGGAATGGGTGGAACTCGAACCCAATGACTCGGCCGCCGCGGCTCAGGCCCTGGAGATCCCCTCGGCGGTGTCCGGAGATTTGGATCGTGCGGGTGACGAGGATCGCTACCGGTTCTCGGCCAAGAAAGGGGAGGCGCTGCGGTTGGAAGTGCAGGCGACGGCTCTGGGCTTCCCGTTGGATGCCTGGCTGAAGATCGAGGATGTCGCCGGCCAGGAACTGGTGCGCAACGATGATGCCACGGGGGCTGATCCTGCGATCGACTGGACGCCGCCTGAGACCGCCGAGTACCGGGTGGTGGTGGGCAACCTGCTCCAGCGAGGGGGGCGCGATCAGCGGTATCGGTTGTCCTTGCAGCGACCTCAGCCGGTTTGGATCGCTTCGGTGCCGGAGTCGTTCCTGTCGCTCGAGCCGGGCAAAACCAACGAATGGAAGGTGGCCATCGCGCGTCGCTTCGGTGCCGATACGCCCCTGACGGTCTCGGTGCGCGGCGTACCGCCCGGAGTTCGTGTGGATCCGGTGGAGGTTCCCGACAAGGCTCTTGAGGCGACGCTTCGATGGATCACGGCCACCAACTCCGCTCCCTATTCAGGACCCTTTCAGGTCGAGGTCGTGGCCCCGGGATTGCGACGGGATGCCGTCCAGGATGCCAACCAGAATAGGGCCCCCGATTCTGCACCCAATTCGGCGGGGGTTCAGCAGGCTCGATTTTCATTGATCAGTGCCGGTGAGAACAACGGGGTGCCCCAGGGGTTCCGAAGTCTGGTGGTCGAATCGGTGTCGCGCCTGTGGTTGACGGTGGTCCCGCTTCCACCGAAACCCGGCGACAAGCAATGAGGGGCCCGACTGGGGAAATTCCGGTCGGGAGGTAGGGTCAAAACATCCTTGACGGCGTTTGAGTCTTTGGCTTGCGACTGGGTCGCCCCGATGATACAAAGCGCCCCTATGGCAGCCATCGGGCGGTTCCAAAAGGGCGAGGAGATCTTCCACGCCAAGGTCGTCGACGGGGAGATTTTCAAGCTTCAGGGCGATGTCTTCGGCTCCCCGTCCTTCGAGAAGAAACCGACCCCGCTCAAGGGCGTCAAGACGCTGACGCCGGTCCAACCCTCCAAGATCATCGCCGTCGGCCTCAACTACGCCGACCACGCCCGCGAGGCGGGCATGACCCCTCCCAAGGAGCCGTTGTTCTGGCTGAAGGCCCCGACTTCGCTGATTCCCGACGGCACCAAGATCGAGATCCCGTTCGCCAATCATCGCAACGATTTCGAGGCCGAGCTGGCGGTGGTGATCGGGCGCAAGATGCGCAATGTCACCCCGGCCGCCGCGGCACGCTACATCTTCGGCTACACGGCCTCCCAGGACATCACCGACCGGACGATCCAGGGCAGCGAGAGCCAGTTCGCCCGATCCAAGTCGTTCGACACCTTCACGCCGCTCGGGCCCTACATCGAGACCAAGATCGATCCGCATGATCTGAGCATCCAGCTCTTCCAGAACGGCCAGTTGCGCCAGAACGGCAACACCAGCCAGATGATCTTCAACTGCTTCCATCTGGTGAGCTTCATCTCCACCAACATGACCCTCCTGCCGGGCGACGTCATCCTCACGGGCACGCCCGCGGGGGTCGGACCCATCGAGTCGGGCGACCGGCTTGAGGTGCGTATCCAAGGCATGGCTCCGCTGGTCAACATGGTGAAGTGATCGGACGCTCAGACCGACTCCATCGGCCCCTCGGGTGAACCCAGGGGCCTTTTTCTTTCCCCCTGTTCTTTCCCTCTGGCCTCCCGACCCCACACCCCCACAGACTTTCCCATGCTTTGGTCCCAGACGTTCATTCCGACTCTCAAGGAAACCCCCGCCGATGCGGAGATCGTGTCCCACCAACTCCTGCTGCGCGCCGGGTTGGTGCGCAAGCTCACCGGCGGGCTCTACACCTTCCTGCCGCTCGGCCTGAAGGTGTTGCGCAAGATCGAGCAGATCATCCGTGAGGAGATGAATCGGGCCGGCGGCATCGAGGTGCTCATGCCGGCGCTGCAACCCATCGACATCTGGCAGCAATCCGGGCGTTATGAGACGGCCTCCGGCGTGCTCTTCAAGGTCCGCGATTCGGCCCGCAAGGATTGGGTGCTCGGGCCCACGCATGAGGAGGTCATCACCTCGCTGGCGGCCAACGAACTCAATTCCTACCGTCAGCTGCCGAAGAACTTCTATCAGATCCAGACCAAGTTCCGGGACGAGATCCGCCCGAGATTCGGCCTGATGCGCGCCAAGGAGTTCCTGATGAAGGACGCCTACTCGTTCGACGCCACCGATGCCGGTGCGATGACGAGCTACCACAAGATGTACGACGCCTACACCCGCATCTTCGCCCGGTGCGGTCTGCAGGCCTTCCCCGTCGAGGCCGACACCGGCGTCATCGGTGGCAACTACTCCCACGAGTTCATGGTGCCGGCCGAGACCGGCGAGAACGATGTGGTCTACTGCGAGTCCGGCAAGTACGCGGCCAACATCGAGAAGGCCGTCAGCCGTGGGCCCGTGGAGCCGACTCCCTCCGAGTCCACGGGCGCGGCGCCCGAGAAGTTCGCCACCCCGGGCGTGGTCACCATCGAGGCGCTGTCGGCGGCCCCCTATGGCGTCTCGGCCCGCCACCAGATCAAGACCCTGGTGTTCATCGCCGATTCGAAGCCCATCCTGGTGCTCATCCGGGGTGACGACTCGCTGAACGAGGCGAAGTTGATGGCCAAGACCGGCGCGGTGCAGGTGCGGCAGGCCACCGCGGATGAGATCGTGGATCTTCTGGGCGCGCGACCGGGCTCCCTTGGGGCGGTGGCGTCGACGCTCAAGACCCCGACGGTGCCGGTGTATGCCGACGAAGCCCTGCGCGGGGCGCGGGGCATGACCACCGGCGCCAATGAGGACGGATTCCACCTGCGTCAGGTCGAGGTGGATCGCGATCTGAAGGTTGGCGCTTGGTACGATCTCCGCACCGTGAAGGTGGGCGAGGCGTGCGTGGAGACCGGCCAACCCTTGAAGATCCGCCGGGCCATCGAGGTCGGCCACGTCTTCAAGCTGGGGACCAAGTATTCCGAGAAGCTCAATGCCACCTTCCTGTCCGAAGATGGTTCCCGCCATCCGGCGGTCATGGGCTGCTACGGCATCGGGGTGACCCGGACGCTTCAGGCGGTCATCGAACAATGCAACGACAAGGACGGCATCCGGTGGCCGGTCAGCGTCGCGCCGTTCACGGTGTGCATCACGCCGCTCACGGTGACGCCCGAGAGTCAGCCGATGACGCTGGCCCGAGAACTCCTGGCCAAGCTGGCCGAGGCCGGCATCGAGGCCATTCTCGACGACCGCGATGAGCGCCCCGGGGTGAAGTTCAAGGACAGCGAACTGGTCGGCTTCCCGTTGCGCGTCAATCTGGGTGAAAAGTCTCTGGCCAAGGGCGAGATCGAGCTCAAGCCGCGCGGGGGCACGATGCGGATGGTTCCGATCGCCGACGCCGCCGCCGAGGTGATCGCCTGGGTCCGTGCCGAATCCGCGCGGCTCCAGGGTTGAGGGGCGGTTGCCCGCCTGCTCTTGCGGGCGTCTGACTCGGGAAGTCCCGATCCGAGGCCGGCTCCGGGCCTGGAACACGGGGTCAGCAACTGGTCGGGACTTCCTGCAGGACCTCCACGCAGTGGGGGATGGCCTTGACCACGAAGCCGAGGCATTCCACCGCCCCCTTGGGTTTGCCCGGCAGGCAGATCACCAGGGTGCGATCCACGACCGCCGCCAGATTGCGCGAGAGGATCGCGTTGGGGGTGATCTTCAGGCTTTCCATGCGCATCTGCTCGCCGAATCCGGGCAGCTCCCGGATGGCGATTTGACGCACCGCCTCGGGGGTCACATCGCGCAGCGCGACCCCGGTGCCGCCGGTGGTCAGCACCAGTGAGCACCCCTTGCCGATCAGGGAGCGGATGGCCCGCTGGATGTCGTGGATCTCGTCCGGAACCAGCACGCTGTCGACCACGTTCCATCCGTAGCCCGCGGAAGCTTCCTGCAGGGCGGGTCCGCCCAGGTCGTCGTAGAGTCCCTTCGAGGCCCGGTCGGAGATGGTGATGATGCCCACGTCGAGTTGCATGGCGCGATGAAAGCGATTCCGGACTCGATCCGCAGCACCAGAATGGTCCGGGCCCGGGGTTCGCTCAGACCCGCTTGGAGGCCGGCCCGAGTGGGTTGCGCAGCTCCTGCATCATCACCAGCGCCAGCGCCAGGGCGTCGGCGGCATCCGGGTCGGGGGTGTCGTTCAGTCCGAGTTGTCGTTGCACCATCTTGGCCACGGCGATCTTCTGCGCGGCCCCATAGCCCACCATGGCCAGTTTGACCTTTCGCGGAGAGATCTCATGGATTTCAACGCCGGTCTGGGCCACCGCGGCCAAGGCGGCTCCACGGGCCTCGCCCATGATGAGTGCGGTCTGCAGATTCTGGGCGAAGAACAGACCTTCGCAGACGCAGAGGGCGGGGGGGTGCCGCTGGAGCACCTCGCTCAAGGCGCGGCTGATCTCGCCCAGGCAGCGGGAGCGCTCCCAGCTTTTCGGGCATCGGATGGTGCCGGCCTCCACGAAGGACGGTTCACGCGGGCCGATCCGGATGACCCCCCAGCCGGTTCCCCGCAAGGACGGGTCGATGCCCAGGACCAGGGAGCCTTCGGGCAGGCGCAATCCCGGTTCGGGCTGTGATGCGGATCCACCGGAGGACTTCGTCGCCAGTCCGGACAGGCGCGCTTCCATGGCGGCGAACTCTTTGGCGCTGACACCCATGCTTCAGGGGTTCTTCGGTGGGGTTCGGGGATGGCGCCGCGATGGGGCGGGGGTGCACTCACCGAGCCACTCCAGGTACTTTGCCGAGCCTCCCAGGAGGGGCATCACCACGAATTGAGGGGTGTCGTAGGGGTGGTTCGTGCCGACCAGGGTCTCGAGTTCCGCCACCAGCGACGAGCGCGTCTTGAACACAAGTCGCCATTCCTTGGCCGATTCGATCGCCCCCTGCCAGCGGTAGACGGACTCCATGGGACCGGAGATCTGGGCGCAGGCGGCCAGCCCCGACTCCACGGCGAGGCGGCTGAGTTTCGCGGCCAGGGCGCGCCGGGGAACGCTCACCCAGACGGTGACAAAGGATCGGGACGACTTCACGACGAAGAGATTTCAGGGTGGCTCTCCGAAGAGAGAGTTCAAAGAGCTATTGAAAATTAAAAAGATGATCATACACTCATAAATATAACCGACAGCGATGTCCCAACCTGATCCCATGAAAACCGAGAATATGATCCGTGTGATGGCAGGGTCGATGATCCTGACCAGTGTCGCCTTGGCCCATTTCGTGAGTCCTTGGTGGTTGCTCATGACCTGCTTTGTGGGGGTGAATCTCATCCAGTCCGCCATCACCGGGTTCTGCCCGGCCGAGAGCGTGTTCAAGAGGCTGGGCGTCGGATCCGGCGGATGCTGCTCGGGAACCTGTCAGAAGCATTGAGCCATGCCCCACCTTTCGGCCGACTCGCGCGGCCTCATCCTCGTTTGTCCCGCTTGTTCCCAAGCGAACCGTCGGGTTTATCCGCAGTGGGATTCGATGATCCGTTGCGGCCGCTGCAAGGCGGAACTGCCCCGACCGGCTGCGGTGGTCGACGTGCAGGACCCTCAGACGTTCTCCGCCTTGGTGGCTGGTGTGCCGTGCCCGGTGTTCGTGGATTTCTGGGCGCCGTGGTGCGGGCCCTGTCGCAGCGTGGCGCCGGAGATCGAGCGGCTGGCCGGCCTCATGGGGGACCAGGCGCTGATCGTGAAGGTCGACACCGAAGCGGTGCCCGAAGTGGCCACCGCCCATCGCATCCAATCCATTCCGACCTTCGTGGTGTTCCGGGGTGGATCGGAAGTGGCCAGAACCTCGGGAGCGATGTCGGCCTCACGACTGAAGGAGTTCATCGACCAGACGGCCCGCTGATGTTGTTTCTCATGAATGCTGCCTTGCGATGGTCCCCGGCCCACGGGCTTCGGAGTTGCCTCTTCGGATTGCTGATCCTGGTGGCGGGCTGCGGCCCCGAGCCCAAGCCGGTCGCACCGGCGCCTTCGACCGCGGTTCCAGCCCGGGTTCGGGTGGTGGTCGTGGAGAGCCATGGCTTGAGCGCCACCGAGGAGGTCGTGGGGACGGTGCGCACCCGATGGCACGCCACCGTCGAGGCCAAGGTGGCCGGCCGGATCGAGTCGCTCCCGGTGGCGCCGGGTCAGAGGGTGCGACAGGGGGACACGCTCGTGGTGCTGGATGCCCGGGAAACCCAGGCGCGCCTCGAGTCGGCCAAGGCCGTGCTCGAGCAATCGGTGCGCGATCTCGAACGGGTCCGGAAACTCCTGAAGGACGGTGCCGCGACGCCTTCGGAAGTCGAGACGATGGAATCCCGGCACCGGATCGCGGCCGCCGCGGTGTCCGAGATGGAAACCCTGCAGGGGCATGCGCGGGTCGTCGCCCCATTCGACGGAGTCGTCACCAGCAAACGGGTCGATGTCGGTGATCTGGCCACTCCGGGTCGGGCGCTGGTGGAGGTCGAGGATCCCGAGCACCTGAGATTCGAGGCCGATGTGCCCGAGGCCCTGATCGACCAGATCGGCTTCGGGGCCCGATTGCCGGTGCGCATCGCCTCGCGGAAGGATCCGATCGAGGGGACGGTGGTCGAGATGGCTCCGGTGGCCGAGGCGGTGAGTCGCACCTACCGGGTCAAACTCGACCTGAGTCCGGCTCCCGGGCTGCGCTCGGGACAGTTCGGGCGGGTGGCCGTGCCCACGGCGCAGGCCTCTGTGCCCCATGTGCCTGCAGCGGCCGTATTCCAGCGCGGACAACTCGAGTACGTGGTCGTGGTCACGGCCGGACAAGGCCGTCTTCGGCTCATCCGGACCGGCAAGCGCCTGGGTGACGCTGTGGAGATCATCTCGGGGGTGGAGTCGGGTGAAACGGTGGTCGTGCTGAATCCGGAGCAGGTGCGGGACGGTCAGGCCCTGGAGGTCGGCCCGTGACCTCGGACCCGTCGAGTCCGACGCCCAACCCCCCCTCAATGTTGGGCCTGGCCGGGCGGATCGCCCACGCCTTCATCGATTCGAAGCTGACCCCGCTCATCGTGGTCGCCTCGGTGCTCCTGGGAGCCTTCGCGGTGCTCATGCTGCCGCGCGAGGAAGAGCCGCAGATCCGGGTGCCGATGATGGACGTGATGGTCGCCATGCCGGGGGCGTCGGCCGGAGAGGTCGAAGAGCGGGCCACACGGCCCATGGAGAAACTGCTCTGGGAGGTGCCCGGGGTGGAATACCTCTATTCGCAATCGCGGGAGGGTGAGGCCCTGACGATCGTGCGCTTCAAGGTGGGTTCCGATCCGGATGCGAGCCTGGTGAAGGTGTCCGAGAAGCTGCGCGCCAATCTGGATCGCATGCCCCACGGGGTGGCCTTTCCATTGATCAAACCCCGATCGATCGACGATGTCCCCATCCTGGCGGTCACCTTCCACAGTGAGCGCTACGATCACCTGACCTTGCGACGCCTCGCCTCCCAGGTGGACGACGCGGTGAAACAGGTGCCGCTGGTGGCCGAGACCTCCGTTCTGGGGGGCGCGCGTCGCGAGTTGCGGGTGTTGCTCGACCCGGCGCGTCTGGCGTCGCGGGGGCTCAGTCCGGTGGGCCTCATTCCCATGCTGCGGCAGGCCAATCGTCAGTTCCGCAGCGGCGAGTTGACCACCATGAACCAGTCGCTGGTTCTCGAGACCGGTGCGTTCCTGCAAAACGCCGAAGAGGTCAGGAATGTGGTGGTGGGCGTCTCGGCCGGCCGGCCCATCTATCTACGCGAAGTGGCCGACGTCGTGGATGGGGCCGAGGAACCGTCGAACTATGTGTTCCATGGTACTGGGGCGGCCTCCACGAATGCCGTTGGTCTTCGGGAGCAACCCGCGGTGACGCTGGCGATCGGCAAGCGCCCGGGTGCCAATGCCATCTCGGTGGCCGAAGAGGTCCTGCGCAAGGTGGATTCGTTGAAGGGCAACCTGATCCCGGCCGATGTGACCGTGTCGATCACCCGCCACTACGGGGAGACCGCTGCCGAGAAATCCAACGAACTGCTGCTGCACATGGGCATCGCGGTGCTGAGCGTGTCGTTGCTCATCGGCCTGACCCTGGGCTGGCGTGAATCGGGGATCGTGGCCGTGGCCATCCCGGCCACCTTGGCCCTGACGCTGTTGGTCTTCTACCTGTACGGATTCACCCTCAATCGCATCACGCTCTTCGCCCTGATCTTCAGCATCGGCATCCTGGTCGATGATGCGATCGTGGTGGTCGAGAACATCGTCCGCCACTTTCACCTGCCGCGGAACCGGGGGCGTGCCTGGAACGCCATCGCCGTCGAGGCGGTCAGCGAGGTGGGCAATCCCACCATTCTCGCCACCTTCGCGGTGATCGCGGCGGTCCTGCCCATGGCGTTCGTCGGTGGCCTGATGGGCCCCTACATGCGCCCGATTCCCATCGGAGCGACCGCTGCGATGTTCTGGTCGCTGCTCATCGCCTTCATAGTAACGCCCTGGGCCGCCATCCGGATGCTGCGATGGTTCCGTGGCGAGGCCCGTCTGGCCGCCTTGCATTCTGGCGGAGGCCACGGGGCCTCTGGAGCATCCTCGGGTTCGGAAGATGCACTGACCCGCCTGTACCGCCGGGTGATGGACCCCTTGCTGCATCATCCGCTGTGGCAATGGTCGTTCCTCGGAGTGATCACCGCCTTGCTTGTGGGAGCCATGGCCACGGTCGTCGGCGGATGGGTCACCGTGAAGATGTTGCCCTTCGACAACAAATCGGAGTTCCAGATCATCCTCAACATGCCCGAGGGCAGTTCGCTGGAACGCACGGCCCAGGCCGCCCGGGAGATCGCGTCGGCCGTGCGCGACGAACCCGAGGTGACCGATTATCAGGTGTATGTGGGGGTGGCCTCACCCTTCAACTTCAACGGCTTGGTCCGCCATTACTTCCTCCGACGGGGCGCCTCGGTGGCCGACATCCAGGTCAATCTGGTGGGCAAACACCAGCGCAAGGCTCAAAGCCACGACATCGCCAAGCGCATCCGACCAGCCGTGACCCGGGTCGCCCAACGGTTCGGAGCACGGGTCGCCGTGGCCGAGGTGCCGCCGGGTCCGCCGGTGCTCCAGACCCTGGTCGCCGAGATCTATGGCCCGACCGACGCGGCGCGATCGGCTCTCGCGGAGCAGGTGAGGGCGATATTCCAGAACACCCCGGGCGTGGTCGACGTGGACTGGTACGTCGAGGCTGATCAACCCAAGACCCGCTTCGTCATCGACAAGGAGAAAGCCGCCCTGGTGGGCATCAGCGCCGAGACGCTCTCCCAGACGCTCCGCATCGCGGTGGGGGGCGAATCGGTGGACCTGCTGCATGTGCCGAGGGAGAAGGAGGACGTGAACCTCGTGCTGCAGTTGCCACGCTCGTCCCGCGTGCTGCCCGAGGAACTGCTGGCCCTGCGTGTGCGCAGTGGCGACGCCAATGCCTTGCCGGAACCCGGTGGATCCCAGACCGGGCCTCCGCTGGTCCCCCTCCGCGAACTGGTGCGCATCGAGAAGGGGACTGTCGACAAGAGTCGCCACCGCAAGAACCTGATGCCCGTGACCTACGTGATCGGCGACGTGGCCGGCGTGATCGAAAGCCCCGTCTACGCCATTGCGGAGATGAACAAGAAACTGGCGGCCCTGCCCGGAGCCCCGCGCATCCACAACGCCTCGATGCCCTTCACGGATGCCGAGCCGTCGATGAAATGGGATGGCGAATGGCACATCACCCTCGAGGTCTTCCGCGATCTGGGCATCGCCTTCGCCGCCGTGCTCGTGCTCATCTACGTGCTCATGGTGGGGTGGTTCCGCTCGTTCGTGACCCCGCTGCTGGTGATGGTGGCCATTCCGTTCTCGTTGGTCGGAATCCTGCCGGCCCATGGGGCGATGGGGGCCTTCTTCACCGCCACGTCCATGATCGGATTCATGGCCGGAGCCGGGATCGTGGTCCGCAATTCCATCATCCTGGTCGATTTCATCGAGCAGGGCCTGCGCGAAGGAATGCCCCTCGATCGGGCGGTGATCGAGGCGGGCGCTGTCCGGTTCCGGCCCATGGTGCTCACGGCCGCGGCGGTGATCGTGGGGGCCGCGGTCATCCTGGCCGACCCGATCTTCCAGGGATTGGCCATTTCTCTCATGGCCGGCGAAGTCGCTTCGTTGCTCATCAGCCGCATGGCGGTGCCGGTGCTCTACTTCATGGCTCACCGGCGAGCGGCTGATCCCCGCAGTCGACCCTGAAGCTGCGGAGCGGGGGAGTGGCTCGGCGATGTTCGGATCGGGCCGGGTTCTTGACGCCACGGGATCGGCGCGGAACCGTTGGGACATGAGCCACCCCCAACCACTCCGGGACGCCCCTCGAGTTCGAGGGGGTTCGGTCACGGTCTTCGGAGACGGTGTTCGGGGACGGTGTTCGGAGGGGGGGCGAACCATGGGCGGCGGAATGAGTCGTTGGGTGGGTCGTTGGGCCCTGGGACTGATTCTGGCGCTCGGGGTCGGGGGTTCCCAAGGCGGATGGGGCAGCTGTGAGGCGGCCGGGGGGACTGAATCGACCGCGGGCGGAGGTCCCTCTGCGGGGCCGATGCAGGACTGGTGGGCATTCCGGCCACTCGCGTCTCCGCGGGTTCCCCGGGTCTCCGAAACCTCGAGCCCAACTCATCCCATCGACGCGTTCATCGTCGAACGATTGGCCTCGAAATCGATCCATCCGAGTCCTCAGGCCAGCCCCCGCGAACTCCTGCGTCGCCTGCATCTTGATTTGGTCGGGTTGCCCCCCACGCCCAGCGAGATCGCGGCCTTTGAGCGCGATCCGTCTCCGGAGGCCTGGTCCCGACGGGTCGAGGCCTTGCTGGCCAGTCCGCGGTACGGCGAGCGCTGGGGACGGTATTGGTTGGATGTGGTTCGGTTCGCCCAGAGCAATGGCTATGAGCGCGACGGGGAAAAACGCGAAGCGTGGCGCTACCGAGATTACGTGATCCGCGCCTTCAATCAGGACAAGCCCTATGACCGGTTCATCCGCGAACAGATCGCCGGAGATGAGGTGGCTTCGTCGTTGTTGGACAAGGGCGGGCGAGCGGGGGATGCCTGGAAAGATGCCGTCGTGGCCACCGGCTTCCTGCGCATGGGCGTCCATGACGATGAGCCCGATGACAAGATCCAGGCCGAATACGATGAACTCGACGACATCGTGGGAACCACCGGAGCGGCCTTCCTGGGAATGACCGTCGCCTGCGCCCGTTGCCACGATCACAAGTTCGATCCCATTCCGCAGCGCGATTACTATTCGATGCTGGCCATTTTCCGGCCGCTGCATGCGGGCGTCAATGGCGGCCCGGGCCTCGACTCGCCCTCGTTCGCGCCCCTGGCGTCACCGACCGAGATTGCCGAATGGAAAGCCACGAAGGAACGCCAGCGGCAGGAGCTGGAGGCGCAACGGGCGGTGGCGACCGACGAGGCGGTCCGCAACGACCTCACCCGCCGCATCGAAGCCATCCAGAAGGCGGGCCCTCCCTTCGAATGGGCTCTGGCGGCCCGCGAGCGCAGGGGGCCGACGCCGGCGGTGCAGGTGTTGGCCCGCGGCAATCCCCGGTCGCCGGGGGCCGAGGTGGCTCCCGGATTCTTGCGGGCGGCCGGAGGCGGCGAGGCGCCCGTAGGCCAAGCGGGAATGCCCACGGCAGGGCGGCGACAGGCCTTGGCGGACTGGATCGCCAGTCCGGCCAACCCGCTGACCGCCCGGGTGATGGTGAACCGGATCTGGCACCACCATTTCGGGCGGGGGTTGGTTCGCACCACCACCGATTTTGGGCGCGTCGGCAGTCTGCCGACCCATCCGGAACTGCTCGACTGGCTCGCGGGCGAGTTCATCCGTCAGGGCTGGTCGATCAAGGCGCTCCACCGACTCATCCTCAGCTCGGCCACCTGGATGCAATCCTCGAGAGCCGGCGATCCTGTGGCGGAAGCGGCCGATCCGGCCAATGACCTGCTCTGGCGCCAGAACCTGCGCCGCCTGGATGCCGAGGCCCTCCGCGACAGCCTTCTGTCGATTTCCGGAGCCCTGAACCTCGAGGCGGGAGGCCGGGGCTTTTTTCCGGCCCTGAGTGGCGAGGTGCTCGCCGGTGGATCGCGACCCGGCACCGACTGGCAGGTGTCCGAATCGGGCGAACGCGCCCGGCGCAGTGTCTACGCCTACATCCGGCGCACCTCCATGGTTCCGATGTTCGAGGCCTTCGATTACAGCAACGCGACCTCGCCCTTGTCGGAACGGCCCGTGACCACGGTCGCGCCTCAGGCCCTGATGCTGTTGAACGACGCCTTTGTCCAGGAGCAGGCGGTGGAACTGGCTCGCCGCGTCCGCACCGAGGTCGGCTCCGATGCCTCCATCGAACACCTCCTGCAACGGGCCTGGACTCGGGCCACCGGCCGCAACCCCTTGCCGGAAGAATTGGCCCGGATGTCCCGCTACCAGCGGCGTCAGGAATCGGTCTGGGAAGGCCTGCGCCATCGGCTGTCCTTCCGACCGGATGTGCCCGACACGCTCTCGGTGCCCTATTTCAATGCTCTGCCGGCCGATCGGTTCCTGGTTCCGCCGGGGAACGATTGGGAATGCCACAAGGGGCTTTGGCCTCGCGAGTACGAAGGCAACCGGGCCTTGGAGCCGGGGCGGGGTCCGTTCGCCCTCTGGCGCGGTGCCCCGGTGAGCGACGGCGAACTGGCGGTGGAAATCGCCCCCCAGGTGGGCTGTTCGCAGGTGGGGCTTCTCTGGCACGCCTCGGCCGGATCGGGCGGTGCCGGCGAGACGGGGCACGAGTTGGTCTTCGAGCCCCGGGAAGGTCGCCTGATGCTGCGTCGGCTGACCGGTGCCGGGGCGGTGGTGCTGGCCTCCCGCGAGGGCGTTGTTTTGGAGGAAGGTCGATTGAAGGTCCGGGTCCGTCTCGAGGGTGGGCGCATGACGGTGCTTCTGGGGGACGACCCGGTGCCCGCCTTGACGGCCACCGCGGTCGCGGGTTTCCCGGCTTCAGGAAGACTGGGAGTCCGTGCCTGGGGATCCGGAGTGAGTCTGGATCGATTCCGGTGGACTCCGGCCGGTGGAGCACCTCGCGCCGTGTGGGCCGAACGCGCTCCTGATTGGGCTCGCCATCGGGCCCTCGAAAGCGCCTGCCTGCTCATGCTCAACCTCAACGAAGTGGCCTATGTCGACTGAACCCCGTCCCCGATCCGCGTCGCTGTGCGCGGGATCCCGCCGCGATTTTCTGGCCCAGTTCGGTGCCGGGTTCACCGGTCTGGCGTTGTCTGGAATGCTGGAGGCCGATGGGTTCTTTGCGCGCCCCGACGTGGCCGCCAGCGTGTCGTCGGATCCGATGCGGGTGAAGCCGCCGCACCTGCCGACGAAGGCCAAGGCCTGCATCTTCCTCTTCATGTACGGCGGTCCGTCGCAGATGGATCTCTTCGACTACAAGCCCGAGTTGAATCGGCGCCACGGACAGACTGCCTCGCTGGAGCAACGCCGGCGCGATGTGAAGCCCGGAACCCTGCTCGGCTCGAAGCGCACCTTCCGTCAATACGGCCAGTCCGGTCTCTGGTGCAGCGATGTGCTGCCGCACCTCTCGGGGCACATGGACAAGTTGGCGGTGGTCAAGTCGTTGTATGCCGACTCCTTCGCGCACGGTTCGGCGATGATCCAGATGAACAGTGGCCGCGTGTTGCAAGGGTGGCCGTCGATGGGGTCGTGGTTGTCGTATGGGCTGGGTTCGGCCAACGCGAACCTTCCGGGCTACGTGGTCATGCTCGATCCGCGTGGCGGGCCCATCAGCGGGGCGGCCAACTGGTCGAGCGGATTCATGCCCGCGGCTTACCAGGGGACGGTCTTCCGGGCCTCGGGCAATCCGATCCTGAACCTCGATCCGGCCGATGGCTCACCGGCCCAGGTGCAGCGGGACACCATTTCCACGCTCAACGAGCTCAACGCTGGCCACATGGCCGCACGTCCGGGTTTCAGCGAATTGCAGGCGCGCATCGCCAGCTACGAGCTGGCCTTTCAACTGCAACGTAGCGCCCCCGATGCCCTCGACCTGTCGCAGGAATCGGTCGCCACGCTCGAAAGCTACGGCGTGAATCAATCGCGCCCCGACGATCACCCGTTGGCGCTGGGGCCCGCCCCCTTCGGTCGCCAATGCCTCATCGCCCGGCGGTTGGTCGAGCGCGGGGTTCGATTCATCCAGATCTACCACGGCGGCGGTCACCAGCAGCAGAACTGGGACGCCCACAACGGTGTGGAAGAGAACCTCCGCATCCACGGGCCGGAGATCGATCGCCCCATCGCTGCACTCCTGGCCGATCTCGAACAGCGGGGATTGCTCGATTCGACGCTCATCGTCTGGGGCGGCGAGTTCGGTCGGCAGGCCGTGTCGCAGGGCGGCAACGGGGGGCGTGACCACAACCCCAAGGGCTTCACGTATTGGCTGGCCGGCGGAGGCGTTCGTGGCGGTACGAGCTATGGCGAGACCGACGAACTGGGCCACGAGGCCGCCGTCGATCGTCATCATATCCGCGACTTGCACGCCACGATCCTGCACCTCATGGGCTTGGATCCCCAGCGGCTCACTTATTTTTACGGCGGCCTCGACCAGAAGCTCACCGGCGTGGTGGAGCCCGAGGTCATCCGGCGCATCCTGGCCTGACGGCGTTCGGATCGATGCGGTTTCGGTCAGGGCGGGTCGGATCCACGGCTGAAAATAAAAAGCCCCCGGAAACTTGCGTTTCCGAGGGCTTTAAATGGCGACCCCACGGGGAATCGAACCCCGGTTACTGCCGTGAAAGGGCGGTGTCCTAACCGCTAGACGATGGGGTCTGAAAAGAGCGGCGAGTCTTTCGCAGACTATCGCCATGCTTGTCACGCTATTATTTCGTGCAGCAGTGGATGGTGGGTCGGCAGGGATTTGAACCCTGGACCAACGGCTTAAAAGGCCGCTGCTCTACCGCTGAGCTACCGACCCGCCAAAAAGCGGATGCGCAAGGTATCGGGCAAGGGGGCATCGGCAAGCAGTCTTTTTCAAAGAGTGATGTCGCCGGGCTCGATCCGACCCAGGATGCGGGGTGCCGCCGTCCAGGCCGGTCGGGACGCGGTGGCTGATTTTTCTGCGGGTTTCCGGGCGGCAAGCTTGACGGGGAGGGCTGAATTTCGGACCAAGAGTCTCGTCATTTCCCTGTCATGAACTCACCTCTCGAGAACCGCCGGGACTTTCTCAAGTCCGGTTCCACCGCCGCCGCCCTGACGTTCGCCGCGCCGGCCCTGCTGATGCGGGACCGCGCGTTCGCCGCCAACTCCGACACCATCCGAATCGGCCTCGTGGGCTGCGGTGGTCGTGGTACCGGTGCCGCGGGCAATGCGCTCGAGGCCGACAAGAACCTGGTCCTCGTGGCCATGGGCGACGCGTTCGAAGACCAGCTCAAGCAGAGCCACTCCAGCCTCGACAAGCAGTTCCCCGGTCGCGTGCAGGTGGAGCCGTCCAAGCGCTTCGTGGGCCTCGATGCCTACCAGAAGGTGATCGACGCCGGCGTCGACGTGGTGTTGCTGGCTTCGCCTCCGGGATTCCGCCCGACCCATCTTCGCTACGCGGTCGAGAAGAAGAAGCACATCTTCTGCGAGAAGCCCATGGCCACCGACAGCGCCGGCATCCGTCACGTGATGGAGTCGGTCCGCATGTCCAAGGAAGCCAAGCTCAACCTCGTGGCCGGATACTGCTGGCGCTATTCCTTCCCGCAGCGCGAGTTCTTCAAGCGCATCAACGACGGTGAGCTGGGTGAAGTGCTGGCGATGTACGGCACCTACCTGACCGGCCCCGTGAAGCCGATGCAGGCTCCTGCGCAGCGCAAGGAGGGCATGGGCGACCTTGAGTGGCAGATGCGCAACTGGATGAACTTCACCTGGCTGGCCGGCGACGGCTACGTCGAGCAGTGCATCCACACGGTCGACAAGATGATGTGGGCTTTCGGCGACAAGCCGCCGGCCAAGGTCGTGGCCAACGGCGGTCGGGTGCACCCGAACTACGAAGGCAACATCTTCGACCACATGACGGCCACCTACGAGTGGGCCAACGGCGCCCGCGGCGTCATCGCCCAGCGCCAGATCGCCAACTGCTACAGCGACAACAGCGACTACGTGCTCGGCGGCAAGGGCAAGGGCTGGAACGGCTGGTCGAACTCCTACTTCAAGAATGCCGACGGCTCCAATGGTTGGCGTTACCGCGGTGAGAAGCCCGACATGTACGTGGTCGAGCACCAGTACCTCTACAAGGCCATCCGCAATGGCGAGTTGCACAACGATGGCGACCGCATGGTCAACAGCACGCTGGCCGGCATCATGGGCCGTCTGGCCGCCTACACCGGCCAGGAGGTCACCTGGGAGCAGGCGCTCAATTCGCAGATCAAGCTCGTGCCGGACAACCTGTCCTGGGACATGAAGCTCCCGATCGAACCGCTGCCGGTTCCGGGCAAGACCAAGCTGGCCTGATCCTGACGAGTCACCGGCCGGGCGAATCCTCGCCCGGCCGGTTTCTTCATCGCCTCCCCTCCCGGTCCGTCTCCGAACCCGTTTCTCAAGAACCCCTTTCGCCCCATGAATCGCCGCCATTTCCTTCAGACCGCCGCCCTCCTCGGGGCCTCGTTGCCCGCCTTCGCGCAGACCGCGCCCCAGCGCAGGATCCTCAAGGGCATCATGTGGGGCACCGTCGGGGTCCCGGGTTCGGTGATGCAGAAGATGGAGGCCATCAAGGCGGCGGGCTTCGACGGGGTGGAGCCGATGGGCGGCATGGACAATGCCGAGATGAACGCCGCGCTGAAGGCCACGGGCCTGAAGGCGGGCTCGGTGTGCTGCCACACGCACTGGGCCAAGCCGTTGTCCGATCCGAATCCGGCCGTCCGCGAGGTCGGGGTCGAGGGGCTCAAGCTGTCGCTGCGCGATGCCAAGGCCTACGGGGCTCCGGCGGTGTTGCTGGTGCCGGCGGTGGTCAATGCCTCGATCAGCTACGCCGACGCCTACACGCGCTCGCAGGCCGAAATCCGCAAGGTCGTGCCCCTGGCCGAGGAGTTGGGCGTGAAGATCGCCATCGAGAACGTCTGGAACAATTTCCTCCTGAGCCCCCTCGAGGCCGCCCGCTATGTCGATGAATTCAAGAGCCCCATGGTGGGCTGGCACCTCGATGTGGGGAATCTGATCCACTACGGATGGCCCGAGCAGTGGGTCCGCATCCTGGGCAAGCGCATCGCCACGCTGCACATCAAGGAGTACAGCCGCGCCAAGTCCGACAAGCAGGGCAAGTGGGCCGGCTTCGACGCCGAGTTCCTCAAGGGCGACAACAACTGGCCCGCGGTGATGAAGGCCCTCGACGAGATCGGCTACCAGGGTTGGGGCATCGCCGAGCAGGGCGGGGCGGGTTCGCCCGAGGGGCTCAAGAAGCTCTCCACCGAGATGGACCAGATCTTCGCCTCCTGAGGCGCGAGCCCGGGCCCGAAATGGGCGCGCTCGATCCGGCTCGGCCGATCATGCCGAACCGGGGCGCCACCGAACGCGATTCCGTGGGCTCCGAAGCGATCGGGCGAGGCCTCGGCGAGATGGTTGAATTTGGATGCGGTGGGCTCGAAGTCGGGCCCACCCGGATCCGCAGCGGTTCGGTTTCCGGCTGGCCGCCGATGAAATTTCCCTCTTTGTTGACGCCCATTCTCCCGATTCCCATGTCCCCCATGTCCCATTGGTCAGCCCTCGCCCTCGTTGCCGCCTCCCTGACGGCGCTGCCCCTGGTGGCCGAAGTGCCCCGGCACCCGAAGTTCGGATTCCCGGTGTACACCAACGCGCCCTCGGGACGGCAGTTGAGCGGCCAGCACAAGCCCGCCGACAACCCGGCCTACAGCCCCGAAGACGCCCGCAAACGCTTCACCCTGTTGCCGGGATTCGAGGCGAGGCTCTTCGCGTCGGAGCCCGAGGTGGTGAACCCGGTGGCCATGACCTGGGATGATCGGGGGCGCCTCTGGGTGGTGGAACTCTACGAGTATCCGCTGGGCACCCAGCCGGGTGAGAAGGGCCGCGACCGCATCAAGGTGCTCGAAGACACCGATGGCGATGGCCGCGCCGATTCGGTGAAGGTGTTCGCCGATGGCTTCACGCTGGCCACGGGCCTCCTGGTGGCCAATGGCGGTGTCTACGTCGGGGCGGCGCCGAACCTCTATTTCCTGGAAGACACCGACGGCGACCTGGTGGCCGACAAGCGGACCGTCGTGCAGACCGGCTTCGGCCTCGAGGATCGGCACGAACTCCTCAATGGATTCACCTGGGGTCCCGACGGGCAGATGTACATGACCCATGGGGTCTTCACCCGGACCCAGGCCGTGGATCCGGTCAAGCCCGGCGAGCCGGTGCTGTTGACCGCGGGTGTTGCCCGGTTCCAACCCAAGACCCGCCGCATGGAGATCTTCGCCGAGGGCACGTCCAACCCGTGGGGCGTGGACTTCGACGCCCGGGGCAACGCCTTCGTCAGCGCCTGCGTCATCGATCATTTCTTCCACCTCGCCCCGGGCGGTCTTTACCAGCGGCAGGCCGGCCAGCCGCCTTATCCGTATGCCTACGACCTGCTGCCCAGCATCGTCGACCACAAGCACCACATGGCGGCTTACGCGGGTGTGACCCTCTATCAGGGCGACCAGTACCCGGCCGAGTTCCGCGGCATGGCCCTGCAGGGGAACATCCACGACAATGCCATCCACCGCGACCGGTTGACCGCCCAAGGCAGCACCTTCCTGGCCTCGGCCGACGGCGATTTCCTGCGGGCCAACGATGGTTGGTTCATGCCGGTGAGCACCCAGACCGGTCCGGATGGCGCGGTGTGGGTGATGGACTGGTACGACAGGTACCCGTGCTATCAGAACGCCGGCGCCGATCCCGAGGGCGTGGACCGCGAGCGCGGCCGCATCTGGCGCATCGTCTGGACCGGCGATCAGCCCGGCAAGCCCGTGCCGTCGCGGCCCGCGGGCCTGGCCCTCGCCACGCGGAGCACCGCCGAGCTCGTCCAGACGCTCGGTCACTCCAACGTCTGGCATCGCCGCATGGCCCAGCGGATCTTGTCGGAACGCTCGGACATCGCCTCCCAGAAGACGGTGCTGTTCCAACGGATGAAATCGCAGGGCTCGGAAGACGCTCGACTGGCGGCGCTGTGGACCCTGTTCAGCTCCGGCTTGGCCGATGACGGGGTTCTCGACGAGGCGGCCGACGCCTCGCTGCCCTCGCTGCGGATGTGGTCGGCCCGGTTCACCGGCGAGAACAACCGCCTCACCGAGCGGGTGCAAAAGCGACTGGAACTGCTCGCCACCGACGAGAATCCGACGGTCCTCGCCGCCGTGGCCACGGCCCTCCGGCAGTTCTCGGGCGGCTCCCTGACGGTGAACACGGCGCCGGGCCACGACATCGCCGTCCTGGGCCCGCTGGTGACGGCCGTGACCGAAAGGTTGCTCGGCACCGCCAAGGCTTCGACCGACCGTGATCTACCGTTCCTGCTGTGGATGGCCCTCGAGCCCAACCTGCTCTACGACCCCAACATCACGGCCGCGTGGTTCCAGGAAAAGGGCGAACGCTACCTCCCGCTGTCGGGCAAGCTGGCCTACAAGATGGCCCGCCGTTTTTGCGACGCCCGCAAGGACTGGCTCGTGGACAAGACACTCGAGATTGTGCAGTCGCTCGACTCGGCCTCGCCGCTCATTCCGTACCTGCTCGATGGACTCATCGATGGGCAACGCGGCAAGGCCCTGGCTCCCACGCAACCCACCGAAGCGCTGCTGAAGAAGCTGCAGGCCAGTTCGAACCTCGCCACCGTGGGCAAGGCCCGGCAGTTGGGAGCGCTGTGGGGCGATGTCGGCGCGCTGCGAGCACAGTTGACGCGCGTGAGCGATACCGCCCTATCGGAATCTGAACGCTTGGAGGCCATCCAGGGCCTTCGCAACCAGCGTGGCGAGGACGCCCGAAGAGCCCTGCTGACCCTGGTGGGATCGGACGCCCCTGACGCTCTCCGCGTGGCCGCCGTCCGTGTCCTGGCCGAGACGGGCAACGACGAGACCGGTCGCGAGTTGGCCGGGCGATGGAAGGGCATGCCCCCCGGGGTGCGCACGGCCGCCGCCCAGTTGTTCGCCACCCGGGGATCGTGGAAGTGGGCCCTCTACAACGCCATCGACCGGGGAGAGATCGCCCGTGCCGACGTGCCGGCCGCCACCGTCCGAGCGCTGCTGGGGTCGCAGAATCCCGACGAACGGGAGAAGGCCGGCCGACTCTTCGGCCGTTTCCAGGCCTCGGGCCCCGAGATCCTCCAACGCATCGCCGCCAAGCGGAAGGTGGTGATCGACGGGCCGGTGGACTTGAAGGCGGGGCACGAGCTCGCCGCCAAGACGTGTCTGGTCTGCCACCAGTTGCACGGAGAAGGCGCAGCGGTGGGGCCCGATTTGACGGGCGTCGGTCGCAGTTCGCTCGATGCGCTCCTGCACAATGTCATCAACCCCAACGAGATCATCGGTCAGGGCTACGAGAACGTGGAGGTCGAGACCGTCGATGGCCAGACCCACAGCGGGCGCATGGTCGAGAACACCGCCAATCGCGTGAAACTGCTCATGGCTGGTTCGAACGAGGTCGTGATCGATCGATCCAACGTCAAGGCGGTCCGCGTGACGCCGAATTCGGCCATGCCCGAGGGCCTCGATCAGATGCCGGATGCCGATTTCCGCAATCTCATCTGGTACATCCTCGCACCGCCCCAGGACGGCAAGCTGCTCACCCCGCAGCGCCGCAAGGAACTCATCGGTGAGACCTCCGCCGTGCTCCCCGATGCCAACAACAAGGGGCCGGCCGTGGCAACCGATGGCGAATCATTGGCGCTCTGGGCCCCGGGGTGGCAGGTCGATTGCCCGGAGTTCGAGGGCGCACCGGCCAAGTACCCCGAGGCCGTGGGTCGCCGCAACGTGCTCATGACCCACCCCATCGATGCTCGTCGACCGGCGGCCTTGGTGCGGGCGATCAACCTGCCGCGGGAGGGTAAGACCGCTTTGAAGTTCGCGGTGGCCGCCCACGACCAAGGCGACTGGGAGCTTCGGGTGGTGGTCGAGGGCGAGGTGATCCATCGCCAAGCGGTGACCCATGAGGCCCCGCGCTGGAAGGATGTCTCGGTGGACCTGACCCGCTACGCCGGACGTCGCGTGGTGATCCGCCTGGAGAACGCCGCCAACGATTGGTCCTGGGAATTCGGCTACTGGGCCGACCTGCGTCTGGAGACCGGCGACCAGAAGCTTCAGGCCCGCGCCGAAGGGCGATGAGGGCGTCGTTGCCCACTGTGTTGTGGCACGCACCGACCGCAGCGACGCGGCTTATTTTCCAGCCTTGGAATCGGCTGATCCAAAGGCGTTCCACTCGGGGCCCAGTTGGGCCAGAAAGTGCAGCGGGTAGGCCCGGTGCAGCACGAATACCGGCAGCAGGATCACGGTGCTGAAGTAGGGCACGAACAGAAGGCAGCACCCGCAACAGGTGATCACCGCGAAGAAAACAACGACCAGACCTGTGGCGATCGCCAACGGAATCTGGATCAGCAGGTAGAGCAGAAACGCGGTGGGGAATCGCCCCATCTGTCCCAGCAGGAGTCCCCATGCGGTGCGACATCCGCATCGACGCAGGTACTGGATCGGCACCACGAAATCCTCGGTCAGGGAACCGATGAGCCACAGCCCCAGGGCGCAGAGCAGGGCCGGAGAGAGCAGCAGTCCGAAGGCGATCCAAGCCGATCCGGCGATGGGTCCCCAAGACAACCTCTCCATGAGGAACGCTCCCACCACCAGCGAGGTGGTCAACAAGGAGCCCACCAGACCGAGGACCAAACGGAACCGGAACAAACTGTGGCCCTCGCGGACAAATCCGTTCCACGGCCCCACGATCTCCGTCCGATTCGTGGCCACGCCATTCAGGAAGAGGAAGCTGCCGCGACTGCTCAGCCACGTGAGGGCTACCCAAAGTCCCACGAACACCAAGGCGACGAAGCCCACGAGAGGCACCAACCAAAACAGTTTCTGGGAGAGCGGTTCCAACGATTCTCGGATCAGTGCCTCCAGGTTTCCGAGGAGGGTGTGTGGGCTTTCCCAGTTTCGCGGGAAGTCGGCTTTGAGCTTGTCCCCTTGGAACGGAGTCATTCCCAAATCCCCCAACTGGTAGAGCCACGCCATGAACCCCAGGACCAGCCATTTACCGAAATCGAAGGGTTTGAAGAGAATCCGGCGGGTGGTGGCGAAGGCCGACTCCAACGGCCAGACCGGGTCGATCCAACGAACCGCAGGAGGGAGGGGGGTGGGATCGGCGGGTTTCATGAATGCATCTCAAGGGTGGATCCCTCGATCAACCTCCCTGGCGAAGCGCCATCGCCATGTCGCGGGCGAAGTAGGTGAGGATCCAATCGGCGCCGGCCCGCTTGATGGCCAGGAGGCTTTCGTTGCGGGTCGCCTCCAGATCCAGCCACCCGGCCCGGGCGGCGGCATGGATCTGGGCGTATTCGCCGCTCACCTGATAGGCGGCCAAGGGCAATCGTGTCTGCCGACGCAACTCGGCGAGGATGTCGAGGTAGGGGCCAGCTGGCTTGACCATCAGCACGTCGGCTCCTTCCTGCTCGTCCAGCAGGGCATCCTTCAAGGCTTCCCGGGGGTTGGCCGGATTGAGTTGGTAGGTGCGTTTGTCGAGCGACCGGGTGCCCGCGGCCTTCGCGCTGCCGACGGCCTCGCGGAAAGGACCGTAATAGGCCGAGGCGAACTTGGCGCTGTAGGCCAGGATGCCCGTGTCGCCATGGCCCACCGAATCGAGCGCGTGGCGGATGGCGCGCACCCGGCCGTCCATCATGTCGCTGGGGGCCACGAAATCGGTGCCTGCCGCCGCATGCAGGGCGGCCATCTCGCCCAGCACGGTGACCGTGGCGTCGTTGTCCACATCCCGGCCGTCGGCGGTCAACAATCCGTCATGGCCATGGCTGGTGTAGGGGTCGAGGGCGATGTCTGTGAACAGCACCAACTCGGGCACCGCCGCCTTGATTGCGCGGACCGCCCGTAGCACCAGGCACTCGGGATTCAGGGCCTCGCGGCCGTCGGGCGTCTTGAGTTCGGTCGGCGTGACTGGAAAAAGGGCTACGCCTCGAATGCCCAGATCGAAGAGTTCCCGTGCCTCGCGCACCAGGTCGTCGAGATTGAGCCGGAAGACCCCGGGCATGGATCCCACGGCCGTCGGCGCCGCGGTGCCCTCCTGGACAAACAACGGTGCGATGAAATCCGAGGGATGCAGCCGCACCTCTTGCACCATCTCGCGGATGGCCGCACCGCGTCGCAACCGCCGTGCCCGAAGGGCGGGGAACCCAGCTGAACTCATGGGCCCAGCGTGGCGTATTCCGTGATCCGAGACAACCCGGAGCGCCGAGGTAGGCGATCAAGAAAAAGCCCCTAGATCGGTCTATGGGACGATCCAGGGGCTACAATACCAAGTCGTTCTTGGGGGGCGGTCTTCGCGATCACTCCAACCGTTGGGTGGTCTTGCTCCAGAGCCACTCCACGTCGCGGTTGTTGGACTGATTCGGTGGGCTGAAGGCGGGAGAATGGGTCAGGGAACGATTTCCGATTTTGGATGTCGCCAATCAATCTCCTCAATCCATGACTGAGCGTTTTGGGAAAGCCAACTGCGGGATCGAGTGGCACGTTGCCTCATCTCACCGAAACGTGGTCACCGCTCCGCAGTCCGATTCGGTTGGAGTTCCACGATTGCCGCGGCGGGTTACTGCGATGCGTAGGCAAGGCCGCCGACCTCGTTCCCGGTTTACGGTTCATTAAAATTCGAAAATCGCTCCGCGACCCCGTCTCCCCTGACCCTGTCTCCGCAGGGCCACGGGGTGGGGCGTCCGCACCCGAAGTGCTTTCAGAGCCCCACTGTCGGTTTGCATCGAAACGTGGATCTGCGAGCCTGATGGCAATGCAGCGCGATTCGGAAGACGAATGGCAGGAATGGTACCGGTTGACCCCGATGGAACGCTGGCGCGAGAGCATGGAGTTATGGACGCAGTACGTCGCCCACGGAGGCAGCCTTGATCCCGAACCGGATTCACAAAGTCCTTTCGACTTTCCAGAACTGCGGGGTTCGCGCCCTGTTGATGGGAGGTCAGGCCTGCGTGTTCTACGGCGCGGCCGAGTTTAGCCGGGATGTCGATTTCGCGGTCGTCGCCGACCCCGAGAACCTGGATCGCTTGAAGGCCGCGCTGGCGGACTTGGATGCCTCGGTGATCGCCGTGCCACCGTTCTCCGTCGAGCACCTGAAGCGCGGCCACGCCATCCACTTTCGGTGCCGCCATCCTGAGGCGGAAGGTTTGCGGATCGATGTCATGTCCACGATGCGTGGCGTTGCCGATTTTTCGGACTTGTGGGAACGGCGCACCACCTTGCAGGCGGACGACGGCACCCTCTACCAATTGATGGCTCTTCCGGATTTGGTCCAGGCCAAGAAGACCCAGCGGGACAAGGATTGGCCGATGATCCGTCGCTTGATCGAGGCGGATCGAATCGCATGTCGCGACGAAGCCGATCCGGGACAGGTGGCTTTCTGGCTGCGCGAGGGCCGGACGCCGGAACTCCTCATCGACCTGGCCCGAAGTCACAGGGAACTGGCGCGGGAAATTGCCATCATGGCCCGCCCCCTTCTCAGCGCGGTGATCGAGGAGGACGAGCCGGCGATCGAGAACGGTCTTGCCGAAGAGGAGCGCTCCGAGCGTGCCTTGGATCGCGCCTATTGGACTCCGCTCAAGAGGGAATTGGAGGAACTTCGCCACGCATGACCTGATTTTCGGATGTTTTGACATCCTCGGGTCTCGTCCGCCCCGGCGGATACCGAAGTCACGGCCTCCCTATTCCGGCACATCCAAAAGCCCGACGCAGGCCCTGCCCTACCCATGGCCGATCGCATCGGAAACGGAAACGGGGTCAGGGAACGATTTTTGGTGTTGGCTGTCTCCCGGCTGTCTCCCCAACCCCTTCTCCTGAGTTTCCGGTTCAGCCATCGGGCGACTGCCGGGTCGATTTGCGGGGCGGTCTTCGCGATCAATTCAACCGTTGGGTGGTCTTGCTCCAGAGCCACTCCACGTCGCGGTTGTTGGACTGATTCGGCGGGTTGAAGGCCGCGCGCTTGACCGGTTGCACGGTCCGCTTGTCGAGCCAGCGCTTTATCTCGGAGTGGCCGTCGGCGAAGGCGAACCCGCAGGCCCCGTTGTGGTAGCTGGCAGGCAGGTCGGGCATGACGGCCTGGGCGAGATTCGGGGCGGGCTTCATGTCGGTGCAGAAGAAGCCGTCGTTGATGCTGTCGGGGTGTTCATCCAAGAAGACCCAGGTGTCGGCGGGTTGCACGAAATCGGAATCCTTCAGGAACATACGCCAGGGCGGGCTGTTTCCGAACCACGTGGGTTGTCCGTCATGCATACCCACCCATGAATTGATCGAATTGCTGCGGAGGCGTGGTTTGCCGTTGGCTCCCAGGGTCAAGAAGGTGTCGGCGGGGCACTTGTAGATTTTCTGGGTGCCACCGGTGTAGCGCCAGATGGAGCCCTTGGCCAAGGTGTTGGTGACGTCCCAGTTGTCTCGGTTGGCGGTGTTCCAATCGAGATTGCCATAGGCCCAGGAGTTGAAGTTGGGATTGTTCGAGTAGGCCGGCGGGATCTTGCCGTTCTGGTCGTCGATGTAGAGCCGCCACGACATCATCAACTGCTTGGTGTTGTTCAGGCACATGATGCCGTTGCCCTTGGCCTTGGCCTTGGCCAGCGCCGGCAGGAGCATGCCCGCCAGGATGGCGATGATGGCGATGACCACCAGCAGTTCGATCAGGGTGAAGCCCTCCCGGGTGCGCTTCCCCGGAGACCGGGAGGCGGAGTGGGCGTGGCGTGCGATGTCGACCAACGAGGGTGAGCTTTTGGGTGTCATGGCATCTGGTCTCCGATCCGATCTGGCGGCGGTGCTTCGGGGTCCAAGCGGAGCCCGACCTCCCACCGGGGATGGAATCGACGCTGCAAACCTCTCCAAGGGTTCGTCAAGGCCTTTTCGATCTGCCCAACGCAGCGGATGTCGAGTCGGGGGAAGGTGATCCTGCCATGGAGCGGATGCGGTAGCACATCTCCTTCCGATGCCGCTCAATAGAAGCTCGTCCAGTTGCCGTAGTGCCGCCAGACGATGGCGCTGGCGCGGGCGAGGTCGGCGTGGCCGTCGGCGTAGGCGCGGCTGATGGAGGCGGCGCGGCCGCCCTGGATCTGGAAGCCCGAGTCGGCCTGCACCGTCGGGTGTCCGCCCCAGGCCTTCTGGAGGTTCGTCTCGAAGCCGTCCTTGTAGAGCGTGTCGGTGATGATCGGACTGGTCGATGCGCCGGCGTCTTCCAGGCGCGTGGGCCAGCCCTCGACCATCGAGTTGGTGTTCACCCGCGAGGTGGAGGGCATGACCTTGAAGCCCGGTTGTCCGGAGCGCGGAACCCACCAGCTGTGCTGCATGATCGCGAAGCCGAAGGTCCAGCGTTGGTTGTAGTAGAAGCGCAGGTCCTCGTTGCTCGCGAGGGTCCGCTTGCGTTGCTTCTGCAGCCACACCTGGGCCTCGGTCAGCTCGGCGGGCCGCACCGGGCAGAAGAACATCGGCACCGTGAGACCGTAGTTCTGGACCGCCGGGATCATGGCGTCGGCCACGTCCCAGGGGTTGTTGCCGATGTCGCCCAGCATGGGCAGGCGACCGCGGGCGTCGTCGGACGCGTAGAGGTTCGAGGCGATGGCCCATTGCCGGAAATGGGACAGGCAATTGACCTCCTTGGCCTTGAGCTTCGCCTTGGCCAGCGCCGGCAGGAGCATGCCCGCCAGGATGGCGATGATGGCGATGACGACCAGCAGTTCGATCAGGGTGAAGGCCCCAATCGTCGGGGATGCGGTTCCTTTCCGGGACGAGGCCCGACAACGCGACGGTCCCAGGGCGCGGGCGAGACGGGGATCCATGACGGGAAGGTGATCCGATCGCCGTGGGCCCGCCATCCCGAAAAACCGACCCGACCTCGCCGGATCAATCGAGCAGTTCGCGGATCTCGTCCCAGCTGAGGGTCTCGGCGAAGGCCTCTTCGCCGGTCAGGGTCGAGGCGATGATCTCCCGTTTGCGCTGCTGGAGGGTCACGATCTTCTCCTCCACGGTGCCGCGGGTGATGAGCTTGTAGCTGCTCACCACGCGGGCCTGCCCGAAGCGGTGGGCCCGGTCGGTCGCCTGGTCTTCGACGGCGGGATTCCACCACGGGTCGAAGTGCACCACGGTGTCGGCCTGCGTGAGGTTCAGGCCCACGCCGCCCGCCTTGAGCGAGATGAGGAACACCGGCGGGCCCGACGGCGACTGGAACTTCGCGACCTCGCCGGCGCGGTCCTGGGTCGATCCGTCGAGGTAGCAGAACTCGACCTCGCGCTGGTTCAGTTCCTCCTTCAACAGTCCCAGCATGCGGGTGAACTGGCTGAACACCAGCAGCCGGTGGCCCCCGTCGAGGCTCTGATCGAGCAGTTCGCCGAAGAGTTGGAGCTTGCCGGAGTCGTCGGGCGAGGCCGAGTCACCGGCCGGACCGGTGGCGGCCCCTTCGGACTCGTCGGCCGCCCGGGTTTCATCGGACTCCAACAGACGCAGGTCGCAGCAGATCTGCCGCAGGCGCAGCAGTGCCGTGAGGATGACCATGCGGCTCTTGGCCAAGCCGTTGGCCTCGACAGCCGAATCCACCTGCTTGCGCGTCGCCGCCAGCACCTGCGCATACACGGTGGACTGGGCCGGGGTGAGCTCGCAGTAGGACACATGCTCGAGCTTGGGCGGCAGTTCCTGCAGCACGTCCTTCTTGAGGCGGCGCAGCAGGAAGGGCCGGATGCGCTTGCCGAGTCGGGCCATCGAGCCCTTGTCGCGTTCCTTGGTGATGGGGATCTCGTACCGGTCGCGGAAATCGTCGGAGCTGCCCAGGTAGCCGGGCATGAGAAAGTCGAAGAGGCTCCAGAGATCGAGGACCGAGTTCTCCAGCGGCGTGCCGGTCAGGACCAGGCGGTGTTCCGCCGGGATGGCCTTCACGGCTTTGGCGTTTTGGGTGCTGCGATTCTTGATGTGCTGGGCCTCGTCGAGGACCGCCGAGTCGAACGAGTGGGCCCGGTACTGCTCGATGTCGCGTCGCAGCAGCGCGTAGCTCGTGATCACGAGATCGTGGTTCGGCATCTGCGCGAAGAGCTTGTGCCGTTGAGGCCCGGACAGCACCAGCACCCGCAGCTTCGGCGCGAAGCGCGCGGCCTCAGCGGCCCAGTTGGTGACCAATGAGGTGGGGCAAACGATCAGCGTGGGCCGGCCGGTTCGCACCCCTGCCGCTGCGTTCAATGCCGCGCAATGGGCGAGCACCTGGAGGGTTTTGCCCAGACCCATCTCGTCGGCCAGGATCCCTCCGAACCCGTGGTCGCGCAGGAAACGGATCCACGCCACGCCCTGCTTCTGATAGGGGCGCAAGACCGACTCGAGAGCGCCCAGTGGCGGGCAGGTTTGGGTGGCCGTGCCGGTCTGCTGGGCCACGCGGTCGCGCCAGGCGGCCGGGGCTTGGACGATGTGCCCCTGTTCCCGGAGCGACGCGTCGAGAAATCCCGCCTGCGCGGCTCCCATCCGGTAGCGCCCGTCGCGCTGATCGGGCGAGCAGTCGAGCAGCACCTCCTGCAGTTCTTCGACCGCCCCGGTGTCGATGAGCACGGTCTTTCCGGAGCGGGATTTGCCCTGACCCCCACCGAGCACCAGGCGCTGGATGTCGGCCGCGCTGAAGCGCTCGCCATCGTCGGCCACGTAGGATAGCTCGAGGTCGAACCAGCGCTCGCCCGACGGCGTGATCTGGAAGCGCGGTTGCACGCGCACGAGGTTCTTGCGGGTGCTCGTCTCGAGGCGCTCCTCCAGCGACACTTCCCAGTCACGCTCCAGGCGCGGGTGCAGGCGTGAGAAATAGGCCAGCACGCGGTCCTGACCGTTGAGTTGCCAGCGGCCCTGGGCATCGGGCCCCGAGAATCCGGCCTGTCTCAGGCGCATGAAGGCGGTGTGCTCGGCCGACAAGTCCCGGGCCAGGTAGCGCCGCACGTCGGCGGGGTCTGGCATCCACGCGGCCTCATCGCGGGCGGTGACTCCCACGGTCATGATGCGGGCGCCGTAGCGGCACTGCAGCAGCGCCGTCAACATCGCCAGGCCGCCGGTCAATTGGAGCAGGAACTTCGGCGGGGCCGGCTCGAGCACGAAGTCTTCCGGGCGGAAATTGGTTTCGAGGCCCGAGCTGCTCGAGAGCTTGGGCCAGTCCTGCGAGAGAAACCGGGGGACGTCGGAGCGAGGCACCCGCTGCGGCGATTGCAAGACGCCCCGCAGGGAGGCAGAAAGCCCCAGCGGTTGGAGGGTGGTTCCCGTCAGGATCCACGTTTCGTCGGGGCTGGCCAACAGGGTCGATCCCTTCGGAGCGCTCTTCAGGCTCAGGCTGATCTCGCCGTTGGCCTCGAGATGGGCTCGCAGGGGCAGGGGAGCCGTTTCGCGGGAGACCGTGAGCGGCGTCTTGCGTCCGAGGGTCAACCCCGGGTGGTCGGCCATGGCCCGCAAGAGCGGCACGAGGGCGGCCCCACAGAGCTGGATCATGCCCGGAGAATCGCCTCCGGCGGCCAACTCCGCGGCGTCGAGCAGGCGCGCGTCGGCTTCGGACATCCGAAAGGGCCCCGACTGGATCAGTGCGTTGAGCGGGGCGCGGCTGTTGGCGGTGATGCCCTCGAACATCACCATCACCCGGTCGCGGGTCATGGCCTCCGCGAGATTGGGCGGGAAGATGACTTGGATCTCCAGGGGTTTGCCGATTTCCGATCGGCGCAGGCGGACGGGATCTTTGTTGGAGAGCGGAGGCTTGGAAGCCGTCACCGAGGCGCCCGCCCGGGTTCCCATCCGGGCCGGTTCGGAACGGGTGGGTTCAGCGTGGGCGGATTCAGGGGTGGCCGGTTTCAGGTGGTGCAGGCCGACGGCCACCGAGTGCGCGCACAAGGTTCCCCATTCCCGCGATTGCCGGCATGGGCAGATGTTCTCGATGTCCAGTTCATGCTTGATCACCAGCCCGGCCCGCAGCGAGGTGGCATCGGACATCACCACGCCTTTGAGCAGCGGTGGAGTCCAGTTCGACGACAGCACCTTGCCCGAGGCCAGCAGAGCCCGGGCGTGTTTCATCACTTCCCAGCCGGCGGCCTTGGCGAAGAAGGCTTCGGTCAGTTTCGGTTCGGACACGGGACCCGGTGGATTGGGAGGAGGTTCAGAGCCCGAGGCGGATCAGGCCTTCCAAGGTGCCGTGGCCGGCGGTCTTGTTGGCGATCCAGCCTCCCTCGGCCTGCACCTGCATTTGCACGGCGGCCAGGGCATTGGAGGGGGAGATCAGGTGATGGGCGTGCTCGCGGCGCAGCATGGGCAGGTCATTGAGGTGGTCACCGGCGGCCACCCGTGCCTCGGGGCCGATGCCCAGGATGCGGCCCAGTTCCGACAGGGCGGTGCCCTTGCTGTAGCCCCGGTGGCTGAGGCGCACGTAGATGTCGTTGCGCACGGCGACGAGATCGGGGTGGCGTTCGCAGAAGGTGTCCAACTCGGCATGGATTTCATCCATCTGCAGGTTGGAGCGCGCGATGGAGCAGAGCGGGGAAAAGGCGTCGCTGTAGAAAGTGGCCTCGTGGCGGGCCGACAACGATGCGATCAGTCGCTCGAGTTCGCCCGCCAGCGACTGGAAGAGGTGGGCGTGGTCCTGGGTGCAGCGGCTGTTCCAGGGCTCCACGGGCACGAACCGGTCGTGCTTGCGCTCGTAGATCTCCCGCTCCACGAGGATGAGGTAATCGGGTTGCGCGGCGATGCGGGTGCGACCCAGGGTCTCCATCAGGCTGGCCATGTCGCGCCCCGTGTTGATCACCCAGAGTCCGCCGCGCGCCTGGAAGGCGGCGATGCGTTCCTGCAGCGCGTGCGGGATCTTCGGATCGCCGAAGTCGTCGTGGATGGTGCCGTCGAAGTCGGTGGACAGCAGTCGGAGGGAGGCGCCGTGGCTCATGAGCGGGCGAAGACTGGAGTTGTGCGCGGCGCGGGGCAAGGGCGGGTCCGCAGTTGTGGTGAACGCCTCGTGAGGCTACCAGTGAGGGCGCACGAATCTATGTCCAGCCACCAAGATCAGTTTGATGATGCCATGTTCGACTACTCGACCGGCGAGTACGCGGTCGCCATTTCGAAGTTCCAGGCGATCTTGGCGGAGGATCCCGACCACTTCGACGCCCGTCTGGGGCTGGCCATGTGCCATTACCGATTGGGCGACTACGCCACGGCCATCGCCGAGGGGCACCGGGCCGAGAAGCTCAAGCCCAACGAGCAGTTGGTGCACACCAATCTGTCGCTGTTCTACATGAAGTCGGGCGACAAGCAGACCGCCGAGAAACATGGCTTGCAGGCCCGCATCGCCTCCTGGAAAGGCAACATGGCCGCTCCGGGAGCGAAGCCCGCCGAAGAAGACGATTCCGAACTCCGCATGGCCCAGCCCAAGGCCCAGGCCTTCAAGATGCCCGAGAAGTTCCCCGACATGCCCTGGAAGAAGAACGCCCGCCCGGGCGGCGGGCAGCATTGAGCTCAACGTTATTCCCCCCCGGTCGGGGTGGTGAAGGCCAAGGTTCGGCCCGCTGGCAAGGATCGGTGGTTTGCGGCGTAATCGAGTCAGCTGGATCGAAAGGATCGGCCTATTTGCTTGTGGTGTCAGAAAAATCAGTCACCCAAGCCTCCCACCTTTGGCACAAGGTCTTTCATGATCCAGATCGACTCTTTGGGTTCCGTGGTCAGGAGACTCAATCGATCAGCCCCGGACAAGGCGACACCAAAGCGCTCAAGGCGTTCGATGGCCATGGCACGATGGCGTCGCGCCTCCGCAATCCGCTCCACGGCTCGAAGGATTGAGGGGTTGTTGGTGGGATTCGCCATTTCAGATCCCGAACCGAACTGGCGGTTCTGCGCTGTTTGCTCAGCCCATAGGATATCGGAAAATGCATCCGCTGTCGCAGTGTAAGCGTTCCCTAGATCTGCATAGGTCTCATAGGTGAGGCGATGAGCCAATTCTGGGTTGGTTCTACACACCTCGTACCCGGTCAGAATTCGTTTTATTTCGACATAGAGAGGAAATTGTTTCCCAACTTCCTCGACGATTTGTAACTGGGTCGGCTGTGTGGATTCATGGATGGCCGTAATGTTGGTTTGCCTCGAGTAAGGCCGAAGGTAAGGTTTATCTCGAGCCGGTGAGAGGCTGTTTTCCGTTTTGTCTTTCGATGAAATTCTGTTGACTGGTTTTGTTGATTCGCTCTTATATTTTTTTTGAAAAAAAAGCATCAAAATGATCCCGATAGTCAAGGATGCTGTGACTACAATAGTGCTTCTGTTCATGCGTCATTTGGTTTTTGTCCATCGGTAACTGACGTTGTTGGCCATTTCTTGGTTGAGGTTTGGAGTAAACTGGGTGAGGACAACCAAGGGTGAATTGATAATCGACTCCAGCGGCACTGTCTGGGTCTTAAGGTATTCGGAGCTCTCCGCCCATTCTGTGTAATCCTTTTCTGAAATGCAGCCTTTGGGCACCGCTTTGACACTCGCTTGAAGATCAAACCGGAATGCCGGTTTTTCCCTTGATTGGAGCGATGGGCCTGCAATTGTCATAACCGCGGTACAACCTACCGATGACTTTATTTCAGTTGAGTTGTTTTTGCTTGATTGACAGTCATAAACGTAATTTTCAATGCACAAAGGAAATGAATCAGAATTCTTTGATTCTTCCGATTGAATTATTTTCCCGTCGTTTGAGCATATTGTTTTAATTGTTGATGTATTATAAAACAGTGTGCCGCGAGAATCTGTGTTTGCTGTTCTTTTGATTTCGGTTACAACGTAGCTCCGGTTGCTGTCGTGAGGTTGTATTGTTGTGCAACTGAATCGGCAGCTTGATATAATTACACTGCCGGTGTACTCGGTTCCAAAGATCCATGACTTGATTGGTTTTGTTACAGATTCGATCGGTTTAACAATCAAATCTTCTAAAAGCTTCTGGACGGGTGATGTGGGGTTGGCGTTTAAATCGTTTTCAGCCACGGCTATTAAAAACGAGAAAACAAAAAACTTCACTTTCATCTTGTGTTTAATTGTGTTGTTGCGTGTGGTTTATTTAAGCTTATTAATGCATCAATCTGGCGTTATATTTAATATTTTATTTCAAATAAAACTAAATCAATTCACTATGTGTTGTATTTTTGTTTTACCAAAACAAAGCATGATTAAACGGTGTTTCAAATAAAAATGGTGATATCGGTAAAACGCGAATGTCGAATCGATTTTCAAGTTTAACAAAAAATCAATCATTTAAATTTTTGATAGCTTAAAAAATGCAAAAGCAAGCTTTAAATACAAAAAACCACTGTTCGATGGTCGAATTCGCAACCAGAGTGGACGTGGGGCGGGCTTTTGGGTTCAAGACACCGTTTTGGCGGGATAAACCCACTGATTGGATGGGTACCGCCTTGAGAAATGTCTGTCCTCTCTTGGATGGTTGCGGCTAGATCCGGTTTCGGTCCCTTTGGTTTGAGCCTTCACCCGGCATTTGACTGAGCCGATTCCGATTCGTCTCCCAAAGCCATTCTTCTCATACCCAGACCATTGACGGTCGGTACTGGGTCGTTCGATGGCTCGAAAAACGACAATTTTTCTTAACATTTGGCCTCGCTTTGCGCTGATCCCGAAATCCACGCGGCGCGAGGGGACGATGGCTCTGTCTGCAAACTTGGCGGCGGGAGACCATTCCATCATTGTTCAAAGGACCATGCGCATCACCCGACTTGAAGTTCGCGACATCCGTTTTCCGACGTCCAAGGCTCTGGACGGGTCGGATGCGATGAATCCGGATCCGGATTATTCCTCGGCCTACGTGATCCTGCACACCGACACCGAGTGGAAGGGGTACGGGTCGACCTTCACCATCGGTCGGGGCAATGACGTGGTGTGCGCGGCGGTGATGGCCCATGAACACCTGGTCGTGGGCCTGACGCTGGAGGAATTCGCGGCGGCGCCCGGCGCGGTCTGGCGGCGCTTGAATGGCGATTCGCAATTGCGCTGGATCGGGCCCGACAAGGGGGTGATCCACCTGGCGCTGGCGGCGATCGTCAACGCCCTGTGGGACCTGTACGCCCGCCACGCCGGCAAACCGGTCTGGAAGCTGGTTAGTGAGTTCACGCCCGAACAATTCGTGGCCAGCGTGGATTTCCGCTACCTGACCGACGCCATCACGCCGGCCGAGGCCCTCGACCTGCTGCGGCGCGCCGAGCCCGGCAAGGCCGAGCGCATCGCCCGCTTGGAGCGCGAGGGCTACCCGGCCTACACCACCAGTGCCGGTTGGCTGGGCTACCCCGATGACAAGATCCGCCGTCTGTGCCGCGAAGCGGTGGCCGAGGGCTGGAACCACATCAAGGTGAAGGTGGGGCGCGACCTGCAGGACGACATCCGCCGGCTCGGCATCATCCGCGAGGAGATCGGTTGGGGTCGCAAGCTGATGGTCGATGCCAATCAAGTCTGGGATGTGCCGCAGGCCATCGAATGGATGCAGTCGCTGGCCCCGTTCAAGCCCTGGTGGATCGAGGAACCGACTTCACCTGACGACGTCCTCGGCCATGCCGCCATCGCGCGGGCCATGGAGCCGTTGGGCATCGGTGTGGCCACGGGCGAACACGGCATGAATCGGATCCTCTTCAAGCAGTTGCTTCAGGCCCGGGCGATCTCCTTCTGCCAGATCGATTCCTGCCGGTTGGGGGGCGTGAATGAGAACCTCGCGGTGCTCCTCCTGGCGGCGAAGTTCGGAGTCCCGGTATGCCCGCATGCCGGGGGCGTCGGGTTGTGCGAGTTCGTCCAGCACATGAGCATGATCGACTTCACCTCGGTCAGCGGCAGTTGGGATGGCCGTGTGTGCGAGTTCGTGGACCACCTGCACGAGCACTTCACCGATCCCTGCTGCATCCGCGCCGGCCGCTATCTCGCGCCTGAAAAACCGGGCTACAGCACCGAGATGCACGCCGCTACCCTCGCCCGCTACGAGTACCCCGCCGGCACCGAGTGGCGGTGAGCGGCACTCTTGCACCCGGCCGCAGGCATTCCCTAGTCTCGAGGCCTTCCGGGCTTGGCCCGGCTCATCATCATGGCTTCGCTCAACGACAATTATCTCAAGCTCAAGGCGGGTTATCTGTTTCCGGAAATCGGACGGCGGGTGAAGGCGTTCAACGACGCCAACCCGACGGCGGCGGCCCGGTTGATCCGGTGCGGCATCGGCGACGTGACCGAACCCCTGCCTGGAGCCGTGGTTGCAGCGCTGCACAAGGCGGTCGACGAGATGGCCGTGCGGAGCACCTTCAAGGGTTATGGCCCGGAGCAGGGCTACGAGTGGCTGCGGGCCGCGATCGCCCAGAACGATTTCCGCGCCCGGGGCATCGACGTGGCCGATGACGAGATCTTCGTGAGCGATGGTTCCAAGTGCGATTGCGGCGCGATCCTCGACATCCTCGGGGCCTCCAACCGCATGGCCATCACCGATCCGGTGTACCCGGTGTATGTGGACACCAACGTGATGGTCGGTCACACCGGCGAGGCCGATGCTTCGGGCGCCTACGCCGGTATCACCTACCTGCCGTGCACGGCCCAGAACGGGTTCATCCCGGAGCCGCCGAAGGAGCGCGTGGACGTCATCTACCTGTGCTCGCCGAACAACCCCACCGGGGCCACGGCCTCGCGGGCCCAGCTCGAGGCTTGGGTGAAGTACGCGCTGGCCAACCGTTCGATCATTCTCTTCGACGCGGCCTATGAGGCCTACATCAGCGATCCGACGATCCCGCATTCCATCTACGAGATCCCGGGAGCGCGCGAGTGCGCCATCGAGTTCCGCAGCTTCTCCAAGAATGGCGGATTCACCGGAGTCCGGTGCGCCTTCACGGTGGTGCCCAAGACCCTCCTGGCCTCCACAGCCTCGGGCGAGTTCAAGCCCTTGCACCCGCTGTGGTCGCGGCGCATGACCACCAAGTTCAACGGCGTGTCGTACCTCGTGCAGCGTGCGGCCGAGGCCTTGTATTCGCCGGAAGGCAAGGCCCAGGTGGCCGCGTTGGTCGAGCATTACATGGGCAATGCCCAGATCCTCGTGGCCGGCGCCAAGGCGGCGGGTCATCGGGTGTTTGGTGGCGTCAATGCGCCGTACATCTGGGTGGATGCTCCGAAGGGGCATACCAGCTGGCAGGCCTTCGACCGCATCCTCAATGAGGCCAATGTGGTGATCACTCCGGGCAGCGGCTTCGGCAGCAATGGCGAGGGCTGGTTCCGCGTCAGTGCGTTCAACAGTCGCGCCAATGCCGAGGAGGTTTCGCGTCGGTTGCAGGCGTTGAGCTGGTAACCCGGTTCGGGGACGGGGTGGCGGATCCGACTTCGTGCAAGATGCGAAGTTGGACGTTGGAGGTTGTGGGGATGTGGCCTAATTTGTCGGCACATGACACGCCTTCTGTTGGTCCTTCTGGCGTTAGCCCTGCCGTTGGTGGCGGCTCCGTCGAGCAAAGATCCCGCCCGCTGGATTGCCGCGGTCTCACCGGGACTCCTTCAGGTGGAGTTCTCCCTGCAGTTCGACCGTGGAGATGCGCCCCATGGCATCCTGGATCAGGATCCCCGTTCCACCGGGCCCCGATCCAACAGTCTGGCCGACTTGGTGGCCGAAGAGCGCCCGCTGGAGACCACCGGATTCCTGGTGGGTCCGACGACCGTGGTGGCGATGGATCCGTGTGTCCATCCGCGCTTCATCAAGACCATCGTTGTCCGTCAGGGTGCCCACCGATCCACCGCCCGCATCACGGCCTACGGGGTCGATCAATGGGCCTTCGTGCTCACCCTCGACCAGCCGATCGAGGGGACCCGGCCGATCGAGTTCCCGACCAAGGGCACCGAGGCTCCGGCTGCGCTGGTGAGCTACTACCGGCAGGATGGGCAGATGGTGCGGGTGGCGCTGCCGTGGGGCGGGCAATACCTCGAAACCGATTCGGGCCGCGCCTTCCGTGTCCTTGAACACCAGGGGGTGGCTTTGAGCTCCCAGGGGAAGCCCCTCGGTCTGGTGATGAATCACCGCTTGGACACCGACAACCGCTGGCGCGGCAACCCGCTCACCTGGAAGAGCCTCGAAGCCCCGGCCTTCGCCGCCCGGTTGACCGACTTGGAGGCCCTGACCGCCCGGACCTTGGTGCGCGTGCGACTGAGCTTCCGCAGCCCCAAGGCGACCCCGGGCCAGAACCCGATGCGCATGCGCAACCGGGGCGATGAGGAATCGGATGAATCGGCCACCGAGCGCAATGAATTGGGGGTTCTGCTGCCCGGAGGCCGCGTGGCGGTGCTGGCCGCGCTCAAGAGCGGGGTGACCGCACGGCTCGAACGCGCCTCGATCCAACGCGAAGGCAAGCCGCCCGTACCGGCGAAGTTCATCGCCTCGCTTCGTGATTTCGGCGTCCTGGTGGTGGAGCCCGAGCAACCGTTGGGCGAGACTTTGAAGATCGATTCGACCCATCCGGCCGACCGCATGGGGCAATTGCTCCTGCGGGCCGAGATCGATGTGCGGGGAGAGACCCGATCGGCGTATTTCCACGAGTCGCGGATCGCCGGAGTGCGGGTGGGTGCGCGACTCGAGGCCTTCCCCGAGCTGCCCGATCCTGAGGTGAAAGACACCTTCCTCTTCACCCTCGATCAGGCGCTGTATGCGTTGCCGATCACCCGTCGTGAACTCCTGGGCGGCATCCGCGATCCCTTCGCCGGACGACGTCAACTGACCACCGCGCGCCAATTGACCGAGGCGGTCGGTCGACTGCCCGAGACGGCCGATCCGGCCAATGTGCCCGTGTCGGAGGCTGATGAGAACCGGTTGGCGTGGCTCGGCGTCGAGCTGCAACCGTTGACCCGCGAATTGGCCCGGGCCAATCAGGTGTCGGATCAGACGCGTGATGGGCAGACGGGCGGCCTGATCACCTACATCCACCCCGACTCGCCGGCGGCCAAGACCGGCATCAAGGCCGGCATGGTGCTCCTGCGGTTGCGGACCGCCTCGCAGCCGGTCCCGATCGAGGTTCAGCTGGAGGAGGATTTCGCCCGCGCTCAAGGCTTCCCCTGGGAGCGGCTGGACGACATCCGAGACCAGTTCTTCGACCGTATTCCGACGCCCTGGCCTCCGGTGGAAACCCCGTTGACCCGCGCGCTGACCGATCTGGGCTTCGGCACCCGCGTGACGGCCGAGTTCGTGGACGAAGGCAAGGTGCTGAGCCGCGAGTTCGAGGTGGTGCCGGGTCCAACGCACTACGAGTCGGCCGCGCGGTTCAAGTCGGAGAGTCTGGGCATCACGGTGCGCGATCTCACCTACGACGTGCGTCGCTACATCCAGCGCAAGGCCGACGAGCCCGGTGTGGTCGTGTCGCGCATCGAACCGGGCGCGCGCGCCAGCGTCGCCGGCGTGAAGCCCTACGAGCTGATCACCCACGTGCAAGATCAACCGGTCTCCACGGTGGCCGAGTTCGAGCGGTTGGTGGCGGCCGAGAAGGGGGATCTGAAGCTGACCCTCAAGCGCATGGCCAAGGGGCGGATCGTGACGATCCGCGCGGTGACCGCCGAGGCGAAGGAATAGGCATCGCATGAGTTCGCAGGCATTGGGCACCCGGTCGGGTGGCGGCAGGTGGAGGGTTCTCGGCTCCTGGGGGCTCGCCCTTCTCGGCGGTGTGGCCTTGAGCGCGGCCGAGTCCCGGGTTCCGGAGCCGCACTGGGCGTTCCAACCGGTATCCCGACCGGCCCTTCCCCAACTCAAGCCCGCCTCCGGAGTGGCCCATCCGGTGGATGCCTTTGTCCGGGATCGCCTGTCACGCAGTAGCCTCCAGCCCTCGGCCGAGGCCGATCGCGCCACCCTGATCCGTCGACTCTATCTGGTCATGCTGGGCGTGCCGCCGACTCCCGAAGAAGTGTCGGCCTTCGTGTCCGACACCCGGCCCTTGGCCTTCGAGCGTTGGGTGGATCGTGTGCTCGAAGATCCGCGCTATGGCGAACGTTGGGGCCGTCATTGGCTCGATGTGATCCGGTTCGCCGAGAGCAACGGCTTCGAGACCAACCGCGAGCGCCTGAGCGCCTGGCGCTTCCGCGACTATGTCATCGACGCCTTCAATGCCGACAAACCCTACGACCGGTTTCTCCGCGAGCAGATCGCCGGCGACGCCCTCGGTGTCGATGTGGCCACCGGGTTCCTGGTGGGAGGACCGGTGGACATCGTCAAGAGCCCGGACATCACGTTGACGGCCCAGCAGCGGGCCGACGAGATCGACGACATGGTGGGCACCACCGGCACGGCGTTTCTCGGTCTGACCCTGGGCTGCGTGCGTTGCCACACCCACAAGTTCGATCCGATCGAGCACTCGGAGTACTACGCGATGGCGGCGATCTTCTCGGGCGTCCAGCACGGCGAGCGCCCGCTCCCGCGGTCGCCCGAGCAGGTCCGACGGAGCCAGCAGCTCGACGGGCGGATCCGGGATCTGGAGAAGCACCTCGAGGCCTTCCTGCCGAAGCCGTCGACCTCGGCCCCGGGAGCCTCGGCGACCCTGCGTCCCGCCGTGACCCACCGGCAGAATGAGGACCGATTCGCCGCGGTCGAAGCCCGGTTCCTGCGCTTCACCATCCTGGCCACCTCGGGCGGCGAACCGTGCCTCGATGAACTCGAGGCGTGGTCGCGCGACCGGAATGTCGCCCTGGCCTCGACGGGAGCCAAGGCCACCGCCTCGGGCAGCCTCGCCGGGTACGAGATCCACAAGCTGGAGCACCTCAATGACGGCCGCACCGGCAATGCCCGCTCGTGGATCTCCAGCCAGGTCGGCCAGGGATGGGTGCAGTTGGAGTTCCCGAAGCCCGAGCGCGTGGATCGCGTGGTGTGGGGGCGCGACCGCGAGGGGCAATTCAAGGATCGCCTGACGACCCGATACCGCATCGAGGTGGCCACCGAGCCCGATGCCTGGAAGACGGTGGCGACCTCCGACGATCGCACCCCGTTCGCCGGCGAATCGACGAAACCGGCCGGGCCGGTGTACCGCTTCGATGGCCTCGCCGAGTCCGAGGCGGCACAGGGTCGTCGATGGCTGGCCGAACTGGAATCGGCCCGCAAGGAGAGGGAGGCCATTTCGAAGGCCCCCACCGTGTATTCCGGCACCTTCTCCCAACCGGGCGCGACCCATCGCCTGCATCGCGGTGATCCGCTCCTGAAACGCGAGGTGGTGGCCCCGGGCACCCTGGCCTTGTTCCAGCCGCTCACCCTGGCCACCAATGCCCCGGAGCGCGATCGGCGGTTGGCCCTGGCAGAATGGATCACCCGGCCCGACCACCCGCTCACGGCGCGCGTCATCGTCAACCGGGTCTGGCAGCATCAGTTCGGAGTGGGGTTGGTCGATACGCCCAACGATTTCGGCCGGAACGGGTCCAAGCCCACGCATCCGGAACTGCTCGACTGGTTGGCCCTCGACCTGATGGAGCATGGCTGGAGCCTCAAGCACCTGCAGCGGCGCATCCTGACCTCGGCCACCTGGCGCCAGTCGGGGTTGCCCCGCAAGGAGGCCCTGGCGGTCGATGCCGGCAGTCGCCTGCTCTGGCGTTTCCCGCCGCGGCGGCTCGAGGCCGAGGGCATCCGCGACAGCATCCTGGCCGTGAGCGGCAACCTGGATCGCGCCCGTGGAGGTCCGAGTTTCTATCTGCACGAGGTCGATCGGGAGAACGTCTACCATTATCACCCCAAGGAGGCGTTCGGTCCGGCGGACACGCGGCGCATGGTCTACGCCTTCAAGGTGCGCATGGAGCAGGACGGCATCTTCGGGGCCTTCGACTGTCCGGATGGCAGCCTGGTGATGCCCCGGCGCAGTGTCTCCACCACGCCGTTGCAGGCGCTGAACCTCTTCAACAGCCGCTTCATCCAGGATCAGTCCCGGACCTTCGCCGACCGGCTTCGGCGCGAGGCGGGCGACACTCCGGAGTCGCAGGTCGCGACCGCTTGGCGGTTGGCCTTCAACCGGACTCCGCAACGGGCCGAGGTCGATGAGGCGGTGGCCTTCGTCCGGTCGGAGGGACTGCCGGCGTTCTGTCGCGGGGTTCTCAACGCGAACGAATTCCTCTTCATTCCATGAGCACGCCCCAACTCCCCGGCTTCCACAGTCCGCTGCTCAACCGTCGGCGCTTCCTGGGCGACACGGGCCTGGGCCTCGGGTCCATCGCGTTGACCCACCTGCTCGGACGTCAGGGCCTGCTCGCCGAGAACGTCGCCCGCAAGGAACCCTTCCGGCCTGCGATCGCACCGGGGCGACCCTACGGGGCGCGGCAGCCGCACTTCGCGCCGCGTGCCAAGAACGTGCTGGTGATCTTCTGCAGCGGCGCCTGCAGCCAGCTCGACACCTTCGACTACAAGCCGGAGTTGATCCGCCGCCATGGCCAGCCGATGCCCGGCACCGAGAAGCTCATCACCTTCCAGGGAGAGCAGGGGGCGTTGAACAAGAGCCCGTGGGAGTTCCGGCCGCGGGGCCAGAGTGGCAAGATGATCTCCGACCTGCTGCCCCACCTCGGGGCGCTGGCCGACGAGATGTGCTTCATCCACTCGATGCAGGGCAAGACCAACACGCATGGGCCCGGCGAGAACTACATGTCCACGGGCTACACGCTCGATGGATTCCCCAGCGTGGGGGCGTGGATGACCTACGCGCTGGGCAGCGACGACCAGAGCCTGCCGGCCTATGTGGCCATTCCCGACCCACGCGGAAAGCCCCAGAACAGCGTGAACAACTGGGCTCCCGGGTTCCTGCCCGCGGCGTTCCAGGGTACGGAGTTCAACGCCACGAATCCGATCCGCAACCTGGCCCGACCCGGCGGGGTGGAACCATCGAGCGACCGCGCCACCCGCGATTTTCTCCAGCGCCTGAACGAGCGGCATGCGGAGCGCTTTCCCGGCGACACCGAACTGGCGGCGCGGATCGCCAGCTACGAACTGGCCGCCCGCATGCAGCTCACCGTCCCGGAGGTGGCCGACCTGTCCAGCGAGCCCGAGCACATTCTGAAACTCTACGGTGCCGACGAGGGGGGCACGAAGATCAAGGACACCCGCGCGGCCTATGCGCGCAATTGCATCCTGGCCCGGCGTCTGGTCGAGAAGGGGGTGCGCTTCGTCCAGCTCTTCAATGGTGCGTATCAGACTGGCGGCGAGGGCGTGAGCAACTGGGATGGACACAAGGACATCGCCAACCAATACGCCCTGCATGGCCCGGTGCTCGACAAGCCCACGGCGGGCCTGCTCATCGACCTGCGTCAGCGGGGCCTGCTCGACGACACGCTGGTGGTCTGGTGTACGGAGTTCGGTCGCATGCCGACATTCCAAAAGGGTTCCCAGGGGCGCGACCACAACCCGGCCGGGTTCACCTGCTGGATGGCCGGTGCGGGCGTGAAGCGGGGCTTCAGCCACGGGGCCACCGACGAGTTCGGCTACAAGTCCATCGACAACGTGGTCACCGTGCACGACTTCCACGCCACGATCCTGCACCTGCTCGGGCTCGACCATGAGCGCCTCACCTACTACCACAACGGTCTGGAGCGCCGGTTGACCGACGTTCACGGCGAAGTGGTGCGTGCCGTATTGGCCTGAGCTGTCAGGCCCGGGTTTTTGGCGCCGGGCCTGTCCCCCAAGCCAGCCTCGATGCGCCCTCAGGCCAGTAGCAGCGCGCGGCAGGCCTTTTCGAGCTTCTTGAGCTGGGCGGCCGATTTGGCCTCGATGTAGCAGCGGATCAGGGGCTCGGTGCCGCTGGCCCGGAAGGCCACCCACTCGCGGTTCGGCAGCAGGAACTTGAAGCCGTCGGTGGTGATGAACTGCTCGACCTTGGCCGTGCCCACCTTGTCGAGATCCGCGGCCAAGCGCTTCAGCAGCGCCTCCTTCTTGTCGGGCGGGATGGCTACGTTGATGCGGGTGGTGTGGAACTCGCCGGTCTTCTTCTCGAGATCGGCGAGGATCTTCATCAGCGGCTTCTTCTCGGTGGCCACCAGTTCGGCCATGAGCAGGCACGCCAGGATGCCGTCCTTCTCCGGGACGTGCCCCTTCACGCTCAATCCTCCGGACTCCTCGCCGCCCACGATGATGGGTTCCGATTCCATCAGGGCCCCGATGTATTTGAAGCCCACCGGGGTCTCGTGGACCGTCACGCCCAGCATCTCGGCGACGGCATCGACCTGATGGCTGGTGGGAACCGTGCGCACCACCGCGCCGGTCCAACCGCGGTTCTTCTTCAGGTGATACAGCGCCAGGGCCAGGATCTGGTTGGGGGTGAGCCAGGTGCCGTCGCGGTCGACGATGCCGAATCGGTCGGCGTCACCGTCGAGGCCGAGGCCCAAGGTCGCCTTGCCGCCCAGGATCGCCTCGCAGGCCGGCGCCATGCCCTCGGCATTGGGCTCAGGATGATGCCCGCCAAAGCTCGGGTTCAGGGTGTCGTGGAACCGGAGCACCTTGGCCCCGCCGTCCTCTTCGAGGAGCGTGTCGAGGTAGCCGCGACCGGTACCGTACATCAATTCGACGGCGATCTTGAGCTTGGCCTTCTTGATCGCGGCGAAGTCGATCTGCTTGCGGATCTGCTTGAGGTAGGCCGGGGCCGGGTCGATCTCCTTGCAACGGAACGAACCCACGAGGCCGGCATTGAAGGTCCATCCCGATTCCTGCCGGTGACGGATGTGGGCCTCGATGCGGCGGGTGACCTCGGGCGGCGCGGCCGCTCCGTTGGACACGCTGAACTTCAGCCCCTGGTATTCGGCCGGATTGTGGCTGGCCGTCATGTTGATGCCGCCCAGGGCCTTGCGCACCCGGATGGTGTGGGCGATGACCGGCGTCGGCGCGTCGCGCTGGCAGAGCAGGGGAACCAGCCCGTTGGCGGCCAGCACCTCGGCCACGGCCAGCGAGAATTCACGGCCCAGGAAGCGGGTGTCGTGACCGATGACGACCTCCAGCTTCTGTGAACCCGCCGAGTCTCCGGCGGCTTGGAGTTCCTCGAGCAGGTAGTCGGCGATGCCTTGTGCGGCGAACCGCACGTTCTCGAAAGTGAAGTCCCGGGCGATGAGCCCGCGCCAGCCGGAGGTGCCGAACTTGATCGAAGTCACGCCGCTGTTGTCGGCCGACGGCCCAAGGATTTCAAGCCGGTCGAAGCCTTTTCTTCCACCGGAATTGGTTGTCGTGACTTGAAGGCTTTTCGATCTGCGGCCATCCGTCGGGTTTCAAATCACGTCGGGCTCGCCGGTGATGCGGACCTTGTCCTGAGCCTGGATGCCGCCGGTTTTGAGGCTTTGGTTCGGGTCGGCGTAGCCGGGGATGATGCGGTTGAGTTGCTCCTGGTTGGCCCCGAGATGATCGCGGATGACCTTGCCCATCACTGATCGGAAGTCGGTCGCCCGCTGCAGGTAGCGTCCGGTGCTCTGGAACATCGAGCCATTCATGCCCGTCTGCCAGGCCACCGGATCCGACGGGCCGCAGTTGAAAACACCACTGTGGGTGACCTTGCCGGTGGCGTCGGTGCGCAACCCCTTGATGCCGCCACCGGCGACATACATGACGCTGGCCTCGGCGTGGTCGGTGCCGTTGTCGGAATTCTCGATGGTGGTGCGACCGAACTCCGAGAGGGTCACGATGACCAGGTCGTCCCAGCGGCATTGGTCGGCGTACCGGCGGAAATACTGGCGCAGGGCATAAATCGACCACCCTACCCGCTGCAGCAGATTGGCATGGGCCCCGGTGACGCCCCCTTGATTGCTGTGCGTGTCCCAGCCGTCGATCTGGGTGCCGGCCACGAGCGCATCGGTCTTGTTGAGGACCAGCGCGGCCGACTTGAGTTGGTTGAAGTAGCCGTAGGCGGAGGTGGGGACCACGTAGCCGGGATTGGTGGTTCCCGAGGGGCCGGCCCCGTTCTTGGCGTTGGTGGTCGGGAACAGGTAATACGGCTTGTTGCCGTCGGTGACGTCGCCATCGACGAAGGTGTTGCCCGTCTCGCTGAAATCGATGCCGGCGAAGATCTCCAGCGTGCGACGCATGTTCTCGTACTGCTGTTGCAGGAGGTCCCGGTTGGCCTTGTTCGGGAAGGCCGCCCCGGTGGCGGCCTCGAGGGCGCGGGCCGCCTTGAGATTACCGTCGGCGGTGTTGGGCACCCCCAGCAGGTCGTAGCGGGTCGGGTCCGACAAATTGGTCATCGCCGCGCGGGATCCACGCAGGAGGAGCGGCAGCGAGTTCTGGAACGAGACGCCCGTCAGCGAATTCCTGCCCGGCCGGCCCGACTCGACCATCGCCCGATAGAGCATGCCGTCTTTGACCATGGTGGTCCGTGGGGCGCCGGTCTCCCAATAGGCCTGCGAGTCGAAATGCGAGCGGGACTGCTGGGGGTAGGCCACCCGGTGGATGAAGGCCAGGTCACCGGCATTGTAGACGGGTGTCAGGAATTTCAGTGCGGGATGCAGGCCGGCGAACCCGTTGCCCAGCGGCAGCGAGTACGGGTAGGCGAAGGTGGCTCCGGTGGTGCCCGCCTCCGGGAAGAGCGCCTTGCCCTGGACGTTCCAACTCTGGGCGGGATCGACCGGGATGGCGATGTTGTCGCGGATCTTGGGGCCGTAGGCGTCGTCGCCGTGGGGAATCACGTTGTTGAGCCCGTCGTTGGCTCCGCGCAGGAAGATGAAGAGCAGCTTCTTCACCCGGCCGTTGGCGTCGGGTTGTCCAAGGCCCCCTTCCGCGAGCGCCTTCTGGACGAAGAGGGGCACATCGGTCAATGAGCTCAGAGCGGCCGTGGCCGCCAGGCCGGTGGCGGTGCTGAAGAAATTCCGGCGGGTGAGGATTTGAGGAGTGTTCATGGCGCGGTCGGCGGGGCGGTTCAGAGGCTTGATCGGGAGGGGCGAGGAGCCGTGCCTCATTGTTCCTGGAAGCGGGGTGAACTCAGCAGCAGAGCCGCAAGGCCCCGGACGCGGCTGTCGTAATCCTTGGTGCCGGGCGCCAAGGCGGAGAAGTCGGAGGGTGTCGTACCGTTGTCGGACGTGTTGAGGAACCGGATGCCCAGCATCCGGTACTCGCCGAGGTTGGCCTTGCCCTCGGAGGGGAAGAGCAGGCCGAGCAGACAATCGGTGACGGCTTCGGCCGAGCGCTGGGCTCCGTTCGCGAGGCGGAGTGACACGACGGCCGAGGGGTCGATCCGGCTGGACCCCAGGGAATCGGGATTGCTCCGGATACCGGTGCCGGTGGGCAGGCCGGCCCCCGCCAACGCCAGCGACTGCACATAGCGCAGCCGTTCGCTGAGGGTGCCAGCGCTGATCCAACCGCCGGCATCTTCGGCATACCCGTCGGGCTCGGCCCGGTCGAAGAGCCTCATGCGACCCGCCCGGTCCAGCAACCCGCCCGAGGCCACCAGATTCGGGGCGTCGGCGGAAGCGGTGAACGCACCGTCGGGTTTGGCCGCCCGGAACGCACGCAGTGTCGAGGCTGCGAACTCCAGCGGGGTCTTGACCTTGGCCGCTGCCGTGTTCGATTGGCGGAACAGGTCGCTTTTCAGGATGACGCGCAGCACATCGCGCATCTGCCCCTTGGGTCCGCCCTTCGGGGGATTCTCCCAGGCCATCATGCAGGCGTGCACCAGCGACTCTTCGGGCGAGGTTTCTGTGTCGGTGAAGTCGTAGCCGTGGTGGAACTCGTCGTGGACCAGCAGTCGGCAGAGTTTCACGGAAATGTATTCCTGGGTGAAGGGCTGGTCTGCCATGTGGCGGAGGATCTGATACCCGTCCTGAATGCCGTTGGTGGTGGTGCCGTTGTTGAGTTTCAGCCCATAGGGGCTACCGGCCCAGGGAGGCCCGAAGCGGGCGGGCACTGTCTTGGGGGAGTTGGTGAGGATGTTCCCGGCGGCATCCCGCTCGTAGAAGGCCCACTTCACCCTCGGATCATGGCGATCGGTGCGGTAGCGGAAGGACCAGAGGCCGGCGAGGTTGGTCACGCTGTTGCGCTCGGTGGCGTTGGTGAGCCCGGGGTTGATCATCACCGTGGACCGGGGCGCGAAGGGATTGGCGGCCTGATTGGTGGCGAGGAGTTCGACGGTCCATCCGGTCCACGCGCGCGAGATCTGTTCGATGTCGCCCTGATCGTAGCCGTTGTCCACGCCGAAGGCGAAGAGTTCGCACAGTTCGCGGGCGTAGTTCTCGTTGGCGATGCGGTTGGTCTTGGTCGTGGTGTTGTAGTCCCCGCGGGAGAGGACGGTGTCGAGGTAGATGATCATCGCCGGGCTTTCGGCGCTGATCTTGAGAAGATCGTGGAAGGTGCACTGCGGGTTCAGGAACGCCTGCCGCCAGCGGAGGTTCTCCTTGAACTCCTGTCGGGTCGATTCGGGCCCTGACCAGGCGTTGGGCAGCCCCGCCCGCTCATCGAAGTAGGTCAACCCCTTGGAGTATTCGGTGACGAAGTGGTTCTCGAGGAACTGCTGGAACACCTCGGCCAGTTGGCGTCGGGATTGAACCGCGTGGAGAACGTGCCATGCGCGCAGGTCGCCGATGGTGGCGGTGCCATTCTGGAGTCGGGAATGGTAGGGGATGGGCGATTCGGCATTCCCCTGCAATGGGACGGTGGTCGCGATGCCGCTGCCGCTGAGGCGCACGGTCAGTTGGAGATTCGAAGGCCGGGCCAGGTACCAGAAACTGAGCGTGTAGGTCGTCGAGGCACTCAGGGCCGTCGCGGTGGTCTGGACCAGGGAGTCGGTGCCGGTGCTGCCCGCCGCGGTCTGGACCAGATGGAAGGAGGCGTTGCCACCGTGGACGAAGTCCGTCGTTCGGGCCGAGTTGGCTGTGTTGGTGGTGGTGGTCCAATTGGCGGCCGCCAGGGGTTGCTCGAAGTCGCCGTTGGCCAGCAGGTTGGGGGCGGTGCCGTTGTCGGCGGTTCCGGCGACGAGGCGGAACTCATCGAGGTAGGCGTCTCCGGCTCCGCTGAGGTAGACGTAGAGCTTCGAGGAGGAACCGGTTCCCGTGATGGAGATCTTGCGCCAGACCGGGCCGGTGTCCGGCGCTTCGTCGAGATTTTCGATGATCTTCTCGGGCGCGAGCTGCTCCTCGATGTAGGCGTCGGTGCCGAGGGTGGCGAGCCGATCCAGCTCGTCAGGTGTCGGGCCGTAGGCGATGCGGTTGAGCAAGGTGCTGGCGCGCACCGTTTCGTTGGAGAGGATCAGGGCCTCCAGCCGGTAGAAGGCCGAGTCTCCGACCGAGGGGGCCTCGGCGGTCCATCGGCCGCCCCGATGACTGCCGCCGAGGAGGGGGGCCGCCACCCCGGGCGACGCACTGCTGCGCACCCGGTATTCCGAGGCCGAGGGTACCAGACGGAATTCGAGGATCGGCCTCCCATTGGTCCAAGCCAGCGAGAGCAGGTCGGGGGTTTCGGCACCCACACGGACGAGCCCCAAGGCCATCCACAGCATCCACCTGAGGTTCAACGAGTTCATGGGATCAACAACGCAGGGTCACGGGCGTTGGCATAGCAGGTACAGGGCCAGAGTCTCCAGACTGAAACTCCGACCGAAACACCCGGCCTGAAAGAACCCGAACGGGCCTGATTGCAACCGATCAAGGTTTGGCGAAGACCGGGGCCGTCCATTGGCGGTGCCGGCCCGAGGCGTTGGTCACTGTGCCCAGCCCCCGGAGGCGGATTATTTTTCCGGCCCGGGTCGGGTCGAGGCGCAGTCGGAGAGTCGTGGGCGGCAGTTCTTGGACGAGGGTCCAGGAATTCGGATCGGTGTCCGAGGCCGAGTCGATGCGATAGCCCCGATCTGCCTCGGGCGAGCCCTCCCAGGAAAGCTCGATGTCTCCGCCGGGGTTCGCCCGTTGGGCCCTGAATTCTGTCGGGGCCTTCAGGGGGTGCTCCAACAGGCACGGGTCACCCAGCAGGAATGTCAGGCGGGCGTTGACGTGGGGATGGGCTGCGGCCGAGTCGGTCAACAGCGCATGCGCCGGCGCTCCGGCGTGGACCCGATCGGTGATCCAGGGGGCGAAGGCGTAAGCCGTGCCGGCCAGGAGCACCGCGTTGTCGCTGGCCAGGCAGGTTCGGAGGAAGTCTTCCCCATACCCGCTGTACCACTGGCCGAGGAAGGATCCGAAGGCGAAGAGGAACGCCACGCGGGGCACGTCTCCGGGCCGCTTCCACGCGACGTTCTTCGCGAAGTGGCTGTGCCCGGGTTTGGCCGCCCCGGTCATGCCCAGCACCCCGAAGTGCGAATAGTCGGTCTGGAAACCCCAGCGCATGGCGGGGCCATCCTGGAACAAATCGGAGTTCCAGTCGGCCGGGCGCAGGGGACGGGTGGCATCCAGCCGGGGCATGATGTGCACCAGATTGCGGTCCACCAGCGGGCCGAGGACGTGGGCGTAACCGATGGCCGCATCCTGGAAGGCGATCAGCCCGCGGCGATACCGCCAGGCCTTGTCGAAGTAGCGCTCCAGCAACGCCACCTCCACGTCGGTGGGATTCCGGGGGGAGCCCTTGAGATCGGCGAACCGGCTGTCGAAGTGGGAGAGCCGGGCGAAGTCGATGCGCCCGAGCGGCACTTCGATGCGTCCGGGGCTGCCATCGGGTTCGGGCGGCAGTTCGTTCTGATCCCACCGACCGTCCCCGGCCTCGTTGCCGAGGATGCAATAGACGCATTGGCTGCGGGGGCAGTCGGGGCAGCCGGTCTTGAAGGATCGGGTGTCGGTCCACGTTCCGGTGAGGTCGCCGTAGAACAAGTCGGCCGGCCACGCGCCCAGATGGATGCCGGCCGGATCCTGGCAATCCACATGGCCATCTTCGGCCGCCCAGCCGCTCTGGGGAATGGTGGGATGGCCGATGAGCACGGCGACCTGAGGGATGCCTGGATGCGCCTCGTATTCGCGGCGGATGAGAGCCTTGATGGCCAGCAGATGGGCCTTGTTCCGGGGGAGCGCCTCGACGTCGTAGCGTCGGCAGTCGAAGTCGCTCGGGTCTGCGTCCACGTGGCGCGGTACCCGGTGTTGGGCGACTTCCCAACCCTCGGCGATCAAGTCGGCCGTGTAGCGGGCCAGGCTGTCCGTGATGCGTTCAGCGAGAGTCTCGTCCACCAACAGCAGCGCGCGCCCCCGATGTTCGGGCGGCAGTGAATCATGGGCCACGCACAGTTCGAGCGGTGGGCGTCCGTTGCGCACGACCCGGTATCCGTAGGTGTGTCCGGGTCGAGCCGTCGAGTCGGTGAAGACCGAGGTGCGGGCGTCGCGATCGAGGATCTCCCAGGGTCCGGGGCTCGGCTCCAGGGTTCTGCGCGCGATCGGGTAGAAGGCTCCCTGATCGCCATCGCCTTCCCAGTCGCGCCGGAACGTCAATCGGACGCCGGAGGCCAGAGACTCGCCCGAGATCGTGTCGGTGTCGTCGGCCTCGAGCAGTCGGTGATCGCCCCGGGACACTCCGAGGGGGGGATCGGGGTGGCCGAGTTGGCCGGGCACGACGTGATTGCGCAGGATGACCCGATCCAACCGCCCCAGCGCGGCTGACTGACCGTCGAGCGCGTTGCCCAGGCTGAAGGTCTTGCGGTCGCCGAGCGGGCCGGGGGGGCGGGTGTGGGATTCCCGGGGGAGCCTCTCGAAGGTGTCCGACGTGAACGAAAGGTGGAAGGTCCAGTTGGTCCGCCCCGGGAAGGACCTGGATTCAATGGCCGATCGGGGCAGGGCAGACCACAGGGTTTGCTGGAACGTGTCGGAGATTCGAGTGAGCCCCAAGCGTCGACCGCTGGCCTCGATGCTCACGCGCAACCCCGGTGCTTCCAAGAGCACGCACTCGGCGCCGGGGGAGTCGTTGGTGGCGCCGTGGAACCAGTCGGGCGAGTAGTCGAGGGAGATCGATCCGTGGAGCGGTTGCAGGTGAGTGAAGGTGACTCCGTCGCGGGTCCAGACCAGAGGGTATCGGAGCACCTGCCCGGCCCGATGGAACCCGGCGGAGCTCCGGTCGAAGGAGGGTTCTCGGGAGGCCGAGGAACCTGTCAGGGGTGCCGCGCCGCGGTCGGACTCGAAGCGATCGGTGTCGAATCCGAAGGTGGACAACGTCAGCGGTCTGCTGCTGAAGGCGTTGTCGGGATCGGTGCCATCGAGATATTCCTGCAAATCGGTGCGCCCATCGCCATCGGTGTCGCCCCGGCCCGGAACCCGGCGGGATTTCGGTGTCTCCATCCTGTCCACGGGCTCTGTTTCGCGCCGGAGCGAGGCTGATCCGATCCAGCGAAAACCGCGGTGCGGGGCTTCCCGGAGCACGGTGTCCGCGGCCACGGTGACCACGACGTTGCTCACGGTCGTTCCTTCGGCCCAGTAGTCGACGGCCCAGTGATGGAATCCGAGTTTGATGGGGTTGATGCCGCCAGCCTCGGTCAGGGCCCGATCCCGGATGGGGCGGGGCTTCAGGTACAACGCTTGGGTGACCTGCATCGGCAGGGTTTCCGGAGGCAGAACGGTCATGCCGGGAAGCACGGCGGCCAGTTCGGGGTCGAGGAGCGTGTGGCCGAAGCCGGCACGGATCCGACGGCTTCCCGGTGGCAAGTAGAGCGAGCCCGCCGCTTCGACGAAGGCGTCGGTCACCGTGGGAGGGATGATCGCGTTCGGGTTTCCCTCGGGCGAGGCGTGGGTGAAGCCCTGGGGATCGGCCACTTCTCCGATCACACAGCGCAGCAACTCGACGGTGGAATCCACGGGGCGGCGGTTGAGCGTCTCGGCCCGGGCGAGGGTGAGTTGCTGGCCGTCGACCCGGCTCGAGTGGAGATCGCTGAAGGGCGCTTGGACCCGGTGGAACAACCCGTTGCGCAGCGTGAGGGTGCTTCGGGTCGATTCGATGCCGACCTGGCTGTGCTGCACCTGGAAGTGCCACAGGGCGGCGGTCATCCCGGTCCATCGCAAAGCCACCCGGGCGTGGGAGATCCGGAAATCATTCCAGCGGGGGCGGTCTGAATCCAGGCGTGCGCCCGTCACGGCCAGGGCGACGTCGGCGTAGGGGGTGGCTTGGGGTGTTCCCTTCGATCCGGGCACCGGTTCTCCCGCGGAATCGTCGTCGGAGGCGGTGAACACGATGGGCGCCTCGGGCGTGGCCAGCCACGAAACCCGTGCCTTGTTGCCCAACTCCAATCCGGCCGATCGCCCCGGCAGGAACTTGATCACGCACCCCGCCTCGAAGCGCACGGCCCCATCCAACCGCACCGGGCCTCCGATCAGGTAGGTGGATCCCGCCCGGAAGGTCTGGTTTCGGCCCGAGACCACCTCGATGGGCGCCGCCAGAATCGGGTATGCCCCGATGAGGCAGAGCAGCGCCAGAAAACCCGCAGCCCAGTGCCCGTTGCCGGAGTCACTGCGGGTTCCCGATCGAGATCCGGCAACGCGTCGCATGGGCCCTCAGCCTCGCCCCTCCAGACCCCAAGGCAAGCCTCACCCCGGGGGTGGCCTTCGGTGGCCGGATCGGTTCAGGTTGGGGAAAGGGGTTGGGAAAAGGGGAGAAGGGGTTCGGCTGCGGGCTCAGCGCCGTCACCCCGCGGTGAGCGGCTCTCGACTTTGGGCTCCATGGCTGGTAAATCCTTTGTCCACGACCGCCCCGAATCCTGCCATCGCAGCACGGGGTGGAGCACGCAGGCTGACAATGAAAACACTTCCGATCTTCCTATTGTCCGGTGTTCTGGCCGGTTCGGCGCTGGGGCAAAACAACGCCGTCAAGGTGTCTCCGGCCGCCGCGCCGGGAGCCGCTTCAACCAACGCTCCGGCCGACCCCGGTGCCGGCAAGTTCAAGAACGACCTCGAGAAGCACAGCTACGCCATGGGCGTTCTGCTGGCGGGCGACATCAAGCGCCAATTGTCCCGGGGCAACTACGAGCATGATGCCGAAGTCGTCATCAAGGCCTTCTCGGAGGCTCTCCGTGGCAAGCCGACGGTGATCACCGATGGCGAGGCCAATGTCATCCTGCGCAATTACAGCACCGAGATCCGCAAGAAGGCCGAAGAGAAGCGCAAGGAAGACGGCGAGAAGGCCAAGGTGGTGGGTGAGGCGTTCCTGACGGCCAACAAAGCCAAGGAAGGTGTCAAGGTCACGACCAGTGGTCTTCAGTACAAGGTCCTCAAGGCGGCCGAAGGAGCCAAGGCCAAGGCCGATGACATCGTCGAGGTCCACTACCGCGGTACGCTGGTCGACGGCACCGAGTTCGACAGTTCCTATTCGCGCGGTCAGCCCGCCAGCTTCGGCCTGAGCCGGGTGATCAAGGGATGGACCGAAGGTCTCCAGCTCATGACCGTGGGCTCCAAGTACCAGTTCGTCATCCCCTCCGAGCTCGCCTACGGACAGAACGGTTCCCCGCCGAAGATCCCGCCTCACTCGACCCTCATCTTCGAGGTGGACCTGCTTTCGGTGAAGCCGCAGGTCGCCCCGCCGCTGCCCGGTGGCGGCGTCACCAGCGATATCATCAAGGTCCCGAGCGCCGATGATCTGAAGAAGGGGGCCCAGATCGAGGTGATCAAGTCCAACGATGCGGAGCGCCTCCAAAAGGAAGCCGCCGAGCAGAAGAAGAAGTCCGAGGCCCCCAAGAAGTAAGGGTTTCTCGAGGTTTCTTCAGCCCAGGCGCCGCCGTGATCACGGCGGCGCTTTTGCGTTCAGGGGTGCTTTACCCCAGGGAGAGTGGCTTTGGGCAAAGCCGCCACTTGCATGTGCCCGGGAGTGGAGTACCAGTTGCTCAAAGAATAATACGTCTGCGTATGAAAACGGTGGAGAACTACGATTCGGTGATCATCGGGGCGGGTCCAGCCGGGTGCTCGACGGCCACGGCTCTGGCGATGCATGGGCGCAAGGTTCTGATCGTGGAACGCGAGAAATTCCCGCGCTACCACATCGGCGAATCGATGATTCCCTTCACCTATCCGCCGTTGGAGCGCATCGGAATGATTCCCCGGTTGCGCCAATCGTGCTTCATGAAGAAGTACTCGGTGCAGTTCGTGGCGCCCTCGGGCCGCGCCTCGCAGCCATTTTACTTTTTCAACCGGTACGATCGCGAGACCGTGGCCCAATCGTGGCAGGTGCTGCGCAGCGAGTTCGACCAGATGATGCTCGACAACGCCCGGGAACACGGCGTGACGGTCTGGGAGGAATCGGAGGTCACCGAGCTGATCCAAGATGCATCCGGTGCCTACTGTGGCGTCCGGGTGATGTCCCGAGAGCACGGCGAGGTTGAAGTGCGCGCTCCCATCACGGTGGACGCCACCGGTCGCGAGGCCATCGCGGCCACCCGCAACGCCTGGCGACGGGGCGATCCCAAGCTCAACAAAGTGGCCGTCTGGACCTACTACGAGGGCGCCAAACGCGACCCCGGAATCGATGAAGGCGGCACCACGGTGGCCTTCGTGCCCGACAAGGGTTGGTTCTGGTACATCCCCCAGCACAACAACCGGGTGAGTGTGGGCATCGTGGCCGATGGCAAGTACCTGACCCGCGGCGGCATCAAGGATCCGGAGGCGATCTTTCAACGCGAGATCGGTCAGAACCAATGGATCCAGGACCACCTGTCCACCGGTCGGGTGTGCGATCAGTACTGGCTCACGGCCGAGTACACCTTCCGCTCCGAATACTGCGCCGACCGCGGTCTGGTACTCGTGGGGGACGCCGTGGGCTTCCTCGACCCGGTCTTCTCCAGCGGCATGATGATCGCCCTCAAGACGGGCGTGGCGGCCGCCGATGCGATCCACGCCGCGTTGCAGGCGGGGGATGTGTCCCCGGAGCAGTTCGTCGACTACGGTCGCAGCACCCGCCAAAGCATCGAGAACATGCGCAAGCTGGTGTATGCGTTCTACGATCCCAACGTCAGCTTCAAGACCGTCACCGAAGGGCGCCCGGATCTGGCCGATGCCCTCACCGATTGCCTCTCGGGCGACGTGAACAAAGACTTCTCGGAAATGTTCGAGGCCTTCTCCCGGTTCACTGAGATTCCCGATGAACTGCCCTACGGAGCTCCGAGACCCTCGGTTGCGGTGGTCGCCTGAGGGGGCGGCTCCGACACGCACGGGCCTGACAGCGGTCTGACAGCGGTCTGACAGCGGTCTGACAGCGGTCTGACAGCGGTCTTGCCTTCGGGCGGGATTCGCGGATTCTCTGGGATTTTAGAAACCGATCTTATGGCCGTCCAAGTCCGCATTCCCACGCCGCTGCGAAAACTCACCCACGACGTCGAACTCGTTGAGGTCAATCCGGGCACCGTTGCCGGGGCGATCGCCGAGTTGCAGAAGCAGTTCCCGGGCATTGCCGAGCGCCTCATCGACGAGAAGGGCGAGGTGCGTCGCTTCGTGAACGTGTACGTCAACGAAGAGGACATCCGCTTCCTCGACAACCAGGCCACCGTCATCAAAGACGGTGACGAGATCAGCATCATTCCGGCCATCGCCGGGGGCTGATCGGCTGCTCCAGTCACCGCGTTCCACCCGTCACCATGCCGACCCAACCCTCCAAACCGGCCAAGGCCAAGACCTCCGGCAAGAGCAGCGCCCGGGCTCCCAAAGCGGCCAAGGCTTCCAAGGCGATTCGGAAACAGGCCGATTCGGCCAACACCACCGCCCGCTTCTGGCTGACGTATCCGCCCCAGCGCATCAAGGCGCCGGTCATCTGGAAGCTCGGCCATGAGTTCAAACTGGTGACCAGCATCCGGCAGGCCAGCGTGACCGATGTGGTCGGCATCGTCTGTCTGGAGATCGAAGGGGCCGCCTCGGAGATCACCGCAGGCGTCCAGTGGCTCAAGAAGCAGGGGGTGCGCGTTGAGCCGGTGGAGCTGAGCGCGGTGGAATCCTGAGAAACCTCGGCGGTCCCCGGTTTCAGGATCGGGGCTGAGTGATCCCGGGCGTTGCCGAGTGTCGGTTGCCGATTTTGAGGTTCGGATTGGGATTAGGATTGGGATTCGCATCGAATCCCAGATCGCTGCTCCCGCACCCCCTGTTCAACAGGCTTTGTATCCCACAGGCCGATGTCCCTTCGGGTTCATCGGCCTGTCTTCGTTTCAACCCGGTTCGCGGTGGCGCGTTCGTAGTTGAAGGGGCCCACCCAACGGGTGTTGAAGCGCTGGTGCAAGGCGTCGCTGGCGAAGGCGGGGCGGGGTTCCTGGCCATGACGGGCATCGTCCATGCCGTGCCAGGGCAGGGGATCGATGCGGTCGCCGGCAGCGACGTGGTAGTCGGCGTCCTTGTTCCATCCGACGGTCCACAGGAAGAAGCGCCGCTGGAGTCCGGAGGCCACTCCGGGCAGGGCCTTGGCGGCGAACTCGAGGGTCAGTTCGTCGCCGGCGGCCACGGTGACCACGCCGTTGTCTTCGGCCGCGACGAGTTCATCGACGGGCCCATAGCGGGTGGCCCATCCGCTGGGGGTGATCCGCCAGGCCGGACGCTGACGGACCGTGTCGTGCAGCGGAGTCAGCGGGTCCGATGGGCCCATGCCCGCGAACTCGCCATAGCCATGCCAGTGCAAGTCGGTGGCCGAAGGACGCAGGGTGCCGACTTCGGCCGCCTGGTTGTCCTGGAACATCGCGATGCGATCCCAATGCAATTCGAAGGCATGGGTCAGGCGCAGTCGGCGGGTGTTCGGGGGAAGATGCCCCCCCAGAGGCACCACGATAGTCTTGGTGCGCCCGGCGGGCACACCCACGACCACCTGATTGAGCGGTTGCCAGTGGTCCGGGGCGGTTTCCGCCTCGAGCCGGGGGAAGGGGAAGGGCAACTCCGGATCGTGGCTGCCGGCGATGTTGGCCATGCCGCCCCCGAAACGCAGCCATCCGCTCAAGGCCAGGGTCAATCCCGGGCGGTCCGACAGCGGCCCGAAATCCAGGATGATCGAGGTGGTCTCCGCCAATCCCCGCAATTGAGGCGAACGCAGGCGCGGGGAAAACCGCTGGCCGTCTTCCTGATCGAGGGTGGTGGTGAGGTCGGAGCCCTCGCCCGAGCGGGCCGATCGCAGCGGGATACGACCGGACAGGATCCGCAGTTCGTGTTTGGGGAACGGAGGGCCGGGCACCAGTTTGCTGGTGGAATGCGCCTCGGCGCCGGCCGGTACATCGACCCAGCCGAGCCGGGCTTCGTCGAGGTAGAGGATCTCGCGCAATTCCTCGGTGAGTTGCACGGTATAGCGCCCGTCCTTGGGCACGAACTCGCTCGGACCGCCCAGGGAAACCCATTCCCGCGGATCGGCCACGATGTTGTGACCGGGCCGAGAGGGCAGGCCCACCGGTGCCGAGCTGAGGATGTCGGTCAGGAAGCGGAATCGGGTGCCGTCCCAGGCGTACAGATACGGGCAGGATCCGGTGGGATTCTTCGGTTCGATCAGATCCACGACCTGTCTGGGGTTGGCGCTCACCCCGAACAGGGGCTGGGTGTCGGCCCAGCGCGCGATGACCGTCTCGATGTCTTTGTGCCGGCCCACGCCGATCTCCACCGGCTTGCGCTGCACACTCCGCAGGGCCCGCCAATTGCCGGCGTTGAGCTCGATGCGCAGGCCGATGCCGCTGAAATTCGATCGGTTTCCGATCGGGCGGAACTTCACCAGGCCGTTGGCGTTGGCGCCGTCGTTGCGGAGGAACCGGACCCCGCTTCCCCGGCTCTCGACGAGGCAGTCGATGTCGCCGTCCTGGTCGAAATCGGCGAACGCCGCGTGGCTCACCCCTGAAGAAGCCAACACTTTGAGCCCCAGCGCCTCGGTCATCTCATGGAAGCCCCGCCGGCCCCGATTGCGCCAGACCCGGAGCCCGTCGGTGCCCCAGCCGACCAGGTCCAGCCAGCCGTCGTTGTCGTAGTCGAGGGCACGCACCGTCTGGATCCCGTTCTTCTTGGCCGGGATGCGCACCGGCTCCTTGAGTCCGCCGAAATACAGGGCCACGGCCGCCTCGGTCACCAAAGCCACATCGGCACGGAGGTCGTTGTTGAAATCACCCACGGCCAGGCAGCGGGTGACGGGCCAGTCGGTGGGCTGCGGGCCGGCCGAGAGCCCGTCGCGGCGCTGGTTGGACAGGATCCAGGGCGGTTCTCCGCGGCGCGTGAGCAGCACGTCCGTGAGGTCGTCGTTGTTCCAGTCTTCGAGAGTCACCGAGGTCACCCCCGAGACATCGAAACCGTCTCCGGGGCTCGACTTGCGCTCGCGGAAGATCGCCGTGCCGAAATTGGTGAAGGCGCGCAGACGGCCCTCCGGGGTGACCGTCAGGAGCGCCAGTTTGCCGGTGATATCGATGTCTCCGAGTGCAGCGGTCGTCCCTTTGACGGTTCGGATTCCCCCGAGGGCCGACCCGTCGGTGATGAACCCGTTGGTGGCGAACTTGAGCAGCTGCGAGCCGTCTGTGCCCACAAGGACGGCATCATCGTAACGGTCGTTGTTCAGGTCTCCGACGACGATCTCGCGGAGGGTGCCCACGGTCGAGGCCATCGGTTCGGCCCGCGCGGTGAAGGTGGCATTGGAGTTCCACAGCAGGCGCATGGAGCCTTTGTCATCGCTCAGCAGGACATCGTTCCAGCCCCGGCGGTTCAGGTCGAACAAGCCGAACGGGCCCCGCAGTTGGCCCGCCTCGGGCCCCAGAGCCCGGGCGGTGTCATCCACGAACCGCACCGCCACGGGGTCGGATTCGGGCTGTTCCAGGGCGAATGGCGCGAGGATCTCGGTGTACTTGCACTTCTCGAACAGCGCCGGGTTGTCCGCCGCCTGCGACTTGCCGGCCGAGATCCGCTGGTGCTCGGCCAATTCGGCCGCGGCCTGCTCCCTGGCCCCTTGTCGCAGGTAGGCCTGACTGAGCTGGTAATGGGCCGAGGGATGGTCTTTGTCGAATTCGATCACCTCCACGAACTGCTCGGCCGCATCGGGGAATCGCCCCCACCCGGCGTAGGCCAGTCCGAGTTGGAAGCTCACGGTGTTGAGGGTCCGGTCGGCCTGCTTGGCCTCGGTCAGCGATTGGACCGCGTTGGAGAAGGCTCCGAGGCGCAGGTGGGCGCAACCGGCCAGATAATGGGCCGCTCCTCGACCCGGCTCCACCTGCAGCGCCGCCCGGGCGTGGATCAGAGCCTGCGAGGGTTGGCTCGCCAACAGGTAGGCGTTGGCCAAGTTGAGGTGGACGTCCGGATTGGCCGGATTCATCGACAGGGCCACCTGGAACGACTCGATGGCCCGGCGGGCTTCTCCCGCGGCATGGAAACCCCGGCCCGCATTCATCTGGGCGGCGAACCGGGAGTCGTCATTGGAGGCTCGCTGGAACCACCAGGCCGTCGCCGCGATCCCCAGGATGAACAGGAAAATGCCCACCACCAGCGCAGGGGCGGCCGTGGATTTCTTCGGATGGCTCATGTGGTTGCCCGGTAGCCTACTCCGGATCGGCAAAAAACAACACCCCGGCCATGGGGATTCGCCCGTTGGTGGCCGGGGACAGAGGCTTGGGGACAGGCTCTGGACCGCCGGTGCTAGATCAGAATCCGGCCCTCGAAGACGAACGAGGCCGGGCCTCCGAGACGGACCTCGCTGAAGGCGCCCTGATTGTCGGACTGGAAGGCCACGGTGAGTTCGTCACCGCTCTGGACCTGGATGCGGATGGGCGACGAAAACCCGTGGAGTCGCGAGGCGACGAGCGCGCTGGCCGTGACTCCGGTGCCGCAGGCGAGGGTTTCTCCCTCGACCCCCCGCTCGTAGGTCCGCACCCGGAGTTGATTGGGTCCGACGACCTGGACGAAGTTCACGTTGGTGCCGCGCGGTTTGAAGTGCTCGTGCCAGCGCAGTTCCGATCCCAGGGGCTGGACCATGGCCTTGTCGGCATCGGCCACGAAGACCACCGCGTGCGGCACCCCGGTGTTGATCGAACTCACCTCGAGGACTCCGGACTGGGTGTTCACCGTCTCCGACAGGCGGAGATCGTGCGGCGCCGTGAGGTTGATGGTCACGCGCTCCCCCTGGAACTCGGCGGTGATCACGCCGGCGGCCGTCTCGAAGGTGACCGTGGGCTTGGTCCAGCCGGTGACGCGCTGGATGTAGCGGGCGAAACAGCGGGCCCCGTTGCCGCACATGGCGGCGTCCGAACCGTCGGAGTTGTAGAAGCGCCAAGCCCAATCGGCCTTTCCGGTGAGGCTGGGCACCAGGAGCATCAGCCCATCGGCTCCGATGCCGAATTGCCGGTGGCACAATCGGGCCACCTGCTCCGGAGTCAGCACGATGCGGGCATTGCGGTTGTCGAGCAGGATGAAGTCGTTGCCGGCCCCGCTCATCTTGAGGAACTCCAGAGTCATGTCGGAGGCCCATCATAGGCCGAAGCGCCGCCGCGACAAGAGTCGGGGCAGGTCGGGAATCCCGGCCCGAGCAAGCGCACGAGGCTCCGATCGCCGTGGGCTTGAACTTCGCCATTCCGCGCGCAGGCTTTCCCCATGCGAATCATCCGCTCGCCGAAATCCATGCAGCGTCAGGCGCTGCAATGGAGAGGTCAGGGGCTTCGGGTCGGCTTCGTGCCCACGATGGGCTACCTGCATGCCGGGCACCTGAGTCTGGTGCACGAGGCGCGACGTCGGGTGGGACCCGAGGGCATCGTGGTCGTGAGCATCTACGTCAACCCCACCCAGTTCGCGCCCACCGAAGACCTCGCCAAGTACCCGCGTGATTTCGCCCGGGACTCGCGCCTGTGTCGCGAGGCCGGGGTCGACGTGATTTTCGCCCCCACCGATACCGACATGTATTCGGGCCGGGACGAGGGCACCTACACCACCTACGTCGTGGAGGAGGGGTTGACCCGGGGATTGGAGGGGGCTTCGCGTCCGACCCACTTCCGGGGCGTGACCACCGTGGTGGCCAAGCTCTTCAACTGCGTGTTGCCCGAGGTGTCGGTGTTCGGCGCCAAGGACTGGCAGCAGGCGGCGGTGATCCGGCGCATGGTTCAAGATCTGCAGTTTCCGATCCGGATCGTGGTGGCTCCGACCACGCGTGAATCCGATGGATTGGCCATGAGCTCCCGCAACCGTTACCTGCAACCCGACGAACGGGTTCAGGCCACCGTGTTGTGGCGTTCCCAGCACTGGGTCCGCCAGGAGGTGCGTCGCTCGGCCTCGGCTGTTGCCGCCGCCACGCTGCGCAGGGGGGTCGAAGCCCTCATCGCCCAGTGCCCTGCCGCCCGATTGGACTACGTGGAGTTCGTGGATCCCAACACGCTGCACCCCGTGGAACAGGTCCAACGCGGCGCCCGGATGGTGATGGCCGTGTTCGTCGGCAAGACGCGCCTTATCGACAACGGCGTGATGTGAGGGGTTATGCCCGTTACCGGCCGGCAGACGGGCCGGTTGAGCCCCTCGACGGGGGGGCGGGGACGGGTGGTGACTTTTGCCAATCCGTCGGTCGTGCTCGGCGACCCCAAGCCGTGTGACCCCAGGGAAACAAAAAGCCGCCCTGTGTCGACGGGGCGGCTTGTTCTGAAGGCTCTGATCCGAAAATGGTGATCTGAAAACGGAGACTCGACCCGATCCGACAGATTGCTCAATTCACCCGATCAACCCACCAGAGCCCGGTCGAGGCTGGCCTTGAGATCCTTCTTGGACTTCAAGCCGACGGTCTGCTCGACCACCTGACCGCCCTTGAAGAGCAGCAGGGTGGGGATGGAGCGGATTCCGAACTGACCGGCCAGGTCCTGGTAGTCGTCGATGTTGACCTTGGCGATCTTCGCCTTGCCGACGTATTCGTTGGCCAGTTCGTCGAGCACCGGACCGAGCATCTTGCAAGGGCCGCACCACTCGGCCCAGAAGTCGACGAGCACCGGTTGTTGGGAACCGATGATCTCAGTGGGGAAATTCTGGGTGGTCGCGGTGATGATGTTGGCTGAAGCCATAAGAGGAGTGAAGAAAGACCAAAGCGATCAGTTCGCAACAAAGAATTGAACGGCCACGGCGGCGATGCCGAGGACCATCGCGGCGAACGCCAAGCCCATGTCGAGGCCGCTGATGCTGGCGGGCTTGGCGGCCGGGCGGTTGGCCGGAGCGGCCGGCTTGGCCGCGGGGGCCGCCGGTGCCGCAGCGGGCTTGGCGGCGGGAGCAGGCGCATGGGAGGCCGCAGGGGCGGCGGCGACTGCAGCAGCCGGCGCAGGCACGGCCGGAGCGGCCGGGGCCGCGACCGGCGCGGGGGCCGGAGCCGCAGCCGCGGGCACGCGGATCGAAGGGCCGCCCGCGGGCTTCGGCGGCAGGCTGATGCGCACCGTCTGTTTCTTCTGGGCGGACGCCTCGGCCGGCTTCGGGGGTTCGGCAGCGGCGGGCGGGTTGACCGGAGGCGTGGTTTCGGACATAGGATTTAGTGCCAAACGCTAGGAATCGGGTTTCCGGGTGTCAACGGGATTGTCCCCGCTGACGTGGATTCATCGATGATTTCCACCCGCCCCAAGGCGAGTGGGCGAGGTCGGGAGTGTGTGGCCGACAGTCCGGGCTCGTCGGTTTCCGATTCCGGCCCAGGCCACTCGATCCCGATCCTCGCCGCCGCGAGGGTTTCGTCCGATCGGGGCGCCTGAGGGCTTCATTTTCCTGGCGCTTGCCTTCAAGCTCGTCCGATGCACAGCAAGCCCATCGTGGTGACCGGCGGTGCGGGCTTCATCGGCTCGCACCTCACCGACCGTCTGCTGGAGGCCGGTGACGAGGTGGTCGTGGTGGATGACCTGTCCACCGGTTCCCGGGCCAATTTGGCGATGGCCGAGCGGAATCCCCGGTTCCAGTTCCGCGCCTGCAAGGTGTCGGAATGCAAGGATCTGGAAGCCCTGGTGGCGGGCGCCTCGATGGTGGTGCATCTGGCGGCCGTGGTGGGCGTGGAGCAGGTGATGCGTTCGCCGGTCAGCACCATCGAGACCAATCTCCGCGAGACCGAGGTGGTCCTGGCGGCCGCCTCCCGCAGCGGCACGCCTGTGCTGTTGGCGTCCACCTCGGAAGTCTATGGCAAGAGTTCCCGGCCGGAGTTTTCCGAAACCGATGACCTGCTGATCGGTCCGTCCACGCTGGGGCGCTGGAGTTACGCCTGCTCCAAGCTGATGGATGAATTCCTGGCGATGGCCTATCACCGCGAACGAGGAGTGCCCGTGCGCATCGTGCGGTTCTTCAACACCGTGGGGCCCAGGCAAACGGGGGCCTACGGCATGGTCATTCCCCGATTCGTCGCCGCGGCTCGGGCGGGTTTGCCGGTGCGGGTGTATGGCGACGGCCTGCAGTCGCGGTGCTTTTGCCATGTGGCCGATTCTGTCGAGGCTGTGATCCGGCTCATGCGCACGCCCGAAGCCTTGGGGAAGGTGGTCAACGTGGGCAACGACCAGCCGGTGCAAATCCGGGAGTTGGCCGAGAAGGTCATCCAGGCCCTGGGTTCCCGCTCACAGGTGGAACTGGTTCCGTACGAGACGGTTTTCGGGCCGGGATTTGAAGACATGCGGCACCGCAAGCCGAGTCTCAAGGTGCTCGAGTCGCTCACGGGCTTCCGCCCCGGTCGGACTCTGGACTCCATTCTGCGCGATCTGTCGGTGGCCTGATCCGGGGATGCGGGGGCTCCGGTCGGAGCTCCGTTAGGGATCGAAGTTCGTACGGGGCCGGGCCCGTCATGGGCGCCGATTCCTGCAATCAGGACGGTTGTGGACTCTTCTCTGAAAACGACGACTCCGTAGCGGGTGGGGAACCACCAAACAAAAAAGGCACCCCGATCGGGGTGCCTTGGTGGGTTTCAGACCGAAGGATTTTGCCAGCGGTCTGATTCCGATGCGGGTCGTTTAGTTACCAGCGGCCGGGAAGATGAAGTTCTGCGCGCCGGAGTTGGCGGCGGCGTCACGGATCTGGTCGCGGACGCGGCCGGAGGAGACCTGCTGCACCGAGCCGTCACCCAGAAGGATGTTGCCGGCGTTCTGGTGGATCGAGCTGGTGTAGCCGATCTTGTTCAGGATCGCAGGGGCGATGCCGCCGTTGGCGTCGGGGTTCGCGAAGATGATGTGCTTGGTGGCGAGCTGAGCCTCGGTCGAACCGTTGGTCAGGTTGCGGTCGCCGCCCAGGATGCTCTGGGGCTGCTCTTCGGTCGCCGTGGTGCCGAGGAAGTAGCTCGGAACCTTCTGGTTGTTGGCGATGGCCAAGCGCTGCACGCCCACCCAGGTGTTGGAGGCGGTGTAGCGGCTACCATCGGAGGGGCACCAGACGATCTTCGGGGTGCTCAGCTCGTTCGACACGGCCGCGAAGCAGGCGGTGACGTTGTTCGAGATGGTGGTGGTGGCAGCGCCAGCCACGGTGGCGGCGATCAGCGAGACACCGCCCTGGGCGGGATCAACCTGCCAGGGATAGGCACCACCGAAGTCCACCGCGAAGGTGCGGAAGGCCAGACCGATGTTCTTGAGGTTGTTGACGCAGGAGATGCGGTTGGCGCGGGCCTTCGCCTTGGCCAAAGCGGGCAGGAGCATGCCGGCCAGAATCGCGATGATGGCGATGACGACGAGCAACTCGATCAGCGTGAAGGCGCCGAGACGTTGTTTGCGGAGACGATTCATAGAGTAATTGTGTGAAGTTAAGGGCTTACGGTGGCGGCGACTGTAGGGAGTCGACTTAAGGTGTCAACGCCATTCGTCCCGGTTTCAGCACCGGGGGTGCCATCGGTCAAAAACGGCTGTTTTGTTGGTCTTTCGGCGGTTTTCATCCGAATGACCTGCGTGAACCGCGTGAGACTGACGCGATGGGCGTGATGTTTTTTCTGCGTCGTCTTTTCACGCACGCCACCGGGCAAGAAAAAACCCGGGCCGTGGCCCGGGTTGTTGAGTGTCCGTCAGCGAGGATCGTCGCCCCGATCGATCACGGTGTGGGCACCGTGGCGATCGTCTGCAGGATGCGGCTGGCGATGGCGTACGGGTCGCCCTGGGAGTTCGGACGGCGGTCTTCGACGTATCCCTTGTAGCCGTTGTTGACGAAGCTGTGGGGAACACGGATCGACGCACCGCGGTTGGCGACGCCGTAGCTGAACTTGTCGATCGACTGGGTCTCGTGCAGACCAGTCAGGCGCAGGTGGTTGTCGGGGCCGTACACGGCGATGTGTTCGTTCTTGTACTTGTCGAACGCGGCCATGAGGGCCTCGAAGTAGGCTTGGCCACCCTTCTCGCGCATGTAGGTGGTGGAGAAGTTCGAGTGCATGCCCGAACCATTCCAATCCACATCCTTGCCCAGGGGCTTGCAGTGCCAGTTCACGTCGACGCCGTACTTCTCGCACAGGCGCAGGAGGAGGTAGCGGGCGATCCACACCTGATCGGCGGCGGTCTTGGAACCCTTGCCGAAGATCTGGAATTCCCACTGGCCCTTGGCCACTTCGGCGTTGATGCCCTCGTGGTTGATGCCGGCATCGAGGCACAGATCGAGGTGCTCTTCGACGATCTCGCGGGCGATGTCACCGACGGCCTTGTAGCCGACGCCGGTGTAGTATTCGCCCTGCGGGTAGGGGAAATTGTCGAGGCCGGCGGGGAAACCGAGCGGGCGGCCGTCGCGGTAGAGGAAGTACTCCTGCTCGAAGCCGAACCAGGCGCCCGGATCGTCGAGGATGGTCGCACGGGTGTTGGACGGATGCGGGGTCACTCCATCGGGCATCATCACTTCGCACATCACCAAAGCCCCGTTCTTGCGGGTGCTGTCGGGATACACGGCCACCGGCTTCAGCACGCAGTCCGAACTGCGGCCCTCGGCTTGGCGGGTGGAGCTACCGTCGAAATTCCAGAGCGGCAACTGCTCGAGCTTCGGAAAGCTCTCGAATTCCTTGATCTGGGTTTTGCCGCGGAGGTTGGGGACTGGCTGGTAACCATCGAGCCAGATGTATTCCAATTTGTATTTAGCCATGGATGTGAATGGTAGTGACTGCAGCGAATCGTCCCGATGCAGCGAATTCATGAAGCAAGGCAGGTGCCATGATCCGGTTGCTGCACTTCCCACGCGGGAAATGGGGCGTTTTCGGGGCGGACGGTAAACCCGAGCCGGGGCGACGACCACTTTTTTTGCTCCGAGTTCACGATGGGGACTGTCGGGTGTTGGTCTGGGTGATTAAAAAAAGCCAACTTGGATCGTAGCCCGGTAGGAAACCCTCGGCCAGGCCCTCATCGCCCGGGTGGCTGTGGAGCTCGATCGGGCGGTTTGGTGGGCGTGATATTCGCCGGCGGACGGTTTTGCCCCTACTGTCGCCTGAACTCCTCATGCTGAAGGTCAAAGACACTCTCCGATCGACGGTCTACCTGAGTTTCGACGGCAGGGTGATCAAGACCTACCACGGCCCCGACGCCGCATCACGGTATGCTACCGAGGTGACGGTGCTGCGGTACCTCGAGGAACGGGGTTGCCCGTTCGTGCCCCGATTGCTCTCAGAGAATCCGGTGCTGCTCCAGATCGTCACCACCAATTGCGGTCAGCGGGTCGAGCATCTGGATTCCGAGCGTCTGCACAGTCTGTTCGCCGAATTGGAGGCTTTCGGAGTCCGACACGACGATCAGGACGCCCGGAATGTCACCTACCGCAAGTCGGACGGGCGCTTCTGCATCATCGATTTTGAATTTGCGACCCTCTTGGCTCCGACATCCCCTGAGGCCCCTTGAATGAGCACGATGGATTCCCAAGGTTCGGACGGCCGTCTCCAGTGGTCGGGTTGCAGCGACCGCGGACGCTTTCGTGCCAACAACGAAGACTCGTTCGTCGGACTCCGGTTCAACCGGCAGGAATTGGAGCGCTTGGGCAAGGAGGGCCAGGCCTCGCTCCAGAGTGCCGACTTCGTGTTCGCCGTCAGTGACGGCATGGGTGGGGCCCAGGCGGGTGAGATCGCCAGCCGGATGGCGGTCGAGAAGGTGCCCCGAATCCTGCCCAAGGGATTCCGACCTCCCGCATCCCGGGTCGAATCCGAATCGCCCGAAAGCCTGTTGCAGGCCCTGTTCCACGAAATCCACCAGGCACTGGTGTATCTCGGCCGGAGCTACGAGGAGTGCCGCGGCATGGAGACCACGTTGAGTCTCTGCTGGTTCGCTCCCGGCCGCCTGCACTTCGCCCACGTGGGCGACAGCCGGATCTACCGGCTGCCGGCTGCCGGCGGACTCGGCCAACTCACCGAAGACGACACCTATGTCGGGTGGTTGTACCGCCAGGGAAAGATCAACGAGCGCGAGGCCCGGACCCACCCCCGGCGCAATGTGTTGCAGAAGGCCTTGGGGGGCGGCAACCAGTTCGTGACGCCCCAGATCGGATCGATTCCGTGTTCGGTCGGAGATCGTTTCCTCCTGTGTTCCGACGGGTTGGTCGAGGGGTTGTACGATGCTCACTTGATGGATCTGATCGGGGAGCCGGGGACGCTTCGTTCGGTTGAGGGCCTTGGGCCCAGGCTGGTGGAGGCTTCGGTCAGCGCCTGCGGTCGTGACAACACCACGGCCCTGGTGATCGAGGTCCAGGGTTCCTGAACCATCGTAGGTGGCCATTGATGGCGGGAGGCACCGCCGGGTGCGGAAATCAAAAAGCCGCGCCGGTTTCCCGGCGCGGCCTGGGTTGGATTGGGTTGTTTGAGTCGGTGTTCGCGACAGGGATCAGCCGTGGTAGCCCTCCTCGCCGTGTTCGGCGAGGTCGAGACCATTGACTTCGACTTCCTCGGTCGGTCTGAGTCCGACGACGGCCTTCACGATGAAGGCGATGATGGCCGTGGCCACCACGCTCCACACGATGGTCAGGGCGACCGCCTTGAGCTGGGCACCCAGCAGTCCGGTCTTCAGGCCGGCGACCACCGAGTTGGCCTTCTCGTCGGCCATGAGGCCGGTGAGGATGGCCCCGAGGGTGCCACCGACACCGTGCACGCCGAAGGTGTCCAAGGCGTCGTCGTAGCCGAGCATTTTCTTGAGGAAGGAGCAGGCGAGGTACGGAACCACACCGGCGAGCACACCGATGATCACGGCGGAGGTCGGGGTCACGAAGCCGCAAGCCGGGGTGACGACCACGAGGCCGGCCACGATGCCGGAGCAGAAGCCGAGCACGCTGGGCTTGCCGCGGGTGATCCACTCGATCATCGGCCAGACGAAGCCGGCGGTGGCCGCGGCGAGGGTCGTGGTGGTGAAGGCGTTGGAGGCGATCGCGTCGGCGCCGAGCGCGGAGCCCGCGTTGAATCCGTACCAGCCGACCCAGAGCATGCCGGTGCCGACCATGCACAGCGTCATGGAGTGCGGGGTCATCGGCTCACGTCCGAAGCCCTTGCGCTTGCCGAGGATGATGCAAAGCACCAGGGCGCTCCATCCCGAGGTCATGTGCACCACGGTGCCACCGGCGAAATCCAGCGCCTTGATGGCCGCATCCTTGTTGAGCGGACCGCACATCAGACCCGTGGTGGACCACACCATGTGGGCGAAGGGGAAGTACACCGCAAACATCCAGATCGCCACGAAAAGCAGCACGGCGATGAACTTCATGCGCTCGGCGATGGCACCGATGATCAGGGCCGGGGTGATGATGGCGAAGGTGAGCTGGAACATGGCCCACATGGAGTCGCTGATCCAGTAGTAGCCCGCGCCCACATTGCCCGGTTCCACACCCTTGAACATGGCGTAGGCGGAGTCGCCGATGATGGCGTTGCCCGCACCGAATGAGAGACTGTAGCCGATGGCCCACCAGAGGATGGTGACCAAGCCGGCGATGCCCATGCACTGGGCGAGCACCGAGAGGATGTTCTTCTTGCGGACGAGGCCACCGTAGAACAGGGCCAATCCGGGCAGGGTCATGAACAGGACCAGTGCGGTCGAGGTCATCTGCCAGGCGTTGTGACCCGGTCCGGGGCCGGCGATCTTGCTCGTCACATTGGTGTTGCTGGCGGTGGCGCGGGCGGCGTTGTTGACGTAGGCCTCGAGGTCGGCCAGACGCTCCTCGACGCTGGGGTCGGCGGCGCGGCCGTCCACGGCTGCGAACGCCAGCAGGGCGCAGGAAAGAATCAGAAAGAATTTTTTCATGACAGATTCAGGGGGTGTTTCTGGGTGATGGTGGAGGGTTGGGGGTCAGACCGCGCTGTCGCCCTTCTCCTCGGTGCGGATGCGGATGGCCTCGGTGACTTCCGAGACGAAGATCTTGCCATCACCGATCTTGCCGGTCTTGGCGGCCTTGATGATGGCCCCGGTGGCTTCAGTCACCTTGGCGTCCGAGACCACCAGCTCGATCTTGATCTTGGGCAGGAAATCCACGGTGTACTCGCTGCCCCGGTAGATTTCGGTGTGTCCCTTCTGCCGGCCGAAGCCCTTGACCTCGGATACGGTCATGCCTTCGATGCCCACGTCATGGAGGGCGTCTTTGACCTCCTCGAGCTTGAAGGGTTTTATCACTGCTTCGATTTTCTTCATGTGTGTGTTGTTTCCGGTTTCTGAAGGGTGCCTTGGGGCACCGCCTCGGGGTGTTGATGCGCTGCCGGAGGTTTTCCATTCCGGCTCCGAGGTCCACAAGCAGCGGGGATGCCACCCTCGTTTCAGGGCCGGTTTACCGGGCTGAAATCATGGAAAGGCTGGAAAACACCCCTCAGGTTTCCACCGATTGTCGAAGTTGGGAGCAGGGTGGGTGGTTCTTTTTGAGCAGCCGGGTGAAAAACGACTGCTTCTGATCCGACAGGGAGGGTGTGTCGCGGCGGTCCGGGAAAACCGCGATTCCCACCCTCAAGGTTTCGCCGGCAAGGCGGGCCCGAGCAGCAGGACCGTTCCGACGATCACCATCCAGCCGACGGCATCGAGCCACAATCCGTGGCGCATCATCGATTTGAGCGGAATGCAGCCGGTTCCGTAAGCCATGGCGTTGGGGCCGGTCGATACGGGCAGGAGGAAGCCCATCGAGCAGCCCAGGCAGGTGGCCAGGGCGGGTTTGAGGGGGTCCACTCCCGCCGCTTGTGAGACGGCGATGGCGATGGGCACCACCATCGTGGCCGAGGCGGTGTTGGTGGTGGTTTCGCTGACCAGGATCCCCACCCCGGTGAAGAGCACGGTCAGGCCCACCACGGAGTGGCTTTGGAAGAGCGTCGCAAGGCCCGAGCCGATCCAATGAGCCAAGCCGGTGGAGAACATCAATTCTCCCAACGACATGCCTCCGGCGAAGAGCAGGATGGTGCCCCAATCGATGCCGGCGGCCTCACGCCATTCCAGGGTGAACGATTCTCTCCGGGAATCGGTGGGCAGGAAGAACAAGGCCGAGGTGGCCACCAAGCCGATGACGCTTTCCGGCGCGTGGGCGGTTATCCAGACGTAGGCCGGACTGGCCGAACCCCGGTCATCGAAGGCCGCGATCAGGCCCGGCAGCACCCATAGCGCCACGGCACCGACGAATACGCCCACGACATTCAGTTGCCCGCGGGTCCAACGACCCAGGTTGGCCCGTTCGGTCTCCAACCACTGGTGATGGTCGGTCAGCGACAACGTCGGGAATGGGCACAGTCGGTTGAACCTCCAGACGAGGAACCCGGCCAGCACGATCGCAACCGGAAGGCCCAGGCGCATCCATTGGAAGAAGGTAATCTTATACCCCAGAATCCGTTCGATGGCTCCGATCCCGATGAGATTGGGCGGGGTGCCGATGGGGGTGGCCAGGCCGCCGACCGACGCGGCGAAGGCGGTCAGCAGCATCAATCCGGCCGCGAATGGCGTGGCCCGGTAATTGGCCAAGCCCTGGCGCGACCCGAGTTCAGCCAGGATGGACAGCCCGATGGGCAGCATCATGGCCGTGGTGGCCGCATTGGAAACCCACATGGAGATGACCGCTGTGATTCCTGCGAAGGCGGCATACAGCCGGGCAGGGCTGGATCCGACCCAGGGCATGGCCAGGAGGCTGAAGGCAAAACGCCGGTTGAGGCCGTGTTTGAGCATCGCCTCCCCCATCATGAAGCTGCCCATGAACAGGAAGATGATCGGATCGGCGAAGGGTTTGAAGACCTCCCGTGCCGACCCCAATCCCGCCAGCACGCACAGGGACGGGGCCAGCAGGGCGGTGGCGGCCAGCGGAATGGCTTCGGTCATCCAGAGCGTCAGAGCCATGCCCACGATCGCGAAGAGGTGGCGGGCCGGAACCGACAACCCCGGGAAGGGAATGAACCACAGAACGACCAGAACCGCTGGGGCCAGGTACCAACCAATGCGTTTGCGCATACGCTCGAAGCGTTCCTCGGCCGGAGACAGATGGGCACTCAGGACCAGGTCTTGGGTTGGGTGCGACAAGGGTAGCGGAGGGCCTGAGGTTTTTGTCCGGGACGCCCCGAGGAGGCCATCGAATCCCCACGCCGGTCAACGCGGGCTTCCGAAGCAGTACACGAAGCCGTCATCGCAGCCGATGACGATGTGGCCGTCGACCACCGCGGGGGAACTCTGGACGGGTTGGCCCAGTTCGTAGTTCCAGCGTTCCTGACCGTCGACCAGCGACACAACGTAGAGTCGCCCGTCATCGGAGCCCACGATCACCCGGTCGCCGGCCACCACGGGGGAGCTCTCCACCTTGCCCCGGGTCTGGAAGGTCCAGAGCGGCTTGCCGTCGGCCCGGTTCACGCAATGAAGCCGTTTGTCGCGGCTGCCCACCAGCACCCGGTCGGGTGTCACGGCCGGTGAGGACATGAAGGGGAAGGCCCGGTCGCGGTATTTCCAGAGGATCTTCCCCTGATCGACATCGACGCACAGGAGCTCGTTCTCGTAATGGCCGACATACAGCAGGTCGCCGTCCATGGCGCCCGAGGCGGCGATGTAGGCACCGGCTTCGATCTCCCGGAGTTTCTTGCCTCCGACCACATCGACCACATGGACGAGGGCGTCGCAGCCGCCAAAGGCCGTGCGTCCGCGGGAGATGGCCGGTGAGCCGTTGATGTAATTGCCGGTCTCGTAGACCCAGTTGGATTTTCCGGTGGTGGCCTCGAAGCTGTAGAGGCGGAAGTCGTAGCCCCCGACGATGATGTGGGCGGAGGTTCCGTTGGTGCCGCCAATCCAGTTGGCGCTGCTCTTGATCTTGTCGTCGAAGCCCCGACTCCACAGTCGGGCGCCGGTCTTGGCGTCGAGGGCGAAGAAGTTGGTCAACGTGTCGCCGATGAAGACGCGCCCGTCGAGCACCAGGGCCGACGCTTCGACCGGGCCTCCGGCCTTGAACGACCACCGTTTGCTGCCATCGGCCAGAGATAGGCATACCATATTGGAGTCGGCCGATCCGATGAAGACCGCCCCGTCCACGATGGCGGCCGTGGCGCTGACCGCGCCTCCGGTCTTGAAGCGCCACTTCAGCACGGGGGCATCCGGGATGCGGGCCGGACTCACACCGCGTTGCGCGGGATCTCCCCGGAACATCGGCCAGGAGTTTGCCGTGGCCGCCTGGAGGCTCACGAGGCCTTCGGCTCCGAGGGCGAGGGCCATCATCAGCAGGGCGATGCGGATCATGCGCTCAAGGTTCGACCAATGTCGCAGGAAGGCAATCACGGGCTGTGCGCCCATGCGAAGGCCCGGTTCGTGCCGCCTCCGAGGACGGCCAGCGGGTGATTCGCAACCCGGTGAATACAACCCTTCCCTCATGGGACCGAAGAATCCTAACCTGCGCGCGTCGTCATGGCGTCCGACCTCTTTCCCGATACGATCCTCATCCGGCCCGACATCCTGAGTCGGCTCGACTTCGCCTCGCTCTTCGGCACCGCCGCACCGGTGGAGCTGGAGTTGGGGGCGGGGGATGGTTCCTTCCTGCTGCAGTATTCGGCGGCTCATCCGGAAGTGAACTTCTTGGGCGTCGAACGCCTGTTCGGCCGGTTGCGGAAAATCGATCGGAAAGGCCGACGTCAGGGATTGAAGAACCTTCGGGGACTGCGCATGGAGGCCACCTACCTCATGGACTGGATGATTCCGGAAGCCTCGTTGTCGGCCATCCATGTGTATTTCCCGGATCCGTGGCCCAAGAAACGACATCATCGGCGGCGTCTCATCAATCCGGCCTTCGCCGCCTTGGTGGCCAAGACCCTGATGCCCGGGGGGCGGTTCCATTGTCGGACCGATGATGTCTCGTATTTCGAGCAGATGCTGGAGGTCTTCAACGGCGCCGCCGAGCAGTTCGTCCCGGGCCGTGAACCGGAGGGGTTGCTGGAGGTGAAGACCGACTTCGAGCGTCAGTTCAATGCCGAGGGCATTCCCACTCGACACGCCACCTGGGTCCGGCGCTGATCGGGGCTATTCCCATGATTCCCGCTTCCCGCAGAGCCCTGTTGATCCGGAATCCGGCCTCGGCTTCGTCGCGGGAGCAGGCGCAGCGGTTGGAACGATTCGTGGCCGGGTTGGCCGCCGGCGGGGTCGCCTGCGAGATCCGGGTCACCCGATACCCGGGCCATGCCCTGGAGTGGGCTCGGACCGAGTCGGCCGGCTTCGATTGTGTCATCGCGGCCGGGGGCGACGGCACGGTGCATGAGGTGGCCAGTGGTCTGATCGCATCCGGTTGCCGAGTGCCGCTGGCCGTGGCCCCGTTCGGACGCGGCAACGACATCGCGCAAGTGGCCGGAGTGGCGGGCATCGGCGACGCATCAGACCCCGATCAGGCGGCCATCCGGGCGATTCTGCAGCCTCGGCCGGTGACCCTCGACACGATCCGAGTCACCTGGCGGGGAGAAGGCGAGGCGAGTGATCGGGTGCGGCATGCCGTCCTCTTTGGCGGCGTGGGTTTCGTGGGAGAACTGCTCCGTCAGACCACGCCCGGGGTGGTCCGGCTGTTCGGCCCCCGCTGGTGCTACTCGGCCGGTTTCTTCAGGGCCCTGTTCTCATTCCGTCCTCCGGTGCTCCGGATCCGGTCGGCCTCGGGCGAGCAGGTGCTGAACCATGCGGTGGCGGTCGTGGCGGGCAACGCCCCGTTCGCCGGGGGCGGCTTGATGAGGATCGGTCCGGGGGCGTCGATGACCGACGGAGTGCTGGAGTTGACCCTCATCGAGGCGGTGGGGCGATGGGAACTCGCGCTCCAATTCCTGCGTCTGCTGAAGGGGACCCATGTGCATCATCGGCAGGTCCGGTTTGTGCGCGGCACCTGGCTGGAGGTCTCGGCCGAACCCCCGCAGTGGATCGCCGTGGATGGCGAATTGCTGGGCACGGGGCCGGTCCGGTTCGAGGTCGCACCCCACTCGCTGACGCTGCTCACCGGTCCCGGTGCGGTGGTGTGAGCCCCGGCTCAGAATCGGCCCGAACCGCGGCCCGGATTTTGTCCCGCGATTGAGGTCTGGAACAGGTCCTGGACCTCCTGGGCCCCGGTGTCGTTGAGATGGTCGTCGTCGGTGTAGAAGAAGCGACGCCCCTCGGCGTAGCGGACCGATCCGTCGTCCCGGTGGAATCGGGATGCGCTGTCCAGAACCCGTACATTGGGGAATTGCGCCTGCATCCGTCGGAGGATACCCACGCTCTCGGTGCGATAGGCTTCACGGCCATCGGGCGGGATCAGGGGCAATGCGTCGTCGTGGCCGCGTCGCCAATGCACCCAGCCCCGGAGGTTTTCGTTCTCGCCCACCCGAAGCACCGGGACCTGCGTCACGAGGACGACCGTTTGCGCCAGCGGGCAGACCTCGGTCAGGAAGGCGCGGAGGTCGTGCTCCAAGTCCCGGCCCGACCAGGCATCCCACCGGTCGATGACGAAGAGTGTGTCGGGGCGCCATTCCCGGAGCCAGCGACGCCGGGCTTCGTCGAAGGCCGCGCCGTCGGCACGCCGTGGAAAGAGCGGACTCTCGGTGTTGACGAACAAGGCGGGGATGCCGTTGCCGGCTCCGAGGAAGGCGGCGGGGACGTGCGCTTGTCGGCAGAGGTCGTCGATGAGCTTCGAGTACATCAGGGCATGCGAACTGCCGAAGACGACCACCCGGGGCGTCGCACCGCCGCCGTCGGGTCGGAGTCCGCCCGTGCGCCAGGGTTCCGGCGGTCGGTCGGCCGGGGGCACGGGGATGCGGCAACCCCAGTAGCGGGGAGAGTCGCTCCAGCGTGGATCCTGGGGCGTCGAACAGTCGTACAGGCGGCCCGAGAAGGTCATGGGGTCGAAGCGGCCCAGCGGATCGACCTCGGAGTGACGACGCCACGAGAACACCGCCAAAGCCGTGGTGAGGGCCAGACCGCCCGCCAGCCAGCCGAGACGTCGTCGCCGATTCCACGCGGAATCCCGGAAGGGTGCCTCCACCCAGCGATATGCCGCGAAGGCGACCCCCACACTCAGGATGCCCCCGGCCACGGCCCCGGTGCTTTCCGGGAGATTCCGGTAGTTGGCCATCAGACGCCCCAGCACGATCAGCGGCCAGTGCCACAGATAGAGGGAGTAGGACAGGAGTCCCAGTCCCACCCAGACCGGTTGCGAGAGGATTCGCACCAGCGGATGCGAGGGGTCCCGGAGCGCGAGGAGCACCGCTGCGGTGCCCACCGTCGGGATCAGGGCCACCGCTCCGAGTGACGAATCGGCATGGGGTACTGTGATGAGGCTTCCGATCAGAAGGATCAGGCCGATCCAGCCCGTGGCCCGGGGAAGGTTTCGGGCCGCGGGTGACGAGCGGGCCCATTGGGCGGCGAGTGCGCCGAGCAACAGTTCCCAGGCGCGGGTCGGCAGCAGATAGAAGGTGCCCGAGGGATGGTGACGCGAGCCGTGGATCCACAGCGCGAGGCTCAGGATCGCAGGCACCGCGAGACTTCCAAGACCCCCAAGACCCGGCCTGCGCCCGCGGTGCCACAGCCAGAGCAGGCCGGGGAAGAACAGGTAGAACTGCTCCTCGATGCCCAGGCTCCAGAAGTGGGTGAGCGGCGCGTTTTCAGCCGCCTCGCCCCAGTAGCTACCCAAGTGTTTCCAGACGAAGAGATTGGAGAGGTTGGCCAGGGTGAACAGCCCGTGCAATCCGGGTTGGATGGCGGCGTTGGGAGGCAGACAAAGATTCCAAAGCGCCAGTGTGGCGAGGATCGTCAGCGTGGCGTTGGGCAGGAGTCGCAAGGCCCGTCGCAGGTAGAACTCGCGGAAGGAAAACCGGCCCGACTCGAGGTCGGTCGCGACGAGGCCCTGGATCAGGAAACCGGAGAGAACGAAGAAGGCATCGACTCCCAGGAATCCCCCCGGCAGCAACGGCGGGTGAAGGTGGAAGAGCCACACCGCCAGGATGGCGATGCCCCGCAGGCCGTCGATGGCCGCGTTGTGACCGGGTCTCTGAGGGGCTTCGGACATGGGCGGTCGCGAGCAAGTCGATGGCTTCAGTGCCCCGAGCGCGCCTTGCGTTGGAGATCGCGCAACGGTCTCCAACCGATCCGGATGATGTTCTCGCGGGCCACCAGTGCCTTGAGATCCGGGTCGCGGGTGAAGGCCTCGAACTCCTCGGTGCGGGTCTTCCAGCTGCCGGTGATGGCCTTCAATTCGTCGGTGGCCATGCCGGCGTGGATGTACAGTTCGGTGACCCCCGGCTTGAGGCTGGATAGCTTGCGCATCCAGAAGCCCTTCACATCCTTGGGTTCATCCTTGAGGTCCTCGTAGACGAAGTCGTCGGGGAACACGATGCCCTTTGCGGCGAAGGTCGCCCGCTGCGTCGGGCCGCCCATCTTCTCCAGAGTGGCCTGGGAGGCCATGCGGACCGGCAGGTCGAACTCCACCGCCAGCTTCAGGTACTGCTCTGCGTACGCGGTGTTGAGCTGGAGGGTGCCCATGTGGGAGTCGAGGTGGGTGACATCGACCCCGGCCTCGAGGGCGCGGCGGATCTGGGCGCGGGATTCCACGTAGGCCTCCTGCGGGGTGCCCTTGGCATAGACTTGTTGGACGGTCTGCCAGAGATGGCCGTCGGGGTCGATCAGGCCCGGGACCTCGGATCGGGAGGCGACCGGGCCCCAGCGGTAGAACCGCCATTCCGAGGTCTGGGCCAGATGCAGCCCGAAATCCTTCTCGGGGTGCTTCTTCGCGTAATCGACCATCTCGGGAAACCAGGGGCAGGGGACCATGAGGGTCGCGCTGGTCATCAGGCCCTGCTCGAGGCATTCGATGGTGGCGAGGTTGGCCGTGTGGCACATCCCGCAATCGTCGCCATTGATGATGAGCAGCTTGGCGTCGGCCGGGTATCCCAGACGGACGGCCAGCGGCGTCTCGGCCCGGGCGTCGGTGTCGGCTCCGGCCAGTCCCAAGGCCAGCCCGAGCATCGTGGTGACGGAGTGGATCCAGCGCATGATCCGGAGGTCGTACCCGGGTCGGCCCGGTTAGGACAGCGCATTTGCCGACCGGTCCGGGAACCAAGGACCGGGTCAGACACCCAAGGCCCCGACCCGCGAGCGGGCAGCGGTCATCCAGATGGGCAGTTCACCGAACCGGTCGCCGGCGAGGTGGGTCGGTGTGCGGCTTCCTTATACCAGAGGCTTCAACCCTTGAGCCGGGCCGCGTCGGGATGGTTCTTGTAGAACTCGTCGAGCGGGAAGCAGCCGCTGACCAGACCGTTGCGGGGACCGGTGGTGCATTCGCTGAAGGTGCGGCAAATCTGGCGCCGTTGCAGCGGACGTCCCGAGAGGACATTGGACGGCAGTTCCGGATAGCTCAACACCATGCGTCCCAATCCTACGACATCGACGTGCCCGGCCTTGATCTGGGCCGAGGCCACCGCGGGGAGCCACTCCTGCAAATAAGTGTAGGCCGAGCCCACCACGACCAGGTTCGGATGCTGCGCCTTGGCCCGCGCCACGGCCTCGATCTGGCGTGCCACGCCCGCCAGAGGGTCTTCCGGGGGCAGGTAGCCGTCGCTGGGCGGGGTCATGGCCGGGCGTTGCAGGTGCGGGTTGTAGTAGGGGCTGGCCGCGGTGAGGCAGACCAGGCGGATGCCGAGCGATTCCAACAGTCGCAGGAAAGCCAACGGCTCGGTGAGATCCATCTCGAGGGCGTTGTCGGGACGGGCTCCGAAGGCGAAGGGATAGGCACCCGACCACGGGGTGGGGACGCCGATGCCGTCGGGCCCTTTCTGGAACGGGAAGCTGTCGAAGAGACTCAGGCGCACCCCGATGGCCAATCCCGGGGCGTCGCGCCGGATGCCGGCGACGAGTTCGGTGAGGAAACGGGTCCTGTTGACGAAGCTTCCGCCGTAGCGACCCGGCCGGGTGAGGGCCGAGAGGAATTCGTGTCCCAGATAGCCGTGGCAGTGTTTGAGGTCCACGAAGTCGAAGCCCACCCGCTGAGCCCGAACCGCGGCGGCGACCATGTCGGCCACGAGGTCATCGATCTCGGTGTCGGTCAGGACGGCGCGGTCGTCGGTGATGCCGAATCGGGTGTCGAGCAGCGGGTGTCGGTAGGCGATCCGGGGTTCCAGCCGGGTCTTGTCATTCGGGCGTGCGAATCGCCCGGAATGGGTGAGTTGGAGGCCCACCAGGAGGTCGTTGTCGTGCCCGTGCTGCTGTCGATGGGCGCTCACGAGTTCTTCCCGCAGCGATGCCAGCTCCGACACGGTCGTCTCGGACAGCACCAGTTGATGCGGGTTGGCCCGCCCATCGGGACGCACCGCCACGGCCTCGCCGCCCCAGATCAGCTTGGCGCCGCTGGATCCGAACCGCCGCCAGCGTCGCCGGACCAGCTCGGTGGGACGTCCGTCGGCCGAGCCATCCCAGCCCTCCATGGGCAGGATGGCGAAGCGGTTGCCGATGGGCTTGGGAAGACCGATGCCTGAGGGAATGGACCGGCCCAGGATTTCGGTGCACGGGGTGTCATCGACCGGCAGGGGGTGGCCCAATTCGGCGAACCGCCGCCTCAGGTCTTCGGCACTCTTCACGGTCGCGAGCTTCGGGAAGCGGAACGAGGGTTGGGGGGGCATGGTTCGGGGAAAACGGGGGGTCAGTACATCCAGGCGGCCGATGCGAGCAACAGGAGTCCGGTGATCAGTCCGGCCGCGACGTCATCCATCACGATGCCCCAACCGCGGGGCAGGTGTTGCAGGGCTCCGATCGGCCACGGTTTGCCGATGTCGAGGGCCCGGAACAGGGCGAACGCCGCCAACCACCAAAGCCCGGTGGTCGAGGGCGCGGTGAAGTCGCGCAGGGCCACCCACCCGAGCAGGCCGCCGGCCTTCAAGGGCAGCAGGGTGAGGGGAATGGCCACGATTTCGTCGAGAACCACCGATCCCGGATCGGTGGTTCCGAGCAGGGACTCGGCCCGGGAACAAATCGGAACCGCCAGCAGGATCGCGGCGCATGTCACGGTGAGCGCGGCCCAGAACGGCAGCCCGAGGAGCGGGGCTGTCAGGGCGCACCCGACCAGGCTGCCCCAGGTTCCGGGTCCGGGACGCACTCGTCCGGAACCGAACCCTTCGGCCAGCCAGAGGATGCCACGGTCGGAGCGGTTCATTGCCGCGGCAGGCTATCGTGCCCCGGGTCGGCCTGTCCCGAGCAATCCGAGGCCACGGCGGCCAGGGTGGGCTCAACAAAAAGCGGGCGCCTTGCGGCGCCCGCCTAACCCAAACAACCAAACTAATCCTCCTCTACCAGACTGCCTTTTGGGCCTTCCGGCATGAGATCCCCCCTCGCGTCGTTGCGGCGTTTGAAGGGACCTCTGGAGAACCAACGCCCTAATCATGACACTGGCTGCGCCGTCGGCCAGAGGTTTTTTTGACCGGGTTGTAACCGGGTTGGCCTGGATCGGAGGTCGCGGAGGCGGTTGCGAGACGTTTCCGCGCTTTTGTTGTCGGGGACGACCGGCTTTGATCAAGGCCATGATCCTCCGATTCATGGTCTGCTGGGCGCTCGTCTGGGTGGTGGCTCGCGGGGCCTCGACGCCGCAATGGATCTGGGGCCCCGCCGGGGCCGAGAACGAGGCCCGGTACTTTCGTCGGACGTTCACAGTGCCCCCGGGGGCCTCGGGCGGCGATGTGGTCATCGCCGCCGATGACGAGGCCGAGGTGTCCGTCAATCGTCAGCGTCTGGGCACCAATACCTCCTGGAAGAAACCCACACGACTCAAGATCCGCTCGGTGGCCCGGGGTGAGAATGTCCTCGAGATCCGGGCGAGGAATCTCTCGGGCGGGGCGGGGGTGCTGGCCCGGATCGAGTTCTACTTCCGGGATTCCCCCCGGGTGGACATCGTGACCGACGGCACCTGGGAGACCTCGGCCGACGGGGTGTCCGGCTGGGCTCCGGTCCAATTGCTGGGGGCCTTGGGAACGCCGCCCTGGGGCGATCTTTCGCTGGAACCGGTGGCCACGCCGGTGGAGGGCATCTCGGTTGCCGAGGGGTTTCGCCTGGAATTGGTCCACAGTGCCCGACCCGGTGAAGGATCTTGGATTTCCATGACCCGTGACGATCAGGGTCGGTTGATCGTGAGCCCCCAGGGGTCCGAGCCATTGCATCGGCTGACCCTTCAGGAGGGCAAGGTGGCCAAGATGGAACGGTTGGAGGCCCAGGTCGGGGGAGCCATGGGGATGCTGCACGCCTTCGGGGCCCTGTATCTGAACGGTCGTGGTCCCGAAGGGTACCATCTCTATCGAATCCGGGATGCCGATGGCGACGGTCGGTATGAATCCACCGAATTGCTGCGCCGCTGGAAGGGCAGTGGGGGTGAGCACGGGCCCCACGCCTTGGTGAAGGGGCCGGATGATCGGATCTACGCGGTGGCGGGCAATTTCACCGATGTGCCCGACGACCTGTCCACGAACTCGCCGGTGAGGCATTACGCCGAAGATCTGGCCCTGCCCCGGATCGATGACGTCAACGGGTTCGGAGCGGGACGCAAGGCTCCGGGTGGATTCGTGCTCAGCATGGACCGGGATGGGCGGGATGCGCGGCTGTTCTCGGCGGGGCAGCGCAATGCGTACGGCATCGCCTTCAATGCCGATGGCGATCTCTTCGGCTTCGACTCCGACATGGAGCGCGACTGGGGCACGCCCTGGTATCGCCCCTCGCGGATCCAGCACCTCGTCAGTGGATCCGACCACGGCTATCGGGAGGGTTCCGGGAAGTGGCCCGATTACTATGCCGACTCGATCCCGCCGGTCGTCGACGTGGGCATCGGTTCTCCGACCGGTCTCCGATCCGGGAAGGGAACGGCGTTCCCTGCTCGCTACCAACGGGCGCTGTTGGGGCTGGATTGGGTCTTCGGACGCCTGATTGCGGTGCACTTGCAGGGGCAGGGAGCCGGATACACCGGTCGGGTCGAGACCCTCTTTCGCGGCCCGGCGATGAACCTGGTCGATCTGGAGGTCGGACCGGATGGAGCGCTGTATTGCATCACCGGCGGGCGCGGCACGCAGTCGGGGTTGTATCGCGTGAGCTGGGTCGGCAAGGAGGCACCGGAGCCCCAGGTGGCCCCGGTGGCCGGGGTTGCCGAGGCCCGCGCCCTGCGGAGCCGGATGGAATCGGCCCATGGCCGGGTGGATGGCGCGTGGCTCGCTGCCGGATGGGCATCCTTGGGATCGCCCGACGCGCTCGTGCGTCATGCGGCCCGGGTCGCCCTGGAATCGCAACCCGTGGCGACTTGGGCCGACAAGGCCCTTGCCGAGGAGAACCCCCGGATCGGTCTGACGGCCTTGTTGGCCTTGGCCCGCTGCGGCGATGCCGCTCAGCAGGTCGCTCTGCTCAAGGCGCTGGGACGCTGGCCCCTCGACACGTTGGACGAGGAGCTGTTCCTGACCAAGTTGCGGGTGATCGAGGTGGCCTTCGCCCGTCACGGCATTCCCGAGGCCATCCGGCCGATGGCCCTCGAAAAACTGGGCCGGCAGTTCCCGGCCGCGACCTGGCCGCGCAACCGGGAGTTGTCGCAGATCCTGGTGGCTTTGGGCGATGGCACCGCCGTATCGAAGATTCTGCAACTGCGCGAGGCTTCCAAGACCTGGCAGGAGCAATTGCACTACACGGCGGTGTTGCAGGGAATGACCCAGGGTTGGACTCCGGCCTTGCGCCAGCGTTATTTCGCATGGTTCCGGCAAGCGCCCTCGGGATGGGGACACATGCCGGCCGCCTACCCGCAGTGGTTTCTGGATGTCGATCAAAAGCCCAACCCGGGTGCGGGTTTTGATCCGCTGGTCAAGCGCATCGGTCAGAAGGCCTTCGCCCAGATTCCCGACGCCGACAAGGCGCCGATCGCGGAACTCCTGAATGGCAAGGCGGCGGAGGCCACCCCGGCTTCGGCCCCGGTTGCCTCCAGCGTGCCGCCACCGGCCAAAGCGCGGTCCAACGGGAACCACGCGTGGAAGTTCGATGACTTGTCCGATGCTCTGGCCGGACCGTTGTCGAACCGGAATTTTGCGCGGGGCGAACAGGTGTACCACGTCTCCCAATGCGCCGCGTGTCATCGGTTCCGGGGAGCCGGCGGGGTGGCCGGTCCGGAATTGACCGGGATCTCCAATCGCTATTCCCGTGCGGACTTGTGGCGCTCGATCGTGGATCCGAATGCGGTGATCTCGGAGCAGTACCAGTCGACGACCCTGACGTTGAAGGACGGCCAGGAGATCACCGGCCGGATCCTCGAGGAGTCACCGACCCAGATCGTGGTGCGCGTGGATGCGTTGACCGATCGCAAGGTGACCGTGGCCCCGGGCGAGGTGCGCCAACGAGTGGCTTCCAAAGTCTCGCCCATGCCCGAAGGCCTGCTCTCGGCCTGGTCGCGCGGGGACATTCTCGACCTGCTGGCGTATCTGGAGTCCGACGGGCGCGAGGAATCGCCGATCTTCAGACGGCGTTGAGGGCCTTCCAGGCCACGTGAACGGCCCACAGCAGCATCATCGCGCCGGCGCTGGTCACCTTGACGGCCGTGCCGGCGATCAGTCCCAAGGCCGCTCCGATCCCGGCCCGGCCGGCCTCGCGCCACGGACGCCCTCCGAACGCCTCCCCGACGATGGCCCCGATCAGGGGGCCGAGCACCCACCCCACCGGGGGCCAGGCCAGGCCCACCAGGCCTCCGATCACCGCGCCCAGCATGCCGCGCCAGCTGGCCCCGAGGCGTTTGGCACCATAACCGGTCGCGGCGAAGTCGAGTGCGATCGAGAGCCCGGCCATGACCAGCAGCGTGATCAGCACCCAGGTGGCCGCACCCCGATCTCCGAGGATCCCGCGATGGATCCATGCGGCGAGCGCGATCAAGGGGGTACCGGGGAGCCCGGGCAAGACGGTGCCGGCCAGACCCACTGCCATGACCAGGACGGTGAGGGCGAAGGCGGTGATTTCAAAAAGGCTCACAAGGATGGAGGTGCGAAAGCCGATCGGTTGGTGTCGGAATGGATAAGGCAGGGTTTTCCAAGGGCAAGGGTCGGGAAGGGGCGCCAGCGTCCCGGGGATGGATTCCCTGGTGCGGCTCTACGGCGCGAATCGGGGTCGGCGAACCCCTTCAGACAGGGGTTCCGGGGTTCTAGCCCCCCTGTGCGGTGAATACGGGGGGGCGACGCCGAATAGCTGTTTTTTTTCGATGGGCCGCGCCACGGGCGGGGATTTGGGAGCGCCGGTGGAATCCATTGAACAATTTCAAGAAACGGTAGTCTGGTACCGTGTTCTTTCCGATATTGAAGCCCCAAAGCAGCGTCAATCGAGTGGGAAAATCCCGTTCAGATCGGCTGAAAACCGAGGGTCGATGCGATGGAAACGGTCGATGGGGATCCGAGCGAACCCCGCCTACCGTGACCGATTGCGACCGATTGCGACCGATTGCGACCGATTGCGACCCATTCCAAAACGGTCCCGCCAAAACATCAGCAGGGTCTCGGCGCGCTCCGATCGTGTACCGACGTTTCGATGTCGGCCCACGGTGGGCGACGGGTTGAATCAGGCTGATTGGCCCAGACGTCGTCGACTTTCAGTCCGGATCACTTTGAGTTGACTCGACCGGAAATCCCGCTAGATTGATTTCGTTCTTTGGATGCAGAGTTCAAAATCGAGCCGTCAGGTTCTCAGAGATGGCAGGTGGGATCACCTTCCGTAATTGGGTTCATAGACCAAAGTTCTCGAATTTCTGACACAGTTTTGCTTCTACGATCATCCATTTTGATTGAATGCTTTCGATCAAATCAAATTATTCGTAACAGTAATTACAACAGTAATTGCAACGATGACCGATAATGATTATCGTAATAAAATTGTGTCTGAAGGCAGTTTCTTAGTTCAACGGCTGGTTTGGTTTTGATCGTAGGGCTGAAGTTTTGGCGCTGAATTCACACGTCGAATATTCTTTGAGGTTCAAATCAATCTCAACGGTTTCGATGACGCTGGATTCAATCACGCCGTCCGTTTTCTGAGGTGTCGTTGTTCAACGCTTCAGAATCTCCACTAAGTCCTACTGAACTGATTCTGATTATTCCCCGGGGCGTACGGTCATCCTCTGACTGGCGCCCCGGTTTTGTTTCTGGCCCCCGTTTGCACGACGGGGGCCTTTTTATTTCTCCAGAAACTCCCCCAGGCAAGGGACAGGCTCTTCAGGCAAGGGACAGGCTCTTCAGGTTGGCCAAGAGGTGGGGATTATCGTTGTTTTGCCTCCGACCGCGGGAGCAGGCACTCTTCCGCAGCGGATGCGTTGCTTCATCTCCATTTGGATCTGGGTTTGGGCCGTGGGCGGGTTCGTGTCACCGAAGGTGTGTGCCGAGCCTGAGACCCAGGTGGCCCCGCCCTCGGCATCTCAGGCCGCCCGGCCAGCCCAACCCCATCCGATCGCGGCCCAGACGCGGGTCCATTCGGTTTCCGATGCCAAAGCCACTTCGGCGTTCGTCCCGGATCTGGACGTGATTCGCAAGTTGGTGGATCGAGGGTTGTTGGCGTTGTCCGGAAAGACCAATGCGGCAGCGGCTTGGAGGGTTTGGGTCAAACCGGAGGATGTGGTGGGCTTCAAGGTGATCTCGGCCCCAGGAGCACTGACCGGAACCCGGCCTGCGGTGGTCGAGGCGCTGGTGGATTCCCTGATCCGCTCCGGTCACCCGGCCAGCAAGATCGTCATCTGGGATCGCCAGGCGCGGGATCTCAAGACTTCCGGTTTCCAGGAACTGGCCGGCCGGCTCGGGGTCCGATGTGTGGCCACGACCGATGCGGGTTGGGATGGCAACCAGTTCTACGAGTCGGCGGTGTCGGGAAAACTGGTCTTCGGGGACTTCGAATTCGGAAAAGGCGACCGATTCGCGGTCGGACGGCGATCACATGTCTCGAAGCTCCTGACCCAGGAGGTCACCCGCATCATTCCCGTGACTCCGATCCTGACGCACCACTCGGGCGGCATCTATGGACACCTGCTCTCGCTGGCCTTCGGTTCGGTCGACAACATGTTCCGCTTTGAAACCGATCCCAGCCGAACCGAGGAATCCGTGCCCGAACTCTGCGCGCTCGACGACCTGATGCCCAAGGTCGCCTTCGGGGTGACCGATGCGCTGGTCGGTCAGGTTCGGGGCGACGACAAGGCCCGGTTGCACGACACGATCGCCCTCAACGAGTTGCGCTTCGGAACCGACCTGGTGGCGTTGGACGTGCTCTCGCTGTCCGATGTCGCCGCGGCCAGAAAAGCCTACCCCATCGAAGGAGAGCGGCCGTTGCGCACCGAACTGTTCTTCAATGCCGAGTTGCTGGAGCTGGGGATCGCCAACACCAACCGGATCGAGGTGCTGCGGGCTCCGTGATGACCCCGTCGCCGACCACCATCCCGATTGAACGGATCGATCCGGCGGGTCTGCCTCGGGTGCGCGCACTCGCCGAGGACATCTGGCGATCCTGCTACGCCGGATTGCTCTCGCCGGGGCAGATCGAATACATGCTCCAGTGGATGTATTCGCCGGAGCGCCTGATGCAGGATTGGCAGTCGGGGGTTTGCTTCGAATGGCCCCTCGTGGACGGCCGGCCCGTGGGGTATCTCGCCACGGAGCTCGAGCCGACCCGGGCTGTGATGCACCTCCACAAACTCTACGTTCTGCCCCAGTACCAAAGGCGGGGCATCGGCAGCCGACTCCTCGACCATGCCTGCCAGTCGGCTTCCAGAGCCGGTTGCCAACAGGTCCGCCTCCATGTGAACAAGGCCAACCATCCGGCCATCGCCTGTTACCGACGTCATGGATTCATCCGGGAAGCCGCCGTGGTGAACGACATCGGCGGCGGCTACGTGATGGACGACTACGTCATGGTCCGCTCACTCACCGCCGGAGCCCCCGTGCAGGTCGCCCCGCCTTGATCCGACGACCGGATCAACCGGCCAGGTGACCCAGGCGTTCCTGCAACTGGGAGGTCCATCGGCTGACGTAGCTCATGGCGCGGGCGGCGTCTTCGAGGGCTTCCAGCGGCAGGCGTTGGATTCGATCCGGGGCCGGCGGGGGAGGGGCCGACTCCCAGGCCGCATTGAGGTCACGCAAGGTGGCTTCGAGAATTTCCCGGCGGGCATTCACCTGCCGCTGGAGGCCCATCAACCGATCACTCCACTCGAGGGCCTGCCGCATCCGCTGGAGCTTGAGCATCGGGGAATCCGAATTGGGCGTGGTCGCCAAAAAGGTGTCGGCATCACGGCATGACTGACCGATCTCGACGAACAGATCCATGGTTCCGGCGGGGATCCGCTGGATGTCGCGCGAGGGTGCGCCCCGCTCGAGTTCGAGCAGGTGGAAGAGCCGGTCCCGGGTTTCCTTGAGCGTATTGTAGGCCGCATTCAGTTCGGCGGAGCGGGCATTGGCCTCGGCCCGCTCGGCCTCGGTGCCGCCATGGAAGCGATCGGGATGCGTGGTCGCGGACAGTTCCAGGAAGCGGGTCTTCAGGGCGTCGGCGTCGAGCCAGGGGCGACGCGGTTCTTGGAGCAATGCAAAACAATCGGTCATGACCAGGCCTCACGGTGACCCCGGATGGCCCCCGCATCAAATGCTTCGTCAACGCCTCCGAGGCCGGGGCGGCTGGTGCATCGCCGACATCTCCGCGTGCCATCCGCGCATAGCGCCCGGGGATGGATCCTATACCCTGTGCCCAACAACGCCTTCCGACCTCTGGGTTCTCCCTTGCCGTCGTGCGTCCATGGAGGATCAATCTTCCACCGAATGCGCGGCCCGGTGACGGAGTCCACGGTTCGCGTTGTCGCACTCAGCCATGAAACAGTTGCTTCGATCCCTCCTGCCGATGTGGGCCTTGCTGGCCGTCACCTTCGGCCTCCATGCCGCTCCGCTCCGCGTGTTCATTCGCGGCGGCGTCAAAACCCACGGCCCGAACCAGCACGATCACCCGCGATTCCTGGGTGAATGGGCCAAGCTCCTCACCGAGCGGGGCATCACCGCCAGCGGCGCCATGGAATTCCCGACGGCCGCCCAACTCGAGGCCACCGACGTGCTCGTGATCTACGCGGCCGACGGCATGAAGATCACCGGCGACGAACGTGGCCGCTTCGAGCACTTCCTGGCCCGCGGGGGTGGCGTGGTGGTGCTCCATGACGGCGTGGTCAGTGGCGACCAGCACGAGTGGTGCAAGAAGATCATCGGCGGAGCCTGGCGCTGGGACGGCGACAAGAAGACCCAGTGGCACGAGGGCAACGTCGGGGTCTATTTCGTCAACCCCGAGCACCCGATCGTGAAGGGCGTTTCCAACTTCGACTGGAAGGACGAGGTCTACAACCGCCTCGACATGGCCGAGGACGTCAACGTGCTGGCCCAGAGCTTCGTGGATGTCTTCAACATCTGGCCCCAGTTGTGGACCTACGAGAAGACGCTGCCGGAGGCCAAGGCTCCCTACCGGGCTTTCGTGAGCATTCCGGGCCACGAGTATGACTCGTTCAACACCCCGCACTACCGGGCCATCCTGCTGCGCGGCATCGCCTGGGCGGGCAAGCGCGCCAACGCCGACGAATTCTGCAAGCCCGAGGAGCTGGCCTCGCTCAAGTACCCGGCCGGTGGGCCGAAGCCCGCCGCCGAGGCGCTCAAGACCTTCCAGACCCATCCGGAATTCAAGGTGTCCCTCACGGCCGACGAGAATGTGGCTGAGAAGATCATGTCCATGGATTGGGACGAGAAGGGGCGTCTGTGGGTGGTCGAGACGCCCGAGTACCCGGGCGGTCGTGACGTGAACAAGAACGACTTCAAGGCCTACTGGAACCGCGCCCAGAACCCGGCCGCATTCCCGGTCGGTGGCAAGGAATCCCGCAAGCCGCTGGACCGCATCTCCATTCTCGAAGACACCAACGGCGACGGCGTGGCCGACAAGCGGACGCTCTTTGCCGACGGTCTGGAATTGCCCACCTCCCTGGTGTTCTGGAAGGACGGCGTGATCGTGGCCCAGGCCCCGGACATCTTGTGGATCCGCGACACCAATGGCGACGGCCGGGCCGACAAGGTCGAGACGCTCTACACCGGTTGGGGCACCTTCGACACCCACGCGGTCATCAGCAATTTCCGGTGGGGCATGGACGGCTGGATCTACGGATCGGTCGGCTACACCCGCGGTCGCGTGAAGTCGGCCGATGGATCCAAGGACTTTGGTGATATCGCCGCGGGCATCTACCGCTTCAAGCCTGATGGCTCGGCCGTCGAACAGATCGCCGCCGGCGGTTGCAACACCTGGGGCTGCGAAATCGCCCCCGACAACGAAATCCTCTTCACGACCGCCACTTGCGGCGAGCCGATCTGCCACGTGGTGATCCCCGAGAAGATTTTGGCCCGCGGGCAAGTGGGTGGCATGAAGTCGTTCCTGAATGTCATCGAAGAGAACAAGATCTACCCGGCCTTCGACGAAAAGCGTCAGCCCTATGTCCAGATCGACTGGGTGGGCGCGTGGACTGCGGCCGCAGGCGCGACGATTTATGACGGTGGCGCTTGGCCGGCCAAGTGGGCGGCCACCGAGCGGTATTCGTTCTTCATGAGCGAGGCCACCCGCCAGCTCTTCCACCACGAGTTCCTCGACCCCAAGGGCGCAACCTATCAGGGGCGCAAGGAAGACGGCCGCAAGCAGACCGAGTTCCTCGCCAGCACCGACTACTGGTTCCGCCCCATCCACAGCCGCGTCGGTCCCGACGGGGCCATCTATCTGGTCGATCTCTACAACCAGATCGCCGTCCACAACGACACCCGGGGCCCGGGTCACGGCGCCCGCAACGCGGCCTCCCGCCCGGATCGGGATCATCACTTCACCCGCATCTGGCGCATCCAGCACAAGGAAGCCAAGACGCTGCCGACGGTGAAGTTCGACCGCAACGACGCCGACACGTTGGTGGCGGCCCTGAACCATCCGAATGGGTGGGTGCGTTCGACGGCCAACCGGTTGCTGATCGAGCAACCCGCCTTGTTGGAATCGGCCTTGGAAAGTCTGGGGCAGTTGATCGGTGACACTTCGGCTCCGGCCGAGTCCCGCATCCAGGCGCTGTGGCTCTACCGTGTGGCCGCCTCCAACGGTCCGGTGCCCTGGCAGGATGGTGCGGCCGCGTCGGTGCTCAATGATCCGTCGCCGTGGGTGCGCAAGAACGCGCTGCGCGTGGCCACCGAACTGGTTTCCAACCCGTCCAACCTCCGCTCCCAGGATTCCGATCCGGTGAAGACCACCGAGAAGGCGGTCATCGAGCGCCTGAGCGATCCCGACGGTCGCGTGCGCATCAATGCCTTGATGGCCGCGGGTTCCCTACCGGCCTCCCGTGCTCTGGCCGATGCCGTGGTGGCCGCCTGGCCGAATCTGAAGGACCGCTGGCTCGAGTCCGCGGCGGTGGGTGCTGCCGATCGGGATCCGCTGCTCTTCCTCGAGGCCTCCTTCGCCTCCAAGGATCCGGCTTTCCTCGCCAGCTATGTGCCGCACTTGGCGCGTCTGGTGGCCAACCGTCGTGATGCGGCGTTGGCGGGTCGCATGGTGCAGTTGCTGGCGCGGCAATCGGCCGCCGCCGACGGCCTCAAGGCTGCGGCCCTCGAAGCGTTGTCCGCCGCGCTCGACGCCCGCCTGCAGCCGGAACTGGATGCAGCCACTCTGGGTGCCCTGAAGTCGCTCCTGGCCTCGGGTCGCACCGCCGGATCGGTGCTGCCTCTGGTGGCTCGCTGGAAAGCGGCCACGGCTCTGTCAGCCGAACTCAAGCCGGCGATCCAGGCTGCTTCGGCCCAGATTCGGGACGCTTCGTTGTCGGACGCTTCCCGCGGCCAGATCGCTGCGAACCTCATCGGTGTTCGCAACATTGATGCTTCGGTGATTCCGGCCGTCGCCGGCTTGGTCACTCCGAGCATCAGCCCGGCGCTCCAGAAGTCCCTGATCGAAGCCTTGGGTTCCGCTCCCGAGGGTGGAATGGCCCTGGTGGAACGATTTGCCCAATTGCCCACCGGTCAGTTGGAGACGGCCTTCGCTCAGGTCCTCAAACGGGCCGATTCGTCGTCGGCCTTCATCGAAGCGCTGGCTGCCCGCAAGATCGACGTGGTGCTGCTGGGGCCGGCCCGTCTGCACCGCTTGCGCACCCATGGTGACGCCAAGATCGCCGCCCGGGCCACTCAGGTCATCGACGACCTGAAGGGGCCCGAGGCCAAGGAGAAGGACGCCCTCATCGCCAAGCTCCGTCCGGAAGTGGAGAAACCCGGCGACGTGGCCAACGGCAAGAAGGTGTTCACCGCCAACTGCGCCGGGTGCCACATCTACAAGGGCGAGGGCCGCAATCTGGCTCCCAACCTCAACGGCATGGGCGCCCATGGCGCCGCCGACTTGCTCATCCACATCGTCGATCCCAATCGCGTGGTCGAACCGAACTTCATCAGCATCAGCATCGAGACCAAATCGGGTGATCAGTTCGATGGCGTCATCGATCGCGAGAACGCCTCGGAAGTCGTCCTGCGCGACGCTTCGTCCGATCACACGCTGCGGGTCTCCGACATCGCCAGCCGCAAGTCCACCGGCCGCTCGCTCATGCCCGAGGGCTTCGATGCCTTGGGGGCCGCGGCCCTGCGCGACTTGCTCGCCTACATGACGGTCGACGACAACCGCTTCCGCATCATCGATCTGGGCGGGGCCTTCACGGCCAACAGCGGTCGTGGCCTCTACATCACGCCGGAGCAGGAGGATGATACCGTCAGCTTCCGCAGCTACGGCCTCAAGCGCGTCGAAGATATTCCCTTCGATGTGATCAGCCCGGACAAGGCCGTGGCCAACGTGGTGGTGCTCAAGGGCGGCGCTTCCGACTCCTGGTCGCGCAAGAACCTGCCCAAGCGGGTCGAGGTGAAGGTCGGGGTGGCCGCCTCCAAGCTGCACATCCTGGGCGGCGTGGCGGGCTGGGGTTACCCGGCCGTCGGCGAGAAGATCAACGCCCTCAAGATCACGGCCGTGTTCGAAGGCGGCGCGACACAGGAGATCGTCCTGAAGAACGGCGTGGAAATCGCCGACTACCGCGGCCGACCCGATGTGACCGGTTCCAAGGGATTGCCGAGCTGGACCAAGGGGCCCGGTCAGATCCGCTGGCTCTCCAAGAACATCGCCAAACCGGGTGTCATCCAGAAGCTGGTGCTGGAGAGCTATGACAACGAAGTGGCACCGACCCTGTTCGCGATCACGGCCGAGTTGGGCGCCCCGGCCGGTCCGGAGCAGGTCCAGGCCGAAGCGGTCGCCGCTCCGCTGAAGTGGGGCAACGGACTCAAGACGCTGCTCATCGGTGGCGGTGCCTCGCACGACTACAACCGCTGGTTCAACCTGGCCGATGTGGCCATGCTCAATGGTTCGGGCCGCATCTCGGCCCAGTACCGGGAGCCGCAGGATGTGACCGTCGACGCCGTGAAGTCGGCGGACATCCTGCTCATCAGCGCCAACAAGGCGTTCCCCGACGCGGCGGTGCGTGAGGCCATTGCCGCTCATGCCGCGGCTGGCAAGGGCCTGGTGCTGCTGCACCCGGGCCTCTGGTACAACTGGGGCAACTGGCCTGCCTACAACCGGGAACTGGCCGGTGGCGGTTCGCGCGGACACGACGCCTACGGGGAATTCGAGGTCACGGCCTCCGGCGTGAAGCATCCGCTGATGCAGGGCGTTCCTGAAAACTTCAAGCTCAGCGACGAGCTCTACTACTACGAGGCCGATCCGGCGGGCACGCCCATCCAGGTGCTGGCCACGGCGCATTCGAAGTCCAAGAACAAGGACTTCCCGCAGGTCTTCGTGGTGAAGCATCCCAAGGCCCGCATCGCGGGCATCACGCTGGGTCACGATGGTATCGCCCACGGGCATGCCGCCTACCAGCAGTTGCTCAAGAACGCGGTGTTGTGGACGGCCCACAAGGAGGCCTGGATCACGGCCAGCGCGAAGTAATTTTCGAGCGGGTTCCGATGCGGCGCGGCAGGGGTGCCAGTCACTCCGCCGCGCTGTTTGTTTTTCGGTGGCCGGTTGAAAGGGTTCTCACATCGGCTCACAGTGCTGCGGCGACGGTGTGTGCCGTTGGGGTATGCTTCGATGAGTCGGCGAATTTCTGCATCGATCGGTGGGCGAACCTTCTGGATGACGGTCCTGATCGGGTGGGTGCTGGTTGTCCGTGCGGGGGGTGTCTCCTTGGATCTGGTCTTCCGGCCCTGCTGGGACGGCAAGCCTCTCGAGCTTGAGGCGCTTCGTCACGAGACCGGTTCCGGCGAGGTGCTGTCGGTGACCCGACTGAGCGCTCTGGTTTCGGGGGCCGCACTGGAGACGGCCGGAGGAAAGTGGGTGGACGTGGCCCCGGCCCACGCCTGGATCGATGTCGCTTCGGGTCGTCTGCGGTGGACCTTGAAGGCGGTTCCTACGGGTCAGTACCGGGCGCTGCGTTTTTGGATCGGGCCGGATCCGATCGAGAACCACGCCGATCCGGCCAAACGCTTGCCCGACGATCCGTTGTCACCCGTTCTCAACGGCCTGCATTGGGACTGGCAGGGTGGGTACATCTTCATGGCGCTCGAAGGGCGCCATCGTTCGGGCTCCAGCCCCATCGGCGGCTACTCGCTGCATTTCGCCCGGGATCCCCGCCGCACCCGGATATCGCTCGCGGTGCCGTTGGATCTGACCCGCGACGGGGCCCTCCGCTTGGACTGGGATCTGGCCTCCCTGTTCCGCCTGCCCAGTCCGATTTCGCTCGCGCGGGAGGGGCATTCCACCCATTCGCGCGACCAGGATTCACTGGCCGATGCCCTGGGCCGAAACCTGCCCTTGTCGTTCCGTGTCGGCGAGTGGATGGCGGGTTCCGAGATGGCCGCAAAGGCGGTTCCCGCGGTTGTTCCCAAAGACCTGCCTCCGAACTACACGCCCCATCGATTCGCCATGGCGGCGACTTTTCCCATGCCGGCGCTCCCACGGGACAATCCGTTGATCGAGGAACGGATCGGGTTGGGGCGTCGTTTGTTCCACGAGACCGCCTTGTCGGCCGATGGATCCATCGCCTGCGCCTCCTGCCATGGGGCGTCGACCGGTTTTTCCGACCCGCGTCGGTTCAGTCCGGGCGTCCGAGGTCAGTCGGGCACTCGGCAGTCCATGGCCTTGGTCAATCTCGCCTGGAAGCACGAGTTCTTTTGGGACGGTCGAGCCCGGTCGCTGCGGGAGCAGGTGTTGATGCCCATCCAGGACCCGACGGAGATGGCCGAGACCTTGGACTCGGTGGTCGGCAAACTCTCGGGCATGCCGGACTACCCGACCCTGTTCGCGAAAGCCTTCGGGACGCCGCGCATCGACGCCGAACGCATGGCGTTGGCTTTGGAACAGTTCGTCCTGACCCTCACCGGGTTCCGGTCCCGGTTTGATTTGTCGATTCAGGGAAAGGCCAGCCTCAGCGACCAAGAGCGCCGAGGTTTGGAGTTGTTCATGACCGAAAACGAACCCCGCATGGGTCAACGCGGGGCCGATTGCTTCCACTGCCATGGAGGTCCGCTCTTCACCAATCACCAATTCCACGACAACGGGCTGGATGAAAAGCCTCAGGATCCCGGTCGAGGGCGCATCACTGGCCGTGAGGCTGATCGGGGCAAGTTCGTGACGCCCACCTTGCGCAACATCGCCCAGACGGCGCCCTACATGCATGATGGCCGGTTCGCGACCCTGGAAGCGGTGGTGCGCCATTACTCGGAGGGGGTTCGAGCCAGCCCCAATTTGGATCCCAACCTGGCCAAGCATGCGGCTGGTGGACTCCATCTGAGCCCGGAAGACCAATCGGCACTGGTGGCCTTCCTGAAAACTTTGAGCGAACCCGTTCCGGAATCGGCCGTGCCGTCATCGGGGCGACCCAGTCCCTGAATCGCACCCTGTAACCGCGATGAATCCCCGCCGTCTTTTTTTCAAGCCATGACCACCCCTTCACTTCACCTCACAACCCTGTCCCTTTGTCTGTGGGGCGCTTTGGCCCCGCTGCAGGCGGCCTCGCCCGCGAATTGGCCGGCCTGGCGCGGCCCGTTGGCCAGCGGTGTGGCTCCCGATGCCCATCCGCCGATCCGGTGGAGCGAGTCCGAAAACGTGCAATGGAAGGTGTCGATTCCGGGGCGGGGGACTTCCACACCGGTGATCTGGGGAGACCAGGTGTTCATTCTTACGGCGGTGCCCACCGGGCCCGAGGCGGCCGCGGCGGCTTCGGAGGCCGGTGGTCCTCCCACCGATCGTCCCGATCGCCCGGATCGACCCCGTCGTGGTGGCCCCGGTGGCCCCGGCGGCGGTGCCGGAGGGATGGTGGATCGCCCGACCCGCGCCCAGCAGTTCACGGTGATCAGCTTCGACCGCAAGACCGGCAAGCAACGTTGGATGCATTCGCCGCGCACCCAATTGCCCCATGAAGGCCACCACAAGGATCACGGGTTCGCCTCCGCCTCCCCAGTCACCGATGGCCAGCACCTGATCGTCTCGTTCGGTTCGTTCGGGCTCTACGGGTACGACCTGAAGGGCAAACTCCTCTGGGAAAAAGACCTGGGCGACATGCGCACGCGCAACAGCTTCGGCGAGGGCAGTTCGCCCGCGCTCGACGGCAACACGGTGGTCGTGCTCTGGGACCACGAGGGTGACGACTTCATCGTGGCCCTCGACAAGCGCACCGGTCGTGAGCTCTGGCGTCAGCAACGTGACGAGCCCACCGGGTGGTGCACTCCGTTGATTGTCAGCCACGGCGGTCGCAAACAGGTGATCGTCAATGGCACCCACAAGGTCCGCAGCTACGATCTCCAGGATGGCAAACTGTTGTGGGAGTGCGGCGGGCAGACGGTCAATGCCATCCCTTCGGCGGTTTCCGCCGGGGATCGGGTGTTCTTGATGAGCGGCTATCGGGGCAATGCCCTTCAGGCCCTTCGCCTGGACCGTTCTGGCGATCTCACCGGCACCGACGGCATCGTGTGGTCGCACGCCAAGAGCACTCCGTACGTCCCGTCGCCCCTGCTGGTGGGCAACACGCTGTATTTCCTCTCCAACAACAGCGCGATGCTCTCGGCCTTCGATGCCGGTTCGGGCAAGGCCCACTTCGAGGCGGAGCGTCTGGAAGGACTCAATGGCGTGTACGCCTCCCCGGTGGCCGCCGACGGCCGGGTCTATGTGGTGGGCCGCGACGGCAACACCGCCGTTCTCCGTCAGGGCAATGCGCTGGAAGTGCTGGCCAAGAACCGTCTCGACGATGGGTTCGACGCCTCTCCGGCGATCGTGGGCAAGCAGCTCTTCCTGCGGGGTCGGCAGAATCTCTATTGCATCGCCGAGAAGTAGGCGGTCCGGGTCGGGTGGGGCGGGTGGGCGTTCCCCGTCGGCAAATCCCCTCGACCATCCCCTCGACCGATGGTTGACCCTCCAGAGGCGGACTGGCCAGACTCGGGTCAGTCTCCGTGCCGGATGGGTCTTGAGCCGGGCTTCACTCGATGGAAGCCGTGCAGGGCCCTATGGGCGGTGATGGTTTTGGACAAGTCCCACCAATCGATGAAGGCCGTCATTCTAGCGGGCGGGTATGGAACTCGGATTGCCGAGGAGACCCATCTCAAGCCGAAGCCGATGATCGAGATCGGCGGCCGGCCCATCCTGTGGCACATCCTCAAGATGTACTCGGCCCACGGGGTCAACGACTTCGTGATCTGCTGCGGCTACAAGGGGTATGTGATCAAGGAGTTCTTCGCGAACTACTTCCTGCACACCTCGGATGTGACCTTCGATGTGGCCAACAACCGCATGGAGGTCCACAAGCGCCACGGTGAACCCTGGCGGGTGACTCTGGTGGATACCGGCGAAGAGAGCCTCACCGGCGGTCGGCTCAAGCGGGTGTCCTCGTACGTCGAGAACGACGAGGCGTTCTGTTTCACCTATGGCGACGGCTTGGCCAGCGTCGACATCGGGGCCTCCATCCGGTTTCACCGGGAGCATGGCAAATGGGCCACGGTCACGGCCGTTCAACCCCCTGGACGATACGGCGCCCTTCAGATCGAGGCGGGTGTGGTGCGCGAATTCACCGAGAAGCCTCGGGGCGACGGCGGGTTGATCAACGGAGGGTTTTTCGTCCTGTCGCCCAAAGTGCTCGAACTCATCGAGGGCGACCGCACGAGTTGGGAAAACGACCCCTTGGTCCAACTGGCCCAACGGGGCGAATTGATGGCCTTCGAGCATCGGGGATTCTGGCAGCCCATGGACACGCTCCGCGACAAGAACCAACTCGAGGAACTCTGGGCTTCGGGTAAGGCTCCCTGGAAGGTCTGGTCCACACCATGAGCCTCCCCGACCCGAAATTCTGGCGTGGCAAGCGGGTCCTGCTCACCGGTCACACCGGGTTCAAGGGCTCTTGGCTGACCCTCTGGTTGCATCAATTGGGAGCCACGGTGGCGGGGTTGAGTCTTCCGCCGATCACCGACCCCAGCCTCTTCGAGTCGGCCCGGGTGGCCGAGGTGTGCTGCCTGAGCCGGATGGGGGATATCCGCGACCGGGCCGCGACGGCGGCGGTCATCCGTGATTTCAGGCCCGAGATCGTCCTCCACCTGGCGGCTCAACCCTTGGTGAGGGCCAGCTATCGCGAGCCGGTGGAGACCTTCGCCACGAACATCCAAGGCACCATCCATGTCCTGGATGCCCTCCGGGGTCTCGCCGAGGTGCAGGTGGCGGTGATGATCACCACCGACAAGGTGTATCGAAACCGCGAATGGGAACGGCCTTACCGAGAGGAGGATACCTTGGGTGGCGCCGATCCCTACAGCGCCAGCAAGGCGGCCTGCGAGCTCGTCATCGACGCTTATCGCGATTCGTTTCTGCGGGCCCAAGGGGTGCGTCTGGCCAGTGCCCGCGCGGGCAATGTGATCGGTGGGGGAGACTGGTCCGAAGACCGGTTGATCCCCGATGCCGTCCGCGCCTGGCAGCAGGGCCAGGTGCTGGAGATCCGGCGTCCGGGAGCGGTGCGCCCCTGGCAGCATGTCTTGGATCCGCTGGCGGGTTACTTGTTGCTCGCCGAATCGTTGTGGCACCGGAAGGCCGCTGAAGAAGCGTACAATTTTGGTCCCCTCCAAGACGATGCGGCCTCGGTGCGGACGGTGATCGAAATCGCGCGGAAAGGGGTGGGTGGAGCAGCGGTGCACTATCACGAAGTAGTCCAAGGCCCTCATGAGGCGGGGTTGCTGCTGTTGGAGAGCGCCAAGGCCCGGAGTCGGTTGGGCTACCGATCCCGTTGGGGCTTGGCCGAGGGGGTACGACGGACTCTTGATTGGTATCAGGCCCAGGCGGCCGGCGACGATGCCCGACGGCTCTGCGAACAGGACATCCGGGAATACTCCGCGTTGCCATGAGTCGCTTCGAGATCCAGGACCTGCCTCTGGCCGGTTTGAAGCGGGTGACCCGCAAGGCCCACTCCGACGCGCGGGGTTTCATCGCCCGGCTCTTCTGCGATGCCGAGTTGCAGGAGGCCGGCTGGATTCGGCCCATCCGGCAAATCAATCACGCCCGGACCGTGCAGTCGGGGGCGCTGCGAGGGATGCATTTCCAACTCCCCCCGCAGTGCGAAATGAAGCTCGTGAGCTGCATCCGTGGGGAGGTCTGGGATGTGGCTGTCGATGTCCGTGCGGGTTCGCCGACCTTCCTGAAATGGCATGCGGAGCGCCTTTCGGAAGACAACCACCACGCCCTGCTGATTCCCGAAGGCTTTGCTCACGGATTCCAGGCCCTCAGCGACAACGTGGAGCTGCTCTACTGTCATTCCGCCGCCTACGCTCCCGCGCATGAGGCTGCGCTGAATCCGTTCGACCCCCGCCTCGCCATCGCATGGCCGCTGCCGGTGACCGATATTTCCGTGCGCGATCAGAACCGCGCCCTGTTGTCCGACGACTTTGAAGGAGTGCCCGTATGAGATGCCGTCATTGCGAGAGTACGCTGGTCCAGAAGGTCCTCGATCTGGGTTCGGCCCCGCCGTCCAACGCCTACCTGACCGCCAAGAACCTGCGCGCGCCCGAGACGGGCTACCCGCTGGTCATCCGTGTCTGCCACGCGTGCTGGCTGGTCCAGACCGAAGACTACGCGGCCGCAGCGGAGTTGTTCGACGCCCATTACGCCTACTTCTCGAGCACCTCGACCAGTTGGCTGGATCATGCGGCGCGCTACTGTGAGGGGATCACCGCACGACTGGGGCTGACCTCGGCCAGTCGGGTCATTGAAGTCGCCTCCAACGACGGATACCTGCTGCGGAACTTCGTCGCCGCGGGCATCCCCTGTCTGGGCATCGAGCCCACCGACAGCACCGCCGAGGCGGCCGAGGCCATCGGGATTCCGGTCCTGAGGGAGTTTTTCACCGAGGCCCTGGGGCGGCGTCTGGCCTCGGGTGGTCAACAGGCCGACCTGATCATCGGCAACAACGTCTTCGCCCACGTCCCGGCCATCAATGATTTCACCTTGGGTCTGAAGGCCACGCTCAAGCCCACTGGAACCATCACCCTGGAATTCCCGCACCTGATGCGGATGTTCGAACAGAACCAGTTCGACACGGTTTATCACGAGCACTTCTCGTATTTCACCCTGCATACGGTGCAGCGGATCTTTGCCGCGGCGGGCCTGCGGGTCTGGGACGTGGACCAATTGACCACCCATGGCGGCAGCATCCGGGTCTACGGGTGTCATGCCGACGACCCGCGCCCGGAGGCTCCTGCGGTGGCTGCATTGGTGGCCGAGGAAGTGCGGCGTGGACTGCAAAGTCCGGCCGGTTACGAGGGGTTCCAAGTCAAGGCCAACCGCATCAAAGACGACTTGCTCTTCTTCCTGATCCAACAGAAGCGGGCCGGCAAGACGGTCGCTGCCTATGGAGCGGCGGCCAAGGGCAACACTTTGCTCAACTACGCCGGAGTCAAACCCGACTTGCTGCCCTTTGTGTGTGATGCCGCGCCCTCGAAGCAGGGCAAGTGGATGCCCGGTAGTCACATTCCCATCCTCCCTCCTTCGGTCCTTACCGAGCGAAGGCCGGACTACCTGCTCATCCTGCCGTGGAATATCGCCCCCGAGGTGCGTCAGCAGAATAGTGCACTGGAACGTCTTGGGACTCGGTTCGTCACCGCGATCCCGGAATTGACGGTGTTTGCGCCCGCGGAATGAGTCGGGGGCACGGGATGCAGCGCTTCAATAGCGCTGCTCGCGCCAGTCATCGACCGTCATGGCCCGGCCATTCTTCCAACCGGCGTGGCCATCGAAGAGCAGGAGGTTTGAACCTTCTCCATGGCGCTTGGCGGCCACGCGGCGTTCGCCGCTCAGGGTGCGACCCGTGGCCCCGTAGGGCAGGTGGGCCGGGTTCCACACGTCATTCAGATCCACACCGCCGATGACGTTGGTCACCGTGAACACCGGACGCCATGGACCGCTTTCGTTGTCGGCGAAGTAGATCGTGTCGGATGGGCTCTGCACGCGTTGCAGGTTCACTGCGCCAGTGACCTCGGTGCCCACCGTGTCGCGCGGGCTGCTGAACTGCCAGGCGTTCACCACATAACAGACCACCTGCCGTTTGTTCGGATAGCTCGGGCAGGTGTACACCTTGATCCGGCCGTATTGATCGCGGGCGGCGCCGGTTCCGCCCAAGCTCGGAATGTACATCTGCCACCAGTACGGTTCGTTGCCCCGGGGAACCCTTCCGCCGTGATCGTCGGCATACATCAGCATCGCCAATCCCATCTGGCGGAGGTTGTTGTAGCAGGCGGTCTTGCGGCCCTTCTCCTTCGCCTTGGCCAGCGCTGGCAGGAGCATGCCGGCCAGGATCGCGATGATGGCGATGACTACCAGCAGCTCGATGAGCGTGAAGGCCCGAGGCTGCGGAGGCGTACTGCGGGGGACCATGGTCCTGATGGAACTCGAACCGCTCGGAGAATCAACCGGCCAATTCGAATCGCGGAGCCGCCGGTGTGAAGGATGGGTATCCGCAGGCGATGGGCGTTGTTGGAACGGATTGGAACGGCTTGGAGCTTTTCAAGCCGACAGGGGTGCACCAGCCTCGCGGCATGACGACGCGGCGTGCGTTTCTGGGCGGGGCGATGACGATGGCGCTCGGCCCCGGTTGTGCGACTTCTGGGACCCACCAGCCCACCGGCGCTCCCGCCCCCACGAGCTCCCGTGCCGATGAGTGGATCCGCACCCTTGGATTACGAGCGCTGGAAGGGGAGTCGGGGTGGTTCAGGGAGATCGCCGTATCGGGGCTCCAGGTTCACGAGTCGGGACAACCCCTCCGGGCCCAGAGTTCGATCTATTACCTGTTGAACCGATTCCGCCCGATCAATTACCTGCATTGGCTGGCCTCGGATGACACCCATGTGCTGTGCGAAGGGGGACCGGTGGACTACTTCCTCTTCCATCCCGAGGGTCGCGCAGAACGCGTGGTGCTGGGGTCGGACCTGTCGCGGGGGCAGCGACCGGTGGTGCCGGTTCCGGCCGGTTGCTGGAAGGCTCTCCGGCTGCATCCGGAGGCGGAGTTCGCGCTGATGGTCAACGTGCTCTCGCCCCAATGGACCCCGCAGCGGGTGAAGGTTGGCGCCGGCGCGGACTTCCTCGAGCGGTATTCGGGCAAGGCTCCCTGGGCGACCCCGGATGGCTTGCGTGAGTTGATCGGGCCCGGGTGGCGCGGATGAGGCTATTCGAGAACGCATGAAGCCCTTGAACCTGTCTGTTCCCGCTCGGGGAATCGCCCCGGGAAACGCCGCGACCGCGCTGTTGCGGTCGTGCGTGCTGTTGGTGGTGATCGTCGGATGCCTGAGGCTCACCGCCGCCGAACCCGCCACACCCCGCAAGGGTCTGGTGGCGACGGTGAATCCGGTGGCCACCGAGGCGGGTCTGCAGGCCTTGCGCGACGGGGGCAATGCGGTCGATGCGGCCATCGCCTGTGCGCTGACCCTGGGCGTCGTCGATGGGCACAATTCAGGCATCGGCGGCGGATGCTTCATGACGTTGCGGCTGGCCGACGGTCGGTTGATCACCCTCGATGGCCGTGAGATGGCCCCGGCCGCGGCCACGCGCGACCTGTTCTTGCGTGAGGGCAAGGCCGATCCCCGTCTCAGCCAGGATGGCGCCCTGTCGGTGGGCATTCCCGGCGAGTTCGCCACGCTCGACTACGCCAGCACCCATTACGGACGTCTGCCGTTGGGCCGTCTCCTCGAGGCCGCCGCCCGGGTCGCCGAGAAGGGATTCCGGCTCGACCGACACTACGTCGGACGCCTCAAGGAGACGCGCACCCAGTTGGCGTTGTTCCCCGAGAGCGAGGCCATCTTCCTCAAGGGGTTGCCGTCGGTGCCGTCGACGGGTGATCTCCTGCGCCAACCCGACTTGGCCGCGTCGTACCGGCAGATGGCCACGGGCGGGGTAGCTTGGTTCTACCGCGGCGACTTCGCGCGCAAGACCGAGACTTGGATGAAGGCCCATGGCGGCGTGGTCACGGCCTCCGACTTCGCCCGCTACGAGGTGGTGTCGCGAGAACCGGTCCGCGGCACCTATCGCGGGTATGAGATCGTGAGTTTTCCGCCGCCCAGCTCCGGAGGGGTCCACATTGTGCAGATCCTCAACCTCCTCGAGCGTTTCGACCTCGCGGCCATGGGTGACGGTTCCGCCGACTTCGCCCATGTGGTCGCCGAGTCGATGAAACTGGCCTTCGCCGATCGGGCCCGCTGGCTGGGGGATCCCGATTTCGCGAAGGTGCCCCGCGGCCTGGTCTCGAAAGACTACGCGGCCGAACTGGCCCGGAGAATCCGCCTCGATCGGGCCTCGGTCGTCGCCTCGGCGGGCACGCCGCCAATGGCCGATCGCGACTGGTTCACCCGCGAACGCAACCATCACACCACGCACTTCTCCACGGCCGACACCGAGGGCAACTGGGTGGCCTGCACCGCTTCGCTGAACACCAGCTTCGGCAGCAAGGGGGTGGTGCCGGGCACGGGCATCCTGCTCAACAATCACATGGATGATTTTTCGGCCCAGCCGGGCGTGCCCAATTATTTCGGCTTGGTTGGTGCTGAGGCGAACGCCATTGAAGCGCGCAAGCGGCCGCTCTCGAGCATGAGCCCCACGCTGGTGCTCAAGGAGGGACGTCCGATCCTCAGCGTGGGTGCGGCCGGCGGGCCGACCATCATCTCGCAAACCTTGATGGCGATCCTGCGGACCGTCGATTTCAAGAAGCCGCCTCGCGACGCCCTGGCCGCTCCGCGCCTGCATCACCAGTGGAAGCCCGATGAACTCCACGTGGAGCAGGCTTGGGGCGAAGCGGTCATCGCCGAGTTGCGTCGCCGTGGGCACACGGTGGTCGTCGATGCCTCCCTCGGTGCCGCTCAGGCGGTGGGGCGTGATGCGGAGGGACGTTGGTCCGCCTCAGCCGATCCGCGGGGCGAGGGCGCTGCCGGGGTCTGGTAGGGCGGCCTCAGAATACGGTTGGTGAATCAGGAAAGGGCCTTGCGCAGGGCCCGCGCCAGCGCCAGGGCCCCGGGCGTGTCGCCGTGTAGGCACAGCGTCCGGGCCGGAACGGCGACCCAAGCCCCGTCGAGGCTCTTCCATCCGCCGGTCTGCCGCCATTCGCTCAGCCGTTCGGTGATTTGCCGGGTGCGGGTCAACAGCGCCCCGTCTTGATTCCGCGGAACGAGGTGGCCATCCGCGCCGTAAGCCCGGTCGATGAACCCCTCGGCCCAGGCGGTCACTCCGCCCTCGCGGGCCAGTGTCAGCAGGCATCCTCCGGCGCGTGCGTAAATCGTCACCTTGGGAAACCAGCGCGCCACCGCCTCGACATAGGCCCGGCCCAGGGATTCATCGCGATCCACGGCATGGTAGAGCGCCCCGTGCAGCTTGATGTGGTGCAACCGGCTGCCATGCCGTCGGGCCAGGTGAGCCAGGGCACCCGCCTGCTGGAGCACCAGGGTTTGCAGCTCCCGGGGCGACAGGGTCACTTCGGCCCGTCCGAAGGCACCGGCCACCCCGGGGTGGGCCCCCAAGCGCACCCCCAGCGCCTTCGCCTCGACCACCACCCGCTCCATCGTGAGCGCGTCCCCGGCATGCCCGCCGCAGGCCACGTTCGCCGAGGTCACCTGCCGCAACAGCGCCCGCGTCCGCGCCCAAGGCTCCCCCTCGCCCAGGTCACAATTCAGATCCCAGCCGCCCGTCGATCGCATGGCCCGATGGAAGCAGAGAAGGAGATAGGGAGCGACTCCGGGGCTCGGGATGTCACCGACGACAAGAGGGCGTCGATCCCGGGGTGGTCCGCGGTTCTGGGCGTGCCCCTTTTCCTACCTGTGACCGGTCGCCTCAATGGGTTGCCTGCGCCGGGATGAACCGGACGGGTTGGCCGGCACGGCGTTGGACTAGGCGGGGCAGGTCGCGGGGATCGATCCAGGCGATCTTGGGGTAGCCGCCGAGGGTGGGGCCGTCGTGCAGGGTGACGATGGGTTGGCCGTCGGCCGGTATCTGGATCGAGCCCGGGAGCACGGGTTCCGAGATCAGGGATCCGCGATGCCAGGCGAGGCCGCCGGGGGCTTGGGCTCGCCCGGGGGGAGTTTGCGTTGGTCGATCTGCACCGTACCGGGCGTCCCGATCGCTTCGCAGTCGATATCCCACGCGGTCGCATTGACTGGTGATGCGCCACTCGGTTTCGAACAGGCGGCTTTGGCTTTCTGCGTCGAACTGATCCCACTGTGGGCCCGGCCAGACGCGCAACGGGCCCATGTCGCGATTGGTGCCCCATTGGTCGGGTGAGACGCCCCGGGAGGCGACGCCGGATGGCGGCTGCCAGTCGCCTGCCGAATGCCGATGGAGCAGGTCGCCTGATCGCAAGGTGCGACCGATGCCTGCCCGCGGGTTGGCGCTGCCACTGCCCAGGAAGGCGTCGACTCGGAATCCGCCGGGCACCGCCAGATACGTCCAGACGCCGGATTCTCCGGGTCCGAACTCCAGCGACTGGCCGGCGCGCACCCGGAAGGCGCGGTAGGGAGTCTGTCCCCGCGGAGGAGAGCCGCCGCACACCGCGATCCAACCGTCGCGCAGCGCCTCGAATCGTTGGCCTTGCAGACACAGTTCCAGCACGGGTGCATCCGGGGGATTGTCGAGGAGCCGGTTGGCCCACCCGGCGGCGATCGGATCCATCGTTCCGCTGCTCGGGACGCCGAAGCGACGGAAGCCCTGCCGACCGGTGTCTTGAAGACTCACTCCGAGACCCGGGTCCAGGATCCTCAGCACGGGCTGCCCTGCGGGTGGTTCGGTTCGAGTCGACAGGGCGGTCGTCATCGGGTCCACGGCTGAAGAGCTCGGCGAACTCGACCCTTCCAACGGAATCCCCGCCTCGTTCCCGGCCGGACTCGCGATCGGCACGAAGCGCACCCGGTCGCCGGCGCTCAAGCGGAACCTCGTTTCCCAGTCGGCGGCCTGCGGATTGAAGAGTTGTGTGGAGGTTTGGCCGATCAGGTTCCAACCGCCCGGACTGGGGATGCTGTAGACACCGGTGTGGTCGCCCCCGATGGCCACGCTGCCGGCCGGCACCCGAGGACGCGGTGTGGCCAGGCGCGGTGTGGCCAGCGTCGCATCGAGGCCTCCGAGGTAGGGGAACCCCGGTGCAAAGCCCAGGCAAAGCACCCGGTAGCGGCCCTGATGGTGACGCTCGATCACGGCTTCCGGGCTCAGGCCGGCCTGACGCGCCACGCGTTCCAGGTCGGGACCGCCGTAGTGCACCGGAATCTCCACGCAACGCTCGGGCTCTGTGGTCGGGGGTTGGGCGATCGCCTGCTCCACGAGTCGTTGCACCGTGGACCGGTCGAGGGGTTGGGTTTCGGGGTGGAAGTCGAGCAGCAGGGTGGTGGGGGCGGGGATGATTTCCCGGAGCCGGGATTGGCCGAGGGTTTCCAGCGCGCGTGCCAAGGTCGCGGCCAACGACCGCCCACGCAGGAACGCCGCCTCATCGGCGCGCTCGGCGAGGCGCACCAGCCAGGCGTGGGAGCCATAGGTGGTCAAGGTCGGCACCATGCGCATGGCTTTGGACTCCCGGGCCCGGCCGAGTCGAGAGTTTTGTTCGCGGTCGATCCCGAACCGGCACTCCCCCCGCGCCGGCGACAGTTCGGGAGTTTGGTTTTGAAGAGCCCGAGGGTTGGGGACCGTCGGGGACGGACGATTGGGGACAGGCTCGCAAGCACGGATCGTCGCGAACACGGGGCGTGAACCGAGCTCGGACTTGATTCCGGGTGAGGGTTTACGGCTTGTCTGCGGCTTCGGCCTGGAAAACCGTCATCCATTCCCACTCGCTGTCGAAATCCTCTCTTCATCCTGTCATGAAACGACTGTTCTGTTCCCTCGCCGCTTGGGTCCTGTTGGCCGCCCCACTCGCCGCCGCCATTCGACTGCCCGCGGTGATCGGCTCGCACATGGTGTTGCAGCAGCGCACCAACGCGACCCTGTGGGGCTGGGCCGGGGCTGCCGAGACGGTCACGGTGTCGGTCAGTTGGTCCACCAACACCTGGAAAGCCACGGCCTCCAACGGCGGGCGCTGGGCGACCGAGATCCAGACACCGCAGGCCGGTGGGCCGCACACGATCCGCATCCGGGGAGGCAACGAGATCGTGCTCGAGGATGTGCTGGTGGGTGAGGTGTGGGTGTGCAGCGGTCAGAGCAACATGGAGTGGTCGGGCGACCAGGGGTTGCGCCAGTCGAAGGAGGAAGCTCCGCGGGCCACGAACTCCCTGATCCGGTTCTTCTACATTCCGAAGGCAACCTCCGAGACTCCGCAGGATCACCTGACGGCCCGTTGGGTCGTGTGTTCGCCCGAGGAGATAACCCATTTCAGCGCCGTCGGGTACTTCTTCGGCAAGCGCCTGAATGAGGCGTTGGGCGTGCCCGTGGGTCTCATCAACAGCAACTGGGGTGGCACTCCGGCCGAAGTCTGGACGCCGCGCGGAATTGTCGAAGACGACCCGGACCTGCGCGCCGCGGCCGTGAAGATCAAGCCGGCTCCCTGGTGGCCGCATGAGCCCGGCCTGGCCTTCAACGCCATGATCCACCCCATCACGCCGTTTCGGATCGCCGGGGTGATCTGGTATCAGGGCGAGAGCAACGTCTCCACCCACGGCACCTACCGGAAGCTCTTCACCCGGATGATCGACGGTTGGCGTGCCGCATGGAAATCCGAGCTACCGTTCTACTTCGCCCAGATCGCTCCCTATACCTATGGCGACGATCCGACCCGGGCGGCCTTCCTGCGCGAGGCGCAGACGTTGGCGGCCGCGCACCCGAAGACCGGCATGGTGGTCACCAGCGACCTGGTGGACAACGTGAAGGACATCCACCCGCAGATGAAGCGCGAGGTCGGCGACCGCTTGGCCCACTACGCCCTGGCCGAGACCTATCGCGTCCCGGGTCCGGAACACCGCAGTCCGGTCTACCGCTCACATCGCGTCGAGGGCTCCGCCGTGCGGGTGGAGTTCGATCCGGTGCCCACCACGCTGGTCTCGCGTGGCGGCCCGCCCACGCAGTTCAAGGTGGCGGGATCCGATGGCCGATTTGTCGAGGCCCAGGCTGTGATCGATGGCAAGTCGGTCGTGGTCTCCAGTCCGGAGGTGCCCCAGCCGGTCGCGGTGCGCTTCGCCTTCAGCAATGACGCGATCCCGAACCTGTTCACCGCCGAAGGGTTGCCGGTGAACCTGTTCCGCACCGACCGTTGAACCCGGTTCGGGTTTCACCTCCGGCATCGGCGCCGGGGTCGAGGGAATTCGACTTTGGGCAAGGGATCGTTAGACTTGGAAGGATCCTGGGTGCGCTGGCCGTCAGTGGCCCTGGGTCGAACCGCCCATTGAATCCATCGGCTCCATTTTCCCGACCCTCTCGAATATGCGAGAGTGTCGGTGCTTCGCGAGGGGCGGGTTCGTCGGGGACTTCGGGTTCGTTGGATGCCCATCGTAATGTCCGTCGGGCCTTCACGCTGATCGAGCTGCTGGTGGTCATCGCCATCATCGCGATCCTGGCGGCCCTCCTGCTGCCCGCTCTCTCTCGGGCCAAGACCGCGGCCCTGAGCACGCGCTGCAAGAGCAACCTGCACCAGGTGGGGCTAGGTCTTTCGATGTACCTCATCGATCACCGGGTGTTCCCGCACACGGTGGATGCCAACACCACCAACACCTGGTTCACCGCGATCCTGCCCGATCTGGCCCGCAGCACGAACATCCTGAAATGCCCCACCTTCAAGGGCGAGTGGCCGTTGGAGCAGGCGATCGTCTGGGCGTTCGGCAACGCCTACATGCGCGGTCCGTCGGGGCCCGACAAGGTGGTCGGCGTGAGCTATGGCTACAACGGCTTCGGCATCGGATCGGTCAACAAGACGTTGTGGTACGAGAACCTGGGTCTGGGATTCGTGGTAAGCCCGGGTCAGGAGGTGCCGCAGGTGCCCGAGGCCAAGGTCGTCGCGCCGTCCGACATGATCGCCATCGCCGATTCGATGCCTCAGCCGGGTTACCTCCAGTACTATTCGTTCCTGCTCTCGATCAGCAGCATCCCGTCGAAGGAACGGCACAATGGCGGGGCCAACATCCTGTTCACCGATGGACATGCCGCCAGTGAGCGGAACGCCCGACTCACCGAGGACACCGAGGCCAACCGCCGCCGATGGAACCTCGATCACCAGCCGCATCCGGAGGTTTCTTTTTGAGTCGGGATCGGGCTGGATTGCGCCCGTGCATCCCCGATCAATCCGCCTGATCGCCCGAAGGTCCGTCGCGGCCCTGCTCGTCATCCTGTTGTCCCTCGCCGGATCCCAGGCCGCCGAACCCACCCCACCGCCCAAGCTTCCGTTGTGGCCCGACAAGGCCCCGGATGGCCGGGGAGGCCTGGTCGGTCCGGAGAACTCGGGCCTGACCATCCACCCGGCCGCCGAACCCAACGGTATGGCGGTGATCATCTGTCCTGGGGGTGCCTACAGCGGCCTGGTCACCGGGCCCGAAGGGCACGGGATCGCCCGATGGCTCAACCGGCATGGGATTGTCGGCGCGGTTCTCGAATACCGGTTGCCCGCAGGGCGTTCAGAGGTGCCACTGCTCGATGCCCAACGGGCGCTGCGACTGGTCCGATCGCGGGCCAATCAGTGGCGGGTCGATCCCAAGCGCGTGGGCATCATCGGCTTTTCTGCGGGAGGGCATCTGGCCGCGACGGCGAGCACCCGGTTCGATGCCGGCGATCCCTCGGCCGGCGATCCCGTGGCCCGCGAGGGGTGCCGTCCCGACTTTACCCTGCTGGTCTATCCCGTCATTTCGTTGGGCGATCTCACCCATGTGGGCGTCCGTGACAACCTGCTGGGACGGCAGCCGACGGCGGAGCAGATCCTGCGATTCTCCTGCGAGCGGCAGGTGACCCGAAAGACGCCGCCGGCATTCCTAGCCCATGCGGTGGACGATCGGGGCGTGGTGATCGAGAACAGCCGCGTCTACCATGCCGCTTTGAAGGCACAGGGGATCCCGACGAAGCTGCTCGAGCTCCCTGATGGCGGTCATGGCCTGAACGGATACCAGGGAGCCTCCTGGGACGCCTGGCAACGCGAGGCGATCGAGTGGCTGAAACAGCATTGATACCGCCCCTCCCGTGGATTTCCTCGGTTCAACGCCACCCATGCTGCCCGCCACCGAATCGGTCCGGCACGGTCCGGTGAGCCCGGTCTCGCCGTTCGGCGAAACATTCCCGGGGCGGTTCCGATGCCTTCGATGGATCCTGCAGCTGCTGTTCGGAGCCGGCGGAGTGCTGATGCTTCAGGCTCAGGAGTCCCGGATCCGAGCGACGGCGCTGCCGGCGTTGTCCGGCAATCGGGCGGGCTTCACCTTGATGGATCCCTCCGTCACGGGAGTGACCTTCACCAATCTCCTGGTCGGGGATGCCTATTTCACCAATGCGGTGGCCCACAACGGATCCGGTGTGGCCCTCGGTGATGTGGATGGCGATGGCCGCACGGACCTCTATCTCTGCGGCCTAAACGGCACCAACCAGCTCTACCGCAACCGGGGACAATGGCGCTTCGAGCCCATGCCGCTCGGTGAGGCGGCCTGTGTGGGCCAGATGTCCACCGGGGCGGTGCTGGTCGATGTCGATGGCGACGGCGATCCCGACCTGCTGGTCAACGGCATCGCCGCAGGCACCCGGCTCTTCCTCAACGACGGCCACGGCCGCTGGACCGAGAAACGCGACAGTGGCTTGTATCGCCACACCACGGGCACCTCCATGGCGCTGGCCGACATGGATGGCGACGGCGATCTCGACCTCTACTGCGCCCACTACATCGATGTGATGCACCTCCTCGATCCGGGCACCCGTTTCTCGATGCGCCAGCAGGATGGGAAATGGGTGGTCGGTCAGGTCAATGGCATCCCCGCCACCGATCCCCGGTTTCGCAACCGCTTCGAAGTGATGCCCGACGGCGAGGTGGTGGAATTGCCCGAGGCCGATGCGCTCTACCGCAACGACGGGCAGGGGCGCTTCACGCCGGTGCAGGACCAGCCCGGGGTCTTCCTCGACGACCAGGGCAAACCGGCCGCCATGATGCGCGAATGGGGCCTGGCCGTGGTCTTCCGCGATCTCAACGGCGACGGGTTTCCCGACCTGTACGTTTCCAACGACTTCGCCTCGCCCGACCGCCTGTGGTTCAATGACGGACAAGGACATTTCCGCGCGGCTCCGCCCCAGGCCCTGCGCCATACCTGCTTCAACTCCATGGGCATCGACGTGGCCGATGTGGATCGCGACGGGTTCGATGACCTCCTGGTCGTGGACCTCCTGGCCACGCGCCAGGAACGTCGCCTGCGGCAGTTGGGCAAGACCCCTCCGGATCCGGTCGCTCGGGAGAGCCTCACCGGGCGCCCTCAGTTCAACCGCAACATGCTCTTTTTGGGCCGGCCTGGAGGACGTTTTGTGGAGGCGGCCCTGAGTGCCGGCCTCGCGGCCAGCGACTGGAGTTGGTGCCCGGTATTCCTTGATGTCGATCTCGACGGCCATGAAGACCTGCTGGTCTCCAATGGCTTCGAATACGACCTGATGGATCAGGACACGCAAGATCGGGTGAAGGACCCGCGCCACACCCTCTCGGCGGAGCAGCGGAAGCGCTGGATGAAGCTCTACCCGGAGTGGCGCACGGCCAACCTGGCCTTCCGCAACCGGGGCGACGGCACTTTCGAGCCCAAGTCCGCGGAGTGGGGGTTCCGGGAAGAGGGCCTGGCCTTCGGCATGGCCTTGGGCGACCTCGACCAAGACGGCGACCTCGACCTCGTGGTCAACCGGATCAATGCGTCGGTCGAGATCCACCGCAACGACACCACCGCGCCCCGCATCGCCGTCGAACTCCGCGGCAAGATCCCCAACACGGCGGGCATCGGGGCCAAGGTCCGGCTCCTTTCTTCGGCGCTCTCGCAAAGTCAGGAGATCGCATCGGGCGGGCGATACCTCTCGGGCGATCAGGCGCTCCGGGTCTTCGCCGCTCCGCCGTCGGTGGCTACCAACTCCGCGTCGGTGTTGGAGGTTCGGTGGCGCAGCGGTGCGGTCAGTCGCATCGAACAGCCTCGAGCCGATCACCGGTACGAGATCTCCGAGCCCGCCGCAGCCGTGAAACCGAGTTCCACGCCGGCTCGGACACCCGAGCCCCTCTTTGAAGACATGAGCCCTCTGCTGGGGGCTGCTCCCGGCGGAGAAGCCTTCGACGACACGCTCATCCAGCCGCTGATCCCGCGCCGTCTGAGTCGCCAGGGACCCGGGCTGGCTTGGACGGACCTGGATGGCGATGGCTGGGAAGACCTCGTGCAGGGAGCCCGGCGGGGTGGCCGGTCGATCGTCTTCCGGAACCGGCAGGGCCAGGGCTTCGACCGCACCGAAGGCCCCGAATCACCCGGAGGGCAACGCGGCGTGACGGCCTGGTCGGATGGACTCGGAGGCCGGCATTGGCTGACGACGGCCGTGCATCTCAACGCGCGCGGTGAGACCGTGGGTCAGTTGATCGTGAACCCCGCGGCCTCTGGCGCGGCTCCGCGGACCATCGAAGTCGGTCCCGACTTCAACGGACCTCTGGCGGTGGGCGACCTGGATGGCGACGCCGACCTCGACGTCGTGGTTGCCGGTCAGTTTCGGTTGGGTCGCTATCCCGAGGCAGTCCCCTCCACCGTGTGGATCAACGAGGGCGGAGCTTTGCAGGGCTCGCCCGCCTGGGGGCGTCCGCTGGCTCGCGCCGGTTGTGTGAACGGGGTGACGCTGGTGGATCTCGACGCCGACGGCGACCTCGACCTGGCCCTGGCCGTCGAGTGGGAGCCGGTACGCCTCTTCCGCAACGAGGGCGGGCAGTTCCGCGACATCACCACGCCCATGCGTCTGGCGGGCCGCACGGGCTGGTGGCAGGGCATCGCCGCCGGGGATTTCGATGGCGACGGGCGCATGGACCTCGCTGTGGCCAACCTGGGCCGCAATACCGCCTACGCGATGTACGGGCCGGGTCCCATCCGGCTGTACCACGGCGAGTGGAGCACCCCCGGCCGTGTGGACCTGCTCGAGGCCTGGCAGCGCGACGGCAGGTGGTTGCCCATCAAGAACCGCACCCAACTCACGGTCGGCCTGCCCGATCTGCCGGCCCGGTTTCCGACCCACGAGGCGTTCGCGAAGGCCGATGTGCCGCGGGTGTTGGGCGAGGCCGCGTCGCGGGCCGGGTTTCTCGAGGCCGTCGAGTGCGACTCCGGTGTCTTCCTGAACCGCACCCACCGGTTTGAGTGGCGTCCCTTCCCGCGCGAGGCGCAGTGGTCGCCCGCCAGCTCGGTGCACGTCGCCGACGTCGATGGTGACGGCTTCGAAGACGTCTTCCTGAGCCAGAACCGCTCCGACCTGCTGCCGGAGTATTCCCGCGACGATGCGGGGAGTGGGCTGTGGTTGCGGGGCAGGGGCGATGGCCGCTTCGAGGCTCTGGATTCGAGCGTGTCGGGTATCCGCATCGACGGGGAGCAACGCGCCGCGGCGCTGGCCGACTTCGATCACGATCGACGCATCGATGTGGTGGTTTCGCAGATCAACGGGCCGACGACCCTCTGGGCCAACCGCCGTGCGCGGCCGGGAATTCGCGTGCTACTCGAAGGGCCGCCCGCCAATCCCGAAGCCATCGGGGCTCAGGTGCGTCTGCGGTTCGCCGACGGCCACAACGGCCCGGTGCGCGCCATCCAGGGAGGCAGTGGTTTCGGCGCCCAGGATGCGGCTCCGGTGGTGCTGGGAGTGCCGACGTCAGCGGGGGTCTCGGGCCTGTGGGTCTGCTGGCCCGGAGGCCGCGAGCAGGTCGTGCCCGTCGCTCCCGATCAGACCGAGGTGCGCATCCGCTGGGTGAAGCCCTGAGCCGCCCGCGTTCCCGATTCCGCCCGCCACGATGCGACCCGGGATTGAGCCTGGGATTGAAGCCCGAGCGCCGACTGGGGCACCGTCGTTGCATGGCACTCCCCACGCTCACCGACGAGCAGGTCCGTACCCTGAGTCGATCCCAGAAGGACCAATGGTGGCTGGACCATGTCTACCGGGGCGACATGCCCCAGCTCACGGTCCGATCGGCGCTCACGGGATTCCTGTTGGGCGGCGCGCTGGCGGCCACGTCGCTCTACATCGGGGCCAAGACCGGCATCTCCATCGGCGTGGGCCTCACCTCGGTGCTCATCACCTTCGCGCTCTTCCGCCTGCTGGCCAAGACGCCGCTGGGCCGCGGCTTCACGATCCTCGAGAACAACTGCACCCAATCGATCACCACCGCTGCCGGCTACGTGGTCACACCGCTGACCTCGAGCTTCGCCGCCTACATGCTGGTGACCGGCCAGGTCCTGCCGGCCTGGCAGATGATCCTCTGGATGATCGTGATCTCCATCCTCGGGGTGCTGGTGGCCTTCCCGCTGAAGCGACGCTTCATCAATGAGGAACAGCTGCCGTTTCCCGAGGGACGCGCCTGTGGCGTGGTGCTCGACGCCTTGTACACCGGCTCGGCCGAGGCCGGCCTCTTCAAGACGCGGTTGCTGACCCTCACGACCGGCCTCACCGCCTTCGTGCAGTTGCTCATGAGCGACGGTTGGATGCGCCTGTTGCAATTCAAGGTGCTGCGCATGGATCGCTGGGCGTCCTTACGCGAAGCCTGGCACCTCCAGGAGCGGTTCGACACCTACTACTACACCTGGGCCGCGAAGGCGTCGGGGGCCATCCCGCGCATCCTGGGCACCGATATCCGGCAATTGGGGCTGCGCTTCACGGTCGATGCCGCGCTCATGGGGGTGGGCGGGCTGATCGGCATCCGCGTGGCGACCTCGTGCCTGATCGGCGCGATCATCAACTTCGCGGTGCTGGCACCGATCATGATCCAACGCGGGGAGATCCGCAGCTACACCAACGCCGCGGGCAAGGTGGTGGATATCTCGCGAGCGGAGATCGTCAATCAATGGGCGCTGTGGTGGGGCGTCTCGATGATGGTGGTGGGATCGCTGGTGTCGCTGTTCGCCCGCCCGGATCTGTCCCGGGGCGTGTGGCGGATGCTCCGTCGCGGGACTTCTTCCGCAGGCCCCTCCGGCGCCGATCCGCTGCGACACATCGAAGTGCCCCTAGGATGGTCGTATGTCGGTGTGCCCGTGTTCGGGTTCCTCGGGGTGTGGATGGGGCAGGCCTTCTTCGGAGTCCCGTGGATGGCGGGCCTGCTCTCGCTGCCGCTGATCCTGGTGCTGTCGGTGATTTGCACCAACTCGATGGCGTTGACCTCATGGACGCCCACCGGGGCGCTCTCGAAGATCACCCAGTTCACCATCGGGGCCCTCGACCGGTCCAACCCGGCCAGCAACCTCATCCCGGCGGGCATGACCGCCGAGGTGTCGTCGAACGCTGCAAACCTGCTCTCGGACATCAAGCCCGGCTACATGCTGGGCGGCAAACCGCGGCAGCAGGCCATCGGTCACATCATCGGCATCGTGGCCGGCTCGCTGGCGGCGACGCCGCTGTTCTACCTGCTCTTCCTGCAACCCGACGCCTCGGGCGTCCGCTCGACGGCCACGTTGGTCACCGAACAGTTCGCCATGCCGGCGGCCGTCCAGTGGAAGGGTGTCGCGGACCTGATCGCCAAGGGGCTCGGCAGCCTGCCGGTCTCGGCCATGGTGGCCATGGCGGTCGCCGCGGTGACGGCGGTGGTCTTCGAGGTGCTTCGCATCCGCTCGCGCGGTCGCTTCCCCTTGTCGTCGGTGTCGATCGGGCTCGGCGTCGTTTTGCCGCCGGAGTCCACCCTGGCCATGTGGATCGGGGCCTTCGTGTTCTGGTGGATGGGCCGCAAGGCCACGGAAGGCACCCGGAAGCACGAGCTCTGGGTGGAGGGCTGCGAACCCATTTGCGCGGGCCTGATCTCGGGCGCGGCCCTCATCGGCATCGGCAACGCCCTGGTCAACGCGTTCGTACCATGAACGGAATTTTCAGCTCCATGGACGGTTGCTTCGCTGCGGTGCCCGGACCCTCGATCCGGCTGAATCGCCGGCGATTCGGGGCCTGGGCCGCTGCCGGGGCCGTCTCGGTGATCGGCGGGTTGGGGTGCCGCGGGCCGGCCGGTGGGGCCGCGATTCCGGCATCCCGAGCCTTTCCCGGAGTGCCCGGCACGGTCATCACCCATAGCCCGGCCTCGTCGGGACTGTACATCGGTTCGCCGTCGATCGCCGTGTTGCCGGGGGGCGACTATGTAGCCTCGCATGATTTCTTCGGACCCGCGTCCGGGGAGTTCCAGCGGGCGCGATCACGCATCCATCGATCCTCCGACCGTGGGTGCACCTGGCGGCAGGTCTCGGAGGTGCATGGGGCCTTCTGGTCCTCGCTCTTCGTCCACCGGGGTGACCTCTACCTGCTTGGGCCCGACCGGCACCATGGTCGGGTGCTGATCCGCCGCTCGCGCGATGGCGGTGCCCATTGGACCGAGCCGGTGGATGGCCGCTCCGGGGTGCTTCGGGCGGATGCGGAATACCACTGCGCACCCATGCCGGTGGTGGAGCATGCCGGCCGGCTCTGGCGTCCCTTCGAATGGCGCAACCCGCCTCAGGCCTGGGGCGTGAACTATCGGGCGGGGGTCCTGTCGGTGCCGGTCGAGGCCGACTTGCTCGACGCCTCCCAGTGGGTGGCCAGCGAGTTCCTGCCCAGCGATCGGTCCTGGAATGGCGGCGACATGGGGGCCTGGCTCGAGGGCAACTTCGTGGTGGGGCCCGATGGCACCCTGTGGGACCTCCTGCGGGTCGACACCCGTGGGTTGCCCGAGGCGGCCGCCCGCGTGCGGATCAGCCCCGATGGCCGAAGCCTGTCGTTCGATCCCGAAACCGGATTCCTCCCGTTCCCGGGCGGGGCCAAGAAGTTCGCCATCCGGCGCGACCCCATGTCGGGGGCCTACTGGACCCTGGCCAGCGTGGTGGCCCCGGGCTGGGAATCGACCGGCAAACCCTCGGGCACGCGCAACACGCTGGCCCTGATGACCAGCCCGGACCTCGGGTCATGGGAGATCCGCTGCCACCTGCTCCATCATCCGGATCGGTCGCGCCATGGGTTCCAATACGTCGATTGGCTCTTCGACGGGGCCGACCTCATCGCCGTCTGCCGGACCGCCCACGACGACGGGCAGGGCGGAGCGCACAACGCCCACGATGCCAATTTCCTGACCTTCCACCGCATCCGGGAGTTCCGCGATCTGCGGATGCGCGATTCGGTGCCGCTCACTCGACCTTCGTAGGGCCGCATCGGCCGAGGGTGTCCTTCAGCGACCACCCCCGTCGGGCATGGTTTGGGGCATCGACTCCGGTGAGGGGACGCGACACCCTCCGCCCCATGGTGCTTCGTTGTCGTGCGTTCTGGAGCCGGTGGCTGAGTCCGCTGTGGTTGATGGGGATCGCCCTGTTGGGGCGGGCCGACGATGCGGGTGGATTCGAGGCCAACTACACCAAGCGCGAGGTTCGGATTCCGATGCGCGACGGGGTGAGTCTCTTCACCGTGGTGTACACGCCGAAGGAGCCGGGCCAATACCCGATCCTGCTGCGCCGGACCCCGTACAACCTCAAGCCCTAAACGGTCGATGCCGGCGGCAATCCGGGTTTCGGTGACGGGCTCGTGCGCGAGAAGTTCATCTTCGTGAGTCAGGATGTGCGCGGGCGTTTCGCCTCCGAGGGGACCTTCGTCGACATCCGCCCGCACCAACCGGTGAAGAGCGGGTCGAAGGATACCGACGAGAGCACCGACACCTGGGACACCATCGATTGGTTGGTCAAGAACGTGCGCTACAACAACGGCAACGTGGGCATGGATGGCATCTCGTACCCCGGTTTCTTCGCGGCCATGGGCATGATCGATTCGCATCCCGCCCTGAAAGCCGTGTCCCCGCAGGCTCCGGTCGCCGACATCTTCAACGGGGACGACACCCTGCATGGCGGGGCCTTCCTGCTGGCGCACAACTTCGGCTTCTTCAATTTCTTCGGACAAAAGCTCCAGAACCCGTTGCGTCAGGATCCCGTGCCCTTCGACTACGGTACTCCCGACGGCTACGAGTTCTTCCTGCGGGGCGGGGCGGTGGGAGACTTGGGCGACCGGTTTTACAAGGGGAAGATCGACTTCTGGGACCACCTCATCGGCAACATCACCAATGCCCAGTGGTGTGCGCGCCATGACATCACGCCCCACCTGAAGAACGTGCGTGCTGCGGTGATGACCGTGGGCGGGTGGTTCGATGCCGAGGATCTTTCCGGGGCGCTCAAGACCTACCGGGCCACCGAGCGGCAGAACCCGGGCATCGTCAACACGCTGGTGATGGGGCCGTGGTCCCATGGCGGCTGGCATGGCGGCGATGGTGCGTCGCTCGGCCCGGTGCCGTTCCATTCCAAAACGGCCGAGTACTATCGCAACGAGATCGAACTGCCCTTCTGGCGGCGCTTCCTCAAGGGACAGACCAACCTCGCCGTGACCGAGGCCCATGTCTTCGAGACGGGTACGTGCGAATGGCGCAAGGAGGCGGCATGGCCCCCGACCAACGCGGTCTCCAAGAGTCTGTATTTCCATCCGGGAGGACGGTTGTCGTTCGAGCCGCCGGTGGCCGGGGACGCCAAGACCGCCTTCGACCCGTACGTGAGCGACCCGGCCCGGCCCGTGCCCTTCACCCAGCGCATCACCACCGGCATGCCCGCCACCTACATGGTGGAAGACCAGCGGTTCGCCGCGCATCGGCCCGATGTGTTGGTGTTCGAGACGGAGCCCCTGACCGAAGACGTCACCATCGTGGGACCGATCACCGCCAGCCTTCATGTCTCCAGCACCGGGACCGACTCCGACTTCGTCGTGAAGCTCATCGACGTGTACACGGCCGATCATCCGGACCCGCAGCCCAACCCGGCCCAGGTGAAGCTGGGGCACTACCAACAACTGGTCCGTGGCGAACCTCTGCGCGCCAAGTTCCGGGAGGGTCTCGACCGGCCGAAGCCCCTGGAGCCCGGTCGGGTGACCCGACTCGAGTGGGTGATGCCCGACGTCTGCCACACCTTCCGCACCGGCCATCGCATCATGGTGCAGGTCCAGAGCAGTTGGTTCCCCTACATCGACCGCAATCCCCAGACCTTCTGCGACATCTACCGCGCGAAGCCTACGGACTACCGCCCCGCAACCCAGCGCGTGTATCGCGCCGCCAACGCGGCCTCCGCCCTGCGAGTCCTCGTGGCGCCTAGGTGACGGAGACTTGGACAGCCCCACCCCCTCCGGTAGGGACGGTGTCCCACGGTCCGGTCCACTGGCCATCGGAGGATCTGAGTACGGAATCCGATTGCCGGTTTACCATCGAGGTGGAACTTTAATGAAAATTTTGGTCCAGACACCTCAAATCAGCGGTAGCGCGACCACCGCGACAGTTCCAACAGCGCGCGAAATTCGCAGACCATCGTTGAATCACCCAACGTTCAGCAGCAAGAGCATCCCAGACCCAATGAACACACCCGCACCGACGCGGCGCATCCCGCCAACGAGCAGTTCCAAAGGCGACACGGTGGTCGGCTTCGCCATGGTGGGTTTCCTTCTCGCCGGCGCGGTCGGCCTCGTGAAGGCGATGGGGATGACGAGCGGCTTAGACGTGCTGTTTTGCCTGCTCGGTTCGGCTACGGCATTCGGCGCGGTCGTCTACGTCTGCTTTCACAACAAGAGTTGAGGGTGGGGTGACGACGATGATGCTCAATAGAGCAGACCGTCCCGCCGCGCCGTTCATGCGCTGTCGGCGCGGCTCAACCTTTGGATCGTTAGCGACAAGACGGGCTCAAGAATAACAATTACATACAATAACATGGAACAAATCATGATGGGATTCGCCGGACTGTTTGCGGTGGCTTATTATCTGTTTGCCATCGGTGTATCAATATTTGTATTGTGGCTTCTGTGGCGATTTGTGAAAGCCCACGAAAAAATTGCAAATGCTCTGTTCATGATGGCACACAAGCGGAAGGATCTGGACACTCGATAGGTTTGCCGCGCAGGTTGGGAGGTATGAGCGGACGTGTGTTGAATGCGGTCCAAACCCAGGATTCTCCTATCCGTTCATAGCACGAATCTCCAAGTAACGGGGTCAGTAACGGGGTCAGGGAACGATTTCCGAATTCGGCTCAGGCGCGCGAGTGTCAGTTCGTGTTGTTCAATCCTTTCGCATGGGTCTATCCAGGGGGGTGTAGCCCCTTTTACCGAGTTTTGGACGAAAGGAGTGGTGCATCCAAAACCGAAAATCGTTTCCTGACGCCGTTTCCGACCGCCTCACCGTCTGCCGACAGAATGCTGTTGCGGATACTTCGACAAGGGTTGACCTTGAGGGAACAGCCTTCCAAAAAAGTCGACAGGGGAAGATTAGGCTGCGTTAAGGTGGCCTAAACAACGTTCGGCTTGAAGACGAGGGCGCCATGAAACAACCAAGGTACTGCTGATGGGCGCGGCTTCCGCAAAAGAGAAATACGAATCCCTCAAGAGAGATGGAATTTGCGTCCGATGCATGAAACGCCCCGCAAATAGCGGCGTATGGTGCGAGTCATGCAGAGAACAGCAATCAATCGCCCGACGGAGGCTTACCGCCCAACGGAAAGCGGCCGGCATCTGCATCAAGTGTGGGGCGCCAGCTTTGCCAACGTCCAGCCATTGTCAGCGATGCCAAGAAAAGACGATCGGGCGGACAAGGGCTGCGGAAACTCAGCGACTTGTAGCTGGCTTGTGCAAGAAATGTGGCGCGCCGCAGTTGGCACCGCATGACTACTGCGCGGCATGCTGGGAGCGCGAAAAGGCAGGGGCGCGAGTACGATCATCATCGCCGAGCGGGAAGGCGAAGCGAGACCACAGAAGAAAATACAACATTCAGCATCGAATCAAATACGCTTTGCGTGGCAGATTGAGGATGGCAATAAAGAACAACTACAAAGCCGGATCCGCCGTCCAACTTCTCGGGTGTTCTGTTGCCGCACTAAAGCGCCGATTGGAAAGCATGTTTGCTCCGGGCATGAACTGGAACAATCACGGCAAGGGTAAAGGCAAATGGCATATCGACCATATTGCTCCACTGTCGTCCTTCGATCTCGCTGACCCCGATCAACTTCGAGCTGCTTGTCATTACAGCAATCTCCAACCCTTGTGGGAAGACGACAACATAGCCAAAGGTGGCGTGCGACGGAATTCAAGGCGAAGGGCAATCCGACAGGCTATTGGCGCGAAGGAATCGCAATCATCAGCCGAACAAACGGCTGCACGCGGACGCGAGACCCGCGACGGGTCTCGCGCCGGTGAGCCGTGACGTTAGGCCGCACATACACGCCACCTCGGCTCAAGCAAGCGCATGAGTACCACCGACTCCAAGTTCCCATTCTTCATTACCACGCCCGTCCGCGATTTGACGGACCTGGAGCGAGCGACCGTCCTTAGACTACTTGAGTCGGCAGAGCCTGAGTACAGGGAGCAAGCACCGAGGCTACGAGTCGTCGGTCGCTGCGGTTGCGGACAGTGCCCGACGGTGTTCTTCGAGAAGAACGAACCCGGGACGCACGAGCAAGACCTGTGCACCTACACAGGAACGGACAAAGAAGGCGGAGTAGTCGCCGCCGTGCTCCTTCAGAAACACGGCCGACTGTCACAGTTGGAGTACCACTCTGTTGACGGGCACGATCCTTGGTACCCGCCAATGGCTCAAGACCTGAGGCCATATGTGTAGCGGTTCGCGAGCAGTGCGGCCTAAACAACGTTAGGTACCAAGAAAATGGCATCCGAAAAAAGGTTGAGTAGCGTCTGCCATAGCATCGCTCATCATGCTGTGAGTCGGCTGTCTTTCATCCACCCACATTTGCGGCAAGCTTGCCGTGCGGTGGGCGAAAGCTCGGTGCTCATTGACCTGTGTAGCACTAACCCTTGCCCTGCACATCTACCGACAAATCAGCCATTACAAAATGCTCTGCTTTCGGTGAAAAATCGTTTTTTACAAATCCTTCAATCCGAAGGTTTCTCAGCAATCGACATTCAAGAAGCCAGCCTATTCTTTGAGTTCACCCGAGAGTTTCCAGACGACTGTTGCAGTAATTGTCATGCATCACTGGTGTCAGCAACTGGCAAACAGTTCACGCACGCTGTCAATTACCTAGGTGCATCTATTGCGCCTAACCCATCCATCAAGCGGGACGCTGCGCTGACGCGCACCGCCCCTTTTGTCAAACGTTAGACCTATCCCGCCATGAAGCATCGTGTTCGTCGAACTGCACGATGGACGGATCGTCGGATTCCCTGCCGACAGATTCCGGATCCTCGCCGGCGCCACGGACGATCAGTTGGCGGAGGTTCGGTTGGAACTGGATGGATACGCCCTTCGTTGGGACGCATTGGATGAGGATCTCACGGTTCCTGGCGTCGTCGCCGGCCGGTTCCAGTTGCCCCCGTAGTCGCCGGTGGCCCTTTGGCCTGGAGGCTCCTGATCGACGCACATCAGGCTTCCGGCCCCTGCTCCGGCGGTTGCCGAGGAGTGTGGGGTGACCCTGAGCCGGAACGATGCTCGTTCCGACCGTTCGTGACGAAGGCCCTGCGCGGCTCTCAGAACTACCGGCGTTCTTCGGTCGGGTGGTTCGGGGGCCAGACCTCGTTTCCGTGTCGCAAGAATGACATGACTTGGCCTGCGACAGGGGCGAAGTCTTGTCCCCGGTTGCTCCCTGAAGGAACCGCTCGGGTGCGCGACGGTCCATCGTTGCCGGCGTTGATCGCCAGACAAGCCAGACGGGGGTGGACTTGGGCCTGTCATGCAATAAGCTCACGCAATGCCGACGGTGTTGTGCATCGGACGTTTCCGATTTCACTTCTACTCGGATGAGCGCCTCGAACCGCCTCATATCCACGTCCGTACACCCGAGGGCGAGTGCAAGTTCTGGCTCGAGCCGGTCATCCGATTGGCAAGCAACCGGGGTGTGAAATCACACGAATTGCGGCAGATCGAGCGATTGGTTTTCGAGAACGAAACCCTGTTGAGGAACTCCTTCCATGAGCACCACCACCGTTGAAATCGCGCAGGCGACAGAGCCCACGGCCCTGCGCGTGTGGACCGAAGGACGCATCGTGTTCGTCGAACTGCACGATGGACGGATCGTCGGATTCCCTGCCGACAGATTCCGGATCCTCGCCGGCGCCACGGACGATCAGTTGGCGGAGGTTCGGTTGGAACTGGATGGATACGCCCTTCGTTGGGACGCATTGGATGAGGATCTCACGGTTCCTGGCGTCGTCGCCGGCCGGTTCCAGTTGCCCCCGTAGTCGCCGGTGGCCCTTTGGCCTGGAGGCTCCTGATCGACGCACATCAGGCTTCCGGCCCCTGCTCCGGCGGTTGCCGAGGAGTGTGGGGTGACCCTGAGCCGGAACGATGCTCGATCCGACCGTTCGTGACGAAGGCCCAGCGCGGACCTCAGAACAACCGGCGCTCTTCGGTCGGGTGGTTCGGGGGCCAGACCCAGTCGAGGTCATGGCCTTGCTTCGACTCGAACACGCCATGGTCGTCGGCGTGGTTCGTGCCGACGCCGTACAGGGTGAAGGATCCGTCGGCGTTGAGGCGGTAGCGCAACGGTTGGCCATCCATCGGGTCGAGCGGCACGGCCGGCAGGAATCGGGGCACGAGGTCGGCGAGGGCCTTGGGATACCCGCCGTTCGCCAGACGATGGCGCTCCAGCGCGGCCACTGCCATGGCCAGTCGAGCGGTGGTCAGGCTCCGGTCGGCCTTGGCGTGGACCTGGGCCAATGCCGGCAATAGCATGTGGGTGAAGATCCGGTAGGGATGGTATCGTTGGCGTGTCGTGTCGACGAGCCATCCGTCGATCCGCTCCTTCTCCCAGGCGGAGCCCTTGGCTCCGATGCCGCGCTCCGGATCGGAGTGCTGGAGCGCGTCCACGACCTGGTCCATGACGCGGGAGTGATAGGCCTGGTTCTGCAACAGCCAGGCTTTGGGCATGACGGCCCCGATGACCCCGTCGCGGCCGCTGTCCATCGCTCCCAGCATCTCCGGATCGAGCCGTCCCTCCCGCATCAACTCGAAGGTGGTCTTGCCGAAGAGGCGCTCGCCGCGGAAGGCCTGCACCAGGGCATCGCGCTGCTTCAGGGCCGCAAACCGCTGCTGGAACGCCACCAACTGGGCCTCGGACCATGCGTGCTGCGAGGTTCCGTCCCAGAAGGCGCTGGATGCGATGTTCTGGATGGCCACCCGCACGAGATAGCCGATCAGGGTAGGGTCTTCGCCGGTGAGTTCCGCAAGCCGCAGCATCGTGTCGATGTCTTCGGCGGCCCCTGCGGTGTCGCCCGCAGCCACGCGGGCCGCGGCTCGCGTGCGCAGCTGCACGGCCATGGATTTGTGGAGCGCCAGATGGGGCAGAATGGCGTTCGGGCCGTCTGCATAGCGGATGTCGTAGTGGGCATGGGGCCGCCGTGCCGCCTCGGTGACCTGGTCGAGGATCGCCCGGCGTCCTTCGAACGCATACAGCACGGCCTGCGCGGCCGGCATCGCGGCCGGAGGAATGGGCAGGTGGAACAGGTCGTTGGTCTCTCGCGGTTCGGTGCGGCCGGCTTCATAGAGCGTCCGCTTCGCCCGGTTCGTTCCGGATTTCAGCACACCGGCCAGTGCCTCCAGGTCGGGGCCCGTGCGCCGCAACCGCTTGCCTCCCTTCGGTTCGTCGGTCGGAGGATCCGGGAACCGCAACGCGTCCTGGAGTTCAGCGAGCTTGCGTTGGCCGGTCCAACGGTGGGTGGGTCGCCCCTTCGCATTCGTTGTTTCCTCGTGGCTCAAGATGCCGGTCATGAGCGGGTGTTGCGCGAAGTTCTGGTTGGTGGGGATCGCCGGGCCCACCAACTCGGCATGGGTCAGCGGCTCACCGCGCTGCTTCAGACGGGCCTCGGTCTCCTGCCACGCCCGGGCCGCGCGGAAGCCCTCGATGGCGCGTGCGAGGAACATCACGGTGACGACCACCGCGATCGCCCAGGTCCATCGTCGCACACAGCGGCCCCAGACCGACCAGAACCCCGGAGCCCCGAGGGCCACGGCCCGGCGATTCCAGAAGAGCGGCACCAGCCAGCCCAGCGGGGACAGCCCGAGCCCCAGACCGAGTCGGAGGGAGAACGAATCCTCCTCGGAGATCTGAATCACGAGGGTGCTCAACACCAGGCCGGTCACCAGGCTCACAAGAAGGCTCCGCCAGAATCCGAATCGGTGATCATCGGCCGGGAGGAAATGGAGTCGCTGCAGGAGTTTCATGAAATTCGGGGCGAGGATTGAGGGGGGTCGCGGATGAATCGAGGACCGTTGGAACAGCGTTGGGGCTTCAGCTCATCCGATTAGTCGATAGCGTGTCGTTTCGAGGAGTCGGAAAGGCAGGCGTAGGCCGCCTCGCCGAGGGGCGGGCTTCTTCTTCACCGTGCAGGTCCGAGACCTCGCCATCCCGCATCGACGCCATGAGTTCCTCCCGCTGTCGGGTCAGGCATTGCAGGGTCTCGCTGGTCATGCTGGTCCTCGACGTGGCGACAGCGATGGGGGTTTCCGGGGTTGTCAGTTGGAGCCCAAGGATGAGGGCCCATGAGGCAGCCAGGCCTTGGAGCGCCCATCGATGCTCATTCCAGAGGGTTTGCCAAAGGGTGTGCCAGAGCGTCGACCCATCCCGAGGCGCCGGCATCGAGGCATGGGTCTTCAGGCAGGCCGCGCGAAGCTCGGGTGGTAGCGACACCAGCGGCACTCGGGCAAGGCGGGACTCCCAGGCGTCGAGGTTCTCGGAATCCGAGCGAGAAGGAGGGGTTTCCATGGTCGTGTTTCCGGGTCAGCGGATCTCTTCGTAAAGGGGACGCAGTCGGGCCCGAAGTTTGTCTATCCCATACCGGTAGCGACTGGCGGCCGTGTTGGGCGGGATTTCGAGCAGTCGGGCGATCGCTTCGAAGGTCAGCCCCTCCCACAGTTTCAGGTGAACCACCGAGCGCTGGTCTTCGGGCAGGTCGCCCAGGGCCTCGGCGAGGTTCTGACGGAAGGCGACCTCGTCGGGATCGGCATGGGGCGCGAACAGCTCCAGGGGTTCTTTCGACCATCGCTCGGTCGCCCGCTCGCGGGTCGTTCGGCGTCGGATGCGATCGATGGCCAACCGATGGATGGACCGGAGGAGCCACCCGCGGGCGTCCCGGACTCCTTCCGGCAAGGGGTGTCCGGCCAGACGTTGGAATTGCTCCTGGAGCAGGTCCCGGGCGTCGGCATCCGATCGGGTCAGGTTCAACGCATAGGCGAACAGCGCTCCCGCATGGGCGTCGTACAGGGTTTCGAGTGGATCGGAGCCGGCCATCGAGATCGGTGTTCAAGAGGAGGACGCAGCACCCGGTTCGATTTGTCTGCCGAAAATCGCTGAACCCTTTCACCCATCCGCCTCCCCGGCGGGGGCCGGCCGACGTCCCCCCTGGGCAACACCCGTGACCTTGGCCAGCCCTGCGCGGGATCAGGCAAACAACCCAAGGCAAGACCCGTTACGCTCGCCTGGCCAACCCCTGTCCCACCGCGCGGGAATTGAGCCGGTGGCTGCCCTGATGGGGTGAATGAGCCGCTGACGGCCCCGACGGGGCCGGATGAGATAGCCCAGGGCCAACGCCCTGGGACGCCTGGCCCGGCGAGCCGGCAGCCCTGAAGGGGCTGAATGAGAAGGCCTCGGGCAACACCCCAGATGCCGGCTCCGGGCCGCCGTTTGTAGAAAAGGGGTTGCAAAATCAATCGACTTAATCGTACTTCAATCCGGTTGATCCATGGGTGAAACTCAATGGCTCCAATAGATTGAAAAAGCTTCGATTTAAAACTGCCGAGATTGCTGAAATGATATCAGCAATAATGGTGGAAGATAGACAGAAACTGGCGCTCCTCAGCGACAATCATCTGCGAGTGGTATTGCATTCATTTTTTGTGGGTGGAAAAAAGAATCCGACCTTAAAGATAGAAATAGAAGCGATACTTTCCGCCGCGATCACGGGCTTCAAAGACATCTCCAATCTCACCATGAACGACATCAACCAGCTGATTGAGGCCCAGAAACGCGAGCTGGAGCAGAAACTCGCTCTCATCACGGGAAACACCCTGAATGTCCTGATGAAAGAGCGTGAGGCGCATGAGGCCAAAATCGCCGAGATCGATGCCAAGTTGAAATCCATCGGCCGGGAAATCGGGTTGGATTTCGCAGAGGGTGACAGCACGTCCTCCGTCAAACGTCAGAGGATTGCCGCAGGAACCGATATCTCAGAAACGATTCTCAACGAGCTCCGGAAAACGTCTCAGGGTTTGAGTCAAGTCGCACTGAGCGAAGCCACCGGCTTGCCTTATTCGGCGGTCATCAATTGGGTGAAGCAGAACCCCGACAAGGTAAGAGCCGAAGGGGAACGTCGAGGCCGGAAGGTCTATTTGATCTAGCCCCCCCTCGACGGTGGTGGGTGGCCAACCATCGAGGTGATGCGCCTCGCATCATCACAGGGCTTGATGGGGGCCGGTGTCCGGTCGCACGGTGAACTTCACGCCCGACGAGTCCGGCAGGATCTCGTGTCGGAACGTCACCGCCCGGCCGCCGCCGCTCACGGTGCGCTCCAAGGAGGCGTTCTTCTGGTTCGTGAATCCCGAGGATCCCGTACCGTTCATATCCCGCTCGGCATGGCGTTCCTCGACAGAGTAGCCGCCCTTCCCGAGAGCACGCACCGTCAGGGCGGTGATGCGAATCCGGTCATTGAACGGCCCGAACAACACCAATGGTTCTCCCAACCGTCGGGTGACCTCCATCGGTTGGGCCACCTGCGGGATCTCGATGAAGCCCAGTTCCCGGCAGATCTCGGGCGTGTACCCGAGGTTCAGCGGGGCCCCGGGTGAGATCCGTTTGGCCAGCTTTCGGATCTCCTCTTGCAAGGCGTCGGAGTCGGGTCGCGTCGCGCTCAGCGCATGGGTTCGCAGCAGTTGGTGTGCGGCCTCGTTGGTGCGGCCCTGTTCCAGGAAACGGCGCGCCAGTTCGAGGCAGCCCTGCGGCAATCGCGACCCGTTTTTTTCCAGAGCTGCGAAGAACCGGGTCCGCTGATGGGGGGTGAACGAAGACTCGAACGGCAATCGGTCGGAGGCATCCGCGACATCCCGCGCCAGCAGGAGTTCGAGCGCCCGAGTCCGCTCGATCCGGCTCAGCGGCTTGCGGTGATGCACGATGAACTCGACCGGCTCCTGGTTGGTGGCTGGGGCATCCAGGGGGCGGTCTCGCTTGTGGCTCTTGAAGAGGGTGATGCGCCTGTCCCCGAGCCTGGCCTCCATTCGCGGCTTGAGGGGGATGGTTAGTTCCAGGGGATCGACCTCCCAACCGGCCGACTTCAACGACTGGGCCACCTGCTCCAACACGGGCACCGGGTCGGCGGGCAGCTCCAACCGCCAGAAGGTCTCGTTGTGGGTGAAGAGTCCGCAGTACGAGGCCATCCTTCGGGCGGAGAAGGCGCTCATCCAGTCGAAGTCGGCGACCGGTTCGTAGGAGCCGAAAAATTCCGCGGGCAGGGCGGGCAAACGGGGGTGCTTGTCGTTCATCTTCTCGATGATCTGGATCATCGATGTGGCCAGTGTCTCGGCGATGTCGGAAGCCGCCTCGGCATAGCGGTCGCTGCTGACTCCGGTGAACGTGCTCTCCGAATCCACCGTGGCCCGCCATTCGAGGGAGACCGCCGGTGAACCGCCCTCAACCCGGGTGTGGGTGGTGTCGAACCAGGGGGTGCTCCCAAGCGAGGCCGTGACCACCGACTGGAAGGTCGATGCCAGTATCCCGCTGCGCCTGGCCATCGCCAGATCCACCCTCACGAACAGGTCCGGTGCTGCATCCCGCGAAGTGATCGTGAACGGTCGATCCACCCGGTCCACCGTTCGGATGTGAGGGCAGTCTTTGAGTCGCTGCTCGAGTCGCGCGATGATCTTGCGGCAGAAAGGGTGGGGATTGTCGGAAAACAGCATCACCCGGTCGGAGCTGAACGTGGCATGCGCCGGGGCCGAGGATGATTCCCCTGAAGAAACACGGCTGCGCGTCTCGGTCTTTCCCGCCTTCAAGTGGGGGAGGCCTGCCGGATCGGGGGAGCGCTCGGTCGCCCATCGCAACAGCAGGAACGCCGCGACCAACAGGGCGCCGATGGCTGCGATCCAACGGAAGCGGGATGAGTTCATCATGAGGCGACGGCGTGAGGTTTGAATCGGTGTCATCATCCTCACTCGACCCGAAGACGATTGGCCACCTGTTTTGATGACTGGAATACCTTTATCATCGAACAACCGCCGCCCCGGAGTATTCCACGAGCAGGCTGGCGGCAGCACTAACTTCTCGCGGGTCCAAATCACCATCAACCTTTGCCAACGCCGCACAGACCCGAGCTAGTTCCATGGTGGCTGGCTGGGAAACAACCGTCGGGGAGGTACGCGCACTTTAGCAGTCGATTTATAGCGAAAATCACACCCAAAAGTCCTTGTTCAAGTCGCACGACAGGTATACTGGCCTCCACCAGATCTCGAGCAGCACAAAACAGCTGCGCCCATCGCGGAGCTTCAAACAGCAAATTCCCACCAATATGTTCGCCTCAAGACCTAGAGCAATACATCGGTGGACGCTGTTTCCGACGCTCAGTGGACTGGCACTGGTCGTTGGGTTGCGATCCGCTGACATCCGCGTTGAGACGCCTGGAGGGCAGCACCATTTCCTGTTCAACGGGACCAGCGCCGGGACTCTGACATTGGTCCGAGGTGAGACATACACCTTCGATGTCGATACTTCGCCCCAGCATCCGTTCCAGATTCAGAGCCCCGGAGTGGTGAACAACGAGATCAACACGGGCCGGTTAACCTATACCGTTCCAACCAACAACGCCTCGTACATTTATGTCTGCCCCATCCATCCATGGATGTTCGGCGACATAGTCACGGTTCCGCCACCTGAAGTCCGGATCCTGAGCCTCGATTTGGGCAAGGACGTGGTGTTGAGCTCGACCCTGATTCCCGACTGGAGGCTGCGGGCCGAATTCGCCACCAATCTTCATCAGGGCGAGTGGAGTGTTCTGCCCGTCGCCACTAACCGCGTCTCCAGCAACCGGGTCGACTTGATTTGCGGCCGGCCCGAGGGGGATTCCATCTACATCCGGCTGAAAGCCAGCCGATAGGAGGGATTCGAGGAGTCAATCCGGTCGGCAGGAAATGGATCGATTTGCTCGGTCAGCCTCCGGGATGTCCTACCCGGGGTTTGCGAGAGAAGAGTTCCTATCGACTGTCGATTGAATATCAGCGATGGATCCATACGACGGTTCCTATCGTGAAAAGCCTGGGTTATTCCCGATGACCTCTCGATGAAGGCCAAGACTCTTGCCGCCCTCAGGAAGACGAATCTCAAGGCCGTCATCGAAGTGCCTCTCCTTCGGGAGAGCCTGCCGACCGAAGAGCTTGGGAATCCCGACCCCACCCGACCCGGTTCGAGGCCGGGCCATTTGGAATCCTCCGCATCAGCAAGACAGTATTCGTGCAGTCAACCCTGGGTTTCTGACTCGAAGGGGAGGGTGTGATGGTGCAGGGATTGTATCGAAAGACAGTAAGCATCACCCGGGGCACTACCGAGCGATGCATAAATCAGGGTAAGTTAGCGGCATGGACACGAGCGCGTGTGTATTCCTGCTGAAAGAGGTCTTGGTTGGCCGGATCCGGCGGCTTGGCTGTCCGATTTGCTGCATCGGATTCCAACCTGCACTCAGGCCAATCTGCCCGAGTTACTACCTTGGAACTGGAAGCCGAAGGTTGCCTGACTTTGAGGAAGTCCGGATATCAGGGGTGTTCGGTCGTCTGAGCCAAATCCAGAATTGTCACACCCTTACACTGGCGTGAGACCCTGGGGTTGGGCGTACGCTTACCTTTCAGCGGATGTCCGTTGGCGTCTTGCCGTGCAGGGAGATCTTGGGCTTTCAAGATGCCCAGTCAAAGCAGACCGCCCCGGCAGACACTGGGTCCGACGGGGCGGTTGAGGTGGATCGATCGACTGGCCAAGGGCCGGGTCACTCCGCTCGGAAGCGGAAGAACCGGGTCGGCACGGTGAGGTCCACGGGCACGTTGGTGACCACGACCGTGTCCACCCAGCGCTTCAGGTCGTCGGAGGACTGCAACCGGAAGTTCACGGGTGCGTTGGTCGAGATCGGCAGAACGAGTCCATCGAGGCGCAGGTCCGCGCGAGGCGCGCTGAAGAGCCCGTAGGCAGTGGGATCGCCGATGACTTCCCGTCGTCCCGCAAGGCGGTTCTCAGCGATCTGAGCCGGAGTGAACAAGTTGAACGTCGCGGGCGAGCCGACGACCTCGGCCTGTCCGAGGCGCCGCAGCCGAAGGAGGGCGTTGGCCTGGGAGCGGGAGGCGGCACGGTCCGGATCGAGGCCCAGTGTCGACAGGGAGACCTCATCCGCGTTGGACAAGCCGTCGCCGTCCGAGTCCTCGGAGCCTTGTACGATGCGCCGATCCAAATCGGACGTGGTGTCGGCCACCGCGAAAGGAGTGCTGGTGTGGAAAGCCTTCAGGTATTCCGCGAATGCGTCCTGCTCGGTTCCTGCCGCGGCGAAGGAGGCCTTGGCGGGAAAGGTCGACGGCAGTGACGGGCTCAGCGTGGCGGAGTTGAGGTCACGACGATCATAGGCGGCAACCCCGTTGAGGCGGAGGAAGTAGGGGAACGGGTAGTTGTCGCCACCGAAGTCGGAACCCGTGCTCCCGGGGTTGACCAGGAAGTTCAGCGTAACGATCCGAACAGGACGCTCGGGATCCAACACCTCGCCGTCGGCCACCAGCACCTCGGTCGGCTTACCCGAACCATCGAGCAGCGCGGCATATCGGATCCGGGTCCCAGGGGTGACTCCGGTGACCACATTGCTGAGGCTGGTGATGCGTTGTGCGGTACCTGCCAGGTCGGCCACCATGACCAGACCTCCGAGTTGCGGAAACTGTCCCGGCGTCGCTTTGTCGGCACCCGTGCCGGTGCTCGCCGCGACCCCATGCTCTAGCAGCATCTTCAACTGCGCAGCCTTCACCGTGACTACCGTCAGTGCGTTGTTGAATTTCAGCGAGTCCTCGATGTCGAGGCGGCTGATGTCGCCGGCGATCTTACCGGCGGAGGGGTTGGCGCGGGTGGGGAGGAGCTCACCGCCGGGGCCGGTGGAACCGATGGAATTGCGGATGCCACCACCGTTCTTGATGGAGACGGCCACAGAGGGATCGTACTGGCGGGCGTACCAGAGGTTGGCGTCGGCGGAGAGGTCGCCGAAATTGGACTCCTGCTGTCGGACGGTCGTACGACGGCCTTCGAGGTAGACCGAGGTGCGGCCGAAGACCAGCCCATCCTTGGAATTGATGACAGCGCCCACCGCTTCCGTAAGAGACTTCACCGCGGCTCCGCGGGTGCCTGAGGCGAAGGGATCGGCCGAGCCCCAAACAGCGGTGACCTTGGCCTCGGTCGCTGGTATGGCATCTCCAGCAACGCCGGTGACGTCGCCGTTGCTATCGAAGTCGACGACTAACTGTCCGAGGTATTGGTATTGGCCGTCGGTGCTGACGACCGCGACGCGACGGCCCATCTTGTCGGTCGTGAGGTAGGGATAACGGCCAGCGGATTTATCCCCGGGAAGAAGGTTGGAGGGGTCGTTCACGTAGATCGTGCCGGATCCTCCCGCCACGATGATATCCACGCCATCCAGAGCTTGGGCGAGCGCCTTCTCGTTGTCGATTTGCTGGAGCTGCGAAGAGAGCAGGATCTTGTTGCAGCCAGCGGCACGGAGGGAGTCCACCACTGGCTGGAGATGCGCAGCCAGAGCCGCGATGTCATACGTCCGCGGGCTGACCACGGCAGACCCCTGGGGTCCGGTGACACGGACCGATCCGGGTGACGAGATGTTGGCGAGATCGGGCGGGGTGACTCCCAGCACGCCGATCTTTTGGCCCCCTCGCTCCACGATGGTCGCCCGGGCGATCTTGGGATGAAGGGCGATGTTGGTGGCCGCGGTGCTGACGTACGAGGCGTCGGTGACGGGGTTCGCTCGGAATCGTGAAGACGGCAGGATGGCGGCCGTTGAACGGGCCGCCAAGGCAGACTCCGTAGGAGGAACCAAACTGAAGTCGAGATTGGCGCTCAACAGTGGGAAAGCCGCTCCATAGTGGCGCAATCGGGAGACGCCGCCGGAACGGACATCCGGAAGCACGATGCTGGCGAACTCGGTGGCTCCGAGGTCGAACTCATGGTTGCCGATGCTGGCCACATCGATGCCGATGGCATTGAGGATGGCGATGTCCGGACGTCCGGCGCTTTCACGGAGGTCGCTGTTGGTGCCGGTCGCATTGAATCCGAACAGTTCACCGAACGCGACCTTCAGGGGTGTCACGGTGACGGGGTCGTTGCCGGCGGAAAGGAAGGCCCCCGGGATGAAGAGGTCACCGGCGGCAACGGTCATCGAGGCGTCCACGGCGGGATTGTCCTCGAGGCGGTCGACGAGCGCGGCGAATCGGGGTGCCGTCTGGAGAGTCAGCACATCGGCCTCCATATCGGAGGCATGCAGGATCTGAAGGCGAAAGTCGTCGTTTTCAGTGGACGGCGCCTCCCGTATGACCGTTGCGGGCGTGGCTCCGGAGAGGGTTTCAACGAGCCACTGGCGTTGGTCGGCGGTTTGGCGTCGGAGGTAGTACTTCGTGGTGACGCCCTTCGGTGTGAAGGTGACGTCAAGGAATCCCCGATCGGCGAGGTTGGCGAAGGTCAGATTGGTGCTGTACCCGAGGAAAAGGTCTCGGAGGATGTCTTGCTGACCCGGAAAATAGCGCTCGATGCCCGGCGAAGAAACGCCCGGTCCGCCGAACTCGAAACCGGCGACCGTTCCGGCGGGAAGTCCCCCAGGCCCGGGGGACATGGTCCTGAGCGTGCTTGCCCAGGCGTTGTGGGTGTCTCCGGCGAGCACCACCAGCTTCTTGCCCAGACCAGCGGCGGTCTGCAGTAGCGTTTCACGCTCGCGGCCGTATCCATCCCAGGCATCCGGGTTGTAAGGGAGCGGGTTCGCCCGTTCGAAGGTCGTTCGTTCTTCCGGCGTGAGCGGAACGCCCGCGGCCCGCTTGACCACCGGGGTCAGGTATCGGGTGATGGTCGCAGGCGAGACGGACCCGCCGGCCAGTTCGATGAGGAGCTCGGCTGGCATGGTCATGTTGCCCATCAGCACTTGCTGCCCAAGTACCTGCCAGGTCGCCGAAGAGGACGCCAGGCGCCCCTGCAACCATTGCATTTGTTCAGTGCCGAGCAGCTTTCGCTCGCCGGTGTACATCGTGGTCACGTTCCGAGCGACCATCTCGTTGAGCACGATCGGTGCGAGTGCGTTGCCGAAGCGGGCGATGCCTGCGGTATCGCTTGGGCTGGACGGCGGGGTTAGACCGTGGGTCGCCGCATACTGCGCCAACAGTGCAGGCGTCCCGAGGATCGAGTTGATGCGACCGAGAACCTCGTCGGGTGTCGGAGCCAGTTCGAGCTGGCGATCCCGGGAGGTGAGGCGGGTCTCCAACATGTGCAACGACAACAGGTTGCCGAAGTCGAAGGATCGATAGGCCTTCCGAAGATCCCCTCCTTGAGGTTCGCGGATTGGCTGCCACTCGTAGTAGGCTCGCAAGGCGGCGGTCACGCGGTTGGTCCAGGAACCTTCCGTCAGCGGGTCGTGGTTCTCGGCACCGCCACTGAAAGCATCATTGGCGGTTTCGTGGTCGTCCCAGATCACGATGAACGGGGCGGTCGCCCTCGCCGCCTGAAGCTTCGGTGCCCGATGATACTGGGCATAGCGCTGACGATAATCGGCGAGGGTCACGCATTCGCGATCTGGCTGGAAGCCCTCCGATTCGGCCAACGATTCCGCCTGCGGATAGCCACCACGACCGTATTCGTAGATGTAATCGCCAACGTGCAGAAGGGCATCGTAGTCACCGATGCGGGCGGCCTTGAGGTAGGCGTCGAATGGGTCGGCGGTGATGTTAGCACAACTGAAGACCGCCAGGCGGACGCGGGCGACATCTCCGGTGGGCAGAGTCTTGGTCCGACCGGATTGGGACACCACGGCGCCGCCGTCGGCGGAGAAGCGGTAGTGGTAGATCGTGCCCGGAACGAGGCCGGTCGGGATCACCTTGACGGTATAATCTCGTGCCGCGTCGGTGGTAACTGTTCCGGTGACGAGCTGTGTGTCGAAGGACGGAGAGGTCGAGATCGCCCAACCAACGGTGACAGGGCCGGCGGTGTCCGGGGTGGCTCGGGTCCACAGGACGACCGAGTCGGGGGCAGGGTCGCCGGAGGCGACACCGTGGATAAAGCGGGTGGCGGCTGCTACCGGGAGACAGGTCGCTACGCCTACCAGTGAGACGAGGACGCAGCCCCAATAACGCATCCGCGGATATATGGAGGATTTCACCCTTCCTACTTACATTTCAGAGACGCCGACGACAAAGGCGGCACGGTAGCGATCCGGTGAAGGTGCGGTTTCGGCCCATCTGTCGGGAGGAAACAGCTCTTTCGGGTGGGAAGGGGATGCTGATACGCGAGTCAGGGCGAATCAGTTCGGAATCTGGGCCCAACAGAGATCGATCCTAACCAGTCGCTGGCCGGCGAGTTGTCATTCTGTTCTGGGCCGTTGGTCTGACGTTGCTCACCGCAGCGGTCGAAATGATGGGGATTCGCGTTTTCGACGCTCCAGCCCATATCGAGGGCAAAGTTATGGAATCTGCGCAGGAAGACGTTGGTTGAGACTCTCCCGATGTTGAGGGCCTCGAAGAAAAGGCCGGCCTGACGGGGCCGATCTTGGAGGAGGTTGAGCTTGAGGATCTTTTGAAGAGCTTTGTCCTTCTTGGCCGTCTCCAGGCGGTTGCGGGTGGGACCGGCTGCGCTGCGTTTGATGTACGCGTCGATGACATCAAGCCAAGTGCGGTTTTCGGCTTCAGGATCGGTTTCGCCGAGGTAAGCGAGGCCCACCTTGTAGGCGAAGTTGGGTTTTTCCACCGAGGCTTGGTAACCGCGCAGGATTTCCTCGGCCATCTTTCGATTCTTGGTCCGGAGGCTCAGACGGTCTCCGTGAATGTTTTCGGCGTACAGAGTGCCGGAGGGGTCCCGCTTGAGGATGTGTAGAGGGCCAGTGCCGAGGGACTTGAGGTCAGGTGACGATTTCATGGTCATGTCGTCATCGAGTTTGCCGGCCCGATTCCATGACCCTCAGCCCGGACTACGGGCCGATATGAGGAAGGTGGATGAAAGTCTCTCGAGTGAGTTTCTCCTGACACGTTACCTGACACTTCGGGGTTTTGGACGGGCAAAAGCCTTCAAAAACCCTGTAAATGCTGGGGAAAACGAACTGGAGCCGGTGGTCGGGATTGAACCGACGACCTACGGTTTACGAAACCGTTGCTCTGCCACTGAGCTACACCGGCGATGCGCGAAGCGCGAATGAGCCTGTTAAGTACGGGGCCGGGGGAGGGGCGGCAAGCGGCAAGTTGGAATCGCATGGTTTTTTTGCAGGTTCCGCGGTCGGCTTGGGATGCTGTTCAGGCGATGACGACGGGCGGCACGGGGCAGGTCCGGTCCGTGAAACCATCTCGATGGCACCGTGAAACTCGGCGAAAACCAGTCAAACCTCGTCTCTTTTCTTTAGAACCTCATAGGGCCTGCCGAAAAATAGCCTAGCCTCGTTGCAGGGGCTCGGTTATTTGCAGAAAGGAAAATCGTGGAGAACTATAAGCACTTCTCTTCGATTTCCTGCTTCACCCAAGCCGACTGCCATCCAAAGCAGCAGGTGATCCGCATCCGACAGGCCGTCCAACTCCGATAACAGTCCCGACACCCACTCTATGATCAAGCACTTGTCGATCCTCGCATGGTTCGCTTGGATGGTTTCTGCCCTCGGGCAGGGACAGATCAACCTCAACAACCGCGGGTTCGCGCTGGTCAACGACTCGGGCGGGAAACCGTTGACGGGCACCAGTTTTGTGGCGGTGGTGCTCTACGGGGCGTCCGAAGCCACGATCAGCAAGACGTTCGTTGCGGCTCCATTCCGCAATTCCACGACCACCTATCCGGGAACCTGGAACCCAGCGGCCACCGGAGGTCCGGGAGCGATCGGCACGCTGTCGGGGTTCGCGCCCGGTTCTACTGTGACCCTGAAGGTGGCGGTATACGACTCGGCCGTGTTCGGCTCATGGGATGTCGCCGCTGCGGCGTTGGCGGCCGGCCGGAGCACGGTGCCCACCCAGGCCGGAATCTCCACGGCGTTCACGTACGCGATTCCCGTCGATCCACTGGCCATTCCCGGCGGTATGGAGAAGTTTCCTGGACTCAAACTTACGGCTCTGAGCAATTCCGGCCCGGTCAATCAGGCCCCGAAGGCAGTGGGTCAGTCGCTCACCGTGAACAGCGGGCAGAGCGTTTCGATCACCCTCGCAGCCAACGATCCGGAGGGGGCGGCGCTCACCTACACGATCGTGACCTCGCCGGCCAACGGCACCCTGACCGGAACCGGTGCCAATCGCGTCTACACTTCGAAGGCGGGCTTCTCCGGGGACGACAGCTTCACCTTCAAGGTGAATGACGGATCGTTGGACTCGTCCGTGGCCACGGTGGCCATCACGGTCAAGGCGGTCATCGTCAATCAGGCTCCGACGGCGGATTCCCAGAATGTGAGCGTGGCCCTGGGCGAGACCAAGCCGATCACCCTCACCGGCAAGGATCCGGAAGCCGCTGTGCTCAAGTTCATGGTGGTCACTCAGCCCGCCAGCGGCACATTGACCGGGACCGCCCCCAACCTGACCTACACCCCGAAGTCCGGATTCACAGGGGCCGACAGCTTCACCTTCAAGGTCAACGATGGCTCGCTCGATTCATCCGTGGCCACGGTGGCGATCTCGGTCTCGCAGAACGGGGGGCAGATCAACCTCAACAACCGCGGTTTTGCGCTGGTGAACGATGCCACGGGCAAGCCGTTGGTGGGCACGGTCTATGCCGCGAAGATCTTCTACGGAGCGTCGGAGTCGGCACTCACCCAGTCGTTCGCTCCTGCCCCGTTCCGGGAGAGTTCCACTTCCTATCCGGGCACTTGGAATCCGGGAGTCGCCAGTGGTCCCGGAGCCATCGCCACGCTGTCCGGATTCAATCCGGGTTCGACCGTGACGCTGCGGGTGGCCGTTTGGGACACCTCGGTGTTCGCCACTTGGGAACTGGCCGAGGCGGCCTTGAAGGCCGGCAAGAACCCGGTGCCGACGCAGGCGGGTGTTTCCTCGGCGTTCACCTATGCGATCCCCACCGATCCGCTGGCCATCCCGGGCGGCATGGAGAAGTTCCCGGGCCTTAAACTCACCGTCTTGGGCAACACGGGCCCGGCCAATCAGGCGCCGACGGCGGCGGGCCAGACCCTGAGCGTGGTGACTGGTCAGACGCTGCCGATCACCTTGGCCGGCACCGATCCGGAGGGCGGCGCGCTGACCTACACGGTGGTTGCGCCGCCGGCCAATGGCACGCTCACGGGCACCGGAGCGGCTCGCACTTACGCCCCGAAGGCGGGGTTCACCGGGTCCGACAGCTTCACCTTCAAGGTCAACGATGGCTCGCTGGATTCGGCCGTGGCGGTCGTCGCGATCGCCGTCAACGCTGATGGCAACAATGCCCAGATCAACCTGAACAACCGCGGGTTGGCTCTGGTCAATGACGTGACCGGCAAGCCGCTGGTGGGAACGACCTTCGCGGCAAAGATCTTCTACGGGGCGTCCGAATCGGCTTTGACCCAGTCGTTCGTGCCGGCTCCGTTCCGTGATTCCACCACCGCCTACCCGGGCAGTTGGAATCCCGGAGCGGCCGGGGGGCCGGGTTCGATCGCCACGTTGTCCGGGTTCAAGCCCGGGACCACGGTGACGCTGCGGGTGGCCGTGTGGGACACCGCGGTGTTCGCCACTTGGGAACTGGCCGAGGCGGCCTTGAAGGCCGGGAAGAGCCCGGTGCCGACCCAGGCGGGTGTGTCGGCGGCCTTCACGTATGCGATTCCGGCCGATCCGCTGGCCATTCCCGGCGGTATGGAGAAGTTCGCGGGCCTGAAGCTGACCGCCTTGAACAACAGTGGTCCGGCCAATCAGGCCCCGACGGCGGCGGGACAGACGCTGAGTGTGGTGAGCGGCCAGACGCTGCCGATCACGCTGGCCGGTGCCGATCCCGAGGGGGCCGCGCTGACCTACACGGTGGTTGCGCCGCCGGCCAATGGCACCCTCACGGGCACCGGAGCCGCTCGCATCTACGCTCCGAAGGCCGGGTTCACCGGGTCCGACAGCTTCACCTTCAAGGTCAACGACGGCTCGTTGGATTCGGCCGTGGCCACGGTGGCCATCACGGTCAAGCCGTCGACGGTGGTGGTCACGCCGCCGGAGTTTCCGATCGAGCCTCCGCCCTGGGACAAGACTCCCTGCATCTGCGGTCCGCTGGTGGGCAACTACGAGACCAACCAGATCCACACCTGGCATGTCTTGGCTGACGGCGGTTCCCTCGACCTTCAGTTGACCACGGTCACGGTCAACACCAACGACCCGCAGACCACCATCGTGGATGCGTTCGATGGCACCAATCGCATCGCCACGGTGACCGTCTCGTACACCGCCGCGGAAGCCCGGACCCATGGCTTGCGCTGGGAGAAGTCGGCGTCGGTCAACCTCGGAACCTTCGCCGCCGGCAAGGTGATCCGGTTGGAATCGCGCATCGGGGGCACCCCGGTCACACAGACCCACTACACCTTGCAGTTCTGCGGGGCACGTTGGTTGGCCCTCGATCTCCCCAGTTTCAAGGCGCTCGAAGAGGATCGCGCCGCCTACCGCTTCAATGTGAAGTCGGGTGAGCCGCTCGTACTGGATCTCGACAATGTCGGCATTCCGAGCCCGGCTTCGGCGTTCCGGTACCGCCTGATCAGCCCGCTGGGGGTGGTCGTCAAGTCGGGCACCAATGCCATCGTCGCGGGGCCCGAGTTGACCGTGGCCTCTCCCGCCGTGGGTCTCTGGACTCTCGAAATGCATCCGATCGGCGGCGAGCACTACCTGCTCGACAAGCCCAGCGGCAGCGATCGGCACGCCTATCTCGACTGGTACACCAGTCAGCGCGGCATCAAGGAGGTGCTCATCACCATCAACGACAGGCCGGCGATCGGCGTGCCTTTCGAGGTGCAGTTGACCCGGCTCCGGGAGGTCGGAGCCAAGGATCCGTCCGATGTGGTGGTCACCTCGGTGGTCACCAACGGTTGGGCCCGGTTCGTCGAACTGCCCAACGGCTTCTACGACGTCAATGTGCGACCGCTCATCAAGGAGATCCCCGTGATCGAGTCCCAACAGGATTGGATCTACTGCAACAACCCGGTCACCAACCTGTTTGCGTTCACCCGGCTCAACAAACTGCCGATCTTCGACGCGATCGCCAATGCGACCCTCGACGAGGGCAAGCCGTTGGGTCTGACCGTGAAAGCGTCGGATCCGGAAGGCGCGCCGCTGGTGTTCACGCTGGTGGGGGCTCCTGCCGGGATGACGGTCACGCCGACTGGTTCGCTATCTTGGACCCCGTCCGAGGAGCAGGGCCCGAGCACCAATTTCGTGGGTGTGGTGGTCAATGACGGCATCGACTCGGTTACCAACCGCTTCACGGTGGTCGTCAAGGAAGTCAATGCCGCGCCGCAGATCGCGGTCGTCGCCCAGCAGACGTTGGACGAAGGCAAGACCCTCGCCCTGAACCTTTCGGCCACCGACTCCGATCTGCCGAAGCAGCCCCTGGTGTTCCAGCTGACCAGTGGCCCGGCCGGTTTGACCGTGTCGCCCGCGGGTCAGGTGAACTGGATCGCCGGCGAAGACTTCGGTGGCAAGACCGAGACCGTGAAGGTCAGCGTTTCGGATGGCATCCAGACGGTGGGCGCCGAGTTCCAGGTGGCGATCAACGAGGTCAACGAGGCACCGGTTCCCACGCCGGTCGCCAAGCAGACCGTCGATGAAGGCAAGGCGCTGTCGTTCACGCTGGTCGCTTCCGATGCCGACCAGCCCAAGCAGGCACTGGTGTTCCGCTGGGTGAGCGGTCCGGCCGGGTTGACCCTGAGCCAGTCCGGTCAGGTCGCTTGGGCCACGGGCGAGGAGTCCGGCGGCAAGACCGAGACCGTGAAGTACACCGTGTCCGATGGCCTGGTGGTCGTTCCGGCGGAGTTCCTAGTAACGGTGAACGAAGTGAACGATGCCCCGGTCATCACGGGCGTCCCGGATCAGACGGTCGACCTGCTCAAGCCGGTCTCGATTCAATTGAGCGCCAAGGACTCGGATCTGCCTGTGCAGAAGCTGATGTTCGGCCTGACGAGCGGACCGCAGGGGTTGACCGTTTCGGAGCAGGGATCGGTGCTGTGGACGCCGTCCTCCGATCAGGGGGGCACGACCAACCGGGTCGAGGTGTTCGTCACCGATGGCGTGACCAAGGTGGCCGGCGCCTTCGTATTGGTGGTCCGGCCCTCGAACACGGCACCGACGATCGCCGAGGTGCCGTTGCGACGGGTCTCCGAGAACGGGGCTTTCGTCTACAATCTCGCCGCTTCCGACAGTGATGTGCCGGCGCAGAAACTGGTCTTCGCCCTGGTCTCGGGGCCGGATGGCCTGACGGTGAGCGAGGCGGGGCAGGTGCGGTTCCGCCCGACGGAATCGCAGGGGCCGAGCACCAACCGCGTGGTGGTCCGGGTGACCGACAACGGCATTCCGGCCCTCAGCGGCACCAACGCGTTCACCGTGATCGTTTTGGAGATCAACCAGCCCCCTGAATTGGCGTCCGTGCCGACTCAAACCATCGAGGCTCTCAAGCCGATGGTGGTGCGTCTGTCGGCCAAGGATGCCGATTTGCCGGCCCAAAAGCTGACCTTCGCACTGGTCGACGGACCAGCGGGGATGTCGGTGGACCCCATCGCGGGGATCGTGTCATGGACTCCGTCGATCGCCCAGGCGTCGACCACGAATCTGGTCACGGTGTCGGTGAACGACGGGATCCGGGTCGTCAACACCTCATTCGAGATCCTGGTCCCCTCGGCCAATCAGGCTCCGTTCTTCATCAATCTGGTGAACCGCAGTGTCAGGGAACAGAATCCTTTGAACTTCAGGCTCATCGGGCGTGATCTCGATCAGCCCGTCCAAAATCTGGTCTACACCTTGGTCTCCGGCCCGACCGGGATGGCTGTCACCGAAGCCGGGCAATTGACGTGGACTCCCACCGAGGCTCAGGGACCGAGCACCAACGTCGTCACGGTGGCGCTCACCGACAACGGCTCGCCGGCGATGACCACCACCAATTCGTTCCGGGTGTTCGTCACCGAGGCCAATTCCGCGCCCACGCTGGTGAATGCCTTCAGCCGTTCGATCCTCGAGAGTGCGGGGCTCAATTTCACCCTGATCGCCCGCGATGCGGACCTTCCGGCCCAGAAGTTGACCCTCACGCTGGTCAGCGGTCCGAAGGGCTTGACGATGACCGACGCGGGCGTGATCTCCTGGTCTCCGACCGAAGAGCAGGGGCCCAGCACCAACAAGATCGTCGTAAAGGTGACCGACGATGCGGCCTCACCGCTCAGCACCACGACCACCTTCGTGGTCACCGTGCGTGAGGCCAACGTGGCTCCGGTGTTGCCGGTGACCAACCTGACCGTGGCGGCCACGAGCAAGTTGTCGGTGGCCCTGAAGGCGACCGACGTGGACATTCCGGTGCAAGCCTTGAGCTACCGGTTGGAGCGGGGTCCGCAGGGGCTGACCGTTTCCACCAACGGTCTGCTCGAATGGACTCCGGCAGCCAGTTTCGCCCAGACCACCAATGTGGTGACCGTTTCGGTCAGCGACTCGGTGGCGCGGGTTCAGGCCACCTTCCGGGTCATCGTACGCCCGGTGGGTTCCGGACCGGGATCCGAGGGCAAGGCGATCCAGAAGACCTACCTCTCGCTCACTGTCCGGCCCGACCAGACGCTGGGCCTGAAGGTGGTGGGGCCCGAAGGCGGTCGCTACCGTGTCGAATCCACGACCTTCCTCGGGGCCGATTGGCAGGCCGTGGAGGGCGTGGACGTGATCGAGACTCTGGGTGAAGAAACCCCGGTCGAGGTCTCCCTGCCGGCCGAAGGCACCGGTGAGTTCCGGCAGTTCCGCCTCAAGAAGCAGTAATCACCGGGCTCCAACCCCGAACAACGGCCGCCGATGTGCTTTTGCGTCGGCGGCCGTCTTTGTTTCGGGAGGGCGGAGGAGTCGCACCGGAACCCGCCGACGGTTCACCGGGCTTGGCGGATTCTCGGCCCGAGGATGAGTCCGCGGGTGAGGGGGATCGGCCGTCTCGGCCAAAGCCCCGATCAAAGGCTCGAACGGGCGTCGCGGACCGCCTGGATGGCGGCTTCCGAGGTATCCGCTGTGGCGGTGATATGCCCCATTTTGCGTCCGGGCCGCGCGGAGGCCTTGCCGTATAGGTGCAGTTTGAGCCGGGGATTCGACAGGGCCTGCGCCCAGCGGGGTTCACCGTGAGTCCAGACGTCGCCCAGCAGGTTGGCCATGGCGGCCGGATTCTTCAGTTCGGTGGATCCGAGCGGGAGCCCGCAGACAGCCCGCACCTGCTGCTCGAATTGGCAGGTGATGCAGGCGTCGAGGGTGAGATGGCCCGAATTGTGAGTGCGGGGAGCCAGTTCGTTGACGATCAGGCGCCCGTCCCGGGTGACGAACAATTCGACGGTCAGGAGACCGATCACATCGAGGGCTTCCAGGATGCCCCGGCTGAGTTCGCGGGCTGCGGTTTCCAGGGCCGGGGGGATCCGCGCCGGGGACACGGTCACATCGAGGATGTGGTGTCTGTGGACATTCTCGAACACCGGGAATGCGGCGAATTCACCATCGAGTGTGCGGGCGCCCACCACGCTGACTTCCTGGGCGAAGTCGACGAACGCTTCGTAGATGCCCTCCGCGCCGCCCAGACCGGCGAAGGCCTCGGGAAGTTCGGTCGTCGAGCGGATCGTGCGTTGTCCCTTGCCATCGTAACCGAAGCTGGCGGTCTTGAGCACCCCGGGCAGACCCAGATCGCAGGCGGCCGTTTCGAGGTCTTCCTGGGAATGGATGGCCCGGAACGGGGTCACCGGGAACCCGTGGTCGCGGAGGAATCCCTTTTCGCGCAAGCGTTGCTGGGTGATGTGCAGGACCTTGCCGTCGGGCCGCACCGGAACCCACTCGGCGCAAGCGTCGCTGGTGGCGCTGGGCACATTCTCGAACTCGAAGGTCACCACATCCACGCTGCGGGCGAAGGCTCGGACCTGTTCCAGATCGTCGTAGGGAGCCACGAACGTGCGGTCGGCGACCGGGGCGGCGGGTGAATCGGCCTCCGGGCAGAAGACATGGATCCGGTATCCCAGTCGCCGGGCCGCGATGGCGAACATGCGTCCCAACTGACCCCCGCCTAATACGCCGAGAGTGGCTCCCGGTGAAATGATGCGTCCGTGAAGTGACATCGGAAACCTCCGGTGTAGGCCCTTTCCGCCCGAATGGAAAGCCCTTGTCCGAAGAGCCTGTCCCTTGTCCGAATGGGAAATTGGGGCTTTCCCGGGGTTTTGGGGGCTGGTTGCATCGCGGGGATGTCGAAGACTGCGTTTCTGTTTGCGGGTCAGGGGGCCCAGGCGGTGGGGATGGGCAAGGATCTGGCCGCGTCGTTTCCAACGGCCCGGGCTCTGTTCGATCAGGCCAATGCGGTGCTGGGCTACGATCTGGCTTCGATCTGTTTTGAAGGCCCGGAATCGGCCCTGACTCAAACCGAGAATGCCCAACCCGGCATCTATCTGGTCAGCTGGGTGGCCCTGCGGTTGCTCCAGGAACGCGTGCCCACGTTGCAGGCCGATGCGACCGCGGGATTGTCGCTGGGCGAGTTCACGGCCTTGGCCGCAGCCGGCACCCTGTCGTTCGAAGAGGGACTGACGATCACCCGCCTGCGCGGACGGTTCATGCAGGAGGCCTGCGATGCGACCCGCGGCGGCATGGCTGCGGTGATCGGCCTCGACGAGGGACCCTGCCGCGAGGTTTGCGAGGCCACCGGCGTGACGCTGGCCAATCTCAATTGCCCCGGCCAGATCGTGATCTCCGGAGAGTTGGACCGGATTCCCGCCGCGGTCGAGGCGGCCAAGGCCCGAGGAGCCAAGAAGGCCATTCCGTTGACCGTCGCCGGTGCCTACCACTCGCCGCTGATGTCGTCGGCCCAACCCCGCTTGTCCGAGGCCCTGTCGCGGGTCCAGTTGCGCACTCCCCGGGTTCCGGTGATTTCCAATGTCACCGCCTTGCCCCACGGTCCGGCCGATACGATTTCCGCCGTTCTGGTCGATCAGGTGACCTCGTCGGTGCGCTGGGAGGCCAGCATGAGATACCTGCTGGCCCAGGGCTTCACCCGATTCATCGAACTGGGGCCCGGGTCGGCCCTGAGTGGATTCCTGCGCCGGATCGACAAGACCGCCCAGGCGTTCACGGTGTCGGATGTCCCGTCTCTGGAGGCCACGGTGAAGGCTCTGGGCGGTGGCTGAGGCCAGGGTTGCCAATCGGTCGATCGGCCCGAGTCTCTGCCATGAGCCAACCAGAAACTGAATCGGCGTCCGAAGGTGCCCGGGAAACGGGGCGGCCCGAGGAGCACCAACTGGCCCCGGATTTCATCTTCGTTCTGTGCGCCGCGCTGGCAGGTGGCCTGCCCGCGGGGATTTTCACCACGCTGATCTCCGAGCCGGGGCGATCGGGCTCGCCGATCTATGGATTGCTCCTGCCGTGGGGAATCCTTCCGTTCTTCATCGTGCTGGTGGCCGGATGGCGCGGCCGTCATTCGCCGGGTCTGCGTCGTCTGGCGTGGTTCACTTCGGCGGCCTCGCTCTTGGGGTTGGTGGTCCACGGGTACGCGTTCCTGTTCCTCTCCGGATTCCACGATGCCCGGAAGTGGTTCCTGATGGTCCCACTCTGGCAATGGGCCTTGATCGCCCGCCCTGCGTTGCGCTGCGCCTTCCAGCCGGTCGGTCCGTGAGGTTGCCCGGTCCGGTTGATCGGGAGGCCGGCAGTTAGGGTTTCCAATGGATCCGACTGCCGGGTCAGTTCCCACCGAAGAGGTTCGGAGCGGCCGTCTTGGCCAGTTCGCGGCTGCGCTGATGGATTTCGAGGCCCGTATTGCACCTCAGGGCGAAGTCCGCGATCTCCCGGGCTTCCGACAAGCGAAGCCGCCGCAGCAGGAACTTCACGGCTGGAATGAGCGCGGGTGTGACACTCAGTTCGTGGACCCCCAGCCCCACCAGCAACGGCACGAGGGCCGGTTCTCCGGCCATCTCGCCACACACTCCGACAGGACGCCCGTGGCGGTTGGCCGCCTGCACCGTCATGTGGATCAGACGCACCACCGCGGGGTGGGTGGGTTGATAGAGGCGGGCCACCCGTTCGTTGAGTCGATCGACCGCCAGCGTGTATCCGGTCAGGTCGTTCGTGCCGATGCTCAGGAAGTCGCTTTCGCGGGCCAGATCCTCGGCGATCAACGCCGCCGAGGGGATTTCAATCATCACCCCCACCGGCACGGAATCGCAGAACGGAATCCCTTCGGCGCGCAACTCCTCTTGGCACGAGGCCAGGATCGCCTTGGCCGCCCGGAGTTCTTCGAGGGCCGAGACCATGGGGAAGAGGATCCGCACCTTGCCGTGGCATCCCGCCCGGAGGATGGCACGCAGTTGGCCCCGGAAGATGTCCGGGCAGTCGAGGCTGATTCGGATGGCCCGCCAGCCGAGGAACGGATTGGGTTCGCCGTCGCGTTGAAGGTCGCCCGGCATCTTGTCGCCCCCCAGATCCAGCGTGCGGATGATGGCCTCTTGTCCCGGGCGGGTCTGAGTGGCCACGGCGCGGTAGGCCTCGAATTGCTCCTCTTCGGTCGGGGGGGTGGTGCGGTTCAGGAAGAGGAACTCCGTGCGGAACAACCCGATGCCATTGGCCCCGCTGGCCTGGACCGAGGCCATGTCTTCGGGACCCTCGATGTTCGCCGCGAGGACGATGGGGTGGCCGTCGAGCGTGACCGCGGGTTGTTCGCGCAGCAGGGCGAGCTTCTCCTCGAACAACGCCCGGCGTTGCTTGAGTTGGCCGTATTCGAAGAGCGTCTGGTCGGTGGGGTTGAGCGTCAGCACGCCACCGTGCCCGTCGAGCAGGGCGTATTCACCGTCGTGCACCGAATCGAGCAGGGGCCCCAGTCCCACCACCGCCGGAATCCCCATCTTGCGGGCCATGATGGCCGTGTGGCTGGTCTTGCCGCCGGCCTCGGTGGCGAATCCGAGCACATGCTTGCGGTCCAGCAGGGCCGTGACACTCGGTGCGAGATCATGGGCCACCAGGATGCAGGGCTCGGAGAGGTGCTGGAGCTCGTTCTCGTGGATCGCTCCGGACAGGTGATCCAGCACCCGACCGGCCAGATCCCTCAAATCGGCGGCCCGCTCCCGCAGGTAGGCGTCATCGACCGATCCCAGCACGGAGACGTATTTCTCGAAGACATCATGGAAGGCCGCCTCGGAGCAGGCGTGCTCGTTGCGGATCTTGCGCACGACCTCACCGAGCAGCGTGGAGTCTTCGAGTACGAGCAGGTGCGCCTCGAAGAGGCCGGCCTCGGCGGCGCCCATGGCCGCGGAGACCTGGTCCCGGATTTTCTGGATGTCTTGCCGCGTTCCCAGCAATGCCTGATTCAGACGCTCCACCTCGTGTTCGACGGAGCCGGGGTCGATCTTATCCCGTGAGATCTGGCGACGAGCCTGCCCCACCCGCAGGACGCGGGCATGCGCCACGCCATCCGATACCGCGATGCCGCGGTAGGTGCGTGCTCCCGAACGGGCTGGTTGCTCGGCCATGAGGGACAGCCTATCGGCCGGGGGGTGGGTGCGTGAACCATTTTTGTCTCGTGGGCCCCGGGATTTCTCGTTCGGGCAATCACGCCTTGACCTGCGCGCGGTCGGCCGCGACAAGGACTTGATGCACCTCCGATGTTCACTCCCCGCCGTCCGCCTTGTTCTGGCCAGCGCCGCTGTCGGTCTGCTGACCATGGGCTGTGGCAGCCTCGGCTTCGGGCCGTCCACCCCGCGGCTTCACTCGTTCTCCAAGCAGGAGTTGAGCAACGAGTTCTGGGCCGAGGGCGCCTGTTTCGCCGACATCAACCGGGATGGCGTGACCGACGTGGTCTCGGGTCCGTTCTGGTACGAAGGCCCGACCTTCAAGACCCGTCACGAATACGCTCCGGCCGACCGGGTCTCCAAGAGCAAGCGCAATGGGGCCGAGGTGACCTTCCGCGGTTACAAGGGGGCTCTGGGCAACGAGAACGAATACAGCGCCAATTTCTTCGCGCACTCCGCCGACTTCAACGGTGACGGTTGGGCCGACATCCTCATCCTGGGCTTCCCCGGCGAGAATTCCTGGTGGTTCGAGAACCCGGGCAAGGGTGTCACCACCCACTGGAAGCGCCATGTCGCGCTCGATGTCACCGACAACGAGTCCCCGCGCTGGATCGACATCACGGGAGACGGCCGGCCCGAAATCGTTTGCTCCAGCAAGGGTCGCTACGGGTACGCCTCGCCAGATCCCAAGAACCCCACCGCGCCCTTCACCTGGCATCCCCTGTCGCCCGACAAGAAGTACCACCGGTTCACCCACGGGCTCGGGGTGGGCGACGTGAACGGCGACGGTCGTCTGGATCTGCTCGAGAAAGACGGTTGGTGGGAACAGCCGGCTTCGCTGGCGGGCGACCCGGAGTGGAAGCACCACCCGGTGGCCTTCGGCCTGGGCGGGGCGCAGATGTACGCCTACGACGTCAACGGTGATGGGCTCAACGACGTGATCACCAGCCTCGCGGCCCACGGCTACGGGTTGGCCTGGTATGAGCAGTCGAAGGTCGGCTCCGAGATCCGCTTCAAGGAGCACATCATCATGAACAAGGAGGTCTCCGAGAACACCTACGGGGTGAAGTTCAGCCAGCTCCACGCGATCGATCTGGTGGACATCGACGGTGATGGTCTGAAGGACATCGTGACCGGCAAGCGCTTCTGGGCGCACGGTCCCTCGGGCGACGCCGAGTCGGGGGCCGCACCGGTGCTCTATTGGTTCCAGTTGCGCCGCGGGGCCGACCGCTCGGTGGACTTCGTGCCGCATCTCATCGACGACGCCTCGGGCGTGGGCACCGAGGTCAAGGCGTTGGATTACAACCGCGATGGCCTCCCGGACATTCTGGTGGGCAACAAGAAGGGCGTGTTCGTCTTCACCCATGCCGCCCGCAAAGTGGATGCCGCGACCTGGGAGGCCGCGCAGCCCAAGAAACGCTGAAGACACCCCGGCCGTTCGCGGCCGACGCAATCCGGCCCGATCCTGCGCCTGCGGGATCGGGCCGTTTTGCGGGTAGAGACTTCAGGGTTGGACCCGCACCCGGAAGTAGTATCCGCCTTGGCCCAGCAGAGCGGGGATCGTGTTGGTCAGCGTGCCTCCGGTTCCGATGCGGGGATTGCTGGCGATGTTCCAGCGTTGAAGATCGTCGCTGATCTCCAGCAGGTATTCGCGTCGGGGTTCGCTGGGCCAGGAGACCGAGATCGGGGCATTCACGCCGCCGGAAGGCAGGTGCAACCGCAGACTCGATCCCGGATCCTTCGGATGGGTTCCGGCCTGGAATTCGGCGAAGTTCGAGAACCCGTCCCCGTCCGGGTCGGCTCCGGCACCAGCGTCCGCCCCGGAGAGGATCTGTCCGAAGAAGGCGTTCTCCCACAGATCGGAGATCCCGTTGCCGTTGCTGTCGGGGAAGGTGTATTGGCTACTGAGCACCAGCACGTGGGTGCCCACCTGATTGGTGATGGCAGGGGGCGTGAGGTAGTGATCCACGGGGGACCACCGGACCACGTACTCACCGGGAACGGAATTGGGCACGTTGAACCAACGGCCGGTTCCGACGACCGTGCCGAAATTGGTCGGACCGCGGATGCTGAAGCTGGCCTGCGCCAGGTTGTTGGTGATGGAGAACGACGAGGATTGATTCTGGGTGAGCGAGATCTCGAGGTCGTCCACGAACCAACCGGGGCGATCGGTCGTCTCGAAACTCAGCAACTGGTAGTTGAAGCGGACACGGACCACGTGCCCGGTGAAGCGGCTGATGTCGACATCCACCTCTTCCCAGTCGGCCGACACGTCGCCGAAGCCGAAGCCCACCAGATCGCTCCACTGAGCGCCGTTGTTGGTGCTGATGGCCACCTGGCACAGCTCGAAATCGAGCAGGTCGCTGCGTTCGGTGGTGTCGTACCAGGTGCGGAACTTGAGGCGTGCGGTGTTTCCGCCGCGGAGGTCGATGGCCGGGCTCAGCAGGTCGGCGATGGCCGTGTCCACGGGTTGCCCACCCAGATTGGTGGCCCAGCAGTTCGTGCCGCTGTGGGCGAGGATGCCGTATCGGTTGGAGGGCGTCCCGAATTGCCAGGTGGTGTTCAGCAGGTTCTCGCCGGTCTCATCATCGAACGCATCGTCGTCGAAGGTGGCCCAACCGGAACGCCCCTTCTCGAGCGAATCCTGCCAGGGGGCGTCCAGCGGGCGGAGGGTGCGCAGGCGGAATGAGCGACCGGCTTGGCGCGCCGTCGCCACATTGCCCGCTTCATCCTGGCTGACGGGCAGGAAGTAGTAGTCGCGGTCAGGCTGCAGGCCTGAGATCTGGATCTCGTGGTCGGTGGTGAGGTCGGCCGAATAGGCCGTGCGGGTGAGCAGCGACTCGTCGCCGCCGCTTTCGCCGAAGCGCACCAGCGTGTCGGTGGGCTTGTCGGTGGTCCACGTGATGACGGCCTCGTTGTAGGCCGGGTCGGTGGCCACGGAGCCGATGACCGGGGCGACCGTGTCGATCGGGGCCTCGGCCAGCAGTGCCACCCCGGCGGCGTTGTTGTAGGCGGCGGCAAGGGCGTCGCCGTTGGCGCACTTCAGCCGTGCGGTGGCCGCGTCGGTCGGTGTGGTTCCCAGGATGACGCGGCCTCTGAAGACCCCCTTCAATGGGGTCTCAGCCAGTGGCAGGTCGAATCCCTTGGGATCGGAGGTGCTGGTGATCCGGAGGTTCACCCGGTTCTGTCCGGAGCGTGCCGCGTCATTGACTTCGACCAGGGCCGCCGAAGGCAGCGTGTAGGCCGACTGATGGAAGGTCAGGGTCGAGCCGCCGCGCAGTCCGGGAACCAGGAAGTCTAGGGCCCGGCCCAGCACCGTGACCTTGTTGTCGGGCGCGTCTCCTTCGGTGGGGATGGATTCCCAGGGAATCGAGAGGAAAACCACACGGCCCTTGCTGTCGTTGCCGGTGCGCGGGTAGCGCAGGCCGATGATGCGACCCTCGTCCTGGGTCAGGATCGAGGCCGCGTCGCTGGTGGGGCGCAAGGCATCGGGGAAGGTGGAGAAATCAAGCAATGAACCCAGATCCGGGAACTCCTGGTAATCGAGGCCGATGGCCAATCCGCCACCGATGGGGTCTCCATGGATGCCCTGGGCGACGGTGGCCCCCACGTCTTCGGTGAACTCGGCGACATGCAGCACATTGGTGCGGAAGGCTTGCTCGGCCGGAGACAGGCGGCTCAAGACCTCGGCCGACGCCGCAAAGAGGGCACCGCCGCCAGCCACGTAGGCGGACAATCCCGAGGCCAGCCCCGCGGGCAGCGTGGCCAGATCCTCCGGGCGCCACACGATCACCCGGTAACCCGCCAGAAGCGCCGCCGACGGGACGGTGTTGGTCTCGGCGAAGTTCCAGACCTCGTAGTCGATGCCGAGGGTGTCGAGCGGTCCGGTCCAGTGTTCGATGCCGGGGAAGGGGAGGTTCAATTGCTCGAAGGTCGTCTCGGGCGAATACAGCAACAGGGCCTTGGCCGGTCGGGTCGCGGTGAAGAAGTAGTACCGGCCGCTGTTGTCGTTGGTGCGGGTGTTGCCGGCGCCATCGGTGGCGATGACGAAGTAGCGGTAGACCTGATCGGGCACCAGTTCCGGCAGGAACAGCTCCGGCGAGGAGCGCAGAAAGGCGTTGGTGACGGTGACTGCGGGCCCGTTGACCGGGTTGACCACGGCCACCGACCTCACCGGTTCACTGGCGTCGAATCGCAGGCTGGTCCGGCCGAATCGCTGGATCGCCCGCACCGAATCGATGACGGGAGGGTCCAGATCGATCGTGGCGGTGCGGGTTCGCTGACCCTGCGGCGAGGCGTCGTTGTAGGACACGGTCACCGTGTTCCCGTTGGCCACCGTGAGGCCGCCCGCCTTCGGTGAGGTGACGAGCGACACCGCCCCGGTGAACGTGCCGCTCGAGCCGCTGCGCTGGAGCGTGAGGGTGAGCGGGGTGGGTTGCGAATCGGAGGTGACGGTCACCGTGGCGCTGGTCTGGTTGCGAAGGTCGGTGTCGACGAGGCGGATCCGGGCCTCCGACGGGGCGGGGAAGGTTTCCTTGTCCCACGACACCACGCCTTCCCCGGGGAAGGGGATCTGGCCCGAGACCACGAGGGCGAAATCCTGCTCGGGTGGGATGTTGGTCTTGCCGTGGACATCCTGGACCACGCGTTGAGCCCGGACCCTCAGGATCCACTCGCCGGCAGCGGGATTGCTGATCAGCACGCCTTCCACGTTGTTGATCCGATCGCCCTCGGCCGTGTCGGCCACGGACTCGCCGTCGAGGAAGGCATTGCCGCGGAAGACCCGGCCATCGGGAGAAACCAACTCCAGATCGAGGTCGTTGACCAGGGCTGGAATGGCCGCGGGCAGACCGGGCACATCGGTGTAGGCGAGCGTGACCTTCAGCGCGTCGTCGGATCCCACGATGAGGCGCTTTTCCGACACGGCCCCGGTCTTGAGCCCGGCCCCCTGCTCGGTGAAGTTGAAGCGGCGTTCTCCGGCGACGAGGGCCGCGACGTCGCACCGTCCCCACCCCTCGTCGCCGTTGGGGACCGGAGGAGTACCTCCGACCACCAGCATCGTGCCCGCTTCCTCATCATCGGTGTCCACCGGCACCTCGGCCGAGGTCATGTCCACGGCCGAGTTGATCAGCGCCGCCTTCACCAGGGCCGGTGACGGGGTCAGCCCGCCCTGGGTCTCGCGATACCATTGCACGAACACCGCGCAGGCCCCGCTCACATGGGGCCCCGCCTGAGAGGTGCCTCCTTGGAAGAGGTAGTTCTCGTCGATGCCCAGCCAGGCGTTGGCGTCGCTGGCCAACTGACTTTTGAGCGAGGCGATCCAGGTGCCCGGAGCCGTGATGTCGGGCTTGATGCGCCCGTCTTCGGCGGGCCCGCGGCTGGAGAAATCGGCCATGGTCTCGGCTCCCTCGGCGTAGATCGCCAGATCGAACCGGTCGTTCTGGCAGGCTCCGGTGGCGATGACATTCTTGGCGACGGCCGGTGAGCCGATGGTCTGCTCGCCCGGGCCCGAGTTGCCTGCGCTGAATTCGAGAATGTAGGGCTGTTCGCCCGGAGTCCGCGAGTCGGCATCCCGAACCAAGGCATCGAATTCGGCCGCGCTGAGGTCGTAGCGCCCCTGCGTGTCATCACCCCAGGAGTTGGATCCGACGTAGGCTCCGCTGCGGACGGCATCCCGGGTCAAGGCTTCGTAGCTCGGTGGCGCGTAGTAGTCGCCGGCCCCGTCGAAGAGGCGCTGGGCCACCAGATGGGCGCCGGGAGCCACTCCCAGACCCCACAGGTAGCCGTTGTCGTCCTTCGTGCCGATCGCGCCGCTCCCAGCCACGATTCCAGCGCAGTGGGTGCCGTGGCTGTGCTCGTCGGAGGCGTCTTCGAGGCCACCATAAGCGAAGAAAGCGTCGACCCGACCGTGCAGATCCCGGTGCATCGTCTCGGCATCACCGGTGTCGAGGCCCGAGTCGGCGACGGCCACGACGACCCCTCGACCGTCGAAGCCCAACTGCTGGACCTGAGCAGGTTTTCCAGGAGTGCCGTCATCGCCCAGGAGGATCTCGGTGGCGACTTCGTCCACGAGCTTCATGCGACCGGCCGCTTCGATCCACAGCACCGATTCCGACCGGGCCAGTTCGAGGATGTGGCGCGGGGTGGTGGTGCCGCCCAGAAAGGTGCCGAAACTCGTCTCGGTCCGGTGCACCCGGCCGCTGAATCGACGCAGGGCGTTCACGAGGGCTGCCGGGGGAGCCTGCGGTCGCAGCATCAGGCGGATGTCGCGGGGGGTCCGCGGGGCATCGGCCAGAGCGGCGCTCAGGCGGCGGTCCATTCGCCACTCGGGCTGGTAGTCTCCGAGCCACCGCACGAAGGGCAGGGCGCGGATTTCCGACACCGAGGCCGTCTCCAGATGGCACACGAAGGCGTCGTCGGGGATGGGGCTCAGGAGCCGCAGTCGTTTGGATTGCAGAGTCTCCCGTTGCTCGACCGAGAGAGGACTCTCGAACTGGATCAGAAAAAGACCCGAGACCGGGGGTTTGGCCGCGTCGGTGGCGCTGGCTCGGGTCTTGGCGTCGCCGGCGGGTGGCGTGGTGAGGGTGGCGTTGCGCAGGCGAATGAACCGGGCGTCTTGCGCGGTGGCATGGAGGAGGCAACCCAACGCGACGACGAGGCGCGCGAACCATCCACGGAGGAGCATGAATTCGAGGCTAGACTCCCGGTGCCGCCTCCACAAGACGCCGTCGGTGAGTGGGTCGGTGAGGGGCGCGTTCCGACCGGTTCGGCTGCGGAAGGCGCTGGCGGCATGTCAATTGCTTCCATCGACAAGCCGGCCTGAACCCCGTCGGCATTGGCGGTTCGGTTTGGATTCCCTCCGATGAAACCCTTTGTCAAAGGCGACCTCGACGGCTTCTTCGCACTGGGCCTCGACAGCCTCGTCAACCTCCTGCTGATGACCGGATTTTGCATGGGGTTGTTGGGATTCTCACCGGAGCTGTACTTCGGGCGCATCCTGCCCGCGTCGGCCGTCGGGCTGGTCTTCGGCAACCTGATGTATGCGCGACAAGCGCTGCGACTGGCGGCCCGGGAGGGTCGCGACGATGTCTGCGCGCTGCCCTACGGGTTCAATCTGGTCACGGTGATCATCTACTCGCTGCTGGTCATGTACCCGGCCCAGCAGATGGCCTTGGCCCAAGGCCTGCCCAAACCCAAGGCCGACGAGATCGCCTGGTTGGCCGGGATCGCGGCGTGTGTGGGCTCCGGACTGATCGAATTGGCCGGTTCATTCTTCCTGCACCATCTCCGCCGCATCACGCCGCTGGCGGCCCTGCTGGCCGCGCTGGCGGGCATCGGTGTGTTCTTCATCGCCATGGACTTCCTGTTCAGGGCCTGGGTCTATCCGCTCATCGGCATGGGCACCCTGGCCATCGCACTGGTGGTCTATTACGGCGGTTACCGATTCAAGGCGGGGATTCCGGGCGGGTTGGTCATCGTGGCGTTGGGAACCCTCGGAGCCTGGGGGTTGAATTGGGCCGGGCTGCCGTCGCCGGCACCGGCCTATCCGCTGAACCTGAGCCATCTCGGGCTTCACCTTCCGGTTCCGGCCTTCACGGCGCTGAAGGACAGCCTCCCCTACCTGCTGCCCTTCTTCAGCATCATCCTGCCCATGGGAGTGGTGAACGTGGTGGGGTCGATGCAGGTGCTGGGGTCGGCCGAGGCGGCCGGCGACTGCTACGAAACACGCCCCTCCCTGTTGATCAATGGCGTGGGGACGATGCTGTCCGCGGTCTTCGGTTCGCCTTATCCGACCACGCTGTACATCGGGCACCCCGGTTGGAAGGCCATCGGTTCGCGCGCGGGCTATTCGACCCTCAACGCGATCTTCGTGACCCTGGTGTGCCTGACCGGTTCGCTGAGTCTGCTGGCCTGGTCCATCCCCGTGGAGGCCGGCATGGCCATCCTGATTTGGATCGGCATCTCCATGGGCACCCAGGCGATGGAAGCCATCCCCCGCCGGCACATCCCCGCCGTCATCGTCGGGTTGTTCCCGGCCATCGCCGGCTATTGCGCCCTGGTGGCCAAGAACGTCTTGTCGGGCGTGGGGGTCGGCACCGAGGCCAATCCGTTCCGCCAGGAACTGCTCGAGCGCATCCTCAAGGCGCGGAACTTCCACGCCGAGGGGATGTTCGCCCTCGAGCAGGGCTATTTCCTGAGTTGCCTGATCCTGTCGGCGGCGACCGTGTGCATCATCGACCAGAAGTTCCGCCAGGCGGCCGTCTGGTTCGCCGCCGGAGCGCTTCTGGCGGCCATCGGATTCATCCACAGCTTCGGTTTCATCACGGCCGACGTCGTCGGTGTGTTGAAACCGGGCTGGAAATGGGTGATCGGCTACCTGTCGATGTCGGCGGTGATGCTCGCGGTGCCGGTGTTCATGGAAAAGTCATCCCACGAGGCGATTTGATCCCTCGGCCACCGACAGGTCGAGCGACTCGGCCTCGGCGAAGGCTTTCCATTCGGCTCTCAGGGCCTGTTTCCGATCGGGATCCAGCAGGGCGATCTCGATGCCGTTGAGGGCGATCCGCGCCAGTTCCGACCGGGTGAAGCGCAGTTCCTGATGGAGGGCGAAGTATTCCTCCTCGAGCCGGTTGCCGAAGAAGAAGGTGTCGTCGGAGTTGAGGGTCACCGGCACGCCAGCATCGAAGAGGGCCCGGATCGGATGCTCGGCCATGGAGCCGATTCCCTGGACCGCAAGCTTCACGTTGCTGATCGGGCAAATGTCCAGCGTGATGCGTTCGCGGGCCAGAAGGCGCACCAACTCCGGATCCTCGACCGACCGCACGCCATGCTCGATGCGCCGGACTCCGAGGTTGTCGAGGATCCAGCGCACAAAGGGCGCGGGCATGAACTCGCCGGCATGGGCTTTGGTCATCTTGCCGGCATCGCGGGCCCGCCGCCACAGGTCGATGCTCCAGGTCTCCATGCGCCAGTATTCGGGCCCATGAAGGTCGATGCCCGCCAGATCGTTCCACCCGAGAGCCGCCTCGATGAGCGGGCCGTGGGCGGCGTAGTCGTTGTGGCACATCCCGGCGAAGATCCGTACCTCCAGCCCGGCGGGCGCGGCCTCCCGGATCGCGGCCAGCACCTCGGGCCCCGAGTCGTTCGCGGCGGCCAATCCCGGTAGGTGGATGCTGGTCTCGACGTACCGGCAGCCTTGTTCGGCACAGGTGGCCAGCACGATCTTGGCCGCGTCGTGATAGCGCTGGGCCGACCGGTAGAAGTCCATGCAGTATTCGTCGTATAAACCCATGAACTGATCGAAGCTGTCGTATCGGAACCCGGGCTGCCAGAACGGCGGCGGCGTCCGGAATCGATCGGGTTCGAGTTCCCGAAGCAGTTCGAGCGGCGTCGAACCTTCGAGATGCAGATGGGTCTCGGTCTTGGGCAAGGCCCGGACGAACCGGGTGAAATCGGCGGAGGCGGTGTAGTGGGGAATGCGCATGGAGTTCAGAAGTCCGGATGGATCGCCCATGGCTAAGTTTGTGCAACCGGCACAGGAGCGGCCAAGGGGGTGGTCAGATTGCGACGGGACCAGCGGGCGGTGAGGTGCGCCGCCTGCGGCACGCCATAATTGAGGTTCACCACGATCTCGGGTTCTCCCCCGAGATCGACCCGGTAATCGCGCAGCAGGTTGGCCACGGCCACCGGAGATTGGATCCGCACCAGATTCATGCCCAGGCAGATGTGGGTGCTGCCGCCGAAGGTGCCGTGGGCCTTCTTGGGGTATTCGCGGTCCATCCAGCGCGACGGATCGAACCGATACGGCGACGCATACACCTCTTCCAGGAAATGCGGCAGGGTCTGCAGGTGGAGAACCCGGGTGCCGCGAGGCAGCTCGAACCCGGCGAATTCGAAGGGCTCTTCGACCACCCGTGACAGCACGGGCGCGGCGGGGAACATCCGTTCCATTTCCATCAAGGTGGCCTTGAGCCGCGGAAAGGCCCCCATGCCGGCGAACAAGTGCTCCACCCGATAACCGGCCAGCTCCTCTTCGAGCTGCCGCAGCCAATCCGGGTTGGCCAACAGGTGTTGCAGGCCGCAATTGAGCATCTTGGCCGTGTTGCCGGTGCCGGCCATGAGCAGCAGGTAGGCCTCCGGGATGAGTTCGTCGGGATCCAGCGGTTCGCCGCGCTCCCGACGGTCTTGGAGCATGTCCTGGAAGCTGTCGGAACGCACCTCTCCGGCCAGGCGGCGCGACACCAGTTCACGCAGGAATCCGAAGACGTATTCCCGGTGGGCCACGAACTCGGGGCGGGCATAATGGGCGTGCCGGGCCTCGCCCAGGATGGTGCCCGAGATGAACTCCTCTTCGAAGGCGATGAAATGAGCCAAGGCCTCGGCCTTCAACTCGCAGTGCAGCACCGTACGGCTGTTGGCCCGGGTTAGGGCCGTCATGAAGAACTCATGCAGGCCGACCGCTTGGCCGCAGGATTCGGCCAACGCCTCCCGGAGCACCGAGTCGATCACCGGCAGATGGCGCGCGACCGCGCTCATGGCGAATCCTGGGCGCAGGTTGCGTCGCTTGCGCCGGTGCGGGTCGCCATCCAGTTGGGTGACATGGGTCGGGCCCATGATCTCGCGGAAGGGGACCAGCGCATCGTGGTAGGACCATTGGTCCGGGTTGCGCCAGGCCGCCTCGTTGGCCTCCATGCCGGCGATCACCACATGACGCTCGTCGCGGAAGCGCAATTGGTAGATCGGCCCCAGGCGACGGTAGGCCTGCAAATGATCGAATTGCTCCAAGCCGTCGCGTTCGGTGGGCAGACCGAGGCGGGTGTAGTCGGGCAACGACTCGATGGGGGCGAGGTGCGGCATGGAGGGCTAGAGGAGGTTGAAACCGAGGCGGGGTTCGAGGTGGGGTTCGAAGTGGGGTTCAGGCCTGGGCCGCACTGGCCGCTTGTTGCATGGAGATGCGGATCCGCTCCTCGATGTGGGTGCCCGCGAGGATGGGGGCGAATCGAGCGGGGCGATCGGCCGTGATGCACGAGGGGATGGTCTCCACCCGGACGTCGGGATCGGGATCGCTGAAGAAGGCGATCGACAGCCGACCGGCCGCCGCCGATTCGGGCCGCACCTGCACCCGGTGCGGCGTCGAACGCAGCACGTCGTTGGTCCAACGGGCGAGGAGGTCACCGGTGTTGACCACCACGGTTCCCGGAATCGGCGGCGCAGGCACCCAACGGCCGGCGGTGTTCTGCACCTCCAGTCCACCGGCGTCGTCCTGGAAGAGCAGGGTGAGCGTGCCGTAATCGGTGTGGGCCCCGGCGCCCAATTGACCCGGCCGGATCATGCGACTCGGCGGATAGTGCAGGAATCGCAGGGTCTGGGTCCGGCCCGTGTGCTTGTCGTCGAAGAATGCCTCGGGCAGTCGGAGGGCCAGGGCGAAGGCCTGCATCACCTGTTCGGCCAGATGCCGGCATTCGGCGTAGAACCCCGTGGCCCCGACCCGAAATGCTTCGGATGGCCAGCGGGGATCGGAGGGGCCGATCCCCAACGCGTGACGCAGGGTGAAATCCTCCTTCAGATCGGGTGGTTGCGTGGGGTCGAGAGCCTCTTGAGCCACCGACTGGTAACCGAAGTTGCCGGCCGTGCGCAGGTGCCGCTGCTTGGACTCGTGCGGCCATTGGAAGAAAGACCGGGCCAGGCCGAAGGCCTCGGTGATGTGCTCTGTCGGAATCCCGTACCCCTTGAGGTACATGAAACCGGTTTCGTGGGCCGCTTTGAACATGGCCGCTCCCACGCGCTGTCGGCCCTCGGGACCGGTGAAGAAGGGCGAAAAATCGATGACCGGAATCAACTCGCTCATGCCGAGCGGTCGGAAGCAGGAACCGGGCCCGATTTCAGATGAGGGAGGGCGATCCCTGCGAGGATGAGGCCGATGCCTCCCAGTTGGGAGGGGCGCACGGGATCCCCGAGCACCACCGCCGAAAGGCCCACCGCCACGGGCAGTTCCAGCGAGGTCAGGATGCTGCCCAATCCGCCGCCCAATCGATGGGCCGAGTTCATCATGAGGAACACCGGGACGAACTGGCCGACCGCACTGAGCACCGCCAGCCACCCCAGGGTTTTCCAGAGGCCGGCACCCGACGCGCTCAACGGCCAACCCGCCGCCAGCGTGACTCCCAGCAGGATCAATCCGGACAGGGCCGAGAAGAAGAATGACCGGAACAAAGGGCTCGAGCGGTTGCCCAGGCCGGCCGAGATCATGAAGAACCCGGCGAAACACAAGGCGGCCAGGACGGCCTGAGGGGCTCCGCGGAGGCTGTCGGGACCGGCGGCCCCGATGAAGTCGGTGGCCAGGACCGCCCCGGCGGTCACCAGGCACACCGAGGCGATTTCCCGGGCCGGTGGCCAACGACGGTGCACCAGCGCAGCCAAGATCGAAGTGAAGGGCACGTAGAGGAACAACAGCGTGGCTCCCACCGGAACCGGCCCGAGTTGATACGACCAGAACAGGAAGAGCACCACCCCGCTGCCCACGACGCCGCCGAGGAGCATGCGCAACCAGAAGGCCCGGTCTTCGCGGGGCCACTTCACCCCTCCGGCCCGGCAGGCCAATCCGAAGGCCAGTGTCGCCAAGGCGTATTCGCCGACCGACACGAGGGCGAAGTTCAGCCCGGCTTGGTAGGCGAGTTTGAGCAACGGCCCATGAACGCCCCACATGGCGCCCACCGTGAGCATGAACAGGATGTCGGAGGGGGCGGGGCGAAGGGGGGCGGGTTTCAAGACGCGTTTTTGGGATTGGCCTCGGTGGCGATCCGTACCGTTGCGTCTCGGTAAGCCAGAGTCGTGCCGTTCGCCGGGCGGTCGCCCTGAGGCGGGGCTCAGAGCGCTCGGGTGGATGACGGCCTGAACGGAGACCGGAAGGCCTTTTCGAAATCGTAGCCGTCCTGGAAGTCTTTCCGGGAGTCGTTCTCGGTCTTGGAGAGGATGCCGTGCTCCACCATGTTGAAGACGATCTCCCCGAAGTCCTCGGAACGGTGGATTCCCCATTCGGACAGCACGGTCAACGCCATCGGGCCGTACTCCTTGAGCGCGTATTCCCGGATGCCCTCCAGCAACTCCTGTCCGGTGATATGCCGCGTCTTCTCGCCGACCGGGCGCTTGAGGGTGCGCTGGGTGTACTCGAGAGCCTCCTTCAGGAAGGTGTAGGCGTCCCGGTGGTACCGGTCATCGGCGGCCACCAGAGTGGCGATCGGATCCTTGGGGCGGGGGAGTTCCATTCAGGGATTCGGGACGGAGGCCGCAGCGGCCGGTGGCGTACTCCGGGCCACCGGCATCGATCGACTGGCGATCCAGATCTTGCCGCCGATGCCCAGCAGGAGCACCGCCGTCAGGATCCAGACGATCCGGAGTTCGTCGGGCGTGAGGTGTCGGGTGAGCGATTTCATGGTTCGGCCGCGGGCGGAGGCTCAGGCCACCACCACGTTGACCATCTTGCGCGGAACCACGATGACCTTTTTGACGGTCTTGCCCACGATGAACGCCTGGGCTTTTTCGGCCTTCAAGGCGGCGGCCTCGATCTCGGCCACGCTGGCGCCCACGGGCATCCGGATCACATCCCGCAGCTTGCCGTTGACCTGCACCGGCAACTCCATGTCGGTCTCGACCAGCAGGGCCGGGTCGAAGGCGGGCCAGTGGGCATAGGTCAACGAGGGCACCGGTGTTCCCAGATGCTGATGCAAGCGCTGCCACAGTTCTTCGGCCAGATGCGGGGCGAAGGGGGCCAGCAATTGCAGGAACGGCCGGAGCACGGCCGACGGGCGGTTCTCCCACGTCATGGCCCCGTTGATGAACACCATCATGGCCGAGATCGCCGTGTTGAACTGGAGGTGCTCCAGATCGTGGCCGACCTTGCGGATGCATTCGTGCAGCAGCTTGAGTTGGGCCGGGGTCGGCGCCTCGTCGCGGATCAGCGGCGAGAGCCGGATCAGGTCGAGCAACCGGGCCGCCTCGGCGGCGGAATCGGTGCCGCCGGCGACGGTCGACGCCTGCTCGTAATCCGTCTCGGCCTTTTCGTCGACGAAGAGACGCCACACCCGACCAAGGAAGCGGTACACGCCCTCGACGCCCTGGGTGTTCCATGGCTTGGTGTCCTGCAACGGTCCCATGAACATCTCGTACAGGCGGAACGCATCGGCCCCGTACTCGGCCAGCACGTCGTCCGGATTCACCACGTTGCCGCGGGATTTGGACATCTTCTGGCCGTCCTCACCCAGGATCAGGCCCTGGTTGACCAGCTTGAAGAAGGGCTCCGCCGTCGAAACCTGGCCGAGGTCGAAGAGGATCTTGTGCCAGAAGCGGGCGTACAGCAGGTGCAGCACGGCGTGTTCGGTGCCGCCGACGTACAGGTCCACACCCGGGGTCTTGCCCCCCGACTTCATCCAGTAGCTCTCGACCTCCCGACCGACGAACCCTTGCGGATTCTGGGCGTCGAGGTAGCGCAGGTAGTACCAGCACGAGCCGGCCCACTGCGGCATGGTGTTGGTCTCGCGGACGGACCCGTCCGGGAGGTTCAGCCAGTCCTGGGCGCGGGCCAGCGGAGGCTGACCGTCGGCCGTGGGCTTGTAGTCCTCGAGCGTCGGTGGCAACAGGGGCAGGGCCGTTTCGGGCAACGCCTCGTGGCACAGAGTCCCCTCGGCGTCCTTGCGCCAGAGGATCGGGAATGGTTCGCCCCAATAGCGTTGGCGGCTGAAGAGCCAGTCGCGCAGCTTGAAGTTGACCGTCTTCTGACCGAGCCCTTTCGACTCGAGCCAGGCGGTGATCCGTCGCTTGGCCTCGGCGGTCGGCAAGCCATCGAGCGAGATCTCGGCATTGCTCGAATTCACGGCCGTTCCCTCGTCGCAGAAGCCCTGCCACTCGGTCTTGGCGTCGGGCGGTTGCACCACCTGCACCACGGGCAATTGGAACTTCTGGGCGAACTCGAAATCCCGTTCGTCGTGCGCGGGCACGGCCATGATGGCCCCGGTGCCATAGGTCGCGAGCACGTAGTCGGCGATCCAGATGGGGATCCGGCCCCCGGTGACCGGGTTGAGGGCGTAGGCGCCTGTCCAGACGCCGGTCTTGTCCTTGGCCAGTTCGGTGCGCTCCAGGTCGGACTTGGTGGCGGCGAATTCCTGGTACTGCTTCACCGCCGCGGCCTGCGCCGGCGTGGTGAGGGTCGACACCAGCCGGTGCTCTGGCGAGAGCACCATGTAGGTGGCGCCGAACAGGGTGTCGGGTCGGGTGGTGAACACGCGGATCTTCTCGGCGTGGGAGTCGACCTGGAAATCGACCTCAGCGCCTTCGCTGCGGCCGATCCAGTTGCGCTGCATCTCTTTGAGCGAGTCGGACCACTCGATGGTGTTCAGGTCGGCCAGGAGCTTTTCGGCGTAGGCGGTGATGCGCAGCATCCACTGGCGCATCGGCTTGCGGATCACCGGGAAGCCCCCCACCTCGCTCTTGCCGTCGATGACCTCCTCGTTGGCCAGCACCGTCCCCAACTCGGGGCACCAATTCACCGGAGCCTCGCTGACATAGGCCAATCGCTTGGAATCGCGGTAGGCGCGCCGCTGTGCGTCGGTCTGGCAGTCGGCCGGATAGGTGAGCGTGTCGATGGGTTCGGCCTTGTTCGTGGCCGGGTTGAACCAGGAGTTGTAGATCTTGAGGAAGATCCACTGCGTCCACCGGAAGTATTCCGGATCGGTGGTGGCCACCTCGCGCGACCAGTCGTAGCTGAACCCCAGCGATTGGATTTGGCGGGTGAAGTTGGCGATGTTGGTCTCGGTGGTGATGCGCGGATGCTGGCCCGTCTTCACCGCGTACTGCTCGGCCGGCAAGCCGAACGAGTCCCATCCCATCGGGTGCAACACATTGAAGCCCTGCGCCCGACGGTAGCGGGCGAGGATGTCGGTGGCCGTGTAGCCCTCGGGGTGCCCGACGTGCAGGCCCGCCCCGGACGGGTAGGGGAACATGTCCAGGATGTAGAACTTCGGCGGCAGGTCCAACGCTGCGGCAGCCCGTCCGGCCAGCCCATGGCGCAGCCCGAAGGGGTGCGATTCCGGAATGCGGTCTCCCGGGTTCCAGGCCCGGAAGGTCTGCTCTGCCGCCCAGTGCCGCTGCCACCGGGGTTCAATCAGATGGAACGGATATTGCCGCCTCGACATAATGGACCCACAGCATGGCGAGATCCGGCAAACCGAAGCAATCCGGGAACGCGACCTCCGGAACGCGGAGATCCGGCGGGATTCGGACCCTCCACCCAGGGGGCGATTGGGCGTTGCCTGCGCCCGGGCTTCCCGAGACGCTCCGAAGCCATGATTTCCCGACGTGAATGGTTGGTGGGCGGCGCTGCCGCGATGGCGGCCGCCGGTTGCAAGACCGCGGGTGGTTCCCAGGCTCGGGTGCGAGTGCGGGTTTGGGACGAGCGCCAACCGGCGCAGAAGAAAGCCTATCCGAACTGGCTGGGCAATCAGATCGCCGATCACCTGCGGAATGTCGCCGGACTGAGTGTCGAATCGGTCTGCATCGATGACCCCGGACAGGGCCTCCAGGGTTTGGAATCGGTCGATGTGCTGGTCTGGTGGGGCCATGTGCGCCATGCCGAGATCGAAGCATCGACCGCCGCCCGGATTGTCGAGCGGATCCGTTCGGGCAACCTGTCCCTGCTGGCGTTGCATTCGGCGCATTGGTCCCGCCCCTTCGTGGAGTCGATGAATGCCGTGGCGCGCGACCGGGCTCTGGCGGCCTTGCCCGAGGCCGAACGGGCCCGGGCGGTGGTGGTCGAGAGCGACCTGCTGCCCCGGCCGTGGATGGCTCCCGGCTACAAGGAGCGCCTGTCCCCGGAAGTCCAATACCGTCGTCCGCCGCAGGGACCGATCGAGGTGCGGCTCCTGAAGGCCAACTGCTGCTTTCCGGCCTATCGTGGCGACGGCAAACCGAGCGAAGTCCGGATCCGTCTGCCGCAGCATCCCATCGCCCAGGGGTTGCCCGAATCCTTCGTCATCGAGCAGACGGAGATGTACGACGAACCCTTCCACGTGCCGGCTCCGGACGAGGTGGTGCTCGAAGAGCATTGGGCCGCAGGCGAATGGTTCCGCAGCGGTTCGGTGTGGCGTCTGGGTCGGGGGCGAATCTTCTATTTCCGCCCGGGGCACGAGACCTATCCGGTCTTCTTCAACCCCAACGCCCTCCGCGTCGTCGCCAACGCGGCCCGATGGTTGGGAAAGGGTTAGGCCGAATCGCTCCGACAAGGCCTCCTCCAAGGTCACAGAGTCGATGCTGGGCGAGAGGCCCGCACCGACTGTGTGTCACCCGAGTCAGGGCAGAGGGTCGATCCGGTAGAACTCTTGTTCGGCCTCCATCGGCAGCAGCAGTTCCACCGAACCCTGCCCGGTGTTGACGGGTGCCCATTGGTCGAGGGTCGCCCCTCGGCGGAGGACCCAGCGATTGGTGCCTTCTGTGCGAACGGCCATCTTCACGAGGTGGTTGCCGAGGAGTCGGCCCGAGAGCGGACGTGGCCCCTGGGGCGGGATCTGGTCGATGAACGCGAAGCCTCGATCGCCGATGAATCCCTGATATCGCAAGGGGTTCGCCCGATCGTAGGGTGGCAGCGCCTCCCGCGACATCGTGTAGCCGCGAGTCAATCCGGTGCGGGGATCGGTCGTTTCCACCCGATCGAACAGGCGCGACAATTGGGCCAATTCGTTGGTGCTGGTGAAGGTGGGACGGAAGTGTTCCGGCGGTTCGAATCGGCCGACCACGGTCAGATGGAAGACTCCGAGCTGACGCCCGCCTTGCGGACCATCGGCCCGGACCGAATACCGGCCGGAGTCGCTGCGGGTCAGCGGGTTCAGTCGCAGGGTCCGGTTGGTGGTCGCGAGGATCGTCTTGGAACCTCGCAGCAGGGTGTACCGCAGCGGCGCGTCACCGAGTTGGCCCGTGACGGGGATTTCCAGCGAACTCCCCACCGTTCCGCGGATCCAAGAACCGTCCGCCGCCAACGTCAGTTCGGCCAAGGCCGGTGCGCGTCGGCTCAGGCGCAGCGGTGCCGACTCGGCCAGCCCATGGGCATTGGTGGCCACCAGACGGTACAGACCGTCCACCCACGACTCGTCGGGTTTGAGATCGAACCCGTTGGTGCCGCTGGCCACGACGCGCCCCGATGCATCCTTCCACAAGAAGGTCATGGGACGTGCGCCTCGGACCCGAATGCCCAACTCCAGTCGCTCGCCTGGCGCGAAGAGTACCTTGGACGGCACCACGCCCATTTCCGGTGCCGGACCGCGGTCGCGGAGTTCGGCTTCCAATCCGGTCCACAGAGGCAGGAGCCCGACCTGAAGCCGACGGGAACTCCACAGGATGGCCAATTCCCGGTCAGGCGACACGAGGAAGCGTTCCGTGTTCGCATCGGCCCCCTTGAAGAACACAGCCCGCCCAGACACCGCATCCAGTGCGAAAAGGCCGCTCGGCCGAGCCGACAGAGTCCCTCGAGAACCCAATCCCAGGAACCCCTGACTGAGCCGGGGATTCGGGTTGTCGATCGACGCCACGGGCCGCAGATCTCCTGTGGCCCAGCGCCCCAAGGACCGCACCGAATGCCGTCCCGTGACCCGGTCGTATGCCAACTCCACCAGTTCCGGGGCCTCGCCTCCGAGCGCCTGCAGCAGGGTCACGATGCGATCACCACGGCCGTAGCTTCCCAGGTGCTGGACGGGTCGCCCCTGGTAGGCGGTCAGTTCCGCCTCGAGCGGGTGCGTGACCTTCACCACCGAACGCCTCGCCTCGGCCGAAAAGCTGGTGTTCACCGAACCCGTCCCGGAAAGCGCCTCCGTCACCACCGCGCCGACATACCGCCCCACCGCCTCGCGGATCACCGCCTGCACCGAATCCGTCACCGCTGTCTGGGCTGCCGATTCGATGGCCACCAGATCCAACGCGATGGCCTGACTGGCCCCGGTCGGGTCCGGAACCACCGAAAGGATCCCCTCCAGCCAACGCGCCCCGCGGATCAGATTCATCCAACACTCGTCCCCTGATCGATAGGGCACCACCGACTCCGCGAACTGTTCCATGAACCGGGAGAAGATCTCGGTGCCACCACCGAGTCGCTCGTCGAAATGCTCCCCAAGGACTTCGTGGACCAGCCCCTGCGTGCTGCGCGAGAAGTCCATCACCCGAAGCAGGTAGTCCATCAGGTTGTCGTGCAGGCTCAGGTTCAGGTTCAGCTCGGGAAAGGTCTTCCGGAAGTGTTCGATCACCACACCCTCGATCACGGTCTGGAAGCCCAGCTTGCCCAGGTCGAGCTCCAGCCCATCGAACAGCGTGTCCAGCGGCGTGGTGAGGAATGAACCCAGGTCGGTCACGCTCAGGATCTGGTCGAAGCGCAGTCGATCGCCTTCGCCCTGAAGGCTGAATCGACCGATCACCTCGACCACGGTCCGGTCGAGGATGGCGACGTCGCGGGTCTTGGCACTGAGGACGGCTCCGACCCCGTCGGCCACCAGGTCGGCCACCAGAGTGAGCAACTTCTTGTTGTAGATGCCGACGGCGAAGGACTTCCGAAGGCCGCTCCAACCCTCGACCTTGGCCACCACCGGGTCGATCGCACCGAACAGGCCAGCCTGAACCTCCAGCAAGTGGGCCTGGAAACGTTCACGGGCCGCGATCTCGAAGCGGGGAAACCCATCGAAGCCGGCGTAATGTGCGGCCACCTTGAGTCCCTCATAGTAGATCCGGTTGTCCCACTCGATGCGGATGTCGTCTCCCCACGACTTCATCAGGGATCGGGCCAACGAGGGCAGGTCGTCCGGGAAATCGCATCCGATCAGTAATTCCACCGACAGGGTCACCGGGTTCAGGTTGATGAAGCGGATCAGCCCGTCCACGAACAGGCCGAGGCTGCTTCGGCTGAATCGATCGACAAACTGTTGCACCGTGTCGTCGATGAAGGGCAGGTCGGGCACCAGTGCCTTGAACACGTGGTTCACCACGAAGTCGTCGACCTTCAGCGCATCGAAGTAGTCCTTGAGGCGATTGCGCAGGATCACCATCCGCTGCCCGAAATCGTCGATGGCCAGCGACCCCTGCACCACCTTGTGGAGCGACAACTCGGCGAACACCCGGTTGAAGTAGCCCTCGATCACCCCTTCGAGACGCGTCTCCAATTGTCGCAGCGAGATCGCCCTCAAGGCGTCGCGCACGGTGACCTGCCGGTCGAGGTCGAGCCGCCGGAGATACACGTCGAGGTTCTCGTCGAAGCCGGGATCCAGCTTCAGGAAATCGATCAACGCCTGATGGCGTCCGGGTATCGCGTCGAGCAGCAGCCCTTTGAGGTCGAGCGTCTGCGACAGTCGCTCGTTCCGCGGCACCATGCCGGCCACGATCTGACTCATCGGCACATGCAGGCTCGCCTCGGTAAGGAATCCGGTGAGTTGTGCACTCAGGGGCGATGCGTGCAGGGGGCGGGTCAATTCGATCCATTCGTAGGTGATTGACCGCGGTTGGTTGTCTTCTCCGCCGGTCAGACGGGCCGAGCCCAGTTGGTCGAATATCGGCCACTCCGGCGCGTTTCGGAAGAACAGCATCGAGTCGTGGATCTTCCGCGCCGGCGGGGTGCCGAGCGCCTGGTTCTCCGGAAGGAAGACCTGGTCCACCACCGTGGAATACCCGACTCCCTGGGCACCCGGTCCCTTGGGGAAGCCCAGTGGGAGCGATCCCTGTCCGATGGAGTATCGGGAGAACAGGTAGCCGTCGGAGAGCGGCAGCCCCATGGCCGACAGCGTAGACGTCGAATACACCTTGCCCTGTACGAAGAGTTCCCCGGCGCGCGGGTACATCCGCGAGGTGACCGTCTGCAAAGGCGCTGCCGAGGTGTCGGCGCTTTCCAGGATTCGCCTTCCGGAGAACGTGAACGTTCCGTTCGTCTGCCACCGATAGGTGTAATAGGCCGCCGCCGGCGCGAACGACGACTGGTCCTGCGCGTAGAGCCAACCTTCCCGCAGGAACACCGTGCCGAGCTCCATGCCATGGGTTCCTTCAATCGGCCAATCCACCGCCGGGCCGGCATCGACCAGAGGGCGGAGTGTCTGGGCGCGGCGCGGGTGGCCCCACTTCGACAGGTCGATGACCTGGATGACATCCTGATGGACGACATGCTGACCCGGCAGCGGTTCCCGTTGGATCACCCACAGGTAGGGGCCGTCCTGCCAGACTTTTTGGATGGGCAGGTCGGAACCCAGCAGGGGGAACAAGTCGGGGCCTAGTTTTCCGTGAACCGCGTCCTTGAGCCCGGTTTCCAGAGTAGACAATCCCGAAACGGGAGTCAGGGAAGCGGGTGTCACGACCGACTGAGCGGCCACCATGAGGAATGTTGCCCCGATGCACACCCGACGAAGCAAGAGGTAGAGTCGACGGCTTCTCGGCTTGTGATGGAAAAATCCAGGCATGGTGTTTTAGGGAAGTGCCCCAAAGAGGGGGGTTAGTCCACGCATTTTGATGGCAGGGAGTGCCCATGGTCCAGGGGCGGGTAGTGACGATCCGTCGGTGCTGAATCTCGGCGTGAGTTCCGAGAGGCCGGATCGCCTGAGCGTATCCGAAACCCGGGCGGCCTGCCCCGATCACGGGATGCGCTGCAAGGGAAAGGCCTCCACGGAGACACCCCGGCAATAGTGGGCCAGATCCGGAGGCCGGTCGGGGATGGGCAGACCGTTCCAGGCCAGGGGCAGGGCACTCCACTGCGAGAACTGCGCTCGCGAGGCCTCATAAGGAGCATGTCGCACTCGCCCCTGATGCAAGTGTCCGCCGCGTTCGGTGAAGAAGTGATAACGCTCGAGGAGGTGGAACTCCACGCTGCCCGGCTCGGCGACCCTGGGCATGGAAATGGGGCGCCACGCATATTCGGCCCGCCCATGGCCGATACCCCATCGACGGCAGCTCAAGGTGAAATCCTCTGAGGTCGCCCCGAATTCCATCGATGCGTGCCGGTAGGGCAGGCTGAAGAACGTGCGCGCGATCCAGACGGCAATGGCCCGGTCGCAGTCCAGCGACAGGAAATAGACCCCGGGGAGTCCATGGCGATCGCGCACATACAGTCGGACATTGAGTTCCCGGAAGTACGACAACCACGGCATGGGCGGCAGCCCCCGGGGGCGAACCGCTTCCATCAGGAATCCCACGATGCCCACATGGGAGATTCCCTGATGGACATCCAGTGTCAGACCCGGGGGCAACAGGGATTCCAAGCGCTCGGGCCGCTCGATCCAGTGGAGAAAGAACAGGTGGCTCCAGTACTGGTGCATCACGGCCTGGGAGTCTGAAGGAATCTCGCGGAACACCGGACCGGAAGCAGGTTCAACGGGAGGCATTGCGCTTAGGCACGATGGCCGTTACACCAAATGTTATTTAAAAAGCAAATTAAAAATGTAACACCCTGAAGAATTGCACCGAATTTCCGGTGCTTCCGGTGAGGAGCATTCGTGGGGGGCGCGGGTAGTTGCAGGCGTTGAGCCCGGCCTCTGGCGGTGCTGGGGTGGACGATCACTGGCGGAATGCCCACACCGACTTGCGGCTCCGGATCAGGAACAAGCCCTGGGAGATCGCCGGAGACGCCTGAACCTCCTCGCCTTCGGTCAACGGATTGCGCGCCACCACGTGGAAAGTCTTCGACGCCTCGAGCACCGTGGTCTGGCCGTTGTCGCCGACGAAATAAATCCGACCGTTCGCCGACACCGGTGAGGCCGAGAAGTTCCCGCCCACCCGCTCTTGCCAGACGATGTTACCTGTGGTGGCTTCGTAGCAGGTGGCCATCCCGGTGTCGGTCATGGCGAAGACATGGCCATCGAGATGGATCAGCGACGGGACCTTGGGTTCGCCCCTCTTTTGTTCCCACACGAGATTGGACTGCTTGAGCAGGCCCTCGCCTCCCAGTCGGAAGGCCTTGATGCCCTCCTTGCCACCCCAACCGCCCGAGCAGAACGCCAGCCCCTCGCCGATCACCACCGAGGGGACCTTGCCTTCACCCGGCACGTCGCTCGTCCACAATAGCGCACCGCTCTTCAGATCGAATCCCTGCAGCACATCACCGGCCTCGGTCACCGCCTGGGTGCGGCCTTTCGGGTCGGTCCAGACCACCGGTGTTCCGTGCGAGATCCGCGACCGGCCACGGCCCGTCCGCCAGCGTTCCTTTCCGGTCTTGGCGTCAAGAGCGACCACATACGATTTGTCCCACGGGATCTGCCAACCGACCCGCTTTTCTGGGCCTTCGCTGCTCGCGTCGCGCGACATGATGAGCAGCCCTTCGTGCAGGAGCAGGGCGGTGCCGAGCCCATGTTGGCTGTAGAAGGCGTGTTCGCGGTTGGTCCACACGGGCTTTCCGTCGAAGTCCACCGCCGCGAAGCTGCCGTCACCGAAGCAGGCATAGACTCGCTTGCCGTCGGTGGCGGGAGTCGGGGTGGCGTAGGAGTTGCGCGTCTCCTTACGTCGGGGCACCTGTCGGAACACTTCGGTGTTCCAGAGGATCCGTCCCGTTTTCCGATCCAGCCCCAAGATCCGGCACGACTCGCCGTTGTCGGTGGTCGTGGTCACGAAGACCTTGTTTCCAAACACGATGGGCGAGGACCACGACTCACCCGGGATCTCGGTCCGCCAGGCCAGGTGATTCGAGGCCGACCAGCTCACCGGGACCGTGGTTTCCTTGGAGTGCCCCTGACCATCCGGACCGCGGAATTGAGGCCAGTTCTCCGCTCGGGCCACTCCGGAAGCGAGTCCCAGGCTCAAGACGACGATCTTCAGGCAATTCATGCCGCGATGATGACCTTGGCCGATTCGGTGAGAAGACCTGATTTCAAGCGGTGCGTTTGTGGGGACGGATTCGTCCCGCACGATGGCCTTGCCGGGAGCTCCCTCGAGGGGACCTTATCGCGGGGTTGTTGGGGACGGAGCCCGGTAATCCGAGAGCGCTCACCCCTGAACCCAGCCGTTCTCCCCGGTGGGCGACCCATTCCTCGCAACGCCGGCCCGCGAACCTTTCCATCAAAAACTTCCACTTGGCAGGGGAGGTGTCGCGAGCAACGCTCTTGGCCTTAGGGGACCTGGGTTCTCTCAGGCGCCTCCCGACTCCCCCGTGGAGTTCACCGGGCCAGCTTAGCTCAGCGGTAGAGCAACGGTTTTGTAAACCGTCGGTCGCCGGTTCAATCCCGGCAGCTGGCTCCACTCTTCTTCCGCTGATTTCCGTAGCGGCGGAGCTTTTCCTACGATCGGTTTTATCGTGATTCAGGGAAGGGAACGTAGCCTTCTCCTTCCGCAGCCATCCGTCCGAGCAAGACCCACCGAGTCCGGGGTGCCGCAATCAGGGGCCCGCCCGATGCGGTTGTTTCAGATAGGCTTTGGCGAATTCCTCACCGAGAAGAAGGGTGCCATGGGTGGCGAACTGCGTCCGCGCGTGGGGCAGGTGTGATGTGGGGACCATGACGACGCCGGCTTCGGTCTGGGCCATGGCTTGGAGTGATCCGTTGATCTCGGCCATGTGCCCCCAGATCGCGGCCGGATGCTGTTGCGAGATGAACCACGGGAGGGTTGGGGCCTTCAAATCCAGGCGGACTTGAGCGATCCATCGACGCATCCACGCCGCGTAGTTCAGTCGGTAGGGCGTGAAATAGGTGTCGTTTTCGCCGGGGTGCCAGAAGATTCCCTCCAGGGTGCATTCGTGGCCTTTCCCGGTGAGATCATCCATGGCTGCACGGATGAATGCCGTGAATGCGGGGTAGAGATTGCGGTGTTTTTCGGGCGAACCGTCCGGAGACCAATCCGGGCCTTGGGCCCCACTATGCGTGAATTTGACGATGGCGAGGGTGTCCTCCGAGGGGAGAATTCTTCGGAGATGGGCGCCGAAACTGAGTTCCGGGCCGAAGTTGCCGAGATCATCCACCGGACCCAAAGGCTCCCACTGGCGTGAGGTCTGGACACCCCCACCCAGGGAATACCGGAACAGGATCTGCCGCTGGGGCTTGGCGAGTTCCCTGAATCCGGAGATCAGCGAGATTTGGGCGACGAAGGCGTCCTCCCCCTCCATCGTGCGCTGGCCCGCCAGCACGAATAATCGAACGCGCCCCCCTTTCCTTGGCGCTGGTGTGACGGGTTCCGGGTGGGGCGGACGTCTGCCGGTGGCGACCGATTTTCCGGCGGCCCTCAAATAGGCGTCGGCAAAGGCTTCCCCCAGCTGCAGTTGGCCCTGGGTCCCGAAATGGTAGTGGGGCTGCCCACTGTCCATGACATCAAAGGCAAGGTGGGAGGTCGGCACCCAATGCATCCGGGGGAGCCCCTTCAGCACCACCTCTTGCTGTTCCCGCAACACGGCCAGATTGCGGCGGTTGTCCATGCCCCAAATGCCCTTTTCACTGACTTCGCCGATGAACCAGTTCAATTCGGGCGCTTGAAGGTCCTGACGCAGCCGTTGGACGAGGTCGGTGAGCCCCTTCGCGTAGCGTCGGTTCAACTTCGGATCAAGCATGTCGTTTTCACCCTGATGCCACAAAACTCCCGCCAGCTGGTACGGCAGCCCCCGGCGATCGAGTGCCTGCAGGGCTTCTCGAACCAGTTTCAGTGTTCTGGGGTAGAGCCGCTGCCCTTCGGCGGGCGCCGCGGGGTTCCAATCGAAGGCCATCGTGGTGCCTCCCACGGCCGATTTGATCAGGGCGATCGGGGCGATCCCGGATCGTGTGAGCTTCCGGGCGAAGGTGATCTCGGGACCGAACGAGTCGCCGGGTGCCAGCGGGCTCCAGACCGTGGAGGCATTCGTGTCGTGCAGGGAGAGCGCGGTGAACAGGACCTCGGGTTGGGGAGCGCCCGCTCCTTGGAACTCCGGAAACTCGTCAATGCGGCGGGCCCGGGAATCGGCCCCCTCCATGTTCGACTGCCCAGCCAGGAGAAACACCCGGATGGCCCGGGGTTGATCGGCGGCGACGAGGAGTCCGACGGTCATCCAAGCGCATGCGACGCACAGCCGGAGGAATCGCAAAAAATGCGGCGACATCGATCCAGCGTTGGTGGGGCAACGCCGAAAGCAATCGGATTCGAGGGCGCCGTCTCCGCCTTGAGCCAGGCATTGAGGTGGCACTTGGGAGGCGGCCTGCTTGGGGCGCTTGGGGCTTGGCTCTTCGTCAATCACCGGTCTGCTGCTTCAGTTCCGCGTCCAGCCAACGGGCTCGAGCCTCAACCCATTCCTTCATCTGTTTCACGTCATCCGAGAACACCAGTGCCCCCGCATCGGCCTCGCGGATCGGCTTCCATCGCGTTTCGTTGCGTTGGGCCGTGGTGGCCAGAGCCCGGGCATTGTCGTCGATCAGCCGATGCACGGCCCCGACCGAGAATTGGTGGCGTCGGAGCGATCGCCATCGTTCCGAATATCGCCGCCGGAACGACTCGTGGCTCAGGAGACGGTCGAACAAGGCGTTGGAAAGCCAGCGTGTGGGTTCGACGGGCGAGCCCTCCCAGTTCCTGCCGAACGTCGCGTCGTAATCCCAGGGCACGAAGAAGAACCGGGGAAGCGGGTGGGCGTCGGTGACGGCGTCCCGCGCGAGGATGAAGTTCTTGTCGATCCCGTCCATGTTGCTGGTGAACAGCACCAAGAGGTGGAAATCAATGGCGTTGTCGATGTCCAACCGGGAACCGATGCCGCTCTTTGCATCGGTGAACTCCACATCACCCGCCGTGGCCACGAACCGGTTCAGCTCATCGAGAGGCGCCCAGTATTCCTGCTCTTCCGGACTCGGCTCGCGCTGCTCGTAACCGGAGTGCCCCGGTTGGCTGAAATTGGCCTCGTGGTCGATGGCCTTGTAGAGCAGGGCGGGGAGCCGAGAAGGATTCCCCCGAGGCAGGAACCCCAAGAGCGAGCCTTCGACCCGTTCCATCAGCAGATAGGTGCCGTGATACTCTCCGTTGAGTCGGAGTTCCACGAAACGGCTCGAAGAGGCGTGTCGTGGGGCTGAATCGGACGACAACGATCTGAAGAGGTCGTACGACAGCTTGTGCCGCATCAGCGAAGGGTCGACATAGGCCGCATTGAGAACCCAGTGGCGTCCTTCATTCAGGCCGAACCAGCGGATCGGGCTGTCCAGACTCAGAGCGAATGACTTTTTTTCGTACGCTTGGGATGAAGCACCATGGATTCGAACCTTTCCCGGCAAACGGGGGGGATCGACCAGATGGGGGCCATCGGTGGGGGAGGGGATCCACCGTACCGAGCAGGCGATTTTCGTGTCCGTGGGAATCTCCTGGGGGCCGCTCAACTCGATGACCGGAAGGCTCGGAACCAACCCCATCGCCGTGGCGGCCCAACCGGTTGAAAGAAACAGGACGAACCGGCCCGCGGCCGATCGGAATCGAGACATGCGTTGGTGGCAGACCCGGCCGCCAAGGCCGTTATTCATGGCAGCAGCCGCAGCCAGAACGAGTCGGATGGATCGGTCGTACTGGCTGCGGTTGCCGCCGTAAGAGGGGGGGATGGCCGCTCGGTCCAGATCTTATCCGCGGACCAGCGGCCATAACGAGGCGCGGAGCACCCTGCGCCCAACGCCTCAATGATGGATTTGCGGGCAAACCGGTGCCCCCGGTCGGAGGGAACACCGGTCGCCCGCAGCAAAAACCACGGTCACTGAACCTTCACTTCGATGGCCTTGGCCTTGGCGGCCGGACTCTTGGGCAGGTGGACGTGCAGAATCCCATCCTTGAAATCGGAGGTGACGTGCGCCGCGTCGACATCATCGGGCAGCGAAAAACAGCGCTCGAAACTGCCGTAAGACCGCTCGATCCGGTGGAATCGCTTCCCCTTGTCTTCCTTCTCGGATTTTCGCTCGCCCGTGATTTGCAAGGTCCCGTCTTCGACCCGCACTTTCAGGTCTTCCTTCTTCACCTCGGGCACCTCGGCCTTCACGAGGTATTCGCCATTCTGTTCGATGATGTCGACCAAGGGAGACCAATCGCTGACCGTCAGCGATTCCTCGCCATCCGGCCATGCGGTCATCAGTTGATTCATGCGGGATTGCAGGTTCTCGATCTCGCGAATCGGGTTCCAGCGGTCTCGAACTCGCCATAGCTTCAGGTCGTCGGAACGTCGGAATGGATTCCATTGGGTCAATGCGCTCATGTGCTGTGGGCTCCTTGCGGCGGTGGGTTGAAGTTCGAGGCAAACGCTGCGCCGCCCAGCCAATTCACCTCGTCAGGACCGGCATCGTAGGGGCCCATGTTCTCCTGTTCATTGGGCAAAAACCCGGATCCCCGGGTCCGAACAATCCTGTGAACGGGCAAACCCGGAGGGAGCCTTTGCTGCAGCTTGAGCCACGACCTTGAACGGAGGGGCCTTTGCGATCCGAATTCAGCGATCACTCCTTCGTGTATCGCCTTCCAGAATTCCAATCCGGAGAGTTGTTGGAGGTATCTCGAATCCCCTGGAAGTCGCGTAAAAACGGGCCAATTCGCAAAAAATCGCATCCAGATCCCGGTGGCCTCCTGCCCCTGTTTTAAACTTTTTTCCAAAAAGGTGTTGTCAGTCTGAAGGGGCTCGGCTTAACTGTTCTCGTTCTT
>VFQT010000029.1_pt1 | contig 246568 bp, 259 predicted proteins | sample 3512381 | NCBI WGS metagenome assembly VFQT01 (sample SAMN10412376, study PRJNA504923) | tailings metagenome | isolation source: Relicate 2 Philex TSF3 active mining site | place: Philippines: Tuba, Benguet | collected 2017-08-29
GTGTCACTTTCGTGCGGAGCGCGACCTGATTCTGGCGGCATCGCGCAGTCGTCCCAAGTCAGCAGCCTCGCCATGTGATGCCGACTGCGAGTCATGAGGCTTCCATCCTGCCACTCTGAAAACCCGAATCTCTACGAAACAACCATGCGAACTCCACTACTTCGTACCGAGATTGAAGGCGAGGTCGAGAAGCAACTCGTGACTCTGGTCATGACGGTGATTAACGGGAGCCACGACCAGGCACGCGCGGCGTGGTCACTTGTACATGGATTCGTCGACCTGGAACTCCTCGGGCGATTCCCCTCAAAGGCAAACGTGAAGAAGAGCTGGGACGTCATTCTTCAAATGCTTGACGCGCTCTGAATCGCTATCCTCTCTTCAGGTCGGTGACCACACCGCCGGCCAAACGCACGATGTCAGCTGGTGCGGCACCGAAGTTGTCGTTCCACGTTCCCGCTGCGGCCCACACCTCGTCGTACTGCAATAAGTCCGGATCAACAAACACACGCAGTTGTGTGCTGTGACCAAAGGGAGGCACGCCGCGTATGGCTTTGAAAATCCATTCGGACGCCTGATCAGCCCACTTTTCGGCGTTCCATCTTCGGGATTCCGGGAGTGGTGTCATTGATTGCCCAGCTGATGATCACTTTCGGCGAGATTCGGAATCGTGGCGATCCATCAACCTCTTCGATGACAGCGGTGCCAATGATCTTGATTCCTCTCGGAGACCAAGGATTGACACTTGCCAGGTCGTCGATCACAACGGACACTCTCGGGTTCGACTGAACGTTCCGGTAGCGAACCGTGTGCGTGATGTCGAAACCAGCGGTCAGGATGTCATCCCCATCGATCTCGAATACGACTGGCGCAACATCCGGTCGGCCCTCCAACGACGCCGAGGCAAAGCGCATCAGCGGTTGCGAATTGAGGTACTGAACTTCGGCAGGTGTAAATGCGCTCATGATTCTGCTCCTGGCTTGCCGGGCGCCGAGAGCGGAAACACGTCGATATCCCACCAAGTCGCCATCGGCAACGACTGGATGATGGAAGTCGCCTCTTCCACGGAGGATGCGAACGTCTCAATAAAGACCGTTCCCCGTGAGATCGTCGCAAGATGAATCGGGCCGATCTTCCCTGCCGATTGGAGTTCGGCTGCCTTTGCCTGCTCATCAGCAATGACGGCATGGACATCGCTCATCACCGTGCCCTTCTTGAAGGTGCAGACCACCATGAATTTGTCCATCACGACTCCTTGCGTTGTTCGAGTGGGTTCAGCATCCCACCTCAACCAAACTTGAGGTCAAGCACTATTGTCCTGTGATGCCGCACTCTCTCAACTCGACGGATCAACTCTCAATCGGACAAGTGGCAGATCGAAGCGGTATCGCAGTTTCTGCTCTTCACTTCTACGAACGCGAAGGTCTCATTTTCAGTTCCCGAAATGAAGGGAACCAGAGACGCTTCAACCGGGATGTGCTCCGGCGAATCGCTTTCATTCGCGCCTCACAACGTGTCGGAATCCCCCTCGCAAACATCAAGGAAGCGCTTGACGAACTCCCACTGAAGCGCACACCGAAGGAAGGCGACTGGGCAAAGGTTGCCAAGCGCTGGCATGAGGTGCTCACTGCACAAATCGACTACATGCAACGCGTTCGGGACGACCTCCGGACCTGCATCGGATGCGGGTGCTTGTCATTCCAGCATTGCCAACTGGTGAACCCCGATGATGCGATGTCAGCCGAAGGATCTGGACCTCGGCGACTGCTTCCCGGAACGCCTCGCCCCGAGAAACACTGATTCAGCCCCGCTTGAGGTCGACAACCACCGCGCCACTCGCACGTACGAGTTCGTTCGGCGCGATCGGGAACACATCGTTCCACGTTCCGGCCGCCGCCCACACTTCGTCGTATTGCAACAAGTCCGGGTCAACGAACACACGCAACTGAGTTGTGTGACCAAACGGAGGCACGCCACCGATAGGAAAACCCGTTGCTTCGCGCACAGTATCTGCGTCGACACGTGAACACTTCGTTCCACCGGCCGCTGCTGCCAGCTTCTTTTCATCCAATTGATTCGCGCCACTCACGTACGCCATCACGACCTCGCCGTCAACGGCAAAGACGAGACTCTTCACGATCTGCCCGACGGATACGCCGATCGCGTTCGCTGCATCCTGAGCAGTTTTCGTCCCCTCGGGGAACCGACGTGTCACTATCTCGAGCCCGAGTGCCCGACCAGCGTCCACAACACGCTTGACATTGGGGTGCTGTACCTCACTCATCGCAAGTTGAAAGTAGCAAGAACGAATGTTGGAAGACTCACTACTCCAATTGTGACGCAATCAACGAAGATCTTCGCGAATCTCAACACGAGAGCCGTGGCAGTTTTCAAATTTTCAGTACCAACCCCTACCCGAAAGGATTCGACATGAAGTGCCCAACCTGCCCTGATGCGACACTCGTGATGAGCGACCGACAAGGAGTGGAAATTGACTACTGTCCTACTTGTCGTGGCGTATGGCTCGACCGTGGCGAACTCGACAAACTGATTGAACGTTCGATTGGCAACAATCCAACGATCAGTGCGTCGGCCGCACCAACCATGCCGGCACCTCAGGTAGTACGTGGTCGCGACGACTCCGACGAACATGAGCGCTTCATCATCCGACAGGACAAGTACGGACGCCCCTACAAGAAGAGCAAGACGAAGAGCATCCTCGGAGAAATCTTCGACTTTTGATCAGTCATCGCCGGCAGAACCAGCCATCGAAAACAACAGTGCCCCAATCAGCGAACACACACCTGCGACGAGATAGCTCGAGCGATATCCGCCGGCAAAGTCGTGCAGTGCGCCGAGCAAGAGCGGCCCGCCAGCGGTGCCCGTGAACGAAATCAGACCCTGTCGCGCTGCAATGCGCGGATAGTCAAGCACACCGAACTTCTGTGCGATGAGCAAACTCTGCATCATCAGCATGTTGCCGATGGTGCTCCCAAACAGCGCAATGCCAACGAGCAGCCCGACTGGGCTGTTCATGAACCCAATCAGCGCCAACGACACACCCTGCATGATCGCGACCAACACCGTGAACCTGGCCATGTCGAGGCGGTCAATTGCTCGACTCGCGGCGAAGCGCGCGATGATCGAGAACACCGACAACACCACCGTGCCGAGCGTGGCCGTGGTGCGATCCGTACGCTCCTCCACCATCTTCACCAGCTGCTGTACGCCTCCAACCTGCGCGCCGAACGCAAAGATGTAGCCAACTGCAATCATCAGGAAGAATCGCGACTTCACCGCAACTGCGAGCGGCGTACCGGTGAGCGTTGGTGCTTCTTTGTCGACGGCTCGAACACCATCAGGCATCCAGCCGAACTGATGAGGAAATGGCAGCAGAAAGAGCAACGTCACCGGAACGATTCCCACGAACCAAATCGCTGCAAGCCATGGCGACCCGGCGTCGATCCCCTGAGAATCGAGGATCCACTTGATTACTGGAGTGACAATGATTCCTCCGACCGACAAACCCGTTGAGGCAATCGCGAGTGCGGATGCTCGCTTGGCTTCGAACCAACGTGTCACCACCGTGGTGACGGGATTGACTCCCGAAGCCGACCACCCGAGCGCGTACACCGCGTAGACGGCAAAGAGATGCCAACGCTCCGAGACGAACTGCATACAGAGCAACGCGCCCGAGCCGAGAATTGCCCCGCTGATCACCACCCATCGCACGTCGTATTTTGCGACGAACTTGGCGATTGGAATCGCCGAGAGTCCTCCAACAAGGAAGAAAAACGTCGTTGCGGATGAAATCGACGCAACCGACCAGCCGAGCTCACGGCTGAACGCCTGGAGATACACCGACAACCCGTAGAACCCGACGCCCGATGAGAAGGTCAACAGAATGAATGCAGACGTCAGCACCCAGCGTCCTGGAAAGCGTTCGGTCGATACAGAGAACAATTTTCGCTCGCTGGTCATGCGACGAAAGCCTTGCGGCATTGACCAGACACAACGTCCAGTCTTGCCGAGAAGCAGTGAAGTTATTCGACTCGAAGAATCGAGTTGATTTCAAAGGCAAGGTCATGGTCGCGCTGAGTCACTACCCCACCGGCATCATGCGACCGAAGCGAGATTCGCACCTTGTTCCATGAGTTGCTCCAGTCAGGATGGTGACCCTGTCGCTCGGCGAGCATCGCCACCATGGTCATGAAGCCGAACGCCTCTGAAAAATCCTTGAATTCAAACTCGCGATACAACGCTCCGTCGACATGGTGCCAACCATCGGGAACGGCGGTCATCTGGCAAGGCTAGGCATTCGCCGCAACGATCGCGAACGACGTGAGTACTAGTTCAACGGGGCGTGGCAGGCCACGCGGCTCGCGTTGCGCGACACCAATTCGGGGCGATCGCTGACGCACTTTGCAGCAACATCGGCAGGCAACGTCGCACGGATCTGGCAACGCGTGTGGAAACGACAACCCGATGGCGGATTCGCCGGGCTGGGCAGGTCACCCTGCAGGATGATGCGCTTGCGAACCCGCTCCACCTTTGGATCCGGAATCGGAACGGCCGACAACAACGCTTGCGTGTACGGATGTTGCGGTCGCGCGAACACCTCGTCGACCGGGCCCGACTCCACGATGCCACCCAGGTACATCACGGCGATGTCATCGGCAACGTGCTGCACCACGGCGAGGTCGTGCGACACGAACAGGTAGGACAACTTGAGTTTCTCTTGCAATTCGGCGAGCAGGTTCAACACTCCTGCGCGAACGCTCACGTCGAGTGCTGATACCGGTTCATCGAGCGCGATCACCTTCGGATTGAGTGCGAGTGCACGTGCAATCGCAATGCGCTGCCGCTGACCGCCCGAAAACTCCGCGGGATACCTGCTGGCGTGGTCACGCTGCAACCCGACGAGTTCGAGCAACTCCATCACTCGCTGGTTCTGCTCGGCCTTCGGCATACCGAAGTTGTCGAGGGGTTCGGCGATTGCATCACCGATCGGCAGTCGCGGATCGAGCGATGCAAACGGGTCCTGGAACACGATCTGCAGGTCCTTGCGCATTTCCAAACGCTGCTTCTTGGAGAGCTCCGCCACGTTGCGGCCCAGCACGGTGATGGTGCCGGCTTCCGGTGCCACCATGTTCAGAATTTCCAACAACGTGGTGGTCTTGCCACAGCCGGATTCGCCCACCAACGCAAGGCTTCGGCCTTCGTGCAGCGTGAGATCAACACCATCGACGGCAAACACCGAGCCCACTCGACGACGCAGCACGGAACCCTTCATCAAGGGGAAGGTCTTCTTCAGACCGCGAACTTCGAGGGCTACCGCGTCGCTCGTTGCAGTCGAGGCCGAATATGCCGGGCCGTCGACGAAGAGTTTTCCGCTCGCCTGCAATGCAGTGATTTCCGATTGGCGAACGCACGCGGTCATGCGAGTTGGCGACACTGCGGTGAGCACGGGAACTGCGGTGTCACACTGTGGTGCGGCCGCCGGGCAACGCGGCGCAAAAGCGCAGCCCGATGGCAATGCCACCGGCGATGGTGGCGCACCGTCGATCGAGGTCAGGCGGCTGGACCCCACGGCGTCAACGCGCGGTATCGAACGAAGGAGACCAATGGTGTACGGCATCGCCGGCGCGGCGTACACCTCGTCGACATTGCCGATTTCCACCACTTTGCCGGCGTACATGATTGCGACGCGGTCAGCGAGACCGGCCACTACGCCGAGGTCGTGCGTCACGAGTACCACGGCAGCACCCGTCATGTCGCGCGCGGTCTTCAACACGTCCAGAATCTGTGCCTGAACGGTGACATCGAGTGCGGTGGTCGGCTCGTCAGCCAGGATGACCTTTGGTTGGTTGGCAATCGCGAGTGCAATCATCACTCGCTGGCGCATGCCACCGGAGAATTCATGCGGGTACGACTGCGCGCGTTCGGCTGGCCGTGGAATGCCGACGATCTCCAGCAGCTCGACGGCACGCTTCAACGCGCCTTCCTTCGAGATGTCGGAATGAATGTGGAGTGCCTCGGCAATTTGTCGGCCGATCGTGTGCACCGGGTTGAGCGCCGACAGCGGATCCTGGAACACCATCGCGATGTCCTTACCGCGATACTTCGACATCTCGTTGTCGTTCAGTTCGAGCAAATTGACTCCGTTGTACGAGATGGAGCCGGTAATCGACGCACTCTCAGCGAGCAGACCGATCATCGACAATGACATCACCGTTTTGCCCGAACCTGACTCGCCAACGATGCCGAGCACTTCGCCGGCGCGAATGTCGAGCGATACGTCGCGAACGGCACGAACGATGCCAGCTTCACTCGGGAACGTGACCGAGAGGTTGCGGATCTCGATGAGGTTGCGTTGCGCGTTGGCGGAGGTCATTTAAATCTTCTTGCTCCTGGCCGAACCAGGGTCGAATGCATCACGCAGACCGTCGCCGATGAAGCTGACTGCCAGCACGGTCAACACCAACGACACACCAGCGAACATGAAGAGCCACGGATAGGTAAGCGCCGCAGCCGTGCCCTCGGCAATGAGCGTGCCGAGCGAAACATCGGGTGCCTGCACACCGAAACCAAGATACGACAATCCCGTCTCGGCAAGGATCGCACCGCCAACGTTCAACGTTGCAGCAATGATGATGATCGATGCCATGTTGGGCAAAAGGTGCCGAACGATGATCGTGAACGTTGGAACGCCCATGTATTTGGCTGCCCGAACGAAGTCGCGCTCCCGCAGGCTGAGCGCCATACCCCGCACCACGCGAGATGTGATCATCCAGTCGAAGATGGTGAGGCCCACCACCAGCAACAGCCAGGATCTGCCTTGGTAATACCGCGACAGAATCGAGAGAATCAACAGCGAAGGCAGCACCAGCAACAGGTCGACGAACCACATCAAAGAACGATCAATCCGACCCCCGAGATAGCCGGCGACCGAGCCGACGAAGGCGGACAGCGAGGTGGAGAAGATGGCAACGAGAATGCCGATGATGAGGGACTTCTGCAATCCGCGCATGGTTTGCGCAAACACGTCGATTCCGGTTCCGGTGGTACCGAACCAGTGCTCACTGGATGGCGGCATCAACAAGTTGTCGAAATCGTTCTCGTAATAATTCCACGGTGAGAAGTACGGAGCGATGAACGCTCCGACGAAAATGACGGTGAGTACGACCAGCCCGAACACTGCAGGACGATTTCGCAGGAAGCGGCGCCAGATGAGTGCGCGACGCGACAGACGCTCCACAACCACCTGAGATTCGCTGACGGCACTCGTCATCAGGACGTTCGCACCCGTGGGTCGAGGGCTGCCAGCACGATGTCGGCGAGGAATCCGGCGAACAACACCAACATGGCGGTGAAGGTCACGATCGATGCAACTGCATTGATGTCGTTCTTGCCGACCGATGCAATGAACCACTGCCCCATTCCGTACCAACCATAAATGGTTTCGGTGAAGGCGGCACCGGCAACGAGCAATCCGAATCCATATGCGAAGAACGTCGCCATCGGCGCAATCGCCACCCGAAGTCCGTGACGGAAGAGCGCATCTCGCTTGTTGAGCCCCTTCGCACGTGCAGTACGGAGGTGATCACTTGCCAACACATCGAGCATGGAGTTGCGCTGATAACGGGAGTAGAACGCGATGCTGCCGAGTGCGATGGACAACGTTGGCAACACGAGGTGCTGCAGACGATTCACTGCGAACTCAAAGGTTGAACCTTCGAAACTCGACGAGTACTCACCTTGCGTGAACAGCACTCGAGTTCCGATGGCATCGTTGAATTCAATCGCACCTAACTTGAGAAAGATTGCCAACAGGAACACCGGCGTCGACAACAACAGATACGAGAGGTAGCCGAACGTACGATCGAACGGTCGGTATTGACGCACCGCACTTCGTACACCGATCAACACACCGAGTGTCGCGCCGATCACCGAACCAAGAATGAGAAGCCGCAGACTCACCCACACTCTGCGACTGAACTCATCGTTCAACGACTTTCCATCGAGGTCAACGCCCAAGTCCCAAGTAAGCACACCAGGAATCCAATTGAGATACCGCTCCATGAGCGGAACCTTGTCGTTGACGTTGGCCGCATTGAGGTAGATGTCGATCGTTTCCGGGGGGATGGGAGGGTTGGCCAACTCGAAGTTGGACCTTGGACTCAGCGCGATGGAGGCAAGGAAATACCCTGCGGACGCCGCAATGAACACGAGCAACAGCGTGTTGAAGAATCTCTTCACGATGTAACCAGTCATGTGCTGACAGCCCCCCGACAGCAGGATTTTGAATAGGAAATTCCCTAGGTAACCTATCTATGAACGGTAGGGAAACTCCTACTAGAAGCGAATACGGGGTTGCGTCGCAGGAGTTCTTCAACGAATTCTCGCGGTCGGCCCCGCATATCAACCACAACCAAGGGGAAACATGAACATCATGAAACGCCGAGCGTTGGCGGCGCTGAGTGCAATCGCACTTGTCGCTCCACTCTCGTTCGCAAACCCCGTCAGCGCGCGCGATGGCGATACATCACGTGACGATGTCGGTGGAACCAGCAATGACGTAAACCCACAGCCAGCATCGAAGATCAAGCAGGGTGGCACCTTGAACTACGTTCAAGTCTCCCTCTGCCCACAATTCAATGGCAACGCTGCCGGCGGCAACCTGGCCGACTGCAGCACCGCCATGGGACCGCTGCTGCCTTACTACACCTACTTTGACGGCAACGGCAATGTGCAGGTGAACAAGGACTACGCATCTTCGATCAAGGTGTCGAAGGTGAACGGCAAGCAAACCGTCACCTACGCGCTGAACCCGAAGGCTGTATGGTCCGACGGCAAGTCCGTGACCGCCGACGACTTCATCTCGATGTGGAAGGCACTGAACGGCACCAACAAGGCATACGCCGTCATCAGCACCACCGGCTACGACAAGATGGAATCCGTCGTTCAGGGCAAGACCAAGTTCGACGTCATCGTCACCTTCAAGGAGACCTACGCCGACTGGCAGCCATTGTTCGGCTCGCTGAAGCCAGCGTCGCTGACCGCAACTCCAGAAGCATTCAACAACTCCTGGAAGCTTGCACCAAACCCGACCTCGGGACCATTCATCTGGGACGGCGTGGACAACACCGCCAAGACCATCACGGTGAAGCGCAATCCGAAGTGGTGGGGCGAGAAGCCGTACCTCGATCGAATCGTCTTCAAGCAGGTGCCACAGGCTGCGCAAATTGACGCGTTGCTCAATGGCGAAATCGACTACATGGACGTGTCCATCGACGCCAACGCCGTCAAGCGCGTGAAGGCCGACAAGGGCAAGAAGGTTCGTCTCGACACCAACGTGTCGGCAACGTTCGAACACCTCACCTTTGGTCCGTTCAATTCAGTCACTGGTGACGTTGCAGTCCGCCAGGCTCTCGCACTTGCACTCGATCGCGAACAGATTGCCGTTGCAATCCAGTCGCCAATCGTGGGCAAGAAGAACGTGTCGGTGCTGAACAACCGCATCTTCATGAAGGGCCTCTATTGCAACCAGGACAACTCCGGCTCATTCGGCAAGCGCGACCTCAAGGCTGCGCGAGCCCTGCTGGACAAGGCTGGTTGGACGGTCGGTTCAGACGGCATCCGTTCGAAGAACGGCGTTCGTCTCTCCATGACCGCCAAGTACCCGAGCGGTAACGATGCCCGTCGCGACATCATCCTGTTGTCGACGGCAATGGCGAAGGAAGTCGGTATCGAATTGGTGCCGACCCTCATCCCATCGGCCGACTACTTCGTGAAGCACATCACGCAGCCAGCCAACTTCGAGTTGGCAGTGTTCGCGTGGGTGGGCACGGCGTACCCGATCGCATCGTCACCGAACCTGTACAAGACCGGTTCGGCACAGAACTTCCCGAAGATCTCCAGTGAACTGGTCGACAGTCTCGGCGTAAGGGCAAACCAGATTCTGGCCTTGCCGAAGCGTTGTGAACTGATGAACCAGATGGACAAGGAACTCTGGAAGATCATGCCGAGCATTCCGCTCTACCAGCGTCCAAACGCAGTCGCGGTGAACAAGAAGCTCGCCAACTTCGGCGCCTTCGGTTACACCTCGCTCGACTGGGCAAAGGTTGGTTTCGAGAAGTAATTCTCGATACCTCGGTTCCACGAGGGGGCGGCCCGAAAGGGCCGCCCCTTTCGTTTTGTATCCACTTCCCCACCGGGCAAGTCCCTGCACCGTGTACGCCGGATCCGGCTTCTCGTGTGCTTCGAGTGTGTTACGCGGTGAAGGCGTCGTAGCCGTCGCGCTCGAGTTGGTCGGCCAGCTCCGGCCCACCACTGGCGACGATGCGCCCCTTGGCAAGAATGTGCACGAAGTTGGGCTTCAAGTCGGCAAAGATTCGGCTGTAGTGCGTGATCACCAACACTCCCAGCTTGCGCTCGTTGGTGAGGTCCTCCACGCGTCGCGCACAATCACGTAGCGCGTCGATATCCAATCCCGAGTCGAGCTCGTCGAGCACGACGATGCGCGGATCCAACATGGCGAGTTGCAGGGTTTCGTTGCGCTTCTTCTCCCCACCCGAAAAGTCGACGTTCACGGCGCGATGGATGAGTGCCTCGTCCAAGCCAATTCGGGCGGCTTCGGTCGCAATGCGCTCGGCAAGTTGATTTTGATTGCTCCCCCGCTCCGCGAGTGCCTCGTTGAGCAATTCGTCGATGCCGACTCCGGGGATCTCGGTTGGGTACTGCATCACCAAGTGCAGTCCGGCAAGCGCACGCTTCCATGTTGGAAGCGATGCAATGTCGACATCGTCGAGGGTGACGCTTCCCTGAGTAATGGTGTAGCCGGGTTTGCCCATGATCGCTGCCGACAGGGTCGACTTCCCCGCACCGTTGGGGCCCATCACTGCGTGCACCTCGCCCGAGCGAACGGTGAGGTCGATGCCATTCAAAATCTGTGTGTCGCCCGCCTTGGCGTGGAGATCACGTATCGAGAGCACACTCACGGCTGGGCTCGCTTCACTCGAGGGTCTGGCGATGCTGCATGCATCGTGGGTTGATCGGAGACGAACACGTCGGCACCACGAACTTCCGCCACGAACACGGGCACGGGTTGCGTGGCAGGAAGCGTGCTCGGAACGCCGGTTTCCAAACTGAATGCACTGCCGTGGCGAATACACGACAACTGTTTGGTGTCGCAATCGACATCACCGTCGGCAAGCGCTACATCGGCATGGCTGCAGCGATTGCCGATGGCGTACACCTGATCGCCGATTCGCACGACTGCCACGATGTGCTTGCCGACCTCGAACTTCGCTGCAGCACCGTCGGCCAAATCGTTCAGTGCGCAAATGCGATGCATGGTCATGCTTCCACCCCCGCATCATTCGCAACACTTCGACCCGAAATGGCACCGGTGACATCGCCCAGCAACTTACGGCCGACTTTGTCGCGCAAGGCATCGGGTTGCGCCGCTGCCGGCAGGCGATTGATCACATCAGCAAAGAACCCGAACACCACCAGGCGTTCGGCGATCTCCGGACGAATTCCGCGGCTTTCCAAGTAGAAGCGTTGTTCGTCGTCGATGGGCCCAACGGTGCTGGCGTGACTGCACTTCACGTCGTTGGTTTCGATCTCCAGGTTCGGCACACTTTCGGCCCACGAACCACTGGAAAGTGTGAGATTGCGGTTGGTCTGGAACGCTTCCGACTTGTCGGCATTGTCGCGAATCTTGATGAGCCCGGTGTACACGCTCTTGGCCTGATCCTTCACGGCACCCTTGAACAGCAAGTCGCTGTGCGTACGTGGGGCTGCATGGTCTTGCAATGTGCGGAAGTCGTGCATCTGCGTGCCGTCGGCGAAGTACAACGCAACTTGTTTCGCCGATGCACCTTGACCGACCAATCGAACCCCGGCACGAATACGCGCGTAGTCACCACCGAGTGCAATGGTGGAAGTGGAAATGGTCGAGTCGCGCTGGCCGAGTGCTCGCTGGTAGCCAATGAGCCACGCGTTCGCTCCCAACTCGTTGATCGCAACGTAGGTGACACGGGCGGATTGTGCGGCACGAATCTTCACCATCGGCACCACGAGCGAACGGCACGAGTCGTCCGACACGAAACGCTCCACCACGGTGACTTCGCTGTTCTCTGCTGCGTCGATTTCCAACGAGGGAAAGCACACGACGCCTGAGTCGTGCACGTTGTGGGTGATGAGAACGGGATTGGCAATCACCTGACCGCGAGAGGTGCCGACTCGCACCGCGCTGCCGTGAGCGGCAACTCCGGAGGCATGCCGCCCGCCAAGGGCTGTGTGCTGTGCGTGCAACTGCTCGAACACGTCGGCGGGTTCCACCGACACGTCGTCGAGCGACAACTGCATGTCCCGCGACACGATCGACTCGTCCCCCGACACCGTGGTGGCGATGGGTCCTGGCGTGAACGAGCCGAGATCGAGTTCACCGATTCGGCTGTAGCGCCAGAGTTCCTGCTCAGCGGTAGGCAGCACGAGGTCGGAGAGCGCGGACATGTTGTCTACTTTTTTCGCTTCTTGTTGCGCTTGAACTTCTTCGGTTTGCCGCGCTCCAATTCGCTCACCACGTCGGGGGCGATGGCGTTGATGATCGACTCGGCCTCACTCAGGATTGCTGCAGCACTGCCGTCGTCGAGACTGGATGGTGCCTCCGGGGCGGCACCAGTCACGAGCGTGCCGTGAGTCCAGCCCACGTCCATGGCTCGACGGTCGAACTTGGGACACTCGGCTGGACAACGCCACGGAGCCTCGGGCGCAAGACCCAGTTTGCAACCCCGCACGGTGTCGCCGTTCTTGTAGGTACGACTTTCGAAGTGGCGACAATCGGTTCGCATCGACATGACTGAGGAAACGGTAGTTCGTAAAGGCTGCAGTGGGTTCAGCCCACCGAACCTTCCATTTGCAGCTCGATGAGACGACTCCACTCCACGGCGTATTCCATCGGCAACGTGCGAGTAACCGGCTCGATGAACCCGTTCACCACCATGCCCATGGCCTGCTCGGGGGTGAGTCCACGACTCGTGAGATAGAACAACTGCTCGTCGGCAATCTTGGACACGGTTGCTTCGTGACCAACTTGGGCGTCGCGCTCGCCAACCTCCATGTACGGCAGAGTGCGGCTTTCGGAGTCTTCGTCGAGGATGAGTGCATCACATTGCACGTGGCTCTTGCAGTTGGTGGCGCCTTCTTCCACGCGCACCAATCCGCGATAGGTCGTGATGCCGCCGTCCTTGCTGATGGACTTGGACACGATCTTCGACGACGTTTCGGGCGCAGCGTGCACCATCTTGGCGCCAGCGTCTTGATGCTGACCAGCACCGGCATACGCCACCGACAACACTTCACCCGTGGCTTTGGGGCCGACGAGATACACGCTCGGGTACTTCATGGTGAGTTTGGAGCCGATGTTGCCATCGATCCACTCCATGTGTCCTTCGGTTTCCACGCGCGCGCGCTTGGTAACCAGGTTGTACACGTTTGGCGACCAGTTTTGAATGGTGGTGTAGGTGACGTGTGCGCTCGGCTTCACCACGATTTCCACGACGGCCGAGTGCAATGAATCGTTGGTGTACACGGGAGCCGAGCAACCTTCGATGTAGTGCACTTTGGATCCTTCGTCGGCGATGATCAACGTGCGTTCGAACTGTCCCGCGTTCTCGGAATTGATGCGGAAGTACGCCTGCAACGGCATTTCGCACTCCACACCCGGCGGCACGTAAATGAACGAACCGCCCGACCACACCGCGGTGTTGAGCGCGGAGAACTTGTTGTCGCCGGGCGTAATCACGGTGCCGAAGTATTGCTTCACCAAGTCGGGATACTCGCGGAGAGCAGTGTCCATGTCGCAGAACAGAATTCCCTGTTGCTCCAGATCCTCACGATTGCGGTGGAACACCACTTCGCTTTCGTATTGCGCAGTGACACCGGCGAGATACTTGCGCTCGGCTTCGGGGATACCGAGTTTTTCGTAGGTGGCCTTCATCTGCTCGGGCAGATCGTCCCACTCGCTCACCTGTTCGGTCGCGGGCTTCAAGTAGTAGTAGATGTCCTGGAAGTCGAGGTCCGGCATGTTGACCGCGAACCACTCGGCCATGGGCTTTTTGTCGAAGGTGTTGAGAGAACGGAGTCGCATCTTGCGCATCCACTCCGGCTCACCCTTCCACCACGAGATTTGCTCCACCACTCGGTCGTTGAGGCCCTTCTCCGGGGTGAAGGCATATTCGACGTCGTCGCTCCAACCCAGGGAGTATTTGGAGAGGTCGAGGTCAAAGCTGGTCATCGGTAATTTCTCCTACGCAGATAGTAACAATTATCGACCTGTACCCCACCCCCGAGGGCTGTGGCGCACGGCGCACCGACACCTGCGGCGCGGCCCTTTCTGGCACGGCGCACCCCCGCGATGCAGTCGGGGTGAACAGGCGTAGCGTCGTTGCGTCGTATGGAGCGCTTCGGACTGGTCGGACTTCCCAACGCAGGTAAGTCGTCGCTCTACAACGCACTCACCGGATCAAACGCACTGGCTGCTCCGTATCCGTTCGCCACGAAAGATCCCAACATCGGCGTGGCAAAGGTGCTCGACCCTCGTCTTGATGCGTTGGCGAAAATGTCGGAAAGCAAAAAAGTGGTGAATGCCACCATCGAAGTGGTCGACATCGGTGGCTTGGTCGAAGGCGCGAGCAAAGGTGAAGGTCTCGGCAACAAATTCCTTGCCAACATCCGCGAAGTCGACGCCATCGTGTTCGTGCTCCGCGCCTTCGTCGACGACGACATTCCCGGACCGAGCGACCCACTCGAACACTTACGCGTGGTGGAGCTGGAGTTGGCACTGGCCGACCTGGAAAGTGTGGAGACCAAACTCGGCAAGATGAAAAAGGCTGCGCGCATGGACAGTTCCATCGCCGATGAAGTCGAGGCGTTGGAGCGCGCGCAAGTGTTGCTCGCCGAGGGTCGGCCGTTGTATCGCGCCGGAATCTCCGAAGCGGACCGCACACTGTTGGCACCGCACTTCTTGCTGACGGCGCGTCGCGTGCTTGCAGTGGTGAACGTCGCCGAAGACGCTCTCGACACGATCCCTGCCCATGTTGCCAAGGTTGCGGCCGAATTGGCTCCCCCGGGTTCGGCCAGCGAACATGAAGTGGAAGTGCTTGGCATGAGCGTGCAGATCGAAGCCGAAGCAGCCCAACTGGTTGGACAAGATCGCATCGACATGCTCGAGGCACTCGGCTTGGGCGAAGGTGCTCTGCCCCGTTTGGTGCGCTCGGCGTACCACCTGCTTGGATTGCGAACGTTCTTCACCACCGGCGACAAGGAGTCGCGAGCATGGACCTTCCACGCCGGCGCGAAGGCACCGGAATGTGCCGGCAAGATCCACACCGACTTGCAGCGCGGCTTCATTCGCGCCGATGTGATCCACTGCGACGAGCTGTTGTCGATTGGCTCGTGGTCGAAGGCGCGCGACGTTGGCAAACTTCGCGTGGAAGGCAAGGACTACGAAGTCGCCGACGGCGACGTGATGGAGATTCGCTTCAACGTATGACCTCGACCAATGCGTGGCTGGTTGCACAGGGCCGCGTGTTGGCAAGTGCCACCGTTGCCGACACCCGCGCACAGCGGCGACGCGGGATGCTCGGCCAGAAAGACCCCGAATTCGCGATGGTTTTGCCCAACTGCAAGTGGGTGCACACCATCGGAATGAAATGTGCACTTGACATTGCGTATCTCGATGACGAGTCTCGAGTGATGAAGGTGCAGCGTTTGAACCCCATGCGACTGCCGCTGCCCGTCTTGGCCGCGTGCACCGTGGTGGAAGCACGCGCAGGGTCGTTCGATCGCTGGGGTGTGCGCATCGGCGACATCGTGGAAGTGAGGCGCGTCAGCGACGCACCGGCAGAAAGTCGACGCGCATGAGCGGCATGCTCGTCCTCGTTGCCACGCCCATCGGCAACCTCGCCGACATCACGTCGCGCGCCATCGACAGCCTGCGTGAAGCCGACGTCATTTGCTGCGAAGATACGCGCCACTCCAGCAAGCTGCTGCAACGCATCGGGGTGAGCGATAAACCGCTTCTCGTCGTGAACGAGCACACCGAATACGACTCGCGCGACAAGATCGTGCAGCTCATCGCCAGCGGCAAGACGGTTGCGCTCATCACCGACGCAGGCAGCCCAGGGGTAAGCGACCCGGGTGAACGAATCGTTCGTGCGGTCATCGACGCTGGCGGCGTCGTTTCGGCCACGCCCGGGCCGTCGGCGGCGATCATGGCGGTAACCATCAGCGGTTTGCCCGCCGGGAGGTTCGTGTTCGAGGGATTTCTCCCGCGATCCGGAGTGGAACGAAAGGAACGTCTCGAGGCGGTAGCCAGCGAAACGCGTACCACCGTGCTGTACGAAGCACCGCATCGACTGCACAAGACACTCACCGACCTGGAAACCATGTGCGGCCCACACCGTGCGATGGCAATCGCCGCCGAACTCACCAAGATTCACGAAGAAGTGTGGCGCGGCACGTTGCACGACGCCGTGAAGCGATACGCCGATGGCGAGCCACGCGGCGAATTCGTCCTGGTGCTGGCAGGAGCGGCGCCCTCGGCTCCTCCGTCGGATGAGGAGTTGATCAGAGCGTTGCGTGCAGAAATCGCCAGCGGTGTTTCACGCAAGGACGCTGCATCGAAGGTGTCGGCGCGCTTCGGTGTGTCGAAGCGTCACGTGTACGAGTTGACGCTGACGCTCGGCTAGCGCAACGGCCGGAGCTGCAAGAGTCAGCGCAGCGGCCGGACCTGCAGGAATCAGCGCGGCAGCAACGCGAGTTGTCGCGATTGCGCCACCAGCTCGCCGGATGCATTCCAGATGGAGCCGTCCTCTTCGAACATGCCGTTGTGCAATTCGCGCGTAACGAACTCGGCGCACACCGGTGCACCATCGGGGACTCCGCGCAGGTAAAACGACAACTGCACGGTGGGAACCCAGCCGGGTGCCCCCGACAAATTGAACATTGCTGGTGGCAAAGCGTCGCAGAACAGCGTGAGCGCAAGGGCATCCACCGGGCGCTCGTCACGAAACGCACACCACCCACGAACGTGTGCCTCGCCCTTGGGCTTGCCCGTGGCAAAACCCGTGTCGTCGGGATGCAGCCGAACGTCCACATTGTTCATGAGCCCGGGTAATCCTGCACTCGTCGAGCCGCGCGGAACCGCCTTGTCGAAACCAGGCATCTGCGGCATTGCCAACGTCGTATGTTCGACTGCACCGGTTACCAAAGCGTCGCCACAGGTTCCGAGTGCGGTCACGATGATGCGTTCGCCTTGGCGCATGGTGGCGAGTGCGGTGGTGAACGCCTTGCCGGTTTTCATCACGGTGGTTTCGATGGTGACGTCGGCATCATTCACCGGGCCCAAGTAGTGACACGACAGTGCGACTGGCAGCGACCGACCCGTTGCCTCGCGCAACGCAGATGCCACCAGCGCCAACAGATATCCCCCGTTTGCGTTGCCACCGATGTCCCAACCGTCGTGCACGCGGGCTGCAAACACGCCACCACTAATCGCTCGTACCTGCGTGGCGGAATCGAACCGAAAAGTCACGGGATTGAGCGTAGGTTGGAGTGGTGCCAAACTTCTCGGCAACGACACCGATCTACTACGTGACGGCCAAGCCGCACCTCGGGCACGCCTACACCACCATCGTGACCGATGCCGTCTGCCGATGGCATCGCTTGTGCGGTGACGATGTTCATCTCCTCACCGGCACCGACGAACACGGTTTGAAAGTGCAGCAGTACGCCGACGCAGCGGGCAAGACTCCGAGCCAATTCGTCGACGAGATCGCCCCGCTGTACGCCGACACGTGGAAGCGTCTCGATGTTCGCTACGACGACTTCATTCGCACCACCGAGGAACGACACAAGCGTGGCGTCAACAAACTGTTGCAAGCGTGCTACGACGCAGGCGACATCGAGCTCGACGTGTACCGCGGCCACTACTGCGTGGCGTGCGAGGCCTATTACACGGATGAAGAGTTGGTCGGCGGCAACTGCCCAATTCACAACACCACCAAGGCGGTGTACGTGGAGGAAGAGAACTACTTCTTCCGCCTGTCGCGTTTCGAGCAACGATTGCTCGACTGGTACGACCAACACCCGGATGCAATCGTGCCCGGATTCCGTCGCAATGAAGTGATCGGGTTCATCAAGGGCGGACTCAACGACTTTTCCGTCAGCCGCAAGACCCTGAAGTGGGGCATTCCCCTGCCGTGGGACGCGAACCACGTCGCCTACGTATGGTTCGATGCATTGGCCAACTACATCACCGCGCACGGCTACGGCACCAACGACCAACAGTTCGCCGAACGCTGGCCGGTGGACTGGCACTTCATCGGCAAGGACATCATCCGGTTTCACTGCGTGTACTGGCCCGCCATGCTGATGTCCGCCGGCATCGAGCTGCCGAAGGGTTGGGCGGTTGGCGGATTCCTCTTGGTTGGTGGCGAGAAGATGTCGAAGACCACCGGCAACGTGGTGAGCCCACTGGATTTGGTGGACGAATTCGGCGTCGATGGTTTCCGCTATTACGTCTTGGCCGACACGGTGTACGGAAACGACGGCGACTTCACCTACGAAGGACTCGTCGCACGTTACAACTCCGATCTTGCCAACAACCTGGGCAACCTCGCTGCACGGGTGGCAACCGTGGTGGAAAAGAAGTGTGGCGCTCGTGGCCCTGCCCCACGCAAAGACTCGCCACTTGCGGCAATCGCAGCCGACGTCGTACGCGACACCGATGCCGCATGGCGTGGTGCACAGCCGAGTCGTGCACTTGAAGCAACGTGGAACCTCATCCGCGCCACCAATGCGCATCTCGAACAACACGAGCCATGGAAGATGGAACCTGGTGATGCGGTCGACGATGTGATGGGCGATGCACTCGAAGCACTGCGCATCGTGGTGATTCTCGCCAATCCGGCATTGCCCACGACGACGCAGGAAATCTGGCGACGCATCGGTTTGCCGGGACGAATCGAAGACTGTCGCATCGGCACCGACACTGCATGGGGCGCATACCCCGGCGGGCTCACCGTAGAAAAAGGCGAACCGCTCTTCCCGCGCAAAAAGGCGTAAGCATCGTGCCGAACTGGATCGACACGCACTGCCACGTGTACGACGAACGCACGCCCGGTGGCAGCGATGCGTCCATCGCCAATGCACACGCCCATGACGTCGACAAGGTCATCGTGATCGGTACCGACGCCAACACCACCGCGCAGGCTCTGGCAATTGCTCAGCGACACGAGAACGTGTGGGCAACCGTTGGTTTGCATCCACACGAGGCGAAGTTCGGCGTCGACACGATCACACCGTTCGTCGACGGGCTCAGCTCGGCCCAACTCGACGAAAAGAAGATCGTTGCAATCGGAGAATGCGGGCTGGACTTCTACTACGACCATTCCGATCGCACGGTGCAACGCGAGGCATTCGCCCAGCAGATTGCACTCGCCAAGCAGCATGACCTCACGCTCGTGATCCACACTCGAAACGCCTGGCCCGAAACGTTCGATGTGCTCGACACCGAAGGAATGCCCGAGCGCGTGGTGTTCCATTGCTTCACGGGCGACGAAGCGGAGGCGCGGGAGTCGGTGAATCGTGGTGCTTGGTTGTCATTTTCGGGAATCGTCACGTTCAACAAGGCCGACGACATTCGTCGTGCGGCAAAGTTTTGTCCGAGCGACAAATTGCTCACCGAAACCGATGCGCCATGGTTGACGCCGGTGCCACATCGCGGCAAGGAAAACGAACCTGCTCACGTTCGATTGATCGGTGAATGCTTGGCGAGCGTGCGGGAGGAGTCGGTATCCGACATTGCACGTATCACCGTGGAAAATGCTCACAGGGCGTTTCCGCGACTCTCTCGCTAGCGTTTCAAATCCCATGTTCCTGTCTGCAAGCGATCGCCGTCGCGTCACGCTCGTTGGGTTGCTCACACTCGTGGTGGTGCCTGCGGTGGTGTTCTTCACCCGCGGCGAGCCACAGGCGGAAGTGGCCACGGTGGCTGCTGCTGGCGTGAGCATCGACTCTGCTCCGGCCACGAGCGAAGCCCCGGCCCCGGTGTTTCTCTCCGGCCCACAAGGTGTCGCACCGACGGGAACCGCGCCAATTGCCTACCCCAGCGGAGACAGCACGAAACTCACGGGTCAGGCAACGTTCAGCAGTTTCAATGGCGCACCCAACACCGTCTGCAACGCTCCTTTGGCCCCGTATGGAACCGTGCTGGTGGTGAAAAACCTCAATAACGGCCGCTCGATTGCCTGCTCCAACGTGATGATGCCGTCCACCCCGGCCAACATCACGGTGGTGTTGCACACTCGCCTGTTCGTCGAGTTGTCCGATCTGGTGAACGCGCCGATCCCCGTTTCCATCACCTGGTGACACTCACTCGCTCGCAAACCTCAGAGTTGCTCGAGCGATTCGGTCTCGCCCCACGTCGAGCATTCGGTCAAAACTTCGTCGTCGAGCCCGAGACGGTTCGACGCATCGCCGCCCTGGCGCGAGTTGGCGCCAACGATCACGTGGTGGAAATCGGTGCCGGGCTCGGTGCGCTCACCTTGGCGCTCGCCGAAACCGGTGCCAACGTGCTCGCAGTGGAGATCGACTCCGGAGTGGTGCAAGCCTTGCGCGAAAACGTGGCGGCCCTCGCCAATGTGCGCGTGGTGCACGACGATGCGATGCAACTCGACTGGAACGAGCTGCTCGCATCTGCACCGAAGTGGACGGTGGTCGCAAACTTGCCGTACAACGTTGCCACTCCCCTCGTTGCCGACCTGCTCGACAAAGTGCCGCAAGTGCAACGATTGCTGGTGATGGTGCAAAAGGAGGTTGCGCAACGTTTCGTGGCGCAGCCGGACAGCGATGCATTCGGCGCCGTGAGCGTGAAGGTGAACTATTGGGCCACCGCCAACATCGTTGGCGAAGTGTCGTCGGCAGTTTTCCTGCCACGGCCACGTGTGGCCTCATCATTGGTGGAGATCGTTCGGCGCGAAACTCCAGCCGTTGCCGCCCCGTTTGCCGACATGTTCGCATTGGTTCGCCAGGGCTTTGCTACGCGGCGCAAGATGCTTCGACGCGCTCTCGATGGAGCCGTAACTGCCGAGGATTTCACCGCCAGCGGCGTCGACCCACAGGCTCGTGCCGAACAGCTGTCGTTGGATGATTGGTCGCGACTCACGCTCGCCGTCATCACGCGCAAGCAGGCACCATCGTGACCAACTCCGACTCCGGGCCGGATGGCGGCATGCGGGAAGCGATGCTGGAAGCCCCGGCAAAACTCACACTGTCGCTGCGTGTGGTCGGCGTGCGCAACGACGGCTTCCATCTCATCGATGCCGAGATGATCACGCTGGCCCTGCACGACACCCTGCAACTGAGCCCAGGACCAACGGCGCTCAGTGTGAGTGGCCCATTCGCAGCGGGAGTGCCAACCACACCCGACAACTTGGTGGCGCGTGCGCTGCAGTTGGCCAACCGCACTGCCACGGTGCACATCGACAAACGCATTCCCAACGGTGGGGGTTTGGGTGGCGGCTCGGCCGACGCTGCTGCAGTGTTGCGCTGGGCGGGCTTCACCGACCTGGCGGCAGCATCACGACTCGGCGCCGACATTCCGTTTTGCATGGTGGGTGGCCGTGCTCGCGTGCGGGGCATCGGCGAGATCGTCGAACCTCTCCCCTCGACTCAACGCACCGACGAGCCACTCGACATCACGTTGGTGGTGCCACCACTGCACGTATCCACCCCGGCGGTGTATCGCGCGTGGGACGAACTGAACAACGGGTCGCCACGTGGTACGCCCATAGCGGTGCACGATTCCGGCGTGGGCGACTCATCGGACGGCCTGAATGATCTGCAGGCGGCAGCGCTGGTGGTGGAGCCACAACTCGCACGCTGGCGTGACCGCATCCGAGAAGCCGCGGGCGTTTCACCAACCCTGGCTGGCAGTGGTGCCACGTGGTTCTTGCGTGGTCAGCACCACATCGGCGATGCCCTACGCGACGCGACGGTCATCGTTACACGCAGCCGCTAACGCGTTACACGCAGCCGCTGACGCAGCGAACGAAGAAGTTATTTGCTGTTGCGTTGGTGACGAGTGCGGCGAAGCATCTTCTTGTGCTTCTTCTTGCGCATTCGCTTACGGCGACGCTTGACGAGTGATCCCATGGCGAGCCACGACGCTACCCTGAAAGTGAGCACATCAGTGCATCTGGTTCACTCCGGGGTCGTTCAACGGCAGGACAGCGGGTTTTGGTCCCGCATATAGGGGTTCGAATCCTCTCCCCGGAACCAGAACGACTCGGCAATCTCGTGCGAATCGCGGCTCGATCCTTCGGCAAGGGGTCGCAGAATCTGACGAATGCGTAGAGGGATCCAGCGAATGGTGCGGTCGGCGCCCCGCGTTCTATGCTGGCTCAAAGTGAACAAATCGATCGACAAAGTCACCACCAAGCGGATGGTGCTCTACACCGGTCGTGCACATCCCGAACTTGCCCGTGAAGTAGCAAGTCACCTCAACATTTCGCTCGGCGAAGCCGACGTCATCGAGTTTGCAAACGGCGAGATCCGCCCTCGATTCGGCGAAAGCATCCGTGGCGGCGACGTGTTCATCATGCAGTCGCACTACGGGCACAACGGCTACAGCATCAACGACGCCATCATGGAGCAACTCATCATGATCGATGCGGCGTATCGCGCATCGGCAAAGCGCGTTACCGCCGTGTGCCCGTTCTATGGTTACGCTCGCCAAGACCGCAAGGCTGCCGGTCGCGAGCCGATCACCGCTCGAGTCGTTGCCGACATGTTCAAGGCCGCGGGTTCCAAGCGAATGGTGTCGGTGGACTTGCACAGCGGACAGATTCAGGGCTTCTTCGAAGGCCCCGTCGACCACCTCACCGCCATGCCCGTGCTCGAGAAATATCTTCGCGAAAATGCGCGCGAAGGTGTGGTGATCGTTTCACCCGACACTGGTCGCGTGAAGGTTGCCGAACGATTCGCGCAACACCTGGCCGACATGAGCGCCGACGTTGCGTTCGTCTACAAACGTCGTGAAAAGAACTCCATCAACGTTGCCAGCGCCAAGGAAGTCATCGGCGACGTCGAAGGGCGTCTCTGCGTGCTCACCGACGACATGATCGACACGGCCGGCACCATCACCTCGGCGGCGGAACTGCTCATGGCACGCGGCGCCAAGGAAGTGTGGGCCATGGCCACCCACGGCGTATTGTCCGACCCGGCCATCGAGCGTCTGCAAAAGTCGCCGATCAGCCGTGTGGTCCTCACCAACACCATTCCGTTGCCGAAGGAAAAGCGCATCGACCGCATCGAAGTGTTGTCGGTGGCCAAGATCATCGCTGACGCGTTGGCCGCAGTGTTCGAAGAAACCAGCGTGAGCGAGCTCTTCGGCGGCGAAAACCTCGCCTGAGCGGTGGCGCCACCCGGCGCACCGTCGGAATCCTCGCCTGACGCGGGCGCAAAGTACGCCCATAGACTGACCAAATGCCAACAGCACTGAAAACCAGCCTCGGCCGCCCGCTCGGTAGCGCCGCCGCCCGCCGCTTGCTCGCCCAAGACCAGATTCCTGCCGTCGTGTACGGACACGGCATGACACCAACACCCGTCACCGTCGACCGCAAAGAGTTGCGCGTTGCATTGTCAGGCCCGGCTGGCCTCAACACCGTGCTCGAATTGCACGTTGGCAGCGACACCTACCCCGCAATCGTGAAGGAAGTGCAGCGCGACCCCGTGAAGCGCATCGTGCGTCACGTCGACTTCCAGCAGATCAGCCTCACCGAAATCATCACCGTGCACGTACCGTTGCACGTCAAGGGTGTTGCCAAGGCAGTGCTCGCCGAAGGCGGACTCGTCGACCCAGTCGTCAACTCCATCGACGTGCGCGCCACTGCCGCCAACATTCCGAACGAAATCATCGTTGACATCACCAACATGACCATGGACAGCGTCGTACGTCTCGGCGACTTGCAGATGCCGGAAGGCGTCACGGTCGTGGGCGATCCGGAGTTCGTGGTGGTCACCGTCGTTACCACCAAGGTGGAAGAAGCCGCACCAGTCGCTGCAGCAGCCGAAGGCGCAGCAGCCGAAGGCGCAGCTCCTGCCGAAGGTGCCGCCGAAGGCGCAGCTGCCGCGGGCGATGCCGACAAGCCAGCCGCAGGTGCCAAGCCTGCTGCGGGCGGCAAGCCCACCAAGTAATTCGCGATGCGGTAATCCGCAATGGCGCTGTTTGGTCGCTCGTCGCGACCGGAGCGACGTGGAACCCCGTTCTCTGCGCTGGTCGTTGGCGTGGGAAATCCTGGACGCGAATACGAACGGAGTCGTCACAACGTCGGCTTCGAAGTGATCGATGAACTCGCGCGTCGTGCATCAGCAACGCTGAAGGCCGGACGCGACAAGGCACTCGTCGCCGAAGTGCACGGTGAGTTCCTGCACTACTTACTCGCCAAGCCGATGACGTACGTCAACAACTCTGGTCAAGCAGTCGGACCACTCGCCCGTCGATACGGGGTGACCGAGATCGAACGCGTGGTGATCGTGCACGACGAACTCGACCTCCCGCCCGGAGTGGTGCGAGTGAAGGTCGGCGGTGGACTTGCCGGCCACAACGGTTTGCGATCGATCACCCAGCACCTGAAGTCGCAGGATTTCGTTCGCGTGCGCATCGGCGTTGGCAAACCACCGAGCAAAGAGCGTGGTGGCGACCACGTTCTCGGGCGGATTCCCACTGCCGAACGTGAACTGCTCGATATTTCCGTGCAGCGCGCTGCTGACGCGGTGGAAATCATCCTGAAGCATGGCGCAGACACCGCCATGCAACAAACCAACGCCGAATAGTCGGCCCTCCATGAACCACCCCGGCTCGTTGAGTTCGCTCGCCGAACTTGCGGCCGGCCACGGGCGATCATTCGGAATCGGCGTACCCAACGGGTCGGTGGTGGCGTGGGCAGACCACATTCGTCCGGTGCTGCTCGCAGCACTTGCTCGCACCCGCCCCAACGACACGCTCGTGATAGCGCTGCCCACCGACTCACAAGCGCGTGTGTTGTACGACGACCTCAAGGTGTACTCCGACGCACAAGTGACGTACTTCCCGGCGTGGGAGACGCTGCCATTCGAACGCGTGAGCCCCGATATCGAAACGATGGGTCAGCGCATGCGGTTGCTGGCACAGTTGCGCGACGAAGCACCGCGGATTGTGGTGGCACCGATTCGTGCATTGTTGCAGCGACTCAGTCCGTCGTCGCTCACGTTCTCCCCCATCGTGTTGCGCCGTGGTGAAACGGTGGACCTCGACGGCATCACCCGCACACTCGTGGAGTGGGGCTACGTACGTGAGCAACTCGTGGAGCATCGCGGTGAATTTGCACGTCGCGGTGCCATCTTCGACATCTTCAACTCCACCGACGATGCACCGGTACGAGTGGAGTTGTGGGGAGACGAAGTGGAACGAGTTACCACCTTCTCCGTCAGCGACCAACGCAGCACCGAAGAACTGAACGAAGTGGTGTTGTACCCGGCACGGGAACTGGTGATCGATGATCGGGTCGTAATGCGCGCAGAACGACTCGCAGCGAGCGAGCCATGGGGACGCGAGCAGTGGGAACGTATCGCACAACGAAGCGAGTTCGACGGCATGGAGAACTGGCTGGCGTGGTTGGTGGACGACGAGACCACGCTGCTCGACGTGCTTCCCGCCCGTTCCGGCTTGGTGGTGTGCGACCCTGCATACCTACGCTCGCGTGCACGCGAACTGGAAAAAGAAGAACGCGCCGTTGCCGAGGCGTTGGCATCCACATGGTCGTTCGAGGTCGAAGCGGAAATGCCGCGGCTGCACGTGGACGTCGACACCATGTTGTCGCGCACCGCTGCACCGTTGGTGCTCTCCGTGACATCGCCGGGCCTCGGCGAACCCACCGAAGGCGCCATCGATGTCGTCGCCAGTCGGTGGGGATCACCCGCCAACACCGCGGAGGCATTGGCCGCACGGTTGCGTGATCAGTTGGAGCTCGACTACCGCATCGTGCTCGCGTACGACAGCGCGGAGTCGGCCACGCGAGTGCGCAACGAGTTGTCCTCCAATGGAGTTCCGGCGGTGCTCGCACCAACCAGTACCGCGGGGCCGAACGAAATCTCCATGAACGCCGTCACCGTCGCCGTGCAGGCACTGCACGAGGGATTCGTGCTGCCGACCGCACGAATCATGGTTGCCACCGAAGCGGAAATCACCGGTCGCCGGGTTACTCGACGTCGCCGTACCGCACGTCGTGGTGCCGCCACCATGTTCGAAGACCTGAAGGCTGGCGACCACATCGTGCACGATGTGCACGGCATCGGTGTGTTCGAGGGAATGGCGCGCCGCAAACTCGACGGCGTCGAGCGCGACTTCCTCCAACTTCGCTATGCCGACGGGAATCTATTCGTGCTCAGTGATCAGATCGACTTCGTTCGTCAATACGTGGGCGGCGATGCGCCCCCACTCAACCGCATGGGCGGCGCGGACTTCGCCCGCACCAAACAGCGCGTGCGCAACGAGCTGCGGGTCATCGCTCAAGAACTCGTCGTGTTGTATCAGCGACGACTGCACACCGCAGGGCATGCCTTTGCCCCCGACTCTCCGTGGCAAACCGAAATGGAAGCGGCGTTCCCCTACGTGGAAACTCCCGACCAACTGGACGCCATCGCCGCCGTGAAGAGCGACATGGAGAACGCCAGCCCCATGGACCGCTTGGTGTGTGGTGATGTGGGTTTCGGAAAGACCGAGGTTGCGATTCGCGCTGCGTTCAAGTGCGTGCAGGACGGCAAACAAGTTGCGGTGCTGGTTCCCACCACGTTGTTGGCTTCACAGCACATGGGTACCTTCAGCGAACGCTTCAAGCCCTACCCAATCAAGGTGGAAATGCTCTCACGCTTCGTCACGCCGGCCAAGGCCAAACGAATCGTTGCGGGTCTTGCCACGGGTGAGGTCGACGTGGTGATTGGAACCCACCGATTACTGCAGGAACACATTCGTTTCAAGAACCTCGGCTTGTTGGTGGTGGACGAGGAGCAACGCTTCGGCGTGCAACACAAGGAATCCATCAAGATGATGCGCACCAACGTGGACGTGCTCACCTTGTCGGCAACGCCGATCCCTCGCACACTGGAGATGAGCTTGGTCGGCATTCGCGACATGTCGCTCCTCAACACGCCACCGGCCGATCGCCAACCGATTCGTACGTACGTGACTGCGTACGACAATCGTGTGGCTGCCGAAGCCATTCGCCGCGAGTTGCTGCGCGAGGGTCAGGTGTTCTGGGTGCACAACCGCGTGGAATCCATCGAAGAGCGCGCCGAGGAGCTGCGTCGTTTGGTGCCCGAGGCCCGCATCACCTTTGCACATGGCCAGATGGACGAAGCACTCCTCGAGCGAACCGTGATCGATTTCTGGGACGGCAAGTTCGACGTGCTCGTGTGTACCACCATCATCGAGAGCGGCATCGACATGCCCGCCGTCAACACCTTGGTGGTGGAGGACGCGCATCGCCTCGGCCTTGGCCAGTTGCACCAATTGCGTGGCCGCGTGGGCCGCGCAGGACAACAGGCGTATGCGTTCCTGTTCCACCCACGCGATCAAGTGCTCACGGAGATCGCGTACGAACGGTTGAAGACCATCGGAGAATCCACCGACTTGGGAAGCGGCTACAAGATTGCTCGTCGTGATCTGGAGTTGCGTGGTGCGGGAAGTTTGCTCGGCGAACAACAGAGCGGTCGCATCACCGCGGTTGGTTACGACCTGTACTGCCAAATGGTGAGTGAGGCGGTCGCCGACATGAAGGGTGAGCCGCCACAGACACCTCTCGAACTGAAGATCGACATGGTGGTGGATGCGTTCCTGCCACACGACTATGTGGATTCCGAGGAACTGCGCCTCGACGCGTACCGAAAACTTGCACTCGTCACCCACGACGACGAACTCGACGTTCTGCACGACGAGTGGACCGACCGCTTCGGCCCGCTCCCCACCCAGGCCGAAGCACTGCTTCGCATCGGCAACGTGCGCGTGGCGTGTCACCGCGCCAAACTCACCCGCGTGGTGGTACAAGACGCCAGCGTGCGACTGTTTCCGGTGCGCCTCGACAAGACGGCTGAGCGTCGCTGCGACACCATCGTTCCCAAGAGCAGCTACGACCGTGATGCACTTACCCTGCGAATGGACGTGCCGCGCAACGAAACCGCCGTGGAGTTCCTGTTGCGCGTACTGCCCCTCGTATTTGCCGACAACTAGGGTGATGCGGTGCCTCGCCGTCTGATTTCGCTCCTCGTCGCCACCATTGCCCTTGCCGCGTGTGGTACCACCGACAACGCCGCCACCTACAACGACGTGGACATTCTCAGCGCGGACCTCGAACAGACCGTTTCTGATTTCGTAGCCATCGGCGAAGCCCAGAGCACGAATGGCGTTGTGGATGCCGAAGCAGTTCGTGGTTTGCTCACCTCACTGATTCGGGCCGAAGCCGTCAACCAGGTGATTGCCGATGCCGGCGAGTCGGTGACAGAGGAGGACCTTGCGTCTGCGCGGGAACAACTCACCGAGCAAGGAGCAGATGCGCTCCCCGAGACATTGCGCGAGCTGATCGTGAAACTGAATGCGGCGCAGGCGGTGCTCGGTCGGGTGCAAGCACCAAGCCCGGAGGACATCGCCCAGCGTTACAACAGCAATCCGAAGTCGCTCGGCATGTTGTGCGTGAGCCATCTCATCGTGAAGGACGAATCCACCGCCGACACCGCTCGCGAAGAACTCGGCAACAACCCGACCGATGAAGAGTTTGCAAGCGTCGCTGGCAAGTACTCGACCGAGCCGAACGCAAAGGAATCGGGCGGCGCGCTCACCGGACAAAGTGGCGAGTGCATCGCCATCAACGAATGGCAATCCAGTTTCGACCCCGACTTCGTTGCAGGTGCACTCGCTGCACGCACGGGAGTACCGACGAAGCCCGTGAAGTCGAGCTTTGGTTGGCACGTCATCTTCATTCGCCCGTTCACCGCAGTCTCTGAGAGCGTTTCGGCGAACTTCGCCGAAACACCCGGCGAATACTTGCTGCTCGGCGCACTTGCTGACGCCGATATCTCGGTGGCTTCGCGGTACGGACGTTGGGATCCGCTCGTGGGCACCGTCGTCGCCCCGTAGTAGTTCGTGTCACGTCCGATCGTCACCGTCGTCGGCCTCGGGCCGGGACCGGCAGGACTCGTCACACAGGAAACGATCGAAGCAATCTCGGCATCGACGACCCGCTTCCTACGCACCACTCGTCATCCGAGCGCATCCCTGGTGGGCAATGCCGTGTCGTTCGACGACGAATACGAGCGTCACGACACCTTTGCCGAGGTGTACGCCGCAATCGCCACACGAGTTGCTGACGCTGCATTGAGCAACGGCTCGGCGTTGTATGCGGTACCGGGTTCACCCGGCGTGCTGGAAGACGGTGTTCGTCGATTGCTCGCCGACGAACGGCTTGATGTTCGCGTGCTGTCTGCCGTGAGCTTTCTCGACTTGGCATGGTTGCGGCTCGGCATCGACCCGGTCGATGCCGGCGTACGAATGGTGGATGCCCATCGCTTCGCCGAGGCAGCTGCCAACAGCACCGGACCGTTCTTGGTTGCCCAGTGCCATGCCGATTGGGTGCTCTCGCAGGTGAAGCTCGCGCACGAATCTGCCCGTGGTGACGAACGCGTGGTGGTGCTGCATCATCTCGGCCTTGCCGACGAACGCGTGCTCGACACCACGTGGGACGAACTCGATCGCCTCGAGCGCTCGCACCAACTGGTGGCCGATCACCTCACGTCGTTGTACATTCCACAACTTGCCGAGCCGGTGGCCGGCGAGATGGCACGCCTGCACGCATTGGCCCGCACACTTCGTGAACAATGTCCGTGGGATCGCGAGCAGACGCATGCATCGCTCGTGCGATATCTGATCGAAGAAACGTACGAGGTGGTCGATGCGCTGAACGCGCTCGATGAAGAAGATCCGACCACGGATGACGCACTGATTGAAGAGCTCGGCGACCTCCTGTACCAAATTGAATTCCACACCACCATTGCCGAACAGCAGGGCCGCTTCAGCCTCGCCGATGTTGCGCGTGCCACCCACGACAAACTCGTGCGTCGTCACCCTCACGTGTTTGGCGACGTGCAAGCAACCACCGCTGGCGACGTGGTAACCACCTGGGATGAAATCAAGCGCGCCGAGCGCGCGGCAAAGAGTGCAGGTGGCGCACCCGAAAGTGACGCACCCGACTTTTTTGCCGGAGTGTCACGCGCTGCCCCGTCGTTGTCGCTGGCGCAAAAGTTGCAGAAGCGTGCAGCAGAAGTGGGGTTCGACTGGCCCGATGTTCATGGTGCAAGTGCGAAACTCGACGAAGAAATCGCCGAACTTCGCGTTGCCGCAGAATCCGGCGACCCGGCCGTGGTGCGTATGGAACTTGGCGATGTGTTGTTCAGCGTGGTGAACGTGGCACGCAAGCTGGGTTTGGATGCCGAGACGGCGTTGCGCGGTGCAGCCGACAAGTTCGTTGGGCGCTTCGCTCGCGTGCAGCAACTCGCCGCGCAGCGCGGAGTGGATTTGGCTGCATGCGACTTGACGCAACTTGATGCACTGTGGGACGAAGCCAAACGCCAACTCAACTAGTCTGATCGCGCCATGAAAATCTCCAATGTCGTCGGCCGCGAAGTGCTCGACTCGCGCGGCAACCCCACCGTTGAAGTCGATGTTCACCTCGAAAATGGGACCATCGGCACCGCGATAGTGCCATCCGGCGCATCCACCGGCGAGCACGAAGCGGTGGAGCTTCGCGATGGTGGCAAGCGATACGCCGGTAAGGGTGTCACCAAAGCCGTTGCGCACGTCAATGGCGAACTCCGTGGTGTGCTCGTGGGTCGCGACTCCGCCGATCAGGCCGGTGCCGACGCAGCGATGATCGCGCTGGATGGCACGGCAAACAAGGCACGTCTCGGCGCGAATGCGCTGCTTGGTGCGAGTTTGGCGTTGGCCCATGCACACGCGCGGGCAACCGCCACTCCTCTGTACGCGTCGGTTGGTGGAGCGAATGCCAACGTGCTGCCCGTGCCGATGATGAACGTGCTCAACGGTGGTGCACATGCCGACAACAACGTCGATCTGCAGGAATTCATGGTGATGCCGATCGGTGCCTCATCGTTCAGCGAAGCGCTGCGTTGGGGTGTGGAAACGTATCATGCGCTCAAGAGCGTGCTGCGTGAACGCGGGCTCAGCACCGCAGTGGGTGACGAAGGCGGATTTGCACCGAACCTTGCCAGCAATGAAGAAGCAATCGTGGTGTTGCTGCAGGCGGCGGAACGCGCAGGCTTTGCAGCGGGCAAGGACATCGCCATTGCGCTCGACCCTGCGATGAGCGAGCTGTACAAGAACGGCAGTTACCACCTCACGGGTGAAGGCAAGACGATGACTGCATCCCAGTTGTGCGACTGGTGGAGCGCCCTCGTGGACCGCTACCCCATCGTGTCGATCGAAGATGCAATGGCCGAAAACGACTGGGATGGTTGGGCGCAGCTCACCACCGCGCTCGGCAAGAAGGTGCAGTTGGTCGGCGACGACTTGTTCGTGACCAATGCACAACGCTTGCAGCAAGGCATCGATGCCAAGGTGGCCAACAGCGTGTTGGTGAAGGTGAACCAAATCGGAACGCTCACCGAAACGTTGGCGACCGTTGCGTTGGCAACCGCCAAGGGCTACACCAGCGTGATGAGTCATCGCAGCGGTGAAACCGAGGATTCCACCATCGCGGATTTGGCAGTCGCCACCAACTGCGGTCAGATCAAGACGGGTGCGCCAGCGCGAAGCGACCGAGTGGCAAAGTACAACCGTTTATTGCGCATCGAAGGCGAGTTGGGTTCGCGCGCGAAATTCCTAGGCCGCGAGGCGCTCAACCCGTAACTTCGGGAATCCACCGACATCCTCGGCAGGTTCGGGAGTCCACCGACATCCACGGCACAGCCGTCACAATGGAGGGGTGAACTTTCCGCTGGTGGTTGCCAATCGGCTGCGTCCATTCACCATGCCGCTCATCATCGTTGGCGTGTTGGCATTGATCGTCACGTTCTTCGTGGTGCCGGTGCGCACCTGGATGAGTCAACGCGATCTCCTCGATTCGCGCTCCACGCAATACGGCGTCTACGAAGAGGTCAATGACGCCCTGCAGGACGAGGTGGACGCACTCACCGCACCCGAAGGTGTTCGTCAGGCAATTCGCTCACAACTTGGGTACCTCCTCCCCAACGAGCGACGCATTCCGTTGCTGGCCCAGCCCGAAGCCCCGGTAACGCTGCCCGATCGCTGGCCGTACAACCTGGTGGCGGGCATCGTGAATCTTCGTGAAACGCAGAACGTGGGCGTGGAGCAGGGCAACCTCGACACGTTCAACCCCCTGCGCCCGTAAGCCACCGCACCGTCTGCACCCGTAAGCCACCGCACCGTCTGCACTAACTTTGCGACATGGCTGGAAGCATTCTCGGCAACCGCGTGTTGCGCAAGGAAGACCCGAAGTTCCTCACCACCGGTGGCGTGTACGTGGACGACATGCAGAACGAGCCGCTGCTCCAGGGTGCTGCACATGTCACCTTCGTGCGATCACAGTTGGCGCACGCCCTCATCAACGGCATCGACATCAGTGCTGCACTCGAGGCACCCGGCGTCATTGCAATCCACACCGCGGAGACGCTCAACCTGGCACCCGAGGCATCGTCATACAACCCGGGTGTGACTCGAACGCTGCTGGCCAGTGGCCGCGTGCGCTACGTGGGCGAACCCGTGGCAGTCATCGTCACCGAACAGGCAAATCAAGGTGAGGATGCCGCCGACCTGGTGGTAATCGACTACGAACCACTCGAAGTGTTGGTGGATCTCGAAAAAGCAATGACGTCATCAACACTCATCTATCCCGACGCCGGGAGCAACGTTGCGGTGGACTCCACCGTGTGGGGAATGCCCGACGTCACTGGCGACGAGTTCTTCGCCGACTGTGACGTGGTGGTGAAGGGTCGCTACGTCAACCAGCGTGTGGCACCGTGCCCACTCGAAGTTCGTGGCTCTGCTGTTGCATGGGTGGATGGTCGCTTGTACCAGTGGATCTCCACGCAGCACGCGCAGGGTGTGCGTGATCAGATCAACAAGAGTGATGCCACCAGCAACGTGCGCGTCATCACTCCCGATGTTGGCGGAGGGTTCGGAGCAAAGATCTCGGCATACCCGGAAGAAATCGTGCTCGGACGCGTTGCACAGGCCGTAGGTCGTCCGTTGCGCTGGCGCGAAACGCGCAGCGAATCGATGTTGGCGCTGGGTCACGGTCGCGCTCAATTGCAGTACATCACCATCGGAGGCACGCGCGACGGCAAGGTGCTCGCCTACCGACTGGAAGCCATTCAAGACTCCGGCGCATTTGTCGACGTCGGCGCGGTGCTCGCACCTGCCTGCACTCGCCCGATGAGCAGCGGTGTCTATGCGATTCCGAAGATCGAGTGTCGTACCAAGTCGGTGGTCACCAACACCACGCCAATCGTTGCGTACCGAGGTGCGGGTCGCCCCGAAGCCACCGCTGCAATCGAACGTGCCATGGACATGTTCGCCGCAGAAATTGGCATGGATGCCGCCGAAGTTCGCCGCAAGAACCTGATTCCGAAGTTCATGCAGCCGCACTCCACCGCCATCGGCCAGGAATACGACGTGGGCGATTACGAAGTGGCGCTCGACAAGGTGCTTAATGCTGCGAACTATTCGGCATTACGCAAGGAACAAGCCGAGCGACGCCAGCGTGGCGACCGCCATCAACTCGGCATCGGTGTGAGCGTGTACGTGGAAATCACCAGCGGTGGCACCAACCACGAAGATGCGCGCATCGAAGTGCTGCCCGACGGGCGAGCAATCGTGTACACCGGCACTTCACCACACGGCCAGGGGCACGTCACCGCATGGTCGATGATTGCGTCGGAGCACACCGGCATCCCGATGGACAAGATCGACGTGGTGTGGGGTGACACCGACATCATTCCCGATGGTCTCGGCACGTACGGATCCCGTTCGCTACAGCTCGGTGGTGCCGCAGTGCACCAAACGGCTCAAAAACTGGTGGAACTTGCGCGCTCCGTTGCCGCCTCCGCACTCGAAGCGGCCGAGGCCGACGTGGTGCTCGACAAGTCGCGCGGCGTCTTCCACGTTGCCGGTACTCCCGCAGTGGCGGTGACTTGGGGCGAGCTCTCGGCGCGCCGTGCGAGCGAAGGCGGCTTGGCAATCGCCGAGCGTTTCACTTCCGGTGGAGCCACGTTCCCATTCGGAGCCCATGTCGCCGTAGTGGAAGTGGACACCGAGACGGGCAAGGTCACACACCTGAAGCAGGTGGCGTGTGACGACGCTGGCACGGTGCTGAATCCGCTGTTGCTGGAAGGACAAATTCACGGCGGTATTGCCCAAGGTTCGGCTCAGGCACTGCTCGAGGAGTTCGTGTACGACGAAGACGGCAACCCGAAAACGGGCAACCTGGCGGAGTATGCATTCATCTCCGCAGTGGAGGCACCACGAATCGAACTGGTGTCGATGGAGACTCCAACACCACGCAACCCGCTCGGCGCCAAGGGCGTCGGCGAATCCGGCACCATCGGCTCCACGCCAGCGGTGCAATCGGCAGTGGTGGATGCAGTCAGCCATCTGGGCGTTCGTCACATCGACATGCCCACCACTCCCGAACGCGTCTGGCGAGCCATCAATCAGTAAGACTGTTGGAGTGAACAGCGCTCCGATCATTGCAGAACAACTCGCCCGCCATTTCGGCGACGTGAAGGCCGTCGACGGCATCAACCTGACCGTCAATCAAGGTGAAATCTTCGGATTTCTTGGCCCCAACGGTGCGGGCAAGAGCACCGCGGTGCGCATGCTCACCACCTTGTTGCGCCCCACCAGCGGCACGGCCCGCGTCGCCGGATACGACGTGGTGAAGCAAGCCGACGAAGTACGACGCAACATCGGCGTGGCGTTGCAAGACGCCGCAATCGACCCGTTGATGACGGGATACGAACTGCTCGAACTGCAGGCGGTGCTCTACGGAATTGCGGCGAACAAGATGAAGCAACGTGCCAACGAATTGTTGGAGCGTGTGGGTCTCACGGCCGCGGCCGATCGTCGAGTGTCCACCTACTCGGGTGGCATGCGACGACGTCTCGACCTTGCGCTCTCCCTGATTCACCAACCCGCCGTGTTGTTCCTGGACGAACCCACCACGGGACTCGACCCGATGAGTCGTCTCACGTTGTGGGAGGAAGTGCGTCGCCTCAACCGTGAAGGCACCACGGTGATGTTGACGACGCAATACCTGGAAGAAGCCGACCAACTGGCTGATCGCATCGCAATCATCGATCACGGCAAGATCGTGCGTGAAGGAAAACCGAGCGACCTGAAGCGCACGGTCGGCGACCCGACGTTGCTCATCAACGTGTCGCGCGAACACACCGACGCCGCCAAGACCGTTCTTGCGCGGTTCGGCGACATGCGGCCCACCGCAGAAGGAACGCTCGGTGTGGGGTTGCACGGCGGTGCCGAGCGCGTAGCCGAGGTGGTTCGTGCGCTTGACGAGGCAAAGATCGTGGTGGAGCACCTGGAGCTCAACCAGCCCAGCCTCGACGACGTGTTCGCCGAAGCAACGGGTTACCGCCTCGAAGGGGCCGAAAATGCGCCGCAAGCCCGCTGATGCGGTGCGGCAATTCGTCGCACTCTCCCGCCGTTCCACCCTGGCGATCTTCCGTCAGCCTGCACTCGTCGGACCATCGCTCATCTTTCCGTTGTTCTTTGCCGCTCTCGGCTCGTCATCGTTCAGTCGGGCCATCAGCCTGCCTGGCTTCCCCAAGGTGGATTCGTACCTGCAGTTCACGTTGGCCGGCACGGTGACGCAAGGTGTGTTGTTCGGTTCGGTAACCGGAGCCGCAGCCCTGGCCACCGACATCCAGGACGGATTCTTCGATCGCTTGTTGGCCGCGCCAACGTCGCGCACATCGATTTTGTTCGGACGCTTGGCGGGGAGTTCATTCTTCGGTGCATTACAAGCGCTCATCTTCCTGCTTGCGCTGCTGCCGTTCGGTGTCACCGTGCAAGCAGGATTGCTCGGCTACGTATCGATCGTGGTGGCGGGTTTCGTCACTGCATTCGCAGTCGGCGCTCTCATGTCGGTGGTGGCACTGAAGACTGGTTCAGCAGAAGCCGTGCAGGGAACGTTCCCCGTTCTGTTCATCCTGCTGTTTCTTTCGAGTGCGTTCTTCCCCCGCGAAACCATGAGTGGCGCGTACCGTCGCATTGCCGACTTCAACCCCATTTCCTACATGGTGGAAGGACAACGTGCGCTCTCCATCGATGGCGTATCGCTCGTGGCGATGACCCAAACGTTGGTGATTCCCTCGGGCATCGCAGTGCTCACCACCATGTTGGCGTTGAGACAACTCTCGGTTCGATTGGCGGCACGATGAGCACCAGTCGCAGCGTCGGCATTTTGGCCACGCGCAGTGTCCGCAACATCCGTCGACTTCCTTCGGCGTTCTTCCCCGCCCTTGCAATGCCGATCTTCAACATGGTGGTGTTCGCCGGCACGTTCTTCGCAGTGACGAAGATTCCCGGCTTCCCCACCGATCGCTCCATCAACTGGTACATGCCGCTGGGAATCATGATGGGTGCCGCGTTCGCTGGTGTCGGTCTTGGCTTCACCACCATTCGTGACATCGAAACCGGTTTTTATGATCGCCTTCGAATGTCCCCCACGTCGCGCGTGTCGTTGGTGATCGGTCCGCTCGTGGGCACGCTCACACGAGTGGTGATGATGACCACAGTGGTGATTGCAATCGGTATCGCTCTCGGTGCGCGATTCTCCGGTGGTGTTATAGGCGTGTTGTGCTTGTACGTTGCGGCACTCGGGCTGTCCACCATTGGTGCGGGCTGGGGGCTCGGTCTCGCGTTCATCTTCAAGGACATGCGCGGTGCGGCGATCATGCAGTTGTCGATTTTCCTCGTGATGTTCTTGTCGTCGGCACAAGTACCGCTGAACGTGATGGACGGCTGGCTGCACACGGTGGCACGAATCAACCCCGCCACCAACATCCTGCGCCTCGCGCGAGTGGGCCTGGTGAACGAGTCCAACGTCGATCACCTCTCGTTCAACGCGGTGTGGGGCGGGCTGCTCGCCATCGTGTTGATGGGTGGGCTCAGCCTCGGCTTTGCCCTGCGCCAATTGCGCAAACTCTCCAACTAAGCCCTAGCCGCCAATATTCGGACACCTGCGGGTGGCCGGCGCTGGCTATCGCCCCGACGCTCGGCGGCGTCAGGTACTACAGTTTTGCGACATGAAGGTTTCCATCACCATCAACGGGTCCGTGCACTCCCACGACGTGGAGCCGCGCACCCTGCTGGTTCACTACATTCGCGAGCACGCCCACCTGACGGGCACCAACATCGGTTGCGATACGTCCAGTTGTGGCGCATGCACCGTGCACTTGGACGGCGAAGCGGTGAAGAGTTGCACCATCCTCGCGGCCCAAGCCGACGGTGGATCGGTAACCACCATCGAGGGCCTCTCCAAGAACGGCGAGATGCATCCGATGCAGAAGGCATTCATGGACAACCACGGTTTGCAGTGCGGCTTTTGCACGCCAGGCATGGTGATGGCAGCCATCGGTCTCTTGAACGAAAACCCCGCACCCACCGAGGATGACGTCCGCCTCGGCTTGGAAGGCAACTTGTGCCGTTGCACCGGTTACCACAACATCGTCAAGTCCGTCTTGGCAGCGGCACAGAAGTAACGAGCGAGCCGAGGCAACCGATGATTCCCGCAGCATTCGACTACAAGCGCGCAGGTTCCGCAGACGAGGCAATCGCGCTCATCGGACAATACGGTGACGAAGCCAAGTTCCTGGCGGGTGGACACAGTCTCATTCCGTTGATGAAGTTGCGCCTCGCACAACCCACCGTGCTGGTGGACATCGGTCGCGTGAAGGACTTGTCGTACGTGAAGGACGCCGGTGATCACGTTGCCATCGGTGCGCTCACGCGTCATATGGATGTGGAGAAGTCACCGGTGCTCATCCAGCACGTGCCGCTGCTGGCACATGCGGCAAGCCATGTTGGCGACGCGCAGGTGCGACACCGTGGCACCATAGGTGGCTCCATCGCACACGCCGACCCCGCCAGCGACTTGCCGGCAACCACCCTTGCCCTTGGTGCCACGTACGTGGTGCAGGGGCCGAAGGGCAAACGCGAGATTGCTGCGAAGGACTTCTACAAGGGTTTCTTGGAGAGCGCGTTGGCTGCCGACGAGATGCTCGTGGAAATCAAAGTGCCGAAGATGAATGGTGCTGGTTGGAGTTTCCAGAAGTTCAACCGACGCGCCCAAGACTGGGCCATCGTTGGAGTTGCAGCATGGCGCAACAACGGCTCCAGCGGTGTGGCATTGGTGAACATGGGATCCACTCCGGTGCTTGCGTCAGCAGTGAGCTCGGCCTTGGCCAGCGGTGCGTCGGTGGCCGATGCCGCCGCACACGCCGCCGACGATGCCGAACCGCAAGGCGACCTCAACGCAAGTGTGGAATACCGCACGCACTTGGCCAAGGTGTTGGTGCGCCGCGCACTCGAAGAAGCGTCGAAGTAGTCGTTTCGCGCCAGCCGCGAAGCGTTAGCGCCGGCCGCGAAACTTGCGTACTACAGCAAACCGGCGTAGCTGCCACCGTCCACCGGCACGTGTGCACCGGTGATGAAACGCGCCGACTCGCTGCACAAGAAGGCCACCACCCGCCCGAAGTCGGCGGGGTCGCCCACTACACCAGCAGGAATACCGAGCTGTTGTGCATTGGGTGTTGAACCGTACAACTGGGTGATGCGATCAGTTGCGTGAATTCCTGGCTGCACCGAGTTGACCGTTACGCCGTCGCCGGCAACCTCGCGGGCCAGCGTTTTGAGGAATCCCGTGACACCGGCACGAGCGGTGTTCGACAGGATCAAATTCGCGATGGGTTGTCGAACCGACAGCGATGTGATCGCCACGACCCTGCCCCACTTGCGTTCACGCATGGCGGGTACGGCGGCTTCGCACATGGCAACCACCGACAACAAACTTTGTTGCAGTGCCGGCAGATAGTCGTCCACGGTGAGCGACGCAAAGTTGCCGGGTTTCGGTCCACCGCCATTGGCGACCAACACATCGATGTGCCCGAGACGATCACGAGCCATCTCCACGAACATTGCTGCTCCGCCGGCCGTTGACACATCGCACTCGACACCCATCGCATTACCACCGAGCGCTGCCACTGCTGCACTCACTCGATCAGAAGTTCGGCCACAGATGACCACTCTCACTCCAGCATCGACCAGCGCCTTTGCGGACGCAAAGCCGAGCCCCGCAGTTGCCGCGGCCACCGCGGCTGTTCGACCGTTGATGCCAAGGTCCATCGCGAACTCACCGTACCCGAGTACCAGCCAGAGCGCAGGCGCGTGGTCTTCCTAGGCTCAAGGGCGTGGTGGCACCGCGCGCATCCCTTGGCTCCGTCCAACACGTTCGTGACGCGCTCCAGGGTACGGGATATCTTGCCGACGAAGGTCTCGCTACCGCGGTGTTCTTGGCGCTGTCGCTGAAACGCCCACTCCTCCTCGAGGGCGAGGCTGGAGTCGGTAAGACAGAACTGGCAAAGGTGTTGGCTGCGGTGCGGGGCAGCGAGTTGATCCGCTTGCAGTGTTACGAGGGTATTGATGCCAGCCAAGCGGTGTACGACTGGGATTACTCGCGTCAATTGCTGCATCTGCGTGCATCGGAGGCAAGCGGCGAAGCAGCAGGTAAGGCCACCGAAAAACTGGAGAGCGAGTTGTACGACGAACGATTCCTCATTCGTCGGGCATTGTTGCGAGCCATCGAACCACGCAACGGTGTGGCACCCGTGTTGCTGATCGACGAAATCGATCGCGCCGACGACGAGTTCGAGGCGTATCTGTTGGAGGTGCTATCGGACTTTCAAATCACCGTGCCCGAAGTTGGCACGTTTCGCGCCACCGAGATTCCGCTCGTCATCCTTACCTCCAACCGCACACGCGATGTGCACGACGCACTGAAGCGCCGTTGCTTGTACCACTGGGTGGAACACCCCGATTTCGAGCGCGAGGTGGACATCGTTCGCCTTCGTGTGCCGCAGGTGCACGAGCGTTTGGCTCGACAAGTGGCGGGCGCCGTCGAACGATTGCGTTCGCTGCACTTGTACAAGCCACCGGGCGTGGCCGAAACCATCGACTGGGCCACCGCGTTGGGCACACTCGGCGTCACCGAGCTGGATGAAGCCGTCGTGCGCTCCACGTTGGGCACGGTGCTCAAGTACCGCGAAGACCACGAACGTGTCACCGAGCACGGCTTTGCAGATCTCATCAAGCATGCGTTCGAGCGTGGTGAGCTCCACGGATGACCGCTGAGCGAATGGCCGTTGCCTTCGGGCGCGTGCTACGTGGAGCTGGGCTCCGAGTGCCGCTCGATTCCGTGGTCACGTTCGTGCAGTGCTTGGATGCCGTAGGTATCACCGATCGCAACCGTGTGTACTGGGCAGCCCGCACTGCCCTGGTGCGTCGCCCGGAGGATCGTGAGGCGTTCAACGTTGCGTTCGCGGTGTTTTGGGATCGCATCGCTGCCGGCGAAGATCCCGACGAGATTGCCGAAGAAACGTTGTCGCTGGCGACCGATGCCGATAACGCCGACACCGACGGTAAAGCCGATCGCACCGACGACTCCATTTCGCTGCGGTTCTCTGCAGTCGAAACGCTCAGCAAGAAGGACTTCGCCTGCTACTCCGACACCGAGCTGGCCGAGGCGCAACGACTTATGCAACGGCTACGTTTCGTCGGCTCGCCACGTCGTTCATTACGACTACGCCCAAGTCGTTCGCAGCGCACCCAGGTGGACGTGCGACGCACCGTGCGATCGTCGTTCGCACACCTTGGCGAACCCGTGCGACGGGAGTGGCGTGCACCGAGCGAGCGCATGCGACGCTTGGTGGTACTGCTCGACGTTTCAGGATCGATGGAACCGTATGCGCGAGCGTTCCTTCGCTTCATGCACGCAGCACTGGTGGGACGCCAGCGCGTGGAGGCATTCACCCTCGGTACGCGCTTGACGCGAATCACTCGGGAACTCTCGCACCGCGACCCCGACAAGGCGTTGGCGCGCACCTCGCAACACGTGGCCGACTGGAGTGGTGGCACACGCATCGGCGAATGCTTGCGCGTGTTCAACGATCGTTGGGGTGTGCGCGGATTGGCACGCGGCGCCATCGTGGTGGTGCTGTCAGATGGTTGGGATCGTGGCAACCCCGAGATGCTGGGTGAGCAAATGCGACGGTTGAACAGAGTCGCGCATCGCGTGGTGTGGGTGAACCCACTCAAGGTCACCCCTGGCTACGCACCGCTCGCCCGCGGAATGGCTGCGGCACTCCCCCATGTCGACGCGTTCGTCGAAGGACACTCTCTGGAAGCACTCGAACATTTGGCTGCAGTCCTCCACGATGAGCGTGGTCGTACCTCGAGCCGCGTGAAGGCACCGAACGCCGGCGACACATTCGTATCGAGCACTGGTGATCGCCGCGCCAACGTATCGAGCTCTGGTGATCGCCGTGCGTGAACTCCTCGACGATCTCGACCGTTGGCGTGCAGCCGGCAAACGTTGCGTGGTGGGCCGCGTGGTGGGCATCGATGGCTCGGGTCCGCGCGATGCAGGTGCCGCAATGGCCGTGAACGAAGACGGCGAAGTGGTGGGTTCCGTCAGCGGCGGATGCGTGGAGGGTGCGGTGGTGGCTGAGGCACTCGAGATGTTGCGCGAGAAAGCCGACGCAAAAGTGGTGACGTTCGGCTACTCCGACGACGAAGCGTTCGCCGTGGGGCTCACCTGTGGCGGCACGATTCACCTTTTCTTGCAGGAGCTCACGTGGTGACTTCCGTGGCGATTTCCGTGACGGTCCTGGCTGGCGCCAATGTGACGGTCGTGGCTGGCGCAAATGCGGCGGTGCAGCGATGACCTCGCTCTACGACGAACTTGCACGTCGACTCCGTGCACACACCCCCACCGCGCTTGCCGTGGTGATCGATGGGCCACATGCAGGCGCCACCATGCTGGTGTCCCCGAATCAGCCCACCTTGGGCGGTTTGGGTGACGATGAGCTCTCCCGTGTGGCGGCGCGTGACACCCTCGGTGAGCTCGAAGCAGGTCGCACCAGCACCCGTCATTACGGGCCGCAGGGGCAAACCACGCCGGAGGATCTTGCCGACTCACCCACCGTGCGCGTGTTCGTCGAATCGTTCGCTCCACCGCCACATATGGTGATTTTTGGTGCGGTGGATTTCACCAGTGCTCTCGCGCGTGCCGCCAAGTTGCTTGGGTATCGCGTCACCGTGTGCGATGCGCGAAAGGTGTTCGCCACTGCGCGCCGATTCCCCATGGCCGACGACATCATGGTGGCCTGGCCCGACGAAGTGTTCGCCAAACACGGCGAGCAGCTCAGTCAGCGCGATGCAGTGTGCATCCTCACCCACGACCCGAAATTCGATGTTCCGGCCATCCAAGGTGCGTTGCGCACCAACGTGGGCTACATCGGAGTGATGGGAAGCCGCAAGACCCACGCCAAGCGCATGGAGCGACTGGCCGAAGTTGGATTGCACGCCGACGACTTGGTCCGTGTGATGTCGCCAATTGGCTTGGACATTGGTGCACGAACGCCGGAGGAAACGGCGATTTCCATCTGTGGTGAGATCATCGCGCGCCGCACCGGACGCGCCGCTCAGTCGTTGTCAACGACCACCGGCGCAATTCACTAGCAATCGACGAGCCGGGCGCGCACCCGACACCTACTGAAGCGGGCTCACCCAACGCATCCACGACAAACGCGTGGAGTCGATGCGATGAATCTCCACCGATCGCTGTCCCGATCGCGCGTGCACGATCAATTCGGGAACACCGAGCGAGAACATGATGTGACCCGGGTACCACACCAGGTCGCCAACCTGCACGTTGTCGCGCGCCACCCGCTCGGCTCGCGCGTATTGGTATTGCGAGCCACGTTCGATCGGCACTCCTGCTTGCGCCCACGCAAATTTGGTGAGTGCCGAACAATCGAGCGCAATGAACGGCGCATCGGCATTGGTGCGATATGGAACACCCACTTGGCTGAGCGCACTGAAGAGGGCGATCTTTCGCGTCAGTGGAGCCGATGTCCATACGAGGCGAAGTTGTTCGGCGTCAGCGTCAAGCAGGTGCGCGACCAGTCCGGCGAGCTCGTTGATCTTTCGCTCGGCAATCGCCGACTGTTCCGCTGCGGGAACCTCGGAGCTGCGACGAAGTTCCAACGCGATTTCACGCGACGTCGCAGCGATCCAGCTGGCAGCGCGCTCGGTGACGGGAATGGCGCCTGCGGGTTGCGGTGCTGCAGCACCGACGACGAATGCAATCGCCAGCACGGCTGCTGCCAAAAAACGAACAGGTGTTCGCAAAATGGGGGCTACGCGAGATACGGCGAACCGAGCGTGGTTTTGGGGGGACATCGAGACCTCCGGGCGACGCAGGGGGTGCGCCGCTGGTTGGGTGGATGGGGTATCTCCATGCTACCCCTGGCTGTAACGAAATTGTAATAATTCGTGGCTTTGTGAAGTACCCGCAAACCGTTGTGGGAGGCTGATTTCATGCCCTCTGTGTCGAGTGCCTCGTGGTGACACCCCCGAGGCCTTTACGCGCGTCCTGCGGGGCTCTGGTGCTTGCAGCAGGGGCAGGTAGTCGCTTTGTTGGCACCACACACAAGCTGCTCGTACCGATCGCGGGAAAGCCCGTCGTGCGTCATGTGCTGGAGGCGGTGGCAACCAGTGGAGTGTCCCCGATCATCGTGGTGACGGGTGCGGTCCCGCTCGATGGAGTGCTTGCAACACCCCTGCCCGGAAATCCGGAGGTGATCGTGACCCACAACGAACATTGGCAGTCGGGCATGGCGTCGTCGTTGCAAAGCGGCCTCGTAGTGGCACGCCAACGCGGGCTCGCCGGCGTGGTGGTGGGTTTGGGCGATCAACCGGGAATCCCTGCGAGTGCGTGGCGACAGGTTGCCGACACCGTTGCTCCGATTGCCGTTGCCACGTACCACGGTGTGCGACGCAACCCCGTGCGCATTCATGCCGAATTGTGGGATCAACTCCCCCACGATGGCGACGAAGGTGCACGAACCCTCATACGAGTTCGCCCCGAATTGGTGACGGAAGTAGCCTGCGAAGGCAACGCCGACGACATCGATACCGCCGACGATGTGGCTCGGTGGCAGCAACGACTGGCGAATCAAGGTGAGCACTAATGGATCTCCATCACGAGTTCACGGTTCCCGTGCCGGCTTCCGATGCGTGGCGAATCCTCACCGACCTCGAACGTCTCGCACCGTGTTTGCCGGGTGCCCAGCTCACCGAAGTGGAGGGTGAGGTCTACCGCGGGCAAGTGAAGGTGAAGGTGGGGCCGATCCTGGCGCAATTCAAGGGCCAGGCATCGTTCGTGTCGCGCGACGACACCAACTTTCTCGCATCACTCAAGGCTGAGGGTCGCGACACCACCGGCAAGGGCAATGCGTCGGCCACCATCACTGCGCGGCTCGAACCCGTGAGTGCATCCAGTGCCAAGTGCACGGTGGATACGCAACTCAACATCTCCGGCAAGGTGGCGCAATTCGGTCGTGGTGCCTTGGCAGACGTGAGCGACAAGTTGCTGCTGCAATTCGTCGACAATCTCAATGCGCTGATTGCATCGCAGCCTGCCACGTCGGCACCGAGCGCCGCTGCACCCACACCGGGCGTGTCGGACATGTCGCCAAGTGCGCCATCCCCTTCGCCGAATGTTCGCAAGATCGAACAGACGCAAGAAGTTGCGCCGCTCGATCTTCTCGATACCGCAGGTAGCACCATCGCCAAGCGCCTGATTCCCGTTGCAATCGTGCTGGTTGCCGTGGTGGCCGCCCTTGTCATCTTCCGCTGAGACAGCGACCACGCTCGACGTCGAGCAGGTCGCAGCGCTGCTGGGTCGTCGCCCGCAAGGCGACTTCACGGTGGTGTTGCGTCATCCCAACGGCGATCCGCGAGTGGTACGAAACGCGCCGCTCTTGCACGACGGCACACCAATGCCCACCCGTTACTGGTTGGTCGACCCTGCCGACGTTGCCGCGGTGTCACGGCTTGAAGCGTCCGGTGGTGTGAACACCGCCGAGGCCGCGGTGGACCCTGAAGAACTCCTCGCTGCGCATCAGGCGTACGCAACCGAACGCGATGCACACATTCCCGCTCAGCACTCCGGCCCCAGGCCGTACGGTGGCGTGGCTGGCACACGTCGTGGCGTCAAGTGTCTGCACGCTCACTATGCCAGTTGGTTGGTGGGCAATGCCGACCCAGTTGGCCAATGGGTGGCAACGCAACTGGAAGCGATGCCACGGTCGTGAGTACTGCAGGTAACGCATCTGCTCGTCAAGCAACGAGTGCTTTCGCCGCGATCGACATCGGCTCCAACTCCACCAACTTGTTGATCGTCGATGCGGCAGGCAACGAAGTCGTTCGCGAAGTACACGTCACCGCACTCGGTGAAGGTGTTGGCAAAACAGGAACGCTGTCGCAGGTTGCGATGGACCGCACCATGGCAGTGATCACCCAGTACGCCACCGTCGTACGTCAGCACGAAGCCCGCTTGGCAATCACTGGCACGGCAGCGTGCCGTATGGCAAACAACACCGCCGACTTTTTTGCGCACGTGAACCAAACAACTGGTGTGAGTCCGCGTTTGTTGTCGGCCAGCGACGAAGCACATCTCGCATGGCACGGCGCCGTGGCGAGCCTGCCACCAATCGATGGCGTCACCATGGTGGTGGACATAGGCGGTGCCTCCACGGAATTGACCATCGGCGACACGCGCGATGGCGGCGCGGTGGTGCGCGACAGCGTGTCGCTCCCCCACGGCGTCGTCACCCTGACCGAAGCCGAGCTGCACGGTGATCCACCGCGCCCCGAGGAACTCGCCAACGCCATCTCCATCGTGAGTGATGCCGTGGACAACGCAGTGATCGAACGACCCGCTCTTGGTGACACTGCGCGCGTGGTGGGTGTGGCGGGAAGCATCGTCACCATTGCCGCAGTGGAGTTGGGGCTGCAACACTTCGATGCAACCCGACTGCACGAGATGGTGCTCTCGCGTGCCGCCGCCGAGGACGTCTTTCGTACGTTGGCCACCGAAGCATTGGAGGATCGAGTACACAATCCGGGCCTCCCGTTGGAACGTGCCGGGGTCATCGTGGGAGGATGTTGCCTGCTGGTTGCCATCATGCGACGACTCCACCTCGACAACATCATCGTGAGCACGCACAACTTGCTCGATGGCGTCGTCGCCGAGCTGCGTAGAACGGTTGGCGCTGGCGCATGAAGCCGTCCACCTCTTCACGTGCTCGCGTAGAACACCCCACGGGTTCATCGCCGGTGCGTCTCTTTGGCCGCCGTGTGATGTTGCGTCCACTCATCGCCAGCGATTTTTCGGCGTTCGGTGAGGTGCGCACTCGCAATGGTCGCTGGCTCACCGACTGGGAGCCGCTTCGCCCGATGGCATCGGCCGACCCCGCCGTGAGCCAGGAAGCTTTCGAGCGTCGTTGCTTGTTGCGCGAACGCGAGCGCATCGCGGGCAACGCCTACAGCTTCGGTGTGTTCGTCGACTCCATCTTTTGTGGCGAGGTCAACCTCAACGGTGTCACCCGAGGCTCGATGCAGTCAGCAACCATCGGCTACTGGATCGACCAAGCCAAAGCCGGACACTCCTACACGCCCGAAGCCGTGGCGGTAGTCACCCGGTTTGCGTTCGAGCAATTGCGTCTACATCGTCTGGAAATCTGCATCATTCCACGCAACGCCAACAGCCTGCGCGTGGTACACAAACTCGGTTGGCGATACGAAGGTTGTGCGAAACGATTCTTGGAAATCAACGGTGTGTGGGAAGACCACGATCGCTTCGGCTTCACGGCCGAAGAATGGGATGCGCGCGCGGAAGAACTCAGCCGCGCCTGGCTGTAATCTCCCCCCCCCCCCCCCCCCCGAAATCAACCCATAAAAGTGGAGTGCAGCAGCAACTCGCAAGTTCAACTGCTTTGTATCAGTTTGAAGACTCAGCTTTTCGTAAATTGAGGTCAGTTTTGCCTCCACCGACTTTTCCGACACTTTCAGCTCCCGTGAAATCGCCCAGTTGGAGTATCCGCGCGCGATGAGCGCAAGAACCTGAAGTTCCTTCTCTGACAGCTCCTTCCTTGATTCGTTGGGTTGCGACAGATCCTCCTGCCAGATCATGCGACGCTTCTTGCTCACTTCGTGAAGTTCTCGAACGAGATGGGTAAGCCTCTCCAAATTGTCGGGGTGCAGACGAAAAGGGAATGTTTGGGCATCCGGCTCCACACCACGTTGCGCCATTCGAGACGAGGCTTGAGACGAACGCGGTTGTTGATTTGACGTCAGGATTACTGGAATTCCCGGAAAAAGACTTGCATTCAACAACTCCCGAAGTTGAGGGCCCCAGTTTCTCTGTGGCATTGCAACCACACTTATGCCCTCGAGGCTCTTGGGCAGATGTTTTCTACGAGTCGGCACACCATGAACGACATTGACGCAAATTCCCTCTACGCGAGTGAGCCACAAACTCACTGCTGCGGTTAGCCATGCCTCCGAGCCGGCAAACAATACATGCGGTGTGTCAGCGGAGGACTTTGACATGATTTCGAAGCAGGTGGACTTCTGCGCCACACAGTACCCCATTCGCCTAATTGGGGTTGTCCCATATGTGTCTCAACATGATGACTAGGGAAATCCCTACAACGACTTAGCCGTGCATCATTGCGCTGCGCTCTGGAAACAACTGCCTTTGACGCGTGGAAACAAATACCGGCACAACTGCCGTTAGCGCTTGGAGATCTTTGCCTGCAGCGCCGCGAGGCGTTCGCGAAACCACGGTTGACGTGTAGACCACACCTGCGGGCCGAGTTCGAATTCCACGGCGTCGGCATGTGTTGGAACCGCACCAATCTCCACGATGGTTTTCTTGATCGACTCCAGCAATTCCTTGGGAGCACCCGCAGCTTTGGTTGCAAACTCGCGTGCGGTTGCCATGAGCGCATCATCCTCCACGCACTTCCACACCAAGCCCGCACGCAGCGCAGCTTCACCATCCAACACTTCTCCGAAGGCGACACTGGCCATGGTGGTTTGCATACCGGCGATGCGCAACTGCATCCATGTGTTGCCACCACCGGGATGCAGCCCAAGTTGCAGGAAGCGAGAATCGAACTTTGCACTCTTTGCTGCGATACGCACATCACAGCCAAGTGCCAAGTTCATACCGGCACCCACCGCCGCACCGTTCACCGCAGCAATCGTCGGCAGTGGGCTGCGTGCCACACGCAAAAAACCCTCGTAGATGCCCAGCAGCGATTCGCGTGTGGCTTCAGCCAGGTTCCCCAGGTTGGCGCCGGCGCAGAACGCAGGCGGTGTGCCGGTGACGATCACCACACGAACGTTTGGATCGCTCTCGGCGGCATTCATCGCAGCCACGATTTCCGACACCATGCCGGCGGTCATGGAGTTTCGTTCCTGGGGGTTGTTGAGTGTGAGCGTGGCGATGCCGTCGCTCACGTCGTAGAGCACCATCGCCATACCCGTGATTCTCGCACACGGGTAGCGTGATTTCGTGCTCGACCACGTGTTTACCGATGCAATCGGCGCGTTGCGTGATGCCTTCGGGAACGCATTCCTCGAACGCCAAGCGTTCGAAGAGCACCTGCACTCCGATGTATTGCTCGGCGACTTGGTGTGGGCCACCAGTTACGGCCTCCCCGGCGAAGGACAACCACCACGAGTAGTTGCCCACATCACCTTCACGTGGCCATCGTGGAGTCAGGCGACGTATCGCGCTTGGTACGTGGAAGAGATCTACCACGAAGCACCAATCATCGAAATGGAAATTGTGTTTCGACTGCAGCGACTCGTGTCGCTCCCCGATGCAACTCAGATTGCCGGGGTGGCTCCGCTGACGAGTCCGCGTCTCGGCTCACAACAACTCTCGCGCGACAGCATCAGCAGCGAGACCATCACCACCACCAACGCACAGCGCCCCACCGACCACGCTGCAGAAATCGTCTACCAAGGTGCATACGAACTCTCCGAGGAAACGCTTGCCGACGGAACCAACGCAACACTCGATCAGCACTTCGGTTCACTCGGTGGGTGGGTTGCCTCGACACTCGTGAAACTCGGCGACCTGCAGTTCGCCTACCTCCCCGCAGACAACGACAACTAGCGCAGGTCTTCGGGCAACAACATCGCCAACGACACCTGAGGTCGAGGACCCATGTGCATGATCACCTCGGCTGCACAGATGGTGCCGATTTCAGCACACTGCTTGAGCGTCTTGCCGTGCGTCAACCCATACAGGAATCCAGCGGCGTACATGTCGCCTGCTCCCGTGGCATCCACGATGGGGTCAACCGGTAGCGCTGGCACTTCGATGTAGTCGTCAGCAGTAACCACCACGCTTCCCTGCTTGCTGCGAGTTACCACGGCGAGCGGACACTTGTCGCGAAGTGCGCGTACGGATGCTGCAAAGTCGTCGGTGCCGAACAACACCGCAAGCTCGTGCTCATTGGCGAACAACAAGTCCACGTCGTTGCACACCAACGAATGGAAGTCGCTGTGGTGTCGTTGCACACAGAAGGAGTCCGACAACGTAAGCGCCACCTTGCGACCTGCCTCGTGGGCATACTGGGCCGCCACGCGAAACGCCTCCTTGGCGTCGTCCTTGTCGAAGAGGTATCCCTCGAGCAACACCCATTCGGCACTCTGCACGGCTTCCCTGGAGATGTCGCCCGGGCACAGCACCGCACCCGCCCCGAGGTAGGTATTCATCGTGCGCTGGCCGTCGGGGGTCACCACGATGACGCAGCGTCCCGTGGGAAGACCGTGGTCTTTGGGTGCCGGGAAGAACGACACGCCGGCGTCGTGGAGATCATTGGCAAATACTCCACCGAGGTCATCATCGGCAATCTTGCCGATGAAACCAGCTCGACCGCCAAGGCTCGCCAATCCATGGCTGGTGTTGGCCACGGAGCCACCGCTGGACATTACATTCGGAGCCACCTTCGAACGAAGGAAGGCCGACCGTTGATCGTCCACCAACATCATGGATGCCTTCGTGAGGTTGTGCTCGGTAAGAAAGTTCTCACTTACCGACGCGATGATGTCCACCATGGCGTTACCGATGGTGACGGCATTCAGCGTGGCAGGTTTCACGACTCCACCACCCTAGATGTTGGGCTGTTTGGGCGGCTGTCGCCCGAGAACACAAAAAGGGTTGATTTGATGCGATATCTCGTGGGCTATCGGGCTAAGTTATAAAGCGTCAGAAAGTAGCAGGACCCATGAAAGCAAAATCGCTCTCAGCACAGTTGAAAAAAGCATCTTCCGCATCGGCACAAACCGTCGCCGACCAACTCATGGCGTTGCGCGCAGAGCGCGGTCTCTCTCAAGCACGACTGGCGGAATTGGCCGGTGTGGATCGAAAGACCATCAACCGAATCGAAAACGGTCACTTCTCCCCTTCGCTCGACACGATCACCCGCCTGAGCGTGGTGTTGAAGTGCCGACTCTCTGACCTTGTAGAAGCCAAGCGCTCCAAGCGCTAACACCCACTCGTACTCGCGCAACCAGCGCGACGTTCGCTTAACGCGCCAGAGCGCTGATGAGTCGCTGACAAAGGTCGGCGATGTTGTGTGCGTTGTCTGCGCCGACACCAGTATGTGGCCGACCAGGCTTGGGTGCACGGGCCACTTCGTCGAACAACGTGATGACCTGCTCTCGCGAGAGCTGGCTCGGCGAAACGAACTCGAGAGCAGCAACGAGCTCGCCGATTGGAATCACCCGACTACCTCGGATTTGTGGTGGAGCTCCAGCGCTATCGACTTCCAAACCACTTGTGATGGTGAGCAAATAGTCGTGCCGTTGTGGTGTGCTCACGCGTGGTGTGCGGCTCCGAATGACGCCCTTGGCGGAAACTTCGCGTGAAAAGATCGGCCAACGACGAGCATTGGCGACACCGATGACCACGGGAATGTCGTCGTCGATTCGACCATGGTTTGCCACAAGGAGGCCTTCGCTCAGCAAATGCGAAGCCACCATGGAGGCAAATCGTGCGGTGTCGGCACACCATAGAACGATGGTGTATGGGTCACTCACGCCACATACCAACTCTGCGCCAAAAAAGAGAGGAGATCATCCTCCGAAAAGATAGTTGATGGGTGTACGCACCATAGGTGGGTCCACACACCCCATCTCAACGTACGAATAGAGGCGGAAGTGACACCACCTGTCGGCACGACAACGTGCCACTTCGTGCGTTATCGCACGAATGAAATGCCTTAGCGGCGGTCGGCTTTTAAGGTTCCGTTCACGATTTGTTCGCGAAGTTCTCGCTTGAGGAACTTGCCCGCTGCATTTCGAGGTAGTGGCTCACCCATCAGCACCACGTGTGCCGGAATCTTGAACGCCGCGATCTTGCCGTCGAGGAAGTTCCAGAGTTCCGCTGGCGTGATGTGGTGACCGTCCTTGGGATACAACGCCACGGCGACTTCTTCACCGAGGCGCTCGTGTGGCACGCCGAACACGGCTGCTTCGTGCACGGCGGGATGCTCATAAATCGCATGCTCCACCTCGGCGCCGTACACGTTTTCGCCTGCCCGCAGAATCATGTCCTTGGCGCGATCTTCGATGTAGAGGAAGCCCTCTTCGTCCATGCGTCCGATGTCGCCCGAGCGCAGCCAGCCATTCACGATGGTTTCCGCGGTGGCTTCCGGCTTGTTCCAGTAGCCACGAATGAGCATCGGACCGAACATCCAAATCTCACCGGTCTTGCCTACGGGAAGTGCCGTGCCGTTGTCGTCGCGAATCTCCACCAACATCGGTGGCGCACAACGTCCCGTGCTGGTCGGGTGCGACACGTAGTCGTGACCACGGTTGCCGGGGCCGAACGCATTGGTCTCGGTCATGCCGTAACCAAGTTGCGGCCCGCCCTTCTTGAAACTGTCGGCCACTTTGTGCACCAACGCTGCCGGTGCCGGCGCACCGCCACCACCCACCGAGCGCAACGACGACGTGTCGAACTTTGCAAAGTCGGGATGGTTGACGAGGTCCCAGCTCTGGGTGGGCACCCCGACGAAGTTGGTGATCTTTTCGCGTTCGATGATCTCCAGTGCCTTTCCGGCATCCCACTTGTACATGATCACGAGTTTCAATCCGGCGACGAAACAGCTCATCAACACCGCAACACATCCGGTCACATGGAACAACGGCACGATGAGAATGAACGACGGCGGGAATGGATCCGGCTCGGGCTTCTCCGTTGCCCGCACACCCTCGATTGCCTGTCGCGCGGAAAACGCCATCAGGGCACTGATCACCGCGCGATGTGTGGACACCGCACCCTTCGGGCGACCCGTGGTGCCCGAGGTGTAGAGAATGGTGGCGTCGTCATCGGGAACGATCTCCACCGCTGGCGCGGCAGCCCCAAGCTCGAGCGCGGTTTCCCAGCGGTCGTGTCCGGCCGATGACGGCAGTTCGGAACGCACCAGCAGCACGTGAACGCCGAGCTCGGCGCACGTCTTGCGTGCATTTTCGAAACGCTGATCATCACAGATGAGCACCTTGGCGCCGGAGTCGCGCAGGGCATAGTCCATTTCGTCCTCGGTCCACCAGGAGTTCATCGACACCGATACACCACCAGAAATGAGAATGCCGGCAAAGCTCATCGCCCACTCCGGATAGTTGCGCATGGCCACCGCCACGCGATCACCCTTCTTGACGCCATAGACGTTCACCAACCGATGTGCGAGCGCATCCACATGTTGGAAGGTTTTGGCGAACGACCAACGCTCACCTTCATAAACCAGAAAATCCTTGTCGCCATGCCCACGCGCCAGACCGAAGATCTGGGCAAGGTTCGCTGGTGCATGCTTGAACACCTTCATGTTCACCCCGCGAACCTCAGCATCGACGAGTTCGAACATTTGTCCCGGCGCGTGCACCGCAGCGATGGCGTCCTTCCACGAAAGACCTGCTGGCGTTGTCATTGTGAGCCCCCTCACCACCATTGGTGGTGAAGGTAAGTCTCGCTTATCGCACTCCTCGTGCGCCACTTGTGGAGCTGAGGGGAATTGAACCCCTGGCCTGTACATTGCGAACGTACCGCTCTACCAACTGAGCTACAGCCCCGCGGGCGCTTACGCTACCGCCCAGCCGCGAGCACGAACCCGTCAGGCGACGCGGCAATGACAAGACGGGGTTAGGCGACGCGGCGGAACTGACGGCGATAGCGCTCGTGATCGCGCTTCACTCGCCACTGCACCAACACGTAGCAATAGGCCGCCGTGGCCAATGCCGAGATGGTGAAGGTCCACACGAAGAAGATCTCTCGCATGGCGATGGCCAACAACAACGACAATCCAGCGGTGCCCACCAAGCCGAGCAACCAGTTCTGACGGCGGCGGCGAATCATCTCACGCTCGAAGAACTCACCCTCGAAACGGGCGTGCTGGCGAGTGCCACGAGGACGCACCACCGACGATGTGGCATGGCCCACCTGGCGCAACGGACGCCCCATGGCACGGGCCGCCGGGGCAAACGGACGGGCTACATCACGCAACGGGGCACGCATGGAGCCCAGGGGAAGCTGACCGGCGCGCGGCAGAGGACGACCATCCCGCTGCAGGGACGACAGTTGACGGCGGAACTGGGTGACCGAGGTGGTCGGCGAGTTTCGGAGACGGGAACGCACGAGCGGGGGTACCAGGACGGCAGCCCAGGCGGCAGCGACGATCAGCAAAATCAGGTTGCCCATAGGGTTTCACACAGTCTATGACGATTTGATGACAGTACCTAGCCCCTCCCTACTTGGCAGCGCGGCGGTACGTCCCCTGGCGTCCACCCGACTTTTCCCACAGGGTGAGCTCACCGATGACCATCTCCCGATCCGCACTTTTGCACATGTCATAGATGGTGAGGGCGGCCACCGAACAGGCATGGAGGGCCTCCATCTCCACCCCGGTGCGGTCGATGGTGTCCACGTGGCACTCCACCGCCACCCACGCATCGCCGATTTCGAAGTTGATCGTGACGGCACCGATCAACAGCGGATGGCAGAGCGGAATCATGTCGCTGGTGCGCTTGGCGGCTTGGATGCCCGCCACGCGAGCGACTGCCAACACGTCGCCCTTCTTCACTTCGCGATTGGCGATCGCAGCGGTGGTCGATGGCTGCATGAACACCTTGCATCGCGCCACTGCGCGACGATGCGTGGGCTCCTTGGGAGTGACGTCAACCATGCGCGCGCGACCGAGTGGGTCGAGGTGTGAAAACTGTGCGTCAGACATGGAGGTTCTCCTGTGGTGGTGGCTGCGACATGGTCATCCTCCGATTTGGCTCATTGATCGACGAGGACGAACGAACGACACCTGACCAATGTTGTGACCAGCCCATTTCTCGCCCACCGCATGACGCAACAACGCTTCGATGGCGTCGTCGGTGGTGACTGGCGTCGAGGTACCACCACGCAGCAGTGCGCGTACATCGAATTCATCGGTGGCGAACAGACAGGTACGGAACTGACCATCGGCCGTCAAGCGCACCCGATCGCAGTCACCGCAGAACGGTTTGGTCACCGTGGGAATCACACCGACGGTGCCGCGACCGTCGAGGTATCGCCAGCGGTCGGCTGGTGCGGCTCCCCTGCTTGGCATCTGCTCGAGCGGGAACACGTTGTGAATGGTGGAGACGATTTCGTCCTGACCAACGACCGCATTGTTCAGCCAGCCTCCTTGCGCGTCGAGCGGCATGAACTCGATGAACCGCACCTCAACCCCGTTGTCCCGACCGAATGCTGCAAGGTCGACGATTTCATCGTCATTCACCCCACGTTGCACCACGGCGTTCACCTTCACCGGCGAGAACCCGACGTCTCGTGCCACGGCAATGCCCTCGAGTACCGAGTCCAGTTCGTCGCGCTTGGTCATGTGCTTGAACTTTTCACGATTGAGCGTGTCGAGGCTCACGTTGATGCGCGACAAGCCGGCTCGCTTCAAATCATGTGCCACCAGGGCCAGCGTGGCGCCGTTCGTGGTGAGTGCCAGATCTATCGGCATGCCAGCGCGCGGGGAGTCGACATTCGCCGGAACCATCAGTGAAGCCAGTTTTTCGATGAGTACGGGCAAGTGGGCACGCACCGTGGGCTCGCCACCGGTAAGCCGAATGCCATCCACCCCGAATCGCTCTACACAGATGCGGGCCACACGGACGATTTCTTCATACGTGAGCACGTCGGCACGCGGCAACCACTGCATGCCTTCTTCGGGCATGCAATACGTACACCGGAAATTGCATCGATCGGTTACCGAAATGCGCAGGTCGCGAACCGTACGACCAAAAGAATCGATGAGTTCAGGCTTGGACGACGCTGACCGCGAATGTTGCGGCGATTGCGACATGGCGAAAGCCTACGCCCGACCTACGTGCTTATCCCAGCAGCATTACGTCGACGCTGCCACCAGCGTCCACACCGGCACCGTCGGGCACGATCGCCAAACCGTTCGCAGCAGCGGTAGCCGCCAGTTGATGGCTTCCCTGAGGTCCGGTGTCGCGCACGTGCAAACGACCATCAGTACCGAAGTGTCCGAACACCCGCATGAAGTGCGTCTTGCCATCGGGCTTGCGACGCAAAGGCGCGTCGGCAATTGCAAGAATGGTCGGTCGAAGCAAGTTGCTGGTGTGCCCCATCATCTTGCGCAATGCGGGACGTGCCAACAATTCGAAACTGATCATCGACGACACCGGATTTCCCGGCAAGCCGAAGATCGGAACTCGTCGCTGCGGGTGGTCTTGCGCGTTCGAGCCGTTCAACAACCCGAATGCAAACGGCTTGGCAGGTTTGATTGCCATCTGCATCCACTGCATGTCGGCGATGCGCGACAATACGGCCTTCACAACGTCGAAGTCGCCCATGCTCACACCACCACTGGTGACGATGGCATCATGCGTACTTGCAGCATCGCGCAACGTGCGTTCGAGAGCAGCCTCGTCGTCGAGAATCACACCCAGGTTGGTGACCTCGCACTGGGCATCGGCGAGGAGCAACTCCAACATGGTGAGATTGCTCTCCCGAATCTGTCCACGTTGCAACGGTGAGCCATCGGTTACCAGTTCGTCGCCGGTGGACAACAACGCAACCTTGGCGCGCGGATGAACCCACACGTTTCGTGCGTTCATGCTCGACAGCACACCTGCGCCTGCGGCGTTGATCACCGACCCTGCCGTAAACACGGTGTCGCCCGCGCGAATGTCGTCGGCCACGGGTCGCACCGAAACTCCAGCGCTCACCGACTTGTTGATCGTGACGCGATCCGGAATTGGCTGTTCGCAATCCTCCACCATCACCACGGCATCGGCACCGTCGGGCATCGGCGCACCGGTCATAATGCGCAGTGCTTCACCAGCGCCAACATGCCACTTGGTGCCATCACCGGCGGCAAGCGTGCCGATGACCCGCAGTTCCGCGGGCACGTTCGCAAGGTCGCTGGCACGCACCGCGTACCCGTCGACAGCGGTGTTGGCGAACGGTGGAACGTTCTCCGTGGCCACCACATCGCGCGCAAGCACCAGCCCGGCGGAACGCTCGCAGGCAATTTGGCGCTCGGGCAGCCGCGAAACGGAGGAAAACACGCGCTGCTGCGCATCGCTGAGTGGGATCACCTCTAGGACGGTATCGGGCACGAGGCGTGCGAGGCTGTGGTGTGGCCAACTTTGCTCCGTTTCCGCAGTCACCACTCAAGGTGACATGGCAGGTGGCCGATGGCTCTGCCAGCGACGTGGAGATTCGCTACGAGAACGAAGGTTGGACGACCCAAGGCACGCTTGGCTCGGATCGCGCCCAGTTCGTCTTGCGCTACTCCGCCACGCTGGTGGTGCAACAGTTCATGCTCTTTCGCGACATGGAAGAACCGGACTTGTGGCTCGGGCGTGACCGCTCCGGGCGCTGGGGCGAAGTGAACGGTGCGCATCGACCCGATCTGGACGGATGCAGCGATATCGAGCTACGTATGAACCCGTTCACACCGTCGATCACCATGAAGCGACTGCCGTTGCTGGAGCATCATGCAGCAAGCATCACCGTGGCAACCGTGAACGTGGAAACACTCGAAGTGTTACCGCGGCAACGCACCTACTCACGTTTGGAGTCGAATCGTTGGCGATACACCAGTGCGTATCACGAACGCGAAGTGGAATCCACGTTGGATGAGTACGGGCTCATCCTCGACGAACCCGACGCGTTCAGTCGACGAGGGCTTGATACACCAAGTTCTTGAAGTACGGGCGCAACGGCCACGTACTCGACGGCAACAACTGCGTGTAGAACGCGGCGATGACTGCTTCGTTGCGGTCGATCCAAAACGTGGTGCTTGCAGCTCCACCCCAACCGAAGTCACCAACCGAACCATGCACCTTGGCGCGCGCCGGATTCAACAACACCGAAAAGCCGAGACCAAACCCGAAGCCGTCGTAGGCGTTCTCCAAATCCAATGGTCGACCGTATGCGGTGATGTCGGCATCATTCGGTAGATGATTGGACGTCATCAATCGCACGGTGCGAGGTGACAGGATTCGTGCACCGTCGAGTTCGCCGTCGTTCGCCAACATCTGCAAGAACCGGTGGTAGTCGTATGCCGTCGACACCAATCCACCGCCACCGCTGAAGAACGTCGGGCGGTGCGTCGCGGCCTTGCCCATGTTGTCGAGACGTTTGGCGCGCCGCGTTGCCGGGTCGGGCTGATACAAACCGGCGAGACGGTGCACCTTGTCCTCCGGCGTGAAAAACCCCGTGTCGTGCATGCCGAGCGGGGCGAAAATTCTCTGTGTGAAGAATTCTTCCAACGATTGGCCCGAGACCACTTCAACGATTCGGCCCACCACGTCGGTGGCCACGCTGTAGTTCCATTCCGTACCGGGCTGGAACAACAACGGCAACGCGGCCCATCTGTCGCACGCTTCTTCGAGCGTGGTTCCGCGGGGCACTCCCCACTCGAACCCCGCACGGCGATACAGATCATCCACCGGCGACTGATACAAGAAGCCGTACGTGAGTCCTGCGGTATGCGACAACAAGTGCCACACCAACATTTGCTCCGTTACCGGCTCGGTGAACGGCTTCACGACGGAGCCCGATCGCCACACCCGAGACGAGCCGAAACTCGGAATGAAATTGCTCACCGGATCGTTCAGCAACAACTTGCCTTCTTCCACCAGCATCATGAGCGCCACCGAGGTGATCGGCTTGGTCATCGAGTAGATGCGGTACATGGTGTCGTCTTCGATCGGTAGCGAGGCTTCGATGTCCCGCATGCCGTAGCGGTGTTGGTGCGCCACTTTTCCATGACGAGACACCACCAAATGGAAGCCCGGCAATCGACCATCGTCGACGTACTTCTCGAAGTGCTCGTCCAACGTGCGGAGCCGCTTGGGGTCCATGCCTGCGTCAGCAGCGGATACTTCGTTGACGAGTTTCTTTTCGGGAACGTTCATGATGCCTACCCCTTCAGTCGACCTTCCAGCCATGTGCGCAATTGCGGACCGACATCCCGACGCTTCAGCGCCGAGTCGATGGATGCGGTCAACATGCCCATTGGTGTGCCGGTGTCGTGACGCGTGCACGAGATGAGCACACCATTCACCTTTCCCGTTCGCGCCATGTTTCCGATCGCATCGCTCAACTGCAACTCCCCGCCTGCGGCCGGCTTCAGGGTCGCAAGAAAACCAAAGAGATCGCGACCAAATACATACCTACCGATGATGACGAGATCGCTTGGCGCATCGACGGCGTTCGGCTTCTCCACCACATCGCGAATGCCCACCCGACCATTCGCATCGGGCACACCTTGCGGAGTGATGCATCCATATGCCGACACCTCGTTGCGTGGCACACGCTTCAACCCGACCGCAGCTTTTCCGGTGGCCTCGTATTCGGCGATGAGATCCTTCAAGTGCGAGCTGTCACCCATCAACTCGTCGGGCAACAACACTGCGAACGGTGCGTCACCGACGAGGTCGCGCGCACATTCCACGGCATGACCCAAGCCCCGTGGCGAATCCTGGTACACCACCGTGATGCGTGCACCTCCACTGGCTTTTTCGGCAAACATCTCGATGGCAGGTTTGGCACGATTCGAAATCAGGATGATGTGCTCGATTCCGGCACCGATAGCTTCGTCCACCGTGTGCTGGAGTGACGGCGTGTCGAAGACCGGCAACAACTCCTTGGGCACCACCTTGGTGGCCGGAAGAAATCTGGTGCCAAGACCCGCCGCGGGGATCACGGCTACGCGCACGGGCATTGTCTCATCGTAGACTTTGAAGCCCTATGCCCACCTATGTGTACCGCTTCATCGACACGGGCGAAACCATCGAGATTCGCCAATCATTCGACGACGCAGCGCTCACCGAAGCGCCACATCCCAGCGACGGCAAACCCCGACCCGTGAAGAAGGTGTTCACACCGGTGGGGATCACCTTCAAGGGCTCGGGCTTCTACAAGACCGATTCCGGTGGCTCCAAGAAGTCGGCGACGTCGACATCCACCACCTCCACTGCCGATTCCGGTTCCACCACGACAGCATCCAGCGACTCATCCTCGTCGAGCTCCGCCGGCACCACATCCGCTGGAACCTCTGGCGGCTCGAGCGCTGCAGCGTCGAGCGCGCCCAGCACGCCATCGGCCTAGTTCACCGTCAGGACAGGTCCTCGTCGGCATAGTTCACCGTCAGGACTGACCCCAGTCGGCGCGGACGGCGCTACGAACGCGTCGCTACTCCAGACCAACGCGATTGTTCCGCAGCCAGGTCGAGCGGAGCCACGACGGCGTCAGTGGCATAGCTACCCCAACTGCTCTCGGGCACCATCCACATGACTTCAAACTCGATGCCATCGGGATCGTGCGCGTAGAGACTCTTGGAAACACCATGGTCGCTCTCGCCCTGGAGTGATTTCGCTTCCACCAGTCGACGACGAATCTCCACCAACTCATCGATCGTGTCCACCTGCCACGCGAGGTGATACAAACCGGTACCCCGACTTCGCGACACCTCCCCCACACCAAAGAGCCCGAGGTCATGGTGATTATCAGAACCGCCCGCGCGCAAGAACACGGCTCGACCACCCGCTGACTCCTGCACGGTTTCGAACCCCAGCACGTTGCGATAAAACGCCGCACTGCGCTGAGCATCCGTTACGTAGAGGACGGCATGGTTGAGTCGACGAATCTTCGGCACCACCTCAGCCTATGAAGCATCAACGAACCACGCAGAATCGCCGCGCCACTGGCACACCGTGGGGTATGAGAAACCTGATCACTCGACTGCTGAATATCGCCACCTACCGACACTTCGATCGTCGACTCGCTGCAGATGCCTCGCTGCGGCGTGCCGTGTTGGCATCGGGTGTCGCCCTCAGCGTGGTGTGTTACGTGTTGGCGATAACGTCGGCGCGCTAACTCGCCCCGCGGTGTCGACTCGCTAGCGAATGCCGCTGGCAACGATGCCCAACACCGCGACACCCAACGCCACGCGATACCACACGAAGACGTTGAATGTGCTTCGTGCAGCCAACCGTTGCAATGCATTGATGGCCAACCAACCGGTGACCGCCGCGGCACTGACACCTATGACCATCGACGAGGCCAACCCGTCGGGAACACCGTCAACGATCAAACCCACCACTTTCCACACACCAGCACCCGCAATGATCGGCACACCGATGACGAACGACATTCGCACCGCTGCTGCACGACCATAACCAAGTGCTCGCATCGCCGAAACGGTGATGCCCGAGCGCGACGTGCCCGGATTCAGCGCCAGCACTTGTGCGGCACCAATCAACCAGGCATCTCGAGTTGTCAATTGTTCGGCCGTGCGTTCACCGGTGCGGCGATCTGCCCACCACAACAGCGCGCCGAAACCGATGAGTGAGACGGCAACGGCAACTGGTCCGCCGAGTTGCTCGGCAATCACATCGTCGAACAACGCACCAACGACTGCAGCGGGCACTGCCGTGAGCAGGTACAGCCACGCCAGACGGCCGTACGGCGTTGCAGCACGCTCCTCTGCCGAGGCAAACGGATGACGAACTCCGGCAATGATCAACTTCGTCAAGTCGCTGCGGACCGCAATGACCACCGCCAACAGCGTGCCGAGATGCAACGCGGCATCGAATGCCGTACTCACCGACTCGCTGTCGAGATCGTTCCAATTGAACAGCCATGGCACCAACTCCAAGTGCCCACTGGAGGAAATCGGGAAGAATTCCGTCAATCCCTGCACTACTCCAAGAACGAGCGCGTGCCACCACGACATGGTTACACCACGATCACTTTCACACCCGGAACCTTCGCCAACTCCCGGTCCTGCGTCACGATGGGCACTCCGAGATGGCGGGCAGTTGCTGCAATCCACAAATCGTTGGAGGTCAGCGACTGCTTGGCGACACCGAGATTGCTGCGCAGCTCGGCCCACTCGTCCCCCACTGCATTGTCGATGGGAATCGGTTCAAACTGCAAGGCATTGCGATAGGTGGCAAGTCGACGCCGTCGCACCGCAGCGTTCGCCGCGAGCAATACGCCCAATTGCAATTCCACCAGGGTCACCACCGATACCGCCACCTGCTCGGGAATCTGCGGCAGCGCAATGGGACGTCCGGACTCCTGTGCAATGAACACGCTCGTATCGAGCAGCGCGCGACCCACCTTGGCAACACGCTTCTCGGTCCGGGGAACGGGCTTTCCAACCCGGGATGTTGACTCAGGCAAGGCGGGTCCGCTTTGCGCGAGTGGCCAATCGACTCGACTCGCGTTCTTCGTGTGCCGCGATGGAATCACCGCGAAGTCGAAGTTCGGAACGCAGTCCAGGGTCGGCCTGCACGAAGTTTGCAAATACCTCGTCACGAGAAATCCACCGTCGGCGATGGTCGACAGGTCGAAGTTCGGCAACGGGCTCGCCGTCGACGGTGATGATGATGGTCTCCCCACTCTTGGCGCGCGTGATGAGCGAGCGCGTGTTGTTGCGTAGCTTTCGCGATGCCACCATTGCCATGCAGCAAAGTGTAGCACATGTGCTACATAGACCATCCCAAGATGGCGGGGCAACTGGGCGCAGGCAGCTCGGCGCAGGCGCCTTGGCGCGAAGGACGGTTACGAGCCGCTGATGGTGACGTCGGCAATCACGAGCGACAAACCAGCAGCGCGCATCGGCAACCAATCCACGTCGTTGCCAATCGCCACGATGTCCTGCAACATGCGCTGCAACGTGGATCCGATGGTGAACTCCCGTATTGGTGCACCTACCGCCCCATTCACGATGGTCATGCCGGATGCACCGGTCGAGAAGTCGCCGGAGATGGGGTTCACACCACTGTGCAAACCCGAGACGTCCTGAATGAGCACACCATCGCTGATCGACGCAATCAATTCGGCCTGCGACTTCGCGCCGGGTGTCACCTGCATCGCCAAACATCCGACTCCTGGTGAACCGGCAAAGCCACCACGCGTGGCGTTACCGGTGCTGGTGGTGTTCATGCGACGCCCGCTGTAGGAGGAGTGCACGAACATCTGCAACACGCCATCCTTGATCAGCACGTTGCGTCGTGCAGCGAGTCCCTCGCCGTCGATGTCGGTGGCGGTGTAGGCCAATTTGTTGGTGGGATCATCCACCAAGGTGAAGAACGGTACGGCAACCTGTTCGCCCAAACGATCGGCGAAGATGCTCCGACCCTTCGACACGTTCTCACCATTGAATGCACTCGACAGCACACTGATGAATTGCGACGTCACGTACGAGTCGAGCACGATCGTGGTGCGCTTGGTGGCCGGCTTCGTGGCACCGAGCAACCGAGTGGCGCGATCGGCAGCTTCTCGAGCCGCTTTGTCCAAATCGAAGTCCTTGGGTGAATCACCAACGGAGAACCCGAAACCCGTTTGGGTTTCATCACCGTCGTCGGCCAAAGTGACCACCGAGACGTAGCACGAGTTCGCTCGTCCACTGGTGCGAATGCCCGTGGTGGTGGCGAACGCCGTTTCGCCCCAACCGTCGTCGTAGTTGGCCGATTCGGTGCGCACACGTGAATCGGCAGCCAGTGCACGACGCTCCAAGTCCTTCGTGAGATCCACCTTGGATTCCGTGGGATAGTTGGCAAGTTCGTCATCCCAGAACTTCTGCGGGACGGGCTCTACTCCATCGGGTAGTGCCAATCCTGCGAACTCGTCACGGGTGCCGAACTGCACGTTGTCACGCGCTTCAGCGAGCACTTCCGCAACGGCGCTTTCGTCCAGCGTGCCGGCATATGCCGTACCAGTTCGACCGTCCTTGATCACGCGGATTCCAACGCCGTCACTCTGTGCAGAGACGAAGTGCTCCAACTCGCCTTCGTACACGCGCACCGACGTTTCGCCGCCACGGCCCACGTACGCTTCTATTTGCTCGCCGGGCTTTGCTTGCGCAACGATGCGATCGGCAATTGCCTGCAGTTCCGGAACTTCGACTTTCACGCTGCGGTGCCACCAATGGTGAGGCTCTTCACGCGCAGGGTTGGCTGGCCATCACCCACGGGAACACCTTGACCGTCTTTTCCGCACGTACCCGGGTTGCCCATGGCGAAGTCGTTGCCGAGCAGGTCGATGTCGCGCAACACTTGCGGGCCGTTACCGACGAGGTTGCCGTCGCGCAATGGTTCGGTGATTTCACCGTTCTCGATTAGATACGCCTCGGTCATGCCGAACACGAAGTCGCCGCTCGCGGTGTCCACCTGCCCACCACCCAACTTGGCTACGTAGACACCGTTCTTGGTGTCGCGCACGATGGCATCAGGATCGTGCGGGCCGTTGAGCACGAACGTATTGGTCATACGCACCATCGGAAGATGCTGATAGCTCTGCCGGCGACCGTTGCCGCTCTGGCGACGACCTTCCTTGCGGGCACGGAGATAGTCCCACATATAGTCGGTGAGCACACCGTCTTGAATCAATACGTTGCGTTGCGACGGGTGACCTTCGTCGTCAATTCCAATCGCTCCCCACTCCGCCGTCATGGTGCCGTCGTCGATGAGTGTCACCAGCGGTGACGCCACCAACTCGCCGCGCTTGTCCTTGTACACGCTTGCACCCTTGCTGATGATGTCGGCTTCCAAACCATGGCCGCATGCTTCGTGGAACAGCACTCCACCCGATCCGTGCTTGATCACCACAGGAAGTGATCCCGACGGTGCCGGACGCGCACTCAGCTTGGTAACCGCTTGCTGAGCAGCTGAACGAGCGAGTTCTTCCACGTCGTTCTGATCGAACACTTCGAAGCCGATCGTGTGGCCGAGCGACTGGAATCCGGTCTGCATTCCACCGTCGCCACTGGCCACCACGCTGACGCGCAGCAAGGTACGAACTTGTTCGTCGGCGGCCAACACGCCGTCGCTATTGGCGATAAGAATGCGCTTGCGCGAGTCGCCGTAGCCGGCCGACACCTGCACGATTGCCTTGTGCACTGCCCGGGCGGCGGAGTCGACCCGCTGCAGGATTGCGACTTTGTCACGCTTGGCGATTTCATCCGGCCACTTCTCGATGGTGTTCACCGGGTGTCGCACCACGGCGTTGAGCGACACGGAGTTCACCCCGCCACCACCACGCGATGCGGCGGCGGCCGCTGCTTCGGCTGCGGCCAACAATCCCTTTTCGCTGAGGTCGCTCGTGTGTGCAAAACCCGTGGTATCACCCTTCACCACGCGAATGCCGGCGCCACGATCGCGACCACTGGAAACTTGCTCGATCTTTCCGTCGTCAAGGCCGGCAGAAGTGCTGCGCTTATCTTCCACGAACACCTCGGAGAACTCGGCCCCCGTGGACTTTCCACGTGCCAACACTCGAGACAGCACGTCTGGTTCGACCAACAGCGTTTGGTTGTTTGACATGCCGAGAGCCTACCGATGAACGAAAATCACCCGTCACTAGCGTCATTGTGCGATGGGCGAAACGAAACAACTGGACGAATCGCAACGAGTGCATCGCACCATCTGGTGGAAGGAAGCACTCATCGTTACGGCTTTCTACGGCATCTACACGTTGGTGCGAAACGTGTTCGGGTCCGCTCTGGTCTCCGGTAGCCAGATTCCCGTCGAAGCATTCCTCAACGCAATGCGAGTGATTCGTGTCGAGCGTGCTCTTGGTTTGTACCACGAAGAGACGATCCAGGACTGGTTCCTGCCGCACACGAACTTGGTGAAGTTCTTCAACGTGTATTACGGAACGGCACACTTCTTCGTCACACTTGGTGTATTTGTGGCGCTATTCATTTTGCGCCCGGACAAGTTCGCATTGTGGCGCAACTGTCTTGCTGCAATGACCGCGCTCGCGATCATCGGATTCGCGTTCTTCCCACTCATGCCTCCACGGCTCCTCGACGCAGCGTGCCCGCCTGTCGGCTACGGCGCTGCGTGCATCGACCACGAGTTTCGTAACTACAACGGTGCGGAGAACTTCGGTTACAGCGACACCATCAAGGAGTTCGGCGGCCCATGGGCCTTCGATCGTGGTCCCGGCAAGACGTTGTCGAACCAGTACGCCGCAATGCCGTCACTGCATATCGGCTGGGCAACATGGTGTGTTTTTGCAATGTTTCCCCTTGCGCGACGGAGATGGGTTCGACTCGCGTTGCTGATCTATCCGCTGTTCACGCTGGCGTGCATCGTGATAACGGGTAACCATTTCTGGATCGACGGTGTAGGTGGCATCGTGGTGTTCGTCGTCGGCTACTGGATCGGTGCCCAAATTCACCGTTGGAACGAGCGTCGAATCCTCGTGCGGCATGATGCAACGACAGGGCGTGGTGAGCCCCCTCAGGGCTAGCGTTCTAGATTGCCATGGCGCTTGCTGATATTCGCCAACCGAGCGATCTACGGGGTCTGAACCACACTCAACTCGAGGAGCTTTCGGGCGAAATTCGCGACTTCATCGTTGCTGCTGTTGCCGAAACTGGCGGTCACCTCGGGTCCAACCTCGGTGCGGTGGAGCTCACCCTTGCACTTCACCGCGTCTTCGAATCACCACGCGACGCCATCTTGTGGGATACCGGCCACCAGTCCTACGTTCACAAACTGGTCACCGGTCGCCGCGGCGGCTTCTCCCAACTTCGACAAGCCGGAGGCTTGTCGGGCTATCCGAGCCGTGAGGAAAGTGTCCACGACTTCATCGAAAACAGCCATGCATCCACCGTGTTGTCGTATGCACACGGAATGGCGGTGGCGCGCGACAAGGGTCAACTCGCTGATCGTCGCCATGTGGTGGCGGTCATCGGCGATGGTTCGCTCACTGGTGGCATGGCGTACGAGGCACTCAACAACCTCGGGCACTCCAAGAGTCGCGTCATCATCGTGCTGAACGACAACGGCAGGTCTTATGCACCAACGGTGTCGAACCTCACGCATCAACCGCACCCGTTGGACGAAACCAGCGACATGCCGCGCCCGCGTGACCGCTTCACTCGTCGCTTGGCACGCACGCTCACCAACGTGCGACTCAACCCGGTGTATGTACAGCGCCAGCGGCGTTTGGAGAAGTGGCTGCACGATCTTCCCGTTGTTGGTCCACAAGCCGAGCGTGGGCTCGAAGCGATCAAAGCCGGCATTCGCGAGTACCTCCAACCCACTGCATTCTTCGAGGCACTCGGTGTTCGCTATGTGGGTCCGGTTGACGGCCACAATTTTGCCGAGCTGGAGCATGCACTGAATGCAGCCGCCACTCGATCCGAAGAGGGTCCCATCGTGGTGCACGTGCTCACGCAGAAGGGTCGCGGATACTCTCCCGCCGAAGACGACGATGAAAAACATCTGCACGACGCACCAGTGTTCGACCCGGTGAGTGGTCCGCCCAAGTCGGTGCCCACCGGTTACACACAGGCCTTTGCCGATGCACTCATCAAAGAAGCACAAAGCGACCAACGCATCGTTGCCATTACTGCTGCAATGCCCGGCCCAACCGGATTGATTGCATTCGAATCACACTTCCCCGATCGGTTCTTCGACGTCGGTATCGCCGAACAGCACGCGGTGACGTTTGCAGCAGGCTTGGCGATGGGAGGTATGCGACCGGTGGTTGCGCTCTACTCCACCTTCCTCAACCGTGCGTGGGACCAGCTCGTCTACGACGTGGCATTGCATCGTTTGCCCGTGGTGTTCTGTCTCGATCGCGCCGGAATCACCGGTGACGACGGCCCCAGCCATCACGGCATCTACGACATGGCGCTGCTCTCCAAAGTGCCCGGAATGCGTGTACTCGCACCGTCGAGCGCACAAGACCTCCAGCAGATGTTGCATGACGCCATGTCACTGGCCGACTCCGGCCCGGTGGTGATTCGCTATCCAAAGGGCAACGCGCGTCAGGTGTCGGAGCACGACGTAGGTTCCGGATTGCATGCCCGTCGCATGGCCAGTGATCCCACCAAGAAACTGTGCATTCTGGCGGTGGGCAAGATGGTGGGCGCGGCCGAACAAGCCGTTGCAACACTCGCCCAGAGTGGAGTCGCTGCCTCGCTGTGGGACGTTCGGTCTTGTGTTCCGGCCGACGATGACATGATTCGTGACGCTGCCACGCACCGTCACGTCATCACGGTTGAAGATGGCATCCGTGATGGAGGAATCGGCTTCTTGCTCGCCGACGCCATCACGTCGGTGGCGCCCGTTACCCCGCCGGTCATCAAGGTGTTGGGACTGCCGACACGTTTCATTCCACACGCCAAGCCCGACGTGATTCTCACCAAGTTGGGTCTCGATGCAGCGGGCATCGAGCGCACTGCACGCGAACTGCTCGCCTGATGACTTCAGCATTGGCGTGTCACGCATCGGTTCGTCGTAGGTTGACCCGTAGCGCATGAGCCCGTCCTCGGAGAACTCGGATTCACGTATCGTCAACATCGACGGTCGCGACCGTCGACCGTGGGCGTTACAAACCCGCGACAGCATCCTGACCGCTGCGGTTGAGGAAATAGCCGAGCGCGGTTTCGAACGAGCCCGACTAGTGGATATCGCCAAGCGAGCAGGTGTCACCGTTGGTTCGATTTACACCTGGTATCGCGACAAAGCCGATCTCTTTACCGCTGCGCTCGACCACGCAATCGAAGAACAACGCGCACGCAACCAGGAAGTCATCAAACAGTTGCCGAACAGTGACGACGGCGGCTGGCTGTGGCGAATTGCGGCAATGGTCCCGCGAAACGGCATCAACACCGAGCCAAGTGCCACTCAACGTTTACTGATCGAAGCCCTCCATACCGCTTGGCAGAACGAAGAAGCTCGCGAGACCATTCTTCCGAGGCTGTCGTCGTTGTTGGCCCAGTACCGCGAGGTGATTCAGGACGCTCGCAAGGCAGGCGAGATCTCCCCGCATTTCGATCCCGAGCTCGTTGCACGCATGTTCATGGCACTACCAATCGGAATGGGCGCACTCGACCTCGCAGGATTGGAACGGCCCCAAGACCGCCATTGGATTCCGGTATACGAGGCACTCCGAGACGTGTTGAAATCACCACAGCAATCCTGATCTGGTCAGGAACCGCCGACGTAATACCCCTGACCACACCAGTTGGATGCCCACACGATGACCGCACCCGCGGTTGAGCCGGGGTTCGACAGCGTGACCGAAGTTCCAGAGCCTGACGCCGTACCGAGCAGGTTTCTGCCATGGATCCAATCGCCTACCGAGGGGTACCACGCAGCACTCACCGACTGAGAAACGCTCTGGGTGATGCTCACCGTGTTGACCCCCGAAACGCTCGCCGATACACACGCCACTGTTGTCGTCGTGGTGGACGTGGTGGTGGTCGTCGTGGTCGTCGTGGTTGTCGTGGTTGTCGTTGTTGGTGGGAGTGTCGTGGTCGTGGTCGTCGTTGTTGGTGGCCGCACCGTCGTGGTCGTTGACGTCGATGTCGTTGTCGGCGGCAGTGTGGTGGTCGTTGACGTCGATGTCGTAGTCAGTGCCAATGTGGTGGTCGTTGACGTCGTGCTCGACGTCGATGTGGCTGCCGTTCGCACGGTAGAGGTCGAGATCGACGCTGCGCCAGCCACTGGGGCTGCAGTAGCCGAACTCACCGTGGTGGACGACGGTGACGAAGACGTCACCGTTGTCGCTGGAGTTGTTGACGTTGTCGTGGTAGCCGCAGCAACTCGATCGCTCACGCTGGGAAGCTCGGGCTTTGTAGATGTCACCTCCAACACTTGCGGCGGTTGTGACTCCACTTGATTCAACGTCGTCGGCGCCACGATTGGATCACTTGCGCCTCCTCCCTGCACCGACACCTGTGGCTCGGCAGCAGTCACCGTGACGACTGCTTCACCGACACCCGACGAGCTTGGCACGACGACCTCGATCGCGTCTTCGGCAATTTCAATCGTCGGTGAAGCGTCGGTGACCTGCACGGCAAGTTCACCGGATGACACGGTTACCTTCACCTTGTTGCCCTTGGACTCGACTCGTTCGGGTGTCACCGTGATGGCGTCTTGAGATCCGGTATCCGTCACGAGCTCCACCACCGACGTGTCATTGACGACATACACCGACGACGGGTCCGGAAGGTTCAGTGAAATCTCATCCGAGTCGGCAGATACGAGATACTCCGGATTCACCACGACATTGCTGCAATCAGCCGATCGAATCGGTCGCACGCTCACGCCTTCGAGCGTCGAAGCGTCTGCGGGACTGAACGTGCCTTGGGCGGTGGTGAGCGTCCAGTTCTTTGTGGTTGATCGAATCAACAACATCGATGACTTGGTCGTCGCCTTCTCGGCACAAAATGGGCATGTTGCATCCAGACGAGCACTCAGCGGAGTGAGGTCAACGTCGCCTGGGCCACCAGTCCATTGGCATGGATCCTTGGTTTGGTCCACGCCGGAGAACGAGAATCGCCAGGTATTGAAACCGAGATCGAAGATGACTACACGATTCGAACCGGGCCAGTTCGAGTCGTACACCGACACCTCGAAAACGTCGGTGCCTATCGAGCGAATTTGGTACGGCAGAACCGCATGACCACCAGTTGGCGTGTAGAGACCCAGAGAATAGCTCTCGTCACCGGCCTCGAAGGAACGAGCCAACTCGTTCACGATGTCGCGAAGTGAGCGTTGAGCCCATTCCGCGGTCGCACGTTGAGCCTCGGGAAGAAACTGGGTAGCGAATGCCCGCATCACCGCATGCGTGACCTCGCCATCGTTGGTAAGTTGCGCGGTTGCCGGCTCTTCTCGCTCCCGGAAACGTGTTGCTGCCTGCACCACCATTCCTTCACAGTGACCCGACGATCGCGACTCGTTCACCATGCGGGCCCATGCTGCCGCCTCAGGCGTCAGCACGCACGGGTCGACCTCACCGTCGATGCATTCACTCTCACCGAACATCGCCACGATGTCGGAGGCGTCGAATACCTCGGGTGTCGCCGAACTTCCGAAATTCGCGAACGAAAATCCATCGCTCGCCGGCACGAGTCCGGAGGTGACGAGTTCGCCACCGTAACTCGACGAACTACAACCCACCACCGACGTTGCCGCAAATGCGACAACCAGCAAGCTGCGGCGAACGCTCACACCTTGTGTGATGCGTCGTCGACGCTCTGAGCAAGGCGCTGCTTGCGCTTCATCATGGTGATGACTGCCAGCAACAGGAGCACGAGAACCGCTATGACTGCGATGACGATGAAGAGCGATGGCGAACCATCGGCTTCAACTGTCTCGTACACCGGCACGGTGGAAACAAGTGCACCCTCGGAGTCGACGATCTCACCGGAAGGCTTCACCGTGGATGTTTCCCGGATGGACTCGCCATTACCGAAGAAGTCTGCGGCGAGAATGACGGGCTCACCTTCGAGGGGCGTCGCGCGGAACTCCACGGGAATGAGACCATCGCCCACCGGGATGATTCCGCCGAGCGCAGGACCCCACTCGCCACCGTCGATTCGCATCTCGACAAAACCATCATCAATGCCGGTGCGGTCTGCAACCTTGTCCACACAGTCCTGCTCGCAAAGCAAGATCACCACTGCAGGATCGACGACCACTTGAGCGACTGGAGTTGCAGACGTTGCATCGGTCCCAGGAGTCGTTACTACCGGCGTCAAGAGTCCAACCGGAACTGGCTGCGGTCCAACTTCCTCGGTTGGAACAACCGTGGTGGAAGTTGCTGAGCCTTCCGTTGGGCTCGACTCACCTGCGAATATGGCCTGAACGGCATCGCCACACCAGAACCAGTCGGAAGTCGACTGTGAGTCGGCGGGTGCGCACATGTGCCAGGCGCGATAGCCGACCTGAGCGTTGTTCTTCAACAACGTTCGAACGTCATTGACGGAATAACCCGTGGTGTCGTTGTTCAGAATGGTCTGCGACCAGAAGAGAATGTCGCCAACCTCGTTGAATACCTCGAGGTCGACCCGTACTGCTTCCGCGCAGTTACCGGTCACCGTCAAGGTGCCGTTGTCGTCGTCGCTCCACGACACCAGTGGGGTGACTCCCTCGCACAACCCGTTCTTGGAGTCGAGCGATCCCGTAGCAACGATCGACACCTCGTTTTGAATCCATTGCGTCTCGTCTGGATGCACCCAGGCCTTGATGAATACGGTCGACTTGGAGACCGCGCGCAACGAGAGGGTCACCGTCGTTCCGTCAATCGTCATCTGGCCGTGCTCAACACCTCCTGCCGCATCTTGAGTGTGTGTTTCGGTCCGCACCCAAACATTAAACCCACAAGGAACGTTCGTCGTGACGACGAAGTCAAAGATCTGACCGACTTCGACCATGCCGTCCACCTCGGTATTCACCACCACGCATTGCACATCAGAGGTGCTTTCTTCGGAGGCTCCAGCCTCATCGCTCGATCCGCTGTCGGCAGTAGCGCTCGTGGTGTCCTGCGTGGCCGTCGCGTCGTCGGTAGCAGAGGTGTCTTCTGTTGCGGTCGTATCTTGCGTAACCACGGTGTCGTCGGTTGCCGTGGTGTCGTCCGTGGCAGTCGTGTCCTCGGTAGCAGAGGTGTCATCGGTAGATGTCGTATCATCCGTAGCGGTCGTGTCCTGCGACGCGGTCGTGTTATCGGCGGAGTCGTCCGCAGCCACGATGTCGTTCGTTGCGCACAGCGGTGTGGTCTCTGCCGTAGTGAGTGCCGTCTGACCCTGGCTCACCGCAGACTCTGCAGCAGCCCAGTTGTTGACTGCAGTCTGCGCCTGACTCTGACGCTGTCGGGCTTTGTTGAGCGGAAAGACCAAACTGGACTTATTGCGCTCAGCAGAACCCAATGCATTGAATGCGACCATGTAGAAGTCTCTATCCGGACCGGCAGGCATATCTACGCGGTAGCCCTGTTGGTACAAGTTCCACCAAGCAGCATTGGCTGCCGAATGTGCAGCAGAAGCTGCATCGAACTGCGATTGCAAAGTCGAAACCTCAGTGGTGGCCGTGGCAAGTGCAGCATCGAGTGCCGCCTTGTCGCCGGCGGCCGTCAGTGCCGACTGCGCAGTGGTGAGATTCGAACGCGCAGTGTCAACTGCCAGAGTTTGTGCTTCGGGAGTCTCAAAGCAGTTCGCTGCCGAGTTGCGAAGGCGGGTGGTGGTGGAGGTACTTCCACCGCACGCGGACAACACCAGTGATCCGAGAACGGCAACGATGAGAAGACGGGAACGCATGAAGACCTCGAGACGTGGGGTGCTGTTATGGCTGAATATGAATTCACTTATAAGGTAGCACGACTCCCGCGCAGGCATGCGCAATGTTGGCATCGTCGCCCCGCGCCGCCTCCTTCTCGATGGCAAGCTGCCCTAGCGTCGGGCGGGTCATGACTCCCCCCGAAGATCTCGCACTCGCCCTGCGGGCCGCCGACGTGGCCGACGGTGTCAGTTTGCCGAGGTTTCAACAACGCGGCTTCACCGTCGAACGCAAGGCCGACAAGAGTGAGGTCACCGAGCTCGATCGCAACACCGAATCGGCAATCAGTGACGTGCTGCGAAGCGAACGCCCCAACTATTCGCTGTACGGCGAAGAGCACGGCGTTGTTGGTCCGACCGATACCCCGTTCCAGTGGGTCATCGATCCGATTGATGGCACGAGCAACTTCGTACGCGGTGTCCCGGTGTGGGCAACGCTCATTGCATTGGTGCACGAGGGTGAGCCGATGCTCGGTGTGGTATCGGCCCCCGCTCTCGGTATGCGCTGGTGGGCGGCACGCGGGCTCGGCGCGCACTACGGCACCTCCGGCACGAGCCGGCAGATTCACGTGAGTGACGTCGGCGAGCTTCGTCGCGCAAGTGCGAGCATCACGGTGACCGAGTCGTGGCACGCAGCAAACAAAACCGAACAGCTCGATGCACTGCAACGCAACGTTGGTCGCTTGCGCAACTACGGCGACTTCTGGCAGCACATGTTGGTGGCGCAGGGCGCAGTCGACTTCGCCATCGATGCAATCGGGCTCGGGCCGTACGACATCGCCGCTATCGCTGCGATCATTTCGGAAGCTGGCGGCACGTGGACCAATCGCCACGGTGACAGCGAGTGGCGATCGGACTCGCTCATCACGAGCAACGGTCGCCTCCATGGCGCCGTACTTGGCGCGCTTGGAAGCGACCGTTAACTCAGATTCGTTGTGTGTTCCGCGCTAGCGGAACGTTGCAGAGGACTGCGTTACATCATCCCCATGCCGCCGCCGGGCATTCCGCCGCCTGCCGGTGCCGCACCAGCCTTTTCAGGCTTGTCGGCAACGAGACACTCGGTGGTGATGACCAACGCCGCGATCGATGCTGCGTTCTGCAACGCTGCACGAGTCACCTTGGCTGGGTCGATGATGCCGGCCTTCACGAGGTCGGTCATTTCACCGGTTGCAGCGTTCATGCCCGTGTTGCCCTTTGCGGCCTCCACTTGCTGAACGGCAACTGCGCCTTCCATACCTGCGTTGTCCGCAATGTGACGTGCTGGCGCGGTGAGTGAGTCGTAGACGCTGCGTGCACCGGTGGCCTCGTCGCCCGAGAGCGACTCGACAACCTTCAACACTGCCGGACGAGTACGAATCAGTGCGGTACCGCCACCGGCGACCACACCTTCTTCGATCGCTGCGCGGGTTGCCGACACGGCGTCCTCGATGCGGTGCTTCTTTTCCTTGAGCTCCACTTCGGTTGCTGCGCCGACCTTGATGACGGCAACGCCACCAGCCAACTTGGCGAGACGCTCTTGGAGCTTCTCGCGGTCCCAGTCGCTGTCGGTGTTGTCGATTTCGGTCTTGATCTGGTTGATGCGGCCATTGACTTCGGCCTTGTCACCGTGACCGTCAACGATGGTGGTGTTGTCCTTGTCGATGATGACGCGCTTGGCGCGACCCAGGAGGTCGAGGCCAGCGTTCTCCAACTTCAAACCCACTTCTTCGCTGATGACCTGTCCACCGGTGAGGATGGCCATGTCCTGCAGCATCGCCTTACGACGATCGCCGAAGCCAGGGGCCTTCACTGCGGTGGAGTTGAAGGTGCCACGAATCTTGTTGACCACCAACGTGGCGAGTGCTTCACCCTCGACATCTTCGGCAACGATGAGGAGCGGCTTGCCCGTCTTCATCACACCTTCGAGGAGCGGCAGCATCGACTGCACGGTGGAAATCTTGGCCGAGTGGAACAGGATGTACGGCTCTTCGAGCACGGCTTCCTGACGGTCCTGGTCGGTCACGAAGTACGGCGACAAGTAACCCTTGTCGAACTGCATACCTTCGGTGAACTCGAGCTCGATACCGAACGTATTGGACTCCTCAACGGTGACCACGCCGTCCTTGCCCACCTTGTCGATGGCGTCGGCGATGACCTTGCCGATCGCGGCGTCGGCAGCCGAGATGGTGGCGACGTTGGCGATGTCGCCCTTGTCGTCCACTTCCTTGGCCTGTGACTTGATCGACTCCACTGCTGCAGCAACGGCCTTTTCGATACCGCGCTTCAAGCCCATGGGGTTTGCGCCAGCAGCAACGTTGCGCATGCCGTGGGTAACCATGGCCTGAGCCAACACCGTTGCGGTGGTGGTGCCGTCACCGGCGACATCGTTGGTCTTGGTGGCGACTTCCTTCACCAACTGGGCGCCCATGTTTTCGAATGGGTCTTCCAGTTCGACTTCCTTGGCGATGGACACACCGTCATTGGTAATGGTTGGTGCGCCGAACTTCTTGTCGAGAACGACGTTGCGACCCTTCGGTCCCAACGTCACCTTGACGGCGTCGGCGAGCTTGTTGACGCCGGCTTCAAGAGCGCGGCGTGCTTCTTCGTCGAATTTCAGCATCTTTGGCATGTGATGTTCCTGTTTCTGTTGTGTACGTGAGTACGGGTGGAGAGTGTGTTGACGAGTGGATTACTTGGTAACGATCGCGAGAACGTCACGGCTGGTGAGGATGAGCAAGTCATCGCCCTTGTGCGCAACTTCGGTGCCGCCGTACTTGCTGTACAGAACGGTGTCGCCGACCTTCACCTCGAGTGGGAAGAACTTGCCCTCCGAGTCGCTCCAGCGACCAGGACCAACGGCAAGCACGGTGCCCTGCTGTGGCTTTTCCTTGGCGGTGTCGGGGATGACGAGACCCGATGCGGTGGTTTGCTCGGCCTCAGAAGGCTTCACCACGATTCGGTCATCAAGGGGTTTCAGGTTCATGTTGTTTCCTTTTCGTGCAGGTCTCCCAGGCGGGAGACGGGCTATCTGACGCCCTGGAAAGCGGTTAGCACTCTCCGCGGGCGAGTGCTAATGCTAGGGGTGAGGCGGGCGAGGCAACAACCCGAGCGGGCCCTAGCGACCCGACGACGACCCGAGGAGCTGTTCCACCACCCGCACCGGCAGCCCCACCACCGTGGTGAGGTGACCTGTGACGCGCTCCACAAACATGGCCGCCTCACCTTGCACGGCGTAGGCACCTGCTTTGTCAAGCGACTCCCCCGTAGCGAGATACCGCTCGAGGAATTCGGCGTCGATCGGGTGCATGGATACGGCTGCAGTGTCGAGTGACGCCCGATGGTTGGTGTTGCGGTCGGCGCGATGGTCGCCACCGTGCGCTACGCATACCGCGGTGTGCACCAAGTGCGTGCGTCCCGAGAGTCGGCGCAACATCGTGCGTGCATGATCGATGTCGGTGGGCGTTCCGAAGATCTCACCGTCGACATCCACCGTGGTGTCGGCACCCAACACCACCGTGTCGGCAGGGTGACGAGCCGCCACCGCCAAACACTTCGCCGTCGCCAAACGCTTCACCAACTCGCGCGGAGTTTCGTTGGGAAGCGGGGTTTCGTCGATATCCGCGGAGTCCACCACGAATGGCACACCCATCTGCGTGAGGATGTCGGCTCGTCGCGGCGAGCGCGAGGCGAGCACCAGTGGTGGGCGACCGTTCATTGCACGAGTCGCAGCGTCATCCGCCGCTCATGGTGGTGAGCATCGCGTCGTCGGGCACTTGCAGGTCGTCCAAGTGCTCCAAGTAACCGTGCGGCAACACGACGTTGATTGGTCCGTTGGTGTGTCCGCGGGGTAAACGCTCTCCCCCGGCAACGAGTGCCAACGAATGGTCGAGTGATGCCGCCAGTGCACGTACTTCGTCGAGCGTCGACACCTCCGCGAACTGACGCCGCACGTCCGGGCCCACGGGATAACCCGTGAGATACCAACCACAGTGTTTGCGGAACTCACGAATGCCCTTGGTGTCGTCATTTCGGCCGTTATCTCGATGATGCTGCATGAGCGCCTCGGCATGCGAGATCATCACGCCAAGTACTTCGCCGAGCCGCGGCGCTGATCGTACGGGGCGGCCAGTGAAAGCGTCCACCAAGTCGCGAAAGAGCCACGGTTTACCCAGGCAACCTCGGCCGATCACCACACCGTCACAACCAGTTTCTTGCATCATCCGCATTGCATCGTCGGCACACCAGATGTCGCCATTGCCAAGCACAGGAATGCCATCCACCTGTTGCTTGAGTTGAGCGATTGCCTCCCACCGGGCACTCGGTGCGTAGTGCTGCTGGGCAGTGCGTGCGTGCAATGCGATAGTGACTGCTCCGGCGTCGCGACAGATCTTGCCGGTGTCGATGAAGGTCATCAGTTCTTCGTTGATTCCCATACGGAATTTGCAGGTGATTGGAATGCCGTAGCGACTCCCCGCACGCACAGCTGCACGCACGATCTCCGACAACAGGTTCTTCTTCAACGGCACCGCAGCACCACCGCCCTTGCGCGTGACCTTGGCGGCGGGGCAACCAAAGTTCAGGTCGATGTGATCGACGAGGTTCTCGCTGCCCAAGATTTCCACGGCTCGCTCCACGATCACGGGGTCGCTGCCGTACAACTGCATGCTGCGAAAGTGTTCATCTGGCGCAAAGGTCACCATCGATCGCGTGCGAGAGTTGCCGTACACCAGTGCCGCAGCCATGATCATTTCGTTCACGTACACCAGACCCGGGCCAAAACTGCGACACAACGAACGAAACGGTGCGTTGGTCACCCCGGCCATCGGCGCCAGCACCACTGGTGGCCACACGTCGATCCCACGTCCAGGGCTCCCGTCGGTGGTGGTGCCGCGAATGGCCAGCGGCTTCATCGCTGCCGTTGGCGCGGCTGTGCTCATCGCTGCCCAGCCCCAAGTTTGAGGTTCGGATTCGCGCCGGCATCCAACGACGTAACTTCACCGCGACGCATGCGATACCAACCAGCGCTCGCAATCATCGCAGCATTGTCCGTGCACATCTCCCGTGACGGTAACACCACGGGGATTCCGTCGGCTTCCCCTGCCCTCGTCATCTCGCTTCGCAACAACGAGTTGGCGGCAACACCCCCACCGAGTGCGATGGTGTTTGCGTTGATTTGTTGCGCTGCACGACGGGTTTTGTGCACCAACACGTCAACTACTGCACGCTGGAACGATGCCGCAACGTCCTCGCTCGACACTCCAGGATTCGCGCGCACATAGTTGATGACCGCAGTCTTCAGGCCGCTGAACGAAACGTCGAGGCCGTCGTTCAACATCGCGCGTGGCAGCGCGACGGCGGTGTCCTTGCCACGTGTCGCTGCCTTGTCGATTGCGGGCCCGCCCGGATACGCCAGGCCCAAGAAGCGCGCCACCTTGTCGAACGCCTCACCGGCGGCGTCGTCGATGGTCTGCCCGATCACGCGGTACGAGTCATGACTCGTCATCTCCACCAACAAGGTGTGCCCACCAGAAACCAGCACGAACAACATCGGAAACTGTGCGTTGGGTTCATCAAGTAGCGCGGCATACAGATGCGCTTCGAGATGATTCACACCAATGAACGGCACATCCAACGCCAACGCCGTGGCCTTTGCAGCAGACACCCCCACCAACAAGGCGCCCACCAAACCCGGACCAACCGTTGCCGCCACCGCATCCACTCGGGATACATCGATGTTTGCGCGCTCCAATGCTTCGGCGACCACCTGCGGCAGGATCTCCACATGAGCTCGACTCGCGATCTCGGGAACCACCCCACCAAAGCGCGCATGTTCGTCGAGCTGGCTTGCCACCACCGACGAAAGCACGTCGGTGCCGCCCATCACCACCGCAGCCGCCGTCTCGTCACAACTGGTTTCAATACCCAGCACGATGGTGGACGCATCCACGGTGGAGGTTCCCGTCGACGCAGCAGCCGACTGATTGAGCGCGCTACCGCGGGTGGTCATGACGCGTTCCGTTCTGCTTCGATCGTTTGCAGGCGTTGCTCGAACTCTGCTCCCTGGATGTCGGTACACCACATGACGATCGCATCGTCACGATTTTCGTAGTACTTGGCTCGCACACCCACCGGCACGAATCCAAACCGTCGGTACAGCGACTGCGCCGACACGTTCGACTCGCGAACCTCCAGCGTGAGCGATGCCATACCTGCACGACGTGCTTCCCACGAGAGATCCAACATCAGTTCGGTTGCAATCCCCCGACGTCGCATCGCAACGTCCACCGCCACGTTGGTGATGTGTGCGGCGTTGTCCATGTAGATCATGCCCCCGTACCCCACCACTCGGCCGCCCAAGAGTGCAACCAAGTAGTGGCGCGAACCGCGGACCTGCATCGCCAACTCATCGTGGAACACGCCGATGGTCCATGGCTGCGGATAGGCCGTGGCTTCTATCTCCATGATCTGGGGCAAATGCGAACGGCGCATCGGCTCAATCACCAGGGCGCCGTCGTCAGCCACTGGTTGCTTCCGGCCAAGCAAGCGACTCAACATGTTCATGCGATGTCCCGCCGATTCATGCATTGCTCCGAGTGGTCCAGTTGATCTCGGCATCTGCCTCGCGCAAGTAGAGCGCCGCCGCCCTCGGTACGGGCTGCGACGACGCTTCGTCATGCAGCAAGCGTTCGTGAGCGATGAGTGCAACCTGCTTTGCATGTGGCCAATCCAAGGTGTCGTCTCCGAACGACACGTTCCATGCATCCGGACCCAACCCCGAGATGATCTCGTCACGATGGCGATGAGCAAAGTCACCGACGAACAAACAGTGCTGACCACGCTCGCGAACGGCAGCCAGAAGGTCATCCATGCCGCCCACTTGTGGTGCGCCAACTCGACCCAACTCCTGTGCACCAACTCGACTCGGCTCGGCGGAATGCATCGCCCAGGCAACCTCGCGTCTGCGCGCGTCGATGGTAGGAACGATGACTTCTGCTTGTTCAGCAGACGCTGCAGGCACCGCCGACACCAGAGCTTCCAGGCCATCCACCCCCACCAGCGGAATCGACAGCGCGAATGCCAGCGCTTGCGCCGAGGCGATTCCCACTCGCATCCCGGTGAACAGTCCCGGACCAACATCCACCGCCACCGCGTCGAGTTCGCGGAACGACAGTCCCGCACGCTTCACCACGAAATCGATCATCGGCGTGAGATCCTCGGCATGTCGACGATCGCTGCGAAGTTCGCTCGAAGCGAGCACGGCCGTACCGTTCACTACCGCCACACTCACCATGGCAGTTGCAGTGTCGATACCGAGCACGATCATGAAACGTCCCCTGCCTGAAGTCGATCCGACAGCCGAACGAATCGCGCTTCCCAACCTGAACCACGCCACGACACGGTGATGTTTCGCGCATCACCATCAGCGTGAGCAAACGCAATCACCAGTGCATCGTCGAATGCGTCCAGCATGCGATCGCCCCACTCCACCACCAACACCGCACCACGGCGGCGAGCGTCATCCAAACCCAAATCGTCGAGTTCACCCGTTCGCTCCAATCGGTACAAGTCGGAATGCACCACGGTGAGCCGACCGCCCACGTATTCGTGCACCAGCGTGAACGTGGGTGACGTCACTGCGTCGGTAACACCAAGTGCCGTGCACAACGCCTTGGTGAACGTGGTCTTCCCGGCACCAAGATCGCCGGTCAACAACAACACGTCCCGCGGGCGAAGTTCTGCCGCAATCACTCGCGCAATCCGAGCAGTGTCATCGAGCGAGGCAGACGTCAACGTGGTGCGCAACATATTCATTCGTCGATGCAGGTACGTGGAACCCGGGCCGACACCGCACACACCACTTCGTAGGAAATCGTGCCGAGGGCCAGTGCCCAGTCATCCACGGTGACTCGCTCTGCACCCTGCGAACCGAAGACCACCGCATCGTCCCCAACGGATACGGGATCATCTCCGCAATCGACCATCATCTGATCCATCGTCACCACACCAACGATGCGCCGTTTCACGCCTCCAACCAACACCGTGGCCTGCGACTGCCATGCGCGACGCGCGATGCCGTCGGCATAACCCAACGGCAAGGTGGCAATGGTCGTATCGCGCTCCATCACTGTGCGAAGCCCATAACTCACACCCTCACCGGCGCGCACACGTTGCACATGCGATACCCGACTACGCAACGTCATCACCGGCACGAGTCCTGCCATCAACGATGCGCCAAGGTCCCCTGGATTCAGGCCGTACATCGCTACCCCTGCACGCATGATGGTGCTCGTGGGTGCGACGCCGCGCAGCGTTGCCGCGGAGTTCGCACAATGCACATGACGTAGTTCGGTTGCCACGGGACGAATCCGTTCCACTATGTCTGCGAATGCCTGCAGCTGTCGCTGCGTTGCGGGGTGCGTCGGGTCGTCCGCCGTCGCCAGATGGGTCATCACTCCCTCGAGCAACAACTGTGGCCGAGCCGCGATGTGCCGGGCGCGCTCCACGGCTGCATCGATCGGCACGCCGACTCGATGCATGCCGGTGTCCACCTTGAGGTGCACGACTGCGCGCTTACCCAACTGACGCCCGGCCGCAGCGAGTGCTTCGATGTAGTGCTCGTTGTAGGCGACACACACCACGTCATTGGCAACGAGGACTGCCGCATCCGACACCGGTTGCTCACTCATCACCATGATGGGCGCGACTACACCAGCGTCGCGCAGCTCGATTGCTTCTTGGGTGAGCGCCACACACAGTCCGTTCGCCCCGGCGGAAAGTGCGGCGCGCGCGCACGGTACGGCACCGTGACCATACGCATTGGCCTTTACCACCGCCCAGAGCTGGCTCGCACCTGCATGCCTGGCCAACACACGCACGTTGTTGCGGAGTGCGCCAAGATCAATCTCGGCGCGAGTTGCCCGCACTGTGTTGTTATCGCTCATGATGTGCGCGCCCCTACTCGGCGGCAACGACTGCTACGGCAAGGTCATCAGTGTGCGAGATCGACACATGCCATGACGACACGCCCTGCTGCCGTGCCAACTCTGCGGCACGACCCTGCACCAAGAGCGACGGTCGACCACTGCTCTCACTCACCACCGACACATCATGGAAGTCGAATGCACCCAGACCAACGCCGAGAGCCTTCATCGCAGCCTCGCGAACGGCGAAACGAGCCGCCAACACTGCCGGGGTGTCTGCGCGACGAGCTGCGAGTTCTCGCTCGCCATCCGTGAAGATTCGTTCTGCCATGCGTGGAGAACGGGACAACGTTCGCGAAAAACGATTGATATCGACGGCGTCGACCCCCATGCCGATCATGCGCAACACCCACGAGGCACGCGCATGCGAAATGCCCTACTCACCCGCACGCCACATGTCCGCAGTGGAGGTAATCGGGAGAATCAATGCATCTGCCACCGACACTTCGGCCAGGCGATCCTCGCGGAAGGAGGACTCGGTTTCGGTTACGGCATCCACCAGACGCTCGTAGCGATTGTCGTAACCCTGCAATACCTGCTTCATCACACCCGCCGGTAGGCGATCGTGGAAGAGCACGTGCAACAGGGTGATGCCCGTGGTTTCGCTGCCCTTGGTTTCGGGAATCATGATCACGGTTCGGCTGTCGCGACGTCCGCGTGCCACCAACACTTCTTGCGACATCGCCACGCGACGCTTGGTACCGCGCAATGCATTGCTGGTGTCCACGCGCGACTGCAAGTCGCGGGCAATACCACCACGATCGACGATCATCACCGTCGACTCCGGCGAAGCGGGGTCGCCCTCGATTCGATAGCGGGTGAATCCCACCACCGAAGCAATCGCCGGATCGATGTCCGCCAGCACCTTCAACACGCCATACGGCAAGCGCTCACGCGCTGCACCGGCGTTCAACACTGCCTTCACCAACGAGCGGTCGAGCAGACCTTCCTCGCTACGCGATATTCCCACAGTGATGGTCTTGGCCTGGTGCTTGATTGCATCGATCGGACGAGTGAGCTCGTCGATTGCGCGCGTGAGGGCAGCGGTGATGTCGTCGAGGAGCGCCTCGGGAGTGGCGATCTTTCCGAAGTCGCGTTGATACGTCTGCAATGGGTTCGGCGACATCGCGGTTCGCAGCATGCCCACCACGCGAACCGCGGTGGACGCCTCGAGATTGCCGTCGTACGTTTCCGTTGCCAACGCGTCAAAGAACCGGTTCGCTGCAATGCCGATCTCGGCGTGCACTTTGTCCATCAGTGCAGCGCCTTGGCCGCCGCGCTCCACGGCATGCTCCACCACTTCGCGGGTTTGTCGCAACGGGCGAGCGAGTGCATCGATGGCGAGTGCAGCCTCGTAGCCGAACAGATGCCCGACCATCACAGACAAGACGAATGCCACGCGCGAGTCGACGACCGGCACTTCGATTACCGCGGCGGCAGCGCTGAAGCGCTCCTCGCCGGAAGTTGCAACCACGATCGGCAGGGCCTTGTGCGCGCGATAGATCTCGATTTCCTTGGCAACGTCGGTTGCATTCCCACCGCTCAATCCCGCCGCACACACGAAGATGAGCGGCTCACACGACAGGTCGATGTGCTTCTTGTCCTCGGTGATGTCGCAGGCGATGGACTTGTAACAGAGCTCGCTCAGCTTGATGCGAACCTCCTCGGCTGCAACGGCATTGGAGCCATTGCCCACCACGGTCCAGTACCGACGCGATGTCGCGAAGTTGCGTGCCGCATCGGCCACCTTCGTTCGAGATTGCAGAACCTGCACCAGAGCTTCGGGCAACGAGCGCAGTGCAGTCAGCAATTGATGACGATCCTCGGCAGAACCAGCGCCGATGGTCTGTGCAATCGCACACGACACGAGCGCTCCAGCAGCCACTTGGGCGTAGAACGCCTTCGTGCTTGCCACGCTCATCTCGACATCACGACCGTCGGACGTGTAGATGACTCCGTCTGCTTTTGCCGTCAACTCACTGCCACGTCGATTGACGATTGCCAACACTCGCGCGCCGCGCGAACGAGCCAAGTCCACGGTTCGGTTGGTGTCGGTGGTGGTACCACTCTGACTGATGGCGATGATCAGCGTGTCGCTCATGTCGAGCGCCAAACCGAATCCGGACAGCTCGGTGGCCGGCAATGCATCGATTCGCAGGTGATCGTTGGTGAGCTGCTTCAGCAGATTGGCGAGCGATCGACCGGCGATTGCTGCCGTGCCTTGTCCGATGACGCGCACCCGACACAACGTGCCGGCGGCAAGTTCATTGACGATCTGTTTCGGCAACTGCGACTCATCGAGTGACACCAGCAGTTGCGAGTTGCGTTCGACGATTCGACCACGCAACGTCTTGGCAAAGCTGCGCGGAGCCTCGTTGATTTCCTTGGCGAGGAAGTGGTGATGGTCTCCACGATCGATGTCGCGCGTGGTCACCTCGGCCGTCAGCGTGTTGCCTTCTCCAACGTTCAACGCGGTGCCGTCATAGGCCAGCAACGTGATGCCCTCCGACGTACCGGCGCGCGCGCCATCGAGCACCGCCACTTGTCCACGACTGGAGGGGCGGTCGGGATGTGCCAACGACTCTCCGTCCATACGGACGTACCGTTGCGTTTCCTCCACCAAGCCGTACGGCTCGCTCGCCACCACGTAGCGGTTCTCCGCCAGTCCGACGCACAATCCTTGACCACTCCCCTTCAACGCGAGCAGCAAGGTGTCGGGCTCATCGGCCGATGCGGCGGCGATCGCCACCGACCCATCGAACGTTGAAACCGTTTCGCGGAATGCGTCGCTCAATGTTGCGCCCTTTGCGAGCAGTCGAGACACCAATGCTGGAATCACCTTTGCATCGGTGGTGATGGGCTGCGCCATACGCAACTCGTATCGTGCACGCAAGTCGGCATGATTGTCGACGTCGCCATTGAGCGCGGCAACGAGATACGCGGTGTCACCCGACGACTCCAGCTCTTCACTGTTCACCGGATGGGCATTGGGCTCGGAGATGATGCCGACGCTCGCCCATCGCGTGTGGCCGAGTACGGCAACGCGGGCGTCGGGCTGGCTCACCAGCAGTCGAAGGAGATCATCGTTCACCACGGCGTTGCGCATCACCCGGGTGTTGTCGCCCAACTCGCCAATTTCGGCGGCCGCCTTGTACACGAACGACCACGCGTTACGCGTGACTCGAACCGCACCCGAGGTGAACAGGCTGTCATCGTGACGGTTGCCCAACAGCGTTGCCACACGAACGTCGTCACTGCGCAAACCGTGGTTCCACACCATGACATGAACTCCGGCCGAGTCACGGCCGCGAACCTCGAGTCGGTCGATTGCCGACAACGCCTGCTGAATGGAAAGGTACGCAGCCAAGGCAGAGCGACTCGCGCTCGCCCCGGCCATTGCATCAACGGCCAATGCAGTACGAATGCGATCCTTGCGTAGCGCCCACGCCGCATCACGCAACGCAGTGAGCAGGTTTGCGGTTCGCTCGAGTGCGGCAGCCCCCACCGATGCGTCAGCACGCTCGAGCTGGCGATCCGCCTCGACAACGCGCGAATCCAACTGGTCGAGACGGCTGGTGAGTCCGGCGATGAACTCGCGATTGCCCGCCATCAGCCACATTCCGGCGTCACCGCGCAACGCCGTGTCGACGCTGGCGGCTGTCTCCGCCATCCGTTTCAGATCGGCATCAGCCGGAAGTGCCTGGCCCGAAGCAACCCAGGTGCTCAAGACGGAGTCGAGACACTCCAACAAGGTGGCACCGACCGGAACCTCGCGGGTTTCGGGTCGCGACAACACCGCGATGATGCCGCACATACGAACAATTCTACCTATGTACGCGCGATGACGGCCTGCTCCAGGCGTGCAGCCACGCCATCGGCAAGTGCCTGCGACTCCGCTTCCACCATGATGCGCACCAATGGCTCGGTACCCGACGCGCGCACCACGATGCGACCATCGTCGCCGAGCAGTGCAAGTTCCCGTGCAAGATCATCGGCGATGAGCGAAGCAATGTCACCGGGCTTGTTCGTCACTCGAACGTTGCGGAGTACTTGCGGCAATCTGGTCATCACTGCAGCGGAGAGTTGCGACAGCGTGCCCCCACTGCGACGAACGAGATCGAGCAGCAACATCGCCGACAACACACCGTCGCCCGTCGTTGCGTGACGCGCATGGATGATGTGCCCGCTCTGCTCGCCACCCAACACGAAGGCACCCTCCTCCATCGCGGCGAGCACGGCACGGTCTCCAACATCGGTGATGACAGTCGCGATGTGTTGTGCACGCATTGCACGATGAAATCCAAGATTGGTCATGCTGGTAACCACCACCGTGTCGTGCGCCAGCGTTCCACGGCGGTGCATGTCGATGGCCGCAAGGGCAATGAGTCGATCTCCATCCACCACATTGCCGAGTTCGTCCACTGCAATGAGGCGATCCCCATCACCATCGAACGCAACGCCCATCACTCCGTTTTGCGCACACGCCGAAGCCAGGGCATCGGGATGCGTGGCACCACAACCATCGTTGATGTTGCGACCGTTTGGCGCGTCATTTCGTACGTCGGCGGTCAAGCCGAGTGCTTCGGTAATCCGCTTCACCACCGAACTGGTGGCGCCGTTTGCGCAATCCACCACTACGGTCGCACCGTTGAATGGTGCAATGTCGAGCGTCGTGGTCAACGCCGCGATGTAGTCGTCAGCGATCTCGTTGCTCACACTTGGAACGCTTGGAACACTTGGAACACTTGGAGCATTTGCCGCGACCGCGGCAGCCGCAGAAGTTGCACTGGATGCGGCCTCCGACCGCTCGCCCGCGTGCCACAACGCTTCGATGCGTTGCTGCGTTTCGTCGGTCAGTTTGCTGCCACCCGGTGCAAACACCTTCACTCCGTTGTCGTGCCACGGATTGTGTGACGCCGTGATTGCCACCGCTACGCACGCATGGGCCTTTGCTGCATGCGCCAATGCGGGTGTGGGCACCAGACCCGCATTCGTCACCACATTGCCCTGGGATTGTGCACCACGGGCGAACGCGGCCAGTAGTGCAGGACCGCTCTCACGACCATCGTGACCCACCACGATGCGAAGACCGGGCCACTGACGTGCCACGGCAACTCCGAGTTGCTCGACGTCTCCCTCGTGGAGATCGACACCCACCCGACCACGCACACCATCGGTGCCGAAACGCAAACGATCAGCCACCACGGCACACCCGATGCATGTTCACGACATCCATCCTGCCCAGTACCACTGGGCAGCAACCAAGCGGTTTAACGCTTGGTGTACTGCGGCGCCTTGCGCGCCTTCTTGAGACCGTACTTCTTGCTTTCCTTCTTGCGCGCGTCGCGGGCGAGAAGTCCGGCGCGCTTCAGCGCTGGACGGTGTGTTGGATCGAGCTCCACCAACGAACGAGCCACGGCGAGGCGCATTGCACCCGACTGACCTGCGCTGCCACCACCAACGATGTCGACGTCGAGGTCATAGGTCTGCAACGTGCTGGTGATTCGCAACGCCTCGGTGGCGTTGTTGCGGTGAATTGCGGTTGGGAAGTACTCGTTGAATGCGCGACCATTGACCGTGACGTTGCCCGAACCGGGACGCAGGCGAACTCGCGACACCGCGCTCTTGCGGCGGCCGGTGGTTTGGGTGAGTGGCTTCGTGGCCATAGTGATCAGTGTTCCTCTCGTATCGATCGTGAAATTGGTTAGCGAGCCTTGGCGTCGCTCATGTCAACGGGTTGTGGCTGCTGAGCAAGGTGAGGGTGCTCGGCGCCCGGGTACACCTGCAACTTCTTGATCATCGCGCGACCAAGACGACCCTTTGGCAACATGCCGTGCACCGTGCGACGAATCGCCGCTTCGGGCTTGCGATCCAAGAACTGCGCGTACTTCTCGACTCGGATTCCACCAGGGAAACCGCTGTGGCGGGCGACGATCTTGTCGTCGGCTTTGCCGCTCGTGAGCACCACCTTGGACGCGTTGATGATGATGACATGATCGCCGGTGTCCATGCTTGGCGTGAACATCGGCTTGTGCTTGCCGCGCAACAAGGTAGCGACGGTGGTGCACATGCGACCCAAGACGAGACCCTCTGCATCAATCACGTGCCACGCGCGCTGCACGTCGCCTGGCTTTGCCGTATAGGTCCGCATGTCGTTTGCCTTTCGATCTGACGGGTGCGCCGTGATGGCGGCGCACAACCGACTCATGAAGGATACGGCGGTTTTTGGCCGGTCACACGGCCCCGATGGCCGGCTGCGCTCCCCGTCTCATGTGCCTGCCAGCGAGCCCAACCACGCAGCAACTCGCCCCACAAAAGCCTGTTCGGAGTACTCCTCCAGCACCAGTGCCCGACACTCTTCACGACGAATCGACCCGATTCGGCCGAGTGCGGCCACCACGGCATGGACATCGTCGGGGGGCACCACGAACCCGGTGATGCCGTCACGCACGATTTCGGGCGGTCCGCCACGGTCGTAGGTGATCACCGGCACGCCACAGGCCATCGCTTCGATGGCCACGTTGCCGAATGCCTCCACCCACTGATGCACCATGATCAGGGCCGCACACCTGCCAAGTTCGCGTTGCAGTTCATCGGTTGGCAAGAAGTCTTCGTAGTGCACTCGGGCCTCGGGGAACTTCTCGGTTGCAGCGTCCCACACCGCGCGATCTTCCATCACTCCGAAGGCACGAACCCGTCGGCCGCTCAACGCCGACACGGCGAACACGTCGTCGATTCCTTTTTCGCGGGAGATTCGCCCGACGAATGCGACGTCATCGGTGAACGTCGACGAAAAGTCGTATGCATCAACGGCGACACCACTTCCTACGATGACGGCTCGCTGCGCCACCTCACTGCCGAACGTTCGTGCCTGCGCGCGACTATGCATGGCGATGCTGCCCGGCAAGTTCACCAGAGCAGCGCCAACCGCAGAATCCATCGCGTCACTGAGCGATCCCATACTCACCAGGTGCGCGACGGGAATCGCACACTCCGAGGCGTTCACGAACGGCAGTGCGTCGTAGGCGAAGTTGAGCACGATGTCGAAGTTGCCACTGCGTGCGAGTTCAATTGCGCGTTGCCACATGTTCTCCAATACCGAGTTGTGGGGAACCGCCGGCGGCGTGGCACGATCCAAGGTTTGGCTTGGCACGTGAAGTTCACCGTCGACCTCCACCAGGTGGGCTGCGCTATGTGCGGTGCGGGACGCTGGCAACGCCGAGCCTGTGGGTGCAAGCACCGAGCCTGTTGGTGCAAGCACCGTCACCGAGTGCCCCGCTCGCACAAGTCCGTTGGCCAAGGTTCGCAACGTGAGTTCTACCCCACCACCAATTCCTGATCCGAGTGGACCCACCGACGTCGACAAGAAGATGATCCGCATGGGCGTGAATCGAACGACTATTCGATTGCCGACGGGTAGCCGACTTCCCACAAACACAAACCATGTGGAGGAGCCAGTGGCGAAGCATCCTGACGACGACCCGAGCGAATGAGCGACATCATGTCGCTCGGCGGTCGCTTCCCTAGACCGATGTCCACGAAGGTGCCGACGAGGGAGCGCACCATTTGATGGCAGAACGCATTGGCGCGAATCTCGAACGTCACCACATCACCATCGCGTCGCCACGAGGACTGCATGACGAAACGCTTCATCGAAACGGGCTTCTCCGAAGTTTCGCCCTCCGGCTTGCGACAAAACGCCGAGAAATCGCGCGAACCCATAACGGCATCGCATGCCAGCTGCATCGGACGCACGTCCAGTGGGGTGCGCACGTGCCATGCCGTTGCCGCCATGAACGGGTCCGGCGTCGGAGAATTCAAGATGGTGTATCGGTAGTGACGCCAGATTGCGGTGTATCGGGCGTGGAACGAGGCATCCACCCACTGCGCATCCCGCACCGCGATGTGCGGACCACACAAGGAGTTCAACTTCTTTGGTAGCGAGTCCAGCTTCACGCGACCGGGCAGTTGCACGCTCACCACCTGGCCTCGTGCGTGCACGCCTGCGTCGGTTCGTCCGGCGGCCACCAGCTCAACCTCGGATTGGGTGATCTTCTCCAACGCCTCGGTCAGTGCACCTGCAACCGTGGGCACATCCGGGTTCGGCGCAAAGCCGTGAAAGATGCTGCCGTCGTAGGCAACCGTCAAGCGCGCGGTACGAAGCCGCGCGGAACTCACTGCCGAAGCGAACTAGACGAGTTCGATGCGCGCCATTGGTGCGCGGTCGCCGTTGCGCTCACCCAACTTGAGGATGCGAACGTATCCACCGTTGCGCTCCATGTAGCGCGGTGCCACGTTCTTCACGAGCTTGTTCGTCATTTCCTTGTCGTTGAGATACGCCTGGATCTGGCGGATCTTGTGCAGGCTCGCGGCGTCGCTGTTCTGTGCCTTCTTGGCCTTGGAAATGAGTCGCTCGGCGATCGGACGCAATGCCTTTGCCTTTGCCTCGGTGGTTTCGATTCCCTCGGCGGCAAACAGTGATGCAGCCAAGTTGGCGAGCATCAAGCGCTGGTGTCCGGCAGAGCCGCCAAATTTCTTGCTACGGCGTGGTTCTGGCATGAGTGATCGTCTCCTTGATGTTGGCTACGCGTCAGACGCGCAGTGCGAGCCCGCGCTCGTCGAGTTTGCCCCGTACTTCTGCGATGCTTTGCGCACCGAAGTTCGGGAGGCCTACGAGTTCTTCTTCGGTGCGAGCCACGAGGTCGCCGATGGTGTCGATCTTCGCACGCTTCAAGCAGTTGTACGGACGCTGCGAGAGCATGAGGTCTTCGATCGGCATGTCGAGTTCCGGCGAGCCGGAGCCGCTCATGGTGGACTCACCCAGTTCGATGGCGACTGGCTCGTCGCTCAACGAGGCAACCAGATCCAGCAGGTTGCGCAGGGTCGCACCGGCAGAAGCAAGTGCCTCGGCTGGTGTGATCGAACCATCGGTCTCGATATCGAGGATGAGGTTGTCGTAGTTGGTGGATTGTGCAACGCGAGTTGGCTCCACCTCGAAGGTCACGCGACGTACTGGCGAGAACAACGCATCGACGGGAATCACACCGATGGTGCGACGACCCGCATCGCGGTCGCTACCCGTGTAGCCCTTGCCGCGCTCGATGGTGATCTCCATCGACAAGCTGCCCTTGGCGGAGAGCGTTGCGATGTGCTGCTTGTTGTTCACGAATTCCACGCCAGCCGGAAGGCTGATGTCGCCCGCCGTCAGTTCCTTTGGTCCGGTGGCATCGATGCGCACCGATACCACGTCGTCGACTTCGCTCTTCACCACGATGTCCTTCAGGTTGAGGATGATCTCGGTGACGTCTTCGGTGACACCTTCGATGGTGGTGAACTCGTGCAGGGCCTTGTCGAACTTCACCGACGTAACGGCGGCACCTGGAATGGTCGACAGCAACATGCGACGCAGCGAGTTGCCGATCGTGTGGCCGAGTCCTGGCTCGAGTGGTGAAACCGAGAACTTCTGACGATTGTTGACGGACTCGCCGACTGCTGAAACGGTTGGGCGCTGAATAACGAGCATGGTGGTATCTCCTGGCTGTTGGTGGGGTTTACTTCGAGTAGAGCTCAACGATGAGTTGTTCCTTGACAGGAACGTCGATCTGTTCGCGTGTCGGCACGTCGCGCACGGCAACGGCCTTGCCGCCATCCTGCGCATCGAGCCACGCCGAAGGCGCGCGGCCGAGCGTGTCGATGTTGTGCTGGATGACGATCATGTTGCGGGCCTTCTCCGACAAGCTGACGACCTGACCCTTGTCCAAGGTGTACGAAGGAATGTTCACACGCTTGCCGTCGACCTTGATCAAACCGTGGCTCACGAACTGACGGGCCTGCGGGCGCGATGCCGCCCAACCTGCGCGATACACCACGTTGTCGAGACGCAGCTCGAGCAAGCGAAGGATGTTCTCGCCCGTTGGACCGGATCGGCGAACGGCTTCGTCGTAAATCTTGCGAAATTGACGCTCAAGAACGCCGTAGATGTACTTGGCCTTCTGCTTTTCCTGCAACTGGTTGAGGTATTCGCCATCGCTCGAACGGCGACGGGTGCGACCATGTGCACCTGGCGGGAATGGGCGGCGCTCCAGCGCCTTGGTTCCCTTGGCGTTTTCGAACACATTGATGCCGAGACGGCGTGAGATACGAACCTTTGGACCTGTGTAACGAGCCATGACTACGGACGCTTCCTCTTTGGTTGACGGCAGCCGTTGTGTGGCACCGGGCTGACATCTTTCACGCTGGTGACCTCGATGCCGAGGTTCTGAATGGAGCGCAACGCGGTGTCGCGACCGGAACCTGGACCTTTCACCAATACTTCGGCGCGACGAAGTCCCATTTCCATCGCAGCACGACCGGCCTTCTCGGCGGCCATCTGCGCGGCAAACGGGGTGCTCTTGCGCGAACCGGAGAAACCAACGCCGCCCGACGAAGCCCAGGCGATGACGTTGCCCGAAGCGTCGGTGATGGACACGATGGTGTTGTTGAAGGTGCTCTTGATGTGCACCACGCCGGTGTTGACGTTCTTGCGCTCGCGCTTGCGCGACTTGCGCGGTGCTGCTGGGGTTGCTGCTGTGTCCGACATTTACTTCCTCACGGCGACTTTCTTGTTGGCGACGGTCTTCTTCGGTCCCTTACGGGTGCGAGCGTTGGTGTGGGTGCGCTGACCACGTACCGGCAGACCCTTGCGGTGTCGGGTGCCTTGGTAGGAGCCGGTTTCGATCTTGCGCTTGATGTCCTGCTGCACGTCGCGACGACGATCGCCTTCCACCTTCAAGTTGTTCTCGATGTAGACACGAATCTTGTTCACGTCGGAGTCGGAAAGGTCGCGAACTCGCGCGCTGGGGTTGATACCCAAGTCCTGGCACATCTTGGCCGACGATGGTCGACCAATGCCGTGAATGTAAGTGAGCGCAATTTCCACTCGCTTTTCGCGTGGGATGTCGACTCCGGAGATACGTGCCATGTGATGAGACCTCTTAACCCTGACGCTGCTTGTGTCGTGGGTTCTCGCAAATCACCATGATGCGACCATGGCGACGAATGACTTTGCACTTTTCGCACATCTTCTTCACGCTTGGTCGGACCTTCACGGTGATCTCTTTCTTATTTGAATCTGAATGTGATACGGCCTCGGGTGAGGTCGTACGGTGATAACTCGACTTGTACTCGATCTCCTGGATTGATTCGGATGTAGTTCACCCGCATCTTTCCCGAGATGTGCGCCAAGACGGAACGCCCGTTGGAAAGTTCCACTCGAAACATTGCGTTGGGCAACGATTCGGTGATCGTGCCTTCCAGCACGATGGCATCTTCCTTATTTTTTGCCAGAACTGACTCCTTCGGGCCCCGCAGGGCGACTCAGAACGCTATCGGGACGACCGTCCGTCGCCACCCGGGGCGGTAATCCCCGTGGCGTTCACGATGGCCGAGACCATGCGGGCATATACCTCATCGGGCGACCCCACCCCATCCACCACGGCCAGCACTCCCTTCTTTCGGTAGTGGGCAATGAGTGGCGCGGTTTGCTCCTCATAGAGGGCCAGGCGTCGTTCGACGGCCTCGGGTGAATCGTCGGCTCGCTGCTCAGCGGCGCGACGAGCGTTCAGTCGCTCCATCACCAGTTCGCGGGGCACTTCGAGGTCGACCACGATGTTGATCGGCCGGGCCCGGGCGATGTCGTCGAGGGCCAATGCTTGCGGCAACGTGCGCGGGAATCCATCGAGCAAATAGCCGTGGGTACGGGCATCCGGTTCACCCAAGCGACCCTGCACGAGGCTGCCCATCAACTCGTCGTTGACCAATCCCCCGTTGTCGATGATTTCCTTCACCGCTTTGCCGACCGGCGTGGCGTTCTTGATGGCGTTGCGCAACATCTCACCGGTGGAAATGTGCGCGATGCCATAGTGCACTGCAAGGCGGGCACCCTGCGTTCCCTTACCCGAACCTTGCCGGCCGAGTAGGACCAGCCGAATCGTCACTTCAGGAAGCCCTGATAGTCGCGTTGCATCAGCTGGCTATCAATCTGACGCATGAGTTCGAGCGCCACACCTACTGCAATCAGCACCGTTGTGCCGGCAAAGGGGAAGCTCTGCACATCGCCCACCCACAAGATGATGTACGGCAGGATGGCAATGAACGCGACGAAGAGTGCGCCAGGCAGCGTGATTCGATTGACCGCCTTACCGAGATACGACTCGGTTTGCGGACCCGGACGAATACCCGGAATGAATCCGCCTTGCTTGCGCAACTGGTCGGCCTGACGAATCGGATCGAACGCAATGGAGTTGTAGAAGTATGCGAACGCGATGATCATCACGAAGAAGATGGTGATGTACAGCAGGTTCTGGCTATTGATCAGATAGCGGTCGACGAATCGAGCAATGGATCCGCGCCAACCTTCGGCGCTGCCCAACATGTTCGACAGCAACACCGGCAACAACAGCACCGACGAAGCAAAGATGATTGGTATAACACCCGATTGGTTGACCTTCAGAGGAATGTACGTGCTCTGACCGCCGAACTGACGGCGACCCACCACGCGCTTGGCGAACTGCACCGGAATTCGGCGTTGACCGAGCTCCACTCGCACCACCGCGGCAAGGATCAGCAACGTGACACCCACCAGCACGATGAAGACCACCGTCTTCTTGCTCTGCAACAGCGAGTAATAGCTGTACGGCAGGTCGCTCACGATCGACACGAAGATCATCATCGACATGCCGTTACCGATACCGCGCTGGCTGATCAACTCGCCCATCCACATGAGCATGGTGGTGCCGGCTACGAGGGTCGGAATCACGATCAGCGCGCGCGGCATGAACGGATCCAACAACACCACGTCGGGCACCGTGGCCGCAGCACCGAAGAATGCCGAGCCGTTGCCCTGACCGAAGATGAACGTCAGACCAGCTGCCTGCAGCGTTGCAATGGCAACGGCCACGTAACGAGTCCACTGTGTGATCTTGCGCTGACCGGTGGCGCCTTCTTGCTGCCACTGTTCGAGCTTGGGAATCACCACGGTGAGCACCTGCATGATGATGCTTGCGGTGATGTACGGCATGATGCCGAGCGCGAAAATGGAGAAACTGCCGAACGCTCCACCCGAGAACAGGTTCAAGAATCCGAGCGCACCCTGCGACTGCGACGCTTCACGCAACTGACTGACCGCTTGGGCATCCACGCCCGGAGCGCGCAACGACACACCAACGCGATAGATGGCAAAGATGAACAGCGTGAACAACACCTTGTTGCGCAAATCCGCAACCGTGAACAGGCTCTTGATCCGTGCGAACATGGTCGTTGCTGGTTCCTTGTGAGCGAAAACTAGCGGTTGGTGTACTGGCTGCCGCTAGCCGGCGGACGCACGCCGCGGAACGGCTTGGGCAGAATCGTGATGGTGCCGCCAGCGGCAGTAATTGCCTCTTGTGCAGTTGTGGACACTGCATGTACCGACAACTTCAGTGCCTTGCCGACCTTGCCGCGACCGAGCACTTTCACCATGTTGCCCTTACGGATGAGACCCTTCTCGATGAGCAGCGCAGCCGTAATTTCGGTGACTCCGAGCGCATCCAACGTGTCGAGGTTGATCGCCTGGTATTCCACGCGGAACGGGTTGTTGAAACCCTTCAACTTTGGAACGCGCTGCTTGAGGGGCATCTGACCACCTTCGAAGCCGCGTGCAACCGTGTTGCGCGCGTACTGACCTTTGGTGCCGCGACCAGCAGTTTTACCGCCCTTACCACCGATACCACGACCAACGCGCTTGGGCGCCTTGCGTGCTCCGTGCTTTGGTCCGACCTGATCTACGCGCATGGTCAGCTGCCTTTCTTGTCGCTAATGACGATGTCGATGAGGTGTGGAACGCGAGCGATCATGCCGCGAATCTCCGGGCGATCAGGCAGCACGTTGGTGTCACCGATCTTGCGCAAGCCCAACGCACGCATGGTGGCGCGAGTCTTTGGCATGCTGCCGATTTGTGAACGCTTCTGACGAACGGTGATGGTTTTTTCTGCCATGGTTTCCTCTATCGAGCCTGTGCTCGGGACTTCTTGGTGTCGTTGTAAGCACGCAGCAAACCGCGAGGAACGAAGTCGTCCTCGGCGAGACCACGACGCCTGGCCACGTCGTCGGGACGCAGCAGCGATCGAAGTCCGTTGATGGTGGCGCGCGCAACGTTGATGGCGTTCGACGAACCCATCGACTTGGCGAGCACGTCCTTGATGCCGGCTTCTTCCAGGATGATGCGGGCTGCACCACCGGCGATAACTCCGGTACCGGGAGCAGCAGGCTTCAACATCACGCGGGCTGCACCATTCACACCTTCGATTGCATGCGTGATGGTGGGACCTGCAAGCGCCACGTGAAACACGTTGCGCTTTGCATCTTCGGTGCCCTTTTGGATCGCCAACGGAACTTCACGTGCCTTGCCGTAACCCAAACCGACTCGACCGGCCTTGTCACCGATGACCACGATGGCGGCGAACTGGAATCGACGACCACCCTTCACCACTTTGGCGACACGGTTGACGTGCACCACGCGCGACTCACCGAATTCGCCTGGCTTTGCCTCCGGACGTGGTTCACGGCGCTCGCGCGGACGGCGCTCGCGACGGTTACGACCTTCTGCTGCCTCTGGTTGCTGTACGTCGGTCATTAGAACTCCAATCCTGCGGCACGAGCCGCTTCGGCGATGGCCGCGACGCGGCCGTGATAGAGGAAGCCACCGCGGTCGAACACCACCGAAGTGATTCCGGCCTGCTTGGCGCGCTCAGCAACGAGGGTGCCGACGGCAGTTGCTGCGGCAACGTTGCTCCCCGACTGCTTCTTGCGGAAATCTGCTTCAAGCGACGAGGCCGAAACGATGGTGCGACCACTGTCGTCGTCGATCACTTGGGCGCTGAGGTGCTTGTTGCTGCGATAGATCGCAAGGCGTGGGCGTGCGGCGGTGCCGTGCACCTTCTTGCGCACGCGACGGTGACGTCGAACGCGAAGTTCTTGGCGTTTCTTGGCGATAGCGGTCATCGTTGCTCCTACTTCTTGCCCGTCTTGCCGGCTTTGCGCAATACGCGCTCGTTCACATAGCGAACACCCTTGCCCTTGTACGGCTCAGGCGAACGGAACGAACGAATTTCTGCAGCCACCTGGCCAACGAGTTCCTTGTCGACACCCTTCACGATGATTCGTGTCGGTGCCGGCACCTCGAACGTGACACCCTTGGGCGCCGCGTACGGCACGGGGTGCGAGAAGCCGAGCGCGAGCTCCAACTTGTCCTGACCCTTGGCAACGGCGCGATAACCCACGCCGATGATTTCGAGTTCCTTCACGTACCCCTCGGTGACGCCGCTCACCATGTTGTTCACCATGGCGCGGATCATTCCGTGGCTGGCGCGAACGTCGCGGGTTTCACTCGCGCGCTCGACCACCACGGTGGATTCCACCTTCTTCACCGAGATACCGGCAGGCAGCTGTCGCGAGAGGGAACCCTTGCTCCCCTTCACGGTGATGCTGGCGCCAGCAATGGTGACTTCCACTCCCTGCGGAATGGTGACTGCTGCTTTACCTACGCGTGACATGTGTGCTCCTCACTTACCAGACGTAACACATGACTTCGCCGCCCACGTTGCGCTTGCGCGCTTCGCGATCGGTCATGAGCCCGTGGCTTGTGGATAGAACGGCTACGCCGAGACCGCCAAGTACGCGAGGTACTTCGGTGGCGCGACGATAGATACGCAGGCCCGGAGTGGACACGCGCTTGATGCCAAGGATCGTGCGACGACGGTCGTCGGAATACTTCATCTGAATCTTCAGCACCTTGTGTGCAGGGGTTTCGCCTTCCACCACCGAAAAATCGGCGATGTAGCCCTCTTTCTTCAGGATCTCGGCAAGTGCCAGCTTCTGCTTGGACGACGGCATGAGAACGTCGTCTCGCATCGCCACATTCGCATTGCGAATGCGGGTGAGCATGTCGGAGATTGGATCAGTAATCATGTTGCCTACCAGCTCGACTTTCGCAGTCCGGGAATCTCACCGGCGTGCGCGAGTTCGCGCAAGCAAATGCGGCAGAGACCGAACTTGCGGTACACCGCACGGGCACGACCACAGCGCTGACAGCGCGTGTAGCCGCGAACCTTGAACTTGGGTGTCGCCGCTGCTTTGTTACGGAGTGACTTCTTGGCCATTGGTGTTGAATCTTCCTTTTCCTACGAATTTCCCTGAACGACGGACTTCTTCTTGGTGTTCTTCTTCGAACGCTTGGTGGACGCTGGCATCTCGCCCTTGCGGAACGGGAAGCCGAATGCATCGAGCAAGGCCTTGCCGGTCAAGTCGTCCTTGGCCGAGGTCACGATGGTGATGTCCATGCCGCGAGGAGCGTCCACGCGGTCGTAGTTGATTTCCATGAACACGAGCTGCTCGGTGAGACCGAAGGTGTAGTTGCCGTTGCCATCCCACGAACGGCCCGGCAAACCGCGGAAGTCACGGATACGAGGAATCGCCACCGACAACAGTCGGTCGAAGAATTCCCACATGCGATCGCCACGCAAGGTCACTTTGGCGCCGATTGCCTGGTTCTCGCGCAACTTGAACGATGCGATCGCGATGCGCGACTTGGTGACGACGGGCTTCTGGCCCGTGATCGCGGTGAGGTCGGCCACTGCCCCGTCGAGCAACGACGCCTGCTGCGTGGCCTTGCCAACGCCCATGTTGATGACGATCTTTTCCAAGACCGGCACCTGCATCGGGTTGGTGACGCCAAGTTGCGTCATGAGGTCGGCACGCACCACTTCGCGGTAGTGCTGCTTCAAACGAGGAATGTAGGTGGTGGTTGACATCAGATTTCGTCTCCTGTGCGACGCGCGATGCGCACCTTGTTGCCCTTGGCGTCGACCTTGAAGCCGACACGCGTGACCTTGCCCTTGTGCACCAACATCACGTTGGATGCAGCGATGGGCATTTCGATTTCCTTGATCTCGCTCTGCTGCTTTTCGTTGCGGCGAATGGTGTGGCGCTTGGCGATATTGACGCCTTCCACCACCACCTTGTTGGCCGCAGGCAGCACCTGCTTGATCTGGCCTTCCTTGCCGGCGTTCTTTCCGTGAATCACTCGCACGGTGTCACCTTTGCGCAGTTTCATGGTTAGAGCACCTCCGGGGCCAGCGACACGATTCGCATGAACTTCTTGTCGCGCAACTCACGACCAACCGGTCCGAAGATACGGGTACCGCGTGGTGTGAGATCTTCCTTGATGAGTACGGCGGCATTCTCATCGAAACGGATGTAGCTGCCATCGGGACGACGCTTTTCCTTGGCCACGCGCACGACCACACAGCGAACCACTTCGCCCTGCTTCACGCCCGCGCCCGGGATGGCGTCCTTCACGGTGCCGATGAACACGTCGCCGATTGAGGCGTAACGGCGACGCGTGCCACCGAGCACCTTGATGACGAGCACTTCGCGGGCGCCGCTGTTGTCTGCGACTTTGAGACGGCTTTCTTGCTGAATCACTTTGCACGCTCCAGAACTTCCACCACGCGCCAACGCTTGGTCTTGCTCAACGGACGGGTTTCCTCGACGCGCACCTTGTCGCCGGCCTTGGCATCGTTGGCCTCGTCGTGGGCGTAGAGCTTCTTGGTGCGAGTGATGAACTTGTCGTACTTGGGGTGACGAACGCGCTCGACGATCGCGATGACGACCGTCTTGTTCATCTTGTTGGACACCACGAGACCCTCACGGATCTTGCGACTGTTACGAACGGTGGTATCGGCCATTATCGGCTCGCTTTCGTGTTGCTGGCGGCTTCAGCGGCTTCGATCTCGCGACGTCGAATCACGAGATTGATGCGCGCGATTTGACGACGGATCTTGCCGATGCGTGCAGTGTCGGTGAGCTGACCGGTGGCCAACTTGAAACGCGAGTCGAGCGCGTCTTGCTTGGCGTTCTCCAACTCCTCCACCAACGATGCGAGATCGAGCTCGTTGAGCTCCGACTGTGCCTTGCCGTACTTCTCTGCCATGACTAGATGCCCTCCTCGCGATGGATGATGCGGCACTTGATCGGCAGCTTCTGTACTGCACGGCTCAAGGCCTGGGTTGCAACATCCGATGTTGGGTACGACAACTCGAACAAGATGCGACCCGGCTTCACCACGGCCACCCACAACTCGGGGTTGCCCTTTCCGGAACCCATTCGGGTTTCAGCCGGCTTCTTGGTCACCGATTTGTCGGGGAATACGTTGATCCATACCTTGCCACCGCGCTTGATGTGACGAGTCATGGCGATACGAGCAGCTTCGATCTGGCGGGAGGTGATCCAACCTGGCTCGAGTGCTTGGATGCCGTATTCACCGAAGGCGAGCTCACGGGCACCCTTGGAGTTGCCCTTCATGCGCCCGCGATGGTGCTTGCGGTGTTTGACTTTCTTCGGCTGCAACATGGTTAGTCCTTCTTGAAGTGCGGGGTCTCGGACGAATCATGGATACGACGCTCGATCTCTTCTTCCTCGGCGAGCAAACGCTCGAGCTCGGGATCGGCTTCCTTCACCAACGGGCTCACTTCGTCGTCACCGACTCGTGGGCCAGCCGAGGTGATCACGCTGGCAACGCGTGGGGCTGCAGCCAACGTGTCGCCGGCGGCCATCTGAGCTTCACGCAACGCACGGTCGGCGTTGTCGGTGGAGTACGGGAGAATCTCGCCCTTGTACAACCACACCTTGATGCCGACACGACCGGCCGACGTGATTGCTTCACGGAAGCCGTAGTCGATGTTGGCGCGCAGCGTGTGCAGTGGAACGCGACCTTCGCGGTACCACTCGCGGCGGGTCATTTCTGCACCACCGAGACGACCTGAGCACTGAATTCGAATTCCTTGAGCGCCAGCCTTCTGTGCGTTCTGCACCGCGCGCTTCATCGCACGGCGGAATGCCACGCGGTTGGCGAGCTGGTCGGCCACACCCTGGGCAACGAGTGCTGCGTCGAGTTCGGACTCCTTGATTTCGTTGATGTTCAACTGAATCTTGTTGTTGCCGGTGAGGCGCGACAAGTGCTCACGCAACTCGTTGGCCTTGGCACCGGCTTTGCCGATCACCACACCAGGACGAGCCGTGTGGATGTCGACGCGCAACTTGTCGAGCGTGCGCTCGATGTCGATACGGCTGACGGCAGCGTCCGCCAGACGATCCATGAGGTAGCCGCGAATCTTCCAGTCCTCGGTGAGGTACTGGCGATACTGCTTCTTGCCGGCGAACCACTTGCTCTTCCAGTCGGTGGTGATGCCGAGGCGGAAGCCGTACGGATTGATCTTCTGACCCATTACTTCGACTCCTCGGTGCTTGGCGTTTCGGCGCCATCGTTGGTTGCTGCGCCTGCCGATTCGTCGGCCGATGCGTTCTTTGCGTCGCTCGCCTGTTCAGCGGCGGCACGAGCCTTGCTGGCGGCCACGCGCTGACGGCGCTGCGCCTTCTCGCTACGGCCACCCGATGCATCGCTGGCTTCGCGGATCTTCAGTTCTTCCGGCGAGAACGCGTCCACCACGATGGTGACGTGTGCACCACGGCGCAGACGCGTGTTGGCGCGACCACGAGCACGGGGACGGAAACGCTTGATGGTTGGTGACTCGTCGGCAAAGCAGGCCTTCACGTAGAGGGTCTCTTCGTCGAGCGACAAATTGTTGGTGGCGTTGGCAACCGCCGACTTGAGCAGCTTCTGCACGATTCGCGCGGCTTCCACGCTGTGCAGGCTGAGTACCTCGCTGGCCGAGGTGACGTCCAGCCCGCGAACTTGATTGAGAACGGGACGGAACTTGGATGCCGACATACGCACCCAACGCAGTTGCGCCTTGGCGCCGCTGCTCGAACCCGCGATGCGGTTTGCTTCGTTCAGCTTCGGGCCGGTCACGACGAGGCTCCTGGCGACGGCGCTGCGGAGGTTTCAGTTCCCGCCATCTTCTCCTGGCTGGCGTGCGACTTGAAGGTGCGGGTGTTGGCGAACTCACCCAACTTGTGTCCCACCATCGACTCGCTGATGTACACCGGCACGTGCTTGCGACCGTCGTGGACGGCAAAGGTGTGGCCGACCATGTCGGGAATGATGGTGCTGCGACGCGACCACGTCTTGATTGGCTTGCGATCGCCGCTCTCGTTCATCGCATCGAGCTTCTTCAAGAGATGCTCGTCAACGAAGGGGCCCTTTTTCAGACTGCGTGCCATGAATTAACTACGTGCCTTTCCTGAACGACGACGACGCACGATGAACTGCTGCGACGCCTTGGTCTTCTTACGGGTACGACGCTCCGGCTTGCCCCATGGCGACACCGCTGGGCGGCCACCCGAGGTCTTGCCTTCTCCACCACCGAGTGGGTGATCGACCGGGTTCATTGCAACACCGCGTGACTGCGGGCGCACACCCTTCCAACGGTTACGACCGGCCTTACCGATCTTCACCAATTCGTGCTCGGCGTTGCCGACTTCGCCGATGGTGGCGCGACAGTCGATGGGCACTCGACGCATTTCGGTGCTGGGCATGCGCAACGTGGCGAAATCGCCTTCCTTGGCAACCAACTGCACCGACATGCCGGCCGAACGCGCGATGCGTCCTCCCTGACCTGGGCGCATTTCTACGTTGTGCACCACGGTGCCGACCGGAACGTAGCGAAGCGGCAGAGCGTTACCGGGCTTGATGTCGGCGCGCTGACCGCTCTCCAAATGCTGACCAACCTCCACGCCCTTTGGCGCCAAGATGTAGGCCTTGGTTCCATCGAGATAGTGCAGCAATGCGATGCGGCACGTGCGATTGGGGTCGTATTCGATTGCTGCAACCTTGGCGCGCACTTCGTCCTTGCTGCGCTTCCAGTCGATGATGCGGTACTGCTGCTTGTGGCCGCCACCCTTGTGACGCGAGGTGATGCGTCCACCAGAGTTGCGACCACCGCGCTCCGGCTTGGAGGTGACGAGCGACTTCTCTGGGCGCGACTTGGTGATTTCCGAGAAGTCATGCGACGTCTGGAAGCGACGACCGCTGCTTGTGGGGCGACGTTTGCGAATGGCCATGGTTTACCTGATTAGTTCTCGAACAGCGGGATTTGTTGACCGGGAGCGAGGGTGACGATGGCCCGCTTGGCACCATCACGCACACCTACGCGATTCGTGCCACGCGTAATACGACGCTTGCCACGACGATTGAGAGTGTTCACCTTGACCACCTGCACATTGAAGATGCGCTGCACGGCGTCACGGATTTCCGGCTTGCTTGCCGATGGGTGCACCTCGAAGGTGTACACGCCGATGCTCGAGCCGGCATAGCTCTTCTCCGACACCACGGGGCGAAGGATCACGTCACGAGGATCTTTCACTTTGCACCTCCATTGGCGACGGGAAGGCTGTCTTGCGAGAAGACCACCCAGTCACTGCACAACACGTCGTAGGCGTTCAACTCGCTGGTGAGCACCACGTGCACATTGCCGAGGTTGCGCATGCTCTTTGCGGCATCGCTCGCGGCGGACTTCACTACAACGAGCACTTTGCCCGAAGTTCCGAGGGCTTCCAACGCTGCTGCGCCGGCTTTGGCGCTCGGCTTGTCGAACGACCACGCATCCACCACGACGACCTTGCCGTCCTTGGTGCGATCGGACAACGCCGAACGAAGCGCCAACTGCACCATTTTCTTTGGTGTGCGCTGGCCGTACTTGCGGGGAGTTGGGCCGAGGGTAACGGCGCCGCCCGAGAAGTGCGGTGCACGAATCGAACCTTGACGGGCATTACCCGTTCCCTTTTGGCTGAATGGCTTCTTGCCACCACCACTCACTTCGGCGCGACCCTTGGTGCTCTGGGTTCCTGCACGGCGATGTGCCAACTGCGCGGTTACCACTTGGTGCATCACCGCGATGTTGGGGACGATACCGAAGAAGTCATCCGGCAACTCCACGCTGGATGCGCTCTTGCCGCTGGCGTTCTTCATTGTGAGCTTGGCCATGATTATTTGCCACCCTTCACTGCGTCACGAACGATGACCACGCCACCGTTTGGTCCGGGTACGGCACCTTTCACGAGCAGCAAGTTGCGCTCGGAATCTGCCTGCACCACTTCGAGGTTGAGGATCGTTACTTGTTCGTGACCGAGGTGACCCGCCATGCGCATCCCGCGGAACACGCGACCCGGGAACGAACGCTGACCGATCGAGCCAGGAGCGCGGTGGTGCTTGTGGTTACCGTGTGCAGCGCCTTGACCTTGGAAGTTGTGGCGTTTCATACCACCAGCGAAACCCTTACCGCGACTTACCGCGGTGACATCGACGATTTCGCCCGCGGCGAGCTTGTCGACGCCGATTTCCTGACCGACTTCAAAGCCGTCGACGGAGTCGAGGCGCAGTTCCACCAAGCGGCGTCCTGGTGCCACGCCGTGTTTGGCGAAGTGGCCGGCTGCGGCCTTGTTGAGCTTCTTTTCGTCCTTCTGGCCGTACGTCACTTGCAGTGCGTTGTAGCCGTCGGATTCCTTCGTCTTCACCTGCACAATGCGCAGTGGCTCCACGCGCAACACGGTGACGGGCACGACACGACGGTCTTCTGTCCAGACTTGCGTCATGCCGACCTTTTCGCCGACGATCGCTTTCTGTGCCATGGTGAACCTTTTCTGCTTCGTTTCTGATGTGGGTATTCGTTGGTACTTTGCATTCGTTTTCACGAAAAAGCCCCGCTCGGCAAAGCCGGCGGAGCCCGAGATCGTTTTCGCTGTGAGGTACCTGACGAGTCAGGCGCACACAGACATCACTTGAGGAGTAGGAAACCCCGCTCCAAACGCGAGGGCTCACGCTATCGGGACTCCGTCGAGAACCACCCCGCGGGTTGAGGCTCAACCGTCGTCAAATAGCCGCCATGTGACAGCGGCCCGACACTGCACCGAGTGGCACCGGCCCAGCCCGGCTGGCAGTGGCACCGGCTCGTGCCAACTGAACAGGTGTTTGCCCCACCATCGATGCTGGGGCATGAGACCCCGTCGCGCGATCCGGACGCACGACCGAGACATTCTCACTCGCTGCTTGACCTCGACGCTCGCTCTGGCCGCGCGAGTCGCTAGTCGCGGGGACGAGCAACCAGCGTGGCGGTCAGCGTCAATCGCTCCCCGTCGCGCACCAACTCGATGGTGATGGAGTCGCCCGGACTGCGGTCACGAATCGCTGCCACCAATCCCGCTTGTCCGTTCACTGGTTCGCCGTCCACGGCCAACACGATGTCGCCCACCACGAAGCCGGCTTCTTGTGCCGGCGATCCGGCTTGCACGGTCGAGATGATCGAACCAACTCCCCCATCGACGCGCGGTTCGAGGCTCACACCAAGGAAACCCTCTTCGCGTGCATCACCCGAGGCTTGATTGCGTAACTGTTCGAGTACGGCCAACACCTCATCGACGGAAATGGCGAATCCAATGTTGTTGGCCGACGAGTTCGTGTCGCCACGTGCCACCGCGGTGTTGATACCCACCACCTCACCACGCATGTTCACCAGCGGTCCACCGGAATTTCCCGACGAAATCGCGGCATCGGTTTGAATCAGGCTGTTCAGTGCACCGGAATCCGTGAAGATCGTACGCCTCAGCGCCGAGACGATTCCCGTGGTGACGCTCGGTCCACCATCGAGCGCCAATGCGTAACCGATGGCAACGACCTGATCGCCGACGCGAACGCTGCCGGGCTTGGCAAAGGTTGCGGCGGTCAATCCGGTCGCATTCACCTTCAACAACGCCAAATCATTGCCGGAATCTGCTGCAACCACCTGCGCAATCACCGGCTCGGTGTCGCCTGCGAATCGCACACGTACTTCGCTGGCACCTTCCACGACGTGCGCGTTGGTGAGGATCTCTCCGCCACTCGTCACCACCACTCCGGTACCCGTTGCTTCACCTTCGGAGAATCCACCGTCGACGGAACTCGAGATGGTGACCACGCTGTTGGCCACACGTTGCGCTGCTTGTGCGACACCGGAGATGTCGGAGGCTTCGGCGTCCGACACCACTGGGGCAGCCGTGACTTGGGTGTACGGCTCGTTTGCACTCGATCCGGAGGACTCGTTCACTTGTGTCGCAATGACACCGCCGATGAATCCAGAAATCAGCGACAGCAATACGGCCAGTGCTGCGGTACGTGCGAGACCCGTCCGCGACGATCCGCTCTCGATCACCGACTCGTGTGGAGGGGGTGGCGGGAAGGGGAAACTCATAACTGAGTTCTACCTCTCCACGAATGGCGCCACCGGGTACTCCCCTGTGATTCTTGCCAACTTCTTACGCCGTACGGCGTTAGTTCATCTTGATTTCGATGTCGACGCCGGCGGCGATTTCGAGACGCTGCAAGGTCTCCACCGTTTTGGCGTTGGCATCAACAATGTCGATGAGGCGCTTATGAATGCGCATCTCGAAGTGCTCGCGAGAATCCTTGTCGACGTGAGGTCCACGGATCACCGTGTAACGGTGCTTGTCCGTGGGCAACGGAATCGGACCGCGGACCGTCGCGGCAGTGCGCACGACGGTTTCCACGATCTTCTTCGACTCGTTGTCGAGCACGACATGGTCGAACGCCTTCAGGCGGATACGAATCCCCTGTTTTTGCGCCATGATCGTGCCCTGTTCCTTCTCGTCGTTACTTCAGGATCTTCGTGACGCGACCGGCACCAACGGTGCGGCCACCTTCGCGGATGGCAAAGCGCAAGCCTTCGTCCATGGCGATCGGCTTGCCGAGCTCCACCGTCATGACGACGTTGTCACCAGGCATCACCATCTCGGTACCGGCCGGCAACTGGATGGTGCCAGTCACGTCGGTGGTACGGAAGAAGAACTGCGGACGGTAGTTGTTGAAGAACGGCTTGTGACGGCCACCCTCTTCCTTCTTCAGAACGTAGACCTGTCCTTCGAAGTTGGTGTGTGGGGTGATCGAGCCCGGCTTGCAGAGCACCTGACCGCGCTCCACATCTTCCTTCTTCGTACCGCGCAACAATGCACCGATGTTGTCACCGGCTTGACCTTCGTCGAGCAACTTGCGGAACATTTCCACACCGGTGCAGACGGTCTTTTGCGTGTCACGCAGACCGACGATTTCGATTTCGTCGCCGGTGTTGACCTTGCCCTGCTCCACCTTGCCGGTGACGACGGTGCCACGACCAGTGATCGTGAACACGTCTTCGATTGGCATGAGGAATGGCTTGTCGAGTTCACGCTTTGGCTGCGGGATGTAGTCGTCGCAGGCCTTCATGAGCTCCATGATCTTTTCTTGCCAGGCGGCATCGCCCTCGAGTGCCTTCAGGGCCGACACGCGCACCACTGGCACGTCCTTACCCGGGAACTCGTACGAGGTGAGCAGGTCGCGGATTTCTTCTTCCACGAGACCGAGCATGTCCTCGTCGTCCACCATGTCGGCCTTGTTCAAGGCGACCACGATGTACGGCACGCCGACCTGACGGGCAAGCAGCACGTGCTCGCGAGTCTGTGGCATTGGGCCGTCGGTTGCTGCAACCACGAGGATTGCGCCGTCGACCTGAGCAGCACCGGTGATCATGTTCTTGATGTAGTCGGCGTGACCTGGCATGTCGACGTGTGCATAGTGACGGTTCTCCGTCTCGTACTCAATGTGAGCGATCGAGATGGTGATACCGCGCGCCTTCTCTTCGGGCGCCTTGTCGATCTGGTCGAACGGTGTGTACTCGGCGAGACCCTTGTCGGCGAGCGTCTTGGAGATCGCTGCGGTCAGTGTGGTCTTGCCGTGGTCAATGTGGCCCATCGTGCCGATGTTGACGTGGGGCTTGTTGCGCTCGAACTTGCCTTTCGACATGTTGATTTCTCTCCTCTTGTAGCTGTTTCTTTATTGAGACCTGAAATTGCTATTCCCCGCGCACCCGCTTGACAATCTCTTGCGAGATGGCCTCTGGTACCTGCTGGTACGAGTGGAATTGCATCGTGTACGTTGCTCGCCCTTGGGTGCGAGAACGCAAATCTGTACTGTATCCGAACATTTCCGAAAGCGGAACCTGCGCACGCACGTTTTGGAAGTTTCCGTTGGCTTCCATGCCTTCGATACGTCCACGGCGGCTGGAAAGGTCGCCAATGACGTCACCCATGTGGTTTTCCGGGGTCACTACTTCCACGGCCATGATGGGCTCCAAGAGCACCGGCTTGGCCATTCCGGCGGCCTTCTTGAACGCCATCTGACCGGCGATCTTGAATGCCATTTCGTTGGAGTCGACGTCGTGGTACTGACCATCGACGAGGCTCACCTTGACGTCCACCGTCGGATATCCCGCGAGCACACCGTTGTCGAGTGCCGCCTGAATGCCTTGGTTGGTCGGCTGAATGAACTCGCGTGGGATACGACCGCCCTTGATGTCGTCGACGAACTCGTACCCCTTGCCGGGGTTCGGCTCGACCGTGATTTTCACGACGGCGAACTGACCGGAACCACCCGACTGCTTGATGTGGCGGTACTCCACCGTGTCGACGGTCTTGGTGACGGTTTCGCGGTATGCCACTTGCGGCTTACCCACCGTGGCATCCACGTTGAATTCGCGCTGCATGCGGTCGACGAGAATTTCCAGGTGCAACTCGCCCATGCCTGAGATCACGGTCTGGCCGGTCTCGTGGTCGGTACGAACACGGAACGTTGGGTCTTCGTCGGACAGCGACTTGAGCGCCTTGCCCAACTTGTCCTGGTCGTTCTTGGTCTTTGGCTCGATTGCCACGTGGATGACGGGATCCGGGAAGATCATGCGCTCGAGAATGATCGGATTGTCGCGGTCGCAGAGCGTGTCACCGGTGGTGACTTCCTTGAAGCCCAGACCGGCCACGATGTCACCTGCGCGCGCTACGTCGATGTCTTCACGCTGATTTGCATGCATCAACAACAAACGGCCGACGCGCTCACGCTTTTCCTTCACGGAGTTGTACAACTCTTCACCCTTGGCGATCTTGCCGGAGTACACACGGAAGTAGGTGAGCTTGCCGAACGGGTCGGCAACGATCTTGAACGCCAACGCAGCGAAGGGAGCATTCTCGTTCGCCTCGCGCGAAATCTGTTCGTCGCCCTTCAGGTTGGTGCCTTCTGCGGCGGGAATGTCGAGAGGTGATGGCAGGTAGTCCACGACGGCATCAAGCATCTGCTGCACGCCCTTGTTCTTGAATGCCGAACCGCACAACACCGGCACGAAGCTGAACGCAAGGGTCCCGGCGCGAATTGCAGTGCGCAAATCCTCTTCACTCAGATCGCCGTTGGCGAGATAGCGCTCCATGATGGCTTCGTTCTCGCCTGCGGCAAGTTCAAGCAGTTCCGCGCGGTATTGCTTGGCCTTCTCGACGTACTCGGCAGGAATGTCGGCTTCGAAATACTTGGAGTCCTTGTCGTCACCATCCCACTGAATGGACTTCATCTTGACGATGTCGATGATGCCGCGGTACTCCTGCTCGCCACCAAGTGGCAAATGGATGACGGCCGGAACGCTCTGCAAGCGTTCCTTGATCATGTCGACGGTGCGGTAGAAGTTCGCGCCGGTGCGGTCCATCTTGTTGACGAAGCACAAGCGAGGAACGCGGTACTTGTTGGCCTGACGCCACACGGTTTCGGTTTGCGGCTCGACACCGGCAACCGAGTCGAACACGGCCACTGCCCCGTCGAGAACGCGCAATGAGCGCTCCACTTCGATGGTGAAGTCCACGTGACCTGGTGTGTCGATGATGTTGATGCGATGATCACGCCAAAATGCAGTGGTTGCGGCAGCGGTGATGGTGATTCCGCGCTCTTGTTCCTGGGCCATGTGGTCCATGATCGCTGCACCTTCGTGCACTTCACCGATCTTGTAGGTCTTGCCGGTGTAGTAGAGCACGCGCTCGGTGGTGGTGGTTTTGCCGGCGTCGATGTGCGCCATGATGCCGATGTTGCGGTAGCGCTCGAGTGGGAACTCTCTTTCAGACATGGGGGAATACTCCGTGCGTTGACTAGTCGGGGTGAGCGGATTACCAGCGGTAGTGCGCGAATGCTTTGTTGGCTTCCGCCATCTTCTGCATGTCTTCGCGCTTCTTCATTGATGCACCGACGCCATTGGAGGCATCGAGCAGTTCATTGGCCAAGCATTCGGCCATGGTCTTTTCGCGGCGATCGCGCGCGTTGTCGACCACCCAGCGAATGGCCAGCGTCATCGAACGACGTGGCTTCACTTCGACGGGAACCTGGTACGTGGCACCACCGACACGGCGGCTGCGCACTTCGAGTGGTGGCTTCACGTTGTCGATGGCGCGCTTCAGCGTGGCGATGGGCTCACTGCTGGTCTTCTGTTCGATCAGCTTGAGTGCGCCGTAGACGATTTGTTCGGCGGTGCTCTTCTTGCCGTGCAACATGACCTTGTTGACGATTTGCGTCACCAAGGTGGACTGGTGAACCGGGTCGGGCAACAATTCACTTCGGAGTGCGGGACCTTTGCGTGTCATGGTGTGCCTACTTTGCTCGTTTTGCGCCGTAACGGCTGCGCGCCTGCTTACGGTCCTTAACTCCGGATGCATCGAGTGCACCACGGATGATCTTGTAGCGAACGCCGGGCAGGTCGCGTACACGACCGCCACGCACCAACACGATCGAGTGTTCCTGCAAGTTGTGTCCTTCACCCGGGATATAGGCGGTGACTTCGATACCGCTCGTGAGACGAACGCGGGCGACCTTGCGCAGCGCGGAGTTTGGCTTCTTCGGGGTGGTGGTGAACACGCGCGTGCAGACACCGCGGCGTTGCGGGGACCCCTTCAGCGCAGGCGTCTTGGTCTTTGACGACTTCGAGCTGCGACCTTGGCGGATCAGCTGTTGGATTGTGGGCACGCGAACCGATGGCTTTCTTTTGTAGGAATGGCTAGAGCGACTTTCACCCAGCCGATACCGCCCAGTCGGGCAGTGATCAGCGAGCGCTACAGCCTATGGGGAGGCCCACAACCTCGCCAACCCCCTCCCCGGACTTTCGGGCGTAGGCGTGTGGCGCTGGATGGCGTTGGTGCGTGGCGCTAGTTGGCGTCGTCGGCGGACGAGTCCGCATCGGCACTGCGATCCATCACGCCCACCCCCATCACGGCCTGGAAGTCGCTGGCATCCGCCGCCGTCGATGACGAGCGAGTAGTAGCCGCAAACTTCGCCGGATCGACTTCGACGCCTTCGTCACCCTCGGTGCTGTGCGATTGTGGGCGCACATAACCCGGGTAGTCGATGCCGAAGAGGTTGTAGGAGTCCATACCCGTACCGGCGGGGATGACCTTGCCGATGATGATGTTCTCCTTCAAACCAATCAGCGAGTCGCTGCGTGCGTCGATGGCTGCCTCGGTCAACACGCGAGTGGTTTCCTGGAACGATGCCGCCGACAACCACGAGTCCGTGGAAATTGCCGCCTTGGTGATACCCATGAGTTCCGGGCGACCTTCGGCGGTGCGCTTACCTTCCTTGGCCAAACGCTCGTTGGCTTCACGGAGCAGACGTGCATCGATGCGTTCACCCGGGAGGAATGCAGTGTCACCCGGATCTTGCACGATGTAACGACGGGTCATCTGTCGAAGGATCAACTCGATGTGCTTGTCGTGGATTGCCACGCCTTGGTCGCGGTACACGCGCTGCACTTCGTCGACGAGATAGGTCTGAGCATCGCGGATACCGCTGATTTCCAACAGTTCCTTCGGATCGATCGGACCATCCGTAAGCAACTGACCGGCCACGACCGAGTCGCCGTCCTTGACCTTCAACTTGCTGCCCACCGGCAACACGGTGGTGACTTCGGCACCACTGTCGTCGATCACGTTGACTTGCAGACCCTTGCTGTCGTCTTCGCCGATGCGCACCACGCCCGTGGCGCGAGCCAAGAAGGCCGAGCCGCGTGGGTGACGTGCTTCGAACAATTCCACGACGCGTGGCAAGCCACCAGCGATGTCCTTACCAGCCACACCACCGGTGTGGAAGGTACGCATCGTGAGCTGGGTTCCTGGTTCACCAATCGACTGGGCTGCAATCACGCCGACTGCCTCGCCGAGTTCGATCTCGTTACCGGTTGCCAGTGAACGGCCGTAGCACTTTGCGCAGATGCCGTTCTTCGACTCGCAGGTGAGCACCGAACGCACGCGTACACGCGTGATCTTTTCGTCATCACGCAGCATGGCCAATTCGCGGTCACCAACGATGCTGTTGCGTGGCAACACGGTGCCGTCGCTCAGCGTTACATCGGTGTGCAACGTTCGGCCGAAGAGACGAGTCTCCAACCAGTTGCGCTTGCTCGAAGTGTCCGGCTGCACGTCTTCCACCCAGATGCCCTGGCTGGTGCCGCAATCCTCTTCGCGAACGATGAGTTCCTGCGCCACGTCGTGCAAACGACGGGTGAGATAACCCGAGTCGGCGGTACGCAAGGCGGTGTCCACCAAGCCCTTGCGTGCACCAGGAGTTGCGATGAAGTACTCCAGCGTTGCCAAACCTTCGCGGAAGTTGCTCTTGATCGGACGTGGAATCATGTCACCACGAGGGTTGGCCACGAGACCGCGCATACCGGCGATCTGACGTAGCTGGGTCATGTTTCCGCGAGCGCCAGAACCCACCATCATGTCGATGGGGTTGAACTTGTCGTTCTTGAACGCCTGTTGCATCGCGCCCATGACTTCGTTGGTGGCGTCCGACCAGATGCGCACTTCTTGTTGACGGCGCTCTTGGTCGGTGATGATGCCGCGACGGAACTGTGTTTCCACCTTCTCGGCTTTGTCTTCGTAGCCTTCGAGAATCTTGGCCTTTTCCGTCGGCGCCTTGATGTCGTCGATCGAGAAGGTGAGACCGCTCTTGCTCGCGTAGCGGTAGCACAACGACTTGATGCGATCGAGTGCCACGGCAACGACGGACTTCGGATAGTGGTCGCTCAAGCGCTCCACGATTTCGGCCAGCGCAGCCTTGCCCAATGCCTTGTCGATGTGACCGAATCGCTCGACGTAGCCCTCAGGCAACGCCTCTTCGAGAATCAGTCGGCCTGGTGTGGTGGTCAGCGGCTTCTTCACCGTCGAGCCGTACCACACGATGGATGAGTGCAGCGTCACGATGTTGCCATCGAGCGCGTTGACCAACTCCGACATCGTTCGGTAGGCGCGGCCTTCACCCTCGCGACCATCGATCTGTTGGGTGAGGTAGTAACCACCGATGATGAGGTCCTGGTTCGGTGCCACGATCGGGCGACCCGATGCCGGCGACAACAGGTTGTTGGCCGACAACATGAGCACGCGTGCTTCGGCTTGTGCTTCCACCGACAACGGCAAGTGCACGGCCATTTGGTCGCCGTCGAAGTCGGCGTTGAATGCGGTGCACACCAGTGGGTGCAGGTGAATGGCCTTACCTTCCACCAGCTGCGGTTCGAAGGCTTGAATACCGAGACGGTGCAGGGTTGGTGCGCGGTTGAGCAACACGGGGTGCTCTTTGATGACTTCTTCGAGCACGTCCCAGACGAGTGGGTGACGACGCTCGACCATGCGCTTTGCGCTCTTGATGTTCTGGGCCAAACCGCGATCGTCGAGCTTGCGCATCACGAACGGCTTGAACAACTCCAATGCCATCAACTTGGGCAAACCACACTGGTGCAAACGCAGCGTTGGTCCGGCGACGATGACGGAACGACCCGAGTAGTCCACGCGCTTGCCGAGCAGGTTCTGGCGGAATCGACCCTGCTTACCCTTCAACATGTCCGACAGTGACTTGAGCGGACGGTTGCCCGCGCCGGTCACCGGACGGCCACGACGGCCGTTGTCGAACAACGCATCGGCGGCTTCTTGCAGCATGCGGCGCTCGTTGTTGAGAATGATTTCCGGCGTTGCCAACTCCAACAAACGCTGGAGGCGGTTGTTGCGGTTGATGAGACGGCGATACAGGTCGTTCAAGTCGCTGGTGGCGAAACGACCACCATCGAGCTGCACCATCGGACGCAGATCCGGTGGAATCACCGGAATGGCATCGAGAATCATCGCCTTCGGATCGTTGACCAAGCGGCCGTTGTCGTCGCGCTTGTTGAACGAAGCAACGATCTTCAATCGCTTGATCGCCTTCGTCTTGCGCTGTGCCGACAGGGGCTTGCCCTTGTAGCCGTTGGCGATGGCGTCGCGCAGTTCGATTTCGTCCTGGTGGAAGTCCAACGTGTCGATGAGCGCCTTGATTGCCTCCGCACCGGTACCACCGTTGAAGTAGTCCGAGTAACGATCGACCAATTCACGCCAGAGGTTCTCATCGTCGATGATCATGCGCGGGTACAAATCACCCAACGTGGTCCACGCGCGATCGAGCAAGTCGATTTCATCGTTGCTGGTCTTCACCAACGACTCGAGGTCCTTCTCGATCTGCTTCTGACGATTCTTGATTTCGGTGTCCTTGGCGCCATCGGCCGCAAGCTGTGCGAGCTCGGCCTCGGCATCCTTCTGGCGCTGCTTCACGAACGCATCGCGACGCTTGGCAATTTCGGCCTTGTCCTCGAGGTATTCCTTCTCCAACTCGGGCAACATCTCGTGCAACTCATCGGTCTTCACCGAGCTGACGAGCCAGGCGGACAAGTAGATGACCTTCTCCAACTGCTTGGCCTTCATTTCGTCGCGTGGCTCCAGACCGCTGAGCAGATAGGCCAACCACGAACGCGTGCCCTTCAGGTACCAAATGTGCACCACGGGGGCGGCCAACTCGATGTGGCCCATGCGATCGCGGCGTACGCGCGAACGAGTTACTTCCACACCGCACTTGTCGCAGATGATGCCCTTGAACTTGACGCGCTTGTACTTGCCACAGGCACATTCGAAGTCGCGGGTTGGTCCGAAGATCTTCTCGCAGAACAATCCATCACGCTCCGGACGCAGCGTGCGGTAGTTGATGGTCTCGGGCTTCTTTACCTCGCCAAAGGACCACGAGCGAATGTCATCGGCCGTTGCCAGCCCGATGCGCATCTGACGGAAGTCGTTGACTTCCGTTGCTGGAACTACTGCTGGTGCTGCGATGTCGGTCATTGTCGTCGTGATCCTTCTCGTTAGAACGTGTTCTGGCGCAGACGATCGTCGGCGTCAGAACCGCGCTCGGGGCGGGTGAGGTTGATACCAAGTTCTTTTTGGGTCTTGTAGATGTCGTCGTCGAGATCGGCCAGTTCCACTGGACGTCCGTCTTCGCGCAACACTTCGACGTCGAGACACAAGGCCTTCATTTCCTTCATGAGCACCTTGAAGCTCTCTGGAACGCCCGGCTCCGGCAGGTTGGAACCCTTCACGATGGACTCGTACACGTGCACGCGTCCGAAGACGTCGTCACTCTTCAGCGTGAGGATTTCCTGCAAGCAATACGCGGCACCATAGGCCTCGAGCGCCCACACTTCCATCTCACCGAAGCGCTGACCACCGAACTGTGCCTTACCACCGAGTGGCTGCTGCGTGATCATCGAGTACGGGCCAGTCGAACGAGCGTGGATCTTGTCGTCCACCAAGTGGTGCAACTTGAGCATGTACATGTAGCCGACGGTGACGGGGCTGTCGTAGTACTCCCCTGTTCGGCCGTTGCGCAGGCGCACTTTGCCGTCGGTGCCAACGAGACGCTGACCATCGACGCTCTCCGGGTTCACCGAGCCGAGCACTTGCTGGATCGTGGGGTGCTCGTACGTTGGCGACGTTTCGTCCCAACGTGCACCGTCGAACACCGGTGTCGCTACGTACACCGATGGCTTCGTCACGGGACGAGTCTTGGTTTCCGTGCCACGCAGCGGAGCATCGCCTACGGCCTTGCCGGTGGTGGGATCGACCCAACCCCAACGTGCGCCGTAGCCAAGGTGTGCTTCGAGCACCTGACCGATGTTCATTCGGCTAGGTACGCCGAGTGGGTTCAAGATGATGTCGACTGGCGTACCGTCGTCCAAGTACGGCATGTCCTCGACCGGAAGGATCTTGGAGATGACGCCCTTGTTGCCGTGACGACCGGCGAGCTTGTCGCCGACGCTGATCTTGCGCTTCTGCGCAACGTACACGCGCACCAGTTCGTTGACGCCCGGTGGCAATTCGTCGCCGTCGGAGCCGTCATCCTTTACGCGCTGCAACACCTCGATGTTGATGACCTTGCCGGTTTCACCGTGCGGCACATTCAAGCTGGTGTTGCGTACTTCGCGGGCCTTCTCACCGAAGATGGCGCGCAAGAGGCGCTCTTCCGGGGTGAGTTCGGTTTCGCCCTTCGGGCTGACCTTGCCAACGAGTACGTCGCCTGGCGCCACATCGGCACCAACACGAATGATTCCCTTGTCGTCCAAGTCCGCGACGATGTCTTCGGACAAGTTCGGAATGTCACGGGTGATTTCTTCGGGTCCGAGCTTGGTATCTCGTGAGTCGACTTCGTGTTCTTTCACGTGAATCGACGTGAGCACGTCTTCCTTCACGAGACGCTCGGAGATGATGATGGCGTCTTCGTAGTTGTAGCCCTCCCATGGCATGAGTGCCACGAGCAAGTTCTTGCCGAGCGCCAATTCACCTTGGTCGGTGCTTGGGCCATCGGCGAGCAGGTCGCCCTTCTTCACTTTCTGGCCTTCGCGCACGCGCGGCAATTGGTTGATGGTGGTGTCTTGGTTCGAACGACGGAACTTCACGAGGATGTGCTCGTGGTCCTTCTTCGGCAGGTTTTCGTAACGCACGACGATGCGATCGCCGGTAACGGTTTCGACGACACCGTCGTCCTTGGCCAGCAGCAAGTCCGCTCCGTCACGTGCGGCGCGACCTTCCACGCCGGTGCCGACGAACGGCGCTTCGGCACGGATGAGTGGCACTGCCTGACGCTGCATGTTCGCACCCATCAAGGCGCGGTTGGCGTCGTCGTGTTCGAGGAACGGAATGAGTGACGTTGCAACCGACACGATCTGACGTGGTGACACGTCGATGAAGTCGACCTGCTCCGGAGCGACGAGCGCCAAGTCGGTGGTGGATCCGAAGAACGACTCGGCTTCGAGCATCTTCTTCAGGTCTTCCAGCGTTGCCGCCTGGGGTGAACGACGCACGAGCACGCGCTCATCGACGAACGAACCGTCCTTGTTGAGGGCGGTGTTCGCCTCGGCGATGACGTATTCCTCTTCTTCGTCGGCGGCCATGTATCGCACTTCGTCGGTGACGCGACCGTTCTTCACTCGGCGGTACGGCGTTTCGATGAAACCGAACGGGTTGATCTTGGCGTAGGTGGCAAGCGCACCCTGCAGACCGATGTTCGGGCCTTCAGGCGTCTCGATCGGGCACATGCGGCCGTAGTGCGAGAAGTGCACGTCGCGAACTTCGAAGCCGGCGCGCTCACGCGACAAACCACCGGGTCCGAGAGCGGACAAACGACGGCGGTGGGTGAGGCCCGACAGCGCGTTGGTTTGGTCCATGAACTGCGACAACTGTGAGGAGTTGAAGAACTCCTTGATTGCACCCACGAGCGGACGCACGTTGATGAGAGTCAACGGCGAAATGCCGTCCTGGTCCTGCGAACTCATGCGCTCGCGAACCACGCGCTCCATGCGCGACAGGCCAATGCGGACCTGATTTTGGATCAACTCACCCACCGGACGCACGCGACGGTTGGCGAAGTGGTCCTGGTCGTCGAGGCGGTAACCCGGCTCCTGCTTCACGAGGTGCAACAGATAGGTGATGGTGGCGAGCACTTCGCTACGAGTAAGTACCGTTTGTGAGTCGCTCGGAATGTCGATTTGACCGAGTTCGTTGCCAACCTTCAAACCGAACAAGTCGGCAAGTTTGCGAACCTCCGGACCAATCTTGCGGTTGAGCTTGTAGCGACCGACGCGCGAGGTGTCGTAACGACGCGACTCGAAGAACGCACCTTCGAAGTTGATGCGTGCAGTGTCGACCGTTGCCGGCTCGCTCGGACGCGTACGACGCATGATCTCCACCATTGCTTCGTCGCGGCTCGGCGCGATGTGCTTTTCACGCAACCACTGCTCTTCCAAGAAGTCGAAGTACTTGACGAAGCGCTCAAGGAAACCAGGCGCATTCTGTTCGTCGTAACCAAGTGCACGAAGGATGAGGAAGATGCTGAGACGACGCTTGCGGGCAATTCGCGCACCCGCCGTTGGGTTCTTGCCCGGCTTGTGCTCGACGTCGAACTCCAACCACTCACCGCGCTGCGGGTGGATGGTGCCCTTCACCAACTGATGCTTGGCCAGGTTGCGGAGGCGGTAGCGCTCTCCCGCTTCGAAGATCACGCCAGGCGAACGCACCAGCTGCGACACGATGACCTTTTCGATGCCGTTCACGAGGAACGTGCCGCGTTCGGTCATCTTCGGGAACTCGCCGATGTAGACGACCTGTTCCTTGATTTCACCCGTATCGCGGTTGGAGAAACGCGCCTTCACGAATCGCGACACCGCGTAGGTGTGGTGCTTGATGCGGCATTCGGTTTCTGTGAACTTTGGTCCCGGCGTCAGTTCGCGATCATCCGGATCGAACTCCAACTCGAGTTGAAGTTCGCCGGCAGTCGTCTTGATCGGCGAAATGTCGGCAAACACGTCGCGGAGTCCGTCGCGCATGAACCACTCGAAACTGTCCTTCTGCACCGCCAACAGGTCGGGCATTTCCAAAATTTCTTCGAGTGACGCGAACGTATAACGTTCGCGTGCGGCGGCGCGAGACGGCACGAGATACGACTCCTACTTGCTTGCGGGTTGACTTTCGGGGACTAACGAATTGCGACGAAGTGATGTGGGCGGGTCGCCAATGCGCGACCGCCGAGCCTCTGTGGAGAGGTTTGGCGGGGGCGTCGCACGGCGACTCGCCACGCTACCGACGGACGTCCCACTTTCCACCCGACAGTGCCGTCGGGTGGCGGGGCGGGACCCGTTCTGGCGGGTTAGGCCAGTTCGACGGTGGCGCCGACTTCTTCGAGCTTGGCCTTCGCCTTGTTGGCGTCGTCCTTGCTCACCTTTTCCATGATCGGCTTCGGTGCGCCATCGACAAGCTCTTTGGCTTCCTTCAGACCGAGGTTGGTCAATTCGCGAACGACCTTGATGACCTGGATGGGCTGGCCACCCTTGTCCTTCAAGATGACGGAGAACTCGTCCTTGTCCTCTGCGGCAGCGGCTGGGGCTGCTCCGCCACCGGCGGCAGCGACGGCTACGGGAGCGGCGGCGGTTACGCCGAACTTCTCCTCGAACGCGTCGAGCAGTTCCTTCAGTTCCAACACGGTGAGGGCTGCGATCCCGTCGAGGATCTGGTCCTTGGTGAGTGACATGTGTATTTCCTCTTTCTTTCTTGGTTACCTGTGGTGATTACGTGTATTCGATCCGTGGTGATGGCGTTGCTTCCCTGCCGCGAGGCAGTTCGCTACGCCGCTTCCTTTTGCTCCACGAGCGCCTTCAAGCCGTAAGCGGCCTTACGCGGCAACGCAGAGAGCATGTAGGCGGTGTTGGCCATCGGGGCCTTGAGCAAACCAGCGAGCTTGGCCAGCATGACTTCGCGCGATGGCAGGTCGGCAAGCGCCTTCAATCCCTTGGCGTCCACGGCCTTGCCGTCGACGACCGCGCCGGTGAGTTTGAGTTCTTTGTTCTCTTTGGCGAAATCACGCAACGCCTTGGCCACTGCCGACACTTCACCGGAAACGAAGGTGATGGCAACCGGTCCACCGACCATGCTCTCCACTGCTGCCATCTCTCCGTCGCGAGCGGCAATCTTCACGAGCGTGTTCTTGTACACCTTGTACTCGGCGCCAAGTGGGCGCAGCGTACGGCGCAACGTTGCGAGTGCTCCCACGGTCAAACCGCGGTATTCGGAGACGATCACGGAATTCGAAGCGGCGAACTTCTCGCGAACTTCGGCGACGACGGCTGCCTTTTCGGCGCGTGCTGTTGACATGTGATTTCCTTCCTCGTGTGGCCAGGTTTCCCCGATTATTCACCCGAGTGGGTGAACCACATTTCTTTGGTTGGTAACGCGAAGGGCACGCTATCGGCGAAACTCGCCGGTTCGCTACCCCGCTTCGGACTATGCCGACTCGACCACGCTGGGGTCGATGCGAACACCGGGGCTCATCGTGGACGACAACGTGATGCGCTTCAAGTAGCGGCCCTTGGCTGCCGACGGCTTGGCGCGAACCAATTCGTCCAACACTGCCTTCACGTTGGCCACCAGGGCGGGCACTTCGAAACTGGCCTTACCCACTGGAACGTGCACGTTGCCGTAACGATCGGTTCGGTACTCCACTTTTCCGCCCTTGAACTCACTCACTGCACGAGCCACATCGGTGGTCACGGTGCCGGTCTTGGGGTTAGGCATCAAACCACGTGGTCCCAATGCGCGACCGAGCTTTCCGACCATCGGCATGAGATCAGGCGTGGCAATGATGATGTCGAAGTTCATGTTGCCTTTTTCGATGTCGGCAGCGAGATCGTCGGCGCCGACGACATCGGCCCCTGCGTCGCGCGCCAACTTGGCGTTGTCACCCTGAGCAAACACGGCAACGCGAACGGACTTGCCCGTTCCCGATGGCATGGAGACGGTACCGCGAATGGTCTGCTCACTCTTCTTGGTGTCGAGACCCAAACGAACGGCAACATCGACGGTTTCGTCGAACTTGGCCTTGGCCATCGACTTCACCTTGGTGACGGCGGCAGTGAGATCGTGCAACTCATCGCGATTCAGGCCCGTGGCCGACGCGACGTATTTCTTTCCTCGGTGATTTTCCCTGGCCATAAAGCCTCCCTCGTGGTAATGCCCGCCGGACGAGGTGGTACCGACGAAGCCGTTGTTAGGTCCCCGACGCTATCGGCGTCGGATTCGTTGTCGTCACGCCGATGGACGCGACCCTGCCGCACTCCCCTTATGGGGTGACTGTCAAACCCATGCTCCGAGCAGTGCCGCGCACTTGCTGCTTGGCAGCTTCGAGGTCGTTGGCGTTGAGGTCGGGCATCTTGCGCTTGGCGACTTCCTCGATGTCCTTCTCGCTCACCGAACCAGCAACTTCCTTGCCGGGGTTCGAGGCGGCTTTTTCAATCTTGGCCTTCTCGCGCAACAACACCGGTGTTGGTGGTGTCTTCAACTTGAATTCGAACGAACGGTCGTCGAAGATGGTGATTTCTACAGGGATAACGGTGCCCACTTGGCTCTCCGTCGCAGCGTTGTACTGTTTCACGAACTCCATGATCTGAATGCCGTGTGGTCCGAGTGCGGTACCTACCGGTGGAGCCGGTGTGGCCTTTCCTGCCGGGATTTGGATCTTGACGATCGCAGAAACTTCCTTCTTTGCCATGATGAGCGTTGTCCTTCCTGGATGAAATCGTGAATGTTTACGTGGGTGATTAGAGCTTTGCGACTTGACCGAAGTCCATCTCGACCAACGTGTCGCGACCGAAGATGTTGACGAGCACCTTCAACTTCATGTGGTCGGCGTTGATCTCGGCGATTTGTCCCTGGAAGTCGGCGAATGGGCCTTCCTTCACACGCACTGCCTCGCCCACTTCGTAGTCGAGCTTCGGTGCCTTGCGCTTCGGCTGCACTTCGCCCTCTTCCTTCGGGGCAAAGAAGTGCAACACTTCTTTCTTCGACAACGGAGCAGGACGCTGGCCGCGCTGGTTTTGTCCGACGAATCCGGTGATTCCCGGCGTCTGGCGGATGCACAACCACGACTCGTCGTCGAGTTCACAACGAACGAGGATGTAGCCGGGGAACATCTTCTTCTGCACGGTTTGCTTGCGACCGTTCTTGAATTCCACGACATCTTCCATCGGAATGACGATCTCGTACACCTTGTGCTCGAGGTGCATCGACTGCACGCGAGCGTTCATGGCTTGTTCGGCCTTCTTCTCGTAGCCGGACTGACTATGCACGACGTACCACTTGCCCGGACGCAACCAAGGACGTTCGATGACTTCCTCTTCGCCGCCTTCGGAGGTGAGGTCGAACTCGGAGTCGACGAGTGATTCGGTGGTGTTGTCAGTGTTCATAGTTATTTAGTCCTTGTAGAGCCAGCCTGAGAGAATGCCGAACAGCGAATCAAGTCCGAAGACGTACGTGGTCACGATGACCACCGCGACCAGCACGATGATCGAGTACCGACGCACCTCCGGCCACTTTGGCCACGACACTTTTCGCATCTCGTCGCGAACTTCGCGAATGTATTGGAATGCACCGACTCGCTCACGTGCCTGCGTGGGCGCAACGGGCTGACGCACGGGTGCACCCTGCTCGTTGACCGCGCCCATGCGTCGCATGGCACGCTTCTGCTGTCGGTTGAGATCCATTGACATACGGGTTGCAAAGGCTATCGGGACGATCGGTACTGTCGCCCCGGCATTGCGCGTAACCGCCCCCTCACATCGAGGATTTGTCTCAGGAGACGGCGCGATGCCTCAGCAGCCGTCGTACGTGTCTTGCAGGGCAGGAGGGACTTGAACCCCCGACCGTCGGTTTTGGAGACCGATGCTCTACCAACTGAGCTACTGCCCTCTGGATTCCGTGCTGGGCAGGCTACCAATGACTTCTGCAAAGGATCCTTCCTGCACGATGCGACCTGCCTCAAGGCGAATCAGTCGGTTGCAGTACGCGAGCGTCGAAGTGCGGTGTGCGACCACGATCAAGGTGTGGTCATGGGCGATCTCGCGGAATGACTCCACGATTTCACGCTCGGTATCGGCATCGAGGGCGGAGGTGGCTTCATCCAAGACGATGACTTCAGGATTGCCGTACAGCGCACGAGCAATTCCCAGGCGTTGGCGCTGACCTCCGGAGAGTCGAACCCCGCGCTCTCCCACCACGGTGTCCAAACCTTCTGGCAGAGTCTGAACGAACTCCCACAGATTCGCCAACCGCAGGGCTTTTTCGACATCGGCGTTGCTGATCTCCTTTTCACTTAGTCCGAATGCCACGTTGCGACGAATGGTGGTGTCCATCAAGTACACGTGTTGGGGCACGTACCCAATGCGGTCCTGCCAGTACCGGCGATCCATACTGATGTCGCGGCCGTTCACCGTGATGGTGCCAGTTTTCGGCGCCAATATGCCAATGAGGAGGTCGACGAGTGTGCTTTTGCCAGAGCCACTCGCACCGATGATGCCAACGGACTCCCCCGCTGTGATTCGCAACGAGGCGAGATCCGTCACGAGGGTCTCGGTGTTTGGGTAGCTATACGTTAGGTTACTGATCTCGAGGCTCTGGAATTTGTCCGTTGGACGAGCACGATTTGTTGAGACTTCCTGCTGCGGCAGTGAGAGTCCTTCGACGGCTCCCTCGATTCCCGCACGCCCGAAAGAAAGTTGTTGCACCGACTGAATGATGCGGTTTACAGAAGGCAGCATTCTGAACGCCACGACACCGAACAAGGCAATGATCAGAGTCGCATCTTGGAGGTTTCCGTCACCGAGTGTTGCAACGACAACCAGGAGTGCAACACCACCCACCGCGACGACTTCAAAGATGGCTCGAGGAACGCTCTGCAGCACACTGAAGAGATAGAACGACCGGGCAGCTTGGTACAGACTGCTGCGGTGCGTGTCCACCACCTCACGATCTCGACCAAAGAGCTTGATTTCTTTGACCCCACCGAATCCCCCGAGGAGCGCCTCCATCAAAACACCCTTGTGATGAATGCGAACTGAACCTAATTGCTTTGTCCGAATTTTCGACACCGAAAAGATCCAATAGCTACTCGCTGCAAATACTCCGATCAGAATCGCCGTACTGAACGGTTGAACCAGAACGAGAACCGCCAAGAGACCGACACCCGTAACCGCATCTGTGATCAGTAGCAGAATCGGAGCGACTCCACTGCTCGCAACAGCCGAAGAATACTCCTGGACGTTTCTCACCAACATCGACGAGGAGTTCGTGAGATGGAACTCGTACGGTTGCCGTAGGTACGTTTCAAAGAGCCGCTGGACGACTCGATTGTTTATGGAGAGCTGCGCTCGTTGCTGGTAGTAGTTCGACAACAGCAGGAATGCGTTCTTCAACACGAACATCAACACCAGAGACAACATCAAAACTTGAACGAACCTGCTGTAGGAGACGCCTTGAAGCTGCTCAGGTAGCCAGCCGTACTCCGATCGCTTGTCACCACTGACGACGGCCTGTACTACCGGAATCACCAATCCGAGACTTGCCATTTCCAGCCCCGTGCCAATCAAGATCAATACGAGCGAGACTCCTAGGCGAACTTTGTCCTTACGCTCCAATATCTGAACAATCAGGCTCAGCGATGAGCGGTCAGCAAGCGGTGACATCGTCGTAGCGGCGATCGGAATCGAACCGATGACCTTCCGATTATGAGCCGGATGCTCTCACCAACTGAGCTACGCCGCCGTTAGGCGAGCCCTCTGTGGGAATCGGACCCACGACCTCTTCCTTACCATGGAAGTGCTCTGCCAACTGAGCTAAGAGGGCGCTGACGCTGCTTTCACAACGCCTTTCTTAGACTACTGCCTGATGCAGACGCTGGCGCTTCGAACTGCTGAAGCGCGCGATGCCGAGGCAATCTCGGCGATTTACAACCACGAGGTCACACACGGGGTCAGCACCTTCGATCTCGTACCACGTTTGGTGGAGGAACAGCGCGAGTGGATTGCTGCACGTAGCGGTGCCTTCTCTGTCATCGTGGCCGACGATGTCCAGCTCGGAGTGGTCGGTTTTGCGGCGCTCAGCACCTATCGCGACCGCGCGGGATATCGAACCACCGTGGAGAATTCCATCTACGTTCGTCGCGATCAACAGCGACGCGGCATCGGAAAGTTACTCCTCGCACGCCTACTTGATATTGCGCGCGATTCCGGATTCCATACGGTCATTGCCAGGATCGAAGCACGTAGCGAAGGCTCGCTCGCTCTCCATGCATCACTCGGCTTTGTGAAAGTCGGCATCGAGCGCGAAATCGGCCGCAAACACGGTCGATGGCTTGACAGCGCAATCATGCAAAAAATGCTTTCCGACTAGCTACACGCGCATTCGCACGCGCGCTACTCACATTCGCAGTCTCTGTGGGCCGGGAAGGATTCGAACCTACGTAGGCAGATGCCGGCAGATTTACAGTCTGCTCCCTTTGGCCGCTTGGGTACCGACCCCGAGATTCTTCACTCTAACTGCTGAATCGTACTTTAGAGCTAGCTCCGCAACTCGACTGAGATCCTCCTCGGAAAATGTAATTCCACTGCGACTCAAGCGTCGCTTCAGCGCATTGAGGCGCTCTCCCCGCCAACCCGTAAATCTCAATGTTCGACTAGGCAGTACTCGTTTCGCAAGTAGTTTGAGCGGTCGCGGTCCCAACTTGATGGCCACACTTCCGAGTTTTCGACTGAATCTCTTGGTGTTCCTGACTTCCTTGTCAAACTGCCGTTTAACTCCCCCGAACAGAAACCGAATGGCATACAACTCGACTTCATCATCAGAGAGCTCTGACGATACCCGAATCAGTGACCGCGCTTTTTCAAAATAGTGATCGACTTCTTCCTTGAACTTCCCACTTGTGGCCCAGGCAACGAAGGTGTGTTGGCCGAGGCGTGGAGCATCTGCAGAGTGAGTGGGTGGATTCTCAAGACTTCTCAGCCAAAGCACGGAATCAATGAGTTCCGTCCGACCGAGGACTGCTGCATACAAGTTAAGTAACCGCTCGTAGACAAATCCACACGAGTAAGTAGTCGCGTAACTTTCTGAGAAGATCTGATTCCAATAGCTCACTCGGAATAGGGAGCATTCCACTTTGTGTGCCTTGTTCGGCGGTAATGCAAAATCCAAACGATCTCTCACGCCTTTACAGTCATCAGGAAATCTCAACCATTCCTCGTAATTGATGAACGCGCGAAATTCACCCTGCTCCACAAAGAAGCCAAGGACTTTCCCCGCGCAACCAATAACGTCAGGATGAGTGTCGAGATATTCAATGCAATCCAACAAGCCGGACTCCAAATGAAACTCGTCGTCTGGGAGAAGTATTGCAAACTCGGTCGCAACTAGTTTCCCTGCCATCGCACGTCGGTCGCTGAAACTGGTACCTGTCCATAAGTAGCGAATGTTTCTGTGTTCAACCTGCATCATCGCCCACTCGAATGGCGCAGGAGAACCATCGAGTATGACTACCTGTACAGCACTCTCACTCCAGTACTCGAATTGGCGTCTGACAGCATCAGGTCGCGCAAATGTGGGAATGACCACCGTCACTCGAGCCAATCGGCTTCGACGGTCAAATTCAGAGACTCCCGCCACAAGAGACGAGAGTAGTTGAAGAGGTGTCGCTATCGTGTCGGGCATGCCAAGTTTCGATGTGGTGTCCGAGGTCGACCGCCAAGAGCTCAAGAATGCTGTAGATCAAGCACAACGAGAAATCGGCCAACGATACGATTTCAAGAATACCGACTCCTCGATCGAGCAAAACGAGCTCGTGCTGACCTTGAGGACTTCAAGCGAAGATCGACTGCGTGCGCTACGAACTGTGTTGGAGGAGCGTCTCGTAAAGCGTGGAGTGTCGCTTCGCGGACTCGACTGGGGAAAGATTGAACCCGCAACCGGCGACTCGGTTCGTCAAGTAGTCACCGTGAAGGTAGGTATCACTAGTGAGAAGGCTCGTGAAATCAACAAGCTGGTGAAGGAGAAGGGCCCAAAAGGCATCTCCACCCAAACACAGGGCGAGACCGTTCGCGTGTCAGGAAAAAAACGAGACGACCTGCAAGACACCATCGCCCTGCTGAAGGCTGCCAATCTTGGCATTCCCGTGCAGTTCGTGAACTTCCGCGACTAGTCCTCCGTCGGAGTTTCCTGCGCGCGGCGCTGTAGCTCGGTCACTACGGAAGCGTCCGCCAGCGTGGTGGTGTCTCCAAGATTTCGTCCCTCGGCCACATCGCGCAACAGGCGTCGCATGATTTTCCCACTTCGAGTTTTGGGTAGGTCGGGAGTGAAGTAGATGGTCTTGGGTTTAGCAATGGCACCAATCTCCTTTGCGACATGCTCGCGTAAGACCTTTTCATCAACGGTCAGCCCTCCCCGCAGAGTGACATAGGCGATGATTGCTTGACCGGTTGTTGAATCGTTTGCACCCACCACCGCTGCTTCCGCCACCGAAGGGTGCGACACCAGCGCCGACTCCACTTCGGTAGTAGAAATGCGATGACCTGACACGTTCATCACATCGTCGACTCGACCAAGTAGCCACAGATAGCCGTCTGCGTCCAACTTTGCGCCGTCCCCCGCGAAGTATCGACCCGGGAATCGACTCCAATACGTCTCCTCGTATCGCTTCGGATCACCCCAGATGCCTCGCAACATGCCGGGCCATGGATGGGTGAGCGTCAGATATCCCCCGCCGTGTGTAATCGCCGTGCCTGACTCGTCCACCACCTCGGCGCCGATGCCCGGGAGCGGGTGAGTTGCCGAACCTGGTTTGGTTACCGTCACGCCCGGTAGCGGACTGATCATGATTCCGCCGGTCTCGGTTTGCCACCACGTGTCGACGATCGGACAGCGCTTCTGTCCAATGTGTTCCTGGTACCACATCCACGCCTCGGGATTGATTGGCTCACCAACACTGCCCAACAAACGAAGAGACGATAGATCATGCTTGGCGGGCTCCTGTGTCCCCCACTTCATGTAGGTGCGAATCGCCGTTGGTGCGGTATAGAACGTTGTTACCTTGTACTTCTCGATCAACGACCAGATGCGATCATTGGCGGGAAAATTCGGCACACCTTCGTACATCACTTGGGTTGCGCCATTGGCGAGCGGGCCGTACACGATGTAGCTGTGGCCGGTTACCCAGCCAACATCAGCCGTACACCAGTAGACATCGCGTTCCGGCTGCTGATCAAATACGTACTTGAATGTGGTCGTGACATGGGTGAGATATCCACCCGTGGTGTGCATGATGCCCTTGGGTTTACCGGTGGTTCCCGACGTGTACAGGAGGAACAACAATTGCTCTGAGTCCATCGGCTCTGCTGGGCAGATCGGATTCGCCGTCGCCATCAGGTCGTGGTACCAGTGGTCTCGACCGGACTGCATCGCTACGTCGTTGGCGCCCCTACGTACCACCACAACATGTTCGATGGTCGGCGTACTCTGCAACGCCGCGTCGGCCTGCGGCTTCAGCGGAAAGATCTCTCCTCGTCGCCAGCCGCCATCGGCGGTGATCAACACTTTCGCTGAGGCGTCATTGATGCGATCAGCGAGTGCTTGCGCCGAGAAACCGCCGAACACCACGCTGTGAGCTGCGCCGATTCGTGCACAAGCCAGCATCGCCACCGCAGCCTCGGGAATCATCGGCAGGTAGATGTTCACCCGATCACCCTTTTGCACGCCGAGCGACAACAGCACGTTGGCAAACTTCTGGGTTTCGTCCAACAGTTCGCGATACGTCACCGTTCTTGTGTCGCCAGGCTCGCCCTCCCAGTGGAACGCCACCTTGTCACCTCGACCTGCGAGCACATGCCGATCGAGGCAGTTGTACGACACGTTGAGTTCACCCCCAACAAACCACTTGGCATATGGCAACTTCCATTCACATACGGTGGTCCAAGGCGTCGACCACGAAACAAGTTCCCGCGCATGCCGATCCCAAAACCCCTCCGGGTTCGTAGACCCTTCACGATGGAGCGAATCGTCGGCGACATGGGTTGCAGGAATGAACGTCGCAGGCGGCGGAAACTTCCGTGACTCAAACCCCAAATCATCAATGGCACCGCTGGACATGGTGAACTCCCTCCGTAAACCTCATGTGTGAGAATAGTGAGCCGCGATGCGAAGTCACTTGGCAGTTACCCGATTCGGTACTCCCGAGCTCGCACTCTCTGCGTTGCTTGCGCTGACGTGGGGCTCATCGTTCCTATTCATCGCGATTGCGATCAAGTACGTTGATCCTGCTGTCGTGCCACTCGGTCGGTCGCTGTTGGGGGCCCTCACGTTGATCTTCTTTCCCGGCGCACGCGAAGCGATTCAATGGAGGCACTGGCCACGTATCGCATTGCTTGGCTTGGTGTGGATGGCCCTTCCGTTCTGGTTGTTCCCGCTTGCCGAACAGTCAGTCACGAGTGGAGTTGCAGGAATGGTCAATGGTGGACTTCCCGTGGTAATCGCCCTCGTGACCGCTGTATGGGTGAGACGGATGCCGAGCGCCAAACGTATCGTTGCCATAGCCATTGGATTCACCGGCATCGCTGTCATTGCGTTGCCAGCAATTTTGGCCAAGTCGAGCACCGGTGAGTCGATTGCCGACGTAAGGGGTGTCATCTATCTGCTCGCAGCTGTGCTGGGTTACGCCATCGGATCGAATCTTGCGCGCCCATTGCAGGCAGAGTTTGCGCCTGCCCGACTCTTGTCTCGCGTCCAATTCGCCGCTGCCATCTGGACTCTCCCGGTTGCCCTCCCCGGCATTGCGAAATCAACGTTTGCATGGTCGGCTATCGGCGCTATTGCCGTACTCGGCATAGTTGGCACGGGCGTTGCGTTCGTGGTCTTTGGAACGTTGCTCGAACGAACCGGAATCACCCGAGCGATGATTCCCACGTACTTCACTCCAATCGTTGGTCTTGCGCTCGGGGCTGTTTTCAACAACGAGAACATTGCGTTGCTGTCGGTGGTGGGAATGGGCATCGTGATTGTCTCGGCGTGGATGACGAGCAAACCCGACGAACGTGATGTGATGCTCAGCGACGCCACTGAAGGACGCTGAAGCCACCGAGACCAGCCGGGTCACACAGCGCCTCGGCTTCACGCACTCGACTACGCATCGTCATTGCGGCAACCGTCGGCGAGCTTGCAGCACGATCCCATGCAACTCGGCCCTCCTCCACCAAACCATCGATTCCAAACTCGCGCAGAAACTCCGTCTGTGAGGTAACGATGTTCGGTGCTGGCAATTGGTCGACGGCGACTTCCACGGTGATGTCTTGATTGCCAACAGCCTGCAGGTAGTGCACTCCCCGCTCATGACCCGAGTATGTGCGCAGCCACTCGCGCCATGGTCGCCCCGCCATCTCGGTTGAGGAAGTGCAGTAATCGAATACCACAAGCCGACCCGCCTGAAGCAACGACAATGCATCACCGACCCATCGAATAGCTGCGTCGTGAACCGCCACGCGAGCCCCATGTGTGGCGAGCGTAGGTAAACAGGCAGGAATATCGGAGATGGTCACTAGCCGCTCCACGAATCGCTCGCCGTCGATGGCAACGAAGGCCTCACGCCAACCACCATCGAATACGAACAATCGAAACGGCAGATTGTCGAATAATTCATTGGCGATGATGACACCGACGAATGGCTCCGAAAGCATGTCCGCACGGGATTCCACGCGAGCAGGATGCAACGCTCGCTGCACTTGCGAAACCTCCACCGCCACGTACCGCATCGCTGACGAGCATCGGGGATTCGCGGCCAATACCGACCGACTCAACGTCCCTGGCCCTGCCCCAGCATCCACCACGGAGAACGGATCCGGGCGACCAAGTTCGTCCCACCACACGTCCAACGCTCGCGCAAGCACCGCTCCAAAGAGCGGTCCAACTTCCGGAGAAGTCATGAAATCGCCGCGTCGACCTGCACGACCCGCAGTGCCGTAAAAGCCGTGCTCTCCGTAGAGCGCGATGTCGATGAACTTGTCAAGGCGCAACAGTCCACCACCGGCGTCCATGGCGCGACGCACGTCGTCGGAGGCCGCGTGGTCGTGGTGGCCGGATGCCACGTGCAGCTCGTCAGCCGCCGAAGGCGCCGACAAGATCGGCCATGTCACCGAAGTGCAACACCACACCAGGCAGGATGCCAAGAACAAGAGTGGCAACGGCCGTGATGCCGAGCGCAATCTGCAGCGACGACGGCGTGATTATCGGAGTGTTGTCGCCATGCGGCACCGGCCGCATCCACACCTCGCGCATCACATTGCCGTAGTACCCGAAGGCAATCACCGAGTTGACGGCACCAACGACCGCGAGTGCGTAAGCCCACGGAGTGGCATCGGTAAGCAGTGCTTGAAATGCGGCAAACTTGCCAATCCAGCCGCCCAATGGTGGAATTCCGGCGAGTGATGCCAGGAAGATGGTGAGCAGCACGCCGAGTGCCGGTGCATACGAGAACAGTCCGCCCAACGATGCGATGTCTCCGCTGCGAGTTTTGCGCGACACCGCAAGAATGACGCCGAACATTCCCAAGTTGGTCGCCGCGTACACCACGAGATACACCACCACCGCACGTAATGCAGCTTCCCCTGCTGCTCCGCCAGCAACTGTCAGGGGCATCAGCACGAAGCCACCTTGGCTCACCGACGAATACGCAATCATCCGAACCAGATTGGTTTGTCGTAACGCAAACACGTTGCCGACGGTCATGGTGAGCGCTGAGAGCACCCAGATGAACGGCTGCCACACATCACGACCTTCTGGAAATGCCGTGAGCACGAGCACGACCAGAGCGATGAATCCTGCAGCCTTGCTTGCCACCGACAGGAAGGCAGTGACCGGAGTTGGTGCGCCTTCGTAGGTGTCGGGCGCCCAGGTGTGGAATGGCACCGCAGAAACCTTGAATGCAAAACCGACCACGACGAACACCACTGCCAGCGCTTGCACGGCAGCAAAGTCGCCATTGAGATCGATCGACTTGCCGATGTCCACCAAGAGGGTGGAGTTGGCGACTCCGTACAACAACGACATGCCGTACAGCATCACTGCCGAGGCAAACACCCCGAGCAAGAAGTACTTCACGCCCGCTTCGTTACTCTTGAGATCGCGCTTGCGCCATGCGGCCAACATGTACGCCGGGATCGACAAGAACTCGAGCGCCACGAATACCGAAACCAGGTCTCGTGAGGACGCCATCATGACCATTCCCAGCAAGCTGGTGAGGAGCAAGAACCAGTACTCGCCGCGCCAATAGTCGCCGTCTTCAACGTGCGACGATGACAACAGCACGATCACGTATCCAGCCAGTAGGAACACTCCCTTCATCGCCAGGCTGAACTCATCCACTACGTAGCGGCCATCGAACATCGACCGCACTGAATCCTCGTGCAAAGCGAGCGTGAGCACCGGCAGAGTGGCACCGAGCAGGGAGAACCCGGTGAGTACCGAGAGCAGCCACTTGTTTCGCTCGCTGGTGAAGAGATCCACCAACAACACCACGGTGAGACCAACCGCCAACACGATCTCGGGTGCGAGAGCGTGATAGTCGATGACTGGCGCCATCCATGGGGCAGCGGTAGAAGCGAACAACGTCACGAATCAGCCCCCAAACGCGCGCAGCGTTCCCTGGACGGCCGGGTCGATGACACTGAACAACAGATTTGGCGCCACACCGAATGCGACAATCGCAACCAGTAGCGGCAACCACGCCACCCATTCGTAGGTGTTCACGTCATGTACGTCGTGATGGTCGTGTCCCTTTGGTGTACCAAATGCGGTGCGTTGGTACAGCCACAACAAGTACGCGGCAGCAAACACGGTACCGAGTGCTGCAATCACCATGTACGTGCGATACACCGTGACGTTCAGACCGTCAGCGGGGTTGTAGGCCGACAGAATCGCAGGGAACTCACCCCAGAAACCGGCGAGACCCGGCAAGCCGAGCGACGCCATCGAGCACAAGCCCAGGATCCAACCCAAGCGTGGTGCTTGCGTGAGCATTCCACCCAACTTGGCGATCTCCAGCGTGTGGTAGCGCTCCTTCACGCTGCCAGCGATGAAGAACAACATTCCCGTGATCAAGCCGTGTGCCACCATGCCGAACACCGCAGCGTTCACGCCGAAGGGAGTGAGCGTCGAAATACCAAGCATCACGAATCCCATGTGCGCAACGGACGAGAACGCAATGAGTCGCTTCATGTCGGTTTGTGCCAAGCAACCCAGTGCCCCATAGATAATGCCGACGACGGCCAGACCGCCAATCCATGGCGCCCACTCGATTGCGGCGTCGGGCAGGGTTGGAATGGCGATTCGAACGAAACCATAGGTGCCGAGCTTCAGCAGGATTGCCGCAAGAATCACGGATCCCTGCGTTGGCGCTTGGGTGTGAGCATCTGGCAACCACGTATGGAACGGGAACATCGGCACCTTCACCGCAAACCCGATGAACATGCCGGCGAAAATCCACACCTGCACGTTCTTGGCGATGCCGCCACCGTTCTCGACCAGGTACGGAATCGCAAAGCTCTCCGCTCCGGTCTTGAAGAAGATTGCGAGGAATGCCACCAACATGAGGGCGGATCCGAACATGGTGTACAAGAAGAACTTGAGCGACGCATATTGACGCTGCTCCCCACCCCACACGCCGATCATGAAGTACATCGGCAAGAGCACCAGTTCGAAGAACACGAAGAACAGGATGAGATCTTGTGCGATGAAGGTTCCCGCCATGCCCGTCTGCAAGATGAGCATGAGCACGAAGAATGCCTTGGGGTTCCCGGGTGATGGAATGTGATCGAGACTGTAAATGACCACCAGCAACGTCACCACCATGCTGAGGAGATACAGCGGCAGACTGATGCCATCCACGCCGATGAAGTACGTGCTCTTGATGACTGGAATCCAGTCGGTTTGCGCCACGAACTGCATCGAGCCGGTCTGATCGAAGTTGAAACTCACGAGAGTGAAGACACCGACGATCACCGTCGCTACGGAAGTGAGCAACGCAACCATCTTGATGGCAGCTTCGTTCGCTTTGGGTGTGACCAGCAGCACGAGCACTCCGAGCATCGGCAAGAACGTGCCGACACTCAGCACCCAGTTGTTGTCGCGAATCATCTGCATGGTGTTATCTCCCGTTTCGTATTCAGGTGTTGAGTATGACAAAGACGAGCGCCGCTACTGCTGCAGTTGCAAAGAGCAACGCGCCGTAGTGTCCCACTCGTCCCGATTGGATAGGTTGCGCGGTCGTGCCAGCAGCCCTGGTCACGTCGGCTGATGCATTGACGGCACCATCAACGAGACGCTGATCGATGTCGCGGTACACGACTTGTGCAACGGCGCGCGACACTCGCGCAACGCCGTGCAAGATGCCGTCAAGCACTCGCTGATTGAACCAATAGGCACCACGCGCGAGTGGCCCAACGATGGTGCTCACCACACCGCGCTCGTACAGATGATCGAGGTAGTACTTGTTGGAAAGCAGGCGATACCCCGTGCGAGCGAGTGCGTTGCGTTCTGTGAGCCCCACCAAACGTGGATCGCGACGGCCGTAGAACGCCGCACTCAATACCCAGCTGAGCGCGATACCTGCGAACACGATTGCCAGCGACAACAGTGCCTTCGACCACTTGAACTTGGCGTGGTTGACCTGCGGTGCGTAACACACACCGTCCTTTGGCGCTTCTTTGCCGCACGGTGACTCGCCGTAGCCCGACTCTGCAGTGGGCACCGACACGACGAATGCTTCGCCGGGGCCGCCGGAGTGCGACTCGGCAGCAACCACAACGGCGCGTGGTTCGACCCATTTCTTCATGTATTCCCACGACTCACCGAATGGCGTGGCGTTGAAAAAGCCCGAGAAAATTGCAAGTACCGCCAAGATCGCAATCGGTGCAGTGATGAGGATGCCCGATTCGTGTGGACCTGCATGCGCGTCGTGTGAATCATGGGCGTCGTGGCTGTCGTGCACGGGATGCGTGTCGTGTGCATCGTGACTATCGGGCACACCGTGGCCGTCGTCGCCGTGCTCTCCTGCCGCTGCGCCGCGCGGTTCACCAAAGAACGTGAGGTACGTTGCGCGCGTCATGTAAGCAGCAGTGAGGAATGCGCCGCCCAAGCCCACCACCATGAAAAACGTGTAGCCGTTGCCACCGACGTTGTCGATGATTTCATCCTTGGAGAAGAATCCGGAGAATGGGAACACTCCGCACAAGGCGAGGGTCGACACGGTCCACGCCGCGAACGTAATCGGCATGTGCTTGCGCAAACCTCCCATGTCCTTCTTCATGTCGAAGGAGTGGTGCGATGCGCTGTGACTTATCGATCCCGCCGACAAGAACAGGCACGCCTTGAAGAATGCGTGTGTGAAGATGTGGAACACGGCGGGGAGCCAAGCGCCGGCGCCAAGACCCAGCATCATGTATCCGAGCTGGCTCACGGTGCTGTAGGCGAGCACGCGCTTGATATCAGTTTGGACGAATGCCAAGGCTGCGGCAATCACGATGGTGATTGCCGCAATGATCATGATGATGTTCGAGGAAGGTCCGAGGATGTCAAGCCCGGTGAAGAACACCGGATACAAGCGAGCGACGAGGAACACTCCGGCGACAACCATGGTGGATGAGTGCAAGAGCGAACTCACTGGTGTGGGGCCGGCCATCGCATCCGGCAACCATGTGTGCAACGGGAATTGGCCACTCTTTCCGATTGCCGCGATGAACAAGGCAACGGCAGCAACGAGAATCACCGTGGAGTTTGGCTCACCAGACAATGCCCACGCTGACAAGCCTCGAATGGAGAAACCCGACAAGCCAAGGTTGGTGGTGGTCCACTCGTTGGCGGCGAAGAAGAGGATGCTGATACCCACGAGCAAACCAACGTCGCCGGTTCGCACCGTGAAGAAGGCCTTCAACGCGGCGCGACTGTTTGCCCCATCTTCCCACCAGTGGCCGATGAGCATGAACGAACACAGACCCATGATTTCCCAGCCAAGAAGGAACAGGATCATGTCTTCGGCAATTACCATCGCCATCATGCCGGCAGAAAACAGGGTCAGAGCGGCAAAGAAGTGCGTATAGCGACGATCACCGCGGAGATACTCGAGTGAGTACACCTGCACCAACGTGGAGATGAATGCCACTACGAACAGCACCACCACCGTGAGGCCGTCCACGTGTTGCCCGATGGTGAATTCCATGCCGCCGGACTGCCACCACGTCCATGTTCGAATGACCGGCGAGACGAACTGCTCTTCGCCAGCGTCACCAACCCGCTGAATCCACTGCCATGCCGCACCACTCGCCAACACCAAACTGGCGAGCATCGAGAGCACACCGACTTCGCTCCCCTTCTTCGGCAGGCGCTTGCCAAACAAGATGATGAGGGCAAAACCGAGGGTCGGGATTACCGGTGCAAGCCAAGCATTCTGCAAGAACCAGCCGTCACGCAACGGTGACAACACTTCTGAAGCGGCCAACATGCTCACCCTCGCATCTCGCTGAGTTCGTCCAATCCGATGCTGCGGCGATTTCGATAAATGAGAAGCACCATCGCCAGACCCACGCCTACTTCTGCCGCGGCAACCGCGATGATGTACAACGCAAACGTATGGCCGTCTGCCGAACCATTGCGCAAGGCGAACGCCAGAAGGTTGATGTTCACCGAGTTGAGGATGAGCTCAATCGACATGAGCACCAACACTGCATTCTTTCGAGCAATGACGCCGTATACGCCGATGCAGAACAAGATTGCACCGAGCAGCAGGAACTGACTCGTCAACATACGGGTGCCTTCACTACATCAGTCATCCGGCCTATTCCTTGCGGGCCAAGACGATGGCCCCGATGATCGCAGCAAGCAGAACGAATGACAATGCCCAGAACGGCAAAAGATACGGTCCGAATATCTGGTCGGAAATCTGCTGCACGCTAACGATTTGCGGCTCAGCTGGGAGCTGCTCATCACCGAACGACGACACGAGTGCAATCGCCATTGCGGCAAACAGCACCCCAGCCACCGGAATACCAAGTCGCCAATAGGTGTTGTTAAGGTCGCGCTCGGTACCAATGCGTGCACGCGTGAGCATGGTGCCGAAGAGGAACAGCACCATCACCGCACCTATATACACCAGCACCTGCGTGACTGCGACGAATTCTGCTGCGAGCAGGATGTATTGGGCTGCCGCACCTCCCAACACCACCACCAACCACAGAGCGGCGTGTACCACGTTGCTGGTGGTTACGACGCGGAGAGCCGCGACGACCATCATGATCGCAATGATGGCAAACCCGATGTTCTGGGCGACGAGGAGATCGGCTGCGAACATCTACTTCTTCTTCTTTTCTGCGCCAACTTCGAGCTCCGGGGCTTCCGGAACGGTTTCCATCCACTCGCCGAGTTTTGCCTTGTCGTGAAGCAGGTCGGCAATGCGTGGTTCGGAGTATTCGTACTCGGGCGTCCAGAACAACGCATCGAACGGACACACTTCCACGCAGATACCGCAGTACATGCAGAGCGCGTAGTCGATGTCGAAACGGTCAAGCATGTTCACTTTGCGAGGCTTGCCACCTTCACGACGCGGTGGGGCAAGTTCCTTGTGCCCTTCGATGTAAATGCACCAGTCGGGGCACGAGCGTGCGCACAACATGCACGAGGTGCAGTTGCCCTCATGCAACGCAATGACACCACGGGCTCGCGTGGGAGGTGCTTCCTTTTCGTGCGGGTACTGCACCGTGTTGGCGCCCTTGGTCACCGTTTCAAACAGCGTGCCGAGCGTTACCCCGAGACCCTTCACAATTCCAGGAACCTTTGCCATCACATCACCACCTTGAAAATCGACGTAAGCGCGATGTTGCCGAGCGACACCGGGATGAGTACCTTCCAGGCGAAACGTTGCAGTTGATCTTCGCGGAAACGTGGCGAGCTGAAACGAACCCACATGATGATGAAGGCAATCAACATCATCTTGGTGATCATGATGACTGGTCCGACGATGTTCATCCAGTCGGCTACGGAGTCGACGTCGGTCCAACCGAACCAGGCAAATGGCACTCCCCACCCGCCCAAGAACAACACCGAGGTGAGCAGTGAGAAGACGCCGGCCGTCGCAAATTCACCTATGAAGAACATGAGGAAGCGGAATCCCGAGTATTCGGTCATGTATCCCGAAACCAACTCGCTCTCCGCAATCGGCATGTCGAAGGGAGCTTGTGTCAGTTCGGCCTGAATTGCGATCATGAACACCACGAAACCGACGAATTGCGTGAGGATGTACGGGTTGCCCAGTCCGTCGAAGCCGAAAATGGATCCCGTATTCTGCGCCAACACGATTTGCTGCAGATTCATGGTTCCGGCCTGAATGACCACACCGATCACTGCAAGAACCATCGGCAACTCGTACGCAATCAACTGACCCGCTGCACGCAGTCCACCAAGTAGCGAGTACTTGTTGGCACTCGCCCACCCCGCCATGAGGATGCCGAGTACCGACAGTGACGACACAGCGAGCGCGTAAAAGATGCCAACCTCAAAATTGGTGAACCATGCATCCGGTCCGAACGGCACAACGGCAATCAACAGGAACGTGCTCACCAGCACCACGATCGGTGCCATCTTGAAGATTCGTGCATCGGCCCGCTCGGGAATGATGTCTTCTTTCTGCAACCACTTACCCACTTCGGCAACCAATTGCAGTGAACCGTACGGACCGGCCTCCATTGGTCCGAGTCGGCTTTGCATGAACGACATCATCTTGAACAAGAACACGTACACGATCGTTCCTGCCGGCAGCAAGACGGCGATGATGCCGCCCAGTACTCGCAACAACGATTGACCCCAGTACGGCACCTCTACAGCGAGCATCGACATCATCGGTCGATGTCTCCGAGAATGAAGTACAACGAGGCCAGAATCGTGATGATGTCGGGCACGTAGACGCCGCGCAATGCCCACGGTGCCACCGAGATGTTGTTGAAGCTGGCGGAGCGAATCTTCACACGGAATGGTCCGAGCTCGCCACGCGACACCACGTAGTAGCCCATTTCGCCGAGTGGATTTTCGGTTGACACCCATGCTTCACCCTCGGGCACCTTGATGATCTTGGGCACCTTGGCCATGATCGGACCGCTCGGGATGGTGTCGAGCAATTGGTCGACGATCTTCGTCGCTTCGCGAGTTTCCTGCAGTCGAACCCAGCAGCGAGCGAAACTGTCACCGTCAGGGTGGGTCCACACCTTCCAGTCGGCCTTGCTCCACGCCATCGGCAACGGATGATCGCGTCGCAGGTCCCAGTCCACTCCGCTTGCCCGTAGGTTGGCTCCCGACAAGCCGAACTGCAGCGCAATGTCTTTCGGAATCACACCGATACCGCGCGTGCGCGACTGGAAAATCTCGTTGCCGAACAACAAATCTTCGATCTGATCGCAGAACGTTCGCAACTTCTTCATCACTGCCTTGGTTTCTGCAATCCAACCCTTCGGCAAGTCGTCCTTCAATCCGCCGATGCGGTCGAAGTTGGGGTGGAAGCGACCACCGGTGGCGCCCTCGATGAGATTGAGCACGTACTCGCGATCGCGGAATGCGAAGAATACGGGCGTGATAGCGCCCATCTGCACGCCGAGGTCGCCGAGGAACAACGACACGTTCGCGATGCGAGACAACTCGAACAGGATGGTTCGGATGTGTTGAGCGCGCTCCGGTGCCTCGATATTCATCAACTTCTCCGCAGCGAGAATGAACGGCACCTCGTTGGCAAAACTTCCCAGCCAGTCGATTCGATTCACGAGCGTGGTCACTTGCGGATAGGTGCGAACTTCGGCGAGCTTTTCGTAGCCGCGGTGCATGTAACCACACGACGGCTCGGCCCACACCACCTGCTCGCCGTCGAGTCGCGCGATGATGCGCAGCGTGCCGTGCGTGGCCGGGTGCTGCGGACCGATGTTGAGCGTCATGCCCTCGGTTTCCAACTCCACGTTTAGCCGAGCATCGGCAGCCTGACTTGCGATATAGGCGAGTCGTTGACGATCACCCAGTACTCGGTCGGTGAGACTCATTACTCGTCACCACCTTCGTCGTCATCGCCACCTGGCAGCGGCTCCACATCGACGATGCCGGGCCATGGCTTCACCATGCGAGCCAGAAGCGGGAAGTCTTTTCGCAATGGGAATCCTTCGAAATCCATCGGCAGGTACATGTTGCGAAGGTCGGGGTGGCCGTCAAACGCAATGCCGAACATCTCGTGAGTTTCACGCTCGTGCCAGTTGGCACCGGCGTAGACGTCGTGGATCGATTCGATCGTGAGCGAGTCATCCGGAACGTCGACCTTCACGATGAGGCTCACGTGCGTAACGGGATTGGTGACTCGAACGAACACCTGCATACGCGTTGCTCCGCCGGCGTAACCCTGTCGAATGGTGGTGTCGCGCTCTGGTGCTGGTTCGGTTGGATCGTCTTCACCACGTCCGTACGGAGATGGCATCCAGTCAATGGCCGAAAGAAAGCAGAAGTACTGGAATCCGAGCGTGTCGCGCAACGTTCGCATGGATGACTTCCAAGCATCGGTGCGTACACGCAACCACAAGTCGTCCTTGTGGAAGGAGTCAACAAGTCGGTCACCGAGAGCCGCCTTCACCTCTTCAACAGAAGTGATGCGCGGCTGGGTGTTGGATGTGGTGCTCATGAGTGAAGATCAGCTGCCGACGACAACTGGTTTGCCTTTCCGTTCTGCGTCGGCACTCGCATCGAGCGAGCGCGTACCCTCGCCGCGCCAGCGAGCCCCCATGTCTTCGTTCTTGATGCGCTCCTGCAACAACACGATGCCTTCGAGCAGAGCTTCAGGTCGTGGCGGACAACCAGGCACGTACACATCCACCGGAATGATCTGATCGACTCCTTTGGTGACCGAGTACGAATCCCAGTACGGTCCACCACAATTGGCGCAGCTGCCCATACTGATCACGTACTTCGGCTCGGGCATCTGCTCATACAGACGTTTGATTGCCGGAGCCATCTTGTCGGTGACGGTTCCAGAAATCACGACGAGATCTGCTTGACGCGGGCTCGCCGGCAATGGAATCACGCCGAGTCGCATCACGTCGTAACGAGGCGAACCGAACGCTGCACCCATCTCAATCGCGCAACACGCCAGACCCCACTGATACACCCACATGCTGTACGAGCGACCCAGGTTGAAGAGTGCCGACAATGGGCGTGGCATTCGACCGCGTTCCACTAAACCCATCGCAATACTCCCTTGCGCCACGCGTACACCAGACCGAGCAACAAGACGAACACGAACACGCCCATCTCCACCAAACCGAATGTGCCGTAGCGCTCGAGCTGCGTAGCCCACGGGAAGATGAAGACGACTTCAACATCGAACACCACGAAGAGCAAGGCAAAGATGTAGTAGCGCACCTGACTCTGGGACCAACCTTCGCCGACGGGATCCACACCACTCTCGTAGGTAAGGAGCTTTTCGTGGCCGGGGCGTGAGGGACGCACGAGGGACGACACCCAAAGGAGAAGCCCCGCGAGCGCCACCGCGGCGATACCGAACCAGCCAACGGTCAGGTACGACCGGAGAAAATCCGACACGCCAGACACAGCCAAAGACATCGGGAAAAAACTACTACGCGGCCACTTCGGCGAGAAACCAGTCGACCAGCCGTGTAGTTGCTGGTGCCCTGCTGGCCACCATTTCCGCGGATCTTTCACAAAGGTGCTTGGCGTATCATTCGAGCGTGGCGGATGTGATGCGATTAGGACCGCGACTCGCCATTAGGGGGGCCACGCCGATCAGCATAAGGCCGCCGTTCTCGCTATTTCTTGCACTTGTCTTGACTTTAAGTGTTCTGGGAGTGTCCCCATTCACGGCAATTGCAGCCGCATTCGCCGTGGCTATCCAATCAGTACTGGGGCTTCAGATCATCAGATTGCTGCATTCGGAACTCGAATTCTCAGTTATCGGCTTGATCGGTCCGGGACTAACAGTCGGAGCTGCTTTGTGGGTTATGGCAGTTCAGCTACTGGGAGGTGGTCAAGGAACGAACCTTGCAGTTGCTGTATTGGGCCTTGTTGTCTCAATTGGCCTTACCAGAAACCTAGGTGCCAAGGCTGTTTCATCAAATCAAGAGCATTTACTGGTCGCGTTGGGATTGGCACTCGTCATCATGTCTAATGAGTGGAAGTTCATGGCTGTGGCAGGCCTGACTCTGCTCCTTGTTTACCATCTCGGCAGAATTCACTCACCCTCCCGTGGGCTCGCATTAGTCGCTAAATCTCTTCTGATGCTGGGAGTCATCCTGTCACTAATCTGGGGACAGAACCGGCAGGGTCGCTACTGGTGGATAGTCACGGATGACTATTCGTACTTTGAAGCTCTTCAATTTCATCTGCGCGAGTTTGGTATTTGGGACAGTTGGGGTCCAACGAACATCTCGCTCTATCACTGGCTAACCCCAGCTTGGATTGGCCAAACATCTCAAGTTGCGTTCGCTGCCGACTGGATTGTGTTGACCAGAATCGCACCACTCGTATTCTCGATGTCAATAGCAGCTACCACACTTCTGCTTATACAACAATTACTGCACAGATCGGAACGGACCGAACTGAACGTTGGTTTGATTTGGGGTTGCTTCTATTTGTTTCTTGTTCTGCGGATTGATCTGTCCGGACCATCCACATATGCAGTTTTTGCGTTTGCTGCCACAACAGTTCTCCTGCTACAGAAGCAACTTGAAAACCGAACTTCCACTGGTGGTTGGTTGCTCCTGATTGTGATGATCATTTCAACCACCTTTGCAAAGTTGTTTAGTTTGCCCATTGTTCTATGCGTGATGGCAGTCATGACATCTCTCCAATGGAGTCGCTCGGAGAGGTCTCGGCTTTCCGCGGTTTGGGCTAGCGGACTTTCTGGCGTTCTGATGTTTCTCGGCTTCTTGATTGTGTCCGGCCCAGCTCTCAGTAATGGAATCGAGGACGCATGGACAATTCGAACATTGAATATCGCGGAATTGATTCGCCTATCTGCGCCAGTGATCGGTCCATCAATGATGCCCGTGTGTCTGGGGCTAGCGGTGACATGGTTTGTGAGACGAGAAAGTGATCGGGTGCGATTAGTTATGGCAGTAGGGCTGATTTCCACCTGTCTAGCACTGGTCACGAAGCTTTTGATTGCTCCAGGATTTGCCAGCGACTCTGACAACTACTTCTTCAAGCCGGCGCTATATTTTGCCCTATTGATTCCAGTTGCCGCACTCGCACAAAATCACCTCGGCACCAAAAATCGCGTGGCTCTGGTAGGTTCGGCCATTTCCGTGCTAGCAACTAGTGAATTTGCGATTCTCACACAAGCAATTGAGCAAGTACCGAAGGATCTAGCTGGGACGTTGCGCTTAGAGTACTTTCTCACTCAAACCTGGCTTGCACCAGTAGTTGTTGCATTGAGCTTTACTGGGGTCTACCTATCTATTGAGCGACTTCGGGCTCTACGGAGCTACTCGTATCTTTTCCTACTGACTGTGGTCGCGTCAGTCGCGAGTGTTGAGTTGGTTGATCGCATCGACAAATCCGCTCGTATTGATGAAACGCTCTGGGCGGATCGTGACTCCCCGACAGTTGCCTCCGTTCTGGGTAATCCTGACTTGGTATCTGTCGGACAGTGGATCGAAAAGAATACGAGAAGAGAATCCCTGATCGCGACTAACGACATCTGTGAAGAGGTTCAAGTGAACGAAGTATTTGTGAGTGCAAACGGCAACTTGGCTTGCGAGTCAATGGGTGACGACTACACGCTTGGCCATAGCGCGAAACGTCAGTTTCTCCTTCTCGGTCCGCGTTTCGCGTACCAAAATCCGGAAAAAAGGGATGCGTACTCGTCCCTCAGTCTCTCCTTTGGTCACAAGCCCTCTATTGAGACGCTCGGTGCTTTGCGAGAATCTGGCGTCGACTACTTCGTACTTAAGGGCAGTCAAATGGTCTCCGAATTAGGTGCTCTTGGCCTTGATAAAAGCTACGAGGCAGGCAATTATGCAGTAATCGATCTTCGTGTCAGTCCACAATCGTGAGAAACTGAAACGCCGTAAGCGCCTTAGATTGCTCAGGGATTAGGTGCCGCAACTCACTTCGGCAAGAAACCAATCGACCAGCCGCGTAGTTGCTGGCGCCCTGCTGGCCACCATTTCCGCGGAAGTTTCACAAAGAGACTTGGCGTCAATGCCTAGTTTGGCGAGTTCCACGGTTCCCGCATCAGCACTCCACCTAGTGACGATGTCCAGCGTTGCCTCGGGATGGAACTGTGTCGCAAAGACCCGCTTCCCCAACATGGCCTGTGGACCAACATCGTTGACCGCAACGGCCTTGAATTTCGAGGGCACCGTGAACACGTCATAGTGCCATTGCAACCATGTGCCAGCCAGAACATCGGGATACGTGGTGCTCGAAACTGCGTGCCACCCCACTTCCGGAGTCTGTGCACGTGTAACAGTTCCTCCCAAGGCATGTGCAATGAGCTGGGCGCCGTAACAGATGCCAAAAACTGGAACGCCGCGCTGCATCGCAGTCGTCACCAAATCCACTTCCGCAGTAACTTCTTTTGCGTTATTCTCCCAGTAGACCGACCATTCAGATCCAAGTAACAACACAAGATCTACACCAGCCAGGGACTTCCATTCACGCGGATACTCACGATCGTTTCGCTCGAAGACGAATCCCACTTCGCTGAGCCGCATACCGACCAAGCCTGGATCGGCATCTCCACGGTTGCCAACTACTTGAACTCTCATTAGTCAGGTGTCCCACTCTGTTTGGATTTGAAGTCACCAATACGCTGACATAGTTATGCAGTCTTCATAGACTGAAGCAGCACGGTAGAAATCCACTCGACTTCACCGAAAGTCAGATCAGGGTAAATCGGTAAACTAATTGCAGTTTGAAATGCCGCTTCCGAATTGGGAAAATTTCCTGGCTCTAAAGAGAACTTTTCCAAATAGTAGCGATGTCGATGCAGCGGCCGATAGTGCAAACTACACCCGATACCATGAGACCTTAGCGAAGTCATGACTGCGTCTCTGTCCACTGATTTGGGCATTCTCACTACAAAGAGATGCCATGCGTGATTTAAAAAGTTGCTAGGGCGCGCAGGCATTATGACATTGGTTTCGCCAAGAATGTCGAAGTAGCATTGAGCCACTTTTGCTCGCATTTGTTGCAGTTCGAATCTGCGGCGAAATTGGGTTAGCCCTACCGCAGCCAGTAGATCCGGCAGATTGGCCTTGAAACCGGGTGCCAATACCTCATAGTCCCATGTGTTGCCAGAAGAGTTAAACCTGCGGAAATACGAGTCTCGGTCAATTCCGTGTTGTCGCAATAGGCGAATTTCTCCAGCTAACGACGGGTCGGAGGTGCAGACCATTCCACCCTCTCCCGCAGTGACTGTCTTGTTTGCATAGAAACTAAACACCGTGGCAGCGCTGATAGACCCTGAACCTACATAGCCAAAGTCGTCTGATGCTGGTAGTGCATGCGCCGCGTCCTCAACGACAGAAATTCCGGCTAATGAAAGATCCGCGAGACGTGCTCGAAGCTCTTGCGAAACATACCCCGCGTAGTGAACCGCCGTGACAGCCACCTCTGGGGAAATCGAGTCCCCCAGATAGCGAGTATCCAAGCACAACGAGTCTTGGTCAACATCAACAATATTGCAATTCAGCCCTGCGTGGATAGCTCCCATGGCTGTTGAGGTAAAGGTGAGGCTTGGAACAACTACCTCTCTGACCCCACGTCCGCGAAGGGCGGCGTATGTTAGTTGTAAACCTGCCGAGGCTGATGAAACCGAAATTGACGACGAACTAAGCCATGTCTGAAACTCGCGTTCAAACTGTTCAGCCACCTGCCCAGAGGTCAACCAGCCCGAGCGAAGAACTTCTAGCACGGCTCTCTCCTCCGCTACAGAAATGCTCGGCTTGTGAAACGGAATCTTCAGAGTCATCTATTCGCACTACTTCAATTTCGCCAAATTGAACAACTGCTCTAGACGAGATTCATTCACAAAGTTGCTGCATAGTTTCGAGTGCATTTTGGGAGTTAACCCGTTTATCCAGAACTTCCTCGAGGTCGAGTGCTTTCTGCGTAACGGCGATGACACCTTCTTGATCAGTTGTTCTAGCTGGTCCATCTTCGTCAGCATATAAGACCTCAGAGAGTTTCTCGCCTGGCTTCAGTCCAGAAACAACAATTTTCGGAGCCGGGTCAAATCGTGCGGCGATACGTGTTGCAATCTCCCAAATCCTAATCTCGGCTGGCATCGATGGAATCAGTGTCTCAGCAGCGGAGGCCAAATCGAGCGACTCGAGCACAAAGGAAGCGGCCCTTTCAATCGAGATAAAGAATCGGCGAACTTCAGGATGAGAAACGGTGAGTGGTCCCCCGGTCGTTGCCTGTCGCTCAAACGTCTCGAAGACTGATCCACGAGATCGAGTCACGTTCCCAAAACGCACACTGTGCCACTTCCGAAACATCTCAGGATTTCTACGCACCGCTCCGACTAAAAGTCTTTCGGTTATCAACTTGCTATATCCGAGAGCATTGCAGGGTGATGCGGCCTTATCAGTGCTGACATTTACAAAAGCTCGAATGTCCGCTACTTGTGCGGCTTGGATCAAATTTATAGTACCCAGCACATTGGTTTTCCAAGCCTCAAGTGGAAACTTCTCAAGTATTGAAACGTGCTTGAGTGCCGCAGTGTGAATAACAACTTCAGGACGGCAGCCAGAGATGGCCGAATTCAGTGCCTCTTTGTCCCGTATGTCTACGAGAAGCAGCTCTAACGAACCGTCGTTTTGGAACTTGGAAGCTCGAAGAATCGCCGATACCAGGTGAGATTCATCGCGATCCAAACAGATGATTCGCTCACATCCAGAAGCTGCCAGCTGACGCACGATCTCCGATCCAATACTTCCGCCAGCACCGGTTACCAAAACTGATTTTTGTTGAAGTGCCGGGTGGTAGCGCATTGACTGATGGGTCGATGCGTTTGCATTATTGCCTAGATGGTCAAATAGCTCCCAGAGCTCGTCAATTGGCATACCGCACATGAGATCCTCATAGGTTGGGGTTCTGAGTAGCCGTATCGGCACGTCTCGCAGCAGGTGCAGCACTCGATTAATCAGAATGTCGTTTCGACTGGAGGATGCCACAATGACTGTTCCTGCGCCATAAGCCTCTACCACACGCGGAAGCTCTCTCAACCCTCCGACAATCTTGACTCCGAAGATGGAGGTCCCGTGAATTTCTGGATTATCATCAACAACTGCCACGACATCACATGCTGACATCTCTGGACCAAGCGTCGAGTTGCCAAGCAACATGCGTCCTGCGACTCCAGCCCCAACCATGATTGCGATTGAGCTTGAGGGTGTACGTTGTATTGTCATTTGGGGAGTTTCCACTCTGCGAGACTACTTTGACTTAAGTTATCCCAAATAGGTAAGGGTCAGCGCTTTAACTTCATGAGAACAAAACCCTTGATTCAGCGCGATTGGCTAGCTCTAGGCGCAGTATGGATTGCAGTGCAGGGTCTGTCACTTACATATCCCTCGGTGATGTTCTGGGACGACTATATGTATTATGCCGACGGCGTCGTCTCTTTACCGAAGGACGTAGTTCCGAATCCTGGCCGAAGTCAAATCGAAGCTCTGCTTCTCTCCATCTCACCGGGCTCATTTCGTATGTCATCCTTTGTACTACTACCGTTCTGCTCAATACTGCTCTTCAGAATCCTCGGTAGAGCTCATGGCATCATTTCTGAAGGCGAGCGAAGGCTAATTTCAGCGATTTTTTTGCTTTACTTCCCGTGGGCTTTGTCAACCCTGGTGTCGTTGACCATGTTCAACTACGTCTTGGCACTAACGGGATTTCTGATCGCTTGGAACGCAATTATCTCCACAAATGCGGCGGTGAGATGGCTGATTGCACCATTGTTTTTTGTGTTTAGCTTTCGGCTACCATCTCTAATCCTTTTCTCTATCTTTCCTTTGATGCACACAGTTTGGCTTGCCAGACGAACTCCGCGGCAATGGGCTGAACGCGGGCTTCTCGCACTATTCACAGTTACTGCTGGATATTTGTATTTTCCCATCCTTGAAGTCTTCGGCTACACATTCAAAGCCGGTTATAACGACGTAGTGCCGTCGCGACTAGCTAAGGGCATTCTGCTACTACTCCTAACTGCCACAGCTTCTCTTTATCTATTCTTCAAACACCTACGGGCCGCCAACCGAGAGCCGTACCAGCCAATCAACGTCTACTTCTGTCTGGCCTTGGCATCACTCATGTTCGGGGTCGCAGCTTTCCCTTATCTGATTACCGGTCACCTCACGGATTTAACCTCGTTCTTGTTACCGCTAGTTCCTGGATCTGGAGAGTACGGAGGCAGACATTTGATCTTGTGCGGATTTCCCGTCGCATTGCTCTTGACATCCATAGCGAAGCTCATCATGAATCCGTTCTCAAAGAGATTCTCACAGCTGCTCGTTGCGGTGATAGCACTACTAGGCGCTTCAAACTCAATCGAATGGAAACTTGACGCCCTAAAGCAACAGGCCGTGATTCAAGCTCTATCTGAAGTTGATGGCCTCGCCAGCATCCGCTATGTCTTCGTCGACGACCGACTCTCAAGATTCAATTCAATGGGTCGGGATGTTCGGAGTTACGAGATAGAAGGTTGGTTAAGGCGTGCTGGGGGCAATTCAGCCGTAGTGAATTTGCACCCCTCAACTAGTGTGTGCGAAACACCAATTTACGGAAAGAGGATTACGGTCACAAGCTCAGATCTGAGTCGAATACGAGCGCTAGTTCGGAATGGGATTGCAGCTGATGTATCGGTGACCGATATGACGTTATGTCACAACTGATACCGTCGCAGAAAACAACCTCTCAATAAGAGATTAAGTGGATACAAACCCTCTTCGCAATTGATCAGGGTAAACCTAAGTCCAACTTCATCGGGTCTCACCTGAGCTTCGCCGCAGACCGACCTAGGTCATGAATCAAGAGTCCAACCAACTCGTTCAGGTGTTGTCGTACCGAAACTAGAGTTGGTTACTGCCTCTTTAGTGACACCCGCAAGCTAGCTCAGCGCCGTTTAAAGGGATTTCTCGAACCGGAGAAAGTCATCTTCGTATTGACTTACCTCACGGAATCCACATTGCCTAAAGGCATTAATGCTCGCAAAATTGACAACGCGGATATTCGCCACAACTAACTCCGAGTGAGGAAACCGAGCTCTCGCGCAACTTAGCGAAGTCGCAATTGAGCGCTGCGCAATACCTCTCCCTCTCCACTCCCGTGCAACTGAGATGCTGATCTCAAGACTCGAATCTTCGAAATTGATTCGGTCGTACCTGACTGATGAAACCGGATTTGTCTCTATCGTACCTATGAGCATTATTCGATTGGAATTCTCCAATGACTGTTGGAACCATCTGTAGTGTTCTTGCCATGGAATCAGACTCTGATTTCTTGACATCCGCCTAGTGACTTCTTCATTTCTCCAGATCCAAAGCTCATAACAGTCCGCTCCAGTGACTTGACGAATCGAGAACTCATGGTTTGGTTGATCTTGATGAGTCACTCGCATGTCAATCATCTTACGAATTCTCTTTCAGCGGATGGAGTCTGACTAGGCTTCTTGCTACTAATGGTCCAAAACTCTGAGAGTCTGCGAGCTACTGGGGATAACCACTGCCTGACTGTTGTTCTGCCATCAAGAAACGACGTGGTTCACCTAAACGAAATCATTGAGGCAATCGTTGAGACCTCAAACGACGTGCAAGTTGTTCTTGTCGATAGCGGATCTGAAGAAATTCACAACCAGTACATGAGGGCACTCGTCAGCAGCTTCGTTGATGAAGGCATAGATATTTCCCTCGTGACATCAGCCGCCGGTATCGGAAGCGCTCTCACATCCGGATTTCAACGCGCAAAGTTCTCTACCATCGCTTGGTTTCCAACAGATGGTCAACTGTCTCTAGATGTCTTGCGAGAGCTTTGCAGATTCAGACTGCGGGGTAGTGCTCTAATTGTCGTCCGAGAAAATTATGAACAGATTTCTGGAATCTTCAGAAGGGCCCTTACCGCCTGGAATCACTTGCTGATTAACTTTCTGCTTGGCATTAGGTTTCGGCAGTTCAATGGAGCGTTCGTTATGCCAGTCGCCTTAGTGAAGTTGCTGCCAATTGGATTTAAAACAGCGGCTCTTAATTGGGCGCTTCTTCACTCGGCAATCCGGACTGGACTCACCATAAACGAACTGCCTGCCACCATTAGGAAAAGAGATGTAGGAAGATCGCGAATCACAAAGATCGAGTTCTTCAAGTATCCATTTGAACTTATGAAGTACGCATGGTCGCAGCGAGATCGCACACAAAGCCTGGCTCGCATGCCGTCTCAGGAATGATGCACGTTCTTAGCTATTCCTAGGATCCACCCCCAGTGAGATGTCTTCCAAAGTTAAACTGTTTAGATAATTAGCTGACCTAAATGAACTTGCTTTATCGGTTCTGACGAGCTCTTGGGTATCGCAAGTGTTAAAGCATGTCTGTCGTCAATCGCTACTGGATCGGACTTTAACTTAGAAAAGATTACCCTAGGCAAAGATCTGCCGATTGTCTCCACGGTTGCCAACAAGGAGCGCACGCACAGCGATACCGTAGTTGTTGCATGGGTGGCAGCGGCGCCGTCGAGATTTCCCTTGAGCACGTGCGCCAGATTGGTGAGCGCGACCGTCGAATCGTCACCCACACGCCCGTTACCCCGTCAGCGCACTTGAGCGAGCGTTGTGGTGGCACAATCATTCTGAAAGCCGAGAACCTCCAACGCACTGGAGCGTTCAAGATTCGCGGTGCGATGAACAAACTCTTCACGCTCGGCGACAGCGCTCGAAAGGGGGTGGTGGCTGGAAGCGCTGGCAACCATGCGCAAGCTCTGGCTTTCGCTGCTCGACAATTTGGTGTGCCGTGTGAGATTTATGTTCCAACCGGCGCATCACTCGCCAAAATCGCCGCCTGTCGCGGCTACGGCGCTACGGTCCACGAAGGTGGCGACAGCCTCGATAATGCAGTCATACTCGCGCAGGCACGAGCCCAAGAAACCGGCATGGTGTTCTGTCACCCGTACGACGACCCCGTGGTGGTTGCGGGTCAGGCAACACTCGGAGTTGAACTCATCGACGATATTCCCGATCTCGCGCAGGTCATCGTGCCACTGGGTGGAGGTGGGCTACTGAGTGGTGTTGCACTGACGGTCAAGCAGTTCGACCCATCGATTCGCGTCGTCGGCGTGCAGATTTCTTCCTGTGCCCCATACATCTACGGCAAGGCTCCGCTGGGACCAGTTCCCACGTTGGCCGACGGTATTGCGGTGAAAGTTCCCGGAGTTGTCACTGCCCCGTTGATCGAGAGGTGGGTGGATGACATCGTCGATGTTGATGAAGACAGTGTGGCCGACGCAATGATGCTGCTACTTGAGCGCTCGAAGTTTTTCGTGGAAGGTGGCGGAGCCGTCGGCGTTTCGGCACTTCTCAATGGAAGAGTGAAGCCAGCAGAACGTGGCTCTACCTGCGTGGTGCTGTCAGGAGGCAACGCTGATCTTGGTCTCCTCACCGGCTTGGTGCGCCGACATGAAACCAATCGGGGTCGTCGATTGATCGTTTTTGCGCGTATCAGCGACCGCCCGGGTGGACTAGCCCGTCTTCTGACCTTGTTTGCCGAACACGGTGCGAACCTCATCGAGGTGGAGCATGTACGCGAGGGGGTTGATCTGCATGTGCGGGAAACAGGCGTGCAAGTAGTGCTCGAAGTTCGAGGTCGGGATCATGCCGAATCACTGATTGCTGGCGCGAAGGCCGATGGCTACGAGATCTCCGAAGTCACTGGACGCTAGACAACTCGTGGCTCCACGAATTCTGCTGCCAGGAAAGCTCACATCGGGTGCGACCGGAGTGCGTGGCGACAGCTATTCCAATGGTCTCAAGTATGCACAAGCGATTGCTCGGGCTGATGGCGTTGCGATGACGGTTCCACCACTCGTTGAGTCCGTTCAGCATGTTGCAGCACTCGTTGGTGTAGTCGACGGCATCGTCATCCAAGGTGGTGGTGACATCGCACCGGAGCGATACGGGGAGTCTCGTCGTAGTGACACCGTCTACGGAATCGTCCACGAACACGACGAATTCGAGATTGCCGTTGCACGAGAAGCAGTGAAGCAGAACAAGCCCCTACTCGCCATCTGTCGCGGTCTGCAGGTGCTCAACGTGGCACTCGGTGGAACCCTGCACCAAGATCTCGGCGACGTTCTCTCCGACCGAGAGAGCCATTGGGACACCTACCACCCGATAGTGGTCACAGAGGGATCGCGTTTGGCTACAGCGTTGGGGACGCTGACACCTGAACGCTCGCACTCATATCATCACCAAGCCTTGAAGGAAGTAGCAAGCGACCTCGTCGTTGTTGCACGCGCCCCGGACAACGTCATCGAAGCAGTGGAACATCGAAGCTGCAAATTTATTGTCGGAGTGCAATGGCACCCCGAAGACGATGCTGCATCAACCTCGAATCAACAAGCCTTGTTCCATGCATTTGTAGATCACTGCGTAAAGATTTGACCCCCAAGCCATCATCTAGTGTTTGACATACCGTGATCCCCGTTAGCCGACCTCGCATCACCAATGACGATGTTGAGGCAGTAGCAAATATCTTGCGCCAAGGTTTCGTGTCTGGTGACGCCCCAATCGTTGCCGAATTTGAACGCGACTTTGCTGCAGCAGTCAACCGAACACATGGGATTGCCGTCGCCAATGGAAGCGTCGCACTTGATCTGGCCCTTCACGCTCTGGACCTCACCGAACACGACGAGGTGGTCATACCCAGTTTCACCATCGCTTCGTGTCTCTTTGCCGTGCTTCGAACCAAGGCAAAACCGGTTTTTGCCGATGTAGACCCATCGACATGGAACCTGTCAGTTGAAACTCTCCAGAGCGTCGTGACTTCGCGCACTCGTGCACTACTTGCCGTGCACATCTACGGTCTGCCCATTGACATGGATCCGATACTTCGCTTCTGTGCCGACCGCGAGATCACCATCATTGAGGATGCGGCGGAATCTCACACCGTTACCTACAACGGGAAGGTATGCGGTTCCTTCGGGCTTGCGTCCACTTTCAGTTTTTATGCCAACAAAGCGATCACCTGCGGCGAAGGTGGGATGATCGTTACCGACGACTACAGTTTCGCCGCACGCCTACGGAGTCTGCGAAATCTTGCATTCCTGCCTCCGCCGGGACCGAGATTCGTACATGAAGAGATCGGATGGAACGTTCGACTCTCCGCATTGCAGGCCGCCCTCGGAAGGAGCCAACTACTTCGAATGAACGACGTCACCGCGGAGAAGCGAAGGATTGGTCTTGCGTACCACCAGTTTCTTGGTGGCGAACCCTCACTCACCATGCAGCCCACCGAGACCACCTACTCGCAGAACAAGTATTGGGTTGTTGGCGTCGTTCTTCCGGAGACATGTGATGCACGGCAGATTGCGGCCGCGCTCCGCGAGCGAGGCGTGGATACCCGACCGTTCTTCTATCCGCTCCACCAGCAGCCGGTGCTAGCGAGATACTCGCTGAATTCGCAACCTTCACTCCCCGTGTCGGAGCGACTGGGACGCAGTGGCTTGTACCTGCCGAGTTTCGTTGGCATCACCGACGAGGAAGTCGCGCATTGTGCCAACTCCCTCCTTGACGTGCTTGCCGCGTTGTAGGTAAAGACACAGCCTCACCATGCCCGCACTCCACCAACTTTCGGTTGTGCTCCCGGTCTTGAACGAACGTGACAATTTGGCGGAACTGATTCCCGAGCTCTGTGCCGTTCTGACACCGGTGTTGGATGAGCTAGAACTCATCGTGGTGGACGACTCTTCCACCGACGGCACCGACAGCCTCATGGCAGAGCTTGCCCGTAGTGATGAACGTATTCGCTACATCTCGCGCCTCGGGCTTGCGCGTTCACTCCCCGACTCGCTGAGTGACGGTGTCCGCGCCGCACGTTTCCCGCATGTTGCATGGATGGATGCAGATGGATCCATGCCGCCAGACTCACTACGGGAGTTGGTGTCCAGCTATCGAGCCACCAGCGACACTGACCCAATTGTCGTTGGCTCACGATTCGTTTCCGGTGGAGGATTCAAAGGCGTCGAGGTAGTGGGCGAAACCTCTTTCTGGCAGGTCGTGCGAAATCTCCGAGGCTCCAACGATTCGTTCTCTGCAGTTCTCCTTAGCCGCATACTTAATCGATATCTCTGGATAATTCTCGGCCGCTGCTGTCGTGACCTTGCATCCGGATTCATCATTGCCGAGCGCGATACCGTGCTGCAGCTCGGACTGCGTGGCTCCTACGGTGACTACTGTGTTCGATTTCTCTACCTCGCCCACAAGAACAAGCACCCATTGGTAGAAGTCCCGTACGTCTGCCAGCTGCGACGGCACGGATACTCCAAGACCGGGACCACACTCTTGGGACTCTTGAAGCGCGGGGTTCCCTACGTTCTCCTGCCATTTCGTATTCGATGGACTCGCCTTTAGTGCTCAAAGACATTCACATCAATCGAATTCCAGCGGGCTCTTCGCACGTAGCCCACGCGGCGCTCCTCCACACAAGATGCTTGCCCGAGACAATCACATCGCAGCGTGGCGCCGTAACCCTCGCTGGCATATATGAGCGACTGTTGCAGAATGGACACTCGATTTATGTTGCAATACGACAAGGCAGTGTCCTTGGCGGCATCGTGATCCTGGAGCACCATGGGAAGCGATCGACGCTGTTCACAGTGATTCACCGCCCATGGTCGTGGATGATTGCCATACGTCGACTTGGCACTGCCGCGTTTTCCAAGCAACTGCTCGATGTCTTGGCCGTTCAGCAGGCTGCGGGAAGCTTGCCTGCGCACAACTACATCGTGGCGGTGTACGTTGACCCAGGCACTCGTCGTGCTGGGATTGCTCGCCAATTGCTGGGGCGTGCGATGGAGGATGCACGTTCTCAACGAGTTGCCCTCGCCGTTGACACGATGCAGTCAAATTCGAGTGCTCAACACCTCTACCTCAACCTCGGCTTCATAGAGCAACAACGAACCAAGAAGTCCGTGATGTTCACCGTGGGGGTGGAGTAAACCGACGCTTGTCGTCAAGGTACGGTCCCTGCTTCACTTCGATGAGTTCTGACTCCTCGAGCATTTCAAAGCCATGGCCACCTGTTGACAACAAGATGACGTCACCCGTAACGATTTCACGTGAATCAACGTACGACTCATCTTCACGATAAAAATCCACCCTCACACGACCCTTGCGCATGTACAGAACCTCCTGCGTGAATGAAGCCTTACGGTCAACTTGCAAGTGAATGTGTGGCTGAATCACATAGCCGGCTGGGCGGCGCATGAAGCCCAGCTGTTGCGAGTAGTCATCCGGAGTTACGAATTGAATTCCATCTGGATGAAAACCACTTCGCACGATGATGGCAGCCACAACTCCATCGATTTTTACTTCTTCGATGAAGGACTGCATCACTGCTGAGTCTACTTACTCGAGTTCAATCCGCTGCAGAGACGAAACGACGAAAACTTAGCGCGCGAACGATGCCAGTGAATCGCTGATACCCAAGAGCCAGGTCGGAAGAACACCGAGCACCAACGTGATGGCAACCGCAAACGTGAGTGTGACACGAATTGGCAACGACAACTTTCGCGCCACCGCAGACGTCGCCCCGCCCGATGCTGGCTCGGAGAGCCACATGCTCACCATGATGCGCAGGTACAGATACGCGGCAATAACCGCCGACACCATTGCGAGCACGGCCAACACATAGCTTTCGGTGGAAACTGCCGCACGAATCACTCCGAACTTGGCAACGAACCCGCTGGTCAGTGGCACCCCAGCCTGTGCAAGCAACAACACCGTAAAGCCCAGCGCAAACACCGGTTGGGTCTTGGCCACACCATTGAATGCATCAAGCGAGGTGTGTGAGTTGCCCGAGGTTTCGTCAGCGCCACCACCAGACACCACCGACACTGCGGCAAAAGATCCGACAGCCAACACCGAATACAACACCACGTACACCAGCGACGATGACACGCCGTCACCCGCTGACGACGAGCCAACCCGACCGGCAGCTTCGAGACCCACCAACATGAAGCCTGCGTGGCTGATCGACGAATACGCCAGCATGCGCTTCACATCACTCTGCACGATCGCCAGCACTGAACCAACCACCAAGGTGAGCGCCGCAAGAGCAAACACTGCCGGTCTCCAGTCGTCCGCACGCGTCGGGAATGCAACAACGAACAAACGCACCAGTGCTACGACGGCTGCCACCTTGCCCAAAGACGCCATGAAGCCGGTGACGTGCGTCGGTGCACCCTGATACACGTCGGGCGTCCAGGAATGAAATGGCACGAGCGATACCTTGAATCCAAAACCCACGAGCAGCAGTGCCACACCCGCAAGCAGCATCGCATCGTTTTGCGGAACGCTAACTTCGCCAGCAAGAACGTCTGCGATTCCCGAGATGCTGGTCTGACCGGTGGTGCCGTACACCAGCGCAATGCCGTACAACAGGAACGCCGAGGCAAATCCGCCGAGGATGAAGTACTTGAGCCCAGCTTCCTGGCTTGTCGAGCGACGACGATCGCTGGCTGCCAAGACGTACAGCGACAAGCTCAACGTTTCGATACCGAGGAACGACACCACGAGGTCGTTGGCGGTCACCATGATTGCAGCACCAAGTGCTGCCGTAAGCAGTAATGCGTAGTGTTCGAGCAAATCGCTGGAGCTGTGGGAAGTGCCACCAGCAGTCTTTGCGCGAGTTGATGCAGCATCCACGGTGGTCATGCTCGTGAAAATCACCGCAACACAGATGGCGATGAACGCGAGCAGTCCGAATCGATCATGGGCCAGCGTTCCTTTCACCAAGGTGCGAGGTGCTTCATCGGCCAAGTTGGCAAACTGCAACGTCGCGAGCACCCCCGCCACTCCGGCACTGGTCGCCGAAATGAGCCCGTACCACCCGCGCGGCCACTGCGGGGTCAATGACCCAAGCAGCAGCACCAAGGTTCCGGCCACCAATGCGATGTACGGCGAGAGTGCGAACCACTCGATCGTTGGTGGAACGAAATCGCCGGCCAGATCCATCGCTTACTTCCCTGCTTCTTCGTGAGTGGGTTGCACGTAGGTGGTTCGTGACTCGACGTGTTCGATGAGCGCATTCACGCTTGGTTCGATTCGCGACAACATCGGCTTGGGATACACACCAGTGAACACGATGATGGCGACGAGCGCGCTCAGAAGCAAACCCTCACGTAATCGCAACTCTTCAAACCCGGAATTGGCTTCATCCGGCTCGCCATGAAACACACGTTGGTACGCCCACAACAAATACAGCGCAGCCAACACCACGCCAATGGTTCCGATGATGACCCACCAACGCGCGGTATCGAACGAACCAATCAGAATCAAGAATTCACCGACAAAGCCGTTGAGTCCCGGCAAACCAATGGACGACAGCATCACCACCATGAAGAATCCCGCGAATACCGGAGCCACGTGCTGCAATCCTCGCAGTTCGGCAATCTGACGGGTATGGCGGCGCTCGTAGATCATTCCGACGAGGAGGAACAACGCGCCAGTCGACACACCGTGGTTGACCATCTGCATCACACCACCGGTGACCGCCTGATCGGTCAGCGCAAACGTGCCGAGCACGATGAAGCCAAGGTGCGCAACGCTGGAATAAGCAACGAGGCGCTTCAAGTCGGTCTGCATGGTGGCGGCAATCGCGCCGTACAAGATGCCGATGACCGCCAGGGTGTACAGAACAGGACGCGCCCACACGCTGGCTTCGGGAAACAGGTACACGCAGAACCGCAGCAATCCGTAGGTTCCCATCTTCAACAACACGCCGGCAAGAATCACTGAACCGGCCGTCGGCGCCTGGGTGTGCGCATCGGGCAACCACGTGTGCACTGGGAACAGTGGCACCTTCACGGCGAATGCGATGGCGAACGCAACGAACAGCCACCGGCCTTGCGTCACCGAGAGTGCACCACTTTCGGCCAATGCCACGAGATCGAAGGTGACCTCACCAACGGCATCGCGCGACAACAACGCAGTCGCAACGATGCCCACCAACATGAATGCCGAACCGGCCATGGTGAAGAGGAAGAACTTGGTGGCGGCATACACGCGGTCGTCGTAACCCCAACCACCGATGAGGAAGTACATCGGCACCAAAACGATTTCAAAAAAGACGAAGAAGAGGAACAAATCGAGGCTGACGAATGATCCCATCACGCCGGCCTGCAAGATCAGGAGCCATGCAAAGTAAGGGCGCTCATCGTGATGCGGATCAACACCGGCGATCACCAGCGGGAAGAGCACCCCCGTGAGAACCACCAGGAAGAGCGAAATGCCGTCGATGCCAAGGTGCCACGAGATTCCCCACTGCTCGATCCACTCGTGTCGCGAAACGAACTGAAAGCCGGCATTCGCAGAGTCGAACGCCTGCAACACCCACACGCTCAATGCACCGGTTGCCACGGTCGACGTGAGCGCAGCCAGCTTCCCCCACTCCGCACGCATACGACCAAAGAACAACACTGCTGCGGCACCGAGCAGTGGCACCAGCACCAACGAACTGAGGATCGGAAAGCTCAACGTGGATGCACTCGACGCTGCAGCAATCATCACGCCAACCATTACGCCATCCATCCGCGCCATACGAACCATGCCAACAACACCACGGTGCCCAGCGCCAGAATCACGGCATACGCGCGCACGAAACCGGTTTGCGATCGTCGCACTTGCGAACCGACGCCTCGAGCCAACAATCCGGCACCGTTGACCGCGCCATCAACGATCCGTGAATCGAACTTGGTGATTCCGCGGAAGGCTGCAGCACCAGGGCCTCCAACCAAACGGGCGACGAGGGCGTCGTACCACCATGCATTCTCCAGCACCTTGGGTTCCAGCGCCGGCAATCGGCGCTTGGCGTAGACCGCTACCGACAGTGCGATGCCCGTGACCGCCACCACGATCGCCGCCAGCAACAACACGTACTTGTTGTCGTAGGCCCACGTGCCCTTGATGCTGCGCTCGGCTTCTTCCACGACAGGTTCAAGCCAGTGTTCGAGGAAGTGCAACTTCTTGCTGAATGGCAACTGCATCGCGCCACCAACCACCGACAGCACCGCCAACACCACGAGTGGGATCAACATCACCTTCGGACTCTCGTGTGGTCGAAAATCGCCATGCGCCCCATGCTCATCTGCAGCATCGTTCCAACGTGCTTCACCGAAGAACACCATGATGACTTGCCGAGTCATGTAATACGCCGTGAGCAAAGCAGTAACCATGCCCACCGCGTAGAGCAACCGGTTGTCGGCATACACGTACAGCAGAATCTCGTCCTTCGACCAGAAGCCCGCAAACGGCGGCACGCCGGCGATGGCCAGCCACCCAATGATGAAGGTAAAGGCGGTCACTGGCATCGCAATACGAAGAGCACCCATCTTGCGCATGTCTTGTTCGTGGTGCATGCCATGGATGACGGAGCCCGAACCAAGGAACAGCAACGCCTTGAAGAACGCATGCGTCACCATGTGGAAAATTGCCGCAACGTACGCACCCGAACCAATTGCCAGGAACATGAAGCCGAGTTGCGACACCGTGGAATACGCGAGCACCCGCTTGATGTCGTGCTGGGCAACCGCAATCGATGCAGCGAAGAGTGCAGTTGCTGCACCAACGATGGCGATGGTGTCCGGCACCCATCCGTACGACTCCGCGAGCACCGGACCAACTCGCGTCATCAGGAACACGCCGGCGGTCACCATCGTTGCCGCATGAATCAGCGCCGAGACGGGAGTTGGACCCTCCATCGCGTCGGGCAACCAGAAGTACAGGGGAAGTTGCGCACTCTTGCCGCACGCGCCAACGAACAACAACATCGCAATGGCCGAGATTGCCGTCTGCGAAATGGTGCCTTCGTGGGCGGCTTCGTTGATGGCCTTGTACGACACCGACCCCACTGCGGAGAAGGCAACGAACATCGCCGTCATTACCCCCCAGTCGCCGATTCGGTTGGTGACGAAAGCTTTCTTGCCGGCGACTGCGGCGCTGTTGCGCGTCTGCCAGAACGAGATGAGGAAGTACGAGCATGCACCCACACCCTCCCAGCCGAGGAAGGTGACCAACAAGTTTTCTCCGAGCACCAGCATGAGCATCGAGAACACGAACAGGTTCAGGTACAGGAAGAACTTCGCGAACTTCGGGTCACCGTGCATGTACCCAATCGCGTACAGATGGATGAGCGAACCAATTCCCGTGACAAACAGCGCCATCGTGATGCTGAGAGGATCGGCGAGGAGCGCAAAATCAATCTGCAGCGCACCGACGGGGATCCACTGGAACAACGTCACCACATGGGAGCGTTCCTCGGACGGCATGCCGAGCAGGTCGAGGTACACCGCAACCGTCACCAGGAACGAAGTGGCCGTTGCAAGCGTTGCCAACCACCCGGCTCGCGGCTCGCCGATACGCGAGCCGAACGCCATGAGCACCACTCCTCCGACGAGCGGCAAGAAGGGCACCAGCCAGACGAGATCAACCATTGCGTTAGCCCTTCAGCTCCGCCATGTCGTCAGCCGTAAGCGAGGAGCGATTGCGCATGATTGCCACGATGATGCCGAGGCCTACCACAACTTCTGCCGCTGCCACCACCAAGACGAAGAACACGATGGTTTGGCCGTCGATGTCGGTGAGTTCTCGGGCCAAGGCAACGAATGAAAGATTCACGGCGTTCAACATCAATTCGATGCACATGAACATAATCAACGGATTTCGACGCACCATCACACCGACCGTTCCGATGACGAACAACAGCGCGGCAACGATCAAGTAGGAAAGCGTCGTTGGCTCGGGCATCACGCCTCCCCTGCCACGCGGCGTCTTGCCAGCATCACGGTGCCCACGACTGCAACCACCAACAACACCGACGTGAGTTCGAATGCCACCACGTAGTCACCGAACACCGATCGTGCGAGTTGTTGAATGTTGGCATCACCACTCGCGCCGTCTGCTGAGGTGTCGAGACCCTCCGAGCGAGTGGTGAGGACATCGACACCGCGTGAGACCGCAACCACCAAGAGACCTAGCAGCCCGAGACCGGCGACTCCAGCCAACCATCGCTGGGCAACGAGAGGCTCGGTGCTGAGATTCTCCGCCTTGTCCACACCCAACAGCATGATGACGAAGAGAAACAGCACCACGATTGCGCCCGCATACACGATGATCTGGACGGCAGCCAGGAAGTACGCCTCCAACGCCACGAAGTGCACTGCGACTCCGAACAGTGTGAGCACCAGTGAGAGTGCCGCATGCACGGGGTTGCTGCGTGTGATCACACCAAGCGCCCCGACGAGCATCATCGCACTCGCGAGAACGAAGACAACGAGTTCCATCAGTGCTTCACGCCCGCGTCGGAGTCGGATGGCTCATGATCCGAAGCATCGGCTTGTGCCTGAGTCGCTTCGGCCTGTCGTACGCCATATCCACGTTCACCGGCCCACGACACCACGCCGACGAACGACGCGTCACCCGCCGGTGCCGTTGCTCGCATCCATGCAGAGGTGTGTTGATCCTCCCCTGGTCGCCAGTCTTCCCACGGCAGATGCTGTGGCTTGCCGTCGTCACCGACGAGCAATTCGTTCTTGGTGTAGATCGCATCCTTGCGGTTGGTGAACGAGAATTCGAACAACTTCGTCTCGGTGATGGCCTCGGTGGGGCATGCCTCCACGCACAGATCACAGTGGATGCAACGCAAGTAGTTGATCTCGTAGATCCAACCGAAGCGCTCGCCGGGCGAGGTGGGGTTGTCGGGATCATTGTCGGCGCCCCGCACATGGATGCACTTGGCCGGGCACACTGCCGCACAAAGTTCGCATCCAATGCACTTCTCCATGCCGTCTTCGTAACGGTTGAGTACGTGGCGACCATGCAGACGCTCCGGCTTGTCGATCTTCTCGTCCATCGTTGTTGCGTTGCGCTTCTTGCGCTTGAACAAACGACCACCGGAGTACTGGGTGGTGACACGGTTCTTGCGACCGTGTTGACGAAACGTAACGAGAAAGCCGCCGAGATAACCCATCTAGAACTGAGCTCCTTCGCGTTCGCGTGTCTTGTTGCTGACGGTGAATGCGGCCTGTAGCAACGCGTAACACACACCGAGTGCAATCACCGCGGCGGCAGTGGTGGTGAACACGTTCCATCCTTCGTTGCGGGCCAGGCGTTGCACGGCCAACAGCATGAACCATGCCAACGAACCGGGAATCAATACCTTCCAGCCCAGGTCCATCAATTGGTCATAACGCAAACGCGGCAGCGTGGCTCGGAACCAGACGTACACGTACAGGAACACCAACACCTTGCCGAGCAGCCACACCGTGCCTTCCAATCCGTTCGGAATCAGCGGGATGTCCAGCGTGACGCCCCCGTAGGAAATCGGCTGCGGCCCACCGAAGAACAATGTGACGATCATCGCCGACATGGTCACCGTGTTCATGAACTCTGCGAGATAGAACAACGCAAAGCGAATCGACGAGTACTCGGTGTTGAAGCCTCCCACCAATTCCTGCTCGGCTTCCACCAAGTCGAACGGCGGACGGTTGAGTTCGGCAGTCGCAGCGATGAGGAAGATGATGAACGGCACGATGCCGGTGGCCACGACGTTCCAGTCGGTCAAGGTCGACTGCCCTGCCACGATGCCACTCGTCGACAATGTGCCCGAGATGAGAATCACCGATGCGAGCGACAATCCGAGGGCAGCTTCATAGCTCACCATTTGCGCCGACGCGCGCACCGAACCCAGCAACGGATACTTCGAACCACTCGACCACCCGGCAAGCATGATGCCGTATACGGCGATGGACGAAATGGCGAGTGCAAACAACACGCCGATGTGTGGATCGGCGAGTTGCACGCGCGTTTCGACACCGAACCAGGTGACGATGCCCTCGTTGCCATCGCGATAGTCGCCCCCAAGCGGAATGATTGCGAACGACAAGAACGCCGGGACGAAGGAAAGAAACGGGGCAAGCGCGAACACGAACTTGTCCGAACGCCGCGGCAGAAGGTCTTCCTTGAAGAACAACTTGACTCCATCGGCCAGTGTCTGCAGCAGCCCGAACGGACCGGCTTTGTTGGGCCCGATGCGATTTTGCATACCGGCAATCACCTTGCGCTCGAACCACACCATGAGCATGGTGGCCACGAGTCCCACCACGAACACGACCAGCACCTTCAGTACCACGATGAGTAATGGCGTCCACAACACCTCGCCTTCCAGCATCGGGTCGAGGGCCAACATCAAATCACCTCCACCACGACATCGGTCACCGGCGCATCGTGGCGAATCAACTGACGTACATCACTGCCGTGTTGATTGAACGGCACGAAAACGACACCGCGAGATACCGCGTCGTCGACGATCAGCGGCAACACCACGGCCGAACCATTGGCGGCCAAACGGACATCTGCACCTTCACGAACACCGAGTCGTTGCGCATCACCGGAGTTCATGTGCACCGCTGCCTCACGAGCAAGCGGAGCAAGTGATGGACTCTCGATGGTGGAAACTGCGCGGTCGTACATCACGCGCGCCACATGCAGGCGGAACTGGTGCGTCAATCGAGGTGCGGCCGAACGAGGTGCCGCAGTGATGCGAACCGGCGTTGGGTGTGCCACCACCACTCCTTCGCCACGAACCGCCTTTGCCTCTGCTGCCGGCACGAATGCCGCCACGGAGGTGGTCATGGCATCGTGCAACTCGCCGTACGAGGAGATCCCCAAGTCCACTCCAAGCTCGAGTGCGAGTTCGGCTGCAATCATCCAGTCGGGTCGTGCAGTGCCGGCAGTGGTGATTTTTTGTGCAACATCACTGACACGGCCTTCGCAGTTGGTGGTAGTCCCCACCTTTTCTCCGTAGGCCGAGGCTGGCAACAACACTTCGGCGTAGCGCGCCGACTCGGTCACGAAAGTGTCGACTGCAATCACATGCTGCACCGATGCGAACGCTCGCCTTACAAGGTCTGCGTCAGGTACATCGCTCATCGGGTCGGCGCCGACCAGCACGAGGCATTCCACTTTTCCTGCTGCAGCTGCCGAAAGAATTGCGTTGGTGTCGGCGTCCGATCGTTGTGGCGTCAATCCTGCAGTTACCGCACCACGCACGTTGCCGCGGCGAACCACGGGCAACACTCGCGCCGCAGGTGCTGCGGCCAACACGGAACCCGTGGCCAACAGTGTGAACTCGAGCGACTCGGCCAGGTTCCCCCGACCCATCACCACGGTGACGGCACCACGCGACAATTGTTCTGCAATTTCCGGCGTGGAGAGCAACTCGCTCACTACACGTGGCTGGTCGCCCGGGTCGTGGCGCACCGACTTCCATGCGTACTTGCTCAAGCCCGTTGCGCGAGGTGACACCTCGATGATTCGAGTGGTTCGTTTCTCCGCTGCATCGCGCAATCGCAGGTACAGCACCGGCAATTCTTCCTTCAGATCCGGTGCCAACAAGATCACGGTGGCCGACGCACAGGTCTCGGCAATCGTCGCCTGCGGAAGTGCGAACACCTCGGCGGGCAATCCATCGCCCAGCTGTGCGTCGCGTGCGGTGATGCCGAGGGCGTCGGCCAACTTCGCCCATGCGTATGCATCCTCGTTGGTTCCCCGCGCCCCGCCGATGATGCCGACGGCATCCGGACCTTTGTCGTTCAACACCGTGCGCAGGATTCGTCCGGCGGCATCGAGCGCGTTCGACCACGTTGTTTCGGCGAGTGTGCCATCTTTGCGCATCAACGGTGCATGCACACGGTTCTTGGAGTTGACCGATTCGAAGTTGAAGCGACCACGGTCGCACAGCCAACCCCAGTTGACCGACTCGATGTCGACACCCTGGTATCGCACCAGCTCGTCGCGACTACTCTGCACCACCGTTCGACAACCCACGCTGCACGAAGTGCAAGTGCTCTCCATTTGCTCCAAGTCCCACGGGCGCGCCTTGAAGCGGTACGCGCTCGAGGTCAGCGCTCCCACCGGACAAATCTGCACCGTGTTGCCCGAGAAGTATGAACTGAACGGCTCGTCTGGGAAGGTCATCACTTGAGTGTTGTTCCCACGGCTGGTGAACGAAATCAGCGGGTCGCCGGCTACTTCGCCGGCAAAGCGCGTGCAACGATCGCAGAGAATGCAACGTTCGCGATCCAGGAAGACCAACTCGCTGATGGGTATCGGCTTTTCGTAGTGGCGCTTTTCTTCCACGTAGCGGCTCTCGCCGGGGCCGTGGGAGAACGCCTGGTCTTGCAACGGGCATTCGCCACCCTTGTCACACACCGGACAATCGAGCGGGTGATTCGCCAACAACAGTTCCAGTACACCTTCTTGAGCTCGCTTCGCTGGTTCGGATGTCGTTGACACCACTTGACCTTCGGCCACTGGGGTCATGCACGACACCACCAGCGCCTTACCGCGGGGGCCTTCCACTTCGACGATGCACTGTCGACACATACCTACCGGCGACATGCGCGGGTGGTAACAAAAGTGCGGAACGAATGAGCCGGACTGCTCGCATGCCGTGATGAGCAACTCGCCGGGCTTGGCCTCGACGGCGCGACCGTCCACCGTGAGACTGACGGTGGTTTTTGGAGCGGTGGTGTCGGTCATGATCGTTTACGCGTGGCTCGCAAGGCGTGTGGCGAAAGGCGACTCGACGCCGTCGATTGGGCGACCGTGCTCGATGTAGTGCTCGAATTCGTGGCGGAAGCGGCGAACCGCGGAGGCAATTGGTGACACCGCCGAGGGACCGAGCGGACAGATGGTGGTTTGGCGGGGCGGCCATGCGATACCCGGGCTGATGCTCTCACTCACTTCGAACAGCAAGTCGATGTCCTCGGGCCGACCGTGACCATCCAACATTCGCTTCAACACACGTTCCAACCATGTGGTGCCTTCTCGACACGGTGTGCACTTACCGCACGACTCTCGAGCAAAGAACCGAACGATGCGCCAGCACGCCGCCACCATGTCGGTGGTCTGATCCATCGCCACGATTGCGCCGGAACCGAGCATCGACCCGGCCTTGTCAACGGTCGGCTTGTCGAGCGCCATGTCCAGGTGTTCAGGGAAGAACCACATCGCCGATGCGCCACCGGGGATGAACGCCTTGATCGATCCACCGTTGCGAATGCCGCCGCAGTACTCCGGGGCTTCGAACAACATGCGGAAGGTGGTGACACCATTGGGTACTTCGAACACACCGGGTTTGTTCACGTGTCCACTGACCGCAAACATTCGCATCCCGGTGGACGTCGGAGCGCCGATCGCCTTGAAATCGCCGCCACCCTTGCCCACGATGTAGGGAACATTGGCGAGGGTTTCGACGTTATTCACGATGGTGGGCTGCATGTACAGCCCCTTCACTGCGGGGAAGAACGGTGGCTTCAAACGCGGCATGCCACGCTCGCCCTCGAGACTCTCGATCAATGCGGTTTCCTCGCCCACGATGTAGGCACCAGCACCCCACGTGAGCGTGATGTCCACGGAGAAGTTGCTGCCACAGATGTTCTTGCCCACCATGTTGTTGGCATATGCATCATTCAGCGCCTGGGCCAAACGTTCCTGCGCATGGGCCATTTCGCCGCGGACGTAGAGGAATGCTTGCGACGCATTCAGCGCGTAGCACGCAATGACGATGCCTTCGATCAACTGGTGAGGGTCGCGCTCCATGAGCAGGCGATCCTTGTAGGTGCCAGGTTCGCTCTCGTCACCGTTGATCACCAGATATCGCGGGTGGACACCCGCCGGCAGGAATCCCCACTTGGTGCCCGCAGGGAAACCGGCACCGCCACGACCCTGAATCTCCGCCGCCTTAACTTCGTCGTGCACTTGTTGCGGCGTCATGCTGCTCACGGCCTTGCGCAACGACACGTAGCCGCCGGTGCGAACGTAGCCGGCATAGGTATGCCCGTCGGCAACGTCGAAGCGCGACGTGATGATGCGTGGACCCGTTGGAACGCTCATCGGGCATCCACCTGTGCTTGCTCTTCCACTCCCCGATTGCTCCACGCTTGCGTGGTGGTTTGGCGCACCGCAGCAAGCGTGCCGTGTGGTGGGACTTCGTCGGTCAACTTGCCGCTTTCCAATTCGTCGATCAGAGCGTCGAACGATTCCGGGGTCACCTTGTATCGGTAGCGATAGTTCACCTGGAGTGCCGGCGCTTCGGTGCAGGCCGCAATGCACTCGACATCCTCGATGGTGAACTTGCCATCTTCTGTCGTGCCACCCGACTTGATGCCAAGGCGTTCTTCGGCGTGGTGCAGAAGGTTCCATGCACCCACCAATTGGCAGGAGATGTTGGTGCAGATGTTGATGCAGTACTTGCCGACCGGATGAAACTTGAACATCTCATAAAAGCTGGCAGTGCCGTACACCTCGGCCGGTGCGAGATCCAACAATTCGGCGATGTGCACCATGGCGTCTTGTGCCACGTAGCCATCCTGCTCCTGGGCAAGATGCAACAACGGAATGAGTGCCGACTTCTTGCGCGGGAATCGGGCAATGATTTCCTTTGCGGTAACGACGCGTTCCTCGGTGAGGCGACTCATCGGTCCACCTCGCCAAGAACGGGGTCGATCGAAGAAATGACGGCCACGGCATCGGCAACCAGCCCGCCTCGCATCATGTGCGGGAGGCACTGTACGTTCACGAAACTTGGTGCACGCACGTGCATGCGGTACGGCACCGAAGAACCATCGCTGGCGATGTAGCAACCGATCTCGCCGCGTGGTGACTCGATGGCCACGTACACCTCGCCTTCGGGAACCTTGAAACCCTCGGTGAAGATCTTGAAGTGGTGGATCAGTGCTTCCATCGACTCATCGATGCGACCGCGCGGTGGCGGAGTGACCTTCTTGTTCTGGATTCGATAGTCACCCGATGGCATCTTGTCGAGAATCTGTCGCACGATTCGCATCGACTCGCGAATCTCCTGCAATCGAATGGCATAGCGGTCGTATGCGTCACCATGCATGCCGACCACAACGTCAAATTCGACATCGCGGTACTTGAGATACGGCATGTCCTTTCGCAGGTCCCACGCCACACCGGTGGAGCGCAGGATCGGACCGGTGGCTGCCAACGCAATTGCTTCGCTCTGGGTGATGACACCGACTCCCTGCAAGCGCTCACGCCAAATCGGCTGACCCGTCATCAGCACTTCGTACTCCGCCAATCGGTCGGGCAACATGTCCAAGAGGTGCAGCACGTCGTCGCGCCAACCAGCCGGCAGGTCGGCTGCCAATCCGCCGGGACGAATGAAGTTGTGGTTCATGCGCAGTCCGGTGACCTTCTGGAAGAAGCGCAACACTTCTTCGCGCTCGCGCCAGCCGTACAGCATCATCGATACTGCACCAAGGTCCATCCCGTTCGTGGCCATGAACAGGAGGTGGCTGCTCATGCGGTTGAGCTCCGAGAGCAACATTCGCATCCATTGGGCACGCTCGGGAATGTCGCCATCGATACCGAGCAACTTCTCGGTCGCCATCGAGAACACCAACTCGTTGTTGAGCGGCGACAAGTAGTCCATGCGCGTCACGTTGGTGCCGCCCTGCATATAGGTGAGTGACTCACCCGTTTTTTCCATGCCGGTGTGCAGGTATCCGATGACCGGTTTGCAACGCAACACCGTTTCGCCCTGCAGCTCCAGCATCAGACGCAACACTCCGTGGGTGCTCGGGTGCTGGGGGCCCATGTTGATGATCATCGACTGGTCTTCGCCAACATCGGTGGCAACGTCGGCGAGAGCGGCTGCCGCCGACTCGCTCATGCGCAGAACTGCACCGGCCTCGCGCATCAACGCCTTTTGCGAGATGTCTGAACGTGACCGAAGTTCCTGACCACCCTCACCGGTAGCGGCACCAGCCGACGTGACTGCCGCGTTAGCCGAGTCGCTCACAGCATCGTTCGCGGATCGCTGATCGAGTGCGGTCATGATGCGGCACCCTTGAACTGCACGGGTATGCGACCCTGTGAGTAGTCCTTGCGCAATGGGTGCCCGTCCCAGTCCTCGGGCATGAGAATGCGTGTGAGGTCGGGATGACCATCAAAGACGATTCCGAACATGTCGAACGCTTCGCGTTCCATGGCTTCGGTACTGGGGTGAATATCGAACAGTGAGGGAACCGACTCTCCTTCGGCAACCTGTAGACGCACCCGAACGCGCTCACGTTTCGAAATCGAGAGGAGGTTCACCACCACCTCGAAGCGTTGGGCCACCACGTCACTGGGCACGCTCCGAGCACCGTGCAGCAAATAGTCGACTGCAGTGAGATCCACGCACATGGTGAAACCGTCGGTGTACAACTTGGTGATCGTGGAGACGTAGTCGGACGCATTTACGAACATCACCGACTGTCCACGTGAATCGGTCATGGTTCAGCGGCGCTCCAGGGTTACCGGTGTGGTGATTCCGGCAGGAATCTCCTGAATGTGCACGTTGGCGCCGGCACCCGTTGCGGCACGACGATGCATAATCTCGCCATCCTCAATCAATTGGTGCAGGGTTTCGATCGCGTGAATGAGTGTCTCTGGTGTTGGTGGGCAACCTGGCGCATACACGTCCACCGGCACCACTTGATCGACGCCTTGCACGATGGCGTAGTTGTTGAACATTCCGCCACTCGATGCACACACACCCATGGAGATCACCCACTTGGGTTCCATCATCTGGTCGTACACCTGTCGCAATACCGGTGCCATCTTCTGGCTGACACGCCCGGCCACGATCATGATGTCGGCCTGACGTGGCGATGCGCGGAACACTTCCATTCCGAAACGTGCCAGGTCGTAGTGCGGAGCACCCGTCCCCATCATCTCGATGGCGCAACACGCCAATCCGAACGTTGCCCCCCAACTCGAACGAGAACGCGACCACTGCACCAAATCTTCGATTCGGCCCGTCAGGAAATTGTGTTTGATGCCACCCAATCCGTTGTCGAGCACGTCACGGACCGTGCTCATGCTGCACCCACCTGATAATCAGCCGGCGCCGATCGACCATCCAACCCAACGACCTTGATACCTGCGCCGGCAACGGGAGCGGTATTCACATCCGCAACGGGAAGTTCCTTCTTGAGGGGTCCCCACGCCAAGGCGCCGCGCGCCACCACGTACACGAATGCCACGAAGAACACGGCACTGAATGCGAACATTTCCCAGAAGCCGAATGCACCCAATGTCTCGTGCGCGACTGCGTACGGATACGCGAAAATGATTTCGATGTCGAACATGATGAACAACATCGCCACGATGTAGAACGACACGGGGAATCGCTCGGGCGATTCGCGGCTCGGCACGATGCCACATTCATACGGCGCATCCTTTGCGGTGTTCGGCCGACGTGGTGCCAACAACTTCGAGGCAACCAGACTCAGCGCTCCGAACACCACTGCGAGCACCGTCAACACGACGATTGGCAGGTACTGACTCATCGCCGATTCGCCCGAAGGGCTCAGACTTTCTCGAGCTCGCGCGCTGCTGCGAGATTCTCGCGCAACATCAAATCGCGACGATGCAGCAGCCAACACAGAATGATGAATATCACGAGTGACCCCAAGGTGATCAGCATTGCAGGCTGACGCTTGTTACCAAGATCACGGATCATGTACACATACCGACGATCTTGCGATTCGTCGATCTTGGGGCGTGCCGGTGCACGACCTGGTTCCACGCGCTGGGGCACCACGGGCGCGACTTCCACCAGTGCATATCGCGGCTCGTGAAAGAACGCCACGAAGTCCAGAGCATCGTTGATCTTGGGCCAGCGTTCTCCGCCACGATCAAAAACGGCCACTGACAAGAACTCACCTGCGGCAAATTCGTCAGCCTGGTTGATCAGAATTTCGTCGGACGATGCAACCGCCTGTCCACGCTGTGGATCGGCCTCATCCAAAAGTCGCCAGCCTTCCTCAACGAGAGCACTGGCGACTGCATCGGCGTTCTCCTGGGCTGTACCCGTCAACTTGAGCGGCCGTTCGAGAATCTCCACCTGCTGCAACAACTCACCATCACGGACGATGGTTGCCGGCTCCGCAGGTTTCCACGAGGGTTCGCGACCCTTCAATCCAATTCCATACGTCCACCAAATGATGCCCATCGCCACCATCCAGCCGAACAATCCGGCAAGCACCACGAGGAAACCGAGTCGTGCGCCCATGTTGGTGCCCACGACGAGATACGTACCGCCAATCAACACCACGACGGAAATCAACACCACCACGTAACCGCGCAATTGCGGTTGCCAGTTGATGGCCAACAGCGACAACAGATGCATCACAAGCCTCGCACGTATTCCACGACGGCCTTGATTTGTTCCTGCGTCAACATGCCACCGAAGCCGGGCATACGACCGCCTCCCTGACCCTGCTCGCCGTACTTCTTGCCGTATTCGCTACCGGCGGAGATGAATGCGATCATGTCGTCCTGATTCGGGAACTGACGAATGGTCGACCCGCCAGTGAGGTTGGGACCAAAAGCGCCACCACCGGTGATTTGGGGTTCTCCATACGACCATCCCTTGGTATGGCAACGGGCGCAGGAGTAACTGCCGGCACCGAGATCCAAGTTGAAGAGAGCCTCGCCCAATGTCGCGTAGGTTCCCGCGGCAACGAGACGCTCGGCCTCGGCTTGAATCTCTTCTTGGTTCTTCCTGGCCAACGTGCCGCCATCGCACATCTTGGCGTCCTCATCGGGTGAAGCACAATTCTCACGTGGAACCTGGATGCTCTTCAGGTAGTCGAGCACCGTTTGAATCTGCTGTTCGTTCATCGGGCCACCGCCCACCAAGCCCCACGCCGACATCGGTGAGAACGGACGCCCGTAATTGAGGATGAATCGAACTTCTTCCTCGCTGTAGCGCAAGTAGATGTTGTTGATCGCTGGAGCCTTCCAGTTGACCGCCTTAACTTCGCCGGTCTTCGGGTCGGTTACCGCGTACGACGCAACACCACCACCGCCATTCATGCCACCGTGGCAACCCGCGCAGTTGAACCCACCTTCGGCGGTCGCCGCAAACAGGCCGCTGCCCCACGTTTCAAACTTGTGAACGAAATCCTTCTCGGCGCCAGCTTGACGACCCGGCTCCAAGATCCAGTACAGCGGCAGGGTCACCGTAATGATGGCGAGAAACACCAGACCAAGCAACTGCGTTCGCTCGAGCTTCTTGCCTTCGAGAACCTCGTCGTCGTAGTACGGCTTGCGGTTTGCCGCCAACTCGATTTCCGAACCAATCTCGGCGCGACTTGAACGAATGTTGAAGAATGCATAGAGCGCCCAGCCACCGAAGGCGGCAACGAGTGCAATCCACGCGAGCGTGGTGGTGACGTCGGCGAACACTGGTGTCATGAGGAGCTAGTGACTTCCCCCACCCACGCAGTGTGGGCCTTCGGCTTCTTGACCCGTGGTGTTGGTGCCAATCGCTGGTCCGCCAAACACCGCACCAGTGTCGATGACGACGTTGCCGTTGTTGATCGACACGGCAAAGCGGTCCATGCCGCGTGGTGCGGGACCACCCTTCTTCTCACCGACACGGTTGAACTGCGAACCATGGCAGGGGCATTCGAACCACTGTGACGTTGCACAGGTGGGAACTCGGCAACCAAGGTGTGGACACTTCTGATACAACGCAACGATTCCCGACGACATTCCGGCAAACACCGGTGCCTGACCCGCGTATACCGCTTCGGCCTTGGCCAAGGATTCCTTCGGATACTCGGTTACCCATGCACGAGCTTCCGGCACGTACAAAAATCCCTTGTTCGAGCGAATTCCCGCAATGATGTCGTCAAGCTTGCCGGCGTTGATTTTGGAGCCGAAACCGCCTTCGGCGCCCTTCCACAAAAACCCAATCACCGCAGCACCGAAACCACCGAGGCCGGCACTCATCAAGGTGAAGGTCGCGCGATTGAAGAACTGTCGACGTGACACACCGATGACTTCCGGATCCGGCGGCGACCATGGTGCAACAGCAACACTGGCGGGAACTGCCAATTCGGTGCTGCGCGATGCGGTGGCTTCGCGTTCGTACTGCTTGCCGCTCACGCCGTGTGTGGCGGATTCGTCTCGCGAGCGAGTTTCGCGCGACAACACGCCGGTGGTTTCCCGACGACGCGATGCAGTGAGTAGGACGACGGCAGCCAACACCACGAGAACGATGCCGGCGATGATGAGTGTGGTGGTGGTGTTCATGATCTAGAGCTCGAAGAAGATTCCGTCACGCCACGGAAACGTGAAGTTGTAGCCCGGTCCGCGGAAGAACGAGCTGATGATGGTGAGTACGGCCCAGAACATCATGTGCACGGTCATCAGGCTGGTGATGAACTTGCGATCTTCCGGCTTGTTCGACGCGTTACGGTCGAGATACGGGGCAAAAATTAACAGGATGATGCCCATACCTGGAATGGTGACGCCGGCAATCATCGGATGGAACATCGTGAGCAGTTCTTGCAGACCCATGAAGTACCACGGAGCTTTGGATGGGTTCGGCGTTTGGTTGAAGTTCGCGGCTTGCAGCAGCGGCGCATTCACGAACCACGAGAACATGAACGTGAACGCCGTGCACGCCAATGCCGCGACGAACTCGATGGAGAGCAGGTGCGGCCACACATGCACCTTGTCCACCGGTACTGCCTTCACGTCTTGAATCGAACCCGACTTCACCACGGTGAGCAGGCGCTGAGTATGTCCGCCCGGACCCGCACCGACCGGCACACCGCCACCGACTGGGGCTGCAACTACCGGTGATGCAGGAGCTTCCTTCACGGCGACTCCGCCACCAGCGCGGGCGGCTTTGCTGCGCTCGAGCAATTCTGCGGGAATTCGTGAAGCGCCCTCGCCGGCCGACGAGGCGTCGCCAGCCGTGGCATCTGCCGACTTCTCTCGCGCCGCCTTGGCGCGCTTGAGAAGGTGTTCTGGAATTTCCGTCATCGTTGCACCTGCCTTTGCATCACAGCGGTCCTGAAATTCCGCCGTCCTTGCGGACGCGCCAGAAGTGGATGGCCAAGAAGATCACGGTCACGAACGGGAACAACAATACGTGCAATACGTACCAACGCAGCAGCGTTTCGGCGCCGATCTCCGTTCCGCCAAGGAGCACGAATCGCACTTGGGAACCGATGATCGGCGAGTAGCCCATCATGTTGGTTCCCACGGTGACGGCCCACAATGCCAGCTGGTCCCATGGCAAGAGATAGCCGGTGAACGACAACAGCAACGTGAGCGTGAGCAGGATGACACCCACCACCCAGTTGAACTCGCGTGGGGCCTTGTAGGCGCCGTGATAAAACACTCGCGCCATGTGCAAGAACACCGACAGCACCATGAGGTGCGCACCCCAACGATGCATGTTGCGCACCATCAGACCGAACGTCACCGATGTGTGCAGCGACTGGATGTCGTCCCACGCGTTGGCGGCGGCCGGTCGATAAAAGAACATCAAGAAAATGCCGGTGATCGTGAGCAAAATGAACAAAAAGAACGACAATCCTCCGAGGCACAAGGTGTAGCTCACCTTCACCGCGTGACGCTTTACCTTCACTGGGTGGAGGTGATACAACACCGAGTTCATCACCACATAGGAACGGTTGCGCGGGGAGTCGGTGTAGCCCTTGCGGAAGATCGAGCCGGGTCGGAAGATGGAACTCCAAGCCTGACTTCCCTGTACCTGTTCGCCGATCTTGGCGAAACGCTCCTTCAGGGTTGGTCGTGGTGTTTCGTCAACGATGCTCGACATATCTTCTCCTTAGAACCTCATGCCGTAGGCATAGCCATGGTTGTTGGTACGTGCGTGTGGGTCACCGGTCGCAGGCGCAACTCCCACTTTGCCCAGCACGATGACACCCGTTGGGCATCGATCGACGCACAGCGCACAGCGCGTGCAAATATCGTCGTCGATGACGAACACAACGTGATCGGTCGGGTCGGCACCCGGAAGCTCGGTGCCCTGCGAGTCGACCACCGCAGATGGATTCACCATGTGAATGCACTTCCACGGACAGATGTCCACGCAACCCTCGCACATGATGCATTCGCTCTGATCGATGTGAATGAATTGCTTCGGCTTCACCGCCTTGTTGAGGTAATCAGCGTCGACCTCCACCAGGGTGTACTCGTCGGTGAACGGCATCATCGGTGGGTTGGCATCAGTACGTGTCATCGCGCTATGCCTTCTTCACCAGAGGTCGCCCATAGGTGCTACTTGGCAATTCGACCTGCTTCACTTCGCCACGCTTCTGCCACCACACGAAGAGGTAGATGAAGAGGCCGATGTAGATGCCGTGAATCACCAACACGACGATGTCGCGCAACGCTTCGTAACTGACGGTAAAGGGAAACGGACCACCAAACTCCTGCGGCTTCAAAATGTCGAATGGACCGAAGATCAGTTTGTCCTTGCGCCAGCCCAACTCTTTGTCGGCATGGTCGATCCATTGGTGCGGCACCACTCCAAAGGCGAGGAAGATGACGAAGAACGCATACGCACTTCCGAACATCGCCTCACCCCACGTGGCCTTGCGATCAACGGGTCGACGCTTGCCGACGACAATCACCAGGTAGGCCAACAGGTTGGTGGCGATGAATGAAAAGAGGAACGCCTGATTCACGCCGGGCCATCGGAGGATGTCGACTGCGATCATGCGAATGTGGTCTCTTTCGGGTAGTTGCCGTGGTGAAGAACCACGACGAAGCCTAGTCTTCGGCCTTTCCAAGGGCTCACCCTTCCCCCGCAATCAGCTGTGACGGCTACTGCAGTATCCACGCTCGTGCGGTTGGACGTCGTGCGTTCGTGCAAATAACCATGGGCGGCATGTGGCGATTAGTCTTGCGACGGGCATGTTTGTCGTAACCGCGTTCATCGGAGCATCACGTTGACGGAAGTACCCGACTACCTTCTCAAACGATCCAAGGATCGTCGATCGGTGCTCTCCGGTGGAACTCCATCCGCCGAGCCGAGCGCATCGAAAGAAGTTGCAAAGACCTCGACTTCGTCGGCTGCACCTGCACTGGCTGCCGAAGTTGCTCCACCACCTCCACCGAAACCTGATCCTGCTTACGTCGTCGCAGCCAAGACTCGAAAGAAGATTCCCTTCTGGGCAATGGCAACCCTCAGCTTGTTGCCGGTGTGGGCATTCATCTATCTCTTGGCAGTGAGCCCACAAGAACGCGAGGCGAGTGGTCCAATGGCCATTGGCGAGGCGGTGTACGGAGCCTGTGCGAGCTGTCATGGTGCCGCAGGTCAAGGTGGCGCTGGACGTGTCTTGCACGAGGGCGAAGTGTTGAAGACCTTCCCGCACATCGAGGACATGCTGAACTTCGTCTACACCGGGAGTCAGCCGTTTGTTTCTGCTGGCCTTGCCGTGTACGGCAATCCCGATCGCGAAGGTGGCGCGCACGCACCGCTCTCGTACAACGGCAACGCCATGCCGGCACAGGGCGAATCGTGGGGTGGCGGCCTTACGAACTACGAGATCCTGGGCGTGGTGTGCCACGAGCGTTACGCCATCGGTGGTGCCGACCCCAAGAGCGAACAATGGGCCGCAGAATACGCAACGTGGTGTTCGGAGGATTCGGAGATCTTTGCCGCACTCGAATCCGGCACGATCGATTTCAACACCCTCGCCGAGACGTTCTCCATGCTGGAGACACCTCCGCGCGAAGTGGGCACACAAGCCCGCCCCAGCAAGTAGCCACCTGCCACATCGCTGGGTCGGCGTGTCTGGCGTCCCACTCTTTACGCTGAAGGCACCATGGATGTAGCCGACACGGGCACTCTGCCAACTCGTGACACCGACGTATTGGTCATCGGCGGTGGACCGGCTGGTGCGGCCATGGGATATTGGATGTCGAAGCACGGCAACTCCGTGACCGTGGTGGAACGCAAACACTTTCCACGAGAAAAAACCTGCGGTGATGGTCTCACGCCGCGCGCGGTCAAACAACTTGACGACATGGGTCTGGGCGAGCGTCTCAAGCAATTCCATCGCTACGAAGGACTACGTGCCACCGCGCACGGCAAAGAACTCGAGCTTCAGTGGCCAACGCATCCCATGTACCCACGCCACGGTTACGTGGTACGTCGTCGTGAACTCGATGCCATGGTGGCGCTCAACGCAGAAAGCTCCGGTGCCACGTTGTTACAAGGACACGAGGCTGTCGAGCCACTCATGGAGAAGGGCTGTGTCCGTGGCGCAATCGTCAACGATCTCGATGAGAACCGTCAAGTTGCGATTCGTGCTTCGTACGTGGTGATTGCCGACGGCGCAAACAGCCGCTTTGGTCGCTCGCTCGGCACCGCACGAACCAAGACATGGCCGTACGGCACCGCCATTCGTACGTATTGGACCAGTCCGCGACACAACGAACCGTGGATTGAGTCTGCACTCGATGTGCAGGACCGAAGCGGCAACTCGATGCCTGGCTACGGATGGATATTCCCGGTTGGTGACGGCACCATCAACGTTGGTGTCGGCCTGTTATCGACCTTCAAGAAATTCAAGGACGTCAACACGACGCACTTGCTCGACTCCTACGCCCACATGATCGCCGATCGCTGGGAGATCGACCCAGCGTCACCCGAATGTCGCGCAACCAGCGGGAAGATTCCGATGGGTGGCTCGGTGTTTCCGAAGATGGGTCCCACCCATCTGGTGATCGGTGACGCTGCCGGCAGTGTGAACCCGTTCAACGGCGAGGGTATCGACTACGCATACGAAACTGCTCGCATGGCCGCAAGCGTGCTGCACGATGCACTCCGTAGCGGTGATGCATCGGCTTTGCAGCAATACCCCGTCATGCTCGATGCCGAATACGGACAGTATTTCAAGGTTGCGCGGCTCTTCGCCCGAGTCATTGGTCGGCCGGCACTGATGCGCGAGTTGTCCCGCGTGGGTATTCACAGCCGCACGCTCATGGAATGGGTGTTGCGAATCATGGCCAACTTGCTACGACCCGATGAAAAGGGCCCCGCCGAAGTTGCCTATGCAATGGCGGCACGCATCGTGCGCCTTGCACCAAACGCCTGACGAAATCGTCAGTCGGTGCAGATCACTTCCACGACTTCGTCCCGGTCGAGATCTAACACCGTGGTGATTCCCGTCCCCGAGTACGAATCGATGAATGCCCGCAACGTCGGCGAACGCGGTGCACCGGCACACGTTCGAATGACGCCATTGGCCAACGGAACATGCCAGCCGTTTTCCAGAACTCCCGTGTCGCCCCCGTCCACCATGTCCACCAGTGTTGGGAGGGACAGCGTTCTCGACGCCGGTCCGTTCGCATTCACGAGTGCGTACCACACCACTCCGTCGCCCAGCAGATCGGCGAGCATGACGCATGCAGCGGGCGTAGTGCGATCGACACAGTCAATTTCACCTGGTGTATCGCGCACGATGTTGATTACTCGACCGTCGTCCAAGGTGAGCGTTGCCGAGCCAACCGTGATGCCTTCGATGACGGCGAATGCCTCGCTCGACTGAATCGTCATCACGGACGCAACGGCTTCGACTCGTCGTTGTGAGGGTTGCGTCGTGGAGTCGTTACCGCCCCGAGGCCCGCGACTGGTGATCAACTGCACCACGGTGGCCAGTACAAGCAATGCTCCGACTGCGGCCCAGGTACGCCATGACAACAACTGACGCATCACTCGTCACACTACGACGAGTGGATAATCAGACCGTGACGCGGCTGGGGGGCGTCACACCTTGACCACGAATTTGCTCGTGGTAACCAAGGATTTGCAACTCCACGCCGAGATCCACGTTGCGCGCCGTAACGCCCTTCGGCGTGGTCAACACCACCGGCGCAAAATTCAGCAGTGATCCAATGCCTGCAGCAATGAGATCATCGGCCACCGACTGAGCTGCGGTGGACGGCACCGCAAGCACACCAATGTGTACGCCGTTGGCGCGGACGAAGTCCTTCAACTCATCGAGATTGCGCACGGTGAGATCGCCGACACGCGTACCCACCTTGCGTGGGTCGACGTCGAAGATTGCAACCACGGGAAAACCCCGCGACGAGAATCCGCCATTCACGGTGATGGCCGAACCGAGGTTGCCTGCGCCCACCACGATGGTCTTCCACTGCGAGAGCAGTCCGAGCTCCCGCTTGATCTGATAAATGAGAAACGCCACCTCGTAGCCCACACCACGTGTTCCGTAGGTGCCGAGATACGACAGGTCTTTGCGAACCTTTGCTGCGTTCACATTTGCGAGTGCTGCAAGTTGATCACTCGACACCTGCGAGGTCTCCGTCAACTGGAGGTCGGTGAGAATCTGGAGGTACACCGGCAGACGATTCACTGCCGCACTTGGAATCCGACGACGGCGTGGAGACGGACTGTTGTCGTCGATGTTCTTTTGTGGCGCCTTGTTGAGAGCGGTCATAGCTCAAGGGTACGGCGCTTGCGCAGAGTTTCACTAGCCGTTTTTGTGGGCGTGTCCGATGCCACCCTCTACACGGATACTCCTAACAATGCAGTAGTAATCCGTGGCGCAACGAAGTTGCCTAGCCTGCTTTCTTCGTGGACCGACTCACCGTGTCACTTGCCGCGTTTGCAAGTTTGGTGGCCCTCACGTTCGCCCTCGTCACTGCTGACCGTTGGCATCGACGTCGTCTCACTCATCACGGTGCGTGGGCGATGGCGATGGCGCTGTTCTTCGTTGGATCGTTTTCCTTGTGGTGGGCTACGGCCACAGGATGGTCGAGCGGAGTCTTCCGCGTATTCTTCACTGCCGGTGCGGTGCTGAACGTCGCTTGGCTTGCGCTCGGGTCCGTCGCATTGCTCGCCGGTGATCGCGTGGCGCTACCACTTCGCACGGTTCTGGCATTGCTCAGTGCCTTTGCCATCGGTGTCATGACCGTGGCACCCACCACTACGCCATTCGTCGCCGAAACGTTCCCGCGTGCACGCGACCACTTCGGAGTACTTCCTCGCATGTTGGCTGCAATTGGTTCCGGAGTTCCTGCACTGGTGATCATCATCGGGGCCCTGTGGTCGGTGGCACGACTGATGAGTGGTCGATCTCCTGCAATCGGCGGTGCTCGACGTGCTGGTCTCGTTTCTGCACGACGCTTGGTGGTGAGCAATGTGCTCGTCGCGTTGGGCACCCTCGTGCTGTCGGCGAGCGGCTCACTGGCAGGACGTCTGGGTGAAGAGCGAGCCTTTACCGTCACATTGTCCATCGGCGTGGTCGTCTTGTTCATTGGATTCCTCGTCCCGAGTGCACGTGGCAGTTCGCAAGGAACTACGGCATTTCCTGGAACGCGAACGACCTAGCGCAGCTCTCGGCGTAGCACCTTGCCGGTGGCACCCACCGGCAGTTGAGGAACGAACAATACCTTGGTCGGACACTTGTAGCGCGCCAAACGAGCGCGACAGTGATCGATCAAGGCGTCTTCATCCAGCTGCGTCCCGCCCCGTAGCACCACGTAGGCGCGCACACTCTCCCCGGTGTGCGGATGCTCGACGCCGACCACTGCTGCTTGTGCGACACTCGCATGTTCGAGGATTGCTTCCTCCACCTCGGCTGGATACACGTTGAAGCCGGAAACAATGATCAAGTCCTTCACGCGATCGACCAGATACAGAAAACCATCGTCATCGATCACCGCAACGTCACCCGTACGTAGCCAGCCATCGGGTGTGAGCGCTCGTGCCGTCGCCTGCGGGTCCTCGAAATAGCCACGAAAGACGTTCGGACCTCGAACCCATATCTCACCGGCGTCACCGCGCAAAGTGTTGTCACCGTTGTCGTCCACCAGTCGCACCTCGACTCCGGGCAGAACACGACCGATGGAGCCAATCTTGGTGAGCGCGGTGGCCTTGTCCACATCCGTGGTGGTCGTAACGACGGGCGAACATTCGGTGAGTCCGTACCCCTCGGTCACCAAGAGTCCGAATCGCTCGTGGAGTGCTCGCGTGGTGTGCTCGGGCATCTTTGCGGCACCCGTCAACGCAGTGCGAACACTGGCGAAAACATCCCTTGGAAGATTCGGCATCTGCTCGAATGCCATCCACAACGGTGGCGCACCCGGAATGAGGGTTATCCCTCGTTCGCGAATGGTTTCAATGGCGGTCATCGGATCGAAACGTTCCACCAGCACGATCGACGATCCGCGCATGAGCGAATACGCAAGTACCACGTTGAGGCCGAAGATGTGAAAGAGCGGCAACACGCCGTACACCACGTCGGTTCCGTCGAGTTTCCGTACCTGCGCAAGCTGCTCCAGGTTGGATTGCAGATTGCCATGCGACAACATGGCTGCCTTCGGCGAACCAGCCGTTCCACTCGTGAACAGCATGATGGCCAAGTCGTCTGCCTCAACGTCAACCACCGGAGCCGCAGGCTTGGTGACAAGCTCCGCGAAGTGCACGGCACCCGGTACGTCACCCGAGGTGGTGATGACATGCGCCAGATGCGGGAGTGAATCCCGATCCACTTGAGACCACCCGGCCACTGCAGATGGTGCAACCACCACCGCCCGAGCACCAACCACACTGAGCTCGCGCTGCAGCTCGGGAGCAGGTGCCGTCGGATTCAAGGGGACACATACGATGCCTCGACCCAAGCAAGCGAAGTACGCAACGACGAATTCGACGGTGTTGCCACACAGGAGTGCCACCCGGTCGCCACGATCGACACCCATGGCAGTGAGCGCACCACGAACGCTGGCGACTTGGTCGCGAAGTTCGCCGTACGTCGTGGTGTTTCCTCGACTGATGAGGGCAGGCGCAGTCGCGGGATGTCCTTCCAACAGCGTTGCAAGATTCATCGGTACTACTCGTCTCCCTAGCTCATCAAGATGGAAACGAGACCAGCTGCGAAGATTGCGGCCAACAACAGACCCAGTGCCAGCGTGGTTGCAGGACGCACAACGACAACCTTACCGAAGGTCACTCTTGGTGCTTGGGGCCGCGACGCAACTGAACGTTGGTGGTCGCGCCCGTTGGTTCGGAGTGGGCGGACAACGTCACGGCATCACCGACACCAATCGACAACGACTCGGCCGCCGATCCACGGTCGACACAGATTGCCAGCATGCCGAACGAGTCGATCACCAAACCAACACCACCACCAATGGCAGAGAAGTTCGGCACCACCGATGCGGATCGATTCACGCGTTCGCCGGTTGCCGTGGTGAAGCTGACGCCCAGCGTCGTGCCGAATGATGCCACTTCTTCGGGACCGACGTTGAGTTGACAGTTCCCGTAGCGATCCACCCACGTGATCTCTGCAACGAGATCATCACCCTCTTTACGCGAGAGCGGCACGACACCTGGCAACAACAGATTGGGGTCGATGACATCGCCCAGCGCCGTCAACGGCACCCCATTGCACAGATGCGCCGCAGCCGGGGCAAAGACATCGCGACCGGCAAACGTCGCACCGGGTGTGGCGAGCTGAAATTCAGGATTGTTGAGTACGACCGCAGCTTCTGCCCCACCGGCAAGTGCCGTACCCATGGAGAGCAGACCGTTGTCCGGGCCGATGAGTACACCCCTTCCTCCACCCACCGAAACGGCCACCGAGCGCCTGGTGGTTCCGACTCCCGGGTCAACCACCGCCAGCACGATGCCCGTTGGGACGTAGGAGATACAGCGGGCCAGAGCCAGCGAACCTGCGCGCACGTCGAACGGTGGAACGTCGTGTGTGAGATCGATCACCTTTGCATGGGGTGCGATATCGGAGATGACGCACTTGACGATGCCGACGAACTCGTCGCGAGTTCCGTAGTCGGAGAGAAACGAGATGGTGTCGTAACGCTGCGTGTTCACCGAGTGGTCACGCTACGCCAGAAAAACGTAAGGGTCGGTGCCAACCCCCCGACGGCACCGACCCATACGGCGCAACCCTTTCGGGCGCGACTCCCGGAACGGCAAGCCGTCCGGTGATCTGTTGAATTCCTACCTTACGCAGAGTTGAGGAGTTTGCAACACCCAAGTGCACGAAATTTTGCGAGAGAAAGAACGTTGAGTTTGCACTCACGGAGGTTGCTAACCTGACCACGCGACGCTAGGCGTCGCCAAGTTCTTTGCTGCGGGCAACTGCCGAACGTACTGCCGCTACCAGCGCATCGTGCACCCGTTGCGCGTCAAGCACTGCGATGCCCGCCGCAGTGGTTCCATTCGGTGACGTTACGCGCTCCCGCAATTGCCGAGCATGCTGAGGTTCGCGCTGCAGTAGTGCCGCTGATCCCGAGAGAAGTTGCGCAACCAAGCCGGCGCTCGTTTCAGCATCGAACCCTTCGGCCATTGCCGCCGCATTCAACGACTCCGCCAAATAGAACACGTACGCCGGCCCCGAACCAACCAACCCCGTGAAGGCATCGAGCATCGACTCGTCGAGCTCGATCACCATTCCCACACATTCCATGAGCTCCCGAGCCCACTCGCGATCTGCATCCGTGCAAGCCGCCGACACCGAAATGGCGGTTGCCGCCATCCCCACTACGGCCGGGGTGTTGGACATGGCACGTATGACACGTACACCTTCGCCACTTGCCCGCTCGATTGCCGCAATCGTGACTCCAGCGGCAATCGACATGACTCGGCTGGCCCCGACTGCAGTCGCGGACGCACACGCTTCGGCAACCTGTGCAGGCTTCACCGCGACGATGACGTCACTACACGACGGGACTACCGATGCGACTCCGACCCCCGGAAACATCCGCACGAGGTCTTGCCGACGCGCCTCGCTCACCTCAACGATCGTGATGTTGCCGGGGGTGCGACCTTCGCGCAACATGCCCTGCACGAGGGCTGCGCCCATGTTCCCTCCGCCGATGACGACCAGCGTCGCAGCATCCTTCACCACGCGAAGGCTACTGAGCGGATGAAAAACGACTCGCGAAACCTCGGCGAACCAGTTCCTCAAACTGCGCCTCGACGGTGGCGTACAACGTTCCGATGATGCGATCGAGTTCCTGCTCCACCACCGCGCCAAGTATCAACTCTCCGGTGAGGAACACGGCGTTCTCCGCGCCGAGTGCATAGTGCACGCCTACGAGGCGTTCATTGCGACGTAGGAGCGACTCGAACACCTCCATCGTGTTTTCCTCTGGATACGGCATCACGTAGGTTTCGTAGCGAAGCGTGCGTTGTCCCAGACGCAACCAAATGGTGGTGAACTCCTTTGCTTCGCCCCGCAATCGAACGAGCCACCGATCGACTTCGTTCGGCGCACGGCCAGCCGACACGGTATTTGGATGCGACTGGTGCACCGTGGCAAGCCATTCGTCGATTCTTCGGTCGAGACCTGCACGTTGACCTTCGTCGAACAGGTTGCTCATCGTGGGTGCCGCTTCAGTTCGGTCAACGGCACTGCACGAGGTCGCGGGCCGCAAACTCGGCCACCACGCGACGCATGCGCATTGCGGCATGCTGCCACGAATACCGCCGGCTTCGAACCACTGCCTGGTCGCCCAGGCGACCTGCCAGGTGGGGATCGTCCAACACTTGGGTGACACGAGCGGCAAACAGCGTTGCATCACGCTCGGGCACGAGGTAGCCGTTGACTCCCTCGTCGATCAACGACAGTAGACCGCCCACCGCCGTAGCAACTACGGGCGTTCCACACGCCGAGGCCTCGAGTGCGACGAGTCCGAAACTTTCGCTACGTGACGGCACCAGCACCACATCGGCTGCGCGATAGTAAGTGGACAACAGGTGGTGCGGCTGCGGATCGACGAAGACCACGCGGCTTGTCACACCGAGTCGTTCGGCCAGAGCCACCACTCGTGCGTATTCCCGATTTCCCTCGACGCCGCTCGCGCCACCCACCACGAGCAATACGGCATCGCGATGTGGAAGTGCGGCGAGCGTTTCGATGGCGACATCTAGGCCCTTCAGGGGCTGAATTCGCCCTACGAACAACAACACGGGATGCTTGCCGAGACCAAGGGCGCTTCGCGCACCAGCACGACTTCCAGGCGAAAAGTAGGCGCGCTCCACTCCCGGGGTGATTACTTCCACCGTGCCCGGTGATGCTCCGTACAAATGGCGGAACTGCTGACGCTCCTCCTCGCACGACACGAAGATTGCATCGCTGCAACCGATGATCGACGACTCGACTTTTTCGCGATCAACGGACTCGGCATCGCCGTGGAGTGACTTGACCCGAGCCAACGTATGGAACGTGGTGATGAGCGGCAGGTTGAGGTCGTGCTTCAGGTGGTGACCCGACAAACCAGAGAGCCAATAGTTGGCATGGATCACGTCGGCCGGTGAGTGCGTACGTAGGTGGTGGCTCACCGTGTCCGTGAATTCCGGAACGATGTCGAGCAACTGCTCCTTCGGGAGGTCCACGTCACCTGCGCGTACGTGCACGAGACGGTGATTCGGTTCGATCTCCACCACATCGGGTAGTCCGTGTTTCCATGCCCGTGTATATGTGGTGCACTCGACACCAAGCCGTGCCAACGACGACGTCAATTCGCGAACGTACACGTTCATGCCACCACCGTCGCCGACGCCGGGTTGTGCAAGTGGCGACGTGTGCAGGGAGAGCACGGCGACGCGCTGCGCGGGGGAAGCAGCCATGGGATTCTGAACCTATCTGGAAGATGCACCCGCAGTCGGGGTCGAGCGTCACGGAGTAGTGGTGTCACCAGCCACGAAACTGCGATAGATCGCCAACATTGCCTGTTTTTGGTCGTCGTTCAACCGTGGGTCGGTGGCGATGGCGTCGATCACCGCATTCCCCTGTGACTCCTTCGGGTCGAGCATCCCGGCACGTTCATAGAGGGTCTCTGCGGAGATTTCGAGGGCGCGCGCAATCTGCTGCAAGATGTCTGCAGACGGCTTTCGCAAGCCACGTTCGATTTGCGACAGATACGGATTCGATACCCCGGCACGCTTCGCGAGGTCGCGAATCGACTGCTGGGCAATCTCACGCTGTTGTCGAATGAACGAACCAAGATCGGGACGCTTGCGGTTCGGCACGTCAACTCACCATCGATGGATAGTTCACGATGCTCAACGGTTTTCGTCAAGCAGCGAGTCGACGTTCGATGAGCCCGACCGGTAGCGCCGAACCAACTCATTCGACAGCGCGTCGATTTGGGTGAACAATGCCTTGCGCTGCGCCGACACTCGCGACTCGAACTCCGACAACATCCGGCAACAGCTATCGAGCTCACCATCATCGAGCTGTCGAAGACTTCCGAATCCGGATTCCACGCACAACGCTTCGAGTTCGGCCACCAATGGGTGGTCGGCTACCACCGCGGTATCGCGTGGAGGACGGTTGGATCCCGAGCCGCGCTCTTCGGCAAACACACGTGCGATTCCATCGGTGACATCTGCGTTCGTTGCATCGCCACTGTTGCGTCGACGCTGCTCATCGCGTGCGATGTCCAAACGCCCTTGAGCCAGTCGACGCGCGAATGACACTGCATCTTCTTGTTCCTGCAACGAATTTCGCTGGGCCCGTAACTGTTCGAGCGAGAGTGTGGAAATGTCACTGCCTCCCGAGACGGGTGGCAGTACTGCAACTTCATCGGCATCACTCACCGGCGCATCGGGTCTGCACTCCTCGCCGTTCAGCCATACCGTGCACGATGCCAGGACGGTCTCGAACGATGGCCCGAACTGTCGCTTTGCCGTGTTGAGTACCTCGGCAACGGTGGCACCGGCAACGGTGTCACGCGATACGCCCGCTGCTTCGCGTGCCGATGCAAAAAGAAGCAAGCGCGCCACGAGGTCAGCGTACAGAAGCCGCTACTCTGCCTCCTTGCATCTCATGACCCAACATCACGCCCCGACATCCGCAATCGTCATTCGCCATGGTGAGTCGGAATGGAACGTATTGGGCAAATGGCAGGGTCGTGCCGATACCCAACTCACACCCGCTGGACGAGCACAGGCTCGATCGGCTGCCGAGCGACTCCTTGTTGATGGAGTCTCCATCGACCGAATCGCGGCGAGTTCCCTCACTCGGGCGCGCGAAACTGCAGAAATCATCGCGTCGCACCTCGGGATTGGCGATGTACACGTCGACGACCGGCTGGTGGAAACCGATGTCGGACCGTGGCAGGGTCTTCGAGAACACGAGATCGAAGCGGGCTGGCCCAACTACCTGCGTGATCGTCGCACTCCCCCGCAATTCGAATCACCCGACCTCGTGTTTGCACGAGCCGCACAGGCGTTGCGCGATGTGATGGAACCGGTTCGGCACGCCACCCAACGGGCGAAACACGTGCTGGTGGTGACGCACAGCGGCGTCATTCGCACGATACGGCGCATGATGCGGGTGCACGATCGCCGATTGCACAATCTCGAGGGATGCCACTTCGCGATCGACACCGAAGGCAATTTGGTGGCCGGAGATTTCGTGGCGCTCGTCGCCCCCACGCACGTCACCACGAACGACGCCGTCTAAGGTCGTTCATCGTGCGTCGCCTCCTTGATTCGTCGTACGACGCTGCGGTGCGCGACAACCTCATTCCCCTCACGGTTACCCGCATTGCGGCCAACATGTGTTACCGATTCGCGCCGCCATTCATCGCCATCATTGCCGGCGAAGCGCAAGGATTCGACGTCTCCATCACGCGCGTTGGGTTGGTAATCAGCATCTCCGAACTTGCAGGGTTCCTCGCGCCACTCTTGGGCAACTTCGCGGATCGCGTTTCGCGTCGTACATCGCTCGCAGTGGGACTTTTCGGATCCTTCCTCGGCATCATGATGATGGCTGCCGCACCGAATCTCGTGGTGTTGTGTATCGGCCTCACGCTGTTGAATCTCCTCAAGTCGTGCTTCGATCTCGGCATGGCTGCGTGGATCAGCGACCGTGTTCCCTACGACCGTCGCGGTCGCGTGGTGGGCATCACCGAAACATCATGGGCGCTCAGCTTCTTGTTGGGAGTCTCGGCGCTCGGCGTGATCACTGCCGCCACGTCATGGCGGGTTGCCAGTGTCGTCGGCGGACTCTGCATCGCCATATGCGCTATCTGGCTCGACCGTCGGATTCACGCTGCGGGCAACGTCGTGGCGAGTCCTCATCATGTCGCTCCTGCGGTTGGTCGTATGTCCCGCCGTGACTGGCTGGTGCCGCTCTCGATGTTCGGCCTCATGGGTGGAAGTCAGTGTTTGTTCGTCACTTTCGGTGCATGGCTCACCGACGATTTCAGTTTCGGTGCCAATGGCATTGCCGCCGTGGGATTTGCACTCGGCGCGGGTGAGTTGCTCTCATCCATCTCGAGTGCACGGCTCACCGATCGCATCGGCAAGGAGCGCAGCGTGGCACTTGGTGCTGGAGTCATGATTCCCAGCTCCCTCGCGCTGGCCGGATTCGACTCCGTCCTGCCACTTGGCCTCCTCGCCCTCGCCATCTTCATCATCGGATTCGAATATGCGGTCGTCAGCATGTTGCCGATCGCCACCAACCTCGTGGCGTCGGCACCCGGCAAAGGGTTCGGGCTCGTGATCGGTGCCGGAACGTTCGGTCGTGGCGTGCTCACCTTCATTGCAACTGCGCTCTACGAGTGGTCGGGAATCACCGGAGCAGCAATCGCAAGCATTGCCTGCGCCGTGCTGAGCGCCGGAACGATCCTCGCGTTCAGCCGCGGTACGCGTTCGTAATCGGCAAACGACGATCCTTGCCGAATGCCTTGCTCGTCACCCGCACGCCGGGTGGTAGTTGGCGTCGCTTGTACTCGTTGTTGTCCACCAGCCGAACGATGCGGCGCACGAGCGACTCGTCGAATCCATGAGCGATGATCTCTGCGGCCGTGCGATCCTGCTCGACGTACATAGTCAGCACCGCGTCGAGCACGTCGTAGGGGGGCAAACTCTGGTCGTCGCGTTGATCGGGACGCAGCTCAGCTGATGGTGGTTTCGTGAGCGTTGCCGACGGAATCACCTCCCCGCCTGCGCGCACGTTCACCCGATGGCTCAGTGCATAGACGTCCGTTTTAAAGATATCCTTAATGACGGCGAATCCTCCGACCGAATCGCCGTACAACGTGAAGTACCCGACTGCGAGCTCGCTCTTGTTCCCGGTCGTCAACACCATCCATCCGAACTTGTTTGACAACGCCATCAGGGTGGTGCCACGTACACGGCTTTGCAGATTCTCCTCGGTGAGATCCGCGTCGCGACCGTGAAACACCTCATTGGTCATCGCCAAGTACGCGGCAAACGCAGGCTCGATGGGGATCGTGAGCATGTCGATACCGAGGTTGCGCGCAAGCGCCGCAGCGTCGGTTTGTGATCCTTCGCTGGAATATCGCGACGGCATCGAGACACCGTGCACATGATCGGCACCGAGTGCTTCGACTGCAATTGCCGCAACGAGGGCGGAGTCGATGCCGCCCGACAAACCAAGCACCACATCGGTGAAACCGTTCTTGTGTACGTAGTCCCGCGTGCCCAAGGCGAGTGCCGACAACATCTGGTCGTGTTCATTGCCGATTGGTGCGAAGCGTGTAGCTACCGTCGCCGCTCGGTCGGCGGACTCATTGGCCGACACGGGCACGTCAACGACCAACAACTCTTCTGCGAAGTGGGCTGCTCGCGCGACAACTGCTCCAGTGGAATCGACCACCAGCGATCCGCCGTCGAACACCAACTCATCCTGTCCGCACACCTGGTTGACGTACACGATCGGCAGCTTCGCCTCTTTTGCTCGATCGACGATCGTCCGTTCGCGTACACCGCTCTTGGCCCTGTCGAATGGCGAGCCGTTGATGTTCACGCATACTTGGCTGCCGGCGGCACGCTGCCGTGCAACCGGTCCGTCGGCAACCCAAACGTCCTCGCAGATACTGAGCGACACCGCCACTCCAGCGACGTCGTACAACGTGACATCGTCGTGACCGGCTGCGAAGTATCGCGCCTCGTCGAACACGGAGTAGTTCGGCAACATCTGTTTGTGGTACACACCCATCACGGAACCATTGGCACAGAGCGCGGCGGCATTGAACAGAGCAGGTGGCTTGGCGCTGGATCGTTCGATCGGCTCGTCATCGGCGACATCCACGAATCCCACCACCACGGCACAGCGACCGCTTCGTGCAGCGACTTTTTCCAGGGCCGCACGATTGTCGGCGACGAATCCCGCCTTCAACACCAAATCCTCCGGCGGGTACCCCGTGAGTGTGAGTTCGGGAAATGCCACGATGTCGCAACCAGCCTCCTCTGCACGGTTGAGGAACTCCTCGACCTTGCCGAGATTGAAAGCCAAATCGCCTACTCGAGGGTTGATTTGGGCGAGTCCCACTCGCAACACCGACGGGGCAACGGTTTTTGCCACAAAATCAGGCTACTGAGCAGGGTGTCTGCGGAATCTTCACACCGCGTTAACACACGGATGATGCCCCCGACACGGACATGGTGGAAACTAGAGCGTCACATTCCACGAAAGGAAACGTTTCATGCCCTATCAGGCCGAATACATCTGGATCGACGGTGTCAAGCCGACACCGCTGCTCCGCTCAAAGACCAAGATTCTCGACAACTCGGTGAAGACACCACCAATCTGGGGTTTCGACGGCTCGTCCACCGAACAAGCAACGGGCGAGTCATCCGACTGCATGTTGAAGCCGGTGTTCTGGTGTAAAGATCCGTTGCGTGGAGGACGCAACATTCTGGTGATGTGCGAGGTGTACCTCGCCAGCACCGGCCAGCCACACCCCACCAACACACGCGCCGCGTGTGCAGCTGCTGCCGCCCAATACAAGGCCAACGGCATGATCTACGGAATCGAGCAGGAGTACACCTTCATGCGACTCAACGGTCGCCCGTACGGTTTCCCCGAAGTTGACGGAGAACCCGGACCGCAGGGCCCGTACTACTGCGGCGTTGGTGCAGGTCGCGTCATGGGTCGCGATGTCATCGAGATCCATACCCAAGCGTGCCTCGACGCAGGACTCATGATCTCGGGCACGAACGCCGAAGTGATGCCTGGCCAGTGGGAATTCCAGGTAGGACCACTCGACGCACTTGCAGTGAGCGATCAGTTGTACGTCGCACGTTGGTTGCTGCATCGCATCGCCGAAGACTTCGACATCGTGGTCTCGTTCGATGCCAAGCCGCAGAAGGGTGACTGGAACGGCGCCGGTGCACACACCAACTTCTCCACCAAGGCGATGCGTTCTTCGTACGAAGCCATCGAGGCCGCGTGCAATGCCATTGGTGGTCGCGTGATGGAACACGTGAAGAACTACGGTCACGACATCGAAAGCCGCCTCACGGGCAAGCACGAGACTGCGCCATGGAACCAGTTCAGCTACGGCGTCTCGAATCGTGGTGCATCGATTCGAATCCCATGGCAGGTTGCCAAAGACCGTAAGGGCTACGCCGAGGATCGTCGTCCGAACGCGAACATGGACCCGTACGTGGTCACTCGTTTGATCCTGGAGACCGTCTGCTCGCAAGAAAAGGCTCCGGCTGCCTCCGGCAAGCCACGAACAAAGGCCAAGAAGAGGGCTCGCAAATAACCCGCTGTGGCGCATGCTGTCGACTGATTGACGGCATGCGCCCCGCTGGGTGAACCGAGCCACGGTGACGGTTGACTAAAGGGATGCCCGACATGCGTGACGCCCAGCGCGACTACGTGCTTCGCACGGTGGAAGAACGTGGCATTCGCCTGGTGCGCTTGTGGTTCACCGACGTGCTGGGCAATTTGAAGAGCTTTGCCATCAGCCCGGCGGAGATGGAGAATGCACTCAACGATGGCATGAGCTTTGATGGCTCGTCCATCGATGGATACGGGCGCGTACAGGAAGCCGACGTGCTTGCCCTTCCCGATCCCAACACGTTCGAAGTACTGCCATGGGTGGATTCCAAATCCGCCGAGGCGCGCGTGTTCTGCGATATCGCACAACTGGATGGCACCCCGTTCGAGGGCGACCCTCGGCAGGTGTTGCGTCGAAACTTGGACGCTGCGCGGCGTCAGGGATTCGTCTTCTATGTTGCGCCCGACATCGAGTACTTCTACTTCGCGCCTGGCGAGGATGGTGGACGACCCGTTCCGCTCGACCACGGCGGATTCTTCGACCTCACCACCACCGATATCACCAGTGCACTGCGCAAGGAAACCATCCGCACGTTGGAGACCATGAGCATTCCGGTGGAGTACAGCTTCCACGAGGACTCCCCCAGCCAGCACGAAATCGACTTGCGCCACACCGACGCGCTCACCATGGCCGACAGTGTGATGACCTTCCGATTCGTGGTGAAAGAAATCGCTGCCATGCGCAACGTGCACGCCACGTTCATGCCAAAGCCATTGGAGTTCGTTCAGGGCTCGGGTATGCACCTGCATCTCTCGCTCTTCAAGGGCGACACCAACGCCTTCCATTCGGAGAACGATCCGTACAACTTGAGCGACACCGCGAAGTCATTCATGGCGGGTTTGTTGCGTCACGCAGGAGAAATCGCGGCGGTCACCAACCAAACGGTCAACAGTTACAAGCGACTGGTCCCTGGTTTCGAAGCGCCGGTCCACGTGTCGTGGGCGCGCAACAATCGAAGCGGTCTCATTCGCGTGCCCGTGCCGAAGCGCGGAAACGATCACGCCACTCGCATCGAATTGCGTTCACCCGACCCTGCATGCAACCCCTACCTTGCCTTCTCGGTCATCCTCGCCGCCGGTCTCCGTGGCATCGAACAGGGTTACGAACTTCCGATGGAGTCCGACGCCAACCTCTTCGAAATGGGCGACGACGCTCTCACCAAGTTGGGTGTCGAACAACTTCCGCAGTCGCTCAACGACGCACTGAAGATGATGGAGTCATCCACATTGGTTGCCGAAGCGCTCGGTGAACACATCTTTGAGTGGTTCCTGCGCAACAAGCGTGCGGAGTGGCGCAAGTACAAAACCCACGTTTCGCAGTTCGAAGTCGATACCTACCTGCGATCGCTATGAGCGCGTCAGGGATGCTTGCGATCTACCCGGACAGTCCCAGTGTTGAACTTGCCCGCACGCTCGACTTGTCCGGATATTCATGGAAGGGTGTTGCGACTGCCGAGCTGATGAATCGTCTTCAGCCAGTCGACGGCTGGATGGGTGCGGTCGTGTGTTGCGATGACGACCCCGAGGGTGGTTGGGCGATGTGTCGCGCACTGCGCAAACTAGATCGCCCTGTGCGTCGAATACTCGTGTTGGTAACTGGAGCACAGATCGGCGATCTGGAGATTCGCGAGAACCTCTTCGACGACTTCCTGCTTTCACCATTCCATCCCCGCGAGCTCGAGGCGCGGCTGCGGCACATGTTCTACAACGAACTCACCGCTCCGTCCTCGTCGGTCGTCGAACACGCCGGTCTGCGCCTCAATCTCGAGACCTACCAAGCCACGTTCGGCGGAACTCCACTCGATCTCACCTACATGGAGTACGAATTGCTGAAGTACTTCGTTCGGAATCCCGGCCGAGTGTTCTCACGCGAAGTCCTGCTCTCCGAAGTGTGGGGGTACGAGTATTTCGGTGGTGCGCGCACGGTGGACGTTCACGTCCGTCGTTTGCGTGCCAAGTTGGGCGAAGAACACGCTCACCTCATCGAGACGGTGCGCAGTGTTGGTTACCGCTTTGGCGCGTCTAAGTGGTCGGGATGAACGTTGCTACACCGATCAGCATGAAGAGCATCCCCGCGGCACGCTGAATCAGCTTGAGGTTCATCCGTCGCGTTAGTGCGGAACCCACGAGCACGGCCAGACCGGACACCAGCGCCAGTGCGCTTGCCGCACCTGCACCAACCGCCCACGGCGCATCCCGGGTTGCCGCCAAACTCGCTGTTGCCAGTTGCGTAATGTCTGCAAACTCCGCCACTCCGACGGTTGCTACCGACACCGTATACACCGATCGCCATGAGCGAGGAGTTTCTGTAACTGTTTGGGTGTCCTCGTCATCCCCTTGCCATGAGTCCCACGCAAGATACGCACCTGCCAGAACGAACAGCACTCCCACCGCGAACCGAACGGGATCCTCTGGTAGACGGGAGAGCAGTCCACCGAGGAGTGTTGCAACGACCACGTGAACTGAATAGGCGGTGGTGACCCCGCACCACACTGCAGACTTGCGTGGGAATCGAGTCGCCAACAACAACGTGGCAAACATGGTCTTGTCGGGCAACTCGGCAAGAAACACCACGCCGAAGGCAGCGAGAAAATCAGCAATCATGCCCGACCGACTACGAGGTGGCGGATTGCATCTGCCGGGCCAGGCGCGCGTGATCGCTCAGCATTGCATCGACTTTGCCACTCACCAACCGATGATCGCGAACCACCGACGTACCGTTCACGATGGTGTGCTTGGCCGTCGCCGGACCGCAACGTAACCAACCCTCGATTGGATCGTCCACCACTCCCGCGAACTGCGGGCCGTCAAGCGACCACACCACGACGTCACCCACGCTCCCTACGCTCAGCTCACCAATCTCTCCAAGACGCCCGAGGCAACCAGCGCCTCCACGCGTTGCCATTTCCAACGCCATTCGTGCCGTGCCAACCGCGGCACCGCTGACCAACTTGGCGAGCAACATCGCCTGCCGTGCCTCCAACCACAATGATGCAGAGTCCGCCGACGATGAGCCGTCGACTCCGAGACCCACGTGCACACCCGCTGCACGGAGCTTTACGGTTGGTGCGATCCCCGAAGAAAGAATCAAGTTGCTACTCGGGCAGTGGGCGACGCCCACCCCGGCAGCGCCCAGACGTTGAACTTCGTCATCATTGGGCTTCACACAATGTGCAAGCCATACGCGGTCGTGGAGCCAGCCGACTTCCTGCAAGTACTGCGTTGGTCGGCAACCGAACTTCTCCAACGAGTAGGAATCATCCTCGTCATTCTCGGCGAAGTGCGTATGCAAGCGAACATCGAGTCGTTCTGCCAAGTGCGCCGAGTCGATCATCAGTTGCTTGGTCACACTGAATGGCGAGCATGGCGCCAGCGCCACCCGAACCATGGCACCGTGCGTTCGATCGTGATGTTGCCGTACCGCACGCTCGCTGGCAGCGAGAATCTCGTCGTGATCCTGCACCACATTGTCGGGAGGAAGTCCGCCATCCTTCTCCGAGAGTGACATCGACCCATAGGTGGGATGAAAACGCATACCGATGTCGCGGGCTGCCGCAATCTCCGCCGAGAGCAAGTCACCACCGCCACGCGGATGCAAGTACAGATGATCCGACGACGTCGTACATCCGGCCATCGCCAGCTCCGCCAAGCCCACCCAGGCCGATACGTGCGCCGACTCCTCGTTGAGCATGCTCCACAGCGGATACAAGGTGCGCAACCAACCGAACAACGCCGATTCGGTCATCGGACCATAGGCGCGCGTGAGATTTTGGTACAGATGATGATGCACATTGATGAGTCCTGGGGTTACCAGGCACCCCGAAGCATCGATATTCTCCCGCCCCACTGGCGGGGTACCAGTTCCAACGGCACTCACCAAACCATTCGTGATTGCCACCCAGCCATTGGGGAGTTCACGACGTTCACTATCGACCGTGGCAAGCAATCGCGCCGAATGAACGACGAGATCTACGGTCGCGAGAGGTGCAGTGCTCAGGTGTTGAGCTCGAGCAGTTCGCTCGCTTCATTGCGCACGCGGGCGTCTCGGTGGAGCAACTCACCCAAAACGGCGGCGATGACTGCGGTACCCAAGCCCACCAACACAGGAAATGCGAGCAGAATCACCACGAGCACGAGTGCGCCGGCCATGGTGTTACTTTGCGCGCTTGGCCGGCTTTGCCGGCTTTGCTGACTTTGCGGGCTTGGTTGACTTCGCCGGCGTGGCTGACTCTGCCGTCTTGCGTACCGGAAGGTATGCCCACGCTTCAATTTCCACTACGCCATTGGCGGGTAGCGATGCCACGCCGATCGTGCTGCGCGCCGGACGATGGGAGCCAAACCCGGCGATGTATGCCTCGTTGAAAGTGGGAAACGTGTCCATGTCGGTGAGGAAACACAGCGTCTTTGACACGTCACGCAACGATGCACCCACGCTCTCCAACTGCATTTTCAGATTTGCGATTGCTTGCGTAGTTTGTGCTTTCACACCACCGTCAACGATGCTGCCGTCACGCAATCCGAGTTGACCGGACACGATCACCCAATCTCCTGCGCGAACCACGGGCGTATAGGGACCAATAGGTGCTGCCATACACGCAAGGCTAGACGCATACGCCATCACTACCCTTGTCGCGTGAGTATCACCACGCGCCGCGCCTTCCTGCGGTCAACGGGTCACTTGCTGGTGGGTGGTTCCGCCACTCTTGCACTGGGATCCGTGCTGGCCGCATGTGGACGAGGCGGAAGCAGTGCTGGACTTCCCGACGATGTTCAGATCGTCCAACGTTTTCCCCAGAACCTCGTCGTCGGTAAGGTTCGAATTCCCATCTCGCTCGCCAGTAATGGGGGACTCCTCACCGTTGGGGGTGATGTTGCAACTCCAAGCGAACTTGCCGCTCGCATAGTCCGCATCGATGGTGGCAGCGACGAGGTCGTTCTGGAGGATCTCCTCGCCCCGAAACACGATGCAGGTTTGGCCACGCCCTATTGGCCGTTTCGTGCCACCATCACCGAACCGGGTTTCTACCGACTGGTGCTCGAAGGCGGACCAGCCGATGGCGCTGCATTTCAGGTTTTTGCCCGCGATGAGGCAGCCGTGCCGGGAATCGGCGATCCACTTCCACCATTCGACACTCCAACGTTCGACGATGCCCGCGGCGTGTCCCCGATCTGTACTCGTCAGCCGGCTCCGTGCCCCATGCACGACGCCACGTTGCGCGAAGCACTCACGCTCGGCAAACCCGTTGCCTTCTTGGTTGGAACTCCCGCGCACTGCGCAACGGGCACGTGCGCACCCGCTCTTGAGGCGATGATTTCTGTGCGTGAAGGTGCTGGTGGCTCCACCACGTTCGTCCACGCGGAGGTGTACGCCGACCGAGATGCAACACAAATCGCGCCGGCCGTCAACGCGATGTCGATGAACTACGAACCTGCATTGTTCATCACCGACGACAGGGGTGTCGTGGTGGAACGACTCGACGCGGTGTTCGACGCCGTCGAAGTTCAGTTACTGATCAGCTGAAACTCTGGCCGCAACCACAGGTGCGGTTGGCATTCGGATTGGTGATCTTGAAACCCGATTCGTTCAACCCATCGGTGTAGTCGAGGCTGGCACCGGCCAACAATTGTGCCGACGCAGGATCGACAACCACCTTGACGTCGCCGAATGCCTCCACTTTGTCCTCGGCCGTGAAGTCGCCGTCGAAGTACATCTCGTAGGAGTACCCCGAACATCCACCGGGACGCACGGCAACACGCAGTGCGAGGTCGGATGCATTCTCGGATTCGAGCAGTTGCTTGACTTTGACAGCGGCTGATGGGGTGAGAGTAATCATGATGCCCCAACCTACCGCCGCGGTGGGGTGTGATGACAAGCACTGCCCCGCCGAACCAGCGAAACCCGCCACATCGGTAGGTTGAGGGCGTGCCCGACCGAGTGGTTTCACCCCCATCACCCGACGAGGTTCGCAATCTCTTGCGTGCGGTCATCGATCCGGAATTGGGTGCGAACATCGTGGATTTGGGAATGGCCACCGACGTGGAAGTGTCACCCGAAGGGTTAATCACCATCGGCGTGAAGCTCACCATCAAGGGCTGCCCGTTGCGCGCACAGATCAAGAACGACATCGAGTCGCGGTTGGAAACCCATCCCGGCGTCACCAAGGTGAAGATCAATTGGGGCGAAATGAACTCCGACGAACGATCGGCGGTAATGACCAAGGCTCGCTGGAACGCGCGTGAAAATGCGAGCGATACTGCGATACCCAACTCCGCACGCGTGTTGGCAATCGCCAGCGGTAAGGGTGGTGTGGGCAAGAGCTCCGTCACCGCAAATCTGGCGGTTGCGCTCGCCTCACACGGACACGTGGTGGGTGTACTCGACGCCGACATCTGGGGCTTCTCCATCCCGCGGATGTTGGGGATGAGCGACCGGCTCGAAGCACGTCGAATCGACGGCGTAGAAAAGCCCCGAATCATCCCCAATGAGCGCAAGATTGGGGCGGGTCTCCTCAAAGTGGTGAGTACCGGCATGCTCGTGGAGGACGAAGAAACAGCGCTCATGTGGCGTGGTCTCATGCTCACCAAGGCAGTCGAGCAATTTCTCAACGACGTGCACTGGGGTGATCTCGACTACCTCCTCATCGACATGCCACCAGGGACGGGCGACGTACAGATGGGTTTGGCGCGCATGCTGCCCCGAACCGACTTGCTGATCGTCACCACACCGGCAGTTTCAGCACAGAAGGTTGCGATTCGTGCGGCCGACATGGCGCGACGAAGTTTCCTGCGCGTAGCTGGAGTAATCGAGAACATGAGTCACTTCACGTGCGAACACGGCAGCAGGTATCCCCTGTTCGGCGAAGGTGGAGGAGCGACGTTGGCAAACGACATCGGTGCCGAACTCCTCGGGCAAGTTCCGATCGAGAACGCCGTTGCTCACGGCAGCGACACCGGCGAGCCGGTCGCATTGTCGGGCGCGTCGGCTGCCGCCGAGGTGTTCCGAGACATTGCCAAGAAAATCATTGCTGCCACCGTTCCTGTGACCGAGATGGCTGGTTGTTCAGCGCGTTTGCTCGAGTCGGTGGAAGTCGCGCTCCGCAAGAAGCCGAACTGAGTACTACGGCAACTGCGCGTACGCGGGATCGTCCGGAAACACGATTCCCACCACCCGGCCATCGCCGTCGAAACGCAACTTGGGAAGAATCGGCGTCGGTACGCCAATGGTCTGTGCTGCGGCTACTGCCTCACGCGTGGTGTGATGCGGTGCCAAGAATTGCAGATTGGCAATGGTGGGTGGGATCATCGCCAACTCGCCGCGTTGCGCGCGCTGCAGCGCCTCGCTGGGGGCTACCCACAAACTGTCGATGGTTTCCTGATCGTCATGCAACGGATCCTGTGCTGGCGGAGCAACCGCCACGAAGAATCGCGTGTCGAAACGTCGTCGTTCTCCCACCGGAGTAATCCAGTGACTCACATATCGAATGGTGTCCACCGCCAACCGCAACTCTTCCCGACGACAAAACTCCGCCAGTGAGAGTGACCCATCGTGTACGGCGTGGCGCGCTCGTGCGAATCGTTGCTGCACATCCGGATCGTCGAGTTTCACGTACTCACCGGAGCGGTCACGAGCCAGCAGTACGCCCGCCTCTTCGAACGACTCACGAATCGCAGCAACCCAATATGCAAGTCCACCACTCGGCACGCGGAGCAAGTCGCTCGCCTCGCCATCCGTGAGTCCATCGCACAAGTCGTTGAGCTCGGCGGCCCCATCGATGTCGTCGACACGCCCACCCGGGAACACGTACATTCCGCTGGCAAAGGCGGCAGAGGTCGTTCGCTGCATCATGAACACCTCCACGTCGGTTGGTGTGTCGCGCAGCAACATCACGGTTGCTGCCGGTCGCAGCGGAACGTCGGCGTGCTCCGTGTTCATCGCCGGAACGACCCGCGCATCAGCCCTCGCGGGGTTTGCGCATCTCTCGATAGTCCCGCGCTGCTCCCTCGAGCGGTTCCACATCGAGCGTGACCCCGTCGATGGATGCCACACGCACGGGTTGCCCGGCTTTGATCGGAGTCGCGCGATTGGTGCGTGCGCGCCAACGAGCACCTTGCACCGTGGCTTCGCCTTCGGGTGAAATGTCGGTGGCGGCAGTGCCCTCGAGTCCGATCAACCATTCCCGACCAATCGTGGGTGTGGCGAATCGGGTGCGCACCATCGAGGGCATACCCACCACGAATGCCAGTGCCATCGACGCGATTCCCGAAATGAGCGTGAGCCACGACAAACGCAGTGCCTCGTTTTGTACCGATCCGAACAGCGTGAACGAAGCAACGACGAACATCGTCAGACCTATCCCTGTCCACACCCGTGGGATTCCAACTTGAACGTCGACGGCCAGCGCGATCACCGAGAACACCAGCAGCGCCAAACTGAGTGGTCGCACGGGTAGCTCAGCCAACCCGAATGCACCAAGCAGGGTGGAAACGGCACCGACGAATCCTGCGATGCCGATGCCTGCGGTATAGAACTCAAAGATCAACAGCGCCAAACCGAAGGAGAACAGCAGATACGCAAGAGCGGCACTCGCCGACGTGTGCATCAGTTGCTCGAGTGTTCCCAGTTTGAAAAAGCGCGTCGTAGCAGCCTCGCGAGTGATGGCGCCGGACTCATCGATCACTTCCACCACCGTGTTGAGTTGTGCCCCCTTGATGGTCAGGCCGTCCAGCGCAAACAACATGTTGCGCAGCACCGGTACACCTTCGTCGGCAATGTCGAGTCGAAGCACGCCGCGTTCCCTGGCCTCGGTGGTATCCAGAGTTCCACTTCGCAGCAACGCACTGGCATCGCCGAGCGACACCGGAGATCCGTCGATTTCGATCGGCAGACCCGTGCGACCAATGGTCGCTCTCGGGGCCATTGCCGACACGTCCGCTACGGCAAGGAGCAACGCCGACCACCCATGTGCCTTCGCACCGCTTGGGCCCACCCAGACGCCGATCGGTATCGAAGAATCGCGAATGGCAAGCAGGACCTCTCGCATGCGATTTTCGTCAACGACGGCACCGCGCGAGTTCACCTGCAATACGAGAGCCTGTGCCCCATTGGTTTCCGACCGCTCGACGGCGTTCACGATGCCTCGCGCCACCACCGAGTCGATGAGGCCGGTCACCTCGAAGACGTCGACTTTGTCGAGTGCTGCCGCATCATCCGCCTGCTGTGGCATGATGCCCGCCACCATCATGAAAAGGCCGAGGGTGACCGCTGCGAACATGACACGACAACGGTAGCCACGCGAAGGGATAACCTTGCGTCGTGCATGTTCTCGTAGCAACCGACGCCCAGTACGTTCTCGACGACATCATCGCAGCGCTCGGTACGCCTGAGACATCATTCACCGTCTGTCGTGATGGACGCGACGTAACGGCTGCCGTTACTCAGCGCACTCCCGACGTCGCCGTGCTCGATTTGCAGGTGGGCTCGATGGGCGCGATGGCCGTCACCATGAATCTGCGACTCGACGAAAGTGGTGGTCGACTCCCGCACGTACCAGTAGTGATGCTGCTCGATCGGATGGCCGACGTGCACCTCGCACGGCGAAGCGGTGCCGAAGGCTGGTTGGTAAAACCGATCGATTCACTTCGTTTGCGTCGCGCAGTGTCGGAGATTCGCACCGGCGGTACCTGGCACGAATCCCAGCCGCCCGTGATGCAAAACGGTTAGCAACACGCACCGTTGGTTGGCTGAACCCACCGTTAGGCTGACGACGCGTGAAAACGCACTTCGGGGAGTAGCGCAGCTTGGCTAGCGCGCCACGTTCGGGACGTGGAGGTCGGGAGTTCAAATCTCCCCTCCCCGACCACGCGCCATGTAGGGCAACGGACTGGTTGCCCATACGGGCGAAACGGTCGGCTTCGTCTACAGCGAAGCGATGACCAATTCGGCGATCTGCAGAGCGTTCAATGCTGCGCCCTTGCGCAAATTGTCGTTCGAAACGAACAGCACCAAACCGCGATCGTCATCAACCGATTGATCCTGACGAATACGTCCCACGTACGACGGGTCCTTGCCCGCTGCCAACAGCGGCGTGGGTATGTCGACCACCGCAACACCCGGCGCCTTCTCCAGGATTGCCTGCGCCTGCGCTGGCGTGATTGAGCGACTGAATTCCGCGTGCAACGACAGCGAGTGACCGGTGAACACCGGAACACGAACGCACGTGCCCGACACCTTCAAGTTGGGAATGTGGAGGATCTTGCGCGTTTCGTTGCGCAACTTCTTCTCCTCGTCGGTCTCGAACTGGCCGTCATCCACCATCGATCCGGCGAATGGCAGCACGTTGAATGCAATCGTTCGAGCGAACTTGCTTGGCGCCGGAAAGGTCACCGACTCGCCGTCGTACGTGAGACGATCGATACCGTCGACGGCGGCAACCTGTGCATCCAATTCGGCAACTCCCGATACACCGCCACCGCTGACGGCCTGATAGGTGCTCGCGGTCAACCGAACGAGTTGGGCTGCATCATGCAACGGTTTCAATACCGGCATCGCAGCCATGGTGGTGCAGTTCGGGTTCGAAATGATGCCCTTTCTTGCCAACGCAATGTCTTCGGGGTTCACTTCCGACACCACGAGTGGCACGTCGGGATCCATTCGCCAGCACGACGAGTTGTCCACCACGATCGCGCCGGCAGCCGCAAACTTCGGTGCAAGTGCCCGCGAAGTGGAGGCACCTGCGGAAAAGATTGCCACATCGAGACCTGATGGATCGGCAGTGGACGCATCTTCGATCACGATCTTGCGATCGCCAAAGTCGAGTGTTCCACCAGCCGAACGCGCAGAGGCAAAGAATCGGAGCTCGTTGAATGCGACGTTGCGCTCGAGCAGCAACGTTCGCATGACATTGCCCACCATTCCAGTGGCGCCAACCACGCCGATATTGGGTTTCTTGCCTTTTGCCACCTCGTCAGGCTAACCGCACAACGAGCCACCAATGGCTGGGGTGCACACGACGCACGGCTCGGAGCCGCACACCTTCCGCCGAAACCCTCACCCTGCGACGCGGCGAGTGCACGATGGTGACGTCACGCAATCTCGTACCGATGAGATCGGTTCCGATCGATGCCAACACATCGTCGGGGCTCAGGCGATTCGCCTGCCAGCCAAGGCGGGTGAGCACACGAATACGTGCCATGTACTTGGCGGCTTTCGGAATACGCCACAACACTCGAACGAGTCCACCGAGTGGAACCAGTGCCGTGTCGAGTGCGGTCCAAGTACGAAAGTTGAGTGCGATGTTTCCACCACCCTTGGTAACGCGCAGCGCCTCATTCACCAACGACAATGCGTCGCTGCTGCTGCAGTGTTGCAAGGTGATGTACGAGAATGCAAAATCCACCGAGCTCGTCTCGATGTCGAGTGTTCGACCGTCAGCCACGTGCACCGTTCGTAATGCAGTGGGCTGCCCGTGGTGGAACACGGTCTCTCGACACCTCTCGAGGAACGCCGCATCGACATCGGCGGCGTGAACCACACCAAATCGCTTGCTGAAACCCGCCGTCATGCGACCGATACCGCTACCGATTTCCACCATGCTGAGCGCTGGGGTGACATCGTCTCCCATACCGAACAGCGTGAGATACCTGCGCACCTCGTTGTCTCCGCCGGTGGTGAACGACTCGAGCGAAACGTCACCGGTTTTGTTGTCGAACACCCACCCCGTGCTTCGCACGGACTCATCGGCAGTCAACGACTCCGTTCGCAAGCCGGCACTTCGCCACGGCACGCCCTGTGGGCGGCGCAAACGGTCCCCGATTCGTCGAAGCAGGGTCATCACTTACTTGCGTTCGGGTAACGGCGCAGAGTAATCGTCGCCACTGTCCAGCCCGAACGCGGTATGCAAGGCCTGTACGGCCTTTTGCATCATCGCTGCACGCACCACCACGGAAACACGGATGGTGGAAGTGGAAATCATCTCGATGTTCACGCCGTGGTCGGCCAACACTCGGAACATCTTGGCTGCCACACCAGGACTGGTCTTCATACCTGCGCCGACGAGCGACACCTTGGCAATGTCATCATCGTGGTTGACTCCGCCAGCCTCAAGATCGCGCGCAATTCGCGCAACGATCGGCTCTGCGGTGGCGACATCGGCCTTTGGCACGGTGAAGGAGATGTCCGTGGTTCCCGAAGTTGACGTGTTCTGCACGATCATGTCCACGTTCACGTTTGCCAATGCGAGCGCTTCAAAGATGTCTGCCGAGACACCGGGTCGATCGGGGACGGCAAGCACGGTGATCTTCGATTCGCTTGCGTCCTGAACGACACCCGAGATAACTGGCTCTTCCATGTTCTTCATCCTTTCGTGATGACGTCCCACCACCCATGTGCCTTCTTCCCACGTGAAACTCGATCGCACGTGAATGGGGACATCATGATTGCGGGCGAACTCCACCGAGCGCAGGGCGAGCACTTTGCTGCCGGCGCCTGCCATCTCCAACATTTCGTCGAACTGCAATACCGGCACTTTGCGCGCCTGCGGTACGACTCGGGGATCGGCCGTAAACACACCGGTGACGTCCGTGTAAATCTCGCATGAGTCGGCCTTCAGCGCTGCAGCAAGTGCCACGGCCGTGGTGTCACTGCCACCACGGCCCAACGTCGTGATCTCCTTTGCCGTGCTGATTCCCTGGAAACCCGCCACCACCGCAACCTTGTTGTCGGCAATGGCCGCACGAACTCGGTCGCCCTTCACTTCGAGGATCTTTGCCTTGGTGTGCACGGTGTCGGTGATGATTCCCACTTGCGAACCGGTGAAGCTCACCGCATCGACACCTGCGTCATGGAGCGCCATGCACAACAACGCCATGCTGATGCGCTCTCCTGTCGTCAGCAGCATGTCCATCTCGCGACTGGGTGGATTGGACGACACCTGATGTGCCAGCTGAAGCAGGTTGTCCGTTGCCTTGCCCATCGCCGATACCACCACCACCAATTGATGCCCAGCAGCACGGGTGGTGGCGATGTGACGGGCCACATTACGCATGCGCTCGGGGTCGGCAACCGAAGTTCCCCCGTACTTTTGCACGATGAGCGCCATGACGAAACAACGCTATCCGCGAACGATATGTGAGTCGGTAGCATTTCCCACTCGTGGGAACGTCAAAGCGAGATCGACAGAAGAAGAATCGTGATGCTCGTCGCGAGCAAATGACGCGACGACAGCAGCAAGGCAGGGTTCGCAAGCGCGGTGCTCAGGTTGGCGTCATCATCCTCATGGTGGTGGCACTGGTGGGCTTCGTTTTCGTGACCGGTAACAACCCCGATTCAGCAGTTGTGGAGACCGAGACGGATTCAACCCAGGAGACCGTCGACACCACCGAGGACACCGTCGCTGCGGAACTCAGCGGCCCATTCGAGTACGGCACGAGTGAATGCCCGGCAACCGACGGCAGCGCCGAGCAGCGTCGTGAGTTCACGGACGCACACCAGCTCTGCATCGACCCGACCAAGACCTACACCGCCACGTTCGACACCACACAGGGCTCGTTCTCGGTGCGACTGTTGTCGGATCGTGCGCCTGGCACGGTGAACAACTTCGTGTCGCTTGCGCGATGGAAGTACTTCGACGGCACCCAGTGCCACCGCGTCATCGAGGACTTCGTCGTGCAGTGCGGCGACCCGACGGCAACGGGTAGTGGCGGTCCGGGCTATTCCTTCGCCGACGAGCTTCCGCAAGCCGGTGAATACAAGATCGGTTCGTTGGCCATGGCCAACTCCGGCCCCAACACCAACGGCAGCCAGTTCTTCATCATCACCGGCAACAACGGTGCATCGTTGCCGCCGAGCTATTCGTTGTTCGGTGAAGTCGTCGATGGTCTCGATACCGCGGTGAAGGCCATGGGAGCACTCTTCAATCCCGATCCGGCAGCCAATGGCGTACCGCCGGCTGGTGAAATCCTGCTGAAGAGCGTTACCATCAGCGAGTCGTAAGCGCGTCGACCAGGGCGCGAACTGCGTCGTCGCTCACTCCAATTTCACGCACGTAGTTGCGTACCGAGCCGTATCGACTCGTGATGTCGTTGAGGACGATTGCCATCGCACGCGGATCTGCCGCCGTGAATCGCGGTGGCATCCTGTCGTAAAGATCGGCAAGTTCGGGTTGATGTTGGCGCGCCCAGGCTCGCAGCCGTGTTGTGGCACTTCGTGTCAACCCGTAGTCGGCAGCGATGATCGATTCATCCACGCCAAGTACACCCAGGACGAGCGCCGCCAAAATACCCGTTCGGTCCTTCCCTGCCGCACAGTGGAACACGGCGGGCAATACCGTCTGTTGCGAGAGCAGGTTGATGGCATCAGCAAACCGAGGTGCAGCTTCGGCCAACATCTCCCGATACGCCCACACGAGGAATTCAACTTCGTCATTGAACTCCGGTGTTTGCGCTTCGCCCCACGTGGCATCGATGATTGGCAGATGGTGATATGCCACGCCATGATCCTTCACGGGGAACGTGCCGCGCTCGCGCACTTCGTTGTTCGTTCGTAGATCCACCACCGTGCGAACTCCGAGGTTCATGACGATGTTCGCATCGTCTGGTGTGAGTCGATACAAACCGTCAGCGCGAAACAGTGTGCGCCATCGGGTGTGGCGCCCGTCGTTCGTTGGATAGCCGCCGAGATCCCGGAAGTTGTGCACCGCGAACAGCGGGATTACGCGTCGGTCGTCGTCCAACAGTGAGCTTTCATCGAAGATCGACATCGCCCACTTACGGTAATCACTCGAACGGCCGACGGAGTACGCTCGCGTCATGGCAGATGGTGTCACATCGTCGATAGGCATCGTCGGTTCGGGAATCATGGCGGCAGGAATTGCAGAGGTTGCGGCACGCGGAGGTGTGCGTGCAATCATTCGTGCACGCAGTGAAGCCTCCGTTGCATCTGCACTCAAGCAGATTTCCGGGGGACTTGCGCGGCAGGTGGACAAGGGCAAACTCGAGGTCTCCGAGCGGGACAGGATTCTTGCCAACATCTCCACCACGACCGACCTCGCTGGTTTGACCGATTGCGACATCATCATCGAGTCGGTGGTCGAGGATCTCGACACCAAGCAAGCGTTGTTTCGTGAACTCGATGCCATCGCCAAACCATCGGCGATCCTCGCCACCAACACCAGCACATTGGCAGTACTGGAGATGGCCAAGGTCACCAAGCGTCCCGACCAAGTGTGTGGTATCCACTTCTTCAACCCGGCAGCGGTGCTCCCGCTCGTGGAGATCGTGCGACCGATCACCGCAAGTGACGACACCATCGCGCGCGCCGCAGCCTTCGTTACCGCGATCGGCAAAGAAGGTGTGCACGTGTTGGATCGTGCCGGCTTCATCGTCAATGCGTTGCTGTTTCCCTACCTGAACAATGCCATTCGAATGCTGGAAGATGGCACCGCATCCATGGAGGACATCGACACGGCGATGAGGGGTGGCTGCAACTTCCCCATGGGTCCGTTTGCTTTGCTCGACCTCGTCGGACTCGACACTTCGCTTTCCATCCTCGAAACGCTGCATGCCTCATTCGGTGATGCCAACTTCGCACCACGACCACGCCTACGCGAGTTGGTTGCACAGGGTCGTCTCGGTCGAAAGACCAAGGCCGGTTTCTACGTCTACTAGGACCGGCCCACACGACTCGCGTTGGGGCGACCTCGCATTATTGCGCGCCACCAGTGGCTGGGATCGCGCGCCCCAACCAGTTGGTGACTGTGAATACGAGTGGCCGGATGTTTCCACGTGGCCGGTGGATGACGATCTCATCGGCCAGGGTGCCGATCTCAACGCGTCCACCATCATCGACGGCTACCGCCATGGCTTGTTTGCAATGGAGCGAAACAGCGACGATCCGGTGTTGTTCTGGTGGTCGCCCGCGGAACGATGCGTGATTCCACTCGACGGTCTGCGAATCACACGTTCCATGCGCCGGAGTGCGCGGAGCTACCACGTTCGAATCAACACCAACTTCGAGCGCGTGATGCTCGGCTGTGCATCACGCGGTGGAGATGACAAGGTGTGGATTACTCCACGATTCATCGACCAGTACTGCGACCTCCACGAACGCGGTTGGGCCCACAGTGTGGAGACCTACAACGAGGATGGGGTCTTGGTCGGCGGGCTCTACGGTGTGCGCATCAGGAAGTTCTTTGCGGGCGAGTCGATGTTCCACTTGTCGCGTGACGCTTCGAAAGTTGCGTTGATGGCATTGGTGGACATCATGCGTTCGGCAAGGATGACACTGCTCGACGCACAGTGGCACACGCCGCACCTGGCCAGCCTTGGGGGCATCGTGGTGCCGCGCACCGACTATCTTTCTCGGCTTCGTGCAGCCACAACGCCTTAGCCTTGTCACCGTGACCGAACAGCGTCCGCGTACACAACGCGACGAGCCGTGGCTCATGCGCACCTACTCGGGTCACTCTTCTGCCGAGGCCTCCAACGAGTTGTACCGCACCAATCTGGCAAAGGGTCAAACCGGTTTGTCGATTGCCTTCGACCTTCCGACACAAACCGGCTACGACCCCGATCACGTCCTGGCACGCGGCGAAGTCGGCAAGGTCGGTGTTCCCGTCGCGCACCTCGGCCACATGCGCACGCTGATGCGCAACATTCCACCAGCAACGATGAACACCTCGATGACCATCAATTCCACTGCTGCTTGGCTCCTTGCACTGTACGTGGCCAATGCAGAGGAACAGAACGTCAGCAGCACCGAGTTGCGCGGCACTACGCAAAATGACGTACTGAAGGAGTACTTGTCGCGCGGAACCTTCATATTCCCGCCGTCGGCTTCCCGGCGCATCATCGTCGACATGATCGCGTGGGCAAACATCCACGCACCGAAATGGAACCCCATGAACGTGTGCTCCTACCACTTGCAGGAGGTCGGAGCCACACCGGTGCAGGAGATCGCATTCGCCTTCGCCAACGCAATCGACGTGTTGGATGCAGTTCGAGCCAGTGGCAAGGTGGACGACGATGCATTTCCCGGCGTATTCGCCTCGATGTCGTTCTTCGTGAATGCAGGAATTCGATTCGTGGAAGAAACAGCCAAGATGCGCGCAATGACCAACATGTGGGAGTCCATTGGTCGCGAGCGGTATGGCATCACCGACGAACGCGCACTTCGCTTTCGATATGGCGTGCAGGTGAATTCACTCGGTCTCACCGAAGCTCAACCCGAGAACAACGTGCAACGCATCATGTTGGAGATGCTTGCAGTGACACTGTCCAAGCGTGCTCGCGCACGAAGCGTGCAACTGCCGGCATGGAACGAGGCCCTCGGGTTGCCGCGACCATGGGATCAACAATGGTCGCTGCGCATGCAACAGGTGTTGGCGTTCGAATCCGACCTGCTCGAATACGGTGACATTCTCGATGGTTCGCACGTGGTGGAGCGCCTCACCGCCGAGTTGGAGGAAGCAGCAACTACCGAGTTGCGCGAGATAGAGGCGCTCGGTGGGGCCTATGCGGCAGTCGATGAACTCAAGCGCCGCTTGGTTGCCTCGATGGCCGATCGCACGCGACGTATCGAGAGCGGAGAGCAAACGGTCATTGGCGTCAACGCCTTTACCGAAACTGCCACGTCACCACTCGGAGGCAACGACAACATCCTCCGCGTCGACCCCACGGTGGAAGCAGCCCATATCGCCGACGTGCAACAGTGGCGTAGTCGGCGTGATTCGAAGGCTGTGGCCGACGCGCTGCGTGACCTTCGTGCAGCAGCCGAAGGCAGTCGCAACATCATGGAACCATCGATTGCCCTTGCTCGGGCTGGTGGCACTACAGGTGAATGGGCCGGCACGCTGCGAGAGGTGTTCGGCGAATACCGTGCCCCCACCGGTGTCGGCGGCGTCGCCGCCCCGCGCGGGAGCGAACTCCAGGCTGTTGCGAAGCGGTCGAGTGCCCTGCCTGGCGGACCGCCCCGACTCTTGGTCGCCAAACCAGGTCTGGACGGCCATTCGAGCGGTGCCGAGCAAATTGCCATCGCTGCTCGCGATGCCGGAATGGAGGTCGTGTACGGCGGAATTCGACTGACACCACAACAGATTGCGGAGTCCGCCCGAGACGAAGACCCCGACGTCATCGGATTGTCGATCCTCTCGGGTTCTCATCAAGCACTCGTGCCCGATGTACTACGCGAGTTGAATGCTGTCGGCGTCACCGCGCCCGTGATCGTCGGCGGAATCATTCCCGATGATGATCGAGCCACGCTGCTTGCTGCCGGAGTCACGGCGGTGTACACGCCGAAGGATTACGCGGTCGCACGCATCATGTCCGACATCGTCGGCATCGTGGAGCGTCACCGCGCCACGCACAAGAGGTAGCGCCAACTCGGTAGATCGGCGCTTACGGCAGCATCGTGGTGGATGGCGCCACGGGAACGAATCCTGTTGCGGGTGGCATCACCAGTTCGTCACCTGCTTCGACGCGATCCGGATTAGTGATGCCGTTCAAGTCCATGAGCGCTTGCATATCCACCTGAAAATTCGAGGCAATGGCAAACAAGGTGTCGCCTCGCTGCACCACGTACGTAATCGGTGGCTGATACACGGTGGTGGTAGTGGTCGAGGTGGTCGTCGCGACGGTGGTGGGAACCGCTTCGATTCCACTGTCATTTCGCTGGGCAAAGAACAAGGCAAGCCCACCCGAGATGAGGGTGAGCGCCAGAAGCGTCCACTGCAGTCGACCACGAAGAAACATCGAACTCATGCTAGGAGTCCGTGACAGCGAGCCTCGGGCGAGTGAGTCGAATCCGGTTGTAACGGGCAACGATGATGCACGGTATGTTCACCGCGAGACCGAACGCAACGTTGATCACCACCCACCACCCACGGCTCCACGCCATGGTGAGTGGAATCACTGCAAGCAATGCGAAATGCACGCGCTCCGCCCGCAACGACTCGGCTACGAATCGAGCACGCCCGCCCTCCTGTACCGAGGGTAGGTGTCGTTTGCTGACACCACCAAACCACGTGCCGGCTTCCGGTAGTCGGTTCTTCCAACGTCGCACACCAAGCCAACGCTCATAGCGGCGGCGATTCTCCCACCGTCGTAGTCGAGTCAGCCCACCGTCATCACGCAAAGTCCTCCAATCGCGCTGGGCATACCACCACCCCACAGCAACTCCGCACACCAACCACACGGTCGTATTGAATACCGCTGACCACCACGTGAGGTCGCTCACTGCAGTTCTCTCGTCATTCCACGTCGCACTCAGCGACGAGCATCCATGAACATGCCGCGTAGCGCCTGGTAGTTCTCGATGCAGTGACCCGCGCCGAGCACCACGGCTTCGAGCGGCTGTGGCGACAATTGCACCGGAACCTTGGTTTCATACTGCAAACGTTCGGGGAGGCCTCGCAAGAGTGCTCCACCACCCACCAGATAGATACCGCGCATCAACAGGTCTTGAGCCAACTCCGGCGGTGTCACCGCGAGACACTCCTTCACGGAGTCGATCATCTGGGTGACTACTTCGTCGAGTGCCTCGCGAATTTCGGCAGCCGTCAACACCACGGTCTTGGGGAGACCGGTAACGAGGTCGCGACCCTTCACTTCGGCATCACGGTCGGCGGCGGACGGTTGAGCACTTCCGATCTGTTTCTTGATCTCTTCTGCCGTGCGTTCACCGATCGCCAAACCGTGTTCTTTGCGCACCCAACCCTGGATGGCTTCATCCATGGTGAAACCACCAACCCGCTCGGCACGGAGGGTGACGATGCCTCCGAGGCTGATGACGGCGGTTTCCGTCGTGCCGCCACCGATGTCCACCACCATGTTGGCAATGGGTTCTTCGATGGGGAGATCGGCGCCGATTGCGGCGGCCATCGGCTGTTCCAACAACTGAGCATCGGCGGCACCCGCTCGACGAGTGGCTTCGGTAACGGCACGCCGTTCCACCTCGGTGATGGCTGATGGCACGCAAATCAGCACCTTTGGGCGGGCGAACCGGGATACCCCGGCCCGCTTGAGGAGCAAACGAATCATCTGTTCGGTGGTCTCGAAGTCGGTGATTGCTCCACCTCGCAGTGGTCGCACCGCCACGATGAAACTCGGGGTGCGTCCGATCATGTCCCAAGCTTCATGGCCGGTCGCCAAAACTTCGTTGGTGCGACGGTTCTTGGCAATCACCGTCGGCTCGTTCATGATGATGCCCTCGCCCTGCTTGTACACCAGGGTGTTCGCGGTACCGAGGTCGATTGCAAGGTCACGTGCCATGGTTATCTCCCCTGTCGCTGCTCTCGTGCAATACGGATCTGCTCGCGCAAGTGCTCGCGCGAATCATCCGAAAGGGCATTCAGGTGGCGACGAAATTGGGCGGCACCATCCACGGGCTTGTGTCGACGATCGTCGGTTGCCACGAGATAGGCCAGTGTTGCAGCAGATGCAATGGAGATCGATGCAAACACCAAGCTGGTCACCGACGTTGCTGCGAGGACGAACGCCGACACCGCAATCATGAAGACGCCCGCATCGAAGTGCTGTCAACAGAAGATGCCGAGACGGGGTTCACGGCATTGGTTCCCCAATCGCTACCGCTGCTCCACTCTTCCTTCTTCCAAATTGGAACGCTCTGTTTCAGTGCATCGATACAAAAACGTGCGGCATTGAATGCCTCGGGGCGATGCGGGGCCGATACCACTACCATCACCGAGGACTCGCTCAGTTGCAACTCGCCGAGTCGGTGCACCAGTGCCACTCGACCAATGGTGGGAAAACGACGGCGAGCTTCATCGATGACATCCTGCAGTTTTGCTCTGGCAATCTCCCCATATGCCTCGTAGGTGAGCGATGTCACGCCGGTTCGACCTTCAGCATGATCCCGCACGACGCCCGAGAACAGGACTACTGCACCACACTCGGGTGAGAGAGCCCACTGGTACAAACTCGCAACGTCAAGCGGCGAGTTTGACACTTCGACGCGGTCGTGTCTCATCGATGTTCAGCGTACTTGCGAACCGTCATAGGCTCTAGGCGCGTGGCCGAAGACGAGACGCCGAACCCGTTCAACAATCCGTTGTTCGCGCAGTTTCAGCGAGCGATGTCGGCACAGGGTCCCTTGCAGTGGGACGTGGCACGACAAACTGCACTGATGTCCGCCACACAAGGAGCTGCAGAGCACAACGTGGACCCTCAACGCCGAATCGCCGTTGAGTCGCTGGCTGCCGTCGCGCAGATGCACGTTGCCGAGATCACCGGTCGGGAGATGCGAAATCTTGGAAATTTGGAAGTGGTAGGGCGTGCCACGTGGGTGAACCTCACGCTCGATACGTGGAAACCATACTTTGACGAGCTTGCACGTGCGATCAGCGGTGCACCCGAGAGCGCGACAGCTGACGACGACAGCACCGATCCAATGATGAAGATGCTGGCAAACATGAGCCGGATGATTGCTCCATCCATGCTGGGCATGTCGGTGGGAACGTTGGTGGGTCGGCTCGCCGTAAACACGTTCGGGCAATTCGACCTACCATTACCACGCGAACCGCACGGCAAACTCGTGATCGTCATCGGCAATGTCGACGGTTTTGCCGACGAGTGGTCGATTCCTCGTGAAGACATGACGATGTGGGCGCTGACCCACGAGTTGGTGAGCAGTGCAGTGTTTGGCGTCGATCATGTGCGTGATGCACTACGCCAGATGGTGATCAACTTTGCCGCAGGATTTCGACCCAACCCGGGTGCACTCTCCGACGGCATCGGCCAGCTCGACGTGTCATCCGGAGATCCGATGAAGATCCTGGATTCCCTGTTGTCCGATCCAACGGTGCTGCTTGGTGCACAGCGCTCCGACGCGCAGGATCGAGTTGCGCCATCGCTCGATGCGGCAGTGGCCGCAATCGTCGGCTACATCGATCACTGCGTCGATCGCGCCAGTGCTCGAATCCTGGGTGAAGGATCGCGAATAGCCGAGGCAGTCAGGCGTCGACGCGTTGCCCAATCCGGTGATCGAGTGTTCGTCGAGCGACTATTGGGTATCGATCTCACTCCCGAGCGGGTGGCGATTGCCCAACACTTCGTTGCCGGGGTACTTGAGCGAGCGGGAGAAGAAGGTCTCGGCCAACTGGTGAACAAGCCGGGAAACTTGCCGACACCTGCAGAAATCGTCGCACCAGGACTCTGGCTCGCCCGTCTCGAAGGCGGGAACTAGGCGGGACGTTCGAACTTGTAACCCAAACCGCGAATGGTGAGGATTGCCGTGGGGTTCCCAGGATCGACTTCCACCTTCGACCGCAATCTCTTGATGTGTACGTCCAACGTCTTGGTATCGCCGTAGTAGTCGCTCCCCCACACGCGATCAATCAGCGTGTCGCGGGTCAGAACCCGACCCGCATTGGCGACCAGCACGTACAGCAACTCGAACTCCTTGAGTGGCAACTTGGTGACGTTTCCGCGTACGGTCACCACGTGCTGCTCGGGATCGATCGTGACGTCGCCAACGTTGATGCTGGTGCCGGATTCGATCGTTCCACCAGAACCCATCGAGCTACTGCGACGCAATGCCGCGCGAACGCGAGCGACGAGTTCTCGAATTCGGTACGGCTTCACGATGTAGTCATCGGCTCCGACTTCCAGACCAACCACCGTGTCGAGTTCCGTACCCTTTGCCGAAACCATGATGATGGGTACTTGGCTTTTCTTGCGTATCTCGCGACACACATCGGTGCCCGACACCTTCGGCAACATCACATCCAAGAGCACGATGTCCGGATTCACCCTGTCGAAATTGGAGAGCGCTTCGGCACCATCACGGGCGACTTCCACTCCAAAACCCTCGCGGCGAAGTCCCACCACCAGCGCGTCGATGAACGCTTCTTCGTCCTCCACCACCATCACGGTTTGGGCTGCATTGGGGCTCATACGGACACGCTCCCTACGTCCACATTCTCGTCAGGGGAACTGTGGACGACACTCGTGGTTTCGCGTGGGAGCACGATGGTAAACGTGGATCCGCGACCTTCCTCCGACACCACCGACACCGTTCCACCATGGTTGGACACCACGTGCCGCACGATCGAGAGTCCGAGACCGACACCACCCGTGGTCCTTGATCGTGCTCGGTCCACTCGGAAAAAGCGTTCGAAGATTCGTTGGTGATCCTTGGCAGCGATTCCGATGCCCTGATCGATGACCGCAATGCTCACCAGTTCATCGGTTGCGTCCACTTCTACCGTCACCTTCTTGCCATCACCGCTGTATTTCACCGCATTGGTCATGAGGTTCTCGAGGGCCGACACCAGCTGCATGCGATCGCCCAACACTCGAACGGGAACCGTGTGTCGCGCCTCGATGGACACACCAGTCCGCAGGGACTCATGCTGCAATCGTGCGACCACCTCATCGACCACCTCGCTGATGACCACCGGTTCCCAGTCGTCGGTACTACCGAACTCGATTCGTGATAGGTCCAAGAGGTCGTCCACGATTCGCGACAATCGGTAGGACTCATCCACGATTCGCGATGTGAGCCTCTCGATCACCTGTGGATCCGTTTCGCCGATCATGGTGTCGGCCAACGCAGCGATGCCACCGATTGGTGTCTTGAGTTCATGGCTCAGATTCGCCACGAAGTCCGTGCGCACCGTATCGATTCGGGCCTGCTCGGTGACGTCTTCTATGGTGCCGACGAGTTTGCCGTCGGTCAGTCGTTGCGTGCGCAGGTCGAATGAACGTGAAGGCAATCCGGCAGTGTCAAACCGACGGTGTTGAGCCTGGGAGCCAACGGTGTCCTTCAGCAGCGCCACCACGGCCTCATCCACCAGTACGTCGATGTGTCGAATCCCACTGATGGCTTGGGCTGCCGCATTCTTGAACAGCACCACGCCATTGGCATCCGAGATCACCACGCCACTCGGAAGTGAATTCAATGCGGCACCAAGCACACCGTCCGCCATGCCCAACGACGGAGACTCAAAAGACTCCGCCGAGCCTGCAGTGTGTTGAGCGGAGCCAGTAGCCGGTTGGGACGAGTCAGTACGACCGGCAAGTACGCGTCGGCGTGCCACGGAGACACCGAGTGCCGCACCCACCAAGAATGTCGCAATCGCGAACAAGTAACTCATCGCGACTTCTGCTGTTATCCCTGCGTAATCGGAAACTCGCCAGTGGCATCCCGCTGGCGCTGACGCTGGATTGCGCGAAGTTCGGGTTTCCAGCCGGTGAGGGCAAACTGCACTCGCTCACCAACGTTGACCGCGTGGTCGCCAATGCGTTCATAGAAGCGAGCTACGATCGCCAACTGCACGGCGAGTTGCAAATCCATACGTTCACGCGCATGAGTCTCGAAGATCGCCTGAACGAACTGGCGGTGCAGGGCATCGAGGAATGAGTCCATGTCTTCGATCGCTGCTGCCGTTGCTGCATCATTTTCTGCAAACGAATTGATGGCGGATTGATACAACTGCTCGGCTTGCTCACTCATCTTGGAGATGAGACCTCGCAGGACGGGATCGATTTCTTTTCCATAGATACGACGGGCTGCCTTGCAAATGTTCACGGCCAAATCTGCCGAACGCTCGAGGTCGCTCGTGATCTTGAGGATCGACACCAATTGGCGTAGTTCACCCGCTACCGGTGCTTGTAGTGCGAGAATCTCGAACGTTCGACTCTCGATGTCGTGGGCTCGCGCATCGATTTCATCGTCGGACTGCACGAGATAATCAGCGCCCTCGAGATCTCCGCTCAGCAACACGTTGGTGGCGCGGGGAACCACTTCGATCACCGAGGCTCCGAGGCGAACCACCAGTGCCCGTAGCTCCTCAAGTTCGGAGTGATATGACTTTCGGGTCTCTTCCATGGTGTCTACGGTAGGCACGCTACGCCCCGAACCCCTGTGACGTCGTGCAAAAACCTGAACGCCCGTTGGATTACTGCTGAACAGTACGTGAACAGGCCTAGCGCGACTGCGTTGCCACGACCCATTCGTACAACTGCCGCTGGGCATCGTTCGGGGTGTGGTGCTCACCGACCTGCGTCCAGACGTTGTCCTTATCCATTCGATAATGCACGTTGTTGTCGTCCAACAAGAACGACAACACCGTATCTAGCCATGCCCGGTGCTTGGGATGGGTCAAGCGAACCAGGGTCTCGACGCGACCCTTCAAGTTGCGAATCATGAGGTCGGCAGAGCCGATGAGGTGAAGTGGCTCGTCACCATCGTGTCCATGGTCGAAACGGTAGATCCGTGAGTGCTCGAGATACCTCCCGAGAATCGATCGAATCGTGATGTTGTCGGAGAGTCCGGGTACTCCGGCCCTCATGCAGCAGATTCCGCGCACGATGAGGTCGATCTTGACGCCTGCAGCACTCGCCGCATAGAGAGCATTGATCACTTCTGGATCCTGTACTGCGTTCAACTTGAGCGTTATGCGACCTTTCTCGCCGAAGGTGGCCTCATGCTCGATGAGCGTGATGATGTCCTTCTTCAGTTGGTGCGGCGCGACGATGAGCTGTTCGTACTTCGGCTCACGACCGTAACCAGTCAGATAGTTGAACAACTGCGTGGCATCTCGGCCTACGGCATCCTCGCAAGTGAAGAAACCGATGTCCTCGTAGACACGCGCCGTCACCGAGTTGTAGTTGCCGGTTGCCAGGTGCACGTAGCGACGAATACCACCCGCCTCCTCGCGCACCACCAGGATGCACTTGGAGTGCGTTTTCAAACCCACCAACCCGTAGTTCACGTGCACACCTGCGAGTTCCAGTTCTCGCGCCCAACTGACGTTTCGAGCCTCGTCGAATCGAGCCTTCAACTCCAACACCACCGCAACCTGCTTGCCTGCTTCGGCTGCCCGAATCAGGTGTCGTGCAATTTGGCTATCACCAGAAGTGCGATACAAGGTCATCTTGATCGACAGCACCTTGGGGTCGCGTGCCGCCTGCTCTACGAACATCTCCGTCGATGAGGCAAAGGACTCATACGGGTGGTGTACCAACAACTGTCGCGCTCGAATGACGTCGAACACCGACTTTCCCGCCTCGTCAGCCGCGGCAAGGCGTCCAGCCGTCACGGGTGTCCATGGCTTGAACCGAAGTCTCGGCATGTCGAGGTTTGCAAGCTGCTGTAAGGCCGACAACTCCACGAAGGAGTCGTGACGAATCACGTCGACAGGCTCCAATTCCAACTCCGCACACATGCGCGTGAGAGCAGCTTCACGAATGTTGGTCTGCACCTCCAACCGCACCGCACGACCGAAACGACGACGGCGAAGCTCCATTTCCACCGCCGCAAGGAGGTCTTCGGCGTCTTCGTCGTCGAGTGACAGGTCGGCATTTCGAGTGACGCGAAATCGCGAAACGCTGACGATTTCCATTCCCGGAAACAATCGATCCAGGTGTGCCTCGATGAGGTCTTCCAGCAGAATGAAGTCGTTCGAATCAGGAATCGGAATGAATCTCGGGAAGTTCCTCGGTACCTTCACCCGCGCAAAACGTTCTTCTCCGGAGTCGGTGTCGCGAACCGTAACCGCCAGATTGAGCGCCAAATTGGAGATGTACGGGAACGGATGCGATGGGTCAACCGCCAAGGGAGTGAGAATGGGGAAGATACGACTCTCGTAGTCGGTGGTGAGGGCTTCGCGAACTCTCTTGCCCAACTTCGCCCACTTCACGATCCTGACGCCGCTCGCTGCAAGAGATGGCAACAATTCACTCGTCAACAACCGCTCTTGTTTGGCGACGAACTGCTGCACGCGTACCGAGATCTCCGCCAGCTGTTGCGTGGGAGTACGACCATCAAGACTCAACTCGGCCACCTCGCCCGCGATCTGGTCGTGCAATGCCGCGACTCGCACTTGATAAAACTCATCCAAGTTGGAAGCGCTGATGGCCAGGAATCTGATTCTTTCCAGGAGCGGAAGCTGCGGGCCAACGGCGAGCGACAACACTCGCTCGTTGAAGTCGAGCCAACTCAACTCACGGTTGATGAATGGGGAATCGATACCAGCACCGTATTCGTCCCCGCGAAGCAGGGTGCGAGAAGTGGGCCGATTTCTGCGCTTCGTCATGAAAGGTTCACTCGATGTTCACGACTCGCGTGGACTCCCAGCTCACATGCGCCGGAAGAGGCGCTAGTTGTTGACTTCGGCGGGGAACCACTCCACGCTGACGTTCTCGTTCTCGGCATCCTTGTTGACGCGTTCACGATTACGGCGGAACTGGCTGTCCTTCATCGGCACGTACAAGAGTCGCATATAGGCACGACGGGCGAACTCATCGATGAGCTCCGGATCGCCATAGTCGCCGACGATTTCCCAGTGTGGGTACACCGGTCCGGTGTAAGTAATGCGGATATGGGCGCGTGGTGGTTCTTTGGTGACGTCAGACATCGGAGCTCCTCGGGAACAAAGAGGCTATCGTCGGAACGAATGGGCGAGCTCGTAGCGGCGCTGGACATAGGCACCAACAGCTTTCATCTGGTGATCGCCAAACCGGTTCCGGGTGGCTTCGAAGTGGTCACCCGCGAGAAGGACGTGGTGAGACTCGGCCACGGTGGTGGGGACATGAAGGAACTCTCCGACGACGCGATTGAGCGCGGAGTAAGGGCCCTCGCCCGTATGGCAGAGATTGCGTCATCGCATGGTGCTGAAGTTCGCGCAGTGGCGACCAGCGCGGTTCGCGAGGCAAAGAATCGATCGGACTTCATCAAACAAGTGCGCAAGGCAACCGGCATCAAGGTCGAGGTCATCTCCGGTGTCGAAGAAGCTCGTCTCATTCATCTCGGAGTACTCAACGCCATCGGAATTCACGATCAATCCATGTTCGTGTGCGACATCGGAGGCGGCAGTACCGAGGTGGTGGTCGGTCTTGACGACGAAGTGATGTTCGCCCGCAGCTTCAAACTGGGTGCCGTACGACTCACCGACCGTTTCTTTTCCGGCACCACCCTGCATCCAAGTGCCGTTCCCAGCTGTCGATCCTTCATTCGGTCGTCATTGTCGGTGGTCGCGCCGGAGGTGTTAGAGCTGGGTTTCGAGGCGGTAGCGACGTCGTCGGGCACTGCAGAAGCAATTGCACGGATCATCCTGCGGTCGCGCGGTAGCTCGGAACCAAAGACCATGAACAGGTTCGAGTTCACCGCGGACGAGGTGCGTTCAGTGGTAACAGAACTCCAGGGTGCTCCGACCATCGATGAACGTGCAGAGAGATTTGGACTCGAACCGAATCGCGCGGACATCATCTTGGCCGGTGCGCTCATTCTCGAAGGCATCGCCGACGTCTTCGAACTGAAGTCGTTGATGTTCTCCGACTACGCCCTCCGCGAGGGTTTGCTCTTGGACACGCTTCGTCGCGAGGGCCTCATCGAAGTGGACGACGACCATGATGCCGCCCGTCGAAGTATTCAACAACTTGCCGACCGTTGCGACGATCGCACCGAACACTCACAGCACGTCGCCGCACTCGCCACTCAACTCTTTGATCAACTCGAGGAGCCCCTCAACTTGCAACCCGAATGGCGCCGCTACCTGGAGTTCGCGAGCCTTCTGGCGAACGTTGGCGTGGTGGTGTCGCATGCAAAACACCATCTGCACTCCTATTACCTCATCCGCAATTCGGAACTCATGGGCCTCACCGATCAAGAAGTTGAGATCATTGCGCAGGTTGCGCGATACCACCGAAAGAGCGTGCCCAAGCGTGAACATGCGGAGTTTTCCGCCCTCTCCACCACCGACCAGCGCATTGTGCAGAGTTTGGCCGGCATCCTGCGGATCGCCATTGGACTCGACCGCACCTACGACGCACGAGTGAAGTCGGTATCGGTCAAAGTGAGTGCCAACGAATTGCTGATTGCGGCCAAATCGCGGGGGAAGAAGAGCGACATCTCGCTCAATCTCTACGCGGCGAATGAGCGAAAGGGTTTGCTCGCCGAAGTAAGCAACCGGAAAGTGAAATTCACCGAGGCGTGAGCCTCGGACACCAACTCAGGACTGTGGTGTCGAGCCGCTCTCCGGCTTTGACTCCTTGTTGACCTCGGCGTTTCCTTCCGCGAGTCCCTTCTTCAATTCACCTTGGGCGCGACCCAGGTTGCGAGCAATCTTCGGGAGGCGCGAACCGCCAAACAGCACTACGACGAGAGCGATAATGATCCAAATCTCTGGTCCACCTGGCATACCAGCACCTTAGCAGTGGCTACGCGGTGATGGAGCTGCGGCTGGCCTGGGCGCGCTGACGGCGCAGGCGACGACGCTCGCGCTCCGACAGACCACCCCAGATACCGAACTTCTCACCGTTGGCGAGTGCGTATTCGAGACACTGTTGGCGAACTTCGCAACCTCGGCATACCTCTTTGGCTTCACGGGTGGAGGCACCACGCTCGGGGAAAAAGAGGTCGGGGTCCACTCCCAAGCAATTGGCTTGGTCTTGCCATGCGCGGTCGTCACCTTCCGTCGCTTCGATTCGTTGGTCCACTGAGTCCTTCTCCCTACCCCGCCCAAATAACAGCGGTGTCATTCTGACAGATGGGTGGGTGCGAATGCAAATCGGACATCCACTCAGACGGTGGCCGACGACGAGCGACGAACGAGTTGGCTAACTCGCGCGCCGGCGGCCGCCTGCGGCACGCAGTGATCGTTTGTGCTCCAAGAAGTCGACGAGCACGTATTCGCCGAGGGTCTCTGGCGTTGTGAAGAATGCACGCCCTTTGTTGATTGCAGTGAGCTGTTCGATGAAACTCCGCAAGGCACCGTCGGCGTCGAGCATGAAGGTGTTGATACGAATACCGTCACGCGTGCAGCGCATGACTTCCCGCAGCGTGGTTTCGATCGTCGAGTAGGCGGGCGGATAACTGAAGAACACTTCCCCGTCGGGGCGAATGTGCGCAGTCGGCTCGCCGTCGGTAATCATGATGATTTGCTTGGTTCCCGACTGGCGAGCCAACATGCGTCGGGCAAGCGCGAACCCATGCTGCATGTTGGTTCCATAGACGAAGTCCCATGACACCTCAGGGAGCTGTTCATGGCGCAATTCACGGGCCGTTTCACTGAAGCCGACGAGACCCATGTAGTCCCGCGGAAACTGCGAGGAAATCAGGGAATGCAGGGCCATGGCCACCTTCTTGGCGGGAAGAAAGTTGTCCCGCATCGGCATGGAGAGTGAAAGATCCACCATCAATACGGTGGACGACCTGGTGAGTTGCTCCGTCTGATCGATCTCGAAGTCGTCTGGCGAAAGACGTAGCGGCAAACCACCCCCCTGTCGGCGAAGGGTGTTTCGCAGTGTTTGTTGCAAGTCGAGATGGAACGGGTCGCCATACTCGTACGGTTTGGTGTCGTGTGCCCGCTCATGTCCGGTGCCAATGCGTTCAATCCGATGTTGGCCGAGGGTGTCCCGCTCGAGGCGACCAAAGAGGTCACTCAACGCCTGTTTGCCGATCTTGCGCAGACCTCGCGGTGTGAGCTCCAGCCTGCCCTCCTTCTGGTCGACGAGACCTGCCTGTCGGAGGGTCTCCGTGAGCCGAGCAAGACGATCCAACGACTCTGCCGTCACATCTCCCAAGAGGTCACGCACCTTGTCGAGATCGACTTCTTGGAGGGCAGCCGGCGCGGTGGCGTTCTGCAGGAACTGCTCGAGATCATCCAGATCGCTCAGTTCCTGCATGCTGCGCAGCGCCTCGCTGAATGGCATCGCTTGGTCGCCGGTGAATTCCTGTGAGTCGCCCCAACCCATGTCGGGGAACATTGCCTGCATATTTGCATTGAGTCGCTGCATCTGCTCGCGCACTTCGTTGTCGCCGAGCATCTGGTCGGTGAGTTCCTGCAACTCGGCACGTTGTTCGGGGGTCATCGAATTGAGAATGGCTTGAGCTGCTGCCATGCGTTTGGCGATGAGCTCGAGGAGTTCGTCGAGAGTGGCGGGGTTCTCCGGAAAGAACTCCCCGAACTGCTTCATGAACTCCTCGAACTGCGGATCCTCACCGCGCTGTCGACGCTCGATCATGTCGTTGAGCGCCTTCATCATGTCGTTCATTCGTGCCAGCGCCTCAGGGGTGATGTTCTCGATACCGCTTGCCACCTGTTCGAATTGGCGCTTGGAGAGTTGCTCCCGTAGTCGCTCGGAGAGTCGCTCGAAACGTAGTTGTGCTTCCGACGATTGAAAGTCGTAGTGCGAAAGGGCCTCGATCTTGCGAGCCAAGTCATCGGGCAACATGTCCAGCTGAAGTCGGCGATTCATTGCTGACTCCTTGGCTACGTCGGCACGACGGGAGTCGCCGGATTCCGCCGCAGCACGCTCCACTGAATCCACTGCGAGGCGTTCCTCGTCCACGATGTCGTTGAGCTCGCTGGCCACGTCATCGAACTCGTGGCCGACGTTTCCACGCTCGCGGATTTCCTTGCGCTTTTCACGGAGACGCTCGAGGGCCTGGCGAACACCCTCGATGTTCCGACCGTTGCGGTCGCGCATCCCCTGCTGCATGATGCGACGAAGGGCGGCGTTGGGGTCGCCATGGTGGATCAGCTCGTCGGTGAGTTCACTCATCACCGAGTCCGCATCGAGCTCGAAACCCTTCTGCGTGCCGTCCCAGCGCGAGTACGTAAAACGAAGGCCCACAGGCGAACCGTAGCATGAGGGGCACGATGCGTTACCCACGCACGATCATTTTCGTCGACCTCTCGGGGTTTACTTCATTCATTCAGCGCACTGACGACGATCAAGCCAAGGCGATGCTGAAGGACTTCCGTGAAGTCTCACGTGATCTTGCGTCCGAAGTTGGAGTACGAATCGCCAAGCACCTGGGTGACGGCTTCATGGCCATTGCGGTGGAACAAAATGCGGGAGTGATTTTTTCGCTCGAGCTTCAACGACGCTTCGCTGAGCGCCTGGGCGAACTCCGATTACGTATCGGAATCGCCTCGGGGCTCATCATCCTGTTCGAGGGTGAGGACTACATCGGCGATGCGCCAAACTTGGCATCGCGGTTGTGCGACGAAGCTGCAAACTACGGAATTCTCATGCCCACCGAAGACGCAGTGCATCTTCCCGAAGGCATCACCGCCGAACCCGTCGGCTACTTCAACCTGCGTGGCTTCGACCACCCCGTGCATGCATCACGACTGGTGGGGCTTGCGCCGACCACCTACCGAAACGACACCGGCGAACACTGGACTCGCACGCCGTTCGCGGTGTGAGTTCGCCGCGAAGCCGGTACTACACCGCTGCTGAACGACCTCGATACACGGCTCGGCCGCTCGATGCGTCTTTGTTGAGGCGCTTTGCCAGGTGCAGCCCTTCCAACACGAACTCCACTGCACTTGCAATTGCTGCAGGTGACTCATCGCCGTCACCAATCTTGACTGCGAGGGCTCGCAGGTCGGGAACCTGCTTGGCGAACTCCAGCAAGTCGGTCGATGTCACGTCCTCACCGGTGTTTGCCACTGCGCCGGCCTCGAACGCCGCCACGATTTCCTTGGTCTTGTCGCCGGACACTCGGCGCTTGAACACCTGCAGTACGGCTCCACGGAGCAACTGCTCGAACACCGCCCCCTCGCGTCCATCGTCAACGCTCTCGATCTCGATCTTTCCGGCGGTGGATGCCACCAACGCGTCGAGGTCGCTCACTCGCGGTGCCACGACGGTTTCCCCTGCACGTAGACCGCGGCGAACTGCATTGGCGGCAAGCAATTCATGGTTGCTGACCGACACGCGAACGCTCACACCGCTGCGCTGACTCACGTTGGCGTTGGCGCGGGCCAAGTGACTGATTTCGGCGACGATCTCTTCCATGAACGCCGGGTAATGCACCGCAACGTCGCCGATGGTCGACGGGCGCGCTTCTTGTCGGATGATCTGCATCTCGGTGGCAACGTCGAGTGGATAGTGGGTGCGAATCTGGCTACCGAAACGATCCTTCAGAGGAGTAATGATGCGACCACGATTGGTGTAGTCCTCCGGGTTGGCAGAAGCAACGAGCAGCACATCGAGTGGAAGGCGAATCTTGTAGCCACGTACTTGCACGTCGCGTTCCTCCAACACGTTGAGTAATCCCACCTGGATGCGCTCCGAGAGGTCGGGCAACTCGTTGATTGCAAAAATGCCGCGGTTGGTGCGCGGTACCAACCCGTAATGCAACGTGAGTTCATCGCTCAGGTATCGACCTTCCGCAACCTTGATGGGGTCGACTTCACCGATGAGATCCGCAATCGACGTATCGGGGGTGGCGAGCTTCTCGCCGTAACGATCATCGCGATGGACCCAGGTAATCGGAGTGTCGTCACCGTGTTGCGCTACGGCATCCCGAGCATGACGCGATACCGGGTGATAGGGATCGTCATTGATTTCACTCCCTGCGACGATCGGCATCCACTCGTCGAGTAGTCCCGTGAGTGAACGAATGATGCGTGTCTTGCCCTGACCACGTTCACCGAGAAACACGATGTCGTGGCCGGCCAACAACGCGTTGTGCAACTGCGGCATCACGGTGTCGTCGTACCCAAGGATGCTGTCGCTGAGCGGTTCACCGGCACGAATGCGCGCAACCGAGTTCTCGCGAATCTCTTCCTTCACCGAGCGAGACTTCCAGCCCGAGTTCTTCAATTGTCCGAGGGTGGTAGCCGTGGGTTTCATCGCCCTTCACCGTAGACGGTGCACCTCGAGCGGCTGGAGTTGAGCCCTCGATGCGTGGAATTCGCGCACTTTGGCGCAGACGACGGAGTACTAATTCGTCGAAGGCTTCACGGTGTCGGTGGTAGATCGTTGTCCGGACTTCCCCGATGATGACCTTCCGGGTGCACTCGAGCCCGACTTGGACCTGGACTTGGAGGTCGAAACCGTGGTCCGAGTGGTTGCTTTGGATCCGGAATCTGCTGGTGTCGACATCACTTCGCCTGTTCGGGTCACCACCACCACCTGAAGGTCTTCGGTGCTCGAGCCATTGGCCGGCATCGACAAACTCTTGGCTTCTTCCGGTGTCACGGACTTCACCAGTTGACCATCCTTATAGACGTGCACCAAAGCACCCTTCGGTGCGACAACTTCTACCTTCAACATTCGTCCAACCTTTCGAATGATGGCCGCGAGCGGTCGAGTCGAAGCGGGAAGTACTGGTGCTGGTGTACCAACGGCAGGGCGCACACCAACTGCTGGAGCCGTTGCTCGTGCCGCAGCAACGGGAGCCAGCGATGTCGTGGGAGTGGTGGATGGTGCCGTCGTTGGCACCGCTACTGGGGACGTAGTCGTCGGGGCCAGGTTTCGAGTCGGACGAGCAACGGACGTCGTCGTTGCAGGCTCGTCGTCGTCGTCCCCTCCTCCTCCTCCTCCGCCACCACCACCGCCGCCGCCACCTCCGCCGCCACCGCCACCCGATGGAACCGTGGTGGTCGTCACCACGGTGGTCGAGGTGGTGGACGTCGTTGAGGTGGTGGTTGGTGCATCATCTTCGGCATTCGGGGCAGGTGTCAGGAGTGAGTACACCAATCGATTGAGCGAACCGGTGCCGGGATTGCTCACGACATTTCGCGTTGACGAAGTGGCAATCGCCGAAGCTACATCTGCCGGGGACATCGAAGGATTCTGCGACAATGCCAACGCTGCAACTCCGGCAACGTGTGGTGCTGCCATCGACGTACCCGACATTGAGCGCGTCGCACTGTCGGAAGTGTGCCCGGCCGACACGATGTTGGAGCCAGGAGCGAAGACATCCAAGCACGGGCCAAAGTTGGAGAACGAGGATCGATCGTCGCTCGAGGTGGTCGAGCCCACGGTGATGGCGAGCGGTTCGCCGGCTGGCGACACCGTGCACGCACTTACATTGGAATTACCGGCTGCTACGACGAACGTAACGCCATCGGCCACACCACGCGCTACCGCCAGGTCGAGTGCGGCAGAGCGAGGCCCACCGAGGCTCATGTTGGCAACCGCTGGAACTCCACTCTGGTGGTGGGTGATGATCCAGTCGATTCCAGCGATGATGTCGGAGGTGCTACCCGAGCCACTGCAGTTCATGACGCGAATCGGCACGATGAGGGCCGCTGGCGCCACGCCATAGTTGGTGCCGGCAACGGTGCCGGCCACGTGAGTGCCGTGGCCATGGCAGTCGCTGCTGCCGTTGCCGTCACTGATGGTTGAGAAACCCGTTGCCACGCGACCGGTGAGGTCGCTGTGGGTGGCGCGCACACCGGTGTCGATCACGTAGGCCGTGACGCCCGCACCCGATCGTGTGCGCGAGTATCGCGTATCGAGCGGTAACGCACGTTGATCGATGCGATCCAGCCCCCACGACAGCGTGGTGACTCCGTCGTTGGTTTCGGCACGCGGTGTCACGGGGTCGGATGCAGACGATGCATTACTGGTGCCAGCGATGTTGGTTGCGGTAACGACAAAGGTGTACGCGGTGCCGTTGGTGAGTCCGGAGATGGAACATGTCAGCGCTCCGGCAGTTACACACGTACGACCACCCGGCGATGCCGTCGTCGTGTAGGCGGTGATGGTTGCTCCACCGTCACGCTCGGGTGCCGACCAGTACACCGTTGCCTGCGCGTTACCCGCTACCGCACGTACGTTCACTGGAGCCGAGGGCTTTTCCGCAGGTGGTGCTTCGGTGAAGCGCCAATTCAAGGTCGTTGCGCCCTTGCGGCTTCCGTACCCGTCTATTGCCACCCAATAGGTGGTGCCCACTCGCGGTACGACTTCGACCCGGCTCCAGTTGCCGCCCGGTGCGTCGTCATTCGTGGTGATGGTGGTCAGGGTGTTCACCGCGTTACCGGTGTACACGCCAAGCAGCGTGTCGAAATCACTGCCTTGCGTATCGATCACTACGGTGCCGGCCCGACTGATGTTGAACGAATACCAGATGGAGGCCGATGCACCGAAACCGCCGTGATTAGGTTCTCCAGTTTCGCGCGTTGCTGAACGTGTCGAGCTCGTCAGACGAACGGAGGTGCCGGATGGACACTCATCCGCACACACGATCGTGGTGGCACCACTGAACGCGTCGTTGATCAGAGGAGGTAGTGGAACGACACCACTGGAAGTCGTTGACGGTGTACCCCGACCAGCAGAGTTCACTGCACTCACACGGAAGAGGTGGGTAACACCAACGGCAAGATCCCGCAGCGACGCCAAGGTTGCCGTGCTCGTGCCATCGGCGAACGTGGCCCACGACGAACCTGCGTTGGTGGAGAATTCCACCACGTAATCGATGATTGGCGCGCCGCCATCGCTCTCCGGCGCGTCCCAATCGAGCTCCACCACGGCAGGTGTCGCCGTGCCCACGACGTTTACCGGCTGGCCCGGCGCTGCCGGAGTAAGCGGTGTCATCGGATCGGTGGATTCCGATGCAGGACCGGTTCCCACCGCGTTGTACGCCTTCACTCGGAAGATGTGCGCGACGCCGTCCACCAGATCGGTGACGGTGCGCGTCATGTACTGACAGGTGCAGCCTTCCACGCCGGTGTTGTTCGGCCACACGATCCAACTCGAACCGTTGTCCGTCGAGTACTCGATTGTGTAGCCACGCAGCCCACTGCCGCCATCAGAAACCGGTCGCTCCCAGCGCAAGGTGATTCGACGAGCACCGGCTTCCGTTGCCCGGACATCTTCGGGAGCTGCGGGAATTCCCGGTGCCTGCGGCGATGTTGGTGCTGAAGGATCCGAGTTTCCAGCGGAATTCGTGGCACGAACCCGGAAGATGTACTCGCGTCCGGACATGAGGCTGTATGCGGTGGTGTACCAGATACCTCCTGCACGCCCACCGGTACCGGTAACCACCGAGGTGGACCACGATGTGCCGCCATCGGCTGACTGTTCGACGACGTAACCAGTGACGAATCCGCCACCGTCGGTCGCGGGGACTCGCCATTCGAGGGAGATGGAAGTTGCCATCACCGCCGTGATGGTGAGATCACGCGGCGCACTCGGGGCGTTCACCTGCCATGGCACCGCAGTGACGGTGACGGAAGCCGCGCCGGTGCCCACGGCATTCTTTGCACTCACGCGGAAGAGATACGTAGTGCCGTTCGTCAATCCGCTCACGGTTGCAGTGAGTGAAGTGGTGACTCCGTCGACGAAGGTGATCCATGTATCACCGGAGTCGGATGAGTAGTCGATGACGTAATCGGTAACTGCGGAGCCACCGGTGTGACTCGGTGCATTCCAGCGCAACACCACCTGAGCCGCACCTGCCGTCGCCACAAGTCCCGTCGGTGCGGTAGGAACACCGATTGCAGCACGCACCACATCGCTTGATGGGCCGGTGCCACTGGAGTTCACCGCACTGACTCGGAACGAATGGGTAACTCCGTTGGTGAGTCCGGTGACCGTCGCGGTGGTCGCGGCCGAGACTCCATCGACAAACGTGGACCATGTCGAACCGGAATTCGCGGAGAACTCCACTCTGTAGTCCGTGATGTTGGCGCCACCACTCTGGGTTGGTGCCGTCCACGACAGGGTTGCCTGGCCGACGCCTGCGACAACCGCGAGACCTTGTGGTGCACTCGGCACTTCGGGGCTCGGTGGAGTCCAGCGAGAACGCGTATACAAAAGGCGATTCACCGAGCCACGCGGATCGGTCACGACGTCCGGTGTCGCGTATGACGCCAGGGTCGTTGCGACGTCGTTCGGGGAAAGTCCGGGGTTTTCTTCCAAGAGCAAGGCCACTGCACCTGCAACGTGCGGGGCTGCCATGGATGTCCCCGAGAGCATGACGGTTTCAGTCGAGGATCGGTGGCCGGCGGAAAGGATGCTTACTCCGGGCGCAAAAATGTCCAGCAACGTACCGAAGTTGGAGAACGACGCTCGGGAATCATTGGATGCCGTCGCACCGACGGTGATGGCCGAAGGTTCGGATGCCGGCGAGAACGTGCTCGCATCACGACGGCTGTTGCCGGCTGCCACCACCATGGTGATGCCATCGGCAACCGCATTGGCCACCGCCAGGTTCAGTGAAGTGTTTCGGTTGCCGCCCAGACTCATGTTGGCGACCGCAGGAACGCCGGCTGCGTGATGTTGAATCATCCAGTTGACACCAGCAATGACGTTGAACATGCTGCCGCTTCCGGAACATGACAACACTCGAATGGGCACGATGGTGACCGCTTTGGCAACACCAACCGTTTGGCCGCCGACGGTGCCGGCAACGTGCGTGCCGTGCCTGTTGCAATCCTCGGTGCCTCGACCGTCGTGCACATGGGTGCTACCGGCCACGACTCGACCGCCAAGTTCGCGATGGTCGCTGCGTACACCAGTGTCGATGATGTAGGCATTCACACCCGCGCCGGTGAAGTTGTAGGAGTAGTTGTTGTCGCGAATCACCGATCGCTGATCGATTCGGTCGAGTCCCCACGACGGAGGATTGGCTTGGTCGGCTTCGATGCCCACCACGGTGTTTTCTTCGATGAGCGTCACGTTGGGATCGCTGGCCAAGAGTGAGAGTTGCGACTTGCTCAGTCGCGCGCCAAAACCATTGATCGCAGCGGTGACCGTGCCGAGCACATCGATGCCAGCATCTGCTTGCGCCGCCGCAAATGCGGCGGCTCCCACACCATCGCGCAGTGTGACGATGTATTCACCGGGAATCGGGTCGCCGATGGCGAGGTCATCGATCGTCGGCACCACGGTGGTGCTGGTTGTTGATGAACTCGTGGACGTGGTCGAGCTCGACGTTGAAGTGGTGGACGACTCCGTCGAGCTCGTGGCCACCGTCGTCGTGCTGGGCTCCTGCGTATCGATGACCGACATCACCGAGTCGGGTTCCACGATCAATACTTGAGCGTCGTTCTTCAAGCGTCGAACGTCGGCCGTATCCAATTCGGCAACGAAGCCCTTCACCTTGCTGGAGAACACGTCACTGACGTCATTCCCCAGAGATGTTTCCTTGTTCACCTTTGCAGCGACACTGACGGAGTCCTTCAAGATGACGATGTAGTCCTTGGTGTCGCCATCCACCACCGCTGGTAACGCACGTCCTGCCGCCGCAGGTGCAACCGGCAACAACGCCATGAGCGATGCCGCTCCAAGGCACAGGGCCACCACCCGACGATTTCTCACAACCACCTAACGGCAGGGTACCCCGCATCTGTAACAAGATTTTCCGAATTTCCGAAAAAGCCTCCCAGGGTGCCCACCACCTACCGTGGAGGCCATGCCCAACACCCACCAGCTCTCGTCCGATACGCCAATCGCCGTGGTGACCGGGGCCAATTCAGGGATTGGTCGTGCCACCACCCTGGCCTTCGCCCAAGCCGGCTACCACGTCTTTGGCACCGTTCGTGGGCTGGCCAAAGCCGACAAATTGCTCACGAAGGCTCAAGGCATGAACGTTGCCGACCGGCTCACCCTGGTGGAAATGGATGTTGGCGACTCGGTATCCGTCTCCGCTGGATTCGCCCGGATATTTGCCATCGCACCACACGTCGATGTGCTCGTGAACAATGCGGGTGTCGGCGGCAACGCGGTGACCGAGGAGTGTCCGATCGACACCTACACCGAGGTCTTCAACATCAATCACAACGGTTCGGTGCGATGCATTCAGGCAGTGTTGCCCACGATGCGCGAGCGTCGACGCGGCGCGATCGTCAACGTGTCATCGGTCGTCGGAAGGATTACCGCAATCGCACAGTCCCCCTACTACGTATCGAAATGGGCGGTGGAAGGAATGAGCGAGGGTCTCGCCCATGAACTGGCGCCGTTCGGAATCCGCGTAGCAATCGTGGAGCCGGGCATCACGCGTAGTTCCATTTTCGGCAAGAACATCGACGCGCCGAACCAGTCGGGTGCCTATGACGCTCACTATCGCCGACTCTTTGCGTTTTACGCCGCAGGCATCACGAATGCAACACCAGCCGAGGATGCGGCTGCCACCATTCTTGAAGCGGCGACAACATCCGTACCGCGACTTCGTTGGCACTGTTCCTGGGGAGCAGAGGAACTTCTTGCGGCGCGTGCTGCAATGAGTGATGAGGAGTGGGTGTCATTCGGACGACATCTCGATGACGAGGCGTACTTTGACGAATTTCAAGCACGATTCGGACTCGACATTCGCCCTCAGCAATAGTCTGGGGATGTGACCACACTCCCTCCCCCAACATTGCAACCAACCACGCAGGCGGCTGCTCGTGCAGCAGCAGCCCACAAGGTGTACGGCTCCGGCGACAGCGAAGTTCGCGCACTCGACGGAATCGATGTGGACTTTGAAAAGGGCAAGTTCACCGCCATCATGGGACCGAGTGGATCGGGCAAGTCGACACTCATGCATTGCATTGCGGGGCTCGACTCGCTCACCAGCGGAAGCGTGTTCATCGGGGACACCAACCTTTCATCGCTGAACGACAAGCAGCTCACCGAGCTACGGCGCGAGAAGGTGGGGTTCATCTTCCAAGCGTTCAATCTGATTCCCACGCTGAACGCCTACGAGAACATCACATTGCCACTCACCCTGGGGAAGAAGAAGGGTGATTCGGCGTGGATCGATCGTGTGATCGACACCATCTCGTTGCGCGATCGCCTCGATCACCGCCCGAGCGAATTGTCCGGCGGTCAACAGCAACGTGTCGCCATCGCCCGAGCGCTCGCCAGCCAACCCGACATCATCTTCGCCGACGAACCAACCGGAAACCTCGACTCCAAAACCGGTTCTGAAGTGCTGGCGTTCATGCGCCGTGCGGTCACCGATCTTGGACAAACCATCGTGATGGTCACCCACGACGCCGTGGCTGCGAGTTACGCGGATCGAATCCTGTTCTTGGCCGACGGTCGAGTCGCCGGGGAAATGTTCTCACCGACCGCGCAGAAGGTTCTCGATTACCTGAAGCGCCTCGGCGAATAGGTCACGCATGTTCCGCCTCGCAGTAAAGATGACGCTCGCCCGCACGGGTCGACTCGTACTCACATCGCTGGCCGTCATTCTCGGTACCGCATTCCTGTCGGGAACCTTCGTCTTCCGTGACACGATCAACCAAACCTTCGATCGGCTGTTCGCCGACGTCTTCCGCGATGTCGATGCCTACGTTCGCTCCACCACGTTCTTGGAACTCGACTTTGGTGGCGAGCAGCGTGCTGCGACCCCCGTTGCCGTACTCGACACCGTGCGCGATGTCGAGGGCGTCACGTCGGCCACCGGCGACATTCAGGCCTTCGCGCGAGTCATCGGCAAGGACGGCGAACCGCTCGGCAGCGAGGGCAACGGCCCACCCACGTTCGGCGGCATCGCATCGTCGGACTCGGCTGGGTTGTGGTCCATCTCCGCCGGACGTCTTCCGGTCGGACCCAACGAAGTGGTGCTCGACAAGGCCACCGCCGACAATGGCGACTTCGTCGTTGGTGACACCGTACGAGTAGTGGCCGTGCGAGGCACTCGTGAATTCTCGTTGGTTGGTATCGCCAGCTACGGCGACATTTCATCGCCGGGTGGTGCGACCTTTGCCCTGTTCGATCAACCCACGGCGTCGGAGTTCTTGCTGCAACCTGGTTTCGTTGATGCAATCCTGGTCGAGGGCGACGACTCCGTCAGTGACGAAGTGTTGGCGCAACGAATCGACGCTGCGCTCCCTGCCGACCTGAAACTGGAGACCCTCACGGGCGCCGAGATCACCGCTGAGGTGCAGGGCCAAATCAAGGATGTGCTCAACATCTTCTCCACGTTCCTCATCATCTTCTCGTACATCGCGTTGGGCATCGGTTCATTCGTGATTTACAACGTCTTCTCCATTACCGCAGCCCAGCGTCAACGTGAGAACGCGCTTCTGCGCGCGATTGGCGCGAGTCGCCGGCAGGTGTCGAGGGCACTGCTCATCGAGTCGACGGCGATGGGAATCGTTGGATCCGTCATCGGATTTGGTATCGGAATCCTGCTCTCGCAATTACTGAACGCACTGCTCAAGGCAACTGGATTCGAGGTTCCCACCCAAGGCTTGGCTATCGCTCCGGGCTCCTTCATCAACACCCTCGTTGCTGGTGTCCTCGTTACGATTTCCGCCGCGTGGTTTCCTGCTCGCCGTGCGGGCCGTGTGCCACCGCTCGCTGCACTTCGCGATACCGCACTTGATACTGCTGGCAGCATCTCACGCCGGGTAATCGTCGGATTGGTACTCGTCGTGATCGGTGGAGCCGGCATGGTGGCGGCAATGAACGATGCGCCGATTGAAATACTCGGCCTCGGAGTGCTCGGCGTGTTCTCCGGCATCCTCGTGCTCGGTCCGGCCATTGCACGACCCGTTGCACTCTTCATCGGTCTGCCTGTTGCCAAGTTGCGCGGTGCAAGTGGTGCAATGGCACGACAAAATGCAGCCCGTAATCCGAAGCGAACGTCGCGAACCGCTGCTCCCGTGTTGCTTGGTGTTGCATTGGTTACGGCATTTACTGCGCTTGCTGCCAGTATCCGCTCCGAAATTCGCGACACGTTCGGCGACGCATTCCGCGGTGACATTGCGCTCACCGTCGACTCGCAAGGTTTCGGCGGTATCCCGCTCACGCTCACCGACCAGATCGCAGACCTCGATGGTGTTGCCCAGGCAACCGGAGTTGGATTCACTTCCGTGCGATTGATCGATCCGAACGAATCCGCGTCCACAACGCAGGCTGGCGCAACGCAGCGCGGGGTGTTCGTGCAAACCATCAATCCCTCGACAATCAATGGACTCTTCGATCTCGGGGTAACGCAGGGAGACCTCTCGTCATTGGGTAGTGACGGCATCTTCGTGGATGCCGATCGCGCGAAGAGCAAGGGCTGGAACATTGGCACTCGATTGCAGGTCATTCGGATCGACGGTGTCGTGGTCGATGCCGAGGTGCGCGGTTTCGTTTCTGGCGACACCAGTTTCGCCAACTACGTGGCCAGTCGCGACATGTTCGCCGATGCCCCATCGCCGATTTTCGACGCATTCGTCTACGTGAAAGTGGCCGACGGTGCCGTGTTTGAGGACGTCCGAGACCGTATCGCGGCAATCAGTAGCGATGCTGGCATCGGCACACTGCAAACCAAGGAAGAATTCATCGACGATCAAGCCGCCCAAATCAACCAAGTGTTGGCCCTCATCTACGGACTTCTCGGCTTGTCCATCATCATTGCGATCGTCGGCATCGTCATCACGCTGTTGTTGTCGGTGTTCGAACGTCGGCGTGAAATCGGATTGCTCCGTGCAGTGGGAATGACAAAGTCTCAGGTACGCACCACGGTGCGCTGGGAAAGTGTCATCACTTCGCTCCTTGGCGCAGTGTCAGGCGTGGTCCTGGGCATAGTGATGGGCATCGTGGTGGTTGCAGCACTCAGCGATGAGGGTGACATTACGTTCCGCCTGCCAGTGAACGAAACATTGTGGATCGTCTTCATCTCGTTCGTTCTCGGCGTCGTTGCTGCGGTGTACCCCGCCTGGCGTGCCACCAAGGTCAACGTGGTGGAAGCAATCGCCGCCGTCTAGCGCTCCTGAAGTGATTCGACCTAGCGCTCTTCGAGTGGCTGGGCAAAGATCTTTGCGGCGGGGTGCTGGTCGGTTGGCGTGTCGTCGGCAAGTCGACGAGGCGCGGTGACGGGTGGAGTGTGCGCGGTTTGACAACCCGCACACCAATACAGCACTCGATTCGCCTCGCCATGGTGCGTCACACGAATGAGGTCGCCACAGCGACCGCATGCCTTTCCTTGACGTCCGTACACGGCGAGCCCGCCATCCACGGCTGATGTCGTGATTCGGTTCACTCGCTGGAGATTCGCGCGCAACATTTCATGCGCAAGAGAAACCAACTCGCGACACTCGTCTGCCGACAGGTCACCCACTTTTGCCCATGGATTCACTTCGCATGCCCAAAGCAGCTCACAGCGGTACACGTTGCCAACTCCGCACATCACTCGCTGATCCAGCAGTACTTCCGCGATCGTGGTTTCGGTTGGGTCATACGTACGCATGCGAACAACACATTCTTCGATGTCCGGATGCTCATGACACAGGTCCGGACCGAGTCGACCAAGGATCGGGTGACGTCGCGGATCGAAGTCTCGGTACGTTTCCACCACTGGCGCCGAGAAGCACACGGCAACCCAATCAGCGACACCAATGACTACTCGCGCACGATGCGGTGGCTTACGCCATCGCTCACCAATCCGATACACGTGCCACGAGCCGGTCATCCGCATATGCGTGTGCATCACGACACCGTCGTCCCACACGATCTCCAAATGTTTGCCGTGGCTCCGAACTTCCTCGACGGTTTGCCCAACCCGAGGGGCGATACCGGTCAAACGCGGAGCCTCGAATCGCACCATCTTCTTGCCGATGAGCGCAATTCGTAGCGCAGCGGCGCTTCGGTAGATCGTGTCGCCTTCTGGCATACGCAAAGAGTATTCGTCACGTTCGGTGCGATAGGTGATTGTTCGGTCGATTTTCTCCCTAGGTTGGGTCTCGTGAACGACAAACCAACGTCCGGTGATTCCGACGACGCCAACATGGTGCGTCGAGCCGCCCAGCGTTACGGCACAGTTGGCGCAATGTTGGCAGGTGGCATGGTGGCCTTTGATCGACTGCTCGGTCGCAAACCCAAGGAAGAACCTGCCGTGGTCATCGAGGCAGCGACGGAGCCCGAGGACATCAACGATGGAATCTCGCTCACCCTCGAACAACCTGACGGTGAAGCACTGCAAGTGTTTGCACCAGCCCCCGGAAGACGCCGATCACGGGTGCGGCGTCGCCGTCGGATGCCCTAAGCCGGTCGAGCGCAGGGTTGCCCTACGGCAGCACACCAACGGATGCGAGCGCCAAGCGGAGGAGGCGGTCATGCCCGCTGGTCATCTCGCGGCGCACCGACTCGCTTACCGCTTCGGCTGGTGAATACCACGCCAGATCCAGTGCGGCCTGCGTTGGTTGACAGTCCCCCGACACCGGCACCACGAACGCCAAGCTCACCGCATGTTGCCGTGGATCATGAAAACCCGAGATCGAGGGATCGGGAAAATACTCCACCACGGTGAAGGGAGCCGGCTCAGGCGGAATCTTGGGTAGGGCGAGTGGTCCGAGGTCTTTTTCCAAGTGTCGCAACAGCGCCTCACGAATCCGTTCGTTGAGCAACACACGTCCGGATACCACCGTCCGAGAAATCGAACCATCCGGTGCCTGCCGCAACAGCATGCCCACATGAGTGACGTTGCCCTGGTCGTCGATGCGAACGGGAACGGCATCCACGTACACCAACGGCACCTGGTCGCGAACGGCGTTCAGCTGCTGGGGGTCCAACCAGTTGGTTCGAGTGTCGATGCGATCGGTCATGTGATGGTTCCTTGGCACGTTGCAGTGCCGTTGGGTCGCGCGCGACGACCTAGTCTTCGCGCATGACTCGTGGAGAGAAACTACTCGCTTTCTTCCTACTCGGTGCGGGGATTTCGCACTTCGTAAATCCCGAGTTCTTCGATGCCATCGTCCCGCCTGCGCTACCGGGGTCGGAACGTCTTGCTACGTATCTGAGCGGCGTTGCCGAAATCGCCGTAGGTGTGGGCGTGATCGTGCAGCGCACACGACGCATGGCGCTGTGGGCTGCCGCCGCTTTGTTCATCGCGGTGTACCCCGCCAATCTCTACATGGCGTGGGACTGGCGAGACCGGGAGCTCTCCGAGCGTCTCGTTGCGTACGGACGCCTTCCATTGCAGATACCACTCATCTGGTGGACCGTCACCATGGCACGACGTCAGCGTGCGGCACGGTAGCGTCGCACGCGACCCTTTCGACGCATTACCACTTGCCATAGCTGCAGTGAACGTGCTCGAAATCCTGCCGCAGATCCCAGTACATAGAAACGCCACATACGGCGGAATCGCTCGTCATAGTGCGGAATCTCCGACCAACGGGCTTCGATGTTGGCGTTCCATGCCATGAGTGTTCGGTCGTAATCAGGTCCGAAGTTGTGCACGTCTTCGATGACCCATTCGGGTTCGGCGGCACGAGAAAACTGCGCCAGCGACGGAAGGACTCCGCCCGGAAAGATGTAGCGGTCGAAGAATGGATCACTGTGGTGTTTCGACACCGTCGACCCAATCGTGTGGTGCAACATCATGCCACCCTCCGCCAGAACACGATTGCACGTGGCAAAGAAGGTATGCAGATTCTTCGGTCCCACATGTTCCAGCATCCCGACAGAAACGATCCGGTCGAAAACTCCCTCTAGATCGCGATACTCCATTTCGTGAATCGTCACCGGTAGTCCCGTACATCGCTCGCGTGCCTTCGATACCTGATGCACCGCAGGTGAGATACCGGTGCCGATGATGCCGTAACGCTCCGCGGCAAATTGCAGGAAGCCACCCCACCCACACCCAATGTCGAGTACACGCATACCGGGCTCAAGCTCGAGCTTGCGACAAATGAGATCGAGCTTTGCTTCCTGTGCCGTGTCGAGACTTTCCGCCTCTTGCCAATAACCACAGGAGTACACCATTCGTTTGTCGAGCATGCGCTCGTAGAGGTCGTTGCCGATGTCGTAGTGGTGTTGTGCATTCTTGGCTGCGCGTCGTTTGGTTTGGTAGTTCGCAACCGTTGATGAAAGCGCATGCAACACGATTCGCGGACGAAGGGGAATCCGCTGCGCGGCATCGATGGCAATCACTCGGGTGAGCATCTCATCGAGTTGGCGACAGTCCCACCAGCCATCCATATAGGCCTCACCCAGCCCGAGTTGCCGCTGAGCGATCACACGCGCCCACAGTCGCTCGTCGTGCACCTGGACTGCGTGTGGCGCATCACCGCCAACGGGAACACCCGCTTCGGCGAGGAGATCAATGCAGATTCTGCGAGCGCCAGCTCCCACAAACATCATTTTGCCAGCCGAATCGTGCTGTTGCTGCCAATTCATGGCGGCCTGTACTCCAGTCGTACACGCCTACCAGTTGCCGGCAACGTACTTGGTTTCAAGAAAAGCCAGGAGGCCGTCGTGACCACCTTCGCGCCCGATACCCGACGCTTTCACGCCACCGAATGGTGCTGCCGGGTCACTCACGAGACCACGGTTGAGCCCGATCATTCCGGTTTCGAGTGATTCAGCAAAGCGCAATCCCTTTGCGACGTCGCGTGTAAAAACGTACGACACCAGTCCATGCTCCACCGAGTTGCAGTGGGTGAGAATGTCGTCGGCATCACGAAACTTCACGATTGGTGCCACGGGCCCGAATACTTCGTCCTTCAGAATTGCCGCATCAAAGCCCACATCAGTGAGCACCGTCGGGTGATACCCGAACGATGTGTCGCTTGCACGTTTGCCACCACACACCACCGTGGCGCCATCGGCAACTGCTCCTTCTACGAGTGACGCAACATTGTCCTGCTGGGCTCGCGAGATGAGTGGGCCAACATGCGTGCCGGTATCCAAACCATTACCGAGCACCAGCGACGACATGCGACGGGCGAACATGTCGACGAACTTGTCGTGAATGCTTTCGTGAATGAAGAATCGATTCGCCGCAGTGCACGCTGCACCACCATTTCGCATTTTTGCCAACATTGCGCCCTCGACGGCGACATCCAGGTCGGCATCGTCGAACACCACGAGTGGTGCGTTGCCCCCCAATTCCATGGAGCAGTTGATGATTCGTTCGGCGGCTTGTGCCAACAGCAGCGAGCCAACACGGGTGGAGCCGGTGAACGACAACTTGCGCACCTTGCCAGATGCCAACATCGCCGACACCGCATCACCTGGTGGATCCGGTACCACCACCTTCACCACGCCGTCGGGTACGCCCACTCGACGCAAAATGTCACAGATCGCAAGTGCCGTGAGCGGTGTATCGCTCGCGGGCTTGAGCACCACGGTGCAACCTGCCGCCAATGCAGGTCCGATTTTTCGAGTGGCCATTGCCGCCGGAAAATTCCACGGCGTTGCCAACAACGACACGCCAACCGGCTGACGTGACACGAGGAGCCAGTTGGCGCCGGATGGTGCACGACGGTAGTCGCCGTCGATTCGAACTGCCTCCTCGCTGAACCACCGGAAGAATTCCGCTGCATACGTCACTTCGGCCTTCGCATCAGCGAGCACCTTGCCGTTTTCCCGCACGATCAACTGCGCAAGGGTGTCGTGCTCGGCAACCATCAATTCGAAGGCTTTGCGCAACATTTCGGCACGCGCGCGTGGTGCCGTCGTACGCCACGCTGGAAATGCATCGTGTGCTTCATCGACCGCGGCCAGACAGTCGCGAACGCTCGCACGTGGAACCGTGCCCACGACCGATTGATCGAACGGGTTGATTACCTCAATCACACTCACACGTCCATTGTCGCAGATGGGTCAGTAGCCTCGCTGCGTGCCACGCAAGCGTTTGCTCATCGCATTGTTCGTGGCAATCGCAGTCAAGTCGTCGGCATATGGCGTGATGTTCACCATGTTGGACGATTACCGAGAGGAGTTCGGGATCAGCGAGGGTGCGCTTGGACTGGTGATTGCAATCGGCTTTTTCACCTCGTTTTTCGCCCAGCTGTCCATCGCCCCAATGGCTGACCGTGGGCGCTCACGCCAGCTCATCTTCGTCGGCTTGTCGCTTGCGATCATCGGCAACCTTGCCATGGCGTTCTCCAACTCCTTGCCGGAGTTGCTCGGCGCACGATTCCTCTCCGGCATCGGTCTTGGTTGTGCGCTCCCGGCCATGAGGCGCGTCATCATCGTGAGCGAACCCGAGAATCTCGGCCGGAACCTCGGTCGGGTGTTGTCGTGCGAAGTTGGCGGCTTTGCTGCTGGGCCGGTGATATCGCTCTTTCTCGTGGACTCATTCGGGATACCTGCACCATTCCTGCTCATCGGCACGGTGTTGTTGGTGGTCTCGGTGGTCATCTTCACCATGCCGATTCCCGAAACCGCCGCCGAAGACCACCCGACAGAGCGATTCGCGATCGACTTGCTTCGCGACCGAGGGATTGCTGCTGGCGTCCTCATCGGCATTGCCGTGTTCTTCATGATTGGCACCTTCGACTCGTTGTGGGCACTCATGATGAACGATCTCGATGCCCCAACCTGGATGGCGAACTCCGGCGTAACGCTCTTCGTGCTGCCCATGGTGTTCATGGCGCCGTACGGTGGTCGATTCGTGCAACGGGTGGGCCCGTTTCGGGCAGGCGGTTTTGGAATGCTGTTTGGCGCCGTATGCATGGCGTTGTACGGTGCGATCTCCGTCCCGTGGTTGTTGATGGCGGTGTTCCTCGTGCACACCTTGAACGACGGCATGACCGTAACCAGCGCTGGTGTGTCGGTGGGAATGGTCGCACCGGCGGAGCGACAAGCCGGTGCGCAAGGAGTTCTCGGCGGTATGCAGACGCTTACGGGCGGTGTGTCTGCATCGTTTGCAGGTGTGTCGTACGAAGTGTTGGGACGCACCACCACCTTCGTCATTGCCGGCGTGGTGATGGCTTCCCTCATCGCTGCCGCGCGATTGTTGGCGGGCGAGCGCTGGAGTGTGCGCGGTGGCACGACTCCCGCACCCGCTCACGTGTAGGACCCAAGGGTCATCGCGGAGAAACACCATGGCTCATCGCGACGGCGACGGATTCCTCTTCTGTGATTGTGGTCGCGAGCACTGGGGGCTTCATGGAGCGGCAGGACTCCTGCTGGTGAGAACCGATCTGGACACTGCACATGTGTTGTTGCAGCTGCGCGCGGGATGGACCCATGGCGGTGGTACGTGGGCCATTCCCGGCGGTGCGCGCGACTCGCATGAAGACATCGTGTCGGCGGCCATTCGCGAAGCGTCCGAAGAGGTCGGTGTCGACTCGACACGCATCACAGTGCGACACGTATTCGCCGACGACCACGGCAACTGGCGCTATGACACCGTGATTGCACTCACGACTGACGATGCGGGCGTGTACGCCGCCAATCATGAATCAGCAGAAACTCGTTGGGTGCCGCTCCATGATGTGGGTGGCTACGACCTCCATCCGGGTCTGGCCGCTCACTGGACCAACATTGCAGAACTCATCCGCAGGGAACTCACAGGCTGATCGCCCCACCGCGGTGTTCTACAACGCGCGGGCGTACAACTCGTGCACATCGCCACGAGTTGGATACTTCGCTGTGTTCAGGATGATGAGGTCGCGCAATGCATCCTGCGTGAGGTCGGCGATGTTGTCACTGGTGGCTCCCAACTCGCGCAGTCGCTTGTTGGTACCCACCGTTGCCGACAACTTCTCGACGGCCGCAATGCCTGCCTCGGGGTCGTGTTCGGAACCCAAGGCCTCACCCACGTCGGCGTAACGCTCGGCTACGACGTCGCGGTTGAATCGCATCACGTGCGGCAACATGGTGGCCAAGGTCTGGCCGTGCGCCTGATGCAACTGCCCGGAGATCGGGTGACCGGTTGCATGTACGAGGCCGAGTAGCGGACCCGACGAGAACGCACGACCCGCGAGATGCGATGCAACTTGCATCTGCGCACGCGCTTCGAGGTCGCTGCCGTTGGCGACTGCCTTCGGCAACCACTGTCCCGTCAAACGAATGGCGTGTAGCGCGAGAGCGTCGGCATACGGGTTCGACCCTGCCGACGTGTAGCACTCGATTGCGTGGGTCAACACGTCCATCCCGCACGCAGCGGTACCACGAGCCGGCATACCAACGGTGAGCGTTGGATCGAGAAGAATCGCCACTGGCGCAACGGTCGGGTTGCTGAAGGTCAACTTGCGGTGCACCTGCGGGTTGGTGAGCGTGTCGGTAATCAGACCTCCGCCATTGGTTTCTGATGCCGTCCCCGACGTGGTGGGAATGGCGATGGTGGGCAATCCGGGTTTGGAAGCCTGCGCTTTCGGCGCAAGGGTGCCGAAGTCGATGCGGTCGTTGGCATCCAAGTTGGGAGCGAACGCCAAATGCAGATTGTCGACGCCGTTCGGTGCCGCGAGCGCGATGTACTTGCCGCAGTCCATGACCGAACCACCACCGATGAACACCACCACGGTGCCATCGATACCGAAACGGTTGAGTGCGGCAACGCCAGCAGCAACATTCACATCCGTCGGGTTGGGCGATACCTCGTCGAACACGAAGGTCTTTACGCCTGCTTTCTCCAAGTTCTCCACGATCGGCGCAACGATTCCTGCTCCACGCACGCCGTGGTCGGTGACGATGAAGGCCTTTTGACCGCGCTTCATCACGTGTTGTGGGAGTGACGCCGCAACTCCCGGCCCCGACACCGTTTCGGACATGACGGCGAGGTTGAACATTCGCTGTGCGGACACCACGGGGCCCGTCGTGCGTGATGCTTTGGTCGGAGGAGCCTTCTTCGCCGCCGCGACTTTCTTGGCCGACTTCTTCACTGGCTTCTTCTTCGTCGCCTTCTTCTTCGCCGACTTCTTTGGCGACTTCTTGCTGGCTTTCTTTGCCGACTTCTTTACGGACTTCTTCTTTGCTGCCATGGTGCTTTGGTCCTCCCCGGACGACTACAGGTGCTCGCACCCGTAGCGGTCACGGTAGCAAAGCAATCACGCCTCAGGATGGCCCGGAAAACCTCTGCATTTGTTGATCGTACTCGGTAACCGGTTGCTTGTCGTCTTCGAACCGACTGATCTCCGCACGGCCGACCACGTGCCAGTGCACTTCGTCGGGGCCGTCGGCCAATCGCAGGGTGCGTTGGCCTGCATACATGCGTGCCAACGGGGTCCACTGCGAAATCCCGGTGCCACCGAAGATCTGGATTGCTTCGTCGATGATCTTGCACACTCGCTCGGGCACCATCGCTTTCACCGCACTCACCCAAATGCGGGCCTCGGCATTGCCCATGGTGTCCATTGCTTTTGCGCCGCGCAACACCATGAGGCGCATCGCTTCGATTTCGATTCGAGCCTTGGCGATTGTTTCGGTGTTCTTGCCGAGTCGTGCAATGGGTTTACCGAACGCTTCGCGCGACAACCCACGACGAACCATCAATTCCAACGCGCGTTCGGCCGCACCAATGGATCGCATGCAGTGATGGATTCGCCCGGGTCCGAGTCGTACTTGGGAGATCTCGAATCCGCGTCCTTCGCCGAGCAACATGTTGCTGGCCGGCACGCGCACGTTGTTGAAACGAAGATGCATGTGCCCGTGCGGTGCGTCGTCCTCGCCGAACACTTCCATCGGTCCCAGAATCTCCACTCCGGGCGTGTCCATCGGCACGAGAATTTGCGAGTGGCGCTTGTGCGGCGGCGCATCGGGGCTGGTAAGCAGCATGCAAATCATGATCTTGCAGCGAGGATCACCTGCGCCCGAGATGTAGTACTTCTCTCCGTTGATGACCCATTCGTCTCCGTCGCGCACCGCACGACATTCGAGATTCTTTGCGTCGGACGATGCCACGTCGGGCTCGGTCATCGCATATGCCGAGCGAATCTCGCCGTTGAGGAGCGGCTTCAGCCACTTTTCCTTCTGCTCCGGCGTACCCACGCGCTCCAGCACTTCCATGTTGCCGGTGTCGGGCGCACTGCAGTTCATCACTTCCGAGGCGATGGGGTTCTTCCCCAACTCCACCGCGATATACGCGTAGTCGAGGTTCGACAAACCCTCACCGGTCTCGGCATTGGGCAGGAAGAAATTCCACAGCCCGGCTTTCTTGGCTTTGTTCTTCAGTTGCTCGAGGAGTTCGAGCTGGCCCTCGCCGTAACTCCAACGATCGGCACGACCTTCACCCAACTCGAAGTACTTACGGGTGACCGGTTCGATTTCCTCGGCGATGAACTTCTTTACTGCCTCGTACAACGGCACGGCTTTGGCCGACATTGCGAGGTTCATTGCATCATCGGTGGCGACACCCGAATACATACCAGGACGAGTCATGCGCTCACCCTAATCGTGACGATTCCAATACGCTGTGCCGAGAGTTGCCACATGATCGACCTGAAGCTGAAGCGCGCATTAGGTCAAGCCGTGAAGGGCGTGGAGGTCGTTGCTGCTTCGCACGACGGCGTCACACGTGCCTACACCTCGCACTGGGTAACTCAGGTGTCCTTTGAAGAACCGATCATCATGGCGAGCGTCTCCCCTAAGCACGACACCTACCCACTGATGAAGGCGAGCGGCGAGTTCACTGTGTCGTTCCTTGCCGGCGACCAGGTACACATCGGGCAGTACTTCTCGTATCCGGGACGCAAGTTTCACTACATCGCACCCGAATACCTGGCGGTGGTCGAGGGTCGACCCGTCGTTCCCGATTGTCTTGCATGGGTGCACGCACGCATCTTTCAATCGATGCCCATGCGCGACCACGAGTTGATGTTCGCTGAGGTCACGGAGTACGGCTACGGGCGCCTGCGTGAAGCGCCACTCGTGTATTCCTCCCGGCACGGTTGGCGTGTCGCCAGCGACAAAGCACGAGCACCGGGAGAAAGTCCGCGTGATGCACTACTCGCTCGACTTGCTGCCGCGGGCTTTGCTGCAGTTGCTGATGAAGATACCGATGACGAGTAATGCTGCATAGCATCACCGCATGACATCGCCGTTCGATCTCGCCGCCGAAGCGGCCACGTTTCTCCACAATCGTTTCGACGGCAAACACGACATCGTCGCCGTGCTCGGTTCGGGTTGGGCCGATGCCATCGACATGCTCGGCTCGGGTGAACGTTGCCCGATCGGCGACGTCCCCGGATTCAAGAAGCCATCGGCACTCGGCCACGGTGGCGAGGCGGTGTCGATCACCGTCGGCACTTCGCGCGTGCTGGTACTCACCGGTCGCACACATCTTTACGAAGGTCATGGCGTTGCACCGGTGGCGCATGGGGTTCGCACGGCTGCCGCACTCGGGTGTCGCATTGCCGTGATTACCAATGGTGCCGGCGTGTTGCGCGAAGACTGGAAGATTGCCGAACCAGTGATGATCAGTGATCACATCAATTTGACGGGGCACTCCCCACTTACCGGTGACAATCCGCCCGCCCCGTTCGCCGGGCGATTCGTCGATCTCACCGATGCCTACAGCAAACGTCTCCGTGCAATTGCAAGTGCTGCGGTGCCGATGAACGAGGGTGTGTATCTCGGCCTACACGGACCGCATTACGAAACACCAGCAGAGATTCGGACTGCCCGTAGCTGGGGTGCCGACTTGGTCGGTATGTCGACGGTGCTCGATGTCATTGCTGCACGACACGTTGGTCTCGAGGTGCTCGGCTTGTCGTTGCCGACGAACCTTGCGGCAGGAATCTCCCCGACACCTCTTTCCGGCGAGGAAGTCATCGCGGTTGGAAAGCGTGCAGCATCACGTGCAGGTGCCGTATTGCGGGACGTGCTGCGCGCAATCGACGCCGCAGGCTGAAGCGCCCGGCGCCACGAACTAGTTCGGCATCCCTGCCAGGATTTCGCGCGTTGCCGACGCTCCGATACGCGTGGCGCCAGCTGCAATCATCGCCAACGCCGTCGATGTCGTGCGAATGCCACCACTCGCCTTCACGCCGATGCCATCTCCCACCGTCTCACGCATGATCGCAACTGCACGCTCGGTGGCACCACCGGCCTTATGGAATCCGGTGCTCGTCTTCACGAAGTCCGCCCCACCGGCAACGGCAGCGTTGCATGTGGCACGAAGTTCGTGATCACCGAGTGCGGCCGACTCACAAATCACCTTCACTCTCACACCGCGTCGAACGGCATCCACCGCACTCCTTACCGCACGCACCTCGGCCTGCACTTCGACCCAACGCGCGTCGCGCACCAGTCCGAGGTTCACCACCATGTCGACTTCGTCGGCGCCACACTCCACCGCGAGAGTCGCCTCTCGTGCCTTCATCGCTGCCGCATGGGCACCCGATGGAAAGCCGACAACGGTGCACAGTGCCACGCTCATTCCGGTCGATGTGGTCAACGTTCCTGGCGGCAACGGCAACCGCGAGGGCGAAATGCATACCGCTGCCACGTTCCACCCGACTGCTTCTCGACAGACGGAGAGCACCACGTCGTGCGTTGCCTCGGGTGCCAGCAAGGTGTGGTCGATGAAGCGCGCCAACTCGCCAGCGCTTCGCGGAGTCATATGTTCCGAGCGTATGGCGAGGGATGGGCGGTGTTACGGTCGATGGCATGATCCAAGTCAGCGTCTACTACCCGTCTTCAGAAGGCGCGACCTTCGACCACGACTACTACCGCGCCAAGCACGTACCGCTCGTGCAAAAAACGTGGAACCCGGTCTCCGTCACCATCGAGAAGGGAGTCAACGGCCCGCACGTTGCTGCCATCCATGTGACGTTTGCGTCCATGGACGAGTTCAATGCTGCGTTGGGTTCACCACTCACTGGTGATATGATGGCCGACGTTGCGAACTACACCAACATTGCACCAGTAATGCAGATTTCCGAGGTTGTGTCCTAGAGCACCATCACCGAGAGCGCTCTCGATACCGACGGCTACTCCACCCGCATCCCGGAGATCGCACGGGCAATCACCAGCTGCTGAATCTCTGAAGTGCCCTCGAAGATCGTGTGGAT